>Ga0074197_1000012_pt1 | contig 470501 bp, 445 predicted proteins | sample EPASupsiteSAE305_FD_64526 | JGI IMG/M metagenome (GOLD analysis project Ga0074197, IMG submission 64526) | Bioremediated contaminated groundwater microbial communities from EPA Superfund site, New Mexico - SAE3-05 reassembly with SPADES | ecosystem: Environmental > Aquatic > Deep subsurface >... | reverse complement strand
TATCAGTAGAAGAAATTAAGAGAGTTGAGCACAAACTAAATGATCGACCGCGTAAGGTTTTGAACTTCTATAAACCAAACGAGGTTTTTAATAAACTTGTTGCACTAAAAGTTTGATACCACACAACAATTCTCCATCCGCCCTTATTTCAGAATCAGTTCTGAGGTCGCAGATCATATCCCAATGAATCGCGCTTCTATTCTTCGCGCCTGTCTCAGGGTAACCCGCGCCTAAAGCCATGTGGAATGAACCGCCGATCTTTTCATCAAACAAGATGTGACCGGTGAATTTATTGATCCCAAAATTTGTTCCAATCGCGAATTCACCCAGATAACGCGAGCCGTCATCCGAATCCAGCATCTGAAGCAGATATTTTTCATTGGTATCGGAGGTGGCTTTTACCACTTTCCCATTTGCGAATTCCAAACGAATACCTTCCACCGCTACACCATTATAAATCGCGGGATAAGTGTATTTAACCCAACCAATAGCGGAATCTTCCACCGGACCGGTAAATACTTCTCCATCGGGCATATTGTTCACACCATAACAATTAATGAAGGTTCTGCCCTTGGTGGAAACTCGCAGATCAACATTGGGGCCCTTGAGTTCAAACCACTCCCGGTTGTTTACCCTCTTTACAATCTCATCTTGTTCTACCTGAATCTTACGCCAATGGGCAACGGGATCTTCCTCATCGGCGAAACAGGCACTGTAAACAAAATCCTCGTAATCTTTTAAGCTCATCTTGGCTTCATTGGCATAACCTTGGGTTGGAAACAAAGTGGTAACCCATTTGAATTCCCCGGTCGCTCCCCGTCTCATCTGAGCTTCCAATACCGGTTTCATAGCCTTGGAGCGCAGTCCCAGTTTCGCCGGGTCGATCTTACCCAATGCGCGCGGATCAGCGGATGAATGAATATTGATCCGGGATTCATATTCGTTATAGGCGAGTTCTTTGAACGGATTCAAATATTTAAGCTGGTCGTCATTCCCGTCCATCATCAGAACTTCTTCCTGATCGGGAAAATCCATTAAAACCAACGGATGAGCACCAGCTTCAAGAATCTTCTTATAAAGCTCTCTTACGAGCGGCTCAGCCTGGGTTGTAGCCGTAATAAGACATCGCTCACCAGGTTTGAGTTTTGTTGAATGATTTACTAAAATATCTGCTAATCGTGAAATTCGAATATCTGACACAAGTTCCTCCGTATTATTAAGATACCATGTAATCATTATACCAACTTCATTTCCCCATGCACTACAGGTTGGTTTTATAATGGGTAAATAAGGATGACCTGATGAAACAAGTAACCCAGAATATGCGTGATGGTAAAACCGCGGTTCAAGATGTTCCCATTCCAACACCCACAAAAGGCCAAGCCCTGGTAAGAGTAGAGGCAAGTCTTGTTTCTGCCGGCACCGAGCGAATGTTGGTGGAGTTTGGTGAAAAAAGCCTGCTCGGAAAAGCTCGCTCAAGACCAGATCTGGTTCGTCAGGTTTTGGATAAAGTAAAGCGAGAGGGAGTAGTGCCAACCCTTGACGCTACCTTCAATCGGTTAAATACCCCCATGCCGCTTGGTTATTCATCCGCGGGCGTCATCGTCGAACTCGGTCCGGAGATGGATTCTTTTTATGTCGGACAACGGGTTGCCTGTTCTGGCGGCGGATTTGCCAGCCACGCTGAATATAATATCATTCCACGAAATTTACTTACCCCCATTCCTCAAAATGTGACGACCGAATCAGCGGCTTTTACAACCCTTGGGGCTATTTCTTTGCATGGTTTTCGCTTGACTGAATCTCAAATCAATGACAACGTTGCTGTAATCGGCCTCGGTTTATTGGGTTTGCTCACCATCCAAATCGCCCAAGCCTCGGGTTGCAGGGTTTTTGGGATCGACACCCTGGCAGATCGGGTTGAATTAGCCAGATCTCTTGGAATTCAAGCTGAAATCCGCGATCAGGCTGAAATCGCCGGCCTCGCCTTTACAAAAAATCTCGGATTTGATAGTGTCATCATCTGTGCCGATACACGCTCAAACGATCCAATCGAATTAGCCGGGGCGCTCGCTCGCGATAGAGCAAAGATTGTAGCAACTGGCGCGGTCGGTTTGACCTTCCCACGCAAAGTTTATTATGAAAAGGAATTATCCTTCATCAATTCCCGTTCTTATGGGCCTGGACGGTATGACCCGGCTTATGAAGATAAAGGCATTGATTATCCAATCGGTTTTGTACGTTGGACAGAAGGAAGAAACTTTTCCACCATTATTGACCTCATCAGTAAAGGCTCAATAAACGTTGAAAAACTCATCTCTCACCGTTTTCAAATCGATCAAGCCGCCGATGCTTATGAGTTGATCACTGGTAAGACCGATCAACCATTTCTTGGGGTTTTGCTCATCTATCCGAATCAATCAAATGGCATCTCGCGGATTCCAATTTCTTATCAAAGTTCAAAAAGCAACCAGCATGCGGAAGTGCGGCTCGGGGTGATCGGTGCCGGCTTATTCGCCAATGCGACTTTGCTGCCTCGTTTGGACAAGGTCGATTCGATTTCAAGAGTTGGGATCTCCTCCAATAATGGGCTTAACGCATCCCATACCGCCAAAAAATTTAACTTTCAATACGCTGCGTCTGGTTCAGATCAAATTCTTAACGATGACAACATCAACACCGTAGCCATCCTGACCAGACACAATTCACACGCCAACCTTGCCCTCAGAGCCCTATCCGCTGGGAAAAATGTCTTTGTCGAAAAACCATTGGCAATGAATTCAGATGAGTTAAACGCCCTTCAAAAAGCTCTGACTCAGCAGGATGGCCCTTTGTTAATGGTTGGTTTTAACCGGCGTTTTGCCCCTCACGCCATTAAATTGCGGGAATTTTTCGCCAGCCGATCCGATGCGATTTTTATTCGGTACACCGTCAACGCAGGCTTCATCCCACAAAATCATTGGGTTCATGACCCGCAGATTGGCGGTGGCAGGATCATCGGTGAGGCTTGCCATTTCATCGATCTGATTGGCTTCCTGACAGGTTCCTATCCGGGTACGATCAGCGTCGTTTGCCTGCCAGATTCCGGCAAATATCACCAGGACAATTGTTCCATTACCATCCAATATGAAGATGGCTCGCTTGGCGTGGTGGATTATTTTGCCAATGGCGACCGCTCATATCCGAAAGAGCGGGTAGAGGTTTTTTGTGAAGGAAAAATCGGCGTTTTGAACGACTTCCGCGAACTGACATTGGTAAAAAACGGCAACAAACAAATTTTCAAGGACAGATTCCAACAGGATAAAGGGCATACCGGTGAACTCATCGCACTGGTTGAATCGGTCAAATCTGGCATACCCCCAATTCCATATCAACAACTTTTTGCTACCAGTATGGTGACCTTTGCCGCTTTACGCTCGCTTGAGGAAGACGGAAAAAGAATAAAGATCGATTGATATAATTTACTTCGACCCTGTTGATCAACCGATCAAATTACATCAGGTCGTGAAAACACTTCAAGGCGCCAATGACCTACGACTTCTTACTTTTTTTCATTCTGCTAAAAAAATCATTTTTCAATTCAGTAAATACCGCCGGACGTTTAAAACCCAAACGAATATTTTTCCTGTTCCTCTTCATTCTTGTTTGGCTGCCTTATCAAATCATCATTTGGATTTTCCTCGGCTTGGATGAACTTTTCTTTCCAGATTACCACCAAGTTGAAATCAAACGTCCCCTCTTTATTCTGGGCAATTATCGAAGCGGGTCAACCTTCCTTCACCGATTATTCTCCAAAGACAGAACCCTTTTTACCAGCATGCGCACGGTTGATATTTTTTTCATGCCCTCCATCACCCAGAAGGTTATCCTTAAGTCACTTTCCAAAATAGACATCAAATTGGGCGGCATTTTCGCCAAAACCATCAAAAAAGCGGATGACGGCTCCTTCGGTAAGGTGCAGATTCACAAGGTGAGTTTATTTCAGCCAGAAGAAGACGAGAATGTGCTTTTTCATGTTTGGTCTACCTTCTTTATCGTCTTCCTTTTTCCATTCTTGGAGGAATTCGAAACTTTTATGGCGTTTGACGAGAAAATGCCGCAGGTTAAAAAAGATAAAATCATGGCTTTTTACAAAGCCACCATCCAGCGTCACCTTTATTTGGATAAAGAGGCTGGGCTGGCTTTCATTTCCAAAAGCCCTGCCAACAGTCCAAAAATTAAGGCAATCAACGCGACATTCCCGGATGCCCGGATACTCTACCTCGTGCGCAACCCGTTGGATATGTTGCCATCCACAGTAAGTTGGTTGAGTTATGCCTGGCGGCAATTTAACGATCCACCTGGAAAATACATCTTTCAGGACCAGACTCTTAAATTAGCCAAATATTGGTATTTCTATCCACTGAGCGTGATCGACGATTCAGAGAGTGAGTTGATGGCAATCATGAATTACGACAAGCTCATTCAGGATCCCGAGGAACAGATTACTCAGATCTTTACCCAGTTTGGGTACAACGAAAGTCCTGGTTTCAAGAAGATCCTTAAAAAGGCAGCCAAGGAAACCCGGGAATTCACCAGCATCCATAAGTATTCTTATGAGGAAATGGGCTTTACAGAAGATCAAATCGTCAGCGAATTTCTTCTGATCTTTGAACGTTTCGGTTTCAGTCGGCGCGGTTCAGCCAGCTCTGAAAAGCTGGAAGAGGTTAGCTTTACTTTCGAAAATTAAATCAAACCTCAAACCTTGTACTTATCCGGAAAACGAATCAGTCGTTGTTTTATCCAACCTTGCCTGATCATTAACATCACCACCCCTGCCAAACCCATTAAAAAGGCGACGAGCATGGAAGTAGTCATCCAATCACCATAAACCAGGGGTTGGTCCGGGCGGAAGAATTCAATGAACGCTCGCCCAAAGCCGGCAAAAATCAACCAGAGTGAGAAAGCGGTACCCGGTTTGTCAAAATCCTTCCATTTACGGATCAACGCGTAGATGGCAAAAAAGGAAAGGATATTCCAGATCATTTCATAAGCGAAAGTAGGGTGGAATCGGGTTGTTTCCACCGGATAACGAGTTAGATCACTGTACATCGGCAGGCGATGAACGGCGTCAATCGGGATTCCCCATGGCAAATTTGTGGGTCCACCATACAGTTCCTGATTGATATAGTTAGCCGGTCTGGCAAATGCCTGACCAAGAAGCGCGGCTGGGGCGATCGCGTCTAAAAATAACCAAAATTCCATTTTATGTCTTTTTAAATAAACAAATAATACTAACGCCCCAAAAATCAAACCTCCATAAAAATGCAACCCGCCCTGGGTAGTATTGAGAATTTGCCCAGGATGTTCAAGGTAATAATTACTGCCTCCAATCGTCGCGTTAATCACATACCACAACCGCGCGCCAATAATCGCGGCAGGGAGAAACCAAATCATCGCGTCCCAGAGTGCTTCAGGGTTACCGCCCTTTTTCACAATTTCCCGGTTTGCGATCCAACCACCGAACACGATACCCGACATCACAAATACGCCGTACCACCTGAGCGCGAAGGTGAATGTTCCCAATTGAATCGAAAAAATCACAGGATCGATCATACCGCTACCTCCAAACCTCTCCCGCAGAGATGATCTTCCCTGCCGGCACATCTTTTAGGATAATTGAGCCATTTCCGACTCTTGCGCCTTCCCCGATCGTTACACCGATCGCGGTTGTCACGCCCATACCAACCAGTACATTATTTTTTACAATAACAGCCCCAGCGAGCATTGCTCCCGGCGCGATGTGTGAATACCTTCCAACCAGGCAATCATGAGAAATGACCGCGCCAGTATTGATCATACACATGTCATCCAGAATTGCTTCGCTGCCAACGTAGGAATTGGCGAAAATTTGAGTTCCCAACCCAACCCGCGCGGATTCCTCCACGACCGCTGATGGATGGATGATCGCCGGAAGGTAAAGTCCTGCCTCGATCAGCCGCTCAAATATTTTTGCACGGATTACCTGATCGATAATTCCACCGACTCCATTTGCGGCATTTTCGATCCCATCCTCAAGAAGAAGCTCCAACACTTCGCCGGACCCAAGAATCGATATTCCTAAGACTTGCTTGCCCTTGAGAGTGGTTGAATCATCGACGATGCCGGCAAGCACATATTTTCCAGTCGCTCTAATCATTTCCATCAGCGCTTTGGCATGTCCGCCTGCGCCATACACCAATAATTGATTGCTTACCGGAATTTCTCTGCGAAGGCTCTTCTGGACAAGACCACGGATATAGGATTCTGTAATCAAGCGATCTTTAGGGAGGATTTCAAGGTTAATGTTGTTCCTTAAAGCCAGAATTCTGGCTGGCGAAGTGATCCTTAGGTCGACGTTTTCAATACCATCCGCCGCAGATTCTGCATTTACTTGAGGCAATGAATCATCCGGATTTTCAGTAATATACCCATAAATCTCACCCACCCGCAGAGTTTGGTTTTCCCCCGCCACCAACCGAAAATATCCGGAGATTTCCGCTTCAAGGTCAGCGGCTGCCTTAGTCGTTTCGATGGTAATTAAAATATCACCGGGATTTACGAAAGCCTTATCCGCTGAAACAATTTCAACAACGGTCGCTTCAGGTTCATTAGCATTTAACATTGGGATTACAAGCGTAGTTTCGATCACACTCTTTTCCAATCCTACTCATTTTGACTTAAACTGTACAAAGTATAAATGATAATATAATTCAAAAAAGTTTTTTTCACAGGAGAATTCATGAAAATTGGTAAAGCGATCAGTTTTATTTTTGACGATCCAGATTGGTGGAAAAAATTGTTGATTGGTTCGGTCATCCTGCTCATTCCCATCATTGGCTGGCTTGTGCTTATTGGTTGGCGTCTTGAAATCATTAAACGTGTCGCTCAGGAACATCATGAACCACTCCCATCTTTTGATGACTTCGGCGATCATCTTGCCAGGGGATTTAATTCTTTTCTTGTGCAAATCGTTTACAAATCTCCGCTCATCCTATTTTTTATTGTGCTTTTCTTCTTTTTTATGGTCCCCTTTTTCCCAAATGGAAATGTGACTGACGAAACACTTGGATTCCTGCTCCTCTTTTTGATTGGCGGTGCCATCATCGCAATTCCAATCCAACTAATTTTGGCGCTTTTCGAACGCGCCGCTCAAATGGAGTTAGCCGTCAAAGGCAAACTTGCCAGTTCCTTCACGCTGACGGAAGTATCAGCTCTGGTTAAATCTTCCTGGGTTCAGTTGGTTTTGGCGCTGATCGCGATCTTCCTGGCTGGGATAGTAATTCATTCCCTGGGAAGTGTCCTGCTCATCATCGGTACTTTGCTGGCACAGGTGATCTTAAGCGCGTTTAGTGGACATATCTATGGACAGATTTACAGTTCCGCCAAACCATCCGCCCCCATTCCATCAGTTGATCCTAATGTAATTACGATGTGATCGAAAAAGATTTTCAGCCCGCGAATTTTAGGATTGCTTTCATTAAACTTTCTTTGGAAGGCAGAATCTGATCCTCCAAGGATTTTGAGTTTGCTATGGGTAAGGTCAATGCCCCAACCCGCGCAATAGTCAATCCGGGTTGCGCTTCAGCCATCGAGCTGGTTAGTTCCGCGCCCCAACCATTCGAAACAACTCCCTCCTCGAGGGTCACGACCTTGGTTGAAAGAACCAATCTTGGATTTTTGGGTGAAGTTGTAATTGGGGAAATCAAATCAAAGAGGATGATCTCGATAAAGATTTCACGCTCATAAGCCAGTGTCATCATCGCGTCTCTGGCAATTTCGAAATTATAGCCATAGGTTAAAACACTGACGACTGGCTTGACCCCGGAAAATGAAATCCGATTGATAAAACCTTGCGGGTCCAACGGTTCTACCAGTAAATCGATCATCTCACCGAACCCTTTTTCAAGGATCGGCTTGAGATATAGCAATTTATGTTCAATAAACAAACTTGGATCTTCATCCTTGAAGATCGCATAGGACAAAAGCTTTCCTGGATTGGTTAATGTGTTGGGGGCATATACATTTAATCCTGGAATACCTAAGAAATGCTTTTCCAAAGATTGGCTATGGGTAGGACCATAACCCCTTCTTCCTCCCATGGGTGCTCTCAGGGTCAGAGGGACCCTCGCCGAGTCATTGTACATCCACCTGAATTTTGAAGAATGGTTGATCAATTGATCTGCCATCAAGGTAACAAAATCTCCAAACATCACCTCAACTACTGGGAGTTTACCGGCAAGTGCCAACCCACCTGCGATTCCGAGCATGGCGGATTCTGAAATCGGAGTGCTCAATGTTCTCTCGGGATAAGTTGTTGAACATCCGCGGGTGACTTTAAAAGCCCCGCCGTAAGGGTCCAGAATATCTTCCCCCAGCAACACAACTCGCTCATCGCTCATCGCATCGATCAGAGCGGCATTTATACTTTCCAGAACAGTCGTCAAGGTTGGGTCTCCGCGGGATTCAAATTCGGAAAAGGATCCGCGTATGCCTTTCTAAATGCTTCGTCAATCAATTGAATAGCCCAGTTATCTAATTCCAGAACCTCATCCGGAACAAGTTTTACCGCGAGCAATCGGAGTGGATCAAAATTTTCTCTCAAGATCTTAATCTGATGTTTGTCGCGCGTATCATCCCCCTTGCTGTGGGCAGAAAATCGGTGGGTATTCAGGATCAATCCAAAAGGCGCGCTATCGGTTCGCACGGTATGGATCGCTTCTCCAGCCTTTGGCTGGATTTGAGTCACATCACTCGTATCCAATTCGAAACTTTCAATGCCGAATGCCTTAAAACGATCAGCGATCTTTCCGCTCAGCGCGATTTCGGTTGGGGTTGTTTGCGCATATCGATTGTTTTCAACCACGATCAGAAGTGGAATCTTCCACAAGGACGCGATATTTAACGTTTCGTATACAACCCCTTGCCCAAGGGTGCCGTCTCCAATAAAAACAATTCCAATCCCATCTGATCGATCCATCTTTCTCGCCAGCGCCATACCCGCCGCGTTGGGAACGGTCCCGCCCTGGATTCCATTTGTAAAGAAATTTTTCCAATGGATATGTTGACTTCCACCCCTGCCACCAACCAGGCCAGTCGCTTTTCCCATCAATTCTGCCGCCAATTGGTAAGGATCTCCACCGTATGCGAGGAAGTGCCCGTGGCAGCGGTGATTACTCCAAACCACGTCCTCCTCGCGCACAAATTGGAAGATCGCGGCGGCATTGGCTTCTTGTCCAATATACGTGTGGGTAGTTCCAACCAATCTCCCAGCCGCGAATTCGGCCAATGAGCGTTCCTCAAATTCTCTGATGATCCTCATTGTGCGATAAAGCGCTAACAAATCCATAATTTGGATTATAGCATCAGCTTTTGGTTTGGTGGAAAAGGTAGGATGGTATAATTGATGGCTGTATGAAAGAATCAAATACCAAACTCACAAATACTGTGTGCCCAACTTGCGGCACGCAACTCAGTCCGAACGCCAAGGTTTGCCCGGTTTGCGGCACCGAGATCAAGAAGACGAGTGTCGCGAAAAAACCTGAGGCGGTCTCCGCTGGCAAGATGCCGGAAATTACCCTAAGCCTTCCTGCGGCGCTTGGGCTACTCACCCTCTTTCTCGTCGTTGGGGCGGTGTTGGTTTACTTCATTCTCAACCTCACCAAACCCAATACCGGTACCGCGGCGGTAGTGGATACAACCCCGACTCTCACCCCTACCAATACCCTGGTATTCACTGAGACCCCAACGGTTACACCGATCCCGACCGCGACCGAAAAGCCACCTTTTGAATATACGGTTGCGTCTGGAGATACCTGTCTTTCCATCGCGTACGCTTTTGATATTTCGGTTCAGAGCATCATTCTCCTCAACAATTTACCCGCATCCTGCAACACGCTCGTAATCGGTCAAACTCTCAAGATTCCCTATCCAACTCCGACACCATTGCCGGCGGCAACCAATACCCTCCTGCCGGCTGAAGCGACCGAAGCGGCCTGCGAAAAAGTGATCTATACCGTTCAACAAAACGATACCCTCGGTTCGATCGCCGCGAATTACGGCGTTCCAGCTGATGCGATCAAGAGCTACAATGGCTTACCAACTGACCAGGTTTATCTTGGCTTACCCTTAACCATTCCTCTCTGCGAACGCGAAGCCACCCCTGGCCCGACTCCCACCCCAACCAATCCGCCGCCTTACCCGGCTCCCAACTTGTTGTTGCCCGCTGATGGCGCTTCGTTTACCCTCGCCGTCGATAGCATTACTCTTCAATGGGCTTCTGTCGGTTCCTTGCGCGAGAACGAAAAATACATGATCACCATCGAAGACGTAACCGATGGAAGTGGAAAAAGATTGGTGGATTACGTCGCGGATACCAAATACATCATCCCAATTACTTTCCGACCCGGAGACGACCTTCCACACATCTTTCGCTGGTATGTTGAGGTTGCCCGTCAAACCGGCACCGATGACAACGGCGATCCTATTTGGGAATCCGCGGGGCAGGTTTCCAATCAAAAAGTCTTTTCATGGCAGGGAATCGCTGGAGAAACTCAATAAAATAAATTATTCAAGCCTCCAGTGAGGCTTGAATTTCTACAGGAACAAATATGACAGAGTCAAACATGATCGGTGTAAAAAAGCGAATCGCGCTCGTAGCTCATGATGGTCAGAAGAAAAACCTTCTGGAATGGGCAGCGTACAACCGTGGAACCCTCAGTAAACATCACCTCTATGGAACAGGCACAACCGGTAAATTGCTGGAAAACGCGCTGAATTTGCCCATTACTGAGTTCAAAAGTGGCCCGCTTGGAGGCGATCAACAGATCGGATCCAAGATCGCCGAAGGCGGGATTGATTTCCTGATCTTTTTTTGGGATCCGTTGGAGCAACAACCACACGATCCTGATATCAAAGCGCTTCTAAGGCTCGCCGTACTCTATAACATCCCAACCGCTTCCAACCGGGCAACCGCCGACTTTATTATTTCCAGCCCATTGATGGATGAAGATTACGAAAATCCTACCCCAGTTGTAGATCAGTACATATCAGCCCGTAGAGTAGAAAAATTTTCATAAATAACAAAATCCCGGGCATCAGGTCCGGGATTTTGGTTGGAATCATTTAAGATTCGTTTACCACAAACGTTTTTATTTGGCGGCTGCTTCAGCTACCTTGTCTTCCAACATTTTGGTGGTCAAGCTCTTTGGACGTTCAATCGGTTGTCCTAATGCTCTTGCCCAGACATAATTACAGGTAACGCCGAGGGCTCTACCAACTCCAAAGAGGACTGTGTAGAAATCAAAATCACGAACGCCGTAATAATATTGCAGCGTTCCAGAGATCGCGTCGACATTCGGCGCCGGATTCTTGGCTTTTCCTTGTTCTTTCAATACGGTTGGAACCACATCAAAGACCAGATCAGCCAAGCGAACGAGATCATCCTGAGGGAAATGAGCCTTGGCGAAATCCATTTGGGCGGTAAACCGAGGATCGGGTACTCGAAGAACCGCATGGCCATAACCAGGAATTACCTTACCACTATTTAATGTATCCCACGCGAATTTATAAAGCTCATCCCGGGAAGGTACTTTACCGAAGTCATTGTAGACTTCCAAGAGCCAGCCAAGACATTCCTGATTCGCCAGACCATGAAGAGGCCCGGCTAAACCATTCAATGCCGCTGAGAAGGAAAGATACGGATCTGACAAGGCTGAACCCACCAAATGCATTGTGTGCGCTGAAACGTTTCCGGATTCATGATCACTATGGAGGATGAAATAGAGTCGGGAAAGTTCAGCATACCCCTTCCGATCACTCACACCCATCATCTTTGAGAAGTTGGCGCCGTAATCCAATTTTGGATTGTATTTAAGTTTTTTGGTCTCACCAAAATATTTCATACGATAGATATAGGCGGCCAAAACGGGTAATTTGGCGGTCAAATCCATGCTGTCCTCAAGAGCAGCTTCCCAATAGACATCTTTTTTCATTCCAGCGTGATATCCGGCTACGAATTTTGAATCGTTTTGCAAAGCCAGCACCGCTTGCGAGAACAAAGTCATTGGGTGAGTTTCCTTGGGCATAACCTTTAAAAGTTTATAAATATGCTCTGGCAGTTCAGCTCGCGCAGCCCATTCTTTTTCAACAGCTTCAGCTTGTTCCCGCGTAGGAATTTCGCCGATCATGAGGAGGTAGAACAAGCCGCCAACATAAGGCATCTTCGAACCGCGTGGTTTGGGGAGTTTTTTCAATACTTCAGGTATCGCCATTCCCCGAAATTTTATGCCGGTCGCGGGATCGACATAGGATACGTCGGTCAGCAGGGATTTGATATCACGCATTCCGCCTACGACCTGTCCTACGGTCACTTGGTCGATCACGACATCCCCATGCTCTTTGGCTAATACTTTAATTCGGTCCCTCCACCCGGGTAATTGTTCAGCAATCTTATCGTGCAGAATCATCATATTCTCCTTTGTTGAATAAAAAAAAAGAGGTTCCTTTTCTTGATTGGAAGCCTCTCTTGATTTTTGAACTACAGTTTTACCAACCCTTTAAGAGCCTCGGTCGTCTCCTTTACGGATGCCGCGGATTTATCCAACGCCGCTCGCTCATCCGCGTCAAGCTCATATTCCATGATCCGCTCAATGCCTTTTCGGCCAAGCATGACCGGCACACCAAAGAACATATCATGCAGACCATATTCGCCATCCATATAAGCGGCGCAAGGTACGATCAAGTGTTTATCTTTCAGGATTGCCTCAACCATTTGGGTAATTGCCACGGAAGGAGCATAAAACGCTGAGCCGGTTTTCAAAAGATTTACGATCTCGCCGCCGCCTTTGCGGGTTCGGTTTACAATCGCCTCAAGCCGATCAGCCGGAATGTAATCCTTGAGAGGAATACCAGCGATATTGGAAGCCTTGGTCAAAGGTACCATTTCATCGCCATGACCGCCAAGCACAAAACAGTTGATATTTTCAACACTCACGCCGGTTTCCATGGCAACAAAGGCACGCATTCGCGCGGAATCGAGGATTCCAGCTTGCCCGATGACCCGATGAGCAGGTAAATTTCCTACTTTCATCGTGAGATAGGACATCGTGTCAAGTGGATTGGTTAAAATTACATAGATTGCATCTGGTGAATATTTAAGAGTCTCCGTGGTTGCCTTTCCCACAATCTCGGCATTCGCGGTGAGCAAGTCATCACGGCTCATACCCGGTTTGCGCGGCAAACCTGCCGTGATTACGATGATATCGGAACCCGCGGTCGCGGCGTAATCATTGCTTCCCACAATATTCACATCTTTGCCGATAATCGGCATGGCTTCGAGCATATCCAAAGCTTTACCCTGGGGCATGCCTTCAACCACATCAACCAACACCAGATCAGCAATTTCCCGTTCCGCCAACCAGTGAGCTGTTGTGGCACCAGTCATACCCGCACCAATAATAGAAACTTTAGCCATAACTCCTCCAATGAGATAAATAGATAAAACAATCAGTATCATTTTAAGTGAAAAAGGAACCGGTCATTAGTTCCTTTTGTCACATGATCTTATTTTAATTGTAATATTCGAACAAAACGCGCTGTTTTATGTCCGTTTAGGCAGGCTGGGTAATTGACTCAAGATAGTGGGTCGCCTGAATCGCGGCAGCCGCCCCCATTCCTGCGCTGGTAACCACCTGTTTGAAATGGGAATCAGTAATCTCCCCCGCCACGAAAACTCCAGGAACACTTGTTTCCATCTTCTGGTTTGAGATCACATAACCTTGGTCATCCATTTCTAACTGGCCATTAAATATTTGCGAGTTGGGAGAATGCCCAATGAAGATAAACAAGCCATCGGTCAGAAATTCGCTCTCCTCACCGGATTTTAAATTCTTTAATTTGAGATGGTCGATCTTATCGGTGCCTACGATTTCCGTAATTACCGTATCCCAGATAAAATCGATTTTAGGCTCATTGAAGGCGCGTGTTTGCAGGACTTTTCCTGCTCGCAACGTATCTCGCCGATGGATGATTGTGATCGAAGAAGCAAACCGAGTAAGGAATAACGCTTCCTCAATCGCGCTGTCGCCACCACCGACCACAACAACTTTCTTATCCTTGAAGAACCAGCCATCACATGTGGCACAATAGCTCACACCTTTGCCAATCAATTGCTGTTCGCCAGGCACATCAAGGTAAACCGATCGCGCGCCGGTAGCGATGATGATGCTGTCAGCAGTATATTCACCGCTATCGGTGGCAACTTTAAAAGGGAGCTGGCTTAAATCCACCGAGTTGGCAATGTCAAATTCCACCTTTGCCCCGAATCGCTCAGCCTGGCGCTGAAAAAGTTCTCCGAGTTCAGATCCGCCAACTCCATCCGGAAAACCTGGATAATTTTCAATCGTATGGGTTAATGACGCTTGACCGCCAAATTCCATGCCGGTTAAAACGATGGGGGATAATTCTGCTCGCGCGGCATACAGAGCCGCAGATAGTCCGGCTGGGCCTGATCCGATGATTAATACTTTTGTGTGTTTTTGTGATTCACCCGAGTCCGGGGTACCAAACGAACCTAAATTAAATGACATTTTTCTACCTTTATTAATTGGTTTATTAATATTTGGATGCGCAACATCTCTAATTGTCGCACAAATGATATTATTTTTTTATTAACTCCTCAAACCGAGCCAATATTGAATCTCGTGGTGGATTGGATAAAATGGCCGCCACTGGATCCCGTATCCCTTGCCCGCGTACGCGATCATCAGATCTCGGGCTTTCTTCAGGGTATCCCTGTCCATATTGTTCGGCAGATCAAGGATTTTGTTGGCAATTTCACTTAATCCACCGTCTGCCCCCTTTTGGATCACCTCAAAGCCCGCTTTCCATGCCAGTAATTCACCATACACTGAAAACGCAGTGATCACCCCCTGGCGAGCATGTTCCAGTTCGTGCGCGATGATGCTCAACCACCAGATATCGTTAATATCCTGCTCATCCTTAATCAACCGTGAATTTAAAAAAATCAATCCCCAGCCGAGATAAACACCGCTCATCGCCTTTCCAAGTTTCATCAACCTAATCTTCGGAATCCTGCCTTTAAGCGCTTCCAACCTACCGGGAGCATATTTTCTGAGCGCCTCCATCAAACGATTATTTTCTTCGGCAGAAATTTGTTTCATTTATAAGCCTTAACGATCTCAACATATTCACAATAGTATAACCAGAATTAAATCAGATAGGGTTTGATAGCAGAAAAATGTAAAATAAATACTTGTGGAGAGCTGTCTATGAGAAAAGTAGCCGTTTTAGGGATCGGACAAACCGTTATTGATGAACATTGGGATCTTTCGTTACGCGATTTAGCTGGTGAGGCAGGTTTCAAAGCGATCGAAGACGCCGGAATCGGCAACCCTGATGGGTTATTTGTTGGTAACATGCTTTCGCCTCTGGTCGGTGGCCAGAATATGCTCGGAAATTATCTCGCCGACTGGCTGGGAATGTGGGGCAAGGAGGCGCTCAAAATCGAGTCCGCCTGTGGTTCGGGCGCCGCGGCTTTTAGAGCTGGCCTCATGGCTGTCGCTTCCGGAGAGTTGGAAAGCGCCCTTGTGATCGGTGTGGAAAAGATGACCGATAACGCGGGAAAAGACATTACGGCTTCCCTGGCAACTGCCGCAGACGCTGATTATGAGATCGACCAGGGTATTTCCTTCATTGGATTGAACGCTCTCGTCATGCGAAGGTATATGTATGAATTTGGCTGGAAACATACTGATTTCGCTCCCTTTTCCATTAACTCTCATCAAAACGCGACCCATAACCCATACGCGCGACTAAAACACAAAATCACCGTCCAACAGTTTGAATCTTCCCCGATGGTGGCAACACCCATTAATTTATTAGACGCATCACCCATCGGAGATGGCGCTGCCGCGATGGTCATCGTCCCTGCGAGTAAGGTCGTTCACACGATCGCCAAACCTCGGATTTTGGTCGCCGGCTCTGGCTCAAAGACCGATACGATTGCGGTTCATTCCCGCAAAGATCCGCTCTTTTTGAGTGCTGCGTACACTTCCTCAAAGCAAGCCTATGAGATGGCAGGGATTACCTCTGAACAAATTGATTTTTTTGAGCTGCATGACGCGTTTTCTATCATGGCTGCCTTATCATTGGAAGCAAACGGTTTTTCCGAAAAGGGGCAAGCTCCTCGTCTCGGTCTCGAAAACCAAATTTGCATTGGAGGCAAGCTTCCAGTCTGTACACGTGGAGGTTTAAAGGCTCGAGGACACCCTGTTGGGGCGACTGGTATGTATCAATTGGTTGAAGTTGTGCAGCAATTACGGGGAGAATGCGCGGAAACCCAGGTCGATGGAGCTAAGATCGGTATGGCTCAAAATATTGGTGGTAGCGGCGCTTCCATCATTACCCATATTCTGAGCGCAGGTTAATAAATCAATCCTGGATTCCACGAGATATTTGGCGAAGTGTATAAACCCAATAAAGGATGGGAGAATAAACTTTATTGATCGCATCAACGCTGCGGGTGATTTTCCCGCCGAATCCACGCTTGAATCGGTACACACCCCAGAGATCATCTGCTCTGTGCTCAAAATTCGCTTCCAACTCTGCTTCTGAAGCATCTGGAATTCCCCACAAATCGTAAACCTCACATCGCTTGGATTTTGCCCAGCGCAAGGCTTCCCATTGCGCCAAATAAACAGGCATTCTATTGCGTTGCTTATTTGAACTCGCGCCATACAAATACCAGGCTGTTTTTCCAAGAGCAAAAACCATCACTCCAGCGACTGGCTCGTCCAAATAGGTAGCCATCATCAAGGTTACCATTCCCAGCGGATGGAAGAGGTCAAAAGCTGTCTGATAATATTCCAGAGAATGAGCGTGAAAACCATCCCGCCCACCCGTCTCAAGCATCAGACGGTGAAAGGATGACACGTCAGTGGACTGTTCCACTCTGATATCCTTTTTTGCAGCGAGGTTAATATTGTAGCGGAACTTTTGCTTCATCCGGGCAAGAATCTGGTCCTCCCCGCCAGTAAGATCAACCAGAATTGTATTGGGGGGTTGAATTGAATGTCTTGAGATCCGGAAACCTTCAGGAACAAAATGGTCGTCTTCCGATCTCTTCCAGATATCAGGTTCGATCTTCAAGAAAGCCGCTTTGTTGGCAGCGCAAAGGTCATCAAGACCTCGTCTGATTTCGGGCTCAGTCAGTAATCGGGCGGAAATTTGATCGAGCTTTGGAATGTAAGCCACCGAAAACCCGAGAGGCAGGGGTTTAAACAAGATTTGAGCGCCAAAATTGCCAGAGGTTACCCGTTTCACTTTCCAGCCAAAGGCTTCTTTTAAATTTCCCCATTCAGCTGTTTGTAAGAGGTGAATATTTCTCTCAGCGGTAAATTCTTTCCAGGCGGTTTGATCAATTTCTCGCATTGGCGATCAAATCTCATCAATCAAGTTTTGATGTTCGATGTTTTTCGTGATCGAACAATCTGGAATTACTTTATCCAGAAGCGCTATGATCTTTTCGGGTTGATCTTCTTCCACCAGATTTTTCAATTCGGACATTAAGTCCTCCAAACTTAAACCTTTTAAACCACTTTCAGTCTGGCTGCGGAAAATGTCAGGGTGAGCGGTTCCTTCGTAATTTTTATCCTTTTCCCATAACTCTTCGCGCAATTTTTCACCGCTTTTAATGCCAGTGAAGATAATTTCGATATCTTTACCGGGTTGTAAACCAGACAATCTGATCAAATCCTCAGCCAGATCGAGAATCTTGATCTGTTCACCCATATTCAGGAGGAAAGCTTCACCGCCTTTTCCCATCGATGCCGCTTGCAAAACAAGGTGAACCGCTTCCGGAATCGTCATGAAGAACCGTTCCATATCAGGATGGGTAATTGATATTGGCCCTCCAGCGGCGATTTGTCGCTTGAAAATTGGCACAACTGAACCACGGCTTCCCAATACATTCCCAAATCTGACGACCGAAAAGGCTTTCTTCGTTTTATTTGCTTTTTCAAGAACAACCATCTCTGCCAGACGCTTGGTAGCGCCATAAACATTTGCTGGGTGAACGGCTTTATCGGTGGTGATAAGAACCAATCGCTCGACCCCAAATTCATCTGCCGTGTCGACGATATTTCGAGTGCCAAACACATTATTCGTAATCGCGTCATTTACATTAAGCTGCATTAAAAAAACATGTTTGTGAGCGGCTGTATGAAAAACCACTTGAGGCTGATGGTGACCAAACACTTCCCGAATTCTGTCCAAATCACGCACATCCGCGATCACCGGTGAAATTTGCAATTCAGGAAAATTTTCCTTTAATTCCATATAAACTTCAAAGATGCTATTTTCACCATGCCCGAGCATGATCAGCTCTTTTGGCTGCCAACGAGCGGTCTGGCGACAAAGCTCACTTCCGATTGACCCGCCGGCACCTGTTATCAGGACGATCTTGCCTCGGATCGACTCCCCAATCCACTCTTCATGAATGCGCGCTGGCTCCCGGCGTAACAAGTCAGTAATTTGGACCTCACGCAAACGACTGACGTTGACTTTTCCTCCAAGCAGCTCATAAATACCAGGCATGGTGCGAAATGGAATTCCAAGCGGACGGCAAAGTTCTGCGACCTGCCTTACCATTCTGCCAGGAGCGGACGGGATAGCGATGATCACTTCATCGATCTCGTTTTTCTCAACCACGTGACCAAGGTCTTTAACCGGTCCAAAAATTGGCAGATCATGCAGTGTCCGATTTTGTTTAAGCGGATCGTCATCCAGAAATCCAATGGGCTGGAGATTGATCTGGCTATTTTTTTGCATCTCCCGGACCATGATCGAACCAGCGTCACCGGCGCCGATCACCAGAACCTTTTTCGCCTTTGAGTCGGGACGGCTGGCATTTGTTTCAGCCAGGAGACGGTACATTAATCTTGATCCGCCAATCAGGATCAGGCTGAGCAACCAATCGATCGCTAAAACCGATCGGGAAAAACCTGGACCAAAGAGCCCAAGCCAATAAAAACCGATATATAAAGCTGAAACGATGAGAGTCGATAAAGAAACCGCTACAGCGATCAGCTTTAATTCATTAATTGAAGCATAGATCCAGATTCGTCGATACAAACCTAGAAAATAAAATGTTAAAGGCTTAACGATAAGGGAAATGCCTAATAACCAAAGCGCCGAGGTTAAATAAAGGGTTTTAAAATCCGGAAAATATTCCAATCGCAAATAATAACTGAGCACAATCGAAATGGTGATCAGTAACAGATCTGCCATCAGGATAAATCGATTTCTGACGTTTAATTTCATCTGCCGCTTGCCATCCAATCAATCACCGATTTCAAACCTTCGTTCAAACCTGTTTTCGATTTAAAACCAATCACCTTACCGATTAAACTCGGGTCTCCAAAAGATCGATAAATATCCCCCGGTCGTTCACCTTGATATTCCACCGGGAGCGCGTTCGGGAAGAAGGTCAAAAGGTGATCTACCAGATCATTAATCGAAACTTCGGTTCCAGTGCACACATTGAAAACCCTGCCGGGTGCTTGATCATGTTCCGCGACGATCCGATTCGCCCTCACAATATCCGAAACATGAATGAGGTCGCGGGTTTGACCACCATCACCATAGATCGTGATCGCCTTACCATCCACCAATCTTCTGGTAAAAATTGGAATTGCCGCGGCATACATACTATCTGGCCTCTGCCGAGGGCCATAAACGTTAAAATATCTTAATCCAGTTACTTCCAAGCCAAAAGAACGGGTATAAAGCTCTGCGTAAAGCTCCGTAACCAGCTTGGATACAGCGTAGGGTGAGAGTGGGAAGAGAGTTGCATCTTCTTTAAGCGGCATCTGGTCACAATCTCCATATACGGCGGCTGAGGATGCCAGAACAACCCTTTTCACTTTCGCTTTGCGAGCTGCCTCAAGAACTGTTTCTGTGCCAGTCTGGTTGATTGAGAAACATTCTTTTGGGTTTTGCATGGATAAAGGTACTGATACGAAAGCCGCCTCATGGAAAATGACATCAATTCCTTCGACCGCCGAAGCCATCAGGCTTTCATCCCGGATGTCACCCCGAATCAGATCGGCGGTCGAGCCCTCCAGGTTTTCCGGATTTCCGCTTGAAAAATTATCAACCACTCTCACAGAGTGTCCGTCAGCGATCAGCGAATCAACGATGTGGGAACCAATGAACCCCGCTCCACCTGTTACCAGATACTTTGCCATTTATCGCCCCTTTCGGCTGAAAACTGTGCCGAAGGTCCTTAAGATGATCAAGATGTCCAGGAAGATCGATCGATGCTTGATGTAATAGAGATCATATTCCAGTTTTACGGATGTATCCTCAACAGTGGCTGCGTAACCATAATTGATTTGCGCCCAACCAGAGATACCTGGTTTAACCAACAATCTGGCCCGATAGAACGGGATTTCCTCTTCAAAGGTACTCACCCATTGCTCTCGTTCAGCCCTTGGACCAACAAGGCTCATGTCACCAATTAACACATTGAAAAATTGAGGTAATTCATCGATACGGGTGGCCCGCAGGAAATTTCCAACGCGGGTAATTCTCGGATCATTCTCGTCAGCCATTTGAGCGGCGCCTGAACTTTCCGCGTCTTTTTTCATCGTTCGAAACTTGATAATTTTGAAGGAGTGGGCTCTCACCCCCAGCCGCTCCTGGCGGTAAAAGATTGGTAAACCCGTATCGAAGAGAATCGCCAGAGAGACAAAGGGAAAGAACAAAGCAAAAATCAAAATTCCGATGATTGAACCGATGATGTCCAACCCTCTCTTGAGGGTCTCATAGAATAGCCGCCCGCTAACATCATCCGAAAATGAACGCAGAATCCAGTCATATTCCAGATGATGGATCGGTACCCGACCAGTAATTTCTTCATAAATGATGGGCATCCGGATCACTTCCACCCCTCGTTCCTGCAGATCCAGAATTATTTTAAAGGTTTCACCTTTCATTACCCCGGTGATGGATACGATTAGATCGGAAATATTGAAGTCTTCGACTAACTTTATCAAATTCTCGCTGCCGCCGATCACCTTAAATCCGTATACGTCCGTACCCAACTTATTGGGATTATCGTCAATATAAGCTACAAGGTTGAAGGGTGCCGGGTTAGCTTGATTGTAAGCTTCCGCCAGAGCCAAACCATTTGAGCCTGCACCGATCACGAACGCTCGTCTTTGTTCTCCATGCGAAACCATTAGCTTGACATAATACCAATGCCAAACCAGAGATAAAAGGATCGAAAGGATAATAAAGACACCGACTGCCCGCCGATTTATTTTCCCCGGAATATCCGCTAAAAAATAAACCAGGAGATAGATGATGATCGCGAGCAAGCCTGAAATCAGGATTGAACGGAATGTCCTTCGCCAACTCATCGAACGGTGAATATCGTAAGTTTCGATAATGAAGATCAACCAAACCAGAGGGAGGAAATAGAACCAGAGTTGAACGCGGAGCCTGAAGAACTCAAGGTTGAATACTTCCAGCCAGGCATCGCCAGCCCACCAGAAATAAATTCCAACGAACAAGGCGATGTAAGAAACCAGGAGGTCGCCCATCACTAATATCGCGCGAGCTTCCTTAGGTTTAAGCCTCCAGGTGGAGAGTAGCGAGTTCATTTTTCCCACGATCTACTTCTCCTTTCCAAGGATCAAGCTGGTTAGAAAACCGCTCCCCCAGGACAGGTGCATCGTAGTGATCGCCGCGGGGATACCGAAGAATAAAAACCAAACCCGGTTTTGTAAAGAAGCTGATCCGCTGACGACAAATTGGGGAATTAAGTACAAGGCAAGCTCGATTAACACAATCCAGTGAAATACAGGGTTTACAAATCCCATTCCAATCAAGATTAGAACGGATAGTACGAACAAGGGAGGCAAGGCTTGTCTCCAAATAATCGTTTCAGGATGGCGCTTCAACATCTTGTATTTCCAATATCCATAGCGAAAATATTGTTTGGCTAATTGAGTTAATGACCCACGGGCAAAATAGGTACTCTGGATAGCCGGGTCAAGCCAAATCCTTCCTCCAGCTTTCCGGATTCGGGTGTTAAGTTCATAATCCTCATTGGTTAGAATGTTTTCATCATACAAACCGACTTTTTCGATCGTCTTTCGGTAAAAGCAGCCGAATGGAACTGTCTCTACTTCCAAAGCAGTTTTTGCGTGTCGATATTTCGCGTCGCCGACTCCCAAAGGGTTTGCTGCGGCGAAGGCAATCGATCTGCTGATCCAGGAGTCATTATCACTTTCGATAATCCAAATTCCTCCAACATTATCACCCTTACCTTCAACCAAATCGGTGACACATCGTTCAACATAATCTGGCTTAGGGTAGGAGTGCGCATCAAGACGCAAAATCACGTCACCTGATGATGATTCGATCGCCAGATTGAGCGCCAATGGAATATTTACCAGGGTATTATCGACCACCCTGATTTTCATCTCCGGATGGAGCTGGATAAAAGCCGCAATTACTTCCCGCGTCCGGTCGGTAGACATCCCATCTGAAATAACGATTTCGACCTTTCCGAGAGGATAAGTTTGAGAGAGGATCGCGTCCAATAGAAACAGAACCCGCCTCTCCTCATTTAAACAAGGGACAATGATCGAGACCGTCGGGTAGGATTCCAACGTAAACTATTCCTGAGCAGGATATAACTACGGAAGTGCCGCGATCGCTTCGATCTCAACCAAGCCTGATTTTGGCAAGGTCTTCACCGCGATTGTGGAACGGGCAGGAAAGTCACTTTCGAAATAACTTCCATAAACCTTATTTACTTCCGCAAAATCCGCCATATCGGCAAGAAAAATTGTAGTTTTTACAACATCTTTAAACTCACAACCGGATGCCGCGAGTACACTCTTTAAGTTCTTCATAGCCTGGTCGGCTTGGGCGAAAACCCCACCTGCTACAAAATCTCCCGTCGCGGGATCCAAGCCAAGCTGCCCCGAACAAAAGACGAACCCATTGGCGACAACCCCCACGGAGTACGGGCCTAACGCGGCAGGCGCCTTATCTGTTCGAATCGCTGTTTTCATATTTGTTTACCTTTCCATTTGAATTGGCGTGATTATCGTTTAATTCTATCTTAAAAATTATCCTTTGATCTTGCTTTGAATACAGCCAGGAATAGGAAAAATGCGGAGATGAAAGTAAGTGCCATCAGACTGACAAAATAAGTGATGATGACGGCATTTCCAGAATTAAAAATCGGGGATGGCGGCGGGTGCATTACATTGTCGGCTGTGGAAAAAATCACTCGCAGGGTAATGATAAAAACTGCGTTGGCAAAGCTGGTCAACGCCAAATTATCCATCAGCCGCAAGCCGATTTGTAATAGTACACCCACAATGGCAAATGTGAGAGCAAGCGCGAATCTCGGTTCCGCCAGAAATAAGCCATTCCAATTGGCTTGCATCGCGTACATGGAGAGGGGTAAATAAGTAACCCAATAAAAAATTCCCACAACTCCTGCTGCCCATGAAGCGAGCCCCAGAAATTTGTTCCCCCGCCGAACGAGCCAACTGACGATGTAAAGCACACCAAGGATTCCGGACACCGCAAATGCCGCCTCAGCCGTGAGAACCCAAGCGCCGTGCAGATAAACAATCCGGATATTTGATCCCAGTGACTTTTCTTCCGGACCGAAGAGGGAAAGCAGCCCAATTAAGAGGATGGCGATAAGAAACAAAATAAGCGATGATCTGAAGATTCTTTTCATTGCCGTAATTCTACTTCACTCTGATTCTTCACCCTGATCGGAATTTATAAAATCTTCACAATTTTTATACACCATCTTCACAATCTCGGTGTAACCTGATGATATGATGACAAGTGTAAAAGGAGAATAAAAATGAAAAATATTTGGAAATGGCTTTTCTTTATCTTATTGATCCTCGTCGTTTTCGCGGTGGTTGGCGGGATTTTTAACTTCAGATCAATGGTATTGGGAAATTGGTATTCAGATAACCCAATGAGTTATCCATTCAATAATAATAGAGGCTTTGACTATCAAGATCGCTTCGACCTGCGCGGTGGCACATATTTCGGTCATCCTTCCATGTCGATGCCATTCATGTTCATGCCACTCATGTTCCTTGGAGCGGGCAGTCGATTGTTGCCTTTGGTTCTTATCGGCTTGGCCGCCTGGGGAATTTATCGACTTGGAGTATCCAAAGGCCAAAGTCAAGGTGTTACTCCCACAAATCAGAAACAACCGGAAGCAACAACCTCAGCTCCTCCATCTGAATCTGAAGTCGAGATTAAGTAACCGAAAATTGAAGAGGCCAACAATGTTTTTGCTGGCCTCTTGATCATCTAACGCTTCAAAGTACGATATTGTACTCGTTTGGGTACATCCACTGATTTGCCATATCGTTCGTGATAATCCTGTTCGTAATCACTCCAATTCCCCATAAAGAGACGGGCTTGGCTTTCACCCTCAAAAGCCAAGATATGAGTGCAGATCCGGTCGAGGAACCATCGGTCATGGCTCACCACAAATGCGCATCCAGCAAATTCTTCAAGAGCCTCTTCAAGCGCCCGCAAGGTGTTTACGTCCAGATCATTGGTCGGCTCATCCAAAAGAATCACGTTAGCCCCTTCCTTGAGGGTTTTCGCCAGATGAACCCGGTTTCGCTCTCCACCGGACAAGGTATTGATTAATTTTTGTTGATCCGCGCCTTGAAAATTAAACGAGGAACAATAACCTCTCGAATTGACTTTTCGATTACCGAGTTCCAATACTTCCGCCCCATCAGAGATCTCTTCGTAAACCGTCTTTTCCGGTTCCAAACTGCGGGTTTGGTCCGCGTAACTCAGCTTTACTGTTGAACCGATGATGATCTGTCCGGCATCTGGAGCTTCCTTGCCCATAATCATCTTCAACAGGGTAGTTTTACCCGCTCCGTTAGGCCCAACAATTCCCACAATCGAACCATGCGGAATGCTCGCGCTGAAATTTTCAAGAATTAATTTATCACCAAATGATTTGGTGATCCCTTCTAATTCGATAACCACATCTCCAAGCCGCGGTCCTGGTGGTATATAAATTTCGAGATCGTCTCGTACTCGTTCATGTTCCTGAGCAAGCAATTTTTCATAAGCGGTAACGCGGGCCTGACCTTTGGATTGTCGAGCCTTGGGAGACATTCGAATCCATTCCAGTTCACGAGTCAAGGTTCGTTGGCGTTTGGATTCCGATTTTTCCTCGACCCTCAATCGTTCGCTCTTTTGTTCAAGCCAGGAGGAATAGTTACCTTTCCAGGGAATACCATGTCCCCGGTCGAGTTCAAGAATCCAACCTGCCACATTATCCAAAAAGTAACGATCGTGAGTAACCGCGATCACAGTACCTTTATACTCCCTCAAATGGTGTTCCAACCAGGCAACCGATTCAGCGTCGAGATGGTTGGTCGGCTCATCGAGCAGGAGAATATCTGGCTCAGTAAGCAACAGTCGAGTTAAGGCAACCCGGCGCCGCTCCCCACCGGAACAGATCCTGATCGGCGTATCGCCCGCAGGACACCGCAAGGCATCCATGGCGACACCCAGATGTGATTCCAAATTCCAACCATCCACTTTATCCAGCGCGTCAGCCAATCTGGATTGTTCGGCAACCAAAGCGTCAAAATCCGCTTCAGGATCACTGAATTTCGCGTTCATGTTCTCATAATCCTCAAGCAGCTTTACCGTGGGGGCAACCGCCTCTTTGATAACCTCAATTACAGTTTTACTATCATCCAATTTTGGTTCTTGTTCAAGCAAACCAACACTGTAACCTTTGGACATGGCGATCTCACCAATGTAGTCCCTGTCAAGGCCAGCCATGATCCTCAGCAAGGTTGATTTTCCCGCTCCATTAAGACCTAAAACGCCGATCTTTGCTCCATAATAAAATCCGAGTGAGATATCACGAAGAATTTGCTTATTGTTTGGTTGAACCACTTTGCCAACCCGGTTCATTGAATAAATTACTAATGTATCTGAAGACATTTGTTAAATAATCCGTTCTAATCTGAATTTACAAGCCAGGCAAATCTTTTTAAGTCAATTTTACCGCTACGCTGAAACTGGATCCCTTCCGCTTCAAGCAGCTCCCGTTGTCGAACGGCTCCAGCGCGCGGACTGATCTCGCCTTTCGCGTTTACCACCCGATGCCAGGGATAACCATCCGGACATCGAGACATCGATCCTCCAACCCAGCGAGCTCCCAATGCCAACATTCGTTTTGGATCTTCTCTCAATTTTGAGGTAATCAGCTCAGCGATCTTGCCATAAGTAATCACCTTGCCAAATGGGATTTGTTCCACAATCCGCCAAACTTCTTGATCAAAAATCTCAGGTTCATGTGGAGAAATAAAAGGCATTCTCACCTCATAACTTAGACGATTTCAGGCGAATTACACGTCCATTAAATAATTCCATCAAGAAAACATCCAGCAGAAGACGTTTGTTTACGTTAGCTTTTATCTGCCTGAAGGCGGTTTGAGCATTTTGAATTCCGTCTAAGATGCTTTCCAGGCTTACCATTCCCGCTAATTGCCTGATCTCATCCTCATGGTCATAATTGATAATCTCAACCTTCGCGTTGTGTTGAATAATCGCGCAATCACGCAGGATAAGATACCAATATCGAATGGTTCGGGCGATCAGGTCATGTTCTTCAGGGCTTAAATCTGAAATCTCCTCCTCAGCCTTTCCATCCTTCCGATTGAGCTTCTTTACTTGGGCAAGTGACCGCTTTTCCATGTCCCAAAGTTTGACCGAATATTCAAACCGTTCCGCCAGATTTAAACTTAACAAGGAAAAGAATAACTGAACCGCCTCATCCCTCTCCGCGAATAATGCCCCATCCGGTTGGCAATATCGAATTGCCAACCCGGGACGGCCATCCGCCAGGCGAGCCGCCAATTCGATCGAAGGATTATTTGGGAATTTGCTCTGAAGCATCACCCGCAACGTTTCAAGATCAACGCCTCTAAAATCAATGACCTCACAGCGAGAGATCACAGTAGGCAATAAATTTTGTGCCGATTCGGCGATCAGAATCAGAATGGCATAGCTTGGAGCTTCCTCCAAGGTCTTCAGAATTGCGTTTTGGGCTTCCACATTTGCCCGGTCAAAATCCTTGAACACCACAATTTTATAAGCTGAAGAATAAGGCGTAATGCTGAGAAATTTCTCCGCCTCCAAAACTTGATTTATCTTAAAATCCCTGGCGCCAGGCTCTCGCCCCATTACCTTTACATCAAAATGCTGATCTCTCTCAATCTTGATGCAGGAAATACACTGACCGCAAGGTTCGCCATCTGACCCGGGCTGTCGGCAAAGCAAAGCCTGAGCAAATCTTTTTGCGAAGGTCGATCTTCCAACACCTTCAGGACCGCTAAAAAGGTAAGCGTGTTTAACCTTATCCTCACGGATAATTTGTTTAAAGAGATTTACCGCCCAATAGTTTCCATAAAAATTCCAGGCTGGCATTTATTCCTGTCCTTGTCTTAATCGCTGAAATGAATCATATCGGCGAGGGTCAATTTTACCTTCGTTGACCGCTTTGAGCACAGCGCAGCCCGGCTCGTGAGAATGAGTGCAATCCGAAAATGCGCAATCCTCAACATAGGGGCGGATATCTGGAAAATATGCGTCAATTTCTTCCGGCTGGATATCCCAAAGGCCGAGTGATTTCCAGCCTGGCGCGTCCGCGACCCAACCTCCGCCGCTCAGCGGATGAAGTTGGCGGACATTGGTTGTGTGCCTGCCTTTTTCGTTGAAATCACTTACTGATCCGGTGGCAAGCGTGATTCCTGGTTCAATTACATTCATCAAGCTGGATTTTCCGACCCCCGATGGACCAGCTAAAGCCGAAATTCGACCGACCATACGCTCGCGAAGGTGGGAAATACCCTCTCCGCTTACAACCGAAGTATAGATCATCTCATAGCCGATCTTCTCATACAGCCCAAATTTGGATTTGGCTTCCGCAATTCCAATCAGATCGACTTTGTTAAATACGATGATCGGTGTGATTCCTTGTTTTTCAGCGATCACCAAAAAACGATCCAACATTCTCAGCTTTGGTTCAGGTTTGGTACAGGCAAAAACAAAAATCACCTGATCAGCATTCGCGATCAGAATCTGGCGATATTCACCTTGTGGGCGCGGATCGAGCCGCACAACCTCATTTTTTCTGGAAAAGATCTCTTCAATCACACCTGACCCGTCCGCCAAGATCTGGATTTTTACCTCATCTCCGATTGAACATAAGTCGCCTTCGTGTTTTCCCCGCTTTATTTTCCCTCGGAGTTGACAGATGATTGTTTGCTCCCTCCCCTTTAATAAAACACTATAAAACCCGGATTGGCTCTTAATAACCAGACCGTTCTGATTTTGATTTTCGCTTTTTGGTTCGTTTGAATTCGGATTAGTCATTCGCTGTCGGAGTCGGTGTTTCTGTCACCAACGGGGTTGGAGTTCGGGTAATCCCGATGTGAGTTTCCCACCAATATGGACTTAAGGCTCTGCCATTAAAGTACAACTCAACGACTCGTTTAAAAATTGGAGCAGCAATTTCAGATCCTTCACCCGCGTTTTCCGCGATGACTGCAATCGCGATATCTGGTAAATCGGGATTGTTAGCGTCAGTGTAACCTGCGAACCAGGAATGAGGCACTCCCGTATTTGTTTCCGCGGTTCCTGTCTTGGCAAAGATCGGGATGGTTGTATTGGTAAAACGCAAGTAGGCAGTTCCGCGAGGATTGCGGATGACCGATTCCATCGCTGTCTGTAAAGAACTTAAGGTATCAAACGTGAGAGGTAAAACATTCCGTATCTCTGGCTGAAAGATCTGCTCTTCCTTTCCATCGGAATAGACAATTTTTTCAATTACCTGCGGGCGATACAAGGTGCCTCCATTGCCTATGGCAGCCATGAAATCAGCTACCTGCAATGGGGTTACCAAAACCGTTCCCTGCCCTATGGCTTGATTGATCGCGTCGATTTGGGTCGCCGGATCTTCAATCGTTCCAGCACTTTCATCGATCACCCCAATTCCAGTAGCTGTTCCCAATCCAAAACCGCGCGCCATATTGGCCACCGCGGATACTCTGCCCTGGTTGTAGAGATCAAGGCCGATGTGATAGAAATAGGGATTACAACTGCGCATCAAGGCGCCATTTAAATCCAGCTCACCGGAAGGTTTTGTTTTTCCTTCACCGGTTTCCAGTAATTCATTTTGATAATGATCCCAAGTCCAATCATAAAAAGTTCGCTCGGGGTATTCGTTGAATTCGTATCCGCAATAATAATTTGTATCTGTCTGGTAAGTTTGACTTTCCAAAGCCGCGGCGTAGGTAATAACTTTGAAGACGGACCCAAGCGGATATTGCCCATGGGCTGATCGATCCAACAATGGTGATTCCGGGTTATTCAAGAGGCCAGCCAATCCATCACTGCTATTGGCGTTGTTTGCGTCAAAGAGGTTTGGGTCATAGCTTGGAGAAGAGACCATCGCCAAAACCCGACCGGTATCGACCTCCATGACTACAATCGAACCCCGAAAACCAGTCAGGGCTTTCTGGGATGCAATCTGCAGGTCTTTATTGATCGTCAACGAAATATTTGCCGATTGGGTACTCTCGACGGTTCCGAGGGTTTCCAGTGCTTTTCCCGTTGGGTCAAGCAAATACAAGGTTCCCCCCGGACTGCCAGCCAGAATGGATTCACCCCAATTCTCAATACCGGATTGTCCGATTGTGGCGTTGCGCTTGTAACCGTTTCTAAGATATTCCTTAAGCTGATCTGGAGAAATTGGCGCTACATAACCAATAAGCTGAGGGGCAATTCCGTTTTCATAATAATAACGGGAGGAATAATCGGTTAATACCACCCCTCCAAGATTGGTTAGAAGGTTATATTGTTTATTAACCTCACTTAATGGCGCTTCACCTACAGGTATATACCAATACGCGTCCCGCTGGTCACTATATAAGGATTGAATTTGACCGGGATATTTACCAGTTAATTCCGCCAAGGTAGCGAGTAATACCCCCTCGGTATCAACATTAATCTGGGAAGGAATCAAACCGATAGCCACAATATCTGTTTGGGTTACCAAAGGATCACCTGCCCGGTCGAGGATAAATCCTCGATCAGGGCTGGTGTTATCCAAAGCGATTCGATTTCCTCCGGCCATCTCTGGGAACACAAGTCCATCATTCCAAAGAACCTTCCACCGCCCAGACTCAAGAATCAAGTCAAAACTTGTATCTCTGGGAAACTCCCCGAAAAGATTGGTCTTGTAAGTCCATTTCCCGGTTACCGTCACACCTTCCGCGGTTTCTGTAACCGCGAGAGTCTCGATCTTCAATTCACGCAAGGTCATGGCATTGAAGGTGTCCTCATACAACCGAACAAAATCATCCTTCGTCATCTGTGCCTGACTTTGCGAATCGATCAAAGCATACATTGATTCGAAATCCTCAACCCCCAGCGCTTTAAGGAAGTTATCAACTACACTACTGAAATTGGGGGTATCTGTAACCCTCGCGATGGGAGTAGGCAGTTCAGAGCTTGAACCGGATTGGGTTGGGCTTTCCGGCAGATTTACATTATTGGAACACGAAACCAGTAAGAGAATGATCAGATTCATGACCATGAGTTTAAAAATGTTTGATTTCATAATTTTCATTTTATTGGGTTAAAAATTCCGGAAAAACCGAGCATCGATAGCGGATAAACGTCTGACACCTGTCTTCTATCCCGGATGTGGCTGGGATGCCAGCGGCTTGCAAAAAACTATGAACCGCACAAATGGGAAATCCCATTACGGAAGCGTAACAACCCGTCAATTCTCGTTTTGCCACAAAATCTGAATTCTGGATGCCATAGGCTCCCGCCTTATCCATCGGGTCTCCGCTGGCGATATACGCGCTCAATTCTTCATTCGAATAGGCTCTCATTGGCACATCTGTACGAATCACCCTACTCGTAACCGTGGTTGTGGTGTTATTGACGGCGGCAACACCAGTGTAAACCTGATGATATCGTCCTTTTAAAGCGGTTAAGATCCTCCAGGCATCTTCGGCATCAACTGGTTTCCCGATAATTTCATCATCCAAAACAACAGTCGTATCCGAGCCAAGTACGATCACGCCTTCTCCATGCCGCTTGGCGACTGTCAGGGCTTTTTCAAGCGCCAAACGCCGGACGTAGCTCCAAGGAGTTTCATTTAAATAGACATTTTCGTTTACATCCGCGCTTTCGATATCGAAATGATCGGTAATCAAGCCGAGCAGCTCTTTACGGCGAGGTGAGGTAGAAGCCAAAATGATCTTAAGATTTTGCATACTCATTAAATTCTAACATATCCGCTTGAACATACTTCAATGGTGGTCTTTTCATTACCGCTAACTTTTCATTATAATCAAGCCAAAGCTTGAACCAGAAAGGTCCTCCATGAAACGATTAATCCCGATCCTCGTTCTTTTACTTTTATTTTCAACTTTCGGAACTGCGGCCGCCCAGGAGTCACCAGAATTCGAGGCTCTTTTTGTTAGTGTCTGGCCGGAATATGACAACCAACAAAATCTTGTCATTATCCAATTCCAGTTATCACCAAAAACGACCTTGCCCGCAAAAATCGAACTGCCCATTCCCTCCAGTGTAACCAGTGTCTGGACTGTTGCTGTCGGAGATTCATTTGAGACTGTGGTGGACGCGGGGGTAGTCTATACTTTTGAAAATGGCGTATTGAGCATTAACGCTCAGAACCGTTACGTTCACATTGAATATTACGACCAACTGATGAAAACCGGATCAGAAAGGTCTTATGATTTTGTCTGGCAGGGTAAATATCCGGTTAGTAACTTTTCGTTCGAATTTAAACAACCATTACATTCCTCCGACGTCAAGGTTTTTCCAGCCATGTCCTCTTCGATCATGGATCCAGAGGGTTTTATCGTTTCATCAAATCCAAACCTGACCTTAAAAGATGGAGAAGCGACGACGATTTCGATCAGTTACAAAAGGGATACTGACGAACCTTCCACCTCTTTCATGCAGATTGAAACCGCCCCGACGGCTGTCAGTCAAACCGATACTCAAACCAATTGGATTGATTATCTGCCTTGGGTGATTGGCGCGCTTGGATTGATCTTTGTGATGATCGCTGGTTATGTATTTTTTAATACCGGGGTAAAGCCCTCTGCGAATCCTCGCAAACGGCATCAAAGCGCTTTCGATCGCGAAGTAAGTCCAAGCGACGATATTCCTGTCTACTGCCCGCAGTGTGGAAAACGCGCCTCGCCTGGCGCCAAATTCTGCCGGGTTTGTGGAGAAAAATTACATTAATAATCGTTCCTGATTTAAATCAAAAAGCGGAGGCGGCGGCTTTCGCTTTTGATTTATTTTACTTTTTCAATACTTAACCATTCGCCGTTTTCAGCAGGGTGTGCTTTGTATGATTTGATCTGTGACAATTTTTACGCTTTTTGTGATAAATTTCACAGCTTTTTTCATATTCCTTTAATCTGAATATGTAGAATTACATTACGAAGAAATATTTCACGGAGGCTTAACTTGAAATTCAAAAATAGTAAATTCCTGATTGGCGGTTTTCTCATCCTGGCCGCTGTTGTTTATCTGATCTTCTCCTCAACCCAGGCAAGCGCGGAATATTTCCTGACGATCGACGAATTGGTGCAAAAACAAGATACTTTGGTTGGAAAAAATATTCGCGTCTCCGGAGCGGTTCTCGGTGAATCCATCACTTATGATACATCTACTCTGCGGCTTGAGTTCAAGGTTGCCCATGTATCTGGTGACAACAGCGTGATCGAAAGCTCTGGTGGGCTGGCTGAGGTACTTCACCAAGCGACCATCGACCCAACCCGCAACCATCTCACGGTTGTTTACGAAGGGGTAAAACCTGATCTGCTTCGAAATGAAGCCCAGGCAATCATGACCGGCAAATTAGGTGAGGATGGCATTTTCTATGCCGACGAACTTCTTCTCAAATGTCCTACCAAGTACGAAGAAGCCGTTCCCGAACAGGCTGAAGGGTAATTTTAAGATCAATGGCGCCAGGACACAAACTTGACGCTAATATATTCCATTGGAGTTCACTATGATCCCTGATTTTGGATATGGATTAATCCTCATTTCATTTGGATTAGCCATCTATTCAATCATCGCTTCTGTCCTCGGGTACTACAAACGCTCATTTAAATTGGTGGACAGTGCCCGTCTTGCTATGCAATTAATGTTTCCACTCATTACAATCGCGTCAGTCCTCTTAATGTACTTATTAGCGACTGATGCCTATTATGTTTCCTTCGTTTATGAAGTAACAAGCCGAAGTATGCCCATGTACCTCAAGATCACCGCCCTCTGGGGCGGACAAGCCGGTTCATTACTCTTCTGGGCTTGGACCTTGACCGCTTTTTCAGCAGCGGTAACCTTGCGGGAATGGGATCGGGACCGCGATCTTCTGCCCTGGGTCGTAGTCGTTAACAGTGTGACCGCCGCCTTCTTCATCGGCTTGGTCGTTTTTTTTGAAAATCCTTTTGCCAAATTCTGGCAAACAATTGATGGAAGCGTAATTAGTGCCATGTTTCAACCGGCTGGGGCTGTTCCCTTTACCGCTCCAGACGGGCAGGGTTTGAATCCTTTATTGCGCCATCCGGGCATGATCATTCATCCTCCCATGCTTTACCTCGGATTTGTAAGCTACGTAATTCCATTCTCATTCGCCCTGGCCGCTCTCATCACCGGCAGAACTGATGATCGGTGGACAAGAATTACTCGCCGCTGGGCCATCGTAGCGTGGCTCTTTCTCTCAATTGGTTTGGTGCTCGGCGGAAGATGGGCTTATGATGTATTAGGTTGGGGAGGCTATTGGGGCTGGGATCCTGTTGAAATCGCGGCTTTAATGCCCTGGTTGGTTGGCACAGCCTTCTTACACTCAGTCATGATTCAGGAGCAGCGAGGCATGTTCAAAGAATGGAACATGATCTTGATTATCCTGACCTACATTCTGGTCATCTTTGGTACATTCCTTACCCGCTCTGGGGTTCTTTCCTCCGTGCACGCATTTGCCCAAAGCGCCATCGGCCCTGCCTTTTTTATTTTTATCGGCATTACCATTGTCATTTCCGTTTCTCTTTTAATCTACCGCTGGTCAGATCTGAAGGCGGAATCCGAACTCACTTCTCTTTTATCCCGTGAGTCGCTTTTTCTGCTGAACAATCTCCTCTTCATCAGTATTCTCATTGTCTGCTTCTGGGGTGTTCTCTTCCCTCTCATTTCTGAATTGGTTACCGGACAGAAAGTAACCGTTGGCCCGCCATTCTACGAACGAGCCACCGGGCCATTGTTTGCTGGACTGTTATTCCTGATGGGCATCGCGCCTTTATCCGCCTGGGGTAAAACAACTCTCAAAACCCTCGGCCGTTCATCCTGGAAATCCGCTGCGATTTCAACGGTTGTTGTTCTTGGTTTCGTCATTTTCCTCAAAATGTACAATCCATACGCCATCATTGGGTTCGCGGTGGTTATTTTCTCCGCTCTGATCACTCTGCATGAATTCTGGCGAGCCGCAAGCGCCCGCAGCAGAGTTCAGAAGGAAAATCTGTTTGTGGCGTTATGGCGAATATTTGGCAAGAATCGCCGCCGTTATGGTGGATATCTGATCCATCTTTCTGTGATCATGATGGCCATCGGAATCATTGGTCTTGAGATGTTCCAAACCGAAACCCAGGGAACACTTCGTCAGGGTGAGTCGATTACAATCCGCGATTACAAAGTAACCTACACAGATCTGGCAATTTTCGATACAAACGACAATCGTAACCTCGCCCGAGCAGTGGTGTCGATTGAGAAAAATGGGAAATATGTGGGCGAGCTTTATCCACGCCGGGATTATTTTTACGAATCCCAACAACCCATGACCATTCCCGGAGTCCGCTCGACGATTGAGGATGACCTCTACGTTCTGCTTGTTGATTGGCAGCCTATCACCACGGAAGGCGCCACATTCAAGATTTACCATAATCCCTTGGTAAATTGGCTTTGGTGGGGTACCTATCTACTGATCATTGGCTCGTTGGTCGCCATGTGGCCTCAAAAAGAAAAATCCAGCGTTCGCGAACAACGGAAAGTATCCAAATCAACCATATTGGATCAAAGCGAGGCTTAAAATGAAAAATCCTCTTATCAAGTTAGCGGTCCTCGCGTTCTTTTTCGGCGCTGCCATGGGGATTACATCTACCGTCTCCGCTCAGGAGCCGATGCCTTCTGATAATGAAGTCAACGCGATCGCCAGAGATTTATTTTGTCCAGTTTGTGAAAACACTCCGTTGGATGTTTGCGCCACCCAGGCTTGCGCCCAATGGCGGGAATTGATTCGACTGAAACTAAGTGAAGGCTGGAATGAAGATCAGATTAAACAATATTTTGTAGATCAATACGGCGCCAGAGTGCTCTCTGAACCACCCAAACAAGGCTTGTTCTGGCTCGTTTACGTCATTCCGCCCATACTCATTTTCATTGGGGTCATCATCTTTATTAAAGCCTTACGAAACATCCGTGCCATCGAAAAAGAAGAAATGGCGCTCGAGCAAACAGCGAATGAGCCAGACGAATATATGTCCAAGATTGAAGAAGAATTAAAAGGTTTGAAAAATGCAAATCGATAAAAAAACATCACCTGATCAAGTTCAGGAGCGTTCCAAGCCTAAGAAAGGCATGCCTCTTGCCGCCCAGATTGTTGTATGGCTGGCAATCCTTGCCATATTGGGACTTGTCGCGGTTGGACTTGCCCGCACCCAACAAGGTAACGTTCAAATTGGTGATCAGATCCCCGATTTCACTTTGAAATTCTTTGATGGTTATACTTACGATGGAAAATCTGAATTGAAATTATCTGACCTCAAGGGAAAAGTGGTCGTTCTCAACTTCTGGGCAAGTTGGTGTATCCCTTGCGAAGATGAAGCCGCCGAATTGGAAAGTTCATGGCGATATTATCAGGATGCAGGTCAGGTCGTTTTTATCGGTGTGGATTATGTAGATACCGAACCTGAAGCTCGTGGTTACCTGACCAAGTTTGATATTACTTATCCCAACGGACCTGATCTTGCCACGAAAATTTCACAACTTTTCCGCATTAAAGGGGTCCCCGAAACCTATTTTATTGATAAAGACGGGAAGCTGGCATACACTCAGATCGGTCCATTCAGCACCGAAGCCCAGATTCACAACATCATCGACGGCTTGTTAGCCAAATAAAGGAGCAATATGGAAATCGGAGCGATCTTCCTAACCTTGGCGGTATTATTACTTGCCGTCCTTTTTATCAGCAAGCCATTCCTGTTTCCGGTCAAAGAACACAAGGCTGGATCTGAAAACGCGAGAATTTCTGCCCTTTTAGCCGACAAAGACCGCTACCTTGGCTTGATCCAGGAGCTTGAGCAGGATCATAGCCTTGGCAGGATTACAGATGAGGATTATCCAGCAATGCGTTCGGATCTTATCCTTAAAGCATCAAACACCTTGCGCAAGATCGAGGAACTTGATTCCGAAACACCTCACCAGACCAACCAAGCTCCATTCACCCGTACTGTCACTGAACAGAGGATTGAACTCGATGATCTCCTCGCTAAGCGGCGCGCTCAGAAAAAAGATCGGACTGATGGATTCTGTCCGCATTGTGGAAAACCTGTCATCAAATCGGATAAATTCTGCTCCCATTGCGGTAAAAAAATTGAAAAATAGAGGAAATAACATCCAATGAAATTGCGCTTTGCACTGCTTTTTCTGCTTCTTTCACTCCTCATTTCGGGGTGTGGAATTTCCCTGGCTGAAGATATCACCCCACCACCAGATTACCAATCTCCAACTCCTGGCCCGACCAAATCGCCTCTCTACCCCCTCGCCCCAATGAATTTGGCGAACGGGAAATCCATCTATGCCGAAAAATGCGCCCCCTGCCATGGTGATCAGGGTTTGGGAGATGGTTCCATGGCATCCAGTCTGCAAGTACCACCAAAAGCGATTGGTGATCCCGCCATCGCCTCAAAGGCATCCCTGGTAAATTGGTACACTACTGTTACTGAAGGCAATATCAACTCCTTCATGCCCCCTTTTAAAAATTCCCTTTCAGACGCTCAACGCTGGGATGTCGTCGTGTATTCTCTGAGCCTTGGTGGTTTTGATCTGGACTCGCTGGAAAGAGGCAAACAAGCCTACCTGCAATCTTGCGAGGAATGCCATGGCGCCGATGGAAAACTGGTCGCCACGGCCGATTTTTCAGATCAGATCATGATGTCCAAGCTCTCTCAAAACGACATCATCAGCTTCATCGTCAATGGTGTAGGGGATATGAAAGGTTTTGGCGATTCACTTCCCAACGCTGACCTTGAAGCCATCGCCACTTACCTCCGTTCCATGACTCTGGATATGGAAAATCTGCCTGATGCTTCAAAACCGATGTCTGCGGAGCCAACTCCAACAGAACCTTCAACTACGAACACAACGCCCGCCCAAGTGGGTGGCACTGATACTGACACCGCGGATGCTGCTACCAATAGCCCTGCCACGGAGACAGATCCAGCAGCTGCCGAAGTTAAGCCTGAGAACGCTTTCGGCGATATTTTTGGGCTTGTAACCAACGGTTCCTCATCCGCCCCTGCCGCAGGGTTCAAGGTTGTTTTGCATGGTTTTACCCACGATTTCGAAACTCAGCAATTTACAGAACAGCTAACCCTCGACACTCAGACTGACAATGCAGGTAATTACAAATTTTCAGGCGTTGATTTATTAAAATATCAGGCTTTCTATATTTCCATCGATCAGGGAGAATTAGTCTACGCTTCCGAACCTGCCTTCTCGACCGGGACCGAGACGGAATTAACCATTCCGCTCACGATCTATGACACCACTACCGATCGATCGGGCATTGTCGCCGACCAAGCTCACATCATCCTTAATTATATTCAACCGGATACGGTTCAAGTGATTGAGTTCATCATTATCTCCAACACTTCAAACGCGACCGTGATCGGAACGGAAGAACAACCAGGTATTGTGAACATCCCCTTGCCTAAAGGTTATCAAAACCTGCAATTTGAGGAAGGCATAATCGGGGAAAGATATCTTCAAACAGAAAACGGCTTTGCGGATACCCGCAGTATTTATCCCGGACCTCAAAGCCAGCAACTTGTATTCGCGTTTGATCTGCCCTTGGAACCGCCGAGCATCCCGTTCTTTGGTAAGCCAAAAGTAGAACTCAACCAGACCTTGGAGCTGCATACCAAAGCCATATCCGTCCTGGTTCCAGAGGGAATTTCGGTAAACGCGCCAGGCTTGGAAGTCCAGCCAATCACGGATATGGGAAATGGATCAAAATATCAAACTTATAACGCCTCTCCCAATGTTTCCAACTATCAGGTATCTTTTACCGCCGAAGGAACCCTCAGTGGATCCGCGGTTTCGAGCACCAATTCACAGACCGGGATGATCATCGGTATCGCTGCCCTGGGTGTAGTTCTCATACTCGTGTCTGTGATCTTATACTTAAAAAACCGTAAGGCGGAAGATGAGTTACTCGCGGAGATCGAAGAAGAGGAAGAATCGGACGGAAAACTCTCTCAGGACGCGATCTTGGACGCGATCATCGCGCTTGATGACCAATTTAAAGCCGGAAATATCTCAGAAAAAGCCTACCAATCCCGGCGCCAGGATTTGATCGACCAACTTTCAGACACTCAAGAATCAGAATGATCGAAGTAAAAGGATTGGTGAAAAAATTTGGAATCAAACCCGTTCTACGCGGAGTAAACTTTTTCGCGCAACCGGGAGAATTCGTCGTTCTCCTTGGCCCAAACGGCGCGGGGAAGACAACCTTCCTGCGGATTCTTTCTTCACTTTCACGACCAACAACGGGGCTTGTGACAATCGCAGGTCACAAGCTCCCTGCTGAATCGGCCGCGGTTCGTCAAAACCTCGGTGTAGTCAGTCACATGCCCTTGCTGTATGGTGATTTGACGGCAGAGGAAAATTTACGCTTCTATTCACGGCTCTATAACATCAATGATGCCAATCCACGCATAACCGAAGTTTTCGAACTGGTCGGTCTCAGCCATAGAAAACGGGACTTGGTCAGAACTTTCTCCCGCGGTATGCAGCAAAGACTCGCGATCGGAAGAGCGATCTTGCACGATCCTGAAGTGGTTCTGTTCGATGAACCGTATACCGGTCTCGATCAGGACGCTTCTGAAATGCTTGATCGGGTATTGCGAGATGTCGCGGCAGTCGGAAGAACTGTAGTGATGACCAGCCATGATCTCGCTCGCGCGGAGGAACTCGGCACAAGGTTTGATGTTCTTAACCGCGGAATCATCGAAAATTCAATTCAACGTTCGGAACTAGCGGGTCGAAATCTTTTGACCTATTACAAACAGGCTATCGGTGGTTGAAAATGAGGACCAATCAAGTTACCGCCTATAAACCAAGTTTCATCAAAAGTATTTTTGCCATTACACGCAAGGACATCTCAGCGGAGATGCGCTCACGGGAATTGCTTTCCTCCATGCTCGTTTTTTCCATGCTGGTAGTGCTTATCTATTATTTTGCCTTGGAATTGGACATCAAAGCCCGCGAAGCAATCACCGCCGGTGCGCTCTGGGTGACCTTCTCTTTCGCGGGCACCCTCGGACTTAATCGTTCCATGGCCGTAGAAAAAGATCGCGGCTGCCTGGATGGGTTACTTCTTGCCCCGGTCGATCGTTCCGCCATCTACTTTGGAAAAATGATCAGCAACCTGGTCTTCATGTTCATCGTCGAAGCGATCGTGATCCCCCTGTATGCCATCATGTACAATGTCAATCTTCTCGTCCCCGGCTTTCTCTGGATCACCGTTCTCGGTTCAATAGGATACGTAGCGGTTGGGACGCTGCTTTCTGCCATGACGGTTCAAACCCGAACGAGGGATGTGCTGCTTCCAATCCTTCTCTTCCCACTGGTTATTCCTGTGCTTATTGCCGCGGTAAAAGCCAGTAGTGGTTTTATCCAAGGTTTACCAATGGAGGAGATCTTACCCTGGATGAATTTGTTGATCGTTTACGATGTAGTTTTTACGGCCGGTTCCTACATGGTCTTTGATAATATTGTAGAAGAATAAATTTGAGGAGTAGATATGTCAAAAACGCCAAAATTGCTTATGGTTTTAAATGTACTTTCGCTCATTCTTGTTCTGGTTGGTTATTATTTGGCACTGTTCTACGCTCCAACTGAAAAAGTAATGGGTGACGTGCAAAGGGTTTTTTATTTTCACGTCGCAACCGCTTGGGTTGGAATGGTTGGTTTCATTTTAGCCGCGGTATTTTCAGCTATTTATTTGATCAAGAAGGATATGAAATGGGACATGCTTGGGTTGGCTTCGGTTGAGATCAGCCTGGTTTTCTTTTTCATCACCATCGTGCTTGGTTCCATCTGGGCTCGCCCTGCCTGGGGAACCTGGTGGACTTGGGAACCACGCCTTACAACCGCCGCGATCCTCGAAATGATCTATCTCGCCTATTTGCTCTTAAGGCAGGGGATTGAGGATCCTGAACAACGGGCTCGTTTTGGAGCGGTTTACACCTTGCTCGGCGGTCTTAGTGTACCCATGACCCTTCTTTCCATTCGACTCTTCCGCACCATCCATCCTGTGGTGATTGGCGGCGGTGGCAGCGAAACAATGGGGATGACCGATAGCATGCTCTTCGTCATGTTCTACTCGATCATCGCTTTTACCGTGCTCTTTGTTACCTTGTTCTGGCATCGAATCCGCCTTGGTATCTACCAGGAAAAGGTTGAACGTTTGAAATCAGAAATTTACAATTAGGAGGAGATCATGGAAGATACACCAAACACCCTTAATTATATGTACCTCGGTTTTACAGTTTTTACGGTGGTGATGGGAATTTATATTTACAGCTTTTATTCCCGTTGGAAAAACCTTCGCCAACAGGAAACATCTCTCCAGGAACTGAATAAATAACCAGTAAAAATCCGCTATACTGAAATAGCGGATTTTTTTTACGATGCGGTGGCATTATCTTTTTACCCCTCTTCTAACCCTCCTTTTGGGCATCCTCCTGCTCAGCTTTGAGGAGAATCCCGTGCGCGCATTATCAGCCACTAGCCCCAGCGGACCAAATCGATTTACCTTGATCGAAGTAGAGCTTTCCCAGCATGAATGGTGGATGGCTCGCTGGAAGGACAATGAAATTGTATGCGCTTTCATGGTCGATCATGATGGTTTACCTTACGAGAACGAGGTTCAAACCGCTTGCGATGAAGAAATCTTCGCGGAATGGAAGAAAACAAGCCACGCCTGTGATAAAGACGATCCCACCAAATGCCCTGGATTCTATTTTATTGATATCGGCTCGAAAAATAAAAAGGACACTATCACAGTCAAATTGCCTGCCCCCAGTGTAAGTGTATCTCTCACCAACTGTGATTTGGATGAGGATGGATGGTGCAGGTCAGAACCTAAATTGTTATTAAAAGCCAATGAACCGCTTCCTAACGAACATATTCTCAATATTCAGGGACTCGCGGGCAGCGATAAATTCAATTGTGAAGGGGATGAATGCCGGTTTGCCTTGGATCAAACGATCGAGCAGGGTGTTTTTCTCGAATTTTGGGCAAATTCGACTTTCGGAGACTCGTCTGAAGTATTTACCGCCAAGTTAAGGGTTGTCAAAGATGAAGATTTCAATCGGCTTATTCCTCGATGGAGGGTTGACGTTTTTTCATCTCAATGGGTTGGCTCAAAATATCTGAGCTGCGCCGAAGGATGGCAATCCTATAAACCGGAAAAGCTACCCAATTGGCTGCGAACGCCGGAAACCTCCGCCGATCTGAATTCCAACATTCCATATGCTTATCTGGCTGAAAATCTGATTAAACAGGGAATTGTGGATGTTTCCTCCTGCCCAAACCGGGGCTTAAATTCGGATGGATCGATTAACGATTGCGGAATCGAAGTTTCCGTACCCGCGGTCGAAAAATGGCAGAATAGATTTGATGAATTGATCCACAAAGTTGCCGTTAAGCGAGATGTTCCCGGACAGTTATTAAAAAATTTATTCAGCCGAGAGAGTCAATTTTGGCCAGGTGTTTTCCGAAACGGTTCAGACATCGGCTTGGGACAGATGACCGAAAACGGAGCAGACACTACTTTGTTATGGAATCCGGTGTTTTACCGTCAATTTTGTCCGCTCGTTCTTAATCAAGCAACCTGTGACTCGTCAGGCTACGCGAATTTGGAAAAAGATGATCAGAGGTTATTACGCAATTCGCTGGTCAATAGTGTAGACGCTCGGTGTGAGGATTGCCCGCTCGGGATTGACTTAAGTCGGGCTGATTTCAGTGTAGGTATATTCGCCCAAACCCTTCTGGCAAATTGTGAACAGGCAGGTAGAGTAGTCGAAAATGTAACCGGAGAAAAACCAGGATTCCATTTCGATTATGAAACCATGTGGAAGCTCACCTTGGTTAATTACAACGCGGGTAGCGGCTGTCTCTCAGACGCTCTCAATTGGACTTATGATCCGGACGTTGAATCAGAATTTACCTGGAATTCCATCGCGGAGAATCTCGAAATGGTTTGCCCGGGTTCAGTTGACTATGTCAATGATATTGTTGGTGATCGTTAACCGATTCCATTCCTTTTAAAATCTCTGATTTCAAACGAAGGTATAAAGGACGATTCCTGGTCCTCAGCCCTGATTGGTTCACTCCCCACCGTATTCAATGGCAAAATTCCAGCCCAAACAGGAAAATCGAGATCATCTTTTTTGTCATCCGGCATGCCATCATTAACCTTGGCGGTCACGGATTCGATCTTGATCGCGATCACCTTGGTGGCATTCAACTCTTTTTGATTAGGTTGCCGGCATTCTTCCCATCTTCCTGGTATCAACTGATCTGAGATCGCTTTCAAAGCTTGAATTTTCTCAGAATCAGTGTCGATCAGCCTTCCTTTCCCAAAAACCATTACCGACCGATAGTTCACCGAATGCATGAACAACGAACGCGCTAAAACCAACGAATCGAGCAAGGTAACTTCAACACAGATCACTTCACCTGAAGTAATGTGATTCATCAGCCGTCCGCCTAACGCTCCATGCATTACCAATTCATCTCCCAACCGACCAAAATTATGCGGAATGACGTACGGTATCCCGCCTTCCACAATACCGACATGGCAGACCAAAGCCTTATCAAGGATCGCGAAGATACTCTGGATTTCCTTAACTTCGCGATCGGAAGCATGCATTTTTAGATTGATCGATCCTGGGTGATGTTCTGTCATTTTTTGGTCTCCTGCCTGTTGGCGCGCGTTTTCGGGTTATATTTATAGATGGAACCTGAATAACATAGTTTATCTTAATAACCGGACAACACGATGATCAACTTATCAGAAATTAATGCCTTTGTTAAAACAGCCGAGGAATTGAGTTTTTCGAAAGCAGCCAAAAGACTCCACTTATCCCAATCTGCCGTCAGCCATAACATTCTCTCCATCGAAAAAAGTTTCAGCGTTACCTTGTTCCATCGCCAAGGCAGAACAATTCAGCTTACCGAGGTCGGCAAGCAAATCCTGCCAGCCGCCAAGGAACTACTTCTTTCAGCAGAGTATCTTGAAGATAAACTTAAAAACGCGACCCAGAAGATTCAAGGTAACATCTTTATCGGATGCTCAACAACCACCGGCAATTACCTTGCCCCAATCATCCTTGCCAATTTTCAGGTGGAACATCCAAATGTAAAAACAAGCGTAACCATGGATCAAAATGTGAAGATCCTCAAAGGATTATCAGACCACTCGCTTGATATCGCTTTTATGGGGAGAGAAGTTTCCAAAACGAATTTTGAAAGTATCAGGCTCTTTGATGATTCACTCATCTTGGTCGTCCCGACCAATCATCCCTGGGCTGAGCGATTGTATGTTGACAGGGATGAGTTGTATGACGTCCCATTCATTAAAAGAGAAAATTCAAGCGGTTCTTTCGAGGTTCTCAATCGAAACCTGCTCAATTCTGGGATCGACCCTGGTAAGTTAAATATCATCTCAGAACTTGGAGACGCGGAAACGGTCCTCATGGCGGTTGAGAATGGTATTGGGATCACCTTTACTTCTGAACTGACTGCCTTCCGAAGCCTTGCCCTCGGCAAAATAAAAAAGGTCGATGTGTTCGGTGTTTCGATCAAACACCCCGTATTCGCGGTACGAGGTCGCAACCGAAAACAGATGGTGGCGGCAGAAAGATTATGGGAATTCATTCTCAAGAACCAGAACCGCCTCGCTCAGGAATTCGTCAGTAAATTAAAGAATATCGGCAGGATTTAAGGGAGGCCAAATGATTTGGGAGAAAGTTTTTTTTATTCTCTTCGGTTTGATTTCAATTTATCTAAGCTTTGTTGGTTTTTTTCGGGTTTCCAAGCAAATTTCAAACGGTAAAGGCGACATCAAACTAAGTTCAATCAAGGTGAATTGGGCAGGGGCTTTATTGAATGTATTGCTCCTTTTCAGGACCTTTAAGATCCGCAAACCCATCTCCATTCTGCACGCTTTTATAGCTTATGGCTTTCTGATGTTCCTTTTTGTAAATCTCGGTGACTTAATTTACTTTTTTACTGGGATTCATTCTTTTGGAATCAGGTCATGGTTCGGTGATGTTTACAGGGCAAAAGCAGAGTTTTTCAACCTGCTGATCCTGGTTGGTATTCTGGGAATGATGATCCGTAGATTCATCGTTCAACCTCCCAACCTCTTCCCGGCCAGCCGAAATTATCTCTCGACCGCGGCTGCTAACGGCATCAAGCGAGATTCCCTGATAGTCGGCAGTTTTATCTTCTTACATACTGGCGCCAGGCTGGTAGGTGAAGCTTTTTACATTGCCCATTCCAATAGCGGGCTCGATCCCGCTCAACCGATCGCCAGTGCTTTAAGCCAGGTGCTTATTCAATTCCCAACCCAAAGCCTTATACTCGGAGAGAAGGTTAGTTTCTGGTTTTCATTTGGCTCCATCCTGCTCTTCTTGCCTTACTTTCCTTATTCAAAACACCTGCACCTTGTGATTGCCCCTATTAACTTTCTGCTGAAACCGCAGAAAAGGTCTATCGGGGAACAACCTTATATCAATATCGAAGATTCTTCCCTCGAAACGTTCGGAGCGGAAAAAGTTTCAGACCTGCCTTTTGAGCAGATCATGGACGGTTATGCCTGTATCATGTGTTACCGATGTCAGGAGGTTTGTCCTCCTGCTCAAACTGGTAAGCTTCTATCCCCAGCGGTACTTGAAATTAATAAACGCTACGCTCTCAATCAAAAATCCGGCAGCCAGATCCTAATGAATCAGCTGATTCCCGCGGAAGCTGCCTGGGCTTGCACAACCTGCGGGGCTTGTGTTGATATCTGTCCGGTTGGCAATGAACCGATGAGAGATATTCTCGAATATCGTCGTTTTCTGACCTTGAATGAAGGGGAATCTCCCCGTTCGCTGGAACCTGCCTTTAGGGGAATGGAACGCAATGCCAATCCTTGGAACACCCCAACCAGAGAGCGCGCCACCTGGGCAAATGGCTTGAATGTGCCCACAATCGACGAAAATCCAAACCCTGAAATTCTTTGGTGGGTGGGATGCGCTCCCTGCACGGATTCGAGGGCTCAAAAAACTTCCCGCGCGTTCGCTGAAATCTTGGAAAAAGCCGGGATAAACTTCGCCATCCTTGGCGATGCTGAAAAATGCACCGGCGATTCCGCCCGAAGAGCAGGCCGGGAAGACATTTTCTTTGAATTGGCGACTGAAAATGTCGAGACACTTAACGGTATCAAATTTGATCGAATCGTTACCACTTGTCCACATTGCTATCACACTATTAAAAATGAATATCCGGCATTTGGCGGGAATTATAAAATCCTTCATCACACAGAGCTGATTAATGAATTGATCGGAAACGGCAAAATCAGATTTAAGGACGACCTGAAGCTGGGCGGGATAACGATTCATGACCCTTGTTATCTTAGCCGGCATAATCATCAAACCAACCAGACAAGAGAAATTATCAGGTCCTTTGATTCAGAGCTTGTAGAAATGGAAAATAATTCAGAGAATTCCTTTTGTTGTGGCGCTGGGGGTGCTCAATTCTGGATGGAAGATCAGGATGGCGATCAGAGGATCAATCACGCCAGATTTGAGCAAGCCGCCAAAACCAACGCGGCAACCCTTGCCGTTGCCTGCCCATTTTGCATGACCATGCTCACAGACGCGAAGAATGACGCGAACAGTGAAATGGAAATTTTAGATATCGCGGAGATCACCCGAAAAAATATTTATTGATGCGTTTTAATGTTGTAATATTGAAATACTAATCCCTTTTATTGTTTGAAATTACTCGGAGGAAGAATGTACCATAGCATAACGATTGTTGGGAACGTGGGTAGAGATCCCGAAATGCGATACTTACCAAATGGAACGGCGGTTACCTCTTTCAGCATTGCCTCGAATCACCAATACACATCCAATACCGGCGAAACGATTAAACAAGTAGTTTGGTTTCGGGTATCCGTATTTGGGAAACAAGGCGAGTCATGTAACCAGTATCTTTCAAAAGGTTCGAAAGTTCTTGTTGAAGGCCGATTAAATCCAGATCCGCAAAGCGGTGGTCCAAGGGTTTGGATTCCAAAAGACGGTTCACCACCTCGAGCCTCATTTGAAGTGACAGCCAATGTCGTTCGATTCCTCTCGACCAAGAGTGATTCTAATCAAGAGCAGGGAAGTGCCCGTTCGAGTGAATTTGATTCCGCCGGCTTTATTGGACCGGACGATGAGGATGATAACTTACCATTTTAGTTTTTCAGTTTTCACCTCCTCAATAATCTGAGGAGAAGGGTAATAAAATATGGAAAAGAAAACCGTTGAGGTCGCCCCTGGAGTGGAACCAATCTACTCCAACTTGGTTCGGATTGCCCAGGCGCCAGCTGATTTTGTCCTTGATTTTGGCCATATCCTGCCTGCTGACATAAAAGGAACGATCAACGCCCGAATTATCATGTCTCCGATCAGCGCTAAATTACTAATGCTCGCCTTGGCGGAGAATGTCAAAAAATATGAAAGTATGAATGGGGTGATCAATATCCCAAAGCCAAATTTAGCCGATCAATTATTTAAAGGAATTGCGAACACCAACAAACCCAGCGATGACGAACCGCCTGCCGAAGATGAGAAACCCAATGGATAAGCTGGAGAACATTTCCGAACAGATCCGCGAGGAATTTGATATTCGCACCGCCGCCAGGGATAAAGCTCTTGGTCATGCCCGCACATTGATCCGCTTCTGTTCTCAGGCTATCCGCGCGGTTCATCGAGATGACGTGGAAACCATGTTCGCTCAGCTCGAAGAGGCTGAAAAACTGGCCAACGAATTGCGCGCGGCTACCCGCCCGCACCCGGATCTCTATTATGCTGGTTATACACAGGATGCCTTGAAGGAATTCGTGGAGGCTAAAGTAACGTGCGCGATCATTCGAGATGAACCGATCGCTACCCCGGCGGATCTTGAGGTTGAGTCTTATACCTATCTCAATGGGCTCGCAGAGGTGATCGGTGAATTACGCAGACGCTGCCTGGACATTCTTCGCCATGGATATTCGCCAGAAGCGGAAAGACTATTGACCGGGATGGATGATATTTATGCCATTCTGGTTACCATGGATTATCCAGACGCGATCACGAATGGTTTACGCCGGCAAACCGACATCGCTCGGAGCATCATCGAAAAGACCCGCGGTGACATCACCTTCAGTATTCGGGGAGAATCGCTGGAAAAATCGATCAGCAAGTTGATGTCGAGTATTGGGGACGAAAACAAACCAAACTTGCCGGAATTAAGCCGCTTTCATGAGGCCAACCCCGAAGATTGATACCCTTGAAAGTGACATTTGTCTGATGATAATGTGACATGGATTGTTTGTGAAATTTTTCACTTAATGATAAACTAAAGATAGTTAAATAACTTTTCATATTATCTCCTCCTTTGGCGAACGCCTGCACCAGTCCCACATCTGGTGCAGGCTTGTTTTAACATCCGAAGTGCTTCAAAAAAGTGCCCCGCTAATGAGCGGGGCACTTTGGAACCTTTATCGATTTCCTAAGCAACCTCAACCAATCGGAATCTTCCGGTTAATCAAGGTTACATATGAATCGCTTCACCCAAAGCCGCGTGAGCGGTTTCCATCAACGCTTCAGATATGGTTGGGTGGGCATGAACATTGCGCCCTATTTCATCAATCGTAATTCCCAATTTCTCCGCGAGAGTCAATTCAGGCAGCAGCTCAGTTACTTCGGGTCCGATCATATGGGCGCCAAGTAGTTTGTTGGAATCCGAATCAACAACAAATTTCACCCAACCGGCGTATTCACCCAAACCGAGCGCCTTTCCATTTGCCTGAAACGGAAATTTGGCTGTTTTTACGCGAAAGCCTTTTTCCAATGCCTGTTTTTCGGTCAGGCCAAAGGAGGCGACTTGCGGTTGGCAATATGTAGCCCTCGGCATCATGGAGTACACCAGAGTTCTGATCGGATGACCCGCGATTTTTTCAGCGCAGAGGATACCCATTGCCGAACCAACATGCGCTAACATCAGTTTACCGGTTACATCGCCGATCGCGTAAATGCCTGGGACATTGGTCTCCATTGAATCATTAATTTCAACGAATCCACGATCACTGAGTTGGACTCCCGCGCCCTCCAAATTGATGTTTCGGGTATTTGGTCGGAAGCCGATGGCGACCAGAGCCTGATCAGCATTCAACTCCTTGGTTTCACCGTTGGCGCTCACAATAACCTTAACCCCTTCGCCTGTCCGAGTTACACTCTCAACCTTTGTGTTCGTCAGAACCTTTACCCCTCGTTTTTTCAACGATTTTTCCAATTCCTGACTCACTTCCTCATCTTCCAGGGGAATTACATTCGGCAGCATTTCAACAATGGTAACCTCTGTTCCGTATGCATTCCAGACGGTAGAGAACTCTACTCCAATTGCACCAGATCCGATGACGATAACCCTGGATGGCAGCTTTTCCTGTAAGATCGCCTCCCGATAGGTAACTATCGCCTCGCCATCCACCTGCCAGCCCGGAGGTAGCATGGGGGTAGCTCCGGTCGCGATAATGATATTTGTGGCTTCGATAATTTCAACTTCGTTATTGTCGGTTAAAATCTCGACTTTCTTCGCCTCCAGAAATCGGGCGAATCCCTTGAAGACCGTGATATTGTTCTTCTTCATCAGGAAACCGACGCCCTTAACCAAACGTTCTGATACCTGCCGGCTGCGTTTGACCGCGGTTGGAAAATCAAGGGTCAGATTCTCAAATGAAAAACCTAATTCCTTTCCTCTCTCCCGTAAAGTATGGGCAATATCCGCGTTTTTCAAGAGGGATTTGGAGGGAATACAGCCAACGTTGAGACACACCCCGCCCAGCCATTCTTTGTCTACAATAGCGGTTTTTAAGCCCAATTGTGAAGCTCTGATCGCGGCGACATATCCCCCTGGTCCAGCACCGATGACAAGAACATCAAATTCATTTGACATTGATTAATTCCTTTCAGGAGTTTTACGGGCGGACTGCCCGCAATAAAAAGATCGAATATTTCTTTGAGACAAACCACTTTCCGGGCCGTTTCATTACATACGCTGTTGAGAAATCAACATCAACGAAACCACATTCGGCACACATCTCCGCCAATTCACTCCGCTCAAAGCCATGGTGAACTTTTTCCCATGATTGGTGAAATGAACCGTCCTCCTTGTCCAGATCAGCCGCAAAAAGGATGCCGTCTGGAGTCAACATATCATGAAGTTTGGCGAGGGCGAGCTTGACATCCGGAATATGATGCAGGGTCATGACCGTGTAAATGATGTCAAACCTCTCCGGTAGAGGTTGCTCAAGCACATCAGCCAAAATTGGTTGGAAATGATTTAAATTCTGGCGGGCGATTTTTTCGTTAAGAACATCCAACATGCCATCCGATGTATCCACCAAAGTGATTTTTTCGAATTGGTCCTTCAGTTCAAAACTTACCAATCCGGTTCCGCAACCCAGCTCCATGGCTTTAAGTGGCTTGTTTTTGGGCAGCATTGGAATGATCAGCTGGGCGATCTTTTTTGAACGCTCAATTTTAACTGGCGTATCCCATTCCTTCGCCCGTTCATCGAAACTTTTTTTTGCGTTATCCATTTTCAAATTTTAACACCGATAAACCAATAATGTTAAATTGTCTGACATAATGCCAGCCTAAAAGTGATGTCAATCATATTGACATCACTTTCTTTCTTTTGTATCCTATACTTGCACGTGAATTAAAGGACAATATATTATGAATATCGTGCTTTTCACAATCAATAAAAGCGGGCTGCCGATCCGGTAGCCCGTTTATATTTAAAATTAAGGTATGAGGAGTAGAAATGTCCGGACAGATCAACGCGTTTGAAATGGCTCAAGAACAATTTGACCATGTTGCAGAACTATTGAATTTAGATCCTCAGATCAGCGAAGTCTTACGTTGGCCGATGCGCGAATTCAGTTTCCGCATTCCAGTTCGTATGGATGACGGCTCGATCAAGGTCTTCCAGGGTTATCGCGTACAACACAATGATTCCCGCGGTCCAAACAAGGGCGGCATTCGGTTTCACCCGAATGAAACCTTTGATACCGTTCGCGCGCTCGCCACTTGGATGACTTGGAAATGCGCGGTGGCAGATATTCCGTTAGGAGGCGGTAAGGGAGGCATCATTGTCGATCCTTCTGCTATTTCCACTTCCGAAAAGGAACGACTTTGCCGCGGTTGGGTACAGAATATGTGGAAAAATATTGGCCCACGCCAGGATGTTCCCGCTCCAGATGTTGGAACCACTCCCCAGATGATGGGATGGATGATGGACGAATATTCAAAATTGGTTGGCGAGTACACGCCCGGTGTATTCACCGGTAAACCACTCGGTGGCGGCGGATCGGCTGGTCGAACCGAGGCTACCGGCTTTGGCGTAATCTATACAGTCCGCGAAGCCCTCAAACACCTCAATATGGATCCCAAAAAATGTGTCGCGGCCATCGAAGGCTTTGGCAATGTTGCCCAATACGCCGCCATCGGTTTCATCGACATGCTGGGAGGCAAAGTGGCTTGTGTATCCTGCTGGGATAGGAATGACAAGACCTCTTATACTTACAGTCACAAGGATGGTATTGATCCCCGATTCCTGCTCACCATCACTGACCAATATGGAACAATTGACAAGGAAAAAGCCGCTCTGGCAGGTTATGTTCGGGAAGATGGCGAAAAATGGATCGAAAAGGAATGTGACGTTCTCATTCCCGCCGCGATTGAGGGTCATGTAAATGGCGATACCGTCAAAAGAATCCACCCACGGGTTAAAGTAATCGCAGAAGGCGCCAATGGCCCTTGTACTCCAGAAGCCGATGAATACTTCAAAAGTCACGACATCTTCGATATCCCGGATTTCCTCTGCAATGCCGGCGGTGTTACCACTTCTTACTTCGAATCTGTCCAGAATGACATGAATTTTTACTGGACACAAGAAGAAGTCCTTGAAAAACTCGATACCAAGATGACCTCCGCTTTCCACGCGGTCCTCAATATGAGTCAAAAAGAAGGTGTTTACATGCGCGACGCAGCCTATATGGTCGCTATCGACCGGGTCGTAAAAGCCATGCAACTCCGCGGACAAATCTAATTCATCTCATGGTAGAACGAATGAGCCGACCTAAAAGGTCGGCTCATTTTTTATTTGTTATCCAGCTTTCTTCTCTAACGCCTTGATTTCATGATACGCCCGCAAATTAGCTGGTATAGGAATCCGCAGACGGCGTCCTTCTGTAATTACAGCACCGTTGATACTTTCTATTTCAGTCGGATTGCCCCGCAAAATATCACTCAACATGGAGGATGTGTTGTCCGCTGTAGCCCTCAAAACTTCGTCAACCCGTTCCAGGGTTTGATCGAGGCTGTCTGAAAATCCCTTTCGAACGTTTATGGCGTGGCACTCAGAAATAATATCGCCCATCCTTTGCCGCGCTTCATTTTCAACCAAAAGTTCGCCATTCCTGAATGAATAAATGGCAGTGACCGGATTGATTGCCGCGTTTATGACCAATTTTCGCCAAATCGCCTCATCAATTTGATCGGTAAAATGAGTAATAAACTTTGAAAGTGAATCGCGATCAAAGATTTTTCTGAAGATTTCACCTTCTGGCAGAATTGTTCCGCCATCGCCTGTCCATTCCACCATCCCTTGGGCAACCAGACGTGCGCCAAGATATGTAACCCCAGCGCTGACAGGGTTGCTCAACCCGGACTGAATCAAATCCCGATTTCCCGCCCCATTCTGCAAGCTGAGGATTGGTGTGTCGTGGTCTAAGCCAGCCAAACGGTGAAGAAGGTTCGCGGTTTGATAAGTTTTTACCAGGATCAACACCAGATCGTAAGTTGCCCCATCAGGAAGTAAGGAAAATGCCGGTAGAGGATGACTTTGAAAAATGGTTGTCCCGGACCGCGATATTCGCACACCTTCGCTTTCCATTTTTTTCAGGGCATCCTGCCAGGTTCCCAGAATCTGAACCTCAACACCCGAAGCGCTCAACAGACCGGAGAAGAGGCTGCCCATCGCTCCAGTCCCACAAACCAAAACCCGAGGGAAGTTCATTTTTTTCTGATCACAATTCCTGATTTAGCCGGCCCCATTCTTCGGCTGCCATGATTGTTTCATGATCTGGCGCGGGAAAAGATCTGGTTTGCACTTCGTCAATATATTGTTCGATGGCATTAGTCGCGATTTCGAATAAATTGGCGTATTGTTTTACAAATTTCGGTTGGAATCGGTCGAATAAACCAAGCACATCATTGATTACCAGTACCTGACCATCACATGCCGATCCGGCGCCGATTCCAATGGTCGGGACGCTCAATTTCTCGGTGATCAGTTCGGCAAGTTGACGTGGAATTGACTCCATCAAAACCGCAAAACATCCGGCTTCTTGCAGAGCCAGGGCATCTTCGATCAACTTCTTGGCCGCGGCAGCCGTTTTTCCCTGTGTCTTATAACCTCCCAACGCATTAACCGATTGAGGGGTAAGACCAATATGCCCAATGACCGGAATTCCAGCAGACACAATCGCCCGAATGGTATCCGCGCGCTCCTTGCCGCCTTCCAGTTTGATCGCGTCCATTCCGCCCTCTGCCAGAAAACGCCCAGCATTCATTACGGCTTGTTCAATCGACACCTGATATGACATGAAAGGCATATCACCAACCAACAAGGGGTTTTTCGCTCCTCTGGCGACTGCCTTACAGTGATGAAGCATGTCATCCATGGTTACCGGCAAGGTACTTTCATACCCGAGGACGACCATTCCCAGTGAATCGCCAACCAGGATCATATCCACACCAGCTTTATCCATGATCACCGCCATTGAATAATCATAGGCGGTCAACATGGTAATTGGGATTTTGCTGGCTTTTTTAGATTGAATCGCGGGGACAGTTATTTTTTTCCGCAGAACCGCGGCTTGTATTACAGTATTTACAGACATGGTACCCTCCATTTGGTAGAGTCCGATTTGTTATTAAATAATCATATCACGACCAGGAGATTAATCTGCGATTTTTTGGGGAAATTAACATTATTAATATGTTTTTCACATATACTATTAGTAAGGAGAAATTGGAGGAAAAGATGAAAAAAGCCTTTGGATTTTTAATTGGTTTGTTTGTAGGCTGGCTCGTCGGAGCAACAGCCGCGTTACTGCTCGCGCCTGAATCTGGCGAAAGCCTCAGGACGAAAATTCGTGAACGCTCTGTCACCTTCTCAGATGAAGTTCGCAAGGCGGTCAATGAGCGAAGGCATCAATTGGAAGAACAAGTTCGGGGATTTTCTTCATCCGACGTGGAATAAAACACTCATAACAACCGGTCTACTTGTGTAGGCCGGTTGTTTTATCAAAGAACTGGTAATTGTTCAGGAATAGGGTCAGCGGAAAATAAATCCTTGAGGCGCAGAAGAAATTCTCCCGGTTCAGATTGAGTGATAATTTCGGTACGTTTAGAGCGTGGAAACCTCTGTAGTTTCAGATATTGCATCGCATGCTTTCGGAAAAGGATCATCCCCTTCCGTTTCCCATAAAACTCTAAGTGTCTCTCCAGATGCCCGGTAACCAGCTCAACAACCATATCGTTGGTCACTTCTTCACGATTCAATTTGCTGAAGATCCAGGGATTACCAATGGCAGCTCTGCCAATCATCACTGCGTCAACCCCCGTATAGGCTTTCATTCTATCGATGTCAGCGACCTCGCGAATATCTCCATTCCCGATCACCGGTATTTTAACAGCGGAGCGAAGTTCAGCGATCGCATCCCAATTCGCGTTCCCACCATAACCTTGTTCCTTTGTTCGGCCGTGAATGGCGATCAAGGAACCGCCATTCTCTTCCACGATTCGAGCAATCAATTTATAAGATCGGCAATCTTCCCAACCCAGGCGAATTTTACCCGTGACGGGTATATTTAATTCCTTACTTAATTTTCCAAAAATCCGGGCTACCTTAAGTGGTTGGAGCATTAAGCCAACGCCTGCCCCGCCATGAACCACCCGTCGCGCCGGACAACCCATATTGATATCGATAATATCCGGACGATTGTCCTGAACAATTTTTGCAGCCTCCACGATTTCATCGGGCTCATCACCATAGATTTGAAATACCATGGGTCTTTCGTTCTCATCAAACCGTAATCGCGCGCCCATCTGCCGATATGCCATTACGATGTGCTGCGCGCGAACAAATTCGGTATAACTCATGGCGCTACCAAGCTTGCTGCAGATAGAACGAAACGGCCAATCGGAAAATCCGTCCATCGGCGCCAGAATTGAATCACCATATACGGGAATCTCACGTACATGGAACAAGGCTGATTTTACGATTTCTTTGGTTCTTACAATAGTCATGCGTTTCGTTTTTTTCACTTGAAACATAAAACTGCCGTTGGCAGTTTTATGGGTTATTGGTTATAAAACCTCAGCCACCGGTTGAGGATTTTCAACTGCTTTCAAGTTGATCTTTCCATCCTCGTCTACTTCAATGACGATCGTATCTCCATCCTTGAATTTCCCAGCAAGTAATCCATCAGACAAGGGATCTTCCACAAGATTCTGGATCGTTCGACGTAATGGACGAGCGCCCATCTCAGCGTCGTAACCCAGAGTCGCCAGCAAATCCAATGCCTCCGGGGAAGCGGTTAATTGAATTCGATATTCGGCGAGGCGCTCAGCAACCTTGCTTATCTCAAGGGAGACAATTTTTCCAATATCTTCCTTCGAAAGCGAACGGAAAACGATCACTGAATCCAAACGGTTGATGAATTCCGGCCGGAATGTACGCTTAAGGGTCTCAGTCAGTTTCTTGCGCATGTCCTCATAGGATAATTTTTCCTGAGTTTCTTCATCGTGTTTAAGCGTAAAACCTAAAGCGGCTTGTTTCTTGATCACGTCCGCGCCGACGTTTGAGGTCATGACAATGATCGCGTTTCTGAAATTGACTTTTCGCCCTTTCGCGTCCGAAAGATGGCCTTCTTCCATGATCTGCAGGAGCATATTATGGACTTCATCGTGCGCCTTTTCAATTTCGTCAAACACTACAATCGAGTAGGGTTTTCTTCGAATCGCCTCGGTCAATTGTCCCGCGTCTTCATAGCCAACATATCCGGGAGGAGCCCCCACAAGGCGGGCCGCGTGATGTCGTTCCATAAATTCAGACATATCCAACTGAATCGCGGCGTCTTCACTGCCAAACATAAACTTCGCCAATGCTTTGGTCAGTTCGGTTTTACCAACACCGGTTGGCCCAAGGAAGATGAATGATCCAATTGGGCGTTTTGGATCCTTGAGACCCGCTCTGGCACGGCGAACCGCCTTGGAAATTGATTCGATTGCCTGGTCTTGCCCAATGATCACCTTCCGCAATTCTTCTTCCATCCGTAAAAGGCGTTCAGATTCTTCCTGGGCGATTTGCATTAAGGGAACACCCGTCCACATCGATACAACTTCGGCGATATCTTCAGCGCTCACAACTGGACTGGTCGCACGATCCCAGCCAGTGCGCATTTTTTCCAATTTTTCCTCGATCCCTTGTAATCGGCGCTGGATCGTGGCAACTTCTTCATTATTTCCATCTTCCATCGCCAGGACTCGATTCATCCTGAGTTGTTTAAGTTCGGTAAACAAACTTTTGGATTCTTTCGCGGCTGGTGATTTGTACATCCTGACCCGCGACGAGGATTCGTCGATCAGGTCGATCGCTTTATCCGGAAGAAATCGCTCGGTTACATAACGAGCAGATAATCTAGTCGCCGCTTCAATGGCCTCATCGGAGATGGTCAATTTATGATGTTCTTCATAGGCAGGCCGAATTCCACGAAGGATGGCTATCGTCTCTTCCTCAGTCGGCTCATCAACCTGAACGGGTTGGAAGCGTCGTTCAAGGGCCGCGTCGGATTCAATATGTTTTCGGTATTCCTCCAAGGTGGTTGCCCCGATTACCTGCAATTCCCCGCGAGACAATGCGGGTTTTAGAATATTGGCGGCATCGATCGCGGAACCCGCGGCTCCAGCCCCAACCAGCATGTGGACCTCATCAATAAAGAGGATCGAGCCAGATTTTTTCAACTCTTCGATCACCCGTTTCAAACGTTCCTCAAATTGCCCCCGATACATAGTCCCGGCTACCAGAGATCCAACATCCAATTGAAGTACCCGTTTATTCATCAAAGGCGCGGGCACATCCCCTTCGATGATCCTTTCGGCTAAACCTTCGATGATTGCTGTCTTGCCAACACCAGGTTCACCAATCAAAGCCGGATTGTTTTTGGTACGTCTGGCAAGAATCTGGATTACCCGTTCAATTTCCATTTCTCTACCGATAACTGGATCGAGCTTCCCATCCTCTGCCATGGCGGTCAGATCAGTAGCGAGCTGATCGACCATTGGAGTTTTGCCTTGTTTTTCTTCCTTCTGTTCGGTCGTTCCCTGTGTGGGATTGGTGACAGTTTTTGAATTGGTGATATCCAACTCTTGGATAGAACGCCTTGTTTGCCGTCTGATCTCCTCAGCGCTCACCCCAAAGCGATTGATCACCTCAAGCGCGACCGTTTCTTGTTTGATTACAGCGAGTAACAAGTGTTCGGTACCGATGTAATGATGTCCCAATTTTCGAGCTTCCTCAAACGCTGTTTCAATTACCTGTTGGGTTTCATTCGATAGCTCAATCTTTGAGCCTTCGGGGGCAGGTGTTACTTCCGTAATTCGAGAAATAATCTCTCGGACCCGGTTTACTTCCATACCTACCTGGGTTAATACCTTACCTGCGATCCCGCCATCCTCCAAAAGTAAACCAACCAGAATATGTTCTGTGTTGATCATTGAATGGTGGTTCGACTCAGCTTCCTGGTAGGCAAGGCTGAGCACTTTTCGGGCTCTTTGTGTAAAGCGTTCCATTCCAGCCATAATAAAATTATCCTCCGCGTCCGCTCAACTCCCGGACGCTAATTTGACCAATTACATCTTGATTCTACCAAAAAACCGGTCAGCGTACTTATTAGAACATTGTTAATTGTTAAACTCTAATAGTCTTCGTTCTAAAGGCGTCCGAATACGTGAAGCAAGTGGAACAGAGAGGAATCTTTCGATGATTTGTCTGTCAGCATTTTTACTATAATGATCTTCAAAGATATCCGCGATCGATACCTGAGTACCTGGATAACGGATCACCTCAAAGGAATCCCCTTGAGAGATCACGCCTTCTTCTAACACTCGGCAATATAAGCCCGGCCTGCCAATTTCCTTGAATTTTTTCACAAATTGCGGATCATTCATCCCAACCGAAAATGTGCCACATGGAAATCGCGGACCGGTTACTTCCAACTTGACCTGATCAAATACCAATATATCACCGATCAAGGTGTTATGGCTCTCAAGGATTGAAACGTCAAGATTCTCGCCAAACAACCCGCAGGTCGTCTTAAGCCCTAATAATTTCTCAAATTGAAAGTAATCGGGCTGGGTGAAAATATAAACTGCCTGATCTGGGCCGCCATGATGTTTTTCAGATCCGATAAAATCGTTGGGCAAACCATCTTTCCCGATCCAGATTGATTCGTGATGACTATGTTTGAACAATCCGGTCTGTTGTACATTTTCACCAATTTTAATAGAATCCGCATTCCCGGTATTAATCCGGATTACTCTCATGATTTCCTCGGTTCACCAGGTAAAACACACATGCTCTGATGGATTTGTCCAAGATGGTAAGTGGTATGAACGAGGATGGCCAACACGCCTTCGACCGCTCGTTCCTTGGTCAAATCAATCTCCTCAATTACTTTCCTTATTCTGCCAAAGGCTGCCAGCAGTCGCTTACGCGCATCTTCCCATGTCTCTTCGTCAAAACTTGAAACCGTATTCCAAATATGTGCCCAATCCACTTTGGGAATCTGTTTTTCAAGAGCATAAAGTTCTAGAATATCCAAATAATAAATGATATGTTCAACATGGGCGGCAATCGTCGCGCAGGAAACGCCGATTGGAATGGAAACTTGTTCAGCATTGAGTTGTGCCAGTGTTAATTGAAAATTACCATCCTCATCCAGATAGATGCCTTTGTGGGAGTTTACCGTTTCATCCCACAGATCCAATATTGACTGTTTTAAGATTTCCTTTTCCAAATGCATATTTGCCTGCCTTTATAATCTGCCTATTATTGTAATCAAATATCCCATGATAAACTTTTATTGTTAACATCAAAGAGGAAATATGTCTATCAGTACGTCGTTATTTCGTTCTTCTGAAATTCAACTTACCGCCATTGATCATGATAAAGATCCTGCGATCGAGGCTGTTTGGACAACGGATCCTGGTTTCGCCAGAATGGTGTCAACTGAACCGATGAAGCCAATTTCTGCGGATCAGGTTAAAAAGAAATATGAGAAAATTGAAAAACGATTCGAAGAAGAGAAAGACTTGTATTATTTTCAAGTGCGACTCAACCGGGACAACCGTTTGATTGGATTTGGATTAATTGAAAACATCTCCTGGACAAATCGAACCGCTGATCTCATCCTTGGAATCGGTGCCGCCGGCGACCGAAGGAGCGGATATGGAACAAAGATTCTTGAGATGTTGGTCCAATTTAGTTTTCAGGAATTAAATCTGCGAAAACTCTCGGCAACCATTCCATCCTATAATCCAGCAGCCATTGCCTTGATACAGAAGGCTGGGTTTGTTCAGGAAGCGTGTCGCCGCGAAGCCCTCCAAAAAGATGGAACTTACTGGGACGAATTGATCTTTGGGTTGGAAAAAGGCAGGTAGGCGGATGTTATCAAACAACTTATTAAAAGGTGATCGGGTTGAATTGGTAGCCCTCGAACCAGAACGCGATAGCAAACTTTGGGCTGAATGGCGTCAAAACAGCGAATTCACCCGTCTATTGGACGACGCACCGGCAACCCTTTATTCGCGAAAGGCAAACAAGGAATGGATGGAAAAACACCTGGAAGACTTTCTTGAGTTCGAATTCATGATCCGTCCACTCGATCAGACCGAGCCAATCGGTTTTGTCGGATTGGAAGGAAATATCCGATTTCACCAGGACGCCTTTATCGGAATCGGATTGGGCAATCCCGCAAATTGGGGAAAAGGTTATGGTACAGAATCCATGAACTTGATCCTGCGGTACGCTTTTCTGGAACTCAACCTTCATCGGGTATCCTTGAATGTCTTTGGTTACAACGAGCGAGCGATCAGATCCTACCAAAAAAATGGCTTCGTGATCGAAGGAAAAGCAATCAATGCGATTGAGCGGGATAGCAAATTTTGGGATGTCTATTACATGGGCATTCTCAAGCGTGAGTGGTTGAAAAGTTATCAGGAAATCAGTTGGAAAACACAATGAAAAAATTGGAACATGGTTATTTTTCGCGTCACCCAAAGATGGAGGACTTACCTGAGGTCGTAAGTTTGATTAATGCCACCAGTGCGTCATTTGGCGATTCCGAGGTTGGCGCAAATTTCGACGAAATGGCGAAATTCTGGTCATCCGGCGAGGTTGATATGGATCGGGATCTCTGGGTCGTTGAATCTCCCTCCGGTCAAATCGTCGGATATGAGGAGTTTGAAAATCGATTCCAACATTGCGTGCTGGCAGGCGACGGTTATGTTCACCCTCATCACCGAGGCAAAGGGATCGGTTCAACCATGTTGAACGCGCTGGTTGAAAGAGGAAAAGAAGAGATCTCGCTCGCTCCCGCCAACGCGAAGGTTTTTATCCGGAATGGTTTTGGAGCCAAAGAAGTTAATGCCATGGACATGTACATGGACCTTGGTTTCATAGTCAGCCGTTATCATTGGCGAATGCAAATTGATTTGCGGAAATTACCGGAACTCGTACCTCTACCGGATGGGATCCGCCTCGAACCCTTTGACGTCGACCAGCATGATCATTTACTCTGGGAAGCTCACCATGATGCCTTCAAGGATCACTGGGGACATGTACTCCGCCCATACACTTACTGGTTAGACCATGTCCGGGGATTTTCTGAATTTGATCCAGCGCTTTGGTTGGTAGCCTGGGATGGGGATGAAATCGCTGGTTACTCTCTCAATCGGCGAAAAACTGAGATCGGATGGGTCAGCACATTGGGGGTCCGGCGACCGTGGCGGCGAAGGGGGCTGGGATACTCCTTGTTGATGAGATCCTTCAGAGCATTGTACCAAGCTGGTTTAACGAGGGTCGGTCTTACGGTAGATTCTGAAAATCCAACCGGTGCCACCCGCCTCTATGAACGGGCGGGGATGTCAGTTGCCAATCAATATATCGTGGTGGATAAAATCTTACACAAAGGCGAGGACTTAACCGATGTTTCCTGATAAAAAATTTCAAGCGATTTTTTTTGACATGGGTGGAGTGATCTTGAGGACCGAAGACACCTTACCGCGCAGACTGCTTGGCCGAAAATTTGGCATGACTTATGAAGAGATCGAACCCTTTGTTTTCAATTGTGAAGCATCAAAATTGGCTTCCATTGGAAGAATCCGCGAGGAGGATCTTTGGTTGGATGTTGGTAAAAGACTTTCAATACCAGAATCTGAGATCCCCGAGTTCCGTGAGCAGTTTTTTGCTGGCGACAAGATCGATCAACAAATCATCAACTTCCTTAGGAAGGCTCGAGCTCATTATCGAACCGGACTGATCAGCAATGCCTGGAGTGGCCTTCGCACCTGGGTTGTAGCGGAAAAGATGGATGACGCGTTCGATTCTTTGGTATTTTCCGCGGAAAATGGCACTGTTAAACCAAAACCGGAGATTTACCAGATCGCCATGAACCAATTAGGTGTTCTACCTCAAGCATCCATCTTTGTCGATGACATGCCCGAAAATATTGAGACGGCCAACCGGTTGGGCATGAATGGAATCTTATTCATCGATCAAGCCAGCCTCTTCTCCAAGCTTGATGAGTTACTCAAAATCTGATTCAAGACAGATTTCAGGATTCGTCCGACAGAAGGTAAGCAATTAACCACTGAGTCGTTGCCCTGAGTGCCTCAATGTGAGTGCGTTCATAATTATGAGAGGCGTCTACCCCTGGCCCAATCAAGGCAACTTGCAAGTCAGCCCCAGCTTGCCAGGCTGCCTCGCCATCAGATCGGTAGTAAGGATAGATATCGGTCTTATACGTTATTCCGTTTTCTTCAGCTATTCTCCGAAGTCGCGAACTGAAACCATGATGATACGGTCCGCCACTATCCTTCAAACAAATGGTCACATGAAATTCATCAGAATTCTGCCCGTTTCCAACTGCCGCCATATCAACCGCCAGCAATTCGCTGACCTCGCCTGGCAGCCCCGCCGAAGCTCCATGTCCAACTTCCTCATAATTTGAAAAAAGGAAGTAGGTTGTCATCCGAGGGCGAATCCCGGCATCGCTGATAGTTTTAATCGCACTTACCAGGTTTGCCACACAAGCTTTATCATCCAGAAACCGGGACCGTACAAAACCATTTGAAATCACAACTCGTGGGTCAAAGGCTACGAAATCTCCTACTTGAATACCCAAGGCATTCACACCTTCAACATCACTAACCTTTTCATCCAATCTGATTTCCATATTGGATTCAGAACGCTGGGTTTCATTGACTGCCGCTCCGTGCACATGCACGGAAGCCCGATCAAACATGTAGGAACCGTGAAAACTGGAACCTTGGGCTGTAAAAACCGTACAGCTTTCAGTTTCAACCCCATTAAGTACCAATCCCCCGATCCGGGTGATCATCAAGCGCCCATTGGGTTTGATCTCCTTGACCATGCCACCGAGTGTGTCTGTATGGGCGGTTACTGCCCTCTGAAGGGTATCTTTTTCACCCTGCCACTTCACTAACAGCGCCCCTTTTCGGGTCTTACCGATCTCCAAACCGGGGAATTGGGATAATTCCCGGGCGATGAAGTCGATTGCGTCACCTGTTCTTCCAGTAGGCGAGGGTATATTCAAAAGTTCACTCAAAAAACCAATCAAATAATCATCATTCATTGCGGGTAAACTCATCATCCACCTCATTTTTGAATAATTATACCTGCCCGGGGTTGACATTAATTTTTAATTCCATATAATAATGTTTAGGTTATCCTAAAATTTAAATTATGAGAGCAGAAATTATTTCCCAAACGACTGGTGACTACCTCAAACTGATCCACAAATTAACTCTTGAGGGAAAACCAGCCAATACTACTACCCTGGCAAATTTGATGAACGTTTCGCCCGCTTCAGTGTCTGAAATGATCCAGAAGCTATCAAAAACAGATCCAGCGCTTCTGGTTTACAAGAAATATCAGGGAGTCAAACTCACCCCGGATGGCCAACACGCGGCAATCAAACTTATCCGCCGGCACCGTTTACTTGAAACTTTCCTTTCCGAAATCCTCAACTATCCTCTCGAAAAAATTCACGATGAGGCTTGCGTACTGGAGCATTTCATTTCCGATGAATTTGAATCCTCGCTGGCAAAGTTACTGGGCGACCCTGACTTCACCCCTCACGGAGAGCCGATCCCCAATCGTCAACTCGTATTTCCGGTCAGGGGAATTAAACCCCTCGACCGATGCGCCATCAATGAAGAACTTGTAATTCAACAGGTACCTGACACAGATCCAGAGCTGCTTCTGTTCTTGTCAATTCATAATTTGATTCCCGGTGCCGCCGCGAAGGTAATTGATATCCGCCCATTTGATGGGAATATGACGATTATCTTAGGAGATGGTTCGACCCTGGTTTTGGGACCTTCAATCACTTCAAAAATTTTTATTAAAGCATAAGGAACGCTTATGGATACCATCATCATCCTTACGATCACATTTTTGGCAGCTTTAGCCATTTTCCTGCCAAAATTTGGCTTAATGGCCCTCATGGAAAACACGCGTGAAAAACGCCAGCGTGAACTGGTGGAAGACGCCTTGAAATATCTGCTTGATAAGCAATATGAAGGAGAAACCTCCACCCGAAACAGTCTTGGCGGAGCATTGCGCCTTACCCAAGTACAAACCAATCAACTCACTCGAATGATGGAGTCCCAAGGTTTGATTGACTCAAAAGGATCAAAACTGGTCTTCACTACCGAAGGTGAGCAATGGGCGGTGCAGATCTTGCGCGCCCATCGTTTGTGGGAAAAATATCTTGCCGTTGAAGCCAACATGCCTTTGGATCGGATCCACAAGGAAGCGAATCGCCGAGAACACACATCCTCTCCGGCTCAGATCGACCAGATCGAGGCTGATCTTGGCTTCCCGAAATTTGATCCGCATGGGGATCCAATTCCAGATCGCCGAGGACAAATTTCCGGCTCAGCCAAATTATCTCTCACTGAATGGCCAATGGAACAGATTGCCGAGGTTGTAGAAATTGAAGACGAACCAACCATCGCTTTCCAACAGATCATGGCGAGCGGGATCAAACTTGGGATGAATATACGACTCTTGAACCGTGATCATCATCGACTTATTTTAAGTGATGGAACGCAGGAATACACTCTCGCTCCGGTGATAGCTTCCAATATCATGGTCTCCGCCCCAATTCATGAACCGTTACCAATTGAATTGGTTCCGCTTAACAAACTCAAGAATGGCGAAAAAGCCGAGGTAGTCCAATTTGACGAAACCGTTCAGGGTTTTACCCGCAGAAGGTTTTTAGATCTCGGTTTGACTCCGGGCGTGCTTATTTATCCGGAATTGGAAAACTTTTTCCGTGAACCGAGAGCTTACCGGGTACGCGGAACATTGATCGCGCTGAGAGATGATCAGGCGAGCAGAATTATCGTTAAAAGTATCGTGTGAAAGACAATGGAATGACATCAAAAAATTTATTATTACCCACAGAAAATTGTGAAACTTGTCCGGCATTTTCTCAGCTTGAACAAATGGGCATAAAAACAGGAAACTTTGACCGAATAGTTGCCCTGGCTGGTAACCCAAATACAGGAAAATCTACCTTGTTTAACGCCTTAACCGGTCTTAATCAACATACTGGCAACTGGCCGGGGAAAACTGTTTCACGCGCGGAAGGCGGTTATCAATTCAACAACGTGAAATACAAGATCGTAGATCTGCCTGGCACTTATTCCTTGTTATCCTCATCCCAGGATGAGGAAGTCGCTCGTAACTTTCTTCTCTTCGGTAAACCGGATTGTACGATCGTTGTCGCGGATGCCACCGCGTTGGAGCGAAACTTGAACCTCACCATCCAGGTGATGGAAGTAACCAACAATGTCGTTTTGGCGGTAAATTTAATGGATGAAGCCCGCCGAAAAGGGATTGAGGTAGATACTCGCACGCTTTCCCGTGATTTAGGCATTCCAGCCATCCCAATTTCAGCAAGGACAGGTGAAGGGATCAGCACCCTCCTTCGAACCGTGGCGGAAGTAATCGAAAAGAAAATCTCAACAAAACCAGTAAAGATCCATGGAACACCCGAATTTCAAAAAGCGGTCGATGAATTAATCCCGATCATAGAAAGTTTTGCCCCGAGCACCCCCAATCCACGCTGGATCGCCTTGCGCTTGTTGGATGGTGATCTGCAGGTACAGAACGCCTTAATTAATAACGAACTCAGTACTCTTGTAAGGCAACAATCCCGCCCAGTAGACCAATTCAGTTCAAAAATCTCCATTGAGGGCAAACAATGACAGACACCAATCTCACCCCTGAACAAATGGTCGCGCGGGTCACTGCTCTTCGCGATCAATTATCTGATGATTTCCGGGATGATATCGTTCGTTCGATCTATGAACAGGCTGAAAATATTGCCCGGCGATCGGTTAAGACCAATGAAGAAAAGAAATATGATCTCGATCAGAAAATTGACCGGATCGTCACCTCGCCAATAACCGGATTGCCGATCATGTTTGGGTTACTCGCCCTGCTGATCTGGCTAACCGTTTCTGGTGCAAATGTCGTCTCAGCCTGGTTAGCTGATATCTTGTTTGGCTTCGGTGATTGGGCAAGGGCATTGTTCGTTTCATTGAAAATTCCAAATCCCATTACCGGTTTTCTCTGGGATGGTATTTATCGGTCTCTGGCTTGGGTGGTCAGTGTCATGTTACCGCCAATGGCGATTTTCTTTCCTGGATTTACCCTCCTGGAAGATCTTGGCTACCTGCCCCGAGTCGCTTTCAATATGGATTGGCTTTACAAAAAATCCGGCGCGCATGGAAAACAATCGCTCACCATGGCGATGGGATTTGGCTGTAACGCCGCCGGGGTGATCGCGACCCGGATCATCGATTCCCCACGCGAGAGATTGATCGCCATCCTTACGAACAACTTTGTTCCCTGCAATGGACGTTTTCCAACCCTCATCATGCTCGCTACCGTATTCGTCGCGGCATCCTTCCCAGCCTGGCAGGCCTCCGTCATCGCCTCCGCTACCGTGGTGGGTGTGGTGTTGATTGGGGTTGGCTTTACATTCCTTATGTCCTGGCTGCTATCGAGAACTATCTTGAAAGGCGAAGCGTCAGCCTTTACCCTCGAACTTCCTCCTTACCGAAAGCCCAATATCCTCCGTATTCTTTATACCTCGATCATCGATCGCACAATCTTTGTACTTTGGAGAGCCATGCAGACCGCTGTTCCCGCGGGAGCTATCACCTGGTTGCTCGCGAATATCTATGTAGGTGATGCCAGTGTGGTTGTTCACTTATCCAATTGGCTCAATCCCTTTGGGCATCTCTTTGGTCTCGATGGGGTAATCATTCTTTCCTACATCATCGCTATTCCCGCCAATGAGATCGTCGTTCCTACCATGATGATGATTTATACCGGGGCGGGGATGATGGTAGACGCGCCATCTTCCTCAGAAGCGATTCGAACCTTGCTGGTAGACCAGAATGGTTGGACTTTATTGACCGCGGTGAACTTGATGTTGTTCGCCTTGTTACACAACCCGTGCGCGACAACCATCGTTACCATTTACCATGAAACAAAATCCAAAAAATGGGCAATCTGGAGTGTTGTGATCACTTTGGGTACGGCTTTCATCGTAACCTTTATTACCGCCTCAATCGCCCGTCTTTTGGGTTGGGTATAAGCCAGATCACTTTCGTTTTATAATTCCATTATGGAAAAATCACAAATATTGCGCAAATACGCGATTACCGGTCACCCAAACTTGCCCGAGGCAATCACAGAGGCAAGTTTGGTCGCGGATTACCTGCGTGGACAAGGCTTTGAGGCTGACCAGGTATCTTTGAATGATGAAGTGATTCGGAACAAGATCTTTGATAAGCAATACGATGCCTTGATCGCCATTGGCGGAGATGGAACAATGCTGCGCGCCAGCAACATCTGCGCGCCGGTTGGTATTCCCGTACTGGGTATCAACAAGGGCAGGTTGGGCTTTCTTTTTCAAGTCTGGGAAGGCGGTTGGAAAACCTTGATCAATATGTTGGTCGCGGGGGATTATTGGATCGAAAATCGAATGATGCTCAACGCCGAACTCTTTCACAAAGGAATTTCACAAGGTCAATGGTCTGCCCTCAATGATGTCGTCGTGAGCCGCGGATACATTATTCGACCGATCCATGTGGAAGCCCGGGTTGACGGCCAATTTCTCACTCGCTATGTTTGTGACGGCTTGATCGCCTCCACAGCCACCGGTTCTACCGCTTATGCGCTCGCTTCGGGTGGGCCAATCCTTCCTCCCGAATTACGAAATATTCTGCTCATTCCCATTGCCCCGCATTTGTCTGTTGATCGAGCGGTCGTATTATCGGAAGGCACCAAGGTTTCAATTGAGGTTCAAAGTGAAAATTCGGTCATGAGTGTCGATGGGCAGCATCCGATCTTTCTGGAGGTCGGTGACATCATCAACATAAATGCCGGATTGTTTACCGCGAAGTTTATCCGCTTTGGCGAAAAAGACTATTTCTACCGCAACCTGACAGCTCACATGAATCAAAACGCCATGACGGGAATACCACGATGAATGAACCCCAACCAAAACTTTATTGTAAATACCATCCCAATGTAGAAACTTATTTGCGCTGTGCTCGTTGTGGAGACCCGATCTGCGCCAAGTGCGCGATAAAGTCACCAACCGGCTATTTATGCAAAGACTGTACCCGCAATATGCAAAAGGGTTTTGATACCGCTCAACCGATGGATTATGTCATTGGCTCGATTACAAGTATCATCCTCTTTTACCTCGCCAGCTTACTCATGTTGTGGGTGAGCCGTTTAGGATTTTTTGCCTGGATTCTTCTCATCGCCGGATCACCCGCCATCGGCAATTTTGCCGCGGAGATCATTCGCAAGGCGATCAGACGACACAGATCGAGAGAATTGTTCCTCACCATTCTGGTCAGCGCCATCATTGGCTCCCTACCGCAGGTTCTGGGCGTTTTGTTCTCATTCAACCTCGGAAATATCATGATTCTCGCATTTCAGGTGATCTTCCTCTTCCTCGCCATTCCGGCAATGTACATGCGATTGAGTGGGATACAATTATTCAAATGACCAAGCTAAAAGAAATTAACATTCAGGATTTCGCGATCATCGACGCCCTCAATTTGGAATTCAATTCCGGCTTTGTAGTTTTCACTGGTGAAACCGGTGCCGGCAAGTCCATAATTCTGGATGCGCTGGATGTGGTTTTGGGAGGTAAAGCAACCCAGGAAATGATCCGTGCGGGCACTAATAAGGCCGCTATTGAATGTATTTTCGAAATCGATGGGAGAAGCACCGATCTTAAAGAGTTATTGCGATCTGAGGAGCTTCTTGAGGAGGATATGAGTCTGATTCTCAGTCGCGAGATTCGAATGGAAGGCAGAACAACCGCCCGGATTAATGGCAGGAGCGTAAGCACCTCATTTTTGAAAGATGTTGGTCAGCTGTTGGTGGATATTCACGGTCAAACAGAACACCTCTCCATCTTCAATCCGCGAACCCACATCGAGTTACTCGACCGCTATGCCAATCTGGCGGAGCTGAAGAACGAATATTCAAACGCGTATTCGAATTATCTAAAAGTAAATCGTGAATTAACCTCTATCCATTCTTCGTTGGCTTCCGCCGCGGAGAGAGCTGACCTGCTTAAATTCCAAGTGGAGGAGATCGAAAAAGCAAAATTGCGGCTCAATGAAGATTTGGAGTTGAAACATGAACGCGATCGGTTAGCCAATGCCGAAGCGCTTGCCCAATTCGCCAGACAATCCCTCCAAATTTTAGATGAAGGCAGCTTCGAAAGTCCATCGGTCACTGACCAATTCGGCTCTCTGACCGGGTTACTTCACTCTCTGGCTAAATTGGATCCATCAAACCAAGTCATCGCGGATAAGTCTGAAGGTATTGGCGATGAAATTAATGATCTCATCATTGCTCTTCGCGATTACGCCGATTCGATCGAATTTAACCCTGTCCGCCTTGAAACTGTTGAGGAGCGGATCGATCTGATCAACACCCTGAAAAGAAAATATGGGGCTGAAATTGAGGACATCTTACAAAAAAAGGATAAAGCCTCCCAGGAATTGGAATCACTTTCTACCAGTGACACGACCATCCAACAGCTCGAGGAACTTCGTCAAGTATTTATCCGCCAGATAACCGAAATTGGCGGAAAACTGACCCAAAAGCGAACTGAAGTCGCTCTGAAATTATCACGGGCTGTTGAAAAGGAATTGGAGGATTTGAAAATGTCCGCCGCACGCTTTGAGATTCGGATTGAAAGCGCGGATTTTTCGACATCTGATCATGGAAAAGAGCCTTTCGGCAAAAATGGATTTGATTCGGTTGAATTTATGATCGCTCCAAATATCGGGGAAGGTTTTAAACCATTAGTAAAGATCGCCTCCGGTGGAGAAACGTCCCGGCTGATGTTGGCGCTTAAAAATTCCTTAGCCAAGGCTGACGAAATCCCAACCCTGGTCTTCGATGAGATTGATCAAGGCATTGGGGGAAGAATTGGCAGTATCGTTGGTCAGAAACTTTACAACCTGAGCCTCGATCACCAGGTTTTCTGTGTTACCCATTTACCCCAATTAGCGGCTTATGGCACTCAACATTTCAAAGTTGATAAATTCACCAAAGAAAAGCGAACAACAACCTCGGTCAAACAGATTGAAGATGAGGAACGCGTGGTTGAACTTGCCCAAATGTTTGGGGAACTATCAGACGGGACACTTGCCAGCGCACGAGAAATAATCAATAAAGCTCGGATGCTGATAAAGGAATAATATGAAGAAATTCTTAATTGCGGTTTTTTCCCTTACAGCACTACTTTTTTTCTCAGCCGGCGTTACAAGTACCCATGCTTCCCCCAACTTACAAACCTTTACCACCCCCACGCCTGGCGCGGATGGACGCATCATCTGGATTGTAAAAGAAGGCGAATCTTGTAATTTAATCTCCTCGATCACAAGCGTTCCAATTACCCAGCTGCGAGCTCTGAACCGCCTCGATGAAAACTGCACTCTCCGCATTGGGCAAGAATTGTTGATCGGCATCACCGATCCAAATGCTCAATTGACCGCGGTCGCTCCTCAGATTCAGGTAACCAACACTCCTGTGCCTACACCCACCCAGGAAATCGGCCAAGCTTCGATCTGTGTACTTTTATTTGAAGATGTCAATGGTGATGCCTTCCGCCAGGAAACTGAATTACCCATCCAGGGCGGCGCGATCAGTATTACAGGCACATCGGGGCAATATTCTGAAACCGCCAACACAGACGCGGTTGAACCTGTGTGTTTCGAGAACATCCTCTCTGGACCGTATACGATATCGATTGGTTTACCTGAAGGCTACAACCCCACCACCCAACAGAATTATTCAATCAATATTATTTTTGGCGAACAAGTTTACGTCGATTTCGGCGCTCAGGTTTCCGGTATCACTGATGTTGTTGCTGAAAATGAGCCTGCTCCGGCTGCCAAAATGAACATCATTGGGATCATCGGGATCGCCCTGATCATGGTCGCTGCTGGTCTGGCGGTCTTCGCATTCTTTTTTATACGCAAAAGAACCAAGCTGTAATTCATGGATCAAAAAACAGCCAGCATCCTTAATCAACTCAACCGGCGTTTTTATTCCGAATTAGGCAGCTCCTTCTCGGCTACCAGACATAAAGCCCAGCCTGGGGTGCAAAAGTTATCAGCAACCGTTCCTCCAAACGCGTCAGTATTGGATATCGGCTGCGGTAACGGGACGTTTGCTGCTCAACTCGCTTTAACCGGATTCCATGGGCAGTATATAGGGATTGATTTCAGTAATCCATTGCTGTATGACGCCAAATTACGCGAGCTGCCCTTTAAGGTGAATTTTTTTGAATTCGATTTTTATGAATCAGACCTCTCTCAAATTACCAACCAGACTTTTGATCTGATTACCTTGTTTGCGGTCCTCCATCATTTGCCAGGGGAGCATGTCAGACGAAGGATTTTTAAATTCGTTCACGACCATCTTAACCTGACCGGAAGTTTCTTACTTTCCAATTGGCAATTCATGAATAGCGAAAAACTGCAATCACGAATCCTCCCCTGGAGTATCGCGGGGATTGATCAAGATTCCGTCGATGAAAACGATTATCTCCTGGATTGGAAAAGCGGTGGTTCCGGAATTCGGTATGCTCATTTTTTCACTCAATCCGAACTCGATCGAATCGCTTTCGAAGAAGGATTTCAAGTAATTTCGAGCTTCCTCTCAGATGGTAAGAACGGTGACCTGGGTCTTTACAATGTTTGGCAGGTGGCCTGAATTTCCGGAATCATTCTCCAAGAAACCTTTACAATTAGCCAGTTTGATGTATCATTCATCTCACTGTTTGCGTTTTCCTTGGTTTTTTCTAAACTGAGGGGGGCGCTTTAATATTTAAAGACAAAGGAAATTTTATGAATGTACAATCAACCGAGCTCGTACCTATCGTCTAAAGCCGAAGCCAGACCAAAGGCTGAGAAGTCTGGCAAAGGCATTTTCGCCCTTCAGCAAATTAAAAAGGGTGAATTGATCGCAATGTTTGGGGGAATCGTATACGAATGGGAATCCTTCCGTTCCCTCCCCGAAATTGAGCGTAGTTTGTGCCTTCAAGTTGATGATAATTTATTCTTAGTACCCCGCCCCATCGGCGAGGGCGATTTCGTCAATCATAGTTGCGATCCAAACGCCGGGCTTTCTGGCCAGATCGGCTTGGTCGCGATGCGAGACATCACCGTCGACGAAGAAATTTGCTTCGATTACGCGATGTGCGACACGGTTCCCTATGATGAATTTGTATGTTCATGCGGATCCAAAAATTGTAGAAAGAGTGTTACGGGCAGCGATTGGCAATTACCGGACTTACAATACCGTTATGCCGGCTTCTTCGCGCCTCACGTCCAACGAAAGATTGACCATTTGGTGAATCAAGAACGCGCCAGAAGGCCAATCCGTCAATTGCAATATCAAACATCCGCGAAGGTATTGTTTGATTAGCAAGAAACCATAACTTAGCGCCGCCCTTGCAGGGCGGCGCTTTTTTTGTCTCACTCAAACAATTCTGCCGTGTAAACCTGATCCCCTACCAAAATAAAAACTCGGTTGCTTTCATTCAGCGCGAAAGCTCTGAATTGATTTTCAATTAAAGTGTCATCAAGCGAATTAATGTTCGCCAAATATTTGCTCTGTAACTCCATTGTGAGGGCATTGAATCGAAAGATGGCTTTTTGACTTTGATCCAGGAACAATACCGAATCGATCGGCAGGCGATTTGCGACCAGCTTGTCAAAATGCCCATCCAACAGCACCGGCCCGGATTGCATCCCAGCCCTTGGGTCGGCAAATATGAATGGTGATTCACAAGTTACAATGCCGCCTTGGTTATTTGAACATCTCGTTAATTCTCCGCGAGAATTGATGAGGTAGAGATTTCCGCCGCTATAAGCCATGTCAACAATTTCACTCAAAGCAAATTGAATGTCACCTGAAAAATAAAATTCTGGAACCTGGGTGAACATGAGATTTTCATCCGCCTGATATACCCAAACCGCCCTGCCGCTGGCATCCAATAAGATGATCGTTCCGCCTTGGATGGCTGCCTTTGTCACACTCTTGATACCACGCGAAGGCAATAAGAGCGGTTCAACTTGTTGAGATTTTCCCGGTCTGCAATAGATCAATTTCGCGTTTTGGTCGATTGCCACGATTGTATTGGCCTGATTCAACCCACGGGTGAGCGGTAAAATTGCCAGGATCTTGCCTGGAGAATCATCGGTCGTAATAGCGCTGCTACCGCAGACGAATCCTTTATCCTGATCATACCGGGTTCCATTAAATACATATCTCATTACCTTGTTGTCTGTTTCATCAAGAAGATAAATTTCCGTATCCTTAACCGCGATTTGCTCAATCACATGATCCGCAGACAGGCGTTGGCTGAGAGCTGGAGTGTATTCCAATCGTGAGATCATCTCAAGTTCATCCAACGGAAACTGCACAGCGGTTAACAACCTGGCTCCCCGTTCGTCAAGCTTGGAAACACTCGCCTTTGCCAATTCGATCTCATCCAATGCTTTGTAAAAACTCTCTTTTTTCTCAGCCGGATTTTCAACTCCCGTTCCGAGCCCGAGGAATTTTTCAGCGTTATCCAAATGGGCATTATAACGAGCCAAATAACCGTATGTTCCATAAAATAAGTTCGCGTATAGCAAAAGAATGATCGGTAACAATATTGCCACCGCGATCGAGAAATTGCGATATCCTTTACTCGCCTGGCTCGAATCAGGATTAGGGGACAGATGCCCTACAACTACCGGGCTCAGGTTTCGAAGAAGCTGGATCCCTTGTTTTAACTTAAGTAGACCGCCAAGCAGCAGAGCCGCGGGGCTGGTGATGTTGTCCTTGCGAGGCGACCGGGGATGTTGAGAATTGTCTACCCGTTTGGTCATAACTTCGGATGATTCGGCGATGATCTCTTGTTCGTCCAAAACTTGATCCAGAGCTTCAAGATTCCCGCTTACAGCTTCAGAAGTTAATATTTTTTCTGATTTCTGAATCTCTGGCGCGATCACTGGCACAAATTCCGGACTGAGCGCATTTTGAAAATGGAGGATTGCTCCATGAATTGGCGCCTGAGAAATCATAGCCAGGCGATGTTGAATGCCATCAAACGATGAGATCTGTCGCAGGCTTTCAATACCCTTTTCTACTTTTTCTTCAGGATCAAAAGCGATAATAAACTTGTCGTTATCATCCACCTGGGCTTGGGCGAAATACATCCTTGCTTGGGAAGAGAGTCCAGCACCTTTCCCCGCCAACGCGGGTTCGTCAAAAGTTCGATTAAGTTGGGTAATGTGAAAAACCTTGGATAATCCACTCTGAACGATATAAAGCAAGCTTTCTCGAAGCGCCAAAACAACGATATGACCATTTTGAAAAATACCCTTTGAGGTCGTGGACATATTCGCGTCAAACAATTCCGCATTAAATTGATCAATGATTCCCTTCAATGCGGAAGTTACTGGACCACTGGACTGATAAAATCTGCCAGCCAAGGTGTTGCCCAAATTGATCAACTTTCCCTGATCTACCTGCTTGTTACCTTTAAGCAGGATGACAATCATCAATCTGATTTTTTCTTTCCCTCTTTCTGTTTTGTTGGGAGGTTCAAAGGTAAAGATTTTCAGAGAGGTCGAATGGTCAAGCTCGTCGCTTGGAGAGATCGTGTCGTAACGAATCAAAAAATCGCTCATAGCGAAGGAAACCCCTTACTGGTAAAATTCGGTATCTATGGAATTAATCATACACGAAAATGACGAAGCTTTTGATCAGCTCGAATTAAATTGGAACTCGCTCCTCAATAACGCGGTTACTCATTCCCCGTTTCTCCGGTTTGAATATCTGCGCAATTGGTGGAAAACCAGAGGCGGCGGAGAATGGCAAGAACCGTCCCGATTATTGATCATTTCAGCCTGGCAAGGCACACGCTTGGTGGGAATCGCTCCTTTTTTCAGTACCATTAATCAGGATGGAGTGGAAGTTCTGGCGCTGCTCGGAAGCATTGAAATTTCAGATTCTCTTGACCTGATTGTCTCCCTTGATGATCATGAACTCTTTTGTTCCGAGGTTTGGAAACTGATTTTGTTGGATGATCATTTCCCCAAACATCTGGAATGGTACAACCTCCCGATCGGATCCCCGACCCTCTCAACCTTCGAAAATTTGGCTCGACAGAGCGGTGTAAGGGTGATTCAAGAAATTTACCAGCCAAGCCCAACCATTCCCCTGCCAAATTCTTTCGATGGTTATCTTGCCAATATTGACAAAAAACAACGCCATGAAATTCGCCGAAAAATCCGCCGAGCTGAGGAAAGTGGTAGAAATGTACGCTGGTATATCACCACTCAATTCACCGAACTTGATGAACATATTGATGAACTCTTTCGTTTAATGGCGCTTGACCCCAAAAAAGCGGAATTTTTTACCCCGCTAATGCGCCAGCAAATGGAAGGCTGTATTCGTACCTCATTCGACCACGGCTATCTTCAATTAGCGTTTTTAGAGGTGGATGGCAAGAAAGTTTGCGTTTACTTTAACTTTGATCTGGATGACAAGATCTGGGTCTACAACTCCGGTTATGATCGGGATTACAACGATCTCTCCGTTGGCTGGGTACTGCTCGGGTATCTGATCGAGTACGCGATTCAACTCGGCAGAAAAGAATTCGATTTCATGCGCGGAGATGAGGATTATAAGTATAAATTTGGTGCCATTGATCGCCCCGTAATGCGGCTATCTATCACTAAATAACTTCCCAAAAATTACGGTATGATTAGGGTACAGATCCATTTCTCGGTCTAATTTTATTAGCCATTGGAGGCATCATGCAGGTCGATATCACCGATAAGATCATTGAATTGATCAGATTTACGTCCACAAATCTGCCGTCGGATGTGGAAGCGCAGATCAAAATAGCCAGAGAAAAAGAAACGGAAGGATCCGCTGCCCGAGGCGCTCTCGATACCATTCTGGAGAACGTGGCGCTGAGCCGATCACAATCCACGCCTATCTGTCAGGATACTGGAACACCCATTTTCTATGTTTATTATCCGGAAGGCTGGAGCACGATCAAGATGAAAGCGCAGATTCGAAATGCGTTGGCGGAAGCTACAAAAAAGAATTACATGCGCCCAAACGCGGTTGATTCTGTTTACGACAAAAACAGCGGAAATAATCTCGGCGGCGAGGAATTTCCAACCGTTCATTTTGAAGAGGTGGAAGGCGATACTTTAACCGTCGAATTGATGTTAAAAGGCGGCGGTTGCGAAAACGTCGGCGCACAATACTCATTACCTGATAATCGCCTCGGCGCTGGTCGAGACCTCGCTGGGGTACGCAAGGTTGTTCTCGACGCGGTTAATCGAGCCCAAGGCCAAGGCTGTGCCCCGGGGATATTAGGGGTCGCGATCGGCGGTGACCGCGGAACATCCTATATGAAGTCAAAAGAGGTTCTCTTTGACCCAATTGGCACTCGAAACGCTGATCCCAAATTAGCCGAATTGGAAGACCGATTGACCCGGGAAGCCAATCAAATGGGAATCGGACCGATGGGTTTTGGCGGCAAAACGACCGTTATCGATACCAAGATTACCGGGCTTCACCGTATACCAGCGTCTTTCTTTGTGACCGTTTCCTATATGTGCTGGGCTTACCGGCGACGAAAGATGGTATTCGACGGTAAGGAAACCAAATATTCATAGAAGAATAAATGGAGAACAAGATGAAAAAAATTCAATTACCCGCGGACGACGAAACCATCCTATCCTTAAAAGTAGGAGAACCGGTCGCGCTCAGCGGCATCATGGTAACCGGGCGTGACGCTGCACATAAATGGATGATCGAGTACTTTATCAAAAAAACCAAAACACCCAGTCCAGAAGATGAACAAATTTATACGAGGCTCAAAGAATTGCTCAATGGATCGGTTATTTACCATTGTGGTCCGGTTGTGAGTGGCGTGGAGACAAAAAACTATAAATTTGTGGCGGCTGGGCCTACTACCTCAATTCGCGAAGAACCCTATCAAGCCGATGTAATGCGTCATTTCAATGTAAAAGGAGTCATCGGCAAAGGTGGAATGGGACCCAAAACCCTTCAGGGATGTATTGATACTCCCGGCGTTTATTTTCATGCCATCGGTGGAGCCGCGTCTTACATCGCCAAATCAGTGGTCAAAGTCCTTGATGTCTTCAAATTGGACTTTGGCGTGCCAGAAGCCTTTTGGGTTATTGAGGTAAAAGACTTTCCAGTGGTCGTGACCATGGATTCACATGGTGACTCCCAACACGCGGTAATCGCGGCAAAATCGGAAGAGATTCTCAAACAACTTCTGGAACAACCGTATTAATTGGAACTCCACCTGCCCGTTAAATTAACCGCGGGCATTCCATATTTTTATTTCTTTCAGGGCGGTCTTCTAACCGCCCTGTTACCTATTAAAGACCGTGGGCAGGTTAAATGATAGAATAAGAACCAACCTTACCCAATGGAGAAAATGGGTCACATATGGAAAGAAAATATACAAACCGCAGATACCTGGACCGAATGAGCCAAAAAGTCATGATCTTTGACGGCGCGATGGGTACCAATTTACAAAACCAGAACCTTACCGCCGAACATTTTGGTGGTGAAAATCTAAATGGTTGTAACGATTATTTAGTAATTTCCTACCCAAGCGCGGTTGAAAAAGTTCATCGATCCTTCCTTGAAGTCGGTGTGGATGTGATCGAAACCGACACTTTCCGCTCTAATCGAATAACCTTGAAAGAGTATGGTCTTCAAGATCGGGTGATCGAGATCAATACCGCAGCCGCGAAGTTAGCAAAAAAACTTACCACCGAATACGAACAAAAAACCGGTCAGCCGCGATTTGTCGCTGGCTCCATTGGCCCTTCGGGAAAGCTGATTTCTGCCGACGATCCCGAGCTTTCCAATATCACTTACGACGAGTTGGTTGACACGTTTAAGGAGCAAGCCATGGGACTTATTCAGGGAGGCGTTGATCTGATTATCATCGAGACTTCCCAGGATATCTTGGAGGTTAAAGCTACCATTTCCGGTTGTCAAAAAGCTTTCGAAGAGACTGGAGTTTTCCTCCCGATTCAAGCACAGGTAACGCTCGATACTACCGGACGGATGTTACTCGGAACCGATATCAATACCGCGCTCACTATACTTGAGGGTTTGCCAATCGACGTGATGGGAATGAACTGTTCCACTGGTCCGGAACACATGCGTCAGTCCATCCAATTCCTCGGAGAAAATTCAAGCTTGCCGATTTCCTGCATTCCAAATGCCGGATTACCTCTCAATGTTGACGGACAGGCAGTTTATCCCCTTCAACCTGAACCTTTCGCGGAGGCGCTTTTCGAATTTGTTGACAAATACAACATCTCCGTAGTTGGCGGTTGCTGCGGATCAACACCTGAACATCTTCGTCAACTTGTTACCAAAGTAAACACTATCGAGAAAAAGCCCTCCAATGTAGCCCGATCTTTCAATTTAAGTTCCGCCATCTCCGCGATTCCAATGCGCCAGGAGCCTGCTCCATTGCTCATCGGCGAACGTTGTAATGCCCAGGGTTCAAAGAAATTCAAGCGCCACTTGCTTGAGGAGGATTACGACTCGATCCTTGAAGTTGCCCGAGATCAGGTCAATTTTGGCGCGCATGCCTTGGACATCTCAACCGCCGTTACCGAACGCCCGGATGAGATTGATTTAATGCGCAAAGTCGTCAAGAAGCTTTCCATGGGCGTGGAAGTACCTCTGGTAATCGATTCTACTGAATACAACGTTGTGGAAATGGCGCTCAAGACCGCCCCCGGACGCTGTTTGATCAATTCAACTCACCTTGAATCTGGTAAAGAAAAAGCGGACAAGATTTTCAAATTGGCAAAACAGCATAATGCCGCGGTCATCGTCCTCACCATTGATGAAGCGGGAATGGCAAAGACCGCCAGTGAAAAGTTACGCATCGCCAAACGAATCTACGACATCGCGGTAAACGAGCATGGGCTCAATCCGGGTGATCTCGTGTTTGATGACCTCACCTTTACCTTGGCGACTGGCGATCCGGAATATGCCGATTCTGCCATCGAGACCATCGAAGGGATTCGTCAAATCAAACGTGAACTGCCTGGTGTCTTTACATCACTCGGAGTTTCCAATCTTTCCTTTGGCCTGGCAGCTCAAGCCCGGCCTCCACTGAATTCCGTCATGCTGTACCATTGTGTTCAAGCCGGTTTGGATATGGCAATCATCAATCCTGCCCATGTGACTCCTTACCCTGATATTCCAGAGAACGAGCGTAAATTGTGCGAGGATCTCATCTTCAATCGAGATCCCGACGCCTTGGGAAGAATTATCGAATATTTTGAAAAACAATCACCGATCAATCTCCGCGATACGAGAACCGATCCGACCGAAGGAATGACCACTGCTCAACGTGTTCATTGGCGGATCGTCCATCGGCATAAGGACGGCGTTGAGGGGGATATTGATGAGATCATTCTCGCCAAGTCGGCTTCCAAGGCAAAAGCTGATACTCACGCTCCCGCGGTTGAGGCATTGAATAATGTACTTCTTCCCGCGATGAAAGAAGTTGGTGACAAATTTGGCGCCGGAGAGTTGATCTTACCTTTTGTTCTTCAATCTGCCGAAGTCATGAAGAAAGCGGTTTCCCACCTCGAAACTTACCTGGACAAGGTTGAGGGTGTAACCAAGGGAACCGTTGTGCTCGCCACCGTGTATGGCGATGTTCACGACATCGGCAAGAATCTGGTCAAAACCATCCTCGTTAACAACGGCTATACCGTTATCGATCTCGGAAAACAGGTCCCCGCCGACACGATCATTACCAAAGCCAGAGAAATCGACGCGACCGCCATCGGACTCTCGGCGTTGCTCGTCAGCACGTCAAAACAGATGCCATTAATCGTCAATGAGCTTCATCGCCAAAGCGCGGATATTCCGGTCATGATCGGAGGCGCGGCGATTAATCGCCGTTTTGGGCGGAGAATTCTCAAAACAGAAGAAGGCGAGGAATATCAGCCGGGTGTTTTCTATTGCAAGGATGCCTTCGAGGGCTTGGATACGATGGATCAGCTTATCGACCCAGCCAAAAAGGACGTTCTTTTGGCAAAGATCAGGCGCGAATCCGCCATGGAAGCCGAACGACCGAACAACCCGGAAGTGAGCGCGTCTGAAAACAAACACTCCGCCGTCACCCCATCACCGATCACCCTCCAGGAATACGGGGTTAAGGTGGTACGTAAAATGGAATTACAAGCCGTTTTTGAACATCTGAACATCAATGAGCTCTATCGCCTCTCCTGGGGCGCGAAAAACGCCCATGGAGAAGAATGGAATAAACTTAAACAGGAGTTTGACATCCGCCTCGAGAAAATGAAAGCCGAGGCATTAAGAGAAAAATGGTTAGAACCCAAAGCGGTGTACGGACTGTTCCCCTGCCAGGCGGATGGGCAGAATTTGATTATTTTTGATCCAAGCAAATATCCTTCAAAACTCGTTGAGCTCGAAAGGTTGAATTTCCCCCGCCAGAAGATGGATCCTTACTTGTGTTTAGCGGACTACTTCTCACCAGTCGGCGATAAAGCGGTTGATACAGTAGCGTTCCAAGTGGTAACTGTTGGCAAAAAGGCTACTGATCGGTTTGATCAATTTCAAGCTGAGGGCAATTACATGGAAGGCTATTTCACCCATGGTTTAGCCGTTCAAACTGCTGAGGCGACTGCTGATTACCTTCACCAGCATCTCCGTACCCAACTGGACATAACCACTGAACAGGGTAAGCGCTATTCATGGGGATACCCTGCGATCCCAGATCTTGAGGACCACCAAAAGATCTTCCGCCTTTTGCCGGCAGAAAAAGAATTAGGGATGAAACTTTCACCCGCCTTTCAACTGATACCCGAACAATCCACCGCGGCGATCATTGTTCACCATCCGGAGGCGAAATATTACTCCATTGGCGAAAGCCGAGTAGATCAACTAACCAACGCTTGAGGTTTGCCGGAGGCAATATGTTACTCGCGATCGACATCGGTAATACCAATTTGACCATCGGTTTTTTTATACAGAGCCAGCTTAAATGGCATTGGCGTTTGGCTACTGACCATAAAAAAATGCCGGATGAGTATGGACTGCAATTAATGGGATTATTAAACCATGCCCGGATTGATCCACGCGAATTGGATGGCGTCGCTATCTCGTCAGTGGTTCCAAATCTCACCGCCAAAGTACTTGAAGCTTGCGAACAATACCTTGGAACCTCCCCCCTGGTAGTAGAATCCGGCATTAAAACTGGAATTCGGATTCTCTACGAGGACCCAAAAACTGTTGGGGCAGACCGGATCTGCGACGCGGTAGCGGTTAAACGCCTTTACGGCGGGCCGGCTTGTGTGATCGATTTTGGGACTGCCACTACGTTTAACGCCATTAATGAGCATGGCGATTATCTCGGCGGAGCGATCACGGCAGGGATCAACCTCTCTGCTGAAGCGCTTTTTACACATGCCGCCAAACTCCCCAAAATCGACCTCAAACGACCCGACCACCTTATCGGTAAAAACACAACCGAAGCCATGCGTTCAGGTCTCTTGTTCGGTTATGTTAGTATGGTCGAAGGAATGGTTAAACGGTTTAAAAATGAGCTTGGTGAAGGAACCGTTGTAATCGCGACCGGTGGATTGGCGGAATTAATCGCCCGAGAAACGGATGTTATTGATCATACTTCCCCTTGGTTAACTCTGGAAGGCTTACGTATGATCTGGGAATTAAACAATTTGTCATAGGAACCTGGGGATGAAGAAAACTTTTTTAACACTCATTACAATAGCCATCTTAAGCGTCGGATTAATCTCTTGCTCGGCACAACCAGCGCCAGTGGAAACAAGTCAGCCAACCCCGGAAGCGACCCAAACGATCGCGCCCACACCAACCGAAGAAATTTTCGCCCTTTCGGTAAATGGTGAAAAGATCTCGCCTGAAGAATTGGACGAGGAGATCTCCCGACTTCAAAAAGCGGAAGAAATCGCCGGGATCATCCGCACAGACGAAGAACGAAGAAATTTCGCGCTTGATGAGTTGATCGGTACGCTCCTCCTTGCTCAGGACGCGAAAGAACATGGATTTCAATTTACCGATGAAGATTTTCAGAATAAGAAAGTCGAACTTGAAGCTGGCCTCGGCTCAGCTCAGGCTTTGGAAGATTGGATTCAACAAAACGGATATACCCAGGAAACGTTTCGCGCATCATTGGAGCGTTCACTGGCGGCTGCCTTCACCCGTGATCGCTTAATGGCGGAAGTGCCGAAAACCGCCCAACAATACCATCTCCAGGTAATTCTCCTCTATGACTTGCCAACCGCTGAATTTTATTACAACCAAATACTCGGTGGAGCTGATTTTAATACCTTGGCTTCAACGATCGATCCAGTGACCCGCGGAGACATCGGTTGGTTTCCGATAGGATATCTGCCAGACCCGGCAATCGAGCAAGCCGTCTTACAAATGAAAGTAGATGAAGTCAAAGGGATCGTTGAGGGAAAAGTCGGATTCTATATCCTCAAACTCCTGGAAATTGAAAGTAATCGAACCCTGTCTCCAGACGCGCTTCTGCAGACTCAGAAACTCGCCATAGAAGATTGGCTGGCCCAACAAAAAGCGGAAAGTGTAATCATCATTCAGGAATAATAAAGAAACGGGCGAAAGCCCGTTTCTTTATTATTCAACCGCTACATTCCATTCCAGGTAGCGATCTAATTGTCCGTGAACAACCTTGGACATCAGTTCTTTTAGATTTCTGGTGATTTCACCTGGTTTGCCGTCCCCAACTTGTCGATGATCAACTTTTGTAATTACTTCCACCTGCGCGGCGGTTCCGGTAAGAAACAGCTCATCACAAATAAAAACTTCTGTCCGGTCAATCGAACGTTCCACCACGTTCAAACCAAGTTCATTTTTCGCTAATTCGATTACGCTCTTGCGCGTGATCCCTTCGAGAATATTGTCATTTACAGGCGGTGTAATTAAGATCCCATCCCTCACCATGAAAACGTTCATCGCGGTGCCTTCAGATACATGACCGTTCTGGTCAAGCACCAACGCCTCATCAAACCCCGAACGAATCGCATCGGTTTTGATCAATGCCGAATTCGCGTATGCCCCGCTGATCTTTCCTCTGGGCGGAATTACATTATCATCCACCCGCCGCCAGGAAGAAACGGTAACATGCGCGGAATCCTCATTTTTCCCATAGTGACCAAATGGAATCGCGAAAATGGAAATCTCATCTCGTAAATCATGCAAGCGGACACCAATTCCAGGATCGGCTTTATAACACAATGGCCGCACATAAACGTCTGTTTTAAAACCTTCTTTTTGCAACAATTCGATTGTAATCGCGGTTAAACTTTGAGGAGTGTGATTAAAACCCATCGCCAGAATTTTTGCCGCTGATAAGAATCGCTTGTAGTGATCATTCGGGCGAAAAAGAAAAAGTTTTTCCTTCTCTTCGTTCCAATAACCTCTAATCCCCGCGAATGCCGCGGTTCCATAATTGAGGGCATGGGTGGCAATGCTGATTTTGGCATCGCCAAATGGTACGATCTTTCCCTCAAAATACGCGTATTTACTTTCTGTCATCTCTACTCCTGGGTGTTTATTTTTGGGCGATCTCCGCTCTGGAGGATATCTTCACCCCAGAATCCTTCGATAACTTTCCAGTTAAGGGTGCTGAATCCAAAGCCATGATCGCTGAATTCACAAAGAAATCAAAATTAAAATTGGTCATTTCGCCGGCTTTCTTACCAGGGATTGGCAACAAGCGAGCGGTGAGTGGTTTGTTAAGTCTCAAAGAAAGTGCGCCCAGATCCATCAATAAACTGGTTAATTGCTCCTGGGTTACATCTCCGGGCAAGGGTACTGTGTCTAACCCAGTACCACATATAGTCGAGAATAAGAGTAAATCCTTGATGGTTAATTTTCCATTATTAACCGCGCGGGCAATCCCTGGATCCTCCAGGATAGGGAACATCAAACCATTGAACCCAATTCTCGGAATCGCCGCCCGATCGATCGCGTCCGTAAGAATTGATGCGAAATAAACGCTCCCGTGGTCTCCCAGGGCAGGCACACCTAAATTCTCAAAAGCGGCGCCAATTGAAACAGACTCATCCGGGAAGGGGGCAAGCGAAAAATCAATCCCACCGAATTTAATATTGAATTGATATTTCAGGCGATTGGCAACCTGGGTCATCTTGTCAACACTTGCGTTGATTTCAGAGGTAAACGCTTCTTTTCCTTCTTGAATGCTCCCCTTGTTGGTAAATGCCTTGGTAACCAGGTCCGCTCCTTCGATCGCGAGCGCGAAGGAAGCCAAATCGGAATCATGGTAAGCCGCGGGGAAGAAAGGATTGCCCGGATCAACATTCGCCAGGGCGGTAAACCGTAAATTCGCGAAACCTTCCTCTTTTAGAAGGGAAGCTTTCAGGATCTCCCGCGCGACTACCCGAACAGCAGAAACATCCACCCCTCGAGCTCGGTCAGCGATGACGGCTGAGAAAAATATTTTTTCTGAAGTTCCTAATGCGTCCGCGATGTAATCATAGCTGGCTGGTACATTCAATTCCGCCGGGCCAAGGCTGGCGTAATCAATGTTATGGATAGTCAACATTTGATCCAATTTTTTAGCGAAATGGGGTAATAGAGCCACCATCTCAGGACCAAGGTTAGTGCTGAAGGGTGTGCTGGCGATTCGGGTTGTTTGAACTTCAATGCCGGCATCCTCAAACGCTTTGCGAGCAGTGAACAAGAATAACCCTGCCTTATGGAGCCGTTCCTCGTCGATCGGCCAACCGACGTGATAAAAGTAAGTAATTGACCTGATTTTCATTTCACAATGCTCCTCTGGCGGAATGCTTCGTACAGAATGATCGAACCTGCGATCCCGGCGTTCAATGATTCAATTTTACCTTTCATTGGGATCTTAACCCTTAAACTCCCGAGTTCTTCAGCAGGTTGAGAAACTCCTTCCGCCTCACCGCCGATAATCACAATAGTTTTGGAGCGTAAATCAACATCCCAGATCGATTGCTCACCATCCGAGGTGGCGATCAGTACTTGACGATCAGACCCAAAATTTTTAATAGCATTCCAATCCGCGCTGATGATCGGAATGACAAAATGAGCGCCCATTCCACTGCGAAGTGCTTTGGGTGAAAAAGGATCCGTTGTTTCAGGCGGGATCAATACCAGACCAGCTCCAGCGGCAACCGCGCTGCGGATCAAAGTCCCAAGGTTTCCGGGATCCCTGATCTGATCCGGGATGAGAATCAAATCGGGCAAGTGCTGAATCTCCTGCTTAGGAAGATGCGTGATGGCGAGTATTCCCTGGCTGTTATCAGTTGCGCTGATCTGATCAAAAACGTGTGAATCCACCTCTTCCAACGAATACTGATCAGGACCAATTCCATTCGCCAATTGGCGAGCTTTATTGGAAGGGTTACTGCTCACCAGAACTTTTTCAATCAGAAAATCTGAAGCCAGCAGATCTTTGACCAATCGATACCCTTCCACAATAAATAATCCCTCCTCGCGGCGAACTTTCGCGTCTCTCGCCAGGGCGCGGACTAATTTCAAGGTTGGATTATGGGGTGAAGTGATCAAATTAGGCGGTCCAGGTCATTAAAAATTTGCCAGGGTTTCCTTTAGATTCTGCAAGGGCTCAATCAAGGTTGGATCGGTTTTATAAGCCGCTGCAAGATAATAGGAGGTGTAATCCCCAAACAGGATGGCTGTCCACATTTGGGCGAGGATACTTTTTCCCCGACTCATATATAAATCCGTGCTCAGCCCCTCCAGCATGAAAGTTTGGCGGGTGATTTCCTGTCTTAATCGATTCCGGGGATGATCGGAGGTGCAGGCAAGGAATATGGAGTAGGTCTTGTTCCCGAGAATTTCAGCCGCCGGATTCTGTATTCCAGCCAAGGTATTGTGGTCGGCTTCCGGAAGAATCTCGTAATTTGCCGGCGCGTTCGCGTTTTCATTGATCTGAGCTTTCCACCGGGCGGCTACCGGAGCCAGAATGCCTGAACCGAATACAGTGACCCAGCGTCCAACCATCTGTCCAGCATAACGCTTGGCGGGGTTTTTCATGGATGGGACGTTGGGAGAAATTTCCAACGCCAGTCTCTCCATTTCACTGACCGCATCAGCTACCAACTCCTCCTGGTCGGGAACCAGACCCAATCGATAAAATAAGGCCAATAATAGACCAAATGAAAATCCCACCGCAGATCGCGGCTGATGGTTATGTTCGAAGAGCCAAATTGGAAATCCAAATTCTCCAGCAAGCTCTTTCAATTGTCCGCCTGTCGAAATTGCCACTACCTGGCACTTACGCGCCAGCGCTTCTCGAACTGCATCAAGCGTTTCTTCAGTATTCCCTGAGTGAGAGGATGCGATCACCAGCGTTTTTCTGCCTCGCGCAAATCCGGGTAAGCCATAATCCCGGTGATTGGTAACGGTAATCGGGGCATCGCTTAACGCATAAGCCCTTAAAAGTTCTCCTCCGATCGCGGAGCCGCCCATTCCGGTAATCACTACCTGATTAAAATTCTCCAAATTTGGCAAGGGTAAGCTCAGCCCCATCTTCCAAGCCGAAGAAAGTTGCTGAGGCAAATTCTGAATTTGTCCAAGCATATTTTGAGGGTCATTTTCACGCATTAATTCGAGATTATCCAGATCCATACTATTTATTCTTTCGTTCCTTTAATTCCAACACGCGTTGGTAGATTTTCTTTTTTTCCAAACCGGTATCCATCGCCAATTTTGAGGAAATTTCTTTAACTGGAGGATTATTTTCCAAAGCCTTGATGATCATGGAGTCAAGATCGACCGGGTCTCGATCGGGTTCACCCTGATCAGCCGAGCCCTCAATTAATAGGACGATTTCCCCTTTTGGCGTTTCCGTAAACTTTTCCAACAGATCGGCGGCTTTTCCACGCGAAAATTCTTCAAATTTTTTGGTTATCTCTCGCGCCACGGTTAATTGGCGGTTTGGCATCTCGGCGGAAATTACTTGGAGTGACTGAATTATCCGATTTGGGCTTTCCAAAAAAACCAGTGTATAAGGCATGGCTTGGAATTTTTCAAGCAGCCTTTTGCGTTCAGAATTCTTTCGAGGCATATATCCCAGGTAAACGAAACCATGGGTTGGCAAACCCGAGGCGCTGAGCGCGGCAATCGGTGAGGAAGGTCCCGGGACAGGCGATACTTGATAGCCTGAATCCAAAGTTGCTTTTACAAGTTCTAATCCCGGATCATTGATCGTAGGGGTGCCAGCATCCGACACCAGAGCTACATCACCGCTCTCCAAAGTACTTAGGATCAAATCAAGCTTTTGGAGCTTGTTGTGTTCAAAATAACTGGTCATGGGTGTGCTGATATTGAAATGATTTAACAACCCCCGGGTATGTCTCGTGTCTTCCGCGGCAATCAGCTTTACCTCGCCCAGGATTCTCAAAGCCCTTAGGGTAATATCTTCCAAATTACCAATCGGAGTCGCGACAAGATAGAGGGTTCCCATATTATTCCATTCTAACCCTGAATCGAACGGAATTGGGTTTCATACAGATGACGGTACAAACCATCCTGCCGAATTAATTGTTCGTGGTTACCGCGCTCAATGATTTTCCCTCTGTCCAAGACCAGAATCTCGTCCGCAGATAGGATCGTACTGAGTCTATGCGCGATTACAATCGAAGTCCTTCCCTTCATCATGGTTTTTAGAGCTTCTTGAATGAAAGCCTCCGATTCAGAATCCAGGCTGCTTGTAGCCTCATCCAAAACAAGGATTTTGGGGTCTTTCAAAATCACACGGGTAAGCGCGATCCGTTGTTTCTCACCTCCGCTTAATCGATATCCACGTTCGCCAACCAATGTCTCGTACTTATCTGGCAATCCCATGATGAAATCGTGGATATTGGCGATCCTGGCAGCCTTCTGGATCGATTCAAAACTGGCAGCGGGGTCAGCATAATTGATATTATTGCGGATCGAGTCATGAAAGAGATAGTTCTCCTGGGTAACCATACCGATCAACTTCGCCAGAGAGGATAATTTCAACCGGCGAATATCCACTCCATCAATCAGGATTCTGCCTTCTTTTGGATCATACAAACGAGGAATGAGATAAGTCGCAGTAGTTTTTCCAGCGCCGGAGGGACCAACCAATGCCACCAATTTACCTGGCGATGCCGAAAAACTAAAATCACGGATTGCTTCTTTTCGGGCTTGTGAATAAGTTGTACCGACATCGATTGCGAGATCATCCTCTTCATCCGCCGAATTTTCAGCAAATAGATTGGTTACGTTTTCCATTGATCCGCGCCTTTTGACTTCTGAAAGTGGAGAGTCTACTTTCCGCTCGTATTCAAAAGAAACTCTTTCAAAAGTCAATTCCCCTTTAACGTCAGGCAAATCCACCGCGTCTGGAGCTTCTTCCACGTCATTTTTCAAGTCAAGTATTTCAAAAACGCGCTCAAAACTTACCATGCTGGTCATCAGGTCCACTGGGGCGGTGGAAAGTCCCTGCAACGCGCCGTACAACTGATCCAGATATGATCCAAAAGCGACAATCGTTCCAATCGTAAAAACCTCTACAATGACAAGGTACCCGCCTAAACCGTAAACCAGAGCGGTGCCAACCGATCCGATCAGTCCGATCAACATCATGAACGCGCTGCCGTACATCGCCCGGGTAATGCCTATATCGCGTACTTGTTCGGCATGTTTCGCGAATCGGTTGATCTCATCATCCTGTCTGCCAAACAATTTAACCAAAAGTGAACCGCCGATATTCAACGTTTCATTCATGTGAGCGTTCATCACCGCGTTTAATTCCATCGAGCGTTGAGCAATTCCTCGTAACTTAATCCCTACGGTTTTTGAAATCAGAACAAAAAAGGGCATGATCAACAATCCAAAAAGAGTGAGCTGCCATTGTAGTGTGAACATCACTGTAAGAATCCCCAGCGCGGTGATCAGATTGGATATGAACTGCACGATCGTGTTACTGATGGCGTTCTGCGCGCCAACAACATCATTATTCAACCGGCTCATTAATTCGCCAACTTTGGTATGGGTATAGAACCGGATTCCCATCTGTTGGAGTTTTTCAAAAAGATCCTTTCGTAACTCGAAAATCACCCCCTCGCCAACTTGCGCGTTTTCTCGGCGCTGAAATATCATCACCCCACCTTTAAGGACAGGGATCAGTAATAACGCTCCGGTAAGTAAGAATAATTGATTTAAATCCTTGGCTGGCAAAACCTCATCGATCATTTTACGGAAGACAAGCGGGGTGACAAGTGACAAGCCGGTATTGATCAAGATTAATAACAAGATTAGACCGAGATTCTTCCAGTATGGCCTGGCATAAGAAAGTACCCGCATCCATTCTTTCCAATCCAATTTTTGCGGTTTTTCGTCGCTTGAGCGCATTAACGCGGATATATTTCCATGTCTCATGGTTCACCTTTTCATGACGCTTACCAATTATAACAATCCTGGCTGAACGATCTGGATGGCTTTTCCCTTTATAATAGAAATGGTCTTAAACAACCAATGCACATACTCAGGAGACAAACTATGATATTAGAAGGCGTCTACGCCCCCCTGGTTACCCCCTTTGATGAAAATGAGAAAATTAATTTTGCCGTTCTTGAAAAATTGATCGAGTTTCTGTTAGCCAATGGTATCACAGGTTTCGTTCCCGGCGGCACAACCGGCGAAGTTTATGCACTGCATGATGATGAACGGCTTGAAATTTTCCGTTTCGTAAAACAAGTGGTCAAAGGGCGAGCCCACCTTATGGCAGGAACTAACTCTGGCGCTACAAGAGATGTGGTTCGATTATCAAAAGAAGCGGAAAAAATTGGTTACGACTCGCTGATGCTGGCTGTCCCTCCGTACTCGCGGCCGAACCAAAAAGAATTAATTTCGCATTATGAAGAAGTAATTCAATCTGTAAAGCTTCCGGTTATTCTGTACAACTTCCCATGGCGGGCAGGAACCGAGGTTGGTTTTGAAGTGCTGGATGAGTTGGCAAAATACGATCAGGTTCTCGGTTTGAAAGAAGCCAGCGGTGATATGACTCGAGCGCTTGGCATGCGAACACGTTATAAAGATCGATATCAGATCGTATGCGGATCTGACGATCAGGCTTTTGATTACCTCGCCTGGGGCACTCGATGTTGGATCGGAGGCGCCGCCTCATGTACCCCAAAGCAGCATGTTCAGGTAGTAAATGCCGCCTTGGACGATGATCTTAACCAATCCCGCGATTTGATGAGAACTTTCCTGCCATTGCTTCAAAACATGGAAAGCGGTAGTTACACTCAAAAAGTAAAACTCGGTTGCGAGCTGCAAGGGATTCCGGTGGGGAACCCTCGAAGACCTTTGTTACCGCTTGAAGGTCAAGACAAAAAAGAATTCTCTGAACTCTTTAAATCGATCATTCTAGTTTGATTCCATGAAAAAAATCCCATATCTTGATTCCCATACCGGTGGTGAACCCACCAGACTGATAGAGGAAGGTTTCCCTGATCTGGGCGGTGGTTCAGTCGCCGAGCAACGTGAAGTCTTTCGAACACGTTATGATACCCTTCGTTCATCCGTTTTAAACGAACCTCGCGGTTCGGATGTAATGGTTGGCGCGCTGCTGGTAAAACCCGCGGATCCAACCTGCCAGCTCGGTGTCATCTTTTTTAACAATGTCGGAATGTTGGGAATGTGCGGACACGGAACCATCGGACTGATCAGTAGTCTTTCCTATCTCGGAAGAATCAATCCCGGAATCTTTCGGATTGAGACTCCGGTTGGCATCGTTGAGGCGGAATTAAAACCGGAAAGCGGCGGCGATTATCCCAACCTTGTGTCGGTAATCAATATTCCATCCTATCGGGCTTATCAAAATATTGCCGTAGAAGTTGACGGAAAGCTTTTGCATGGCGATGTAGCCTGGGGTGGAAATTGGTTCTTTCTGAGCAAAGATCATGGGCAGAAAGTAAACCCAAATAATCTTGAACAGCTCACTCAATTCAGTTGGAAAATTCGCGAGCGATTAAACGCCAGCGGTATTACCGGTGATCATGGTGAAGAAATCGATCACATCGAATTATTTGATTCCTCACAGGCTGCCGACAGCAGAAGTTTTGTGCTCTGTCCTGGAAAGGCTTATGACCGCTCCCCTTGCGGTACCGGAACAAGCGCCAAATTGGCTTGTCTGGTCGCCGATGGTCATCTCGAGCCGGGGAAGATCTGGAAGCAGCAAAGTGTGATTGGAAGTATTTTTGAGGGCAGTGTACAACTCGCCGGTGATAAGATCATCCCCACCATCACAGGAAGAGCCTGGGTGATGGCACAGGGAGAATTACTGATCGACGACCGCGACCCATTCAAAGACGGAATTCGACTTTAGGAGTTTTATGACCAGGAAGGTGGATGTACTTATTATCGGCGGCGGCTCCATAGGCCTTAATTCGGCCTATTTTCTTCAGAAAATGGGTCGAGAAATTACCTTGATCGATCGTGGACAAATTGGCGTTGGGAGTTCGGCCGGCAATGCCGGGCACATTGTTCCCAGCCACATCATCCCGCTCGCGGCGGCAGGCATGGTACCCCAAGCCTTGTTATGGATGCTCCAACCTAAAAACAGCCCTTTTAGTATGCGTTTCAGCCTCGACCCCAGCTATCTCTGGTGGCTTCTCCGCTTCGCGACCTTTTGTACTCAAGCAAATACAGAAAATAAAAAACGTCCACTGAACGATATCGGCAAACTCAGTTATCAGAATTACGCGAAGATCATCGCGGAAGAGAAAATTTCCTGTTCCTATCTCCAGAGAGGCTTACTCTTTCTCTATACCCAGGAGAAAGACTTCAACGCCGGAATCAGGGAAGGGCACTACCTGGATGAAAATGGAATCCCTGTCAAGATTTATGATAGCGCGGGAATTAAAGCGCTCGAACCTCTTTCCAGCGATCAAGTAATCGGAGGTATCCATTACACCGGTGACGCGAGCCTTCACCCGGCGGTTTTTCTGAAAGAAATGAAAGCGTTAATCGCCGGTCGCTTTGCGGAACTCAAAGAGCAGGAAGCCGTCCTTAAATTTGAAATTCGCTCAGGCCGAGTGATCCGAGTAATCACCGATCAAACTGAATACGAAGCGGAGTCGATTGTACTTTCAGCTGGCGCCTGGTCCCCAACGATTCAGAAATCACTCGGTATTCGAATTCCGATCCAACCCGCCAAAGGATACAGCCTGACCCTCAAGGCGCCATCCCAATTACCCGGTCAAGCCATACTCTTGGGTGAAAAACGGGTCGCGGTTACTCCGCTCGGAGAACAGATCCGGTTTACAGGCAGGCTCGAGATGAGCGATCTTGAACAGGAAGTCAATCCGAAGATGATTGATGAGATCAAAGGCGCGGTTTATCAATACCTCAAGATCGAACAGACGCCGATCCTTGAAACCTGGGCGGGATTAAGACCAACCACTCCGGATGGATTGCCAATCATTGCCAGACCAAAGAACCTCAAAAATTTAATTATCGCGGCTGGTCATGCGATGCTTGGTTTATCTCTTGGACCAGGTACAGGGCAGGTTGTCGCTGAATTGTTACAGGGAGTCCCAACCGCATTTGACCTGAGCCCATTCCGTCTCGAAAGGTTTTAAACTGATGCGCATTCAAACCTGGAAGACAGTACGATCAGAGAGACCGTACAAATATTTACGGGTAGATGAGTGCGTTTTACCGAACGGGCGGATCATCCAAAAATTAATTCACGAATATGATCCATGGGCGACTGTTGTGGCGGTCACCACCACCAGCGAACTGGTGATGATCAGGCAATATCGACATGCAGCCGCGGAAGTGATCTGGGAAATTCCCGCCGGTGTGATCGAGTCTGGCGAAGATCCCCTCACCGGCGCCGCGCGGGAATTATTAGAGGAAACAGGTTATTCGGGCGGGGAATGGACCAAGATCGGCGAGATTTCGCCAAATCCTGATAACCATACCAACCGGCTCCACATTTTCCTGGCTTACGGTGTCCAATTTTCAGGAAGCGCAAATCCGGAACCTGAGGAGGAACTCGAAGTTCACCTCATTCCTATTGATCAAGCCTACAAAATGGCCCGGAACAGTGAACTCCTTCAATCCATGCAGGTTTCAGCTCTATTCTTTGCCATCCCTCACCTTCAAGCCCGAGGTCATTCGCTATGAATTTACCCGATTCAATTACCGCGGCCTCACAATTGGGTTGGGACCAGGCGTTTTTCAATCTTTCATATCGCCTTGGCCTGCGGATTGGATGGTACAAGAAAAGCTGCTTTGCCAAAATACCCGACGGATTAATCCCGGATCTCAATTTATTCAATCCGGTTGATCCTCAAGAATTGCGTTCCATCATCAAAGAAAACGGCTTCAATGAATTAATTTCCACCGCGAATATGATCTCTCAAGGTCAGTTTGAACGATTTGGCAATGGGCTGAGCCCGATCGATCTGGTACCACCCTCGGCCGAGATCCATTGGTGCGACCTTGAGCAAAACCTTTCAAGATTGCCGACCGCGCTCGATATCAAGGAAATTTGGGAACCAGCCCGCTTTACCTGGGCGCCGATCCTCGCTAGAGCTTACTATTTGGCGAGAGACGAAAAATACCTGGATTCCTTCCTATCCTTTGGGCAGCGTTTTTCAACCTTCAATCCGCTCAATTATGGACCAAATTGGTTGTCCGGTCAGGAAGTTGGTATCCGGCTGATTAATGTTCTCATCGCTTCGGTTTTATTTCGCTCTTCTCTGACCCCTGAGGATCTCGATTGGATCTCGGGTTTGATCTTTACGCATGCTGATAGAATCCTTAAAACCGTCGCTTATGGACGTTCACAAAACAACAATCATTATCTTGTTGAGTCAGTCGCCTTGCTGAGCGCGGCAAGAGCCCTGCCTGATTGCAAAAAAGCGAAAAAATGGCATAAAACGGGGCTGAGAGGGGTTAAATGGTGCCTTATACACCAATTTCATTCCGATGGCGAATATGTCCAGCATTCCACAAATTATCATCGCCTCGCGATTCAAGCGCTTTCCTGGGCTGCCATTATCCAGCCTGAAGTGAAAGAACTTCCACAAACCGCGGGAATCAAGCGCGCTTTGCAGTGGTACCGTGAACGGGTTGATGAACACAGCGGCGGGATTCCAAATCTGGGAGCCAACGACGGAGCTTTAATTTTCGAATTCGACCAGGGCGGTTTTTTTGATCATCGCGGCGCTCTCCAACTTGGATTGGCGGTTTTTAACATTGGAAAGCTTCGCTCTGGAGTTTGGGACGAAAGCCTCGCTTGGCTCAACCAGCAGGCAACCGAAGCGGATTTGCCACCTTTGGAAGAGCCAACAATTCTTCGAACTCCCCGAAGCTGGGGAATGGTAAGGGCAATTCGGCACACTGATCGGCCTTCGCACGCGGATCATCTTCATTTTGATCTTTGGTGGAAAGGACTGAACATCTGTCTCGATCCTGGAACTTACAGCTACAATCTTCCAGCGCCATGGAACAATGAGTTGACCGCCTCGGTTTACCATAATACGGTTTCGATCAATGGCGCGGATCAAATGCGCAAAGTCAGCAAATTTTTGTACCTCGATTGGAGCGATTCTTGGGTGGAAAAATCTCATCCCGATTCGATTTTCGCCTCAACCAATAGCTGGGAAAAGTTTCATGTTCAACATTCCCGGCAGGTTAGTGTCAGCGATGGTGTAAATTGGGAAATATTGGATACGATCAGTAAAAGCGCCGCTTACAAAAATGATTACGCGGAATTGCATTGGAACTTCCCCAACTTTACTTGGACACTCATCGAATCCGAAGGGATATACGAGTTAAGCTTTCGTTCTCCGGTTGGAAAATTTTCCGTCAGCATCCGCGCGAATATCGCTGTTGCCGGAATTAAATTGGTCAGCGGGGGTGTGCTTTTACATGGTACGCTTCCGGCTGCCTCAACCGAGGGTTGGATCAGCAAAACTTATTTGCGCAAGGAACCATGCCTCAGTTTTACCATCCGGATACCATTGGTAACTGAAAGCCAATTTTTTACTCAAATTCGGCTTGACGAGATTTGATCCAGCTTTACAATAAATCAATGCACATTTTATTAATACATCAGGCTTTTGCCGCGATTAACGAGCCGGGCGGTACCCGCCACCATGAAATTGCCCGTTTTCTGGTTGATCACGGGCACCAGGTTACTGTGATTGCCAGTCCGGTGAGTTACCTTTCCGGGACGAGTAGCCATAAAAAAGAAGAATATATTGAAGGGGTGAGGATTCTACGCGCGTACACTTACGTCGCTTTGCATCGCTCATTTGTTCATCGGTTTTTTGCTTTTGTAAGTTTCATGGTTTCATCTTTCTTTCTCGGTCTTCGAATAAAACAAGTTGACCTCGTCTGGGGCACATCCCCGCCCATTTTTCAAGGGGCTACCGCCTTATTGTTGGCTCGAATCAAAGGGACAAAATTCCTATTTGAAGTAAGAGACCTCTGGCCGGAATTCGCGGTTGCCATTGGGGTATTAAAAAATCCAATTCTGATCAAACTCTCAGAATGGCTTGAAGGCGTCCTTTATCGGAATAGCGATCAGACTATTGTGAATAGCCCTGGTTACATCGAACACGTCCAAGAACAGGGCGGTAATAATGTAACCCTTGTTCCTAACGGGGCTGATTTAAGCATGTTCAGCGGACATAATGATCCTGCCAGTTTCATCCATCAGAATCAGCTCGAAGGAAAATTTATTGTTTTATACGCCGGCGCCCACGGGATCTCCAACGACTTGGGTATTCTCATCCGCGCGGCAGAATTATTACGTGACGTTTCGATGATCCAGATCGTTCTGGTAGGAGACGGAAAAGAAAAAGAAAATTTAATGGTTCAGGCTCGGGAAAAGAAACTTACAAATCTCAGTTTTATCGGATCCACTCCCAAAGACCAAATGGCGGCGGTTATCGCTTCAAGCGATGTTTGTGTTGGAATTTTGAAACCAATCGATTCTTATAAGAAAACTTATCCTAACAAAATTTTCGATTATATGGCTGGCGCAAAACCGATCGCCTTGGTTATAGATGGAGTTATCCGAGAGGTCGTAGAAAGAGCTGATTGCGGAATATTCTGCCAACCCGGCGATCCTATGGCTTTGGCAAACTGCATCAGACGCTATTTCGATGACCCTGACCTCCGCAGGCTACATGGGGAAAATGGTCGGCGGTATCTCAAGGATCATTTTGACCGTGAGATGATCGCACAGAAATTTTTAGACCTGATAAATTCGTTGGTGGCTACCGCCTGAGGCTCATCTTGAACTTAAAGATGGAATGAAAGCTTTCAGAGCCGCAAGAAATTTAACCTAATCTTTACATTTATTCCAAAAAGGGTATAGTACATTTAATATTATGGCTGATTCCGAAAAAATTTTAGTCGTTGAAGACGAAATATCGCTGCGCGAAACCCTTGCCTTTACCTTACAAAAACAAGGTTATGAGGTCATGGCGGTTTCCGATGGAGCGAACGCGCTTGAAACTGCCCGCTTAAACCATCCTGACCTGATCTTGCTCGATCTCATGATCCCAAAAGTGGATGGTACCCAGGTATGCAAGATCTTGCGCAAGGAAGGATTCGAAAACCCGATCTTGATGGTTACCGCAAAAGCGGACGAGATTGATAAGATTCTCGGACTTGAAATCGGCGCGGACGATTACATCTCCAAACCATTTTCCATGCGGGAACTGGTAGCCCGGATAAAATCTCACCTCCGGCGAACAGCCTCCATTCGTAATGAACTGGACAGGCTCCGAACCTCAGGTGAGAGCGCCGAAGTACTTCAATTCGACAACCTCGCGATTAATAAAACCCGGCGGGAAGTTACTCTGGATGAAAAGATTGTTGCCCTTAAACCGCAGGAATATGACCTGCTTCTTTTCTTCGCGGAGCACAAAGGACAGATGTTAACAAGAGAGTTTATTTTGGAGCGCGTCTGGGGTTGGGATTACATTGGAGACAGCCGAACCGTGGATGTACACGTCCGTTGGTTACGCCAGAAGATTGAGCTGGATGCGTCTGAACCCATCCGACTCGTGACCGTACGTGGTGGAGGATATCGTTTTGAGGGATGATTACGCCTGAATTTCAATACCTCCTTATCGTTGTTCTCGCTCTGTCATTATTATGGACCAGCTACCGTTACTGGCGTTTAAAAAAAGACCTGGGCGAGTTGGAACGAGCGCTGCCTAAATTTGATCCGGGGAATTTACCTGAATTAACAAACCAGGTTATGCCACTTACCCACGCGATCGGCAAATTGGTTTCCCGCAATCAGAACCTGATCAATGGAGAAAAAGCGAAAGTTGACCGGCTGGAATACACACTCTCCCAAATTTCGGATGGTGTTCTGATCGTGAATTCATTAGGCGCTGTAACCCATGCCAATCCTTCCGCTGGGGCAATTTTCCCGTTCAAGGGAAATATCATTGGAACCCAGATAAGTTTAATTCTTCGGCATCATGCGCTTATTAAACTCTGGCAGAATTGTCAACAAGAGCGTACCCCTGGATCATGTTCGGCTGACCTGGATTATGGCAAGCGGTCTGTACAGGTTTTTGCCATTCCAGATGAGTATGAAGAGGGAGTAATTTTACACGTTCGCGACTTGACCTCATTGCGACAAACTGAATTGATTCGGCGTGATTTCATCTCGAACCTCTCGCACGAATTAAGAACCCCCCTCGCCTCCTTAAAAGCCTTATCAGAAACCCTCCTGGAATATGGCTTGGATGATCCTCCAATGGCGCGTAAATTCTCTCAAAATATCGTAACTGAGGTTGATTCCCTTTCTCAGATGGCTTCCGAATTATTGGAACTTACCCGCATTGAATCAGGACAAGTTCCTTTCGAATTTGAGCCAGTAGAACCGCGCGTCCTAATTAATCGAGTATTTGAGCGATTTTCACTCCAGGTTGAGCGTTCTGGCCTCGAACTTGAATCTTCGGTTGAGGATGGTTTACCAGCCATCCGGGCAGATGCCCCGCGCTTGGAACAAGTGTTATCAAATCTGCTCCACAACGCGGTGAAATTTACCTCACCCGGGGGAAAAATAACCATTCGGGCTGCCCGCGCCGATAATTATGTTCGGTTTGAGATCGAAGACACCGGCAGTGGTATCCCACCAGAGTCCATTAACCGAATTTTTGAGCGCTTCTACCGGGTAGATCGCTCCCGAACAGGCGGAGGAACAGGTTTGGGATTATCAATTGCCAAACACATTGTGGAAAGCCATGACGGTATCATCAGGGTTGCCAGCCAGGAAGGTATAGGCAGTCTCTTTTCCATCGAAATTCCCTTGTGGAAACATGAAAAAAGCGCCTGACGGCGCTTTTTGTGGGCTCGAAGAGACTCGAACTCCCGACCTCATGTGTGTGATACATGCGCTCTAACCAACTGAGCTACGAGCCCAAACGGATTGAAATTATAGCTTAACAAACCAGGTCTGACAAGGCAGCGAATTGCCTCTGACAGCTTCACCCACCTATTACAGACAGCTTCACCCACCTATTACGGTGGCGGGAGATAACTCCATGGATTAACTTTGCTATACAAGGTGTGCATTAACTCAAAATGCAGATGTGATCCTGAGGAATTCCCCGTACTTCCCAGAGTTCCAATGATCCAGCCCATATCAACACTCTGCCCACAAACCACATCGATCGAGTTCATATGAGCGTAAAGTGACTGCCAACCATTCCCATGGTCGATCATCACCATATTGCCATAACCCCAATCATTCCATCCAGCGTAAACGATCACCCCGGCATCAACCGCGTAGAGCGGTTCACCTGTATTCCCTGCCAAGTCAATTCCCCGATGATTGGTTTCAGGTGAATAGTCAAATCCTGATAAGTAATGTTTATCGTTTGGCCATATAAAGTATCCGAGCCCGACTGCCCCGCCGGTTACTTCTCCGCAGGCACCTGAACCCATAATTCTCGCCACCGCAGGATCATCCCGGGTTACACCGACAGGCGCCGACCAGGAAGTATAAGCGCGCGTGCCGCCGGGGATAACTAACCAGGTTCCCGGTTCGATATTAGGATTGGCGTAATCCCCAATCGTCAGGGGATCCAAATTGTTAAGTGGATAATTGATAATGTCTTCCGGGGTAACATTCAAACCTGAAGCCACACCATTCAAACCATCCCCTACTTGCCATTCATAATAATATCCATCGATCGGAAGGATATTCAACTCTAAACCTACAGACAAATTATGAGGATCATCCCGTAACGTGTAATAGTTTCCAAACATGATCGACTCAGGTTTGAGATTGTACTTCTCGGCGATACCAATAACGGTATCCCCCTTGACCACGGTATATTTTTCGATATCATCCCGCGGACGGTCAGGAATGATGGTATGGGAATTGACTTCCCTCGCGATTCCCTTCACAAGCACCGGCACTGATTGTTCCACAGGTAAATTAAAGCCGCTCGTGTCCGGAGTGGGCTCTATTTGTCGGGAAGGAAAGATTTTACTATCCTCTGAAAAGAGAGAAGAGCCAAGGATCAGAAAGGCGCTGATCACCAGGATTGTAAAGACGATAGTACCAACCCGTCCAAACTGATCTCCTAATCCCAAACGACTTAGTAAGAAGAGCCAGGAACGGTTGAATGGATTTTTTCGATCTTCTTTTTTTTCTTGAGATTTGATCTTGTCCTTCCCCGGATCATTCTCAATAAAATGCATATCACTCATTATTTTGGTTACCTTCAATTGAACGCATGATAACACCCAGTCCAAAAGGCGTCAAGTCAGGCAAATCATACCTCAATTGTCCTGATCTGGGGATTTTTCCAGTGAATCGCGGAAATCAGGATCATGCAAACAATCCCGCTGAACAAAGTGGTTTGTAAAATTCCGACATTGGCGGCCAACCATCCAATCAATAAGGATCCGAACGGAGCGATCCCTTGCAAGCCCCATAAGTAGGTGCTGAATACCCGGCCTCGAAGTTCATTGGGAACTTGTAGTTGGATCAAGGTATTCATCGTGGCAAGTGAAGATACGGTTCCATAACCCATGATCGCGAAAATAACCAGATAAAGCGGTAGTGCCTTAATAAAGTACAGGGCTAACAAACCGAAGATGAACAAGCCTTGGCCAATCGAAAGGATCCTTCCCTTGGCCTTGGGATTAAACGCCGCGAGCGTGAAAGCCGCGGTTAATGATCCAATTCCAATCAGGGTATAGATCAAGCTATTCTTTGTGGCGATCATTGCCTCACTGTCGCCAGGAGCCGAGAGAATATCTCTCGCGAAAACAGGAACCTGTTGGGTAATCGGAAATCCGAAAAAGCCGAGGATGGTCGCCATCAGGATGATCATTCCTACCGTGCGAGTTTTTGAAATATAGGTCAAACTTTCTCTGGTATTAGCGATAAATGAAATTTTTTTTGTGTCAGGCGCTTGTTTATAAGGAGTCCTCACAAAAAGCAAACTGATAATAACCACAAAATAGCTGATGCCATTCGCCAGAAAAGCATATCCTTCACCATTGTCCTGAATAAAGACGAGGAAAGGAACAATTAAGGTTGGTCCGATCACTCTGGCTAAATTAAAGATCGTCGATTGCAACGCTATCGCATTAGGGAGAGAATCGTAACCAACCATCTCGATTAACATCGCTTGGCGGGCGGTAATTTCCAAAGATCCCGCCGCGCCTAATAACAAGGAAAGTAACAACATGTGCCATAATTCGACCCTGCCTGTTATGGTCAGCCAAGCCAGTAAAAATGCCTGAACCGTCATCACAAGCTGCATGGCAATCACTGTTTTACGTTTATCATATCGTTCAACGATTACCCCTCCCGGTAGAGCTAACAAAAAGGTGGGGATTGAGGCTGCCATCGCGATCAATCCAAGATCAAATGGGCTTCCGCTTAATCGATAAGCCAGGTATGGTTGGGTGGTATTCTGCATCCACGTCCCTACCAGGGAAAGAAACTGACCAATAATAAAAATGGAAAAATCTCGTGAGCCAAGCGCGGGAAACTGGTTTTTGATTCTCGTTTTCAAACTCATTTTAAAAAAGAGAACTTTGATATGGAATAATACATTCCGGGTGATCGTTACTTGGTGAATTGACCAGATCACTGACCCGATAAGCAGCCAATGGAAAGGCGGTTAGAGGCTTTAGCAAACCCTGTAAATTGCTCAAACGTGCCGAATCAGTGTACAACCATTCATCATAATCCTTTGGATCCAAAATGACCGGCATGCGATCATGATATGGTTTCAGAAGGTCGTTGGCGGTAGTGGTGATGAGAGTAAGTGAGCGAATCATCGAGCCATTTGACCCTAGCCACTCGTCCCAAAGTCCAGCGATCGCGAATGGATGATGGTCCGCGGCATGAAAATAAAATGGGGTTTTTCTCTTTTCGCCCGGAAATGCTTTCCATTCAAAAAAACCATCAGCCGGAACCAAACAACGTTTGTATTTAAAGGGACCTCGAAAGGATGGTTTTTCAGTAATACCTTCGCTCCTCGCGTTGATCATTTTTTGACCAATCGAGGGATCTTTTGCCCATGAAGGGATCAGCCCCCATGAAAAAAAATCAAATCGTTTCTCATTCGAGTTAGCGATCGCCATGACCGCTTGACTGGGAGCGATGTTATATCGGGCGGCATACATTTCAGGAATATCGAACCCTGGAAAAGCCAGTTGCAAATCCTCGGGATCAGCAGCGAGTGAAAATCTACCGCACATTCTTCTTCATCTTTCTAATATCCCTCGACAAATCAAACCTGATACAATTTATACAATGCACGTTTTTGTAACCTACCTTCTCCTGATTATAACAATCCTCAGCTTTTTTGTTTTAACCTCCGTAAACCGGCGAGCGTCTACCCTTTGGTTGATAGGTTTAACTGGCCTTTTCCTGGGGTTTTTAAGCGTTTGGTTATGGAGAATGGAACTTCCATTCACAGGTAACCTTCTTTTTGGATCTCAGAATCTGAATCTAATTCCACTTATGGTTGTGAACGAGGAAACCTGGGCGCTTTCCTTGCTTTTAATGGCTACTCTTCTAACCATCCTCCTTTCCTCGCCTTCAGAAGCATTACGAGAAAGTAGTCCCTTAATCTGGGTATTAATCTTTTCAGGTATTCTATTTGGGTTGGTCGGAATTAATTCCGGAACCTTCTATCTGTTGATCATCGCGTTTGGCGCGCTTGACATTATAGAATTTTTTAAACAGATCAATTCCTCGAATAACGATAACCCAATCAATACCTATCCAATTGTTAACTACGCACTTCAAACCTTGGGTTTACTCTTTATCATTTATATCGCCATCAAATCAGGTTTTAATACTCCTTTCGCTCAAATCAGCCCACTCAGTAATCAGGATTCGATCTTTCTGCTCTTAGGCTTTTTCTTAAGAGCCAGAATCTTTCCGCCGCCGCGAATCAAACAAAATGGAAGTAATCCACCTGACAAGCCTCTGACCTTTCTGCTGATGATTAAAACAAGCGTCCTGGTAAGCGCCACCGCTCTTTTTTCAAATTTGTCCTTAACCCCATGGCTTTCAGCGGCATTCCAAGTTTTCATTTTATTGATCGGATTTTATTTTGCGTGGACATGGATCACAATCAAAGGCGCCATGGCTGGTATACAATATTTCCTGATCGGGATCAGCTCAATCGCTCTTTTCGATCTAACCATCGGGACAGCCTCTTCAACTCAGCCTTTGACATTGTTCGCGTTGTTCCTCGCGGGTTTACTTCAACAATACACTCACCGTTCAAGGAAAAAATCTATTTTTCTGCTTCTGATGAGTCTCCTCGGCCTCGCTTTACCATTTACTTTCAGCGCAAATATTTGGTCACGAACACATATTGAAAATTTTTTCAGTCTGCCATTCATCACCTTGATCCATATTCTCCTGATCTTCGGTTACATCAAACATGTTTTTGAAGATGTTGAAGGAACGGTCACCCAGGATCAATGGGGAAACAATTTAAATTGGATCAGTATGATTTTATTGACCTCAGTGGCGATTTTACTCGGCATTTGGGGCTGGTCCGGCGCTGGCTCAACTGGGATTCCCTTGATTTACATACCCATGGCAGGTTTTTTTGGCGCAAGCCTATTAATCATTTATCGCTTTCGAACCAATTTGCAAGTCCTTATTAATGCCCAGGTCCCCTTCGTTGGACATCTCTTAAAAATCGTTTCAGATTCACTTTCCCAGGCAGCAAATTTCCTCTTTGATATTTCTAAAAAACTCGTCGGGATTACAAACGCGCTCATTGAAAGCGATGGGGCTCTTCTCTGGACAATTCTGATCTTGATGATTATTCTCCTTTTTGTACAAGGAGGAGCATGAACCTGAACCTTGATTTAATCGCACTTTTTGGAATCTGGATTGCCCTTTTTGGAATGCTCTGGTCCAATCGGATTAGTTTGATTCTTATTTCTTTGGCTTTGGGTTTCCTCTTCAGTTCCTTGTTATTGATCGAATTCTGGTCAATCAAATTAACCGCCAGTTATTTAGTCTCAGGTTGGATGGCGGCGGCCATGTTTGGGGTCACACTTTTAACCGGAGGTCAATATCGGATCGTATCTCGCCTTGAAACATCCATCTTTCTACTCATCTTTTCAATCTTGAGCATCCTCTTGATCTTTGTCGCCTATCCTTTATTGAGCGGATGGTTCATTGCCGCTTCATCCCAATTGTTGATCGGCGCGCTCTCCTCCATCGCGGTTGGTGGAATCCTTATCAGTTTATCCGGTGACTTGTTAAAAACCCTGAGCGGATATTTATTCATTCTGATCGGCTTCATCCTTTTTTATTCTCAATTGGAAAATTCAATGCTGGTGGTAAGTTTGCTTGCCGCGTTAATCTTGTTTTATGCTCTCATCGGTTCATATCTGCTGATCGTTTCGATTGAAGGTGAGCCATGATTTATGCCGCTCTGATTTGGATCGCGGGTCCGATCGTAATTGGAATGATCAACCTCGTTTTTTTTAAAGGCCAGATCCGCAATTACATCGCGGCGATCGCTTCGCTCCTTTTCTTTTTATTAGCGGTATTTCTGCCTCCCTCAACCGCCCTGGAGTTCCTGGGTGTTTCGATCTTCATTGAACCAACCTTCACCGTACTTGGCAGGTCATTTCAATTAACCGCTTCCGAGCAGATTCATCTCCTCAACGCGTTTGGGATAGCCGTCTTCTGGTTCTTAGGTTCCATCGGTTTAGCAAAGCTTGATAGCATGTCAAGCATTGGATTAATGATCATTGGAATACTGATCGCGGCGATCAGTATTCAACCATTTCTTTACGCCGGTGTTTTCATAGAATTAGCAATTCTCCTGGCAATTCCCCTTCTTCTTTCCCAGGATGACATTCCTCCCGCCAAAATCCTCCCATTTTTGATCAATCAGTCTCTGGCATTCCCATTCATCCTCTTGGCCGGCTTCCTGCTCTCCGGCATCAACACCCCTCAGACCGACCTGAAGATCATCTCGCAAGGGCTGCTCATGTTATCCATCGGGTTTGCTTTCCTTCTCTCGATCTTTCCCTTGTACTCATGGGCGCCGATCCTTTCCACCGCGGCAAACCCCTACAAACTTGGATTTATTTTGACCGTTTTTCCTTTCTTTGGAATCCTCTTCGGGCTTGATTTCATCGATCGATTTACTTTTTTGCAAACTTCCGGACAAGCCTTGGCGATTGTGGAAGCGATCGGGATGATCATACTGGTCACAGCCAGCATCTTTTCGGCGATAGAAACAAGGTTGGATCGGGCTTTTTCCTATGGATTGGTTTCCATGACCGGGTCTGCTCTGGTTGCCCTGGGCGTCTCAGAGCTCAGAGAAAGCATTATTTTATTCACCGTCATCATTCAGGTACACGTCATCACCTTCGCTCTTTGGGGATTGGGGTTATCTTTATTACGTAAAAATAACCCATCCCTCGCGCTTGAAGACCAAAGCGGATTATTCTGGCGTTCTCCTTATATCGCCGGTGCGATCCTGATTGGAATGTTCACAATCGCCGGATCACCTCTCCTTGCCCTGTTTCCACTAAAAATATCGATGTGGAACTCACTCGCATCCAGTTTTCCAAACCAGGCTTTTTGGTTTGCGGTCAGTCTGATTGGTTTTTGGATCAGTGCCGCCCGTACCACTACGGTCTTTTTGAACTCAAAACCAAAAATCACTGAAACCTCCATGGAAAACGGATGGAATACCGCTCTGATTGTCATCGGAATATTGATTGTTGTTGCTCTTGGGCTATTCCCAAATTTCTTTTTCCGGATCGATAACAATCTGGTTTCTAAACTTTATCAGGGATATTACTAACTGCCTGATGCTATAATTGTTAGTCAAACGACCGAACGGAGCAAAATCCCATGGATATTGAAGAACTAGCCAAAAAAATTGAGTGGTTGGAGCGCGAGCAGAGGAAAGACAAAGCTACCATCAACTCGTTAAAACAAACTCAAACAGAAACCGATAACGCCCTTTCCCTTCTCCAAACTCAGAATAAGGACCTGGAAGTGGAATTAAAGCGCGCCCAAGCGATTGAAATAAAATTCACATTAATTGATAAACAGCTTCAGCAAAACCGGGCTGAGCTGAATAAAACCATTCAAGATCTGGAAAAAAGACGGATTAAAATCGATTCTGACGCCAGCCAGCAGCGTAAATTGGATGCTGAACGAACTAATAAAACGATTCAGGAATTGCGCGGCATGGTCGATTCCTTTAATGACTTGCGGCCTGTCTTGAAGCTGGTTCAAATCGAGGATCAAAAAACATCGCTCACCCAACAGGAATTTGAGAAGAAGCTTAAAGATCTATTAATCAAGCAGGAGGAGCTTGCTCTCCTTCTTCGTACCTTTGAGGAAATTCGAAAAACTGATCAAAAGAGATTGGTAGAGCTACAAGGCGATATCATCGCAGTTCGAAAGCGTTCAGAAGAAGGTAAGGAAAAAATCGAGCTGAATTTCGATAACATTCAGGCTTTGGACAACCGGATCAATGAACTGCTTCTGACAGAAGGCGAACGGAGACAAAGCCAGGCAGCCTTCATGGAAAAGATTAATGGCCTTTATTATGAACGCGAAAAAGAGATCAGGAACGCCATTCAACGCTTCGAATCGATCGTAAAACAACGCATCGATTTGGATGAGAAAATCTTGAAATTAGACAACCTTGAAATTTCTTTAACCCGTATTCGGGATACCTTCAATGAGACCAACAGCCGCTTCGAACGCCGGATTAAAGAGATCACAGAAATCCAACGCCTGAACGAGGAAAAATACCGCCAGGAATGGATGGGGCTGAAAGCTGATGATCAAAAACGCTGGACTAACTTCACCCTTATTCAAGATGACAATATCCACAACATGGATGAGAAACTCGAGAAACTCGAGAATCGGTTGACCAGATCAGAAGACATGCTTCAGTCACTCAGCGATTTGATTAATCTCACCAATGAAGTTACCGAAACTCAATTCCAGAACTTGCTGAATTGGTCTCATGAATATTTGGCTAAGATGGAAAACCTCACCGGAAAGCGTTCCTGACCATGAAAATCATCGGTACCGCGGGTCATGTAGACCATGGCAAATCAACTCTGATCTCCGCGTTGACCGGTATTCATCCTGATCGTCTCAAGGAAGAAAAAGAGCGCGAGATGACAATCGAGCTCGGTTTTGGCTCGCTTACCCTGCCAAATGGTGAGGAAGTCGGCATTGTTGATGTGCCAGGTCATCGAGATTTCATTGGCAATATGCTCGCCGGAATTGGCGGCATTGACGCGGTATTGCTGGTTATCGCCGCCGATGAAGGAATCATGCCCCAAACCAGGGAACATCTTGATATCATTCATCTACTTGATATCCGCCATGGGATCATCGTACTCACCAAAACGGATATGATCGATGATCCCGAATGGCTTGATTTGGTGGAAACTGACATCCAAAATATGGTAAAGCAAGCGGGAATTCAGAATTTTCCACTCGTAAAAGTCAGCGCCAGAAAAAACCGTGGAATTGATGAGCTTAAACAAATCATTCAACAGGTTTTGGCGGAGACTCCGCAAAAAGTTGACCGTGGACGTCCACGATTGTCAGTTGATCGGGTATTTTCGATGACCGGGTTTGGTACCGTAGTGACAGGTACATTGATCGATGGGGTATTCAATATTGGTGATGACATCCTCTGTCTTCCTTCGGAACATAAGGGAAAAATTCGCGGTTTGCAAACCCACAAACACAAGGTCGAAATCGCCCTGCCTGGCAGCCGTACCGCGATCAACATCAGCGGAATCACTATTGAACAAATTCAACGCGGAGACGTGATCACCAAATCAGGGGATTACTTCCCAACTCAAATGATTGACGCTTTGATCAACACAGTCGATCAACCAGAATTCAGCCTTAAAAACAACACAGAAGTAAAAGTGTTTCTTGGTTCGGCTGAGGTTGTTGGTACGCTACGCCTCCTCGGAAAAGAAATGATTACAAACCAATCTGAAGGCTTTTGCCAATTGCTATTAAAAGAGAAGGTGGTTGCCGCCAAACACGATCACTTTATCCTCCGACGCCCTTCTCCGAGTGAAACTCTCGGCGGTGGAATTGTGATCGCGACTGACGCCAAAAAACGCTACAAACGCAATGACCTAAAAACCATTGAAAGACTAAGCCAGGTGTTAAAAGGTGGTCCTGCCGAATTGCTTGCCAATGCCGCTTTGGGAAGAGAGATCACCCAAGCCAGAGATTTGTTTGGATTTGCGGGATTAAATGTCGATCAAGGGATTCCGGCTTTGCGGGAATGCGTAAACAATGGAATCTTGCGCTCAATGGATCCCATGGAGACATCATTATCCGCTCATTCGAATGTGATTCACTCTTCCCGTTACAGTGAAATCATTCACAAAATCGAAGAACTCGTTATGGAATATCACAAGCTTTATCCATTGAGAAAAGGAATTCCCAAGGAAGAATTAAAATCCAAACTCAATTTACTAACCAAGCAGTTACCTTTGTTTCTCAATCAGACTGATTTTCTGGATGGCATAAAATACATCGCGAACAGGAACCATCAAATAAAATTTTCTCCGGAAGATCAACGCAAGGCGAATTTATTGATCAGTAAAATGGAAAAAGAACCTTACTCGACCCCTGCCGTAGCTGATTGCAAACTTGAACTCGGTGATGAGCTCTTTAACGCCGTGGTGGAACAGGGTACATTCAAATTGGTTTCAAATGAGGTGGTTTTCCTGGAGACAACATATAATCACATGGTCAATGAATTATTTACTCGCTTTCCAATACCAAATTCATTTACCGTTGCCCAAGTAAGGGACGTATTCGGTAGCAGCCGAAAATACATTCTCGCGTTTCTCGAATTCCTGGATTCGACAGGAATCACAACCCGATCTGGCGATTCGAGACAGTTTAGAAGCAACCCAACCCCCAACAATTAAAGGAGTCTCCATGAAATTCGATAAAGTTACCCTCTTTCCAGTACGGATGCCTTTGGTATCTCATTTTGAAACATCCTTTGGCAGAATTTACGACCGGGAAGCCGTTGTCGTAAAAATTGAATCTGAAGGACTCGTTGGGTGGGGCGAATGTGTGGCGGATGCCGATCCTGGTTATTCGTATGAGACGACCGGCACAGTGATGCACATCCTTAAAGATTTCCTCCTTCCACTTGTGATCCACAAAGATGTTAAAAACGCGGATGAATATCAACACATGATCTCCCCTATCCGAGGCCATCATTTCGCCAAAGCTGGAGTCGAAATGGCATTGTGGGATTTAATCGGAAAGCGAGAAAATCGCTCACTCAAGGATCTCTTTGGTGGAATTCGAGATCGGGTAGATGTTGGCGTTTCGGTAGGGATTCAAGATACCACAGCGGACCTGGTAAAAGCGGTCGACGAATACATCGCCAGCGGTTACAAACGAATTAAAATCAAAATTAAGCCCGGCAGGGATGTTGGCGAAGCCCAGGCAGTCCGTAAAGCATACCCAAATATTAAATTACAGGTCGACGCAAATTCAGCCTACACCCTTGACATGGCAAAAACGCTCCTACCCCTCGATGACATGGATCTGCTCCTCATTGAGCAGCCTCTTTATGAGGATGATATCTGGGATCACAGATTGTTCCAGAAACAATTTAGGACGCCAGTTTGTCTTGATGAGAGTGTCATTTCCCCCCGTCATGCCCGTTACGCGATCGAAATGGAAGCCTGCAAAATCATCAACATCAAACCAGGTCGAGTTGGCGGTCTCAGTCAGGGAATCGAAGTCCAGAATATATGCCAGAAGATCGGTATGCCTGTTTGGTGTGGTGGATCATTGGAAACTGGAATTGGAAGAGCAAGCAATCTTGCCATCGCCACATTACCAGGTTTCACGCTGCCGGGAGACATCTCCGCTTCCGATCGTTACTACAAGCGCGATATCACCATGGAAAGTTTCAAACTAAACTCCGATAGCACAATCACTGTCCCAACCGGTCCGGGATTGGGTGTGACAGTTGATGAAGCCGCGGTGGAAGAGTTCAGCTTTGGCAAGGTAATGCTCAGCTAATCTCAAACAAATTCATTCCCTCCAATAACAAAATTTAAAAGAGAACCGCGGTGTACACCGCGGTTCTCTTATTTCTCAGTTTACTTGTCGTTGAGTGCCACCACGCCGGGAAGTGCTTTCCCTTCCAGAAATTCAAGGGACGCGCCGCCGCCGGTGGAGACATGGGTCATTTTCTTGACCAAGCCGGCTTTCTTCACCGCGCTCGCGCTGTCACCGCCTCCAATTACCGTTACTGCTCCAGAGTCAGCCAGTAACTTTGCCAAACCAAAAGTTCCTTCGGCAAATCGGGGAAACTCAAATACCCCTACCGGGCCATTCCAAACAATCAGCTTGGCGCCATCCAGCGTTTTCCGGTAAAGCTCAAGGGTTTGCTTTCCAACATCCAACATTCGCCATCCTGAAGGAATGGCATCCACCGAAACTTCGCGAGCGTTCGCGTCTGCTGAAAACTGGTCTGCAATGATAGCGTCCACCGGCAGAACCAATTTATCACCAGCCTTTGCCAACAGCTCCTTGGCGGTTTCAAGCGAACTTTCCTCTACCAGGCTATCTTGTATATTGATACCTTTAGCCGCCAGAAACGTATTTGCCATTCCCCCGCCGATGATCAGCTTATCACATTTAGAGAGAAGGCTCTCTACAACCAGAATCTTGTCGCTGATCTTCGCTCCACCTAATATGGCGATATAAGGATGCTCCGGTTTATTGACCGCCCGACCAAGGTATTCCAATTCCTGTTCCATTAAAAATCCAGATACGGCTGGTAAATAGCGAGCTACACCTTCGGTCGAAGAATGAGCTCTGTGCGCTGAACCGAAGGCATCGTTAACATAGATATCCCCAAGTCTGGCCATTTGTTTGGCAAGTTCGGGGTCATTTTTTTCTTCTCCAGCATGGAATCGAGTATTTTCGAGTAAAACAACTTCCCCAGGTTTCAAGTTTCTGGAAATGCTTTCGACTTCAGAACCAACACAGTCTGGTGCCATGATCACTGGGCGTTCCAATAATCCAGATAACACCTCGCTGGCCGCTTTCAGGCTGAATTCCGGATTGGGTTGACCCTTGGGACGCCCGAGGTGACTCATCAATAAAACAGAAGCGCCTTGCTCCAGAACATATTTAATGGTGGGGAGAGATGCGCGAATCCGCTTGTCATCGGTCACAACGCCATCTGCCATTGGGACGTTAAAATCTACCCGCATAAGCACCCGCTTGCCTTTGAGATCAACATCTCTAACAGTTTTTTTGTCCATTTTAATTTTCCTTTCATAAAAAAAGGGTTTAGGCGTAAATAATTGCCTAAACCCTTAATGTTTGAAATGATTAAAGGCTTTTGGCCATCAAAGCTGCCAGATCCGCGGTTCGGCAGGAATAGCCCCATTCGTTATCGTACCAGGTAACCACTTTGATGAAATTCCCTTTGTCCTTACCTAAAACGCTGGTAAATTCAAGATCGACCGAAGAAGAAGCGGAATCACCCCTGAAATCGACTGAAACCAATGGTTCATCGATTGCTACCAAAATACCCTTCAAGCCGGGGGTCTGGGCGGCGTCCCTAAAAGCCTGGCGTAATTCCTCAGTTGAGGTTTCTTTCTCCAATTCAGCGGTGAAATCCACTATCGATACCGTAGAAGTTGGGACGCGCAACGCGTAACCATCAAATTTTCCTGCCAGGTCGGGGATAACCAGCTTGATCGCCTTCGCTGCGCCGGTCGTGGTTGGAATGATGTTTATCGCCGCGGCTCTTGCTCTTCGCAGATCTGAGTGCGGAAGATCAAGAATCTTTTGATCATTGGTATAGGAATGTACGGTCGTCATGAAAGCTTGTTTGATTTTCCATTTATCATGAACAACCTTGGCGGCGGGCGCGAGACAGTTTGTGGTACAGGAAGCGTTTGAAACAACATGATGCTTGGATGGGTCGTATTTGTCCTCATTGACCCCAAGAACCACAGTCAGATCTTCACCTTGAGCTGGCGCTGAAATAATAACTTTCTTTGCCCCGCCATGAAGTATGTGGTTATTGGCGCCTTTGACCATCTTGCCTTTTTTATTGACACCGTCATCCTTGATAGTAAATATTCCGGTTGATTCAATCACAATGTCGACACCAACGCTGCTCCAGGGTATATTGGCTGGATCGGTTTCTTTAAAAACCTTGACCACTTTTCCATCTACTTTGAGGTTCTCGCCATCGACTTCAACCGTACCATCATAGCGGCCGTAATTGGAATCGTATTTTAATAAATGAGCCATGGTTGGCAAATCACCAATATCGTTAAACGCGACCACTTCCAATTCTTCCGGATGTCTATCCCGAATTGCTTTTAAAACCTGTCGCCCGATGCGACCAAAACCATTAATACCAATTTTTACTGTCATAAAAACCTCCATAGGTTAAAAGTTTGTGAAATTTTACACAAGTTAAAGTTTACCACATTCAGCGTGATCGTTTGGTTTGACAGAACAACTACCCCATATTTTATCATTTCTAAAGCCACCAGGATAAATTGGAAACTTTTTTAACCAAGCAGTGGACCGGTTCGTTCGTACAAAAGATTCATCAGTGTCGTGGCAAGTTTATCCGGATCGTGTCGCCAGAGTTGTTCCTGACCCGTCAGATCAGTAAAGTACAATCGTGAATTTTTTTGTCCAACTTCCTGTTTAACCCAACTAATTCCATCTGGTAATGATCGTTCAAATTGATTATTCGCTACGAAAACAGTGAAAACGCCTTTCCCAATATGATCCTCAATTACATTGATATGATCCTGAATTGAGAATCCAATGGTTTCTCCTTTTTGGGTGGCGATGTTCACAACAAACACTTTCAAGGCGCTGCTTGCTTTAAGCGCGGATAAGATTTCCGGCACCAGCAAATTGGGTAATAAGCTGGTGAATAAGCTGCCTGGTCCAACCACAATCATATCCGCGTTCAACATCTGATTGATCACCGGAGGATAAGCAGACGGATTGTTCGGTTCCAAATGTACTCGACGAATCTTCCCCCCTGCCTTTGGAATACTACTCTCTCCGATGACCTGAACTTCATTGGGAAGGTCAGGATACTGAATGTCCGCAATCAGTTGAACATTTTGAAGTGTTGCGGGCAGCACCGTACCATGAACGCCGAGAACAGAACCGGATTCGCTCACCGCGGCCTCAAAGCTGCCTGTCAGGTCTGCCAACGCGGAAATAAAAAGGTTACCAAAGGAATGACCGCCTAAACCTGAATCGTCAGAAAATCGATACTGAAACAGTTTGCCAAGTAAATCTTCATCATTGGATAGGGCTGCCAAACAATTTCGAATATCCCCGGGCGGAAGAATGCCTAAACTTCGGCGAAGCATTCCCGATGAGCCGCCATCATCCGCTACCGTAACCACCGCGGTAAGGTTATGAGTGAATTTTTTCAAACCGCGCAACAAGGTCGCCATGCCATGTCCGCCGCCCATCACAACCACTTTTGAGCCTCGGTTCTTCTTTCGAAAATCAACGATCTGCTCTACCAAACGTCTATCTTTGCGTAAAAACGGATTCAATAAGGCAATATTCAAGCGCCAAATACCGAAGAACGAAATTCCCAACCCCAAACTCAGGAAAATCGCGACTCTCACTGGCCTCGGAAAAGATCGTAAACTCAAAACATCCAATACCGGCAGAAGTTGTTCATAAGATGAGGTTCGATAAAAATCGAGTAAGAAATACGCCGCGCCGACCGCCAGTAGGGTAATACCAATAAGAGTGATTACGAACCAACGTTTAACCCCAATCCCGGGGGTGAACCACATCAACAACCCGCGGATATCACGAATTAATCGGTTAAAAAACAACTTGATTCTTGGCATAAATATTCCTTAAGACGTTCAATGAGAACGTCACCCAATTATAGCCTGCCTTGCCTGAAAGCGATTGTCAAAGTTATAATAAGACATGGGTATCATCCTTTCCAGATATTGGCTGATCGCATTAACCAAAAACTCCCGACAAATTCACGATCCAGGAATTTCTGGTAAATAAATTGAAATTGACAATAGATCAAAATCAATGCTGGATTTTGAGCGATGCCTGACCGTATTATTAATATCACCCTCACAGACAAGTAAGTTTTGGACCTATAAGAATCTGTAATGAACGCAATTTATCTGAAAGACTTAACCATCACCAGAGCTTCCTTTGGGATCAACCCAAGCCTCATGGGCGTTATGGATTTAAGCCATCTTCCTCCTGATGGTTGACCATAACAAACGCCATTAAACCTAAATTTAATAAAAAAACCAAATATTTGGAGGAAAAATGAAAAAACTTAATTTACCCGGACCAAAGGCTAAGGCACTGGTCGAAAGAGATCAGAAAGTTATATCAAATTCTTATCCGCGTGATTATCCATTTGTGATGGATCATGGTAAAGGATCCTATCTCTGGGACGTGGACGGTAACAAATTCATCGATCTGATGTCAGGAATCGCGGTTAACTCAACTGGCCACGCCCACCCTGAAGTGGTCAAAGCGATCCAGGATCAAGCTGAAAAATTTTTACACATTTCGTCAGATTTCTATCACGATTCCATGGTTACGCTTGCTGAAAAGCTGACCAGCATCGCCCCAATGCGTGAGAATTCCCGAGTTTTTCTTACAAATTCTGGCACCGAGGCCGTAGAAACCGCCCTCAAGCTCGCCCGTTACAAAACCGGGCGCACAAATTTCATTGGTTTTACCGGCGCTTTCCACGGAAGAACCATGGGCGCAGTAACCATGACCGCGTCCAAATCTCTTTATCACAGCGGCTTTTATCCGCTCATGAATGGGGTGGTTCATGCTCCATTCCCCAACCCATATCGCCCGATCCTTCACATTGAGGATGAGGAAGATTATGGTGAAACGGTGGTACGTTACATCAAGGAACAGATTTTTCACCAGATCGTGCCCGCCAAAGAAGTCGCCGGCATTCTGGTTGAGCCCATTCAAGGCGAAGGTGGATACATCATTCCACCAAAAGGCTTTTTCCAAAAACTCCGCGAACTTTGTGATGAGAACGGAATTTTGCTGATCGCTGATGAGGTTCAGAGCGGTATGGGTCGAACTGGCAAATGGTGGGCCATCGAGAACTTTGGGGTTGAACCAGATATCATCACTTCCGCCAAAGGTATCGCCAGCGGCATTCCGCTTGGCGCGTGTATCGCGCGAGATTCTGTCATGGATTGGGGAAAAGGTTCGCATGGGAATACCTATGGCGGTAATCCAATCTCCTGTGTCGCGGGTCTTAAAACAATTGAATTAATCGAAAAACATTACCTTGAGAATGTCAATCAAAACGGGCCATATTTGATCGACCGATTAACTGAGATCGCCTTAAATAACCCGTATATCGGAGATGTTCGCGGGATTGGATACATGATCGGAGTTGAGTTCGTGACCGATAAAAACAGGAAAACACCCAACCCAACCTATCGCGACAAGGTGGTGAATATCGCCTTCGAGCATGGTTTGTTATTGTTGGGTTGCGCCAAATCAGTGATTCGAATCGCCCCGCCTCTGAGTATGTCTCGGGCGGAAATTGACGAGAGCCTTGAAATTTTCGAAGGCTCGCTCAAACTCGCCCTGTAGATCCACATGACTGATCAAAAAAAGCCGCTTGTGATAAGCGGCTTTTTTATCCCCAAAAAATCAGACTATAATAGAACAAATGAGTGAAATTCCATGAAGATCGCCTTTACCGCTGATATTCACCTGACAAATGATCCGCGACATTCTTCTCGTTCGGATGCGCTCGCGAATATCCTTGCTCAATGTGCCGCTTCGAGAATCGACGCGCTCATCATCGCAGGGGATCTTTTTAACGACGATGTCTCCAACCCGGGGGTCTTTGAAAACATAATCCGTCAGTTTCAACCGCTTGAATTCCCGATCTTTGTCCTGCCGGGTAACCACGACCCACGTCTTACCTCGAACCTCTTTTCGGATGAGCTGCATCTGCGCGTGATTGAAGAACCTACCCTGGATTCTGATCATTTCGATTTACCAGTCCTCTTTATCCCTTACGCACCTGACCGCCAAATTGGCGCTGTCTTATCCGCCTTTAAAAAAGAGCTCGTTGCCAATGGATTCATTCTTGTTTCACATGGCGACCTTCCCGGACAGATGGAGGAAAGAAATACCTATGAAAACGGATTTTACATGCCGTTGTTCAACCGCGAATTACAGGAATTCAAGCCCCGCCAGGTTTTTCTTGGTCATATTCATACCCCTTATTCCAATGGAAACGTCCATTATCCGGGTTCTCCTTTCGGACTTGACATTACTGAGACGGGTATGCGCTCATTTATTGTCTATGACACAAAGGCAAATGAAATTGAGCGCCGTCCGATAAGGACAAACAGTCTGAATTACATTAAAAAAATTCTCATTACCCCCGGAAGCGATGAGACAGAACAGCTTAAAAGTGCCATTGAAGACTGGAACAATGATTGGAAACAAACTGACCCAATGACGGTAATTGTTTTGCGAGTAAGCATTGAAGGTTACTCGTCCAATCGAGGAGCGGTGGAGTCAAACCTGAGAGTTCTCATTTCCACGTCCAGAAATCCAATCCAAATTGAGAGTATCGACACTGCCAATTTATCGGCATTTAACCAGGAAATCCTGATCGGAGCGGTCGATGACCTGAAGCGCGAGGTAAACAACCTGCCTCTGGTTGATGGAAAAACCATACCTGAGCGTGATCAGATCTTTTCCGAGGTCCTCAACCTCCTGTTTGGGGGTAAATCTTGACTATTCGAATTCGCACGATCTCAATTGAACCTTTCGGCCCCTTTGAAAAAAAACGTAAATTTGAGCCGGGCCAAATCACTCTCTTTTTTGGCAAGAATGAAAGTGGAAAATCAATCCTCGTTCGATCAATTCTTGGTTCTGTGTTTAAAGTTAATAAAACAAACCGACCCTCCGACCCCAACGCGATCGTTGATATTGAAGGTCTTGATTCAGAGAATGTTCGTTTTACAACCAGGGGCAAACAGAGCATTGAACAAACCCTCCCGGTCGGGAATGAACCACTCTTACAAGATCTTTCCCGGCTTTGCGTTGTCTCTGAAGGGAACCTCAGCCTGGACAACCGAGAGCGAAACAATATCACGGTCGAGACTCTGCGTGGATACTTTTCTGATCAGAATATCCGTGACAAAATTCTTGAGCGGATCAAACCAGCGGTCAAGAATGGCAGTCTGACCCCAAATGGACCGATTGGTAAAAATCAAGGCGAATTTCAGACTCTCAGAGATTTGGAAGAAGAGCTCGCTCAGATCGATGTTTACATGGAAAGCCTCAATGAAAATTATACCGAGGCGAAATTAAGCAGCCTTGTAAAAAATATGGAACAAACCAGGGACAGGCTTGGCCAGATTAATAAAGCGAAGATTGCCAAAGCCTGGCAGATCAAACAGGAAATTGAAAAACTTCGCCAATTTAACGAAACTTCGCCGATTCAGAAGGTCATTGAGGCAACAAATTCAATCAAGATAATTCATGAATCAGAAGAAAAAGCCAAAGCGCTCAAAATTGAACTTCAAAATTATGGAAATCTTGAAGATGACCTCACTTGGTGCGATAACGCATTAAATTTTTTCTCAATTCAAAAATCGCCGGCAGGTCTCTCGAACAAACAATTGATTCTCATTCTTTTGAGTTCAGCCAGCTTTATTGTTCTTTTAATCGCTGTCTACCTTGATCAGATTCTTTGGGCAGGTATCTCGGGAAGCTTATTATTCGGTTTAATTCTTTTCATCACCTGGTTGAACAGGTCAAATCAAACCGAGAAATTCCATCAACAAGAAATACGGAAAACATTTGCGGAATTTACACGCAGGTTCGGTCGAAAAGACCCAAGTATTGTGGATATTCAACAGACTCGCGATCGGTTAAGTCAGAATAAGGGAAAACTTGAGGGTCTGGAAAATGGATATCAGGAAATAACCACCAGATTGAGTCAGAGTTGGGAAGAGTTGCGCGATCAATTATCTTTCATAGGAATTCCTTTTACAAAACAAATTGACCTTCTCGAAAAAAAACTTCAGGAGCGGGTTCAGAGCTTAAACGATTCACAAAAGCGGCAGGAGAAATTAACAAATACTTTGATGGGATTGGGATTGAAGGAAGAGGAGATCTACGAAATTGCCGTCACATCCTCTTTTTCCCAAGAGGAAGAAACCGACCTGACCAGCTCGTTAAATATACTCCTGCAAGAAATCAATAGCCTGGAAACCAATAACGTGGACTTATTACAGAAGGGCAGAACAATCCTGGGAATCAAAGCCTCAGATTACAACTTCCATGACATTTTAGATGTCATTCGCCAAAAACGAGAGCAACTCCTTCGAGAAATCCGAGAACTTAAGGCGGCGATCATGGCTGGCATCCTGGTTAACAACTATTTTTTCAGTCTCACTGCCCGAGAGGATGAAACTATAAACCTGATCCTCCAACAATCCCAGATCAGTCAATTCCTAAAAATGTTCACCGATCATTACTCAAGCATAGCTATTGAAGAGAAGGAGGTGATCGTCCGCCCAGACGATCTCAAATTATCAGAACTTAGTACCGGAACACAAGAGCAAGTACTATTGGCAATTCGATTCGGCATCCTTCGCTATTACCTCACCCAGAAATCAATGTTCATCCTCCTGGATGATGCCTTTCAACATTCAGATTGGGATCGCCGTGAAAAGTTAATCGACAGCCTGGGTCTGCTTGCCTCCGAGGGCTGGCAGATTCTTTACTTCACAATGGATGATCATGTCCGCTCCTTGTTCGAATCGAGGCTTAAACCTCGATTTAAAGATCAATATCAACTTTACGACCTCGATCATTCTGACTAAAATTCAAATAGTTCTATAACATTCGCTCTTATGCCGTAATGTTACAATAATTCCATGCTGCCTGATTTTCGTATTCGCCAACGTGATTACTTATTGGAGATCACCCGGGCGATCACCCAGGAATTAGATCTCCAAAAGGTTTTAAAACGAATCTTAAAGATTTCCATTGAGATGCTCGCCGGACAAGCGGGCTTGATTGCTTTAAGGGAAGGCGGTAGATGGCAGGTCGTTTCCGCCCATGGTATACCAGCCGCGTTTTTGCGATACCTGGAGCCATTATTGGACGAAAAAAGCGATGACCTCGATCTCGAGGAACTCAATTTGATGCTTAAAAAGCTCACCTATACCGTCAGCCAGGGATTGCTAAATGGAACCGCGATTCCTCTTAACACGCACCACGAGATGATCGGGGTAATTTTTATCTTTCGAAGTTATCAGGACTCGTTTACCAACAATGATTTGCAGTTGCTTCAAACCTTCGCGGATCAGGCAGCCATTGCTGTGTTTAATGCCAAACTTTACAGTCAGGTGATCATCGAAAAACAACGCCTGGACGCGTTGATTGACAGCGCCGCCGATGGAATTATCATCCTCAATCCGGATCATTCAATCGAAAGGGTGAATGACGCATTCGAGCGAATCTTTGGCATGACGGATGACCAGTTAAGAGGAAAACAACATGATGAGGTTATCCAATGGGTAATAAAACCGGATGGCATCACCCTCGAGCTTGCAGAAGCGAACGGCTGGCCGTTTGTTAATACCGTAAATCTTTATGTTGAAGGTGATCTCAAACGCCCCGAACCACCGCACGTTCCCGTAGGAATCACCTATGCTCCGCTGCTGACCGCGGATAAACACATCCGAAATATCATCTTAACCGTACGCGATATCACCCACTTCCGCAACGCAGACGAGATGAAAGCCACTTTTATTTCCATCGTCAGTCATGAATTAAGAACCCCTGTCGCGTTGATCAAGGGTTATGCCTCCACCCTTCGCCGGGACGACGCCATTTGGGACAAAAACATCATTCAGGACAGTCTTTCGGTAATCGAGGATGAAGCCGATCACCTCACTCACATGATCAATGATCTCCTGGACGCCTCACGGCTGCAAGCAGGTGGACTCACCCTGACCCGAACTGATTTATCCCTCAAGTCAATGGCTGAATCACTCGCTAGTCGGTTCCAAGTTCAGACCAGAGATCACAAGATAGTGGCAGAATTCCCGGATGATTTTCCGTTGGTTCTGGTTGACGAAACCCGCATCAGCCAAGTTCTAAAAAATCTGATTTCCAACGCTATCAAATATTCAAGTGATGGAACAATTACAATTTCCGGAAAAGTACAGACAAGCAATATTGTCATCACCGTAACCGACTCGGGTCCAGGGATCGATCCCAATGATATGCCCCATATTTTCGACCGCTTTTACCGGTCAGACAAGGCAGCGCGGAAAACAAAAGGCGCTGGTTTAGGATTATATTTGGCGCGCGCGATCATCGAAGCCCACGGTGGCCGGATATGGATCAACCAACAGGAACGTCAGGGAGCCAGTATCTCATTCTCCCTGCCGATTGAAACCTCAAAACAATAACCAAACAATTCTTAGAATGGAAAAAATATGAACGAAACCACGGTAAGATGTCCTCAATGCAAGCAACCAGTTCCGGCTGTTGTTGAACAACTTTTTGATGTCACAACGGATCCCGATTCAAAAAAGCGCCTGCTCGGTAGAATTTCAAATTACATTCGTTGCCAAACTTGCGGATACCAAGGGCCCGTGGCCACCCCAATCGTCTACCATGATAACGAGAAAGAACTTTTACTGACCTACTTTCCGCCCGAGTTGGGATTGAGCGCCAACGATCAAGAAAAAATCATCGGACCACTGATCAAAACAGCAATGGACCGGCTTCCACAGGAAAAACGAAAAGCCTACTTTCTCCGTCCCCAGAATTTTTTTACATATCAGAGTATGGTGGAAAATATTCTTGAGAAAGATGGCATTACCAAGCAGATGCTGGATGAACAACAAAAGCAGATCGATTTATTGCAAAAACTCCTCGAAATGCCACAGTCTGAAAATCGAATTCCCCTCATTCAGGCGTCTGCTGGAATTATCAACGAGAGGTTGTTTGTGATCTTCGAGCGTATTGCCCAAGGCGCAATTTCCAGCGGAGACAAACAGGCAATCGACGCGGTAACTCAAATCCAAAAAGAACTCATCGAGAATAGCGAGTATGGAAAGACCGTTTCCGCCGAATTGAATGAAGTTGAGGCTGCGGTTAAATCTTTGAAAGAGTTGGGAAATGGCCTCACGCGTGAGGCATTGGTTCGTTTATTGATCGAAGCGCCCAACGAGGCAAGGCTGACAGCGTTAATCAACATGACCCGCGGCGGAATGGATCAATCATTTTTCGATACTTTTAACGCGATCATCAATTCCTATCCACAGTCTGATCAATCCAAACTCGTTACAGTCAGAGAGAGGGTTATGGAGTTGGTCAAACACTTTGATCAACTGATGCAACAGCAGGTAGGAGAAATCGAAATGTTTCTTGATCAGCTTCTTGAGAGTCCAGATATCGAACAAGCCGCTTTGGGAAATATTAGCGCGTTTGAGAATGAGACTGTAATGGCGGTTCTGGAAGCCAAGATCCGCGAAGCTCAGGCTACGAACAATCATCAGAAATTGGAAAAACTATCCAGGATTTTCTCAGTTGTCCAGCAAGCCAATACGCCACCTGAGATCGATCTGATTAACTCATTGGTCGAGATTGCGGATCAACCGGAATTGCTCGAAAAAACTATCATGGAGAACCGTGAGAAAATGAGCGAAGAGGTTGAACAATTTACCCTCGCTATGATCCAACAGATCGAGCAATCCGAATCCAAGGAAGAACAGGCAAAGGAAATTCTCGAACGTTTATACACAGTCTACGGGAAATTGCTTAACGTGAAAATGCGCGGGAACCTGAACTCAAATTGATCACTCCGGTATTCTGATCTATTTGTTTTCCAGCATCACCCCATGACCTCGAACGGTGGTGATATATTCCATACCCGGATCTACCTCTCCAAGCCGATCGCGCAAGCGCCTGATCAGCGCGTCCAAGGCTTGTTCGGTAACACCCATTGCCTGATCCTCACCCCAAACAGCGTCAATGATCGCCTGGCGTGATACAACCCCGCCAATGTTCTGGGAGAGAATTTGTAAGAGCGAGAATTGTTGTGGGGAGAGCGGCGGATCGAGCAATCGCTCCCTTACAAACACTTGTCTGGTGCCATCGTCAAGCTGAATGGTTGGGGCTTTCCAACCTACACCCAATGGAATCGTTGCGTCAGAGCAAATAAATTGAAACTCCTGAATGCCCGCGATGTTGAATACACCGCCATCCAGCAAGGGTACTTTTTGGATGGGATGATTCTCAATAAAAGTTCCATTTTTACTTTGCAGGTCTTCGATTTGAAATTCTTCCCCAATTTTCGAGATCAAAGCATGCTGGCGAGAGACCTCTCTTAAAGGGATTACCAGATCACATCCTGCTTCCCTCCCGATCAATAACTCTTTCTCTACATTCCAGTGGTTGCCGGATAAAGGTCCATGGATCGCGATCAGAACCGGGGGCACTTGTGTTTTTTCGGGCATTATTTTGTTAATATTCCTTAAGCTATAATATAGCAGAAAATCCATGATAAAAAGGGTAATTTTTTCCATCCATGAGATCCGAATCGCTTGAATCAGGCACACTTTTACGATCCCGTTATCAGATCCGTGAACAAATCGGACAAGGCGGAATGGGGAATATTTACCTGGCGGAAGATACCCGGCTTAAAGGTCGGATCTGTGCGGTTAAGGAAGTTATTTATGAAGAAAATCTTCCGCCGGCAGTATTGCGGGAAGCTCGAGAGCAATTTCAGAGGGAAGCGTCGGTTCTTGCCCGCCTGGATCACCCCAATCTGCCCAAGGTTTCCGATTTTTTCTCCATAGAAGATAACGATTACTTGATCATGGACTACGTTCCTGGCAAGGATTTGCGGACGATCTTGCTTGAATCCCAGCAGAAAAATGAACTCCTCTCCGAGCATTTGGTTTTGGATTGGATCTCACAACTCGCGGATGCTTTAATCTATTTGCATAGTCAAGATCCTTCCATAGTTCACCGTGACATTAAACCTTCCAACCTCAAAGTCACTCCGGACGGATATATCAAATTGGTGGATTTCGGACTGGTAAAAATTTTAAACCCGGGTGAAGACACGATCACGATCATTCAGGGGCAAGGCACTCTCCTTTACACTCCGCTGGAACAATATGGCGGATCGGACAGCCACACTGACGCCAGATCTGACATCTATGCTCTTGGGGCGACCATGTACCACATTTTGACCGGAAAACCCCCTTTGGATGCCCGCCAGAGATTTATCAATCCCCAATTACAACTTCAACCACGCGAGTACAATCCCAAGATCACACCCAGAACTGAGAAGGCGATCCTCTGGGCTTTGGAAATTCATCCAGATCAAAGACCCAAATCGGTTGAAGAATTTACCAAATATCTCTTTGGCACAAAGGATCTACCCATGCGGCCTACATTACGCTCAACGCATGTGACGACATGGGATCTTTTATGGTCACCCCCTCAGTCCATTCTTCTCTACCTGGCGGCGGCGTTATTGATGATCAGTTTTATTGTTACGCTGAGCAGTTAACTTCCAGAGCAGAACTAAACCGGCGCCTGCCAATTGGCTCCACATTACGGTTAAAACATACTCATTTAATCCAGCGACCGAGTTCAAGCCAGCCGGATTGGACAAAATGACAAAATTGTAGGTTAAAGCGCTCGCGATAAGTGCCAGCAATCCTGCCCGTAAAGACCATTTCATCTCCATAAAAACGTTAAAAAGCACAAAAAATACAAAAGCGCCTGTCAGTTGGATCAGGAACAGCAACAACCAACCAACCAGAGTTGGATAGCCATTTTCTCCCACCAAACCAGTTGAACCGGTCTCATTGGTCGGAATTGGAATGGGCATTTGCTCGGTTGGAACTGGTGTCGGTATTCCCTCATCAGGCGTAGGAGTGATGATGATTACCGTCGAACCTTCCGCATCCACATCAATCCTAATGATTTCAGAGATCGCCGCCGGTTCGCTCAACACTGATATTTCAAAGACCCCTGATCTTTCGAGATCGATATTCGCTTTTGCCACACCCTGAAAGGTTGTACTCACCAGCCGGCGAGTGGACTCTCCTCCTGAGGAAATGTTAAATTCAACTGGAGTTCCATCCGGTACCTGGTGTTGATTACGATCCACGATTAAGCCGGTAGAGACCGAAACTACATCACCCACCTTGTAGGTTGGCGGTAAGCCTAAATTGGGAGTCTCAGAAATTCCTGGTAAAAAAACCTGTCCATTTGGTAAAGGTGTAATTGCCGGCAACCCTGAAAAAATATCATGCGGGTTTGATAGATAGAGCCTGATGATCTGAGTTGGGTCAGGTGCTGTCATCTTCAGCAGATCATAACCAATTCCTTCCACTGAAACCGGGGATGCCCCGGCAGTTGGTACTTCCTGAAACAAAAGCCTGGCGGCAAGGTTGACAAAGATTGGGGAAGGATCGTAAAGATTGTAATACGCGGTCAGTTTCGAAATATCAGTCGAATCCAGATAATAGGGAGCGTCAAACGAGAAGAGGATGATCTTTTTATCCGCCAATAAACTGTGTTTTTCATCCAGAAGCCGGCGTAAGGTGATAAGCGTGGCGGAGCCCTCAGGCATCTCCTGAGTTGACAAGACTACCCAATCAGCACGTTTTAAGGCATCACTCAAACCTTGATCCTCCAGCCGATTGTCAAGATACGATTCTAACTCCGCGAAGGAAAAAGACGATAGGTGGGCTGGGTTGACCGACCCGCCTGCTGAAGGTCCATATAATTTATTGACATTCATCTGAAAACTGTCAATGGGAATAGTTTGTTTGACCTCACAATTCGTGCATTGGCTATAATTTTGTGGGTCCGTAATAAATATCAGGTAATCCAACGCCTGAGGGGGTTCCGGTAACACCGCGCTTAATTCAGCCTTGCTCGGGCTTAATAGAGTGGCAGATTCGAGGGCGATTCCAAAGAGATCATTCTCATTGGGTGAATAGCCGAAGGGGAGGGTGATGGATGGGTTGATATTTGAGCTGTTAAAGGTTTTCCCATTGGATAAGGTGAGTTTTTTCCTCAGAATGCGCATTACCGATTCATTGACCCGGTTAGCGAAATTCTCATCATCTTTATAACGTTGAACAAAATATTCCAAAACATTGACAACGCTTGTGTAGTTGTCCGCGTCTCCTGTGGCGCGAATGTCGCCCATTTGCAACAAATCACTACCTGTCAAAAACGCGTCCCGGACGACCAACCTTGCCGAAAAGTTAATCCCATCCGGATCGTAAAAATTTCTTACCGCTTGTGACCCAAGTGAATCCGTGACAATTAACCCTCCTTCAGTTCTCCAATTTAGAATTGGATCCAGCCCCAAAACCTGAGCCAGTGCCTGCTGATCAAAGCTGATCGGTTTTGTAGTCGCGCGGATGTTTCCCTGAAAACCTTGATATCGAATATGGGAGACAAGCAATCCATCAACAACCGCGTTCGGTTCAGACTCGCTATTTGTAACAGCGAAAAATGGAGCGAGTTCCACCGACTTCAGATCTTCGAGCGAAGCCCTGATGGTAGGGATCTCAATATCTGCCGGTCGATCCGATCCGCCCCGCCCCGGAAAATGTTTGGCAATCACCATCATTTTCCCATTTGAACCGTTATGCAGGCCATCAGTAAAAGCCTTACCGAGTTCGCCCACCCAGTAAGGATCTCCTCCAAATAATCGGGTCGTAAGGTCCGGATTGAGTGAGGGATCGTTCAGGGTCAAAATATCAAGCGACAGTCCATAATAAAAATTAAATCCCAGGGCAGCCAATTCCTGCCCGAGCACTGTACCCATCTCGCTGGCAATCACCCGGTCCCAACTTGCGCCGATAGCGATTTGATTCGGAATTTGGGTTAAATCCTCTAATATCTGATCATTCGGGTAACCCCCACCTTCCTGAGAGATACCGATGAAAAGGGGAATGTATGCGGCCTGGGTCTTGTTTGGCTCGTTAATGCTTTTTCGGTAATTAATTAATTGAAGATTGTAGATTAATGATTTCGCGTTGGAAGCGGTTTCTTCATCGGTAAAGTTATTTCGATCCCGGCTCAGCAACACACCACCGATATCATAATTTGTAATCAGATCATGGATCTTTGAGTCCACCGAAGTATCAGTCCCGTCGAAGGAGATGAGAAAAAGCTGGCCGATCTTTTGTTCAACGCTTAATTGATCAAAAATCTCCTGAGCCGGGTCAGTTTGAGCCGAAACAGGCTGTACTCCAACCAATTGTCCGAAGATGGCAATTAGAATGATCAGACGAGGAATAATTGTAAGCAGCTTTGATCGCATACTTCTCATTAAACCATTAAATGGGCAGACCATTCACTCATTTATTCCACCCAACCAACCGATAACCAGACCAGGGTAATCTGTGATGATTGCATCAGCCCCAAGCCTGATCACATTCCTGATATCTTCCTGTTCATTAACCGTCCAAACATTAATTTTCTTACCAGCCTTAATCGCCCTTGAAACAAAGCCTTTGTCGATATCTTTTAAGTGGGGATGCACCGAAAAGAGAAAGTCCTTCCCACTAGCGGATCGCTGCCTCCAGCCAGCCAAACCTGGCAATACCAATTGCCCAACCCGGGCATTCGGAATAAATCGCTTCGCCATCAAAAGATTATCGGTTAAAAATGAGGAGAACAACAAATTCATTTCTTTGCCTGACCTTTTTATTATTTTGACGATCTCCTCAACCAATCCATCGTTCGGCGTCGTATAGTTGGTAATCTCAATATTAAGGAGCAGGTCGTCACCGAATGCGTCCAAAACATCAGCCAATAAGGGAGCGCGTTCTCCCTTGAACGCTTTTCCCTTCCATTCTCCAAAGTCCAACTCGCGAAATTCGTTGAGAGGGATATCCTTGAGAAAGCCGCTCCCATTCGAGGTTCGATCGACCTTTGGATCGTGCAATAACACGACCTCGCGATCCTTGGTTAATTTGACATCAAACTCGACTCCATCCGCGCCGGCTTGCTTCGCCAACTCAATTGCATTAAGGGTATTCTCAGGTGCGTCCCCCGAGCTACCCCGATGACCAAGGATCAAGGGTTTTCGCATATTCTCCACCTCATTAAAAATCCATTCCGCCATGCGGCTTTGATGTATTCTCTTTTCTATGTATAATCATATTCATGAAACTTTCAGTCCTTATTCCAGTGTATAACGAAAAAAGTACGATTCAAGAAATTGTAAAACGCGTAAAGGATACCGATCTGGTATATGAGGTCATCATCGTGGATGATGGATCGAGCGATGGTACCAGAGAAATCCTTAAAGAGATTGAGCAAGACCCCATGGTACGAGTAATTCTACACGAAAAGAACGCCGGTAAAGGCGCCGCGTTGCGGACTGCCATCCAGGCAGCCACAGGCGAGGTTTTATTGATTCAGGACGCGGATCTCGAGTATCACCCCAAGGAATATCCGGGGTTGTTGCAACCAATCGAAGAAGGACTTGCGGATGTTGTCTACGGCTCGCGTTTTCTCGGAGCTCCCCATCGCGCCATTCTCTTCTGGAATATGGTAGCCAATAAGTTGCTGACTACGATGACCAATATTTTATACAACACCATCCTCACCGATATGGAAACAGGCTACAAGGTTTTTAGGCGTGAAGTTGTAAGCGACCTTAAACTCAGGGCAAATCGCTTCGATTTCGAACCAGAATTTACCGCGAAGATATTAAAAAAGGGTGTCCGAGTTTATGATGTCCCGATTTCATTTAATCCGAGAGAGTATTCGGATGGGAAGAAGATCGGCATCAAGGACGCGTTTGAAGCTGTTTGGGCTTTGTTAAAATATCGTTTTATTGATTGAAACCAAAAATCGCGGAGCTACTCCGCGATTTTTAGATCCTTAATCAATAATTGCAGATTTTTCTCTCCATTAAATTCGTTTACCTCAATCGAATAAAACAGATCGATCGTCTCTGGAATGACTGGATATTGGTCACCCTTATTCCACCAAATCGCCTCCATTTTTTGATGACCATTCGTAACAAACAACTTCAGATGCTGGCTATCTTTTCCCATTTTTTTTTTCGTTCTCACCCGCAGACCAGGCGTTACAAACTTTGGAGATGGGTTGCCGTGCCCGGTAGGCTCCAGGTATCTAAGGTGGTCTACCAGCTCAAAGTTGATCTCATCCAGGTTAAGGATCATATCCGCCTTAAGGGTTGGACCTAAGTCATGCTTGATAACCTTTTCGGCATCTCTGCTCATAAACTCAACAAAGGGTTCGATATTTTCATTCTTAATCGTAAAACCGGCGGCAGCCGCGTGTCCCCCGAATTTTTCAAGGTAGACTGCGGCTCTTTCCAAGGCTTGCTCGATATTATATTCAGGAATCGACCGGCATGAGCAATGGGTAGTTCCGTTTTCAAGATCAATTGATCCAACGATTGCCGGGCGATAATGATCTTCAGTCAGTTTTGAGGCTGCTAAACCGATAACTCCTTGATTGAATTCAGGATGGGCGGCAAATAATAAAGGCTTGTTGATTACCCCATCCATCATGGTGAGTTCTTCCGCTTTTTGTTTGATTTCCTTGGTTGCCTTTTGTCTTTCATTATTCTTGACATTCAAAATCTGCGCCAATCTACCCGCCTCGAGGTTGTTGGTCGCGGAAAGCAAGTCGTAAGCGAGCAAGGCGGATTCCAACCTGCCAGCGGCGTTCAACCGCGGAGCCAATCTAAAACCAATCGCCGTTGCGTCAATATTTTCCAGAGGAGTATCAGCAACAGCCGCCAAAGCGGCGATGCCCACCCTTCGAGTTTTCTGGATCTGCCTTATTCCTTTTCGGATATAAAATCGGTTTTCGCCGGTTAATGGCGCCAAATCCGCGACTGTCCCAAGCGCAACCAGGTCAAGGTACTCATCCGGCTCAAAATCAGTATGGTTTCCATTTTGAACCATCTGGCTGTGCAAAGCTTGCAATAGCTTAAACGCCAAACCAACCCCTGCCAGGTATTTTTCTGGGTACGTATCACCCGCCTGTTTGGGATTAATTACCGCCACCGCTTCGGGGATATCCTCACCTGGCTCATGGTGATCGGTTATGATCATATCCAACCCAATACTTTTCGCGTAAAGGCTTTCGTCCAGTGAACGAATCCCACAATCGACAGAAATGACAACTCCAGCCCCATCCGCTTTAATCGTTCTCAGGGCTTCGTTATTGATACCGTAGCCTTCCTCAAAGCGATTGGGAATATACGCAGAAACTCTAAAGCCAAGCCGGCTTAAGCCGCTCACCAATAACGCGGTCGCAGTTACCCCATCTACATCGTAATCGCCGTAAACCACAAGTTTTTCGTTCAACTGATACGCTTGCTGAATCCGCTCTACCGCTTTATCCATGTCCAGAATCAGGAAGGGGTTGTTGTCAAATTCGAGGGCGGCCTTTAAAAATTGTCTTGCAGACGCCTGCTCGTAGACGCCCCGATTAAATAACACCTGTTTTAGAACTGGCGGAATGTTCCCAAACTCCTGAGCTTTCGCTTCAGGAATTACTGGGTAGATGTACCAATTAGCAGCCATAAATAATGATTTCTCTCTCCTATCGGCAAATCATCAGCGGAACTTGCGATTCTTGCAGCATATTGTTAACCATGCTGCCAATTATGATTTCATTAAAAGGATTACCGCTATACGAACCCATCGTCACCACATCGATCGCTCTTTCTCGGACTACGTCCAGGAAAAAGTGGTATGACCTGCCGCCGATAAGATAATCTGCCGACAATTCATAAAAATCCAGGACTTGCTTCGCCAGGGCGATAGAATCCTCAGCGCTTTTATCGTTAAGTGAGGCGATGGTAAGTTTTGTTCCCCATCGTTCAGCCATGTATGCCGCCAAGTATAACGCCTCCCGGGCTTTGACGCTTCCATCAAACGCGACCAGGGCGCTTGAAAAGCCTGAGGCGCCGGATGAAACCGCCAGAAGAGGTCTGGCTAAATTGTGAATGATCGTGCGTAAGCCCGCCCCTGTTGCGGTGAATAAATGCCCAGGCGGGTGAAGTACCTTTATGATCACCAGATCTGTAAGCAGTGAGCGGGCGAGGATCTGTTTCGCCGGCTCTCCAACTACGATGCTATAAGAAGCCTCGACTTGATTCTTTTCGCATTCTTCAAGAAATTGCTTCTTATTAAACTCCAAATCTTGCTCATCCTGAAGATTTTGAGGATTCTCAACGTGCAAACCATGTAAGCGGGCGCTTTCCCACTTTGCCAAACGTAATGCCTGTTGGAGGATGTCCTCAGAACCTGCCATTTTATCAATTGGAAGGAGAATATCCTTAAAAAGACTGTCTGTAAATCGCTCAACCAGGCGGCTCTTCCGCCAAGCGCCAGTCTCCCGTAAATTTTGCTGACCTTCCTGATTGGAATGAAAGACCATTTCTTCGATAACTTTCCCCGCCTGCATTTTCCAACCGAGTTCGTTTTCCAATTCAACCCGGTATTCACTGATCCATAGGTAAAGGTCAGTAATCGTACGTCCAGGGAAATAATGCAACAGACCCCGATCCAGGAGCGGTCCAATGACCGGCGAGTAGATGTTTTCATACCAATCGATCAGCGCCTCAGGGTATTTGATATCTCGTTGTTGATCGATACCCATGAAATAGCGATGAACTTCGATATGGTTTCGTAATTTGTTGTATTGGCCAGGCGCTGAAACAGTCAGATCAACCCCGGGCAGCAGGTTACGAATACCGGTTTCGATCAAGAAATCCGCGTATTCGGCTTTGAGAATCAAGTCATCCATATTTAAATCCGGGGTGATGGGTATTTCCGTTGGAAATTCAATTACATTCGCTTGAATGTTCTTAAAGCCTTCCTGTCGGGCAACCGAGACTCGATGGTTACCATCCAGTACAAAATACGCTTCCCCGATTTTATAAACTTCAATGGGAGGCCAACCAAATCCCTGAGGATCATCAATGGATGCTTTCACCCTGGCCCAACGATTTCTTTCCTGCTCGCTACTCTGTAGAGGCAAAAACTGCCGATTAAAATCATGGTATCTTCCAACCGAGCCGACGATGGCGGCCAGCGGGATATCTTGGATACCTTTCTCTCGGCGGGAAGCTAACTTTAATTTTTTCGCGACTTCCTCAAAGGAAAGGAGTTCATTCGAGTGACCAATCAACTTCGAAAGCGCTTCTTGCAGGGTGGCTTTTAGACGTAGTTGGTTAAAGTCTCTTATTGCGGATTGAAATCGACCAGGGTCATGTTCCATATCTCTTTTATTCTCAATCAAAAATCTTATCACACTTGGTCACCCAAAATCGAAATTTAACGAATCCGGCTATAATTTTTATCATATCTTGCCATCCTGGAGGAATTGCTTTGAAGGTACTCGTTTGCGTTAAACCAGTTTTTAATTCAGAAGTTGAGCTTAGTATCTCAGAAAATAAGATCGTTTCCAGCGACCCCGATCGGGTGATCAATCCATTTGATGAATACGCGGTTGAGGCGGCAATCCAATTAAAGGAGAACTACAACGCTCAGATAACCGCGCTTACGGTAGGCACTTTGGAGGATGACCAGGCTTTAAGGCACGCCTTGGCAATGGGAGCCGACGAAGCGGTTCTGATCGAAATCCAGGATCGATTGAGATTAGACTCGAAATCGACTGCCAGATTAATTGCTGCCTTCTTCGAGCAGAACCCCGAATTTGATTTGATCATCTTTGGCAGACAGACCATTGAGGTTGGTTCCGGATTACTCCCCGCCCAATTCGCCCGGATGGCAGGGTTACCATTTCTTGGATTGGCGGGAAAAATAGAAATTGGCTCTGAAGTTGAGATCAACCGAATTCTGGATGATAGAATACTCAGAGTCTCCAGCCGCCTGCCCGCCGCGCTCAGCGTTGTCCAATCAATCGGGGAACCGCGTTATCCTTCCTTCATGGGACTTCGAAAAGCCAAAAAAGCCGAAATTCCAGTCTGGAAGCCAGGAGATGATCTTTTACCCACCCCCGATGTCCAATCGCTGAATATTCAGAGCGCTGTCAAGGAACGAGCGGATTGCGTTTTTATCAAAGCCGATAACCCTCGCGCTTTGAGTCAGGAACTTGTTCTCCGCGTCATGGGAGAAAAAATTCTATGAATGCCTGGATATTTTTTCAGATTGACGAAGATAAAATCCACCCCGCCTCATTGGAGGCAATCACCCCTGCCAAACAACTGGGACAAGTCAGCGCCGTTATTCTGCATCCTCAGGCTAGAAAATACGCCAATACCGCCTTTGAATACGGTATCGATCAAGTTTTTATTAATGAAGATACTGAATTCAGTCAATTTACCCCTGAAGTTTTCAGTTCCACAATCGCGGCTGCCGTTTTAAAACATCAAGCGGTTGTGATATTCCTACCCAGCACATTTCAGAGCCGGGAATTGGCGGGGATGCTCTCGGTCGATCTGAACGCGGGCGTATTGAATGACGCGTTAAGCTTAAAACTCACTGACAACCAGGTCCAGGTTACCAGACCGATTTTTGAAGGAAAGCTGAATGAGGAAATCCACGCAACCTCTGTGTTCAAATTGGTAACTGTCCGGAGCAGAATGTTTGCCATGCCCGCTAAACAGCCAGGTAAAACAGGACAGTTAATCGAAATCGAAAAGCTGGGCTTGTCAGAAACAAAGATCATGGAATCTACTCGCACCTCGAGCGGAGTGAATCTCGCCAATGCCAGCGTAGTAGTTTCCCTTGGCAGAGGTATTACCAATCACCCCGCGTTTGGGCTTTCTGAAGATGAAACATCGAAGAAGGGCATCGAAATGTCCTCTTCACTCGCGAATATTCTCAATGCCGCGATCGGCGCGTCCAGAGCGGTTGTGGACGCTGGATATTTACCATACGATCATCAGGTTGGACAAACCGGCAAGATAATCAGCCCTGATCTATATATTTGCATGGGGATATCCGGCTCAATTCAGCACCTGGTCGGTATGCGGTCCTCCAAAATTGTGGTGGCTATAAATAAAGACCCCGAAGCGCCTATTTTCCAAAGCGCGGATTATGGGATGATCGCCGATCTTTTTGACGTCCTGCCCCACCTGACAGAATTTTTTAAGGAAGCATTGAACCATTGATCAGGGCGTTCTTATCAGCCCCAATTTTTTCACCAGTACCGCCCACCTGGATCCAAGGTGGACAAAATATGAAGAAAGTTTTTCCACTCTCTCAGCTTGCCTGAGATTCGAGGATAATTCACTCGCGTCAGAGAAAGCCTCCACGATCTGGATTGCCCGGCCGATCTCAGGCAGAGTATGGGCATCCGAACCAACTGTTTCAGCCAGTTGATACTTGCGGGCGAATCTTTTAGCCTGTTCATTGTAAGCATTTAAGCCACAGCGAGCATTAAAGGTCTCGATCGCGTCCACCAACAGAGCGATCGTCAGTAAGTTTTCCTCTTTCCACGCGCCATTGCGATTTTTGTCGAATGGGTGTGAAACACTGATGAATGCCTGCTGTTCCCTCAAACGATGAATCACCTCCAAGGGGGTTAAGCCTTTTGGAATTTCTTCTTTAACAAAAGCGGCTAACAATTCGCCTTGAGTGGTCATGATCTCTTCGCCAACGATCACCAGTTCAGGATCAAGTTTTTTCGCGACCAATGCCCCGCGAATTGTATTATGGTCAGTAATCACCAGTCGATCAAGACCGCGTGCGCGAGCTGTTTTAACCAAATCCGCTGGCTCTACAAGGCTATCCTTGGAGTAGATCGTATGACAATGAAATTCAACCCGGTATCGCATATCTCTGAAATTATAATGTAACCAGTCAAATGATTTGCTATACTTAACGAGGTACCACCAAAGCCAAAGGAGAAATCGTATGCCTAAGGATACCTCCCGCCCAGGGAGCGTAGTAGTGCTTGGAGCGTCCAGTTTTGATGTGGTCAGCCGGATTGATAAAGCAATGCAGCAAGGCACTTCCAATCCAGCTGTAATCCGTACATCTTATGGTGGCGTTGCCCGCAATGTCGCAGAAAATTTAGCGCGCTTAGGCTTGCAGCCGATTCTGCTCTCCGTGGTCGGAAAAGATTCGATCGGTAACGACCTGATTGCCACCACCAAAAAAACTGGCGTGATCATGAATCATGTCCATCGGACTGATAAAGCTTCGACGGGGATCTATGTTGGCATCATTAATCCTGACGGGAAAAAAGAGGTCGCGTTCGACGATGTCCGCATTTTGGAAGAGTTGACCGTAGATTATATTGGTTACCACGAGGATATTTTAAGGAAAGCCGATTTGATCTTTCTTGACGCGAATCCGAGTGAACAGGTATTGGCGGCGGTATTCGAGATTTCCCGCCAGCACAATGTGCCTGTTTGCGCTGACCCCACTTCAGTCAGCCTCTCCACCAAACTCCTGCCTTTCATAAAGTCGATCGATACCATCGTCCCAAACGCGCTGGAAGCCAAGGCGATTTTAAACCGTCAATTTACCTTGGATAATTGGGAAGCCGCGCTTGAATGTGCCCGTGCTTTAGTATCCGAAGGTACTGCCAACGCTTTCGTATCCATGTCCGAATTTGGATTATGCTATGCCTCATCAGAGACAAGCGGACATTATCCGGCGATCAAAACCAATATCGTTGATCCAACCGGCGCCGGTGACGCGATGACCGCGGCGATCATTTACAGTAAGTTGAATGACATCCCGATCGATGACGCGGCTCAACTAGGCGTTAGCGCTGCCACCGTTACCCTTAAACACAAGGGATCGGTTTTCCCAAATTTGAATATTGAATTGCTTTATGATGAGTTTTCTGGTTAAGAGGATAAAAATGATTTCCGGTGATCGATTTTATGAATTTTCCCAAGAAGTAATCAGGGCAAAGAGCCTTGGACAGCCGATCGTGGCTCTTGAATCCACTGTATTAACCCATGGTTTGCCAAAACCTCAAAACATGGAATTGGCCGCCCGGATGGAAGAGACGGTTCGAGAGAATGGGGCTACACCGGCTACAATCAGCCTGTTGGATGGCAAGATACAAGTTGGGATGAATGGTGAGCAGGTCGAAAGATTAATTACTGCCGAAGCGCCTATCAAGGTAAGCCTGCGGGATTTTTCAACCTGTTTGAGCCTTGCTAAACCAGGCGGTACCACAGTCGCGGGAACAATGTTTGCTGCAAATCAGGCAGGAATTCAAGTATTTGCCACCGGAGGAATCGGCGGTGTCCATCGGGAGGCCGAATTGGATATTTCCGCAGATCTGCCCGCTTTATCGAAGATCCCCGTTTTGGTTGTTTGCGCCGGTGCCAAATCAATCTTAAACCTTTCAGCGACTCTCGAATACCTTGAAACGATGGGTGTACCCGTAATCGGCTATAAAACTGATATCTTTCCTGAATTCTATTCGCGAGGTAAGGATTTAAAGGTTGGTCTTCGACTTGACACAGTTAAAGATATTGCTCGTTTTGCCTATAATCATTGGGCGCTCGGTTTGCGTTCTGGAATTCTGGTGACCCAACCCGTAGAACCTGAATATCAAATTGAGGATGAGGAAATCATACCGGTCATTCAAAAAGTCTCGGCGGAGGTTATTGAGTTACAACGCCAGAAACGAATTACAGGAAAGGAAGTTACCCCCTACGAGCTGATGCGAGTAAATGAACTAACCAAGGATAAGTCACTGCGGACAAATATCGCCTTCCTGATCAACAACGCCAGGCTCGCCGCCCAGATCGCCGCTGAATTGAGCAAATTAAACCCGAAAAAGTTCCAGAAAGCCTGAGAGTGAATTAATTTCCTTGGGGAGTTGAAGTCGGAAAGCGGGTATGTGTTGGCGTTGGGGTGAAAGTTGGCGCCTTTGTATGGGTAGGAGTTGGGGTGAAAGTTGGCACTTTGGTGAAGGTTGGGGTTGGGGCTATACCTGTGATCATGAATTCAGCGCTGGAGACAACCTGATACCCAATGTACATTTCAACCAGATATAAACCGGGTAAGAGGTCAGCGTTTTCAGAGGTGATTTCAGCAAATCCATAGCCGCCTGCTGAATCCTGCCAAGGAATTGTTTCAAAGAATACCATTTCATCGTCCCGAAACCAAACCACAGACCATTGGACGTTCTGCGGCATCTTATCGTAACTAAAGGTCGCGATCAATTTCTTAACCGGATATTCAAACTCAATCCCGGCGTTAATCGGCGTGTAGTCTTCCGTATTCAAGTCTTCGCTGATGGTCATTGGACTGAAGACAGTATCTGGCGCGGGCGTAATTTCCCCCGTAAATGTTTCCGCGACTGAGCGAGGTAACCGAATCAGGCTGAGTGGGTCTGGGGTCGAGGTTAATGTTGGGGTAAAATTTGCGGCTACTTTAGGATCGGAAGTAGGGGTGCCCTCAAGAACTGGAATAGGAGAGGGCGTGGGGGATTGAAATACATTGATCTGAATTTCATAGCGGTCGATTAAAAATGGAACGCTGAGAGTTACGATTCCTCCGAGAAAAATCGAAAAAAGGATGAGTCTCCAACCTTCGCTGATTCTTTTTTGGCGCAACTGGTAATACGCCAACTTCCGGCTTCGGGCAATTTGTCGGATACCTGAGGCAAACAAGTACAATAAAATCCCGCTAACAATAAACAAGCCCATGATTAATCCGGCTTGAAGGTCTAATTTCATATCACCCATTATAATTCAGCTAAACATTCAAAACTTATGCCTCATAATCTCACCCTCCTCAAGCTTGGCGGTTCGCTCATCACCAAGAAAACTGAAGTTTCAACGGCAAATGCCCTTATGCTTCAATCCGCCTGCGAGCAGATCGCCAAAGCGATCAAGGATTATCCGGACCTCAAATTAATTGTTGGTCACGGATCCGGGTCATTTGCTCACCAAGCTGGTGCCAAATATCAAACCATAAATGGTTTAACGCCTGGTTCCAGTTCAGCCGATCGAAAATTCTTCTGGCATGGTTTCTTTGAAGTCTATCAGCAGGCTCATCTGTTGAATGAATTTGTACTCAAAGCAATGTATCAAGCAGGAATCCCGGCGATCAATTTTCCTCCAGCCGCGCTGGTAACAACTTCAAATCGCAAAGTTGTAAAATGGGAAATTGAAAATATCAAAATAGCGCTCGATAATGGACTCGTCCCAATTATCTTTGGCGACGTGATCATGGATCAAGCCATTGGTGGAACCATTTTATCTACCGAAGACTTGTTTGAATATCTGACCCATCAACTTTCACCTTCCCGTATCCTTTTAGCCGGCGTTGAAGAAGGGGTTTGGGCAGATTATCCCGCCAACCAGAATTTAATCGAAGTGATCGACCATCAATCCATTCCACAGTTACAGAAAGCCCTGGGCGGCTCAAACGCGATAGATGTCACCGGAGGAATGAAATCAAAAGTTAATCAGATGCTTGACCTTACGGCAAAGTATCCTGAACTTACCGCTCGCATCTTCTCTGGAATGGATTCCGATCATATCTATAAAGCTCTTGCCGGCATTCCTATAGGTACATTGATAAAATCCTGAATTCATAATAGAATTACCGCCGTTAATTTGTCAGACAAATGTGACATTTAAGTGACATTTTTCAATTGTTCAATGATTGGTTGTCACAGATAATTAGACTGTCAAAAAATTTTAAGGAGATGCAATGGCCGCTAAATTTGTTCCAACCCCTATCAAGGTTTTGAACCCAGTTCCCTCTGATATTGAAATCGCCCAGGCAGGCACATTAAAACCGATCACCCAGATCGCCGATGAGCTTGGGTTGCAAGCTGACGAATTAGAATTATACGGACCCTATAAAGCCAAGATCAAACTGGAAGTTTTAGATCGGCTTAAGAACGTTCCTAACGGTAAGTACGTTGATGTTACCGCAATCACCCCAACTCCGCTTGGGGAAGGAAAGACCACTACAACGGTTGGTCTGTCTCAAGCGCTTGGCGCCCATTTAGGGAAAAGGGTGATGACCGTGATCCGCCAACCATCCCAAGGTCCGACCTTTGGCATCAAGGGCGGCGCCGCGGGCGGCGGTTACAGCCAAATCATCCCAATGGAAGATTTCAATCTTCACCTTACCGGTGATATTCATGCCATTACCGCGGCTCACAACTTGTGCGCTGCCGCTTTGGACGCGCGGATGATGCACGAAGTAAAAACACCCGACGATGAAAAATTATTCGATGCCCTCTGCCCTCTGGACAAAAAAGGAAATCGAAAATTCTCCCCGACGATGTTACGCCGTTTGAAAAAACTCGGAATTAACAAGACCGACCCAAATCAACTTACACCCGAAGAACGCTCCAGATTTGCTCGCTTGGATATTGATCCAGGCGCTGTTACCTGGCGCCGGGTAATCGATGTTAACGACCGGATGCTGCGTAAAATTGAAGTCGGTCTCGGCAAGGAAGAAGCCGGTTTCGAACATCGCTCCGGTTTTGATATCACAGTCGCCTCTGAGATCATGGCCATTCTTGCTCTCACAACTGGGCTTGCCGATATGCGCGAACGCCTTGGAGCAATGGTTGTCGCCACAAATCACCGCGGAGAAGCCGTCACCGCCGAGGACCTGGGTGTTGCTGGCGCGTTGACCGTTTTGATGAAAGACGCGATCAAGCCCAACCTCATGCAAACCCTTGAGGGAACTCCCGCGATCGTACACGCTGGACCATTTGCCAATATCGCTCATGGACAGAGCTCGATCATCGCCGATAAGATCGCCCTCAAGTTATCTGATTATGTCATTACCGAATCCGGCTTCGGAGCCGATATCGGGATGGAAAAATTCTTCGATATTAAATGCCGCTATTCCGGGTTGATTCCGCAAGTTGTAGTTTTGGTAGCGACCGTTCGCGCCCTTAAGATGCACGGCGGTGGTCCAAAAGTCATTGCTGGTAAACCTCTTGCTTCTGAATATACTGATGAGAATCTTGAATTATTGGAAAAAGGTCTTCCGAACCTTACCCAACATATTGAAAATGCCTTGAAATACGGGGTTAATGTTGTTGTGGCTGTAAACTCCTTTGTCAATGATACCCCGGCCGAGGTTGAGATGGTTCGCCAAGCCGCCTTCAAAGCTGGAGCAATGGACGCGGTTGTTTCCCGCCATTGGATGGAAGGCGGAGCGGGTGCGGTCGCCCTTGCTGAAGCGGTAGTGAAAGCCTGTGAAGCTCCCAGTGATTTCCAATTCCTTTACCCACTTGATCAACCAATTAAAACCAAAATCGAGACCATCTGCCGGGAAATCTATCGTGCCGATGGCGTTGATTATTCTGAAGAAGCTGAGAAGAAAATCGAGTTGTATACCAAACTCGGATTTGACAATCTTCCTCTCTGCATGGCAAAGACCCATCTCTCCTTCTCCACAGATGCCGCCCTCAAGGGTACTCCTCGAGGATTCAGAGTGTTGATCAGCGATGTAAGGGCGAGTGTAGGCGCGGGTTTTATCTATCCTCTCCTTGGAACCATGCGCACAATGCCCGGTTTGCCAACCCGCCCGGTGTTCTATGACGTCGATCTCGACCTCGAAACCGGAAAAGTTGTTGGTTTGTTCTAACAAACGATCTTTATCCAAAGGACAACGGGCTGTAAACAGCCCGTTGTTTTTTTTTAAGGTACAATTCGCCAATGACGTCTTTGATCCCCACCCTGACTGAAGCGATCGAATTAAGCGGGAAAAATCCTGAGATCATGGCTCAGATCCGAGCGGATTGCTATCATCGGATCGAACAATTCAATCCTCGATTCAATGTTTTCCTGCATATTTCTCCCCCGCCAAACCCAAATCAATCATTTAGCGGGAAATTATCTGGCGCTCCAATAGCGATCAAAGATCTCTATCACCAGCGCGGAACCCCAACTACCGCCGGATCCAAAATTTTTAATGATCACATCGCGGATGAGAACGCCGTTGTGGTTGAGAAATTGTTTGATCATGGCGCTCACATTATTGGCAAAACCAATACTCATGAAATCGCCCTTGGAGTGACCGGAACTAATCCACATTACGGCGATGTACCCAATCCGTGGGACACAGAGCGAATTATCGGCGGTTCGAGTAGTGGAAGCGCGGCAGCGGTTACGCTGGGCATGTGTTTGGCGGCAATCGGCACTGATACAGGTGGGAGCATTCGCATTCCCGCCAGTTTGGCGGGAATTGTAGGGCTCAAACCGACTTTTGGACGTGTTTCAACCAAAGGAATCGTACCTCTTTCCTGGAATCTCGATCACTCCGGAACATTAACTCGTTGCGTGAAAGACGCGGCGGTCATCCTCGAAATCATCAGTGGATACGAGCCAACCGATCCATACTCGGTAAACATGCCGTTGGAGCTTTTTTCGGCTGATCTTGATAAGGGTGTCAAGGGTTTTAAAATTGGGGTTTTAGGCGGCGACATGATCGCTGTCGCCGATCCAGAAATTCAAGCCGCGACCGAGACTGCGGCAGAAATTTTCCGTACGTTAGGAGCCAAGGTCGAAGTTGTGAAATTGGATTTTCTCAAACAGGCAGCGACAGCCAATACGAGTATGCTCAAAACGGACGCTGCCGCTTTTCACTCCAAAGCCATCCAGGAACAACCTGAGCTGTTCGGTGAAGACATTCGGGTTCGCCTGTTGGAAGGAAGAGATTTCCCTGCCGCGGAGTACGCCCACGCCCGGCGAATTCAGACGGAAACAATTCATAAAATCCAGATGTTTTTCGCCGAATTTGACGCATTGATCTTGCCCTCAACCCCCTTCATCGCCCCGAGGTTTAACGAGACAGATCCGCTCAAACAAGCCGGATCATTAAACCGCTTTACCGCGCCCTTTAACCTTTGCGGCGCTCCTGCTATATCAATACCATCTGGTTTTTCATCGGAAGGGCTGCCTATTGGTTTGCAAATTGTTGGCGCGCATTGGAATGAGAAAAAACTCCTGCGTATCGCTCACACTTACGAAACATCTACCGGTTGGAAATTGTATCAGCCCCCGTTCTAAACTATTTTCCTCGCAAACCATTCAAAACGGTTTCGAGTTCCGCCGGCAAAGGAGCGATAAAAATTTTAGGTTCGCTTTCGCCAGGGAGAAGGATCACTAATTTCTGAGCATGTAAAAAGTGCCTTCCAATTGCCAAACTTGGTTTTCGCTTTCCATAAACTTTATCACCCACAATTGGACATCTGATAAAAGCGCAATGGACCCGCACTTGATGGGTTCTCCCGGTGTGCGGATAAAACTCAAGTAAGGTATGCCGCTCAAAGTTTTCAAGGCAAGAATATTCACTGACCGCTTCACGCCCTTTTTGCAGAGTGGTGATCGCCATTTTCTTTCTATCGCTCACATCCCTGCCTATGGGCGCTTCAATTCTGCCTTTTGGGGTGGCTGGTTTGCCATCTACCAGGGCAATGTAGGTCTTTTTTGCCTTGCGTGAACGAAATTGTTCCTGAAGCCAATGCAGAGCGGGTTCATTTTTAGCAACGATAATTACCCCTGAAGTCTCCTTGTCCAACCGGTGGACGATTCCAGGTCTTTCCTCACCCCCAATTCCTTCCAATTCAGTATCGTAACCCAGAATAGCGTTGACCAGGGTTCCAGCGGTGTGCCCCGCGGCTGGATGAACCACCATTCCAGCAGGTTTGTTGATTACCAGAACATCTTCATTTTCGTAAAGGATGTCTAAAGGAATATCCTGAGCTTCTAATTCCGTCTGGCGCAATCCGGGAATGGTGACTTCTATAACATCGCCAGAGTTCAACATTTCTCCGCTTTTCTTTGGCAGTCGTTGATTGATTAACACCTTGCCGCTTTCAATCAATCCCTGTACCCGAGAGCGACTTAAATCAGGTATCGCTCCGACCAAAAACTTATCAAGGCGGAATTCCTCACCTTGACCAACAGTTAGTTGAAAATGCTTGTCTTCACTAACCATCAACCTGATCTTCCGAACCTTCAAATTCCGCTAACTTATCCGCGGATTTTGCCTTCCGTTCCATGATCAAAAGCCCAATCACGAGGATGGCCGTACCAACTGTAATTGCGGAATCGGCTATGTTAAAAATCGCGAAGTTACCGATTGAGATAAAATCCGTCACCCTCATATCGAATAACAAACGGTCGATTACATTACCAAGCGCGCCGCCCAATTGCAGCCCCATCGCGGTTTGCATCCATGCGTTGTCACCAGCTACTGAAGGCAGGTAATACACAAGCAAACCAGCCACTATAAATGCGAGCAGGGCAAATAACAAGCCAAGGTTCTCAAATGAACCAAAGGCTGCTCCGGTATTATAGGAATGGATCACTCTGGCGTAAGGCTGCAACCATTCCATCCCCTCGGGAAGCCAAACCGAGTAGAGCGGCATTTCTCTTACCAAACTTTTTATCCACTGATCAAGCGCGATAACAAGAATCGCGACGGTAAAAAACCTCACGTACGCTTTAAACTTCATCCATTCTCCCTGACTAATCTTCCAAAAAAACTCTTGGCACTCTCGCGCTGATATTCGTCATGATCTCATAAGCGTTGGTGCCAATCATGCCCGCCAATTCATCCGCGCTGATACTCTCTCCGGTTGTTGGATCTTCTCCTAACAAAATAACTGAATCACCAACTTTTGCCGTATCCTGACCGAGATCCACAACAAATTGGTCCATACAAATCCGGCCGACCTGTTTTTTTCGGCGGCCGTTTACAAGGACATCGGTCTTTCCGCTGAAAAGCCTGAAATAGCCGTCTCCGTAACCGCATGGGATGGTTCCAATTTTCGTATTAACTTCAGGCGCCCAAAGGGAACCATAACTTACCGGATCTCCCGCCTTGACCTCTTTGCTGTAAGCCAGTCGCGAATACCAGCGAGCCGCAGGTTTAACTTCTACGGTTCTTAAACTTTCTTTACCCGGATAAATACCATAAAACATAATTCCTGGTCGAACCATATCTAAATGGGATTCTGGGTAATTCAAAATGCCACCTGAATTGGCGGCGTGCCTGATCGGGGGAAAAGGTAAGTTATTACGGGAATAGAAGCTCAATACTTCATTGAACCTTTTTAATTGCTCTGCGGCAAACGAAAATGGTCTTCCGGGTAAATTTTGAATGTCAGCGGGTAATTCAGAGTTGGCAAAATGAGTGTAGATACCTTCAATATCCAAGTGAGGGCAGGAAAGGCTTTCCGCCAAAAATGGTTCCGCCTCATACCAACGGATACCGGAGCGCTGCATTCCGGTATCGATTTTAAGATGAACCTTGATCTGTTTCCCGTGTTGGCGCCCATATTTCTCAGCCGCCCGCAAAATATCGTAAGATGAGATGGTGACTCGAAGCTCATTCCCCGCAAAAAGTGCCAATTGCTCTTCAAACGCTCCGCCGGCAACCAGGATTGGTTTTTGGATGCCAAGGGTACGCAACTGAATTCCCTCTTCCAATAATGCCACACCGATCATATCCACATAAGGTTCAATGTAAGGGGCGACTCGCTCAACTCCATGGCCATAGGCATTGGCTTTCAACATTACGCATACCTTAGCCGGAAAAACATACTGCCGGATGGCAGCGATGTTGGCGTGTAACCTGGGAAGGTCAATTTCCAAATAGGTTGGTCTGGTCATTTTTTTATAGCCTCATTAAACAAAATTGATTATATTCTACAACTCCACAATCCAGCCAGAAGCAATTGGAATGGGCTGGAAAATGGATGGAAAATCAGGTTAAAATCAGTATTATGAAGAATGTAAATCAGATACTGTTAGATATTTATGAGATCGATAAGGAAACAGGTAATTTTAGAATTCCCGTCCGTTTTGAAGACCGTCAGGACCTTTATAACCCAATCGATCCGTCACCTGCGCCGGTGAGAGATCTTTCAGAAGAATTGGCAGATTATTTAGATCAATGCTCTGATGAAATTCCGCTGGAAAAATCAATTCAGATTGAAATTGAGTTCACTACGGGGGATCGTGATGAAAATTTTGAGAAAGAATGCAAATCTTCAATTCGAACCTATTACACTCACGAAATGTATGTTAAGATTAGCGATCTGAATGCGCAAAAGCGGTTATCATTGAAACACCTGGCGGTTTCGATCAGTTGTTTGTCTGCTTACCTTATATCAGAAAATTTTGAATCGACCTTCATTCTATATACCCTACTCCAAGAAGCGGTTCTGATCGGTGGTTGGGTTTTTATGTGGGAGGCAGTAACTCACTATTTCATCCATAATCAACCCACCCGACTGGAGATTGGAAAAAAGAAGCGATTATTGGAATGTACGATCCTTTTTAAGTACCAAAAAGCTTAAGCCATCATTTTATTTTTGAAAGGATCAAACATGCGAATCGTAACAGATAGCGCGGCCGACCTCTCCGCGCAAGAATTAGAGGAATACAAGATCATCAGTGCTCCACTCTTCATCAATTTTCCTGATGGAAGTGTAAACGCCGCGGATATCACTCCGGACGAATTTTATTCCCGGCTTGAATTGATGAAACCTAATGTTCCCACAACCGCCCAACCTTCGGTGGGAAATTTCCGTGATCTTTATCACGAAATTATGAATGAGTCAAAGGAGATTTTTTCAATCCATATCTCCTCTGGTCTGAGCGGAACGATCAATTCCGCCAGGCTCGGCTTGGAAGCTCTCAAAGATGAATTGACTGGTCATCTATGGGACACTTTAACCTTATCCGGCGGAGAACGTTTTCAGGTCCTCACAGTCGCGCTCGGGTATAAGGCTGGTTGGTCGGTAGACAAGATCATAGAACGACTTAAAGTTGTGAGAGAAAAAACCGAAGTAATTTATACCCTCGAAACCTTGGATTACCTTGCCAAGGGTGGGCGGATCGGGCGGGTACAAGCATTGATGGGTTCAGTACTGAAAATCAAACCAGTAATCAATGTTTCGCATGTCGACGGAAAATACAACACAGTTACCAAAACGAGAACAATTCCCTCCGCTATTGACGCAATTACCGAAAACCTGCATGGTATTTACGGGAAAACCCCTCTCTGGCTTACCGTATTGCACGGACAGTTCAAAATGGGAGCCGACCTTCTGACTCAATCACTCACATCGGTATTAAATGTCGGAAAAATCGAAACCCGTCGCATTTCCCCAGTCCTTGGTGTTCATACCGGGCCTGGAATCGCCGGGGTAGCGGCGGTTCCGATGGAATTAATGCAAGATCTGCTCTAAATTACACTGGGAAGTTTTTTGCCAGCAGAATACTTGTCTGGCTGAATCCACTCTCCAAATACATTTTGAGATCCTCTGACCGGTGCGCGAAAATTTGCAACTCAATCCTTCGCGCGCCGCCAGCCTTGGCGGATTCTTCTAACCCACTCAGTACCGGCTTTTCAAGACCCTTCGATTTAAATTGTGGAAACAAGAAAAAATCAAGCAGGTAAATGGTCGGCACAGGTTTTTCGGGATCAATGTAATACCACATCATTCCGATCTTGGTTTCAGCGTTCATTAATACATTCACCAATACCGCGTTCGGAGTATCCAGACCTTGGGGAAGCATTTGGTCAAATTCCGCTCGTGAACGATTAATCGCTTCAGCGGATGACCAATTCCCCGCCTGTACCTGGTCGTATGCGTATTCCGGGATCGATTTTCGCAGGTAAGCGGCTAAATCATCATTGGTCATGGGAGAAAAATTAATCTTATCCAAGGTCAATAACATCCTTTCCAGCCATTTTCTGAACGATTCGATTGGATACCAGGTCCAAGGCTTCGGGGCGGTTCACATAATCGAGATTTTGAGTATTGATCGTCAGTACTGGACATAAGTCAAATGTTCCCAACCAATCATCATAAAAATTATCCAGAAGGTTCAGGTATTCCTCAGAGATCCCTGTCTCCATGCCTCTGGCACGTTCTTTGATCCGCTCCATGAGGGTTGGCACAGGCGCTTTGAGATAAATGAGTAGGTTAGGCGTAGCCAAGCCCGAAAGCACTACCTCGTACAATCTTTTGTAAGCATCGTAATCCCTCTCACTTAAATTTCCGAGATCATGCAAAGCCCGCACAAAAATATGGGCGTCTTCATAGATCGACCGATCAAGAATCACCGTGGTTGACGTACTCGCCAGTTTTTTGTATTGTTCAGCCCGGTGACCCAGAAAATACATCTGCAAGTGAAATGCCCAGGACTTCATGTCCGCATAAAAATCTGGCAAGTAAGGATTGTCAGAAACCGATTCGAATCCAGTATCCCATTTCATCCTCTCTCCCAATCTTTCGGTCAGCGCTGTCTTTCCAGCGCCGATATTTCCGGCAACCACCACGATCTTTTTGGCAGACCTCATTTGTCAACCTCTTTGTCAACCTTGAATAATCCATCGGAAATGATCTTCATTCCATCTTCCAATTGTTCCTCATTGATGATCAAGGGTGGAATGATCAAAATGGTATGCCAATGAGTATAAATAAACAATCCGTTGTCAGTAAAATATTTTTTAAGAGAACGCATGATGCTGTTTGTGGTGTTCCAAGGTGTAATCGGCTCCCTCGTTTCCCGGTTCTTAACCAGCTCGATGATCCCAAATAAACCAATCGACCTCGCGTCACCGACGGAAGGGTGCTTGGCTTTCAAATCTGATAACAAAGATTTAAGCTTTTCTCCCATCTTCCGGCTATGTTCAATGAGTTTTTCGTCCCGCATTACTTCAATATTCGCTACCGCGGCCGCCAACGAGACCGGATGGGAAGTGTAAGTCAACCCTGATTCGAAAGCATTCTCATTAAACACCGCCGCGATTTCCGGTTTGATCGCGACCGCTCCGAGGGGAGCATAGGCTGAGGTAAGTCCCTTCGCCATTGTGATCATATCCGGTACAACTCCCCAATGTTCGATCGCGAACCATTTTCCTGTTCGCCCAAATCCCGCCATCACCTCATCTGAGATCATCACAATCCCATAACGGTCGCAAATCTCCCTCACCCCTTGCATATAACCATCGGGCGGAATGATGACTCCATTTGTTCCGGTGACCGTCTCCATGAGAATGGCGGCGATACTCTCCGGACCTTCATATTGGATCACTTCTTCCAAATGCGCCAGATAATCGCGAGTAAACTGTACTTCACTCACATCAGGATTTGATCGATGAAAGGTTGAGCGGTAACGATATGGGTCAAGGAAATGTACCACGCCGCTCATAACCGTCGGTTCCCAGCCAACCCGGCGAGGATCGCCGGTCAGCGCCATCGCTCCGGCAGTCGCGCCATGGTAAGATCTGTAACGGGTCAGGATCTTGTGCCTGCCAGTAAATTTTCTGGCGATCTTGATCGCGTTTTCATTCGCGTCTGCCCCGCCCAGAGTGAATAAAATTTTCGTCAGCGCCTGGTTGGGTGTAAGTTCCGCGATCATTTTTGACGCTCTGGCGCGGATTTCGGTGGTTAACCCAGGCGCCACGTATGGAATTACATCCAACTGGTCTTTGATTGCCTGGATTACCCGCTCATTGCCATGTCCGATATTTACACACATGGTCATTGAATTGAAGTCAAGATACTTTTTCCCCTTGAAATCCCAGAAATATACACCTTTGGCCGTCTTGACCGGAATTGGATCAACCCTCGCTTGGGCAGACCATGTCCAGAATACGTGTTCTTTTGAGACGGAAACGATTTCTTCATCGCTGATTCGTGGCATAAAAAACCTCATCAAGAATTATCAATATCGCTTAAATCCTAACACAAATCGGTGGAGCAAGCCAAGATTCTTGATATCACTTATAATTTGCCGCAATGACAAATTTCCCCTTTAAAAAAGTAATTATTGTCGGATCCACGGGTTCTGGAAAATCCACTCTCGCCAAACAAATTTCGAAAATTGGGGATATCAAGTACATCGAACTGGATTCGCTCTATTGGCTTCCTGATTGGACTCATCGAAGCAATGAAGAATTTTTAAATCTGGTCAACCAGGCAATTTCAGAAAGCAAATGGGTAGCTGATGGAAATTACCGCGTCTCGCGTGAAATGATCTGGAAACAGGCAGATACTTTGATTTGGTTGGATTATTCATTCTTTGTAATTTTTTCACAACTCTGGACGAGAACTTGGCGGCGGTGGTGGCAAAAAGAATTGCTTTGGGGTACAAATCAGGAACGGTTGTTACCGCATCTTAAGCTCTGGTCCACCAAGGAAAGTCTCTTTGCCTGGCTCATCAGCACCTACCGACTCCGGAAGATCGAATACGCTGCATTTGTAAATTCCGAAGAGTTCAAACACTTACAGGTGATTCACCTTAAAAATCGGGAGGAAACCAAACAATGGATTCAAAGTATTCAATAGATCCCAATCATTTTGACACCAACGCCCCCCTCCATCCGGATGCTTTGATCGGTTTGCGATTATTCAATCGGGGAGAATTCTTTGACAGCCATGAACGGCTCGAAGATGCCTGGGCAGAAGATAAGAGCGATTTCCGCCTGGTTTACCAGGCCATCATTCAGGTAGCGGTAATCATTTTACATTGTCAGAGTTCAAATTACCTTGGTGCGGTTGAGCTGGGAGAAAAAGCTCAAGCCAAATTTATTCTGTTCCCCGACCGCGCCCGGGGGATCAACCTTGCCAAATTGCGCGATGACTTGAGTCTTCTGCTGGCGGAGGTTAAAAGGCTTGGGCCAGAGCACATCAATGAACTCGATCCGAGTTACTTTCAAAAGATTGACTTTGTGGTAGAACAATGATCCTTAAAGCTGGCTCTCCAGTTCCGCGGGTTGTAATCGTTGGCGGAGGACCCGCCGGATTGATCGCTGCCGAATACCTTGCCGGTCTTGAAGTGGAAGTTGACCTGTATGAAAGAAACTCCTCTGTTGGCAGAAAATTCCTTGTCGCGGGTAAAAGTGGATTAAACCTAACCAGAGATGAACCATTGACCAAATTTGGAGAGCATTACGGATCAGCGAGAGAACAAATCCTGCCTGCCTTGCTTGAATTTGGACCGACCGAGGTTCGCGCCTGGGCGCGTTCACACGCTATGGAAACCTTTATTGGTTCATCTGGAAAAATTTTTCCAATTGACATGAAAGGCGCGTCACTCTTGCGGAATTGGAAAGCTGATCTGATCCGATCTGGGGTGCGTATTCATACCGGTTGGCGCTGGATTGACCTTGATCCCGCGGGTAGGATTCTTACTTTTCAAACATCTGAGAAGTTATTCCAGGTCGGGTACGGAACAGTTCTCTTTGCGCTTGGCGGTGCGAGCTGGCCAATAACAGGCTCAACGGGAGAATGGGTGGAAAAATTCATTCATCATGGATTTAAAATCTCACCGCTCCAGCCAGCCAATATGGGATTTGAAGTCGAGTGGAGCAATCATCTGATCGAGAAATTCGAAGGCAAAGCCATAAAAACAGTAACTCTTTCATACAATCTTCCACGGGGTATGGTTCGTTCGAAGGTCGGCGAGTTTGTGATAACCCGTTATGGAATAGAGGGTAACTTAATCTACGCGCATTCATCTTTCCTGCGCGATTTGATCCAGACCCAAGCCAGCGCGATGATCGAAATCGACTTGTTGCCCTCGATCGAGGTCGAGCAAATTTCAGCCAAATTGTCTCAACGCGACCATAAACGATCTCTGACCGCCAATCTGGAGAGATTTTTCTCGTTCTCCAAGCAGAAAATTGGACTGCTTTGGGAAGCCGATTTAAATTTAAACCAACTCAACGATAAGCAACTCGCCGAACGAATCAAGCATCTACCCATCCGATTGAATCGTTGTCGACCGATCAGCGAGGCAATTAGCAGCGCTGGCGGAATCCAATTTGCCCAATTGGATGAGTATTACATGTCAAAAGTACATCCTGGGATTTTTTTCGCGGGAGAAATGCTGGATTGGGAAGCGCCAACCGGTGGTTATCTTCTGAATGGGGTCATGGCAACTGGCTTAAGAGCTGCCAAAGGCATGTACAGGCACTTGCGCCAAGATCAATGATGATGGTGACTTTCACCACCATCTCCACCGAGAAAATGATACCAACTACCCATCTTTGATGCGTGCTTTGCGGCATAGGCGGAAATCAGGGAGGAAATTGGAACTGCCGCCATCAGTCCGATCGAACCGACCAGCGCGCGAACGATCTCTTCAGCCATAAATTCAACATTGATCAAGTAGTTTATGTCGCTCTCTCCCAAGGCGAAGAGGAGTAATAATGGCAACGACGCGCCGGTATAAGCCAGCACCAATGTATTTACGGTAGCGGCTACGTGATCTTGACCAATTCTCATCACGCTCCGATAAATCTCATGCACGGTTGCTTGCGGATCAGCTTTAAAGAGCTCGAAAGAGGAAGCCACTTGAGAAGTTACAAGATCATCCAATACCCCCAGGGCACCGATGATCATCCCTCCAAGCAAGAGTCCTTGCAGATTTATGGTACTGGAAGCGGCTTGAACCAGGAATAACGCGTTTTCATCCCCAAAACCGCTTAAACGTGCCGCCTTGACAAATACCAACGATAAAACGCCTGTAATAACCAGAACGATTAAAATGCTCATCACCGCGGAATGGGTTTTAATATTCCAACCATAAGTGATATACAAGGTTGAAACCAGCAATAAACCTGACCCGATCAGGCTTACCCGAACGGGATCTTCCCCGCCCAGAATGTGGGGGATTACATAGCCAAGAATGATCCAAAAACTTATTCCCAAGGCGGTTAGCGCCCGAAATCCTTTAAACTTCGCCATCCAAAGGATGGAAACTACAAATAGACCAGTCAGGTACCATAGTACCTTTGATCGGTCATGATCAGTAAAATAGGCGGTCACAACCCCATCTGGACGGACATCGATGGTCACGAAGATCTTATCGCCGACCTCTAACAACGAGGAATTTGGGCGAAATGCGAATTTGCCATATTCCACACTCATGGGAATATCCTTGTAATTGCCATCCAGTATACGCGCCTCAACAATTTGGTAATTCTGGACAACGTCCCCCATTTGGATTTCACCTGTTTCAAGGATTTTGGTTACTTCAGCCTTCGAGACGCTTGAACCAAATCCAGGGCCGGATTTTTCAATGGTTGGATAGTATAAAAAATATGGAATCCCCCAGATTGCTCCCGCGATAAATACCACCAACACCAGGATGATGGTAAATAGAAAAGGACGGTAATTTTTCAATGGGATATTGACTAATCGGCTTTGGTTTCTGCCGTGATTACAACCGCTTCGGATTGTTTTTTGGCGGCATCCGTGTTTATGTTTACATTATTGATCAAAGTTGGCTTACGTTCACTTACAAGCTGATTGAGCAAATTCACCAACTTGCCTGAATTTCTCGCTGTGTCGGCATAAGCCAGAACAAGCTGTCCGCTGGAGGCAATGGATAATCCGATTAACGATAACAGAAAACCTGCCCCGAGAGTGTATAACCTTGTATCAATCAGAATATATCCAGTTCCTTGCATGATGTAGTTATTCGCGAGTTCGAGTACCTGAAAATGGTAACCAAATCCAATGGCGGCAATACCGATTCCCAATACAATCAGCACCAAACCGAGGATGATCGCGAGGATTGCGTTAATTCGGACAAAGATATACATATCAGGCCTCCAAAAATATTACACGGTTGTACAAACTAATAATACACCGAAAAACCATAATAGGTATTACAGGTGGATTACGATTAAATTCAGTCTGAATTTGAAAATGGGGCGATCTCATCGAAAATCTTCTCAAGTTGAACAAAAGGATAACGGGTGATCCATTCGTAAAAGCCGTCCCCGATCAGATAACGCGTTGAATTCAGATCAGGAAATGAAGTGATTGAAATCGCGGATTCGAGGGCGGAGATTGAAATCGCGATATCAGACGATATTCCAGCTTCGGACGACAATCTTTGGCTGGCAGAACGAGTCACGGGTAACAAACTGGTTTCTCTGGTCCAAGTGACTTGCCGTTCGTCCTCAAGCAGCCAGCGGACAAAAAGATACGCTCCCATTTGGGTCTTCGGTTCGGATTCAGGAATGATCAGATCAAAACCGTACAAAATAGCGCTAACCTCACCAGGATAGGGAATCAGTTCTATCTGATCCTTGATGCCAAGCGCGTTAATGGCGCTTCGCACTTCCGCCAGCGATTGAATATCCACACTCGTAATGATCGTCTTCCGGGCTTGGAGGTTCTCCAGTATGTCATCTTCGCTTGTATACCAAATACATCCCTCATCTCGAAGGGTTTCAAGTTCCAACAATACCTTTTTACCGTTTGACAAGTCAAATACTTGCTGAGAGCCACCGTTGATCATCCAACTGATCGGTTCTGGCCAGTTTGAATCCCCGATCAAAAGGTATCCTCCAAAATAATCATTGGTAAGGTCATCATCTGTCTTCCAAAATTGATTCGCGGCGCAGATTTGTGTCTCAAATTCTTTGAAAGTCTTTGGCGGATTTCGAAAACCCAATTCCTGAGCGAAGGAAGCGTTATAGAGCAGAAAACGGGCAGATCGGGTAAAAGGGACTGAATTCCAATCCTTGCGAGTTCCAAAAAAATTATTTCCATCCATGCCGGTATCCGCCATCTGCATATATGGCAGCCAATCCAACGGTTTGATTGTGTCTTCCGGTAGATCGCTCAGTTGGTCTAAAAGTAAGCCGGGTAATTCTTTTTGATTAACAGTCAGCGCGGTACGCAACTCAAAGATGGTATTGAAACGGGTCGGCACCATCTGAATTCCATATTGATTGACAAGATTGAACTTCGCGATCTCCTGCTCCATCAAGCTGGCTTGCTGACCCGAAAGGGCGTACCAAAAGGCGACTTTCACGCCAGCGATCGCATCGGGTTGCGCACCAAGATCGACAACCGGCTGTGCAGTGGGTGTCATCTGCACGATAAACGGGGTTGGAAGGCTTTTGGTGGGAGTTGAGGTTGGTTCTGGGATTGTTGTAGCCCCGGTGCAGGATACCAAAAAGATTGAGATGAACAAGATTATTAATTTTTTCATGTCAAGCCAGAAATTTACTGATGATGAAGCCTTCGGTTGATTAAGATGGAATAATTACTCGATTAGTCAAAAAAGCAGGCGGGAGTGCATGGGAGTCGAACCCACCCTGGACCGCACCGCGACCCAATGCCGATTTTGAAGAACGGAAAGCTCACCGGAACTTACGCACTCCCGTCAATAATATTACCCGATTTTTTGGATGAATAAATATTTTCAAAAAGAAAGACTTCCTATTTGGAAGTCCTGGTTTAGTCGGGGCGCTGGGATTTGAACCCAGGGCCTCTTGCACCCCATGCAAGCGCGCTAGCCGGTCTGCGCCACGCCCCGATGCGATCAATTTGTCTCGCGGATGGGTATTATATCTTTATCTTTCCAATTTGGCAAACAATTCAGACGGGTGGATATGTGAAAACAAACTCCCGCTCACCCAGCAATTCATAGATCAACTTGCCGGCGAATAAATTGGCACAAGTGACCAAAAATTCATCCAATCGCGAATTTATGATTGAACATTGAATGGTCACATCCACTTCAAAATCCTCAGTAATATCTATCCCATCAAATTTTTGGATTTGCTTTTTCAGGGTCTCAAATTGATCATAACCGGCAATAAATTGAATATCAGTTACCAATTCAGGGTAGCCTCGTTGGGTTATCGCAATCGCGTTTCTGGCCGCGTTCGTATAGGCTTTTACCAAACCGCCTTTCCCAAGCAACACCCCGCCGAAATAGCGGGTAACTACGATCACCACATCTCCGAGTCCGCTTCCTCTTAATGTCATAAGGACGGGCATTCCAGCAGTTCCGGAAGGTTCGCCATCGTCGGAACAATAATCTGTGATCTGGTTACCACCGCCGATCAGGTAAGCCGGAACATGGTGATTCGCGTCCGGGAATTCCGAGTGGATTTCCCGGATGAAATCCCGCGCCTGTTCGATCGAGCGCGCCGGCGCCAAGGACGCGATGAACCTTGAATGTTCGACCTCCACTTCGATGCGCACCTTTTTCAACGGGATCGCGTAATTATTGGGCATGAATTGATTTTAAAACAAAAACCCGCCAATGGGCGGGTTGTGTGCCGAGGGAGAGAATTGAACTCTCGACCGAGCGATTATGAGCCGCTTGCTCTGCCGCTGAGCTACCTCGGCGTTATTGCTTATTAAGCGCGTTGAATTTTAACGTGTGCCACTGAAATTGTCAAACGATATCGACGGGTTTTTCCAACCTTGATTTTGAAAGCTTGTGCTGCCGAATACTCACCGTAAGGTCATAAAAAATCCATAGATTCATCGCCAATCCAAGCGGAGCGACTGTGAGGAGATAAAATTCCAATGGCAGTCGGGTGTGAAAAAAATAATTAGTGCTTGCTGAAAAGATTGGCTGGATTACAAAAACGACAAACCCAACCCAAAACCATGTCAAAAATGATCTCTGGGTTACCCAACCGCGATCAAGAGCAACCAAGAAAAATGGATAAAATAAGAGATTCATCTCAAAATGAGAGTGAATTGTTATCAGAGTGGTTGCAAAAAATAACAAAAAATAACCCAATAATTTATTTTCAGGTCCCTCCATATTAAAATCTTGAAACTGTTTCACCAACAGCCAAACGATGAAAACCGCCCCCAAGATCATCATAAAATTGCTTAAGTTAGTGCCAAAAATCTGATTGAATACTTCCCCTACCATCCGCCAGTTTGCCATCCTTACAACATTAGCGGCAGAATTGCCACTTGCCGAACCGGAAAGTATATTAATAAAATCGAGAGCCCCCTCGAGCCCAACAAGACTGATAGATCCAATCACAACGATTAATGCGCCTAAACTAAACGAAAACAGAGTTTTATAATTCTTTGTTAACAGCAAAAACGGAAGAATGAGTAATAATGTTTGAAATTTTAATAATAAACCTGCCAACCACAAGCCAGCGATAAATTTCTTTCCCTTGATTAGGTTTCGAACAAATTCACCCGCGAATACCCCTAACCATACGTTTAATTGCCCAAATTTGATATTATTAAAAAAAGGTGCGGACAGAATCAAGATTATGAAGATCCACCAAGGAAAAGGTCGGCCTTGACTTACTGACCAGAAAAAGAAAAGCATATAGAAGACAAAAACCAATAAATTTATTACTGACCAAAGCACATAACTGTTCTGAATTGGGACGGTAGCCAATCCCAAAAACGGCAAACTAAAGATTGGAAAATAAGGGAAGGGCAGATATTCATAAGGAGCATAAGGATCAAACATCTTTGGATAAACTGCTTTTTGGTAATTTCTACAATATTTCCAAATCGTAAATACCACTGATTCCATTATCAAGAGCAGCCTTTCCAGAACTCCAATAAGCGCAGAAATCGATCCCGGTTGACCAGCAGTTAATCCCATAGATCAAATCTACCCCAATGAAGATGGCGTAGATGATTAATACAATTGCGAGAGACCAGGTTAACAGCCTGTGATTTTGGAGAAATGAGCTCATAAATTTTCCAATTTTCTCCTCAATTTTACTGATCGATTAGTATCCCAGTGATCAAAACTTTGGTTTTAAGTGGATTACCCCCCGCTTACCGGAGGGAAAAGGGCAATTTCATCCCCATCTCGAATGTTCTGGTCCTTTGCCGCGAATTCCTTGTTCACCGCGACTAACAACGTCCCCATGGATGGTCCAATTTTTGGATAACGTCGCTCGACCTCATCTAAAAGGTCTTGTATCTTTGGCTGATCAACATCCAAATCAATTTCCGCCTTCGATATCCCCGTACGAAGTTTTACGGTAGCAAAAAATAGGACCTTAAATTTCATATTTTCTAAGTATAGCGTAAATCAAATTACAAACCAACCAAGAACCAAGCTGCCAGTACCGAAAAGAGCGAGCAGCCAAAATTTACCAGATCATTATTTAACCAGAAAAATCCTCTTATTTGATTGGTAGCTGTTCCACAAATGTGAAACGGATGTTTCTCAGTCTCTTTCTCACAAACCGGGCAATAGTAGATCGCTTGTGCCGTGGCTCCCAGCAGGGAGTCAAAAATTCCTCCACTGAAACCAGTGAAAGTAATCAGCAAGGTAAAGGTTAACCAATCATGTCCATAAGGAGAGAGCAACGCCCCCGGTAACGCTACCACAAACGCGCCTGCCAGCGAGCCAAATGAACCAACCCAGGATATGCCGCCAGATGTTCCTTTTTCTACCCTTTTGGATAAATTCAGAATATGCCGCGGTTGAGAAGGGCTCAGGACCCCGATTTCGGTCGCCCAGGTATCGGCATTAACTGCCGCAAGCGACGCGACAAACAAAAGCCAGATGAGGCCGCTGTCGGGATAGAAACCATGCAGAAGTGCCGCCAATCCAGCCAAACCACCATTCCCAAACACTTGTGCCCAATCTCTTTTACTGCCTTTGGAAAACTTTTCATCCAGTCCAACTTTTTTCTTTTTAAAGGCTTTTGAAAGAGCGCTGGAGGTAATGAAAAAGATCAGCAATATTATCGCCCATTGCCAACCCCCAACTCCAAAAATGATCGTTCCCAAAAGTGTGGCGGATATTGCCCCCGTTAAATCCAAAGATCTTAATTTAAATGCCACCGCGCTGACAAGAACCGCAAAAACAAAACCAATAAATATGGATGACATCATGCGCGAAAAACCCCGGTTTGAAGTAGGAAGAGAATTGAAATGATAAGCAATAAGGTCGTTGAAAGATTGCTCACCCAAAGCATTTTTGCCAGGTTTCTTTTTTCAGCGAATTGATAGAGAACCATCCCTAAAAAAAATGAGAAAAGAGAGAGGATCCAACTAAGGATTGGAATCAAGAGGATTTGCGAGCCAGCCACCGGCTCTAAAGGCGAAAGATCCGCTCCAAACCCAAGCGATACTGAATCAAGTCTCGGCGCGAGGTAGGTAACCCAAACCATGATCCCAATATTAAGAAAAAAATTCAGGGATAGAACGAACTTGTTCAAATCAGAGCGTAAGATTTCCAAAAATACCAAATTGGCGTTTTCAGATTTTCCTCCACTTCTTTCAAGCGATCCCATTTCGACTTGGCGGTTAAAAACATTGATGAATTTATTGGGTTCATTTGGAGAAATCGCCAAAATTCTTTTTGATGTCCCAATGAAGATCAACGTACTTACTTCAGAAGCAAAATATTCAATGGTTCCGAGGTTGTGGTCATAAACCGTTCCTAAAATCTGACCCGGAAAACGAATCAGAGGTAATGGAAATCTTTGTTGGCTTTCGGCTTGACCTCTAATCCACTCAATATCTGATAATGGAATTTTCTCCTTTCGTAAACCCCAATCAATCAAAAGATAATCCCGGTCAATGGTGTAACGAGCGTTATAAAGACCGTAGGTACGAGAACCAATCATAAATAAAAGGAAAATACTCCCAAACAAGACCAGAAGGCTGATGCCTAATCCAATATCGACCTTGCCTTGGAGGATGTTAATCGTTGAAAAAATAACCAAACCTACCAGAATCAGAATCAGGACGGACGCGACGAAAAGTCCATTTCTGCGGTTTGGAGGAAACGCATTGCTCAATCTGCCAATTCCTTTAACAAACAATCAGCTACCATTTCCACCTGGGATCTGGTCATAACGCTGCTGAAAGGTAAAGCCAGTCCGCGTTTACCTAACTTTTCCGTTTGCGGGTAATCCCCGCTCCGGTACTCAAAAAGATCGATCATGTAAGGTTGAAGGTGGATGGGCAGAAAATACGGACGGACCGGAACGCCCCGGTCAGCCAGGCGTTTAGCCAGATTTTCTCTATTTTTACCCTCATCAACTTGAATTACATAAACGAACCAGGACATGCGGGTCGTATCTGGAAGAATTTCCGGGATTCGAATCCCAGAGATCCCCTCCAAAGCATTTGAATACCACTGGGCAACCTTCTCTCTTTTACTCAACAGTTCATCGATCCTTGTCAGTTGGGATGAACCTAAAGCGGCAGACATTTCATCGAGACGATAATTGTAGCCAAGGTAGGTATGCGACAACCAGGTATCACCCGGCGCTCGACCTTGATTACGCAGCGCGCGGATGAGATCCGCTTTGCCATCATCGTTGGTCACCACAATGCCGCCTTCACCGGTGGTTATTTGTTTGTTTGGATAAAAAGCAAAAACCCCATATTTTCCGAAAGTTCCAGCAAGGCGTCCTTTGTAGCTCGCTCCCAACGCCTCACAAGAATCCTCGATCACCGTCAGGTCAAAATCCTGAGCAATTTTCAAAATCAGATCGTAGTCGGCCGGTTGTCCAAAGACATCAATTGGCATGATCGCTTTTAATTTCCCGTTTCCGGAATTTTTTCGAGGAAGCCATTTCGCGGCTCTTCCGCCTCCCGCTCTTAAATCCGCGACCGCTTCTTTCAATTGGGATACATCCATATTACCGGTGCGCGGATCGACATCCACAAAAACAGGAACTGCTCGCTCAAAAAGGATCGCGTTGGTGGAAGCCACAAAGGAGAAAGGTGTAGTAATTACCAGGTCTCCATCCCGAATATCCTCAGCCCGGATAATGGTATGTAAGCCGGCGGTCCCTGAATTGACAGCGATGGCGTGCTTGGTACCAACAAAATCTCGAATAGCGTCTTCAAATTCTAAAACCTTGGGACCCATACTGAGCAATGGCGTATTGATCACATCCCAAACAGCCTTGCGATCCTGATCATTTATATCCGGAGAAGACATTGGTATCGGCATTTTCAAATTCCTCCCGCTGCAATCGATTGAACAGATTCAACCAATTCAGCGATTTTGATCAAGGTATTATCCGTGGCAGTTCGTAGCTTCAACTCTACAGCGCCTTCGCGCAACGCACGCTCACCTACCACAATCCGGATCGGACATCCGATCAAGTCCGCGTCATTAAATTTCACTCCAGCGCGCTCATTCCGATCATCAACCAAAATTCTCAAGCCCGCCTGACTTAAAGCTTGCTCTATTTCTTCAAGCGGCGCCAAAGTATCCAGTTCTTTTCCAGGAATATTCATCAAATAGATATCAGCCGGTGCGCAAGAAGTGTTGAAGGTCAAACCACGATCATCACGCAATTTTTCCGCGATCCCGATCAAAAGATTTAAATATCCGTTATCAGAACCTGAATATGCGTCAGAGGCAACCAAACTGCCTCCACATCTGGGACACTGATTTCCCGCGGAAGCCGCTCTCAAATCCATCAAAATATCGGCAGAATAATCCCGTCCATAATTCGTATTGAGCAGATGAAAGCCAACTTCATTCGCGCCGGCGACCAGATTGGGAGATTTTTCGATTTGTTGATCGACCACAATCAAAGCCTTTGAAAGGCCGATTGGAGACGCGAAACCCGGAATGGCACCGATGCCAAGGATTTCCTCAGCGGAGGCAAGCCGAACTTTCCCGATTCGGCTTTCAAACTTGGAAAGACTCAATTGTTGATCCCCACGAATTACTACGAAAACAACCTTTCCATCCGATTCACGTGTATAAAGCAAAGCCTTGGCGGTTTTCTTCTCAGAAATATTTAAAAACTCCGCCAGGGATTTAATCGTATTGCAATTTGGAGTTAGCACTTTTTCGAGTTTGCCCGGAATTTCCTGGACAGAAGGCTGTAGGGTAACTGGTATATCGGTTGGAGTATCGCCGAAAAAACATGAGGGGCAGTAAAGAAGATCTACCTTACCGTTTTCGCTTAAATAATAACTTTCATTATTAAAATTCCGGACAATGACCAATCCACCAAATTCTGAATAAATTCCGGGTTTAAGATTCTCCTGGTATTTTTCAACAAGGTGGCGGGTGGAGAGTTTTCCAAATTCGGTCAGGTTGAAATCCCTATCGATGTAACCTGCCCGAAACAAGAGTTCGGCTCCCTTGCTTCGTAAATCAGCCGGAGCCGAACGATATGTTTGGATATTAAGATCTGAAAATTTCATCAATTTATTCCTCCATGGGCGCCTGATTCAAAGTTCCTAACTCCAGATCCACGTTCTCTTCCATCCGCATCTGGCCTCTCAAGAATGCGCCTTCTTCGGTGACAAAGGCGGTCGTAACCACATTCCCATAAACCCGCCCTGTCGATCGAATCTCAAGTTTTTTGGTAAGAATATTCCCCTTCACAGAACCAGCCACAATAACATGCATCGCGCGAACGTCTTCGCAGGTTACCTTTCCACTTTCTCCGACGATCAGCATCCCATTCAGCTCGATCTGTCCCTCAAAGGTGCCCTCAATGCGAACTCCGCCAGTACCGCCAATTTTTCCTTCCCAAATTAAGCCTGGTCCAAGAATGGAATTGATCCGCTCAAATGAACGGATGGCAGGTTCAGTTGTCTTTGGGGGTTGGTTTCGTTTAAACATAATACCTTCTGTCTCGATCTTCTTAATTTTACCTTTAAACAAAAAAACACGCCCAGGTGGGCGTGTCGAACTTGGAAAGTGAGCTTATCCTTCTCCACTCTTTACAGGTTCAAGAGCCATGATGTTATAACCGCTATCCACATAATGAATTTCACCGGTTACATGGGAAGCCATATCTGAGCATAAATAGACTGCCGCGTTACCACAGTCCTCGATGGTAATATTTTCTCGCATCGGAGACATTTCGGCGAAGGATTTATACATATCCCGGAAACCGGCAATTCCCATGGCAGCCAAAGTGCGAATCGGACCAGCCGAGATCGCGTTCACTCGAACACCCTCAGGCCCAAAATCCGCGGCCAGATAACGAGTGCTTGCCTCCAGAGCAGCTTTCGCGACACCCATCATGTTGTAATTAGGCGCGACTTTCTCCGAACCATAATAAGTAAGGGTCAAGAAAGCGCCGCCTTTGTTCATCAATGGCTGAAAAGCCTTCGCTAAAGCCACATAAGAGTACACACTGATATCCATGGCGAGGTGAAAACCTGCCCGGCTCGTGTTGTAATATTTCCCGCTTAATTCTTCTTTGTTCGCAAAACCGATCGAGTGAACCACAATATCAACTTTGCCAAAAGCCTTGGCGGCTTTTTCCGCGACCGCGCTGATTTGTTCATCGGAAGCGACATCGCATTGTTCGACAAAGCTTACCCCTAACTTTTCCGCTAACGGTTTAACTCTTTTTTCCAATGCTTCACCCGCATAGCTGAATCCAATTTTCGCGCCTTCCCTGGCAAACGCTTCGGCAATTCCCCAAGCGATAGATTTATCATTGGCGATTCCAAAGATCAAGGCATTTTTGCCACTCAATAGTCCCATAAGTCCTCCAGATTTGTTTTTCGCGTTACCAGATACCGCCATGGAATTGATTTCCAAGGTTCGGGTACATTATATAAACCCACTCGCGGGCGGATAGTAACGCTCTCCTCTGGAATCAGTCGTCCTTCCTCAATCCAAATTCCACTGGTTGGATTGGTGATATCCGCGCCATGTTGACTGCCATCGATTTCCATTGCCTGGGTTAGCTTACCTGGACCATCGGACCAGTGTTTTCTACTCACATGACCACGATTCCGGCTGACAAGTTCCAGTCCCTGGTCAATAACAACCGTCCTCACTAATACCGCGGCTGGAATCCCTGCGGCTTCTGTGACCACACAGAACATCCAGTGATTTCCATAAGTAAAGTAGATATAAGCCATTCCGGGTTGGCCATACATCACCGCGGTTCTTTTGGTCAATCCTGATTTGGCATGACAACCAAGATCTTTTTCGCCAATATATGCTTCCGTTTCGGTGATGATTCCGCTGATCGTTTGTTCTCCCGGTTTGACACAAAGCCGCGCGCCAATTAAACTCCGGGCGACTTCCAAAGTGGGTTGATCATAAAAATTTCTTGTGAGCGCGTTTCTTCCAACAGATCCGGTTTTCACTTTTTCAGATGCCCGATGTCACCGATCACATGCACATTCCAACGGTGCGCCTTGGGGAAATATTGGAATGAAGAAAATGATGTATTGGGCAGATTAAAATGAGGAGAACGTTGTTTGTTTTGAGGTGTCAACCCAAGAATCGAGTAAATCAGCATATTCAAAATAGCACCGTGCGAGACAATCAAATATTTTGCGGGCTTTCGTTTAAGTACGCTATATAAGGCGGCGCCAGCCCGCAGGTAAAGCGCCCAATCACCTTCCTGAGTCTCATCCAGAGTCATGAATGGATTCGTTGTTGAGAATGAAAAAGATCGATTCGCCAACTCAGAGCGAAGCATGCCCGAAAGTTTGCCCATCTCCCTCTCCATCCAGATATCATCGTACTCCAGGGAAGGCAATTTCATCCGGGAAGTAAGGATTTGGGCGGTTTCCTTTGCCCTACTCAGTGGACTGGAAATAACATGATCAAATTCTTTTTTTTCTTTAATCCAGCGATTGGCAAGCTGGTTGGTTTGTTCCTTGCCAAACGGAGTTAGCGGGTAATCGGATTGTCCTTGAATTCGATCTTCAACATTACCTACAGACTCTGCGTGCCGCAAAAGGGTAAGCTCAAAAACTGGAAAGGTTTTATAGATGTGCTTCTTCATCGGTCTGGTGATTTTTTGACTAAATAAATCGGGCGTGATTTTACCTGCTGGAAGATATACCCAATGTATACACCGAGAAAACCGAGCAGGATCATGATAATTCCACTGGCGATCAAGAGTACCGCCATCAAGGAGCTCCAACCAGGCACAATTCTTTCATCCAGACCAGCCATCCAAAGGTAGGCTACATAGATCATTTGGACAAGCGCGAGAATGATAAACAGACCGCCGATACTCAATCCAATGTAAAGCGGTACGAGCGAAAAGGAGAAGACGGCATCCGATGCCAGGCGGACCATCTTGCCAAATGAATATTTGGAAACTCCAGCAGTCCGAACTGGTTCCTCATAAGGCAGGATGATGCTCTTATAACCCATCCAGGCGATCATCCCGCGAAGAAATCGATGGTATTCCGGCATGGACCTGAGCCCGTCCAAAGCCTGGCGCGACATGGCTCTGAAGTCCGCGGAGTTTGGTTGGATATAAGTTCCGCTGATCTTGTTGATGATTTTGTAGAAGAAGGTGGAAGTTGAACGCTTCAAAAACGGCTGAGTCGTACTTTCGATCCGTTGGGTCTGAACGATATCATAACCATGTTCAATCAGGTCAATCATCTGCGCTAACATGGCTGGTGGATGTTGCCCATCACTATCCATCGAAATGATCACATCACCCTTGGCGTGATCCAATCCCGCCGTGAGGGCTGCCTGATGACCGAAATTGCGGCTGAGAAAGAGCGGAATTACCCTTCCATCCGAAGAAGCGATCGATTCCAAAAGAGCGCCGGTACCGTCCGCAGACCCGTCGTCGATATAAATGATTTCCACATCCCGATTCATCTCATCCAAGACAGTGATCAGGGAGGTGTGGAAGGCAGTTAATCCTTCGATTTCATTAAATACGGGAATGACGATTGAGCACAGTTTTTTCATCTTGCTTCCAATTATATATATTTTAACGTTTATTAGTTCAAAGCCCGGAGGTTAAAAGTGCAAAAACATCATCCAAGCCAGGCTCTGTGATCTTAAGTTCGTCGATATTAAGAAGTGTTACTCGTAACGCCTCGTTAAGGTCCGAAATATTAAAACCACCTGCCAAAATTACCTTAAGATGATCCCCGCTGAGGGATGAATGCCGAATCATCTCCTGGGTTTCAGTCCAGGTGAGACATTCAGTGAGATGGGGAGTGGCGATCTCAACAACTTCACCGGTGACGATCGTTTGTTTCAATCCGGAAGGTGTGTCCATCGCCAATATCTTACCATCCCGCATGATCGCGACCCGCCCGCAATATTCCGCCTCATCCATGTAATGGGTCGTAACCAGAATCGTAACTCCCTGATTGGCAAGGGAATAGATCAAATCCCAGAACAATCTCCGGGCATTTGGGTCAACGCCGCTGGTCGGCTCATCCAGGAACAAAAGCCGAGGTTGATGGATGAGAGCGATACCGAGCGCCAAACGTTGCCGCCAGCCAGTTGAGAGGTCCCTGGTCAATCCATTAAACTGGGCTTCGAGACCAATCTGCTCACAAACCTCGATCACTCTGCGCTGATCGTGAATCCCATATACACCCGCGTAAAATTCGAGGTTTTCACGGACAGTGAGGTCATCATAAATCGCGAATTTTTGGGACATATACCCTACCCTGGATCGGACTTCTTCGGATTGTTTAAACGAATCAAATCCAAGCACCCAAGCCTTCCCTGCGCTGGGGGATAACAATCCGAGCAACAGGCGGATGGTTGTAGTTTTACCGGAGCCGTTAGGGCCTAAAAAGCCGATGATCTCACCTTCGTTGACTTGAAAATCAATTTGATCGAGGGCATTGAACTCGCCAAATTTCTTTGACAAACCTTTTACTTCAATGACGGTTTTGGTCATTGGGTTCCCCCATCATCGGCGGATAGAGAAATGAAAGCATCCTCAAGGGTTGGAACGATTCTTTTCAACGACCTTAACTGATAACCGCTCTCCTTGATTTGTTTTGTTGCTGAGATAGTGATCTGATCGACATCATCTTTATTGACGATAAGGTGAAGCCGATCACCAAAGGCACGAACATCCTCAACCCCCGCGATTTTCGACAGGATTTCTTTAACATGCTGACCGCCATCGACTTGAACCTCGATCACGGAGTTCTGAAAACTTTCCCGAATCTGGGTTGGCGTTCCCTCACGGATAATCGTGCCATTTTTCATAAATCCGATTCGATTGCAACGGGCAGCCTCATCCATATAGGGGGTGGTTAACAAAACGCTGTATCCTTCCGGGCCGCTTGCCCTCGAAAGCTTGATCATTAATTTCCAAAATTCCTGCCTGGTTACAGGATCCACTCCGGTGGTTGGTTCATCCAATAACAAAACCCTCGGTTTGGAAACCAAGGCGGTCGCCAAACCTAATTTTTGCTTCATCCCCCCCGATAATTTTCCGGCAAAGCGTTCCTTAAATTCGGACAAACCCACAAAATCAAGAATTTCATCGCTGCGTGGCTGCCATTCCGATCGATGCATGCCGCGAACCTCAGCGAAAAAGTGAATATTTTCCAAAACGGTCAGATCTTCGTAAAGCGAAAATTTCTGGGAAAGATAACCTACTTGCGACCGGGCTTGTTCCACCTGGCTGCCAACATCATACCCACAGATTTCTACACTACCCGCATCAGCTTTGAGCGCGCCAATTAGCAAGCGTAAAGTGGTTGTTTTACCAGCCCCATCTGCGCCCACCAATCCATAGATCTCGCCAGGTTGGATGTGCAATGAAACATCCTTGACAGCTTCAAGCGTTCCAAAAGATTTACGTAAACCACTGGCTTTAATCATCCTACTTTATCCTCATGGGAGGAAAACGACATCGGCGGGCATGCCCGGTTTGATCAAACCTTCAGGATCGATTACATGGATCTTGATCGCGAATACGGTTGTTTTTCGGCCATCGATCGTTTGCACATTCCGGGGAGTGAATTCGGCTTGATCAGCGATCCGGGTTACCTGACCTCCAAAGACGACTCCCGGGAAGGAATCAACCCTGATCTCAACTTTCTGATTCAGGGATACTTCACCATATCGATCTTCGGTCACAAAAACAGTAAGGGTAAGGTTACTGAGATCCAAGAGCGAAAAGCCAACCGTACCAGGGTTTACCACTTCGCCGACCTCCACATTTTTTGTTTGGACAACGGCGTTGATCGGGCTTTTAATGTCAAGTTTGGCGATCTGAGCATCAATCAATGCCAGGTTTGCCTCAGCGGTAGTAATGGCTTTCTCCATGCTATCCAGTTGAGCTCTTGCCTGACGAGCCCCAATCTCCGCCATTTTTAATTCCAGAGATTGATCTCCCGTTTGAAAGCGCATGATCTTGATTTGGACCGTGTCAAGTCGCTGCTGAGCTACCTGCAATTTTGCCCGGGCTTCCAAAACATCCGCGGCGCCATCCGTAGTCAGAGAGTCCACATAATCCCTTTCGGCACTTTCCAGTTCCAATTTTGCTTCATCCAATTTAAGCTTTGCGGTATCAATCAGAATTAGGTCCGCTCCGCTGACATTCAGTTTATCGAATACCGCTTTCGCGACTTCATACGCGGTGCGTTCGTTCTCCAGGTTCTGTTCAATTTCAATGAAACCAATCGCCCCAACCCGTTGAGCAATGGACGCCATTTCCTCCCGTTTTTTATTCAAATCATCAACGGCCGCTCGTTCCTCAATCTGCAAGGATGTGTATGTCTCATCCAGATCAAAATACCATTCAGGTTGTTGAATTTCAGGGGTGTCTGTCTGCAACAATTGCGAAGTCCGTAAAGTACGAGCATCCGCCTGGGCTTTGTCATACGCTGCCGCGTATCGTGTTTCAGCCAATTCAACTGCCAATTGAGCGTTATCCCTGGCCGACACAGCGGATGCCAGTGAAGCCGCCGCGACTGCCCTCTGGGCAGCGAGGTATGTTCCATCCAACCTTAAGAGCAATTCCCCATCGGTGACCGAAAGGCCTTCCTCGACAAAGACTGTCGCAACCTTTCCGGAGATTTCCGGGGAAACATTCACCTCCAGCGCTTCAACTGTTCCGGAAGCGGTCAAGGGACCATCTTCAGACTCCTGCAACATTGTGACGGCGTACAAACCAACAACGCTAAGGATGATTACACCTACTGTGATGCGAACAGGAAGGGGAATTTTATGCATCATAATCATTTCTCCTGACTTAATTAATCCAAACGTTTATGGAAGCGAAGCGAAGCCGCTCCCATGATGAACACACCAAATAATAAGATCGCGATGAAATCTCCCATGATCATATCGATCCCAACCCCTTTTAACAAAAGTACCCGAATACTGCTTAGGTAGTATCGGAGTGGAATACCGTACGAGATCACCCTCAATATCCAGGGCATGGCTTCGATCGGAAAGAAAAAACCGGATAGGAAGATACTCGGCAGGAGCAACATCCAGACCGAAAGCATGGCTTCCTGTTGAGTGTTGGCGATTGTAGACGCGAACAACCCAATTCCAAGACCTGAGAGAAGGAAGAGCCCAGATACCAGCAGGATCAAGAAGATGGAGGAGCGAATGGGAACGCCAAACCAGTAATGCCCTACATAGAGAACTTCGATCGCGTCAAATAATCCCAATACCGTATAAGGCAAAATTTTTCCTAGCACCAGTTCCCAGGATCGGATCGGGGTCACGATAAGCTGCTCGATCGTTCCTCGTTCCCGTTCCCGGACGATGGCTGTCGCGGTCAAGATCGCGGTGATCGCGAAAAGAATCATTCCGATTACCCCCGGAATCATAAAATAAGCTGAAATCATATCCGGGTTGTACCAGACCGTTGTTCTGATCTCCATGGGAGGCTGAATCTCAATTCCAGCGCCAAGACGGTTGAATTTTTGAGAAAGAAGCCTGGTCGAATAACTCTGCCCGATGAGCTGCGCGGCGGAAAGAGCGGTGGATGCTACGGTAGGATCTGAGCCATCTAATACAAAAGAAGCCTTCGCATCACCCCTATTTAATGAATTAGCATAATCAGGAGGGATTACCAAGGCAGCCTTGGCCATCCCTTTATCAATCACCTCGGTGAGCTCGGCTTCGGAATGAAGATCAAAGCTGATCTTGAAATAATCCGCCGCCTTGAATGCGTCCACCAGAGAGCGGGATTCCGGAGATCTACTCTGATCGAAGATTGCCAGGGGAATATCTCTTACATCACTGGTAGCCGAATATCCGAGCAAAAAAAGTTGCATGATCGGGATGACCAAAATGAGGACCAAGGTTCTTTTGTCTCGGAAAATTTGAATAAATTCTTTGCGGATGATGGCAAACAGTCGGGAATTCATAGCGCCTCCTGGTGATCAAGGATTCCATTCATCATTACCTCAATAAACGTTTCAAAAGAATTTTCTGTTAAGCCTTCCACAGGGACATTTTTAATTAATGACTCGCTCAACACAAAGCCAAAAACCATACTCCAGATCGTACGTAACAAAGCCAACCCATTCAATCGATCCGTAATCCCATCGAAAGTTTGCAACCGGAAAGCGAGATTTTGAAACTCAGGTAACAAGCGGTTGATCAACAATTTTGCGTGAATACCCTTGAATTCAGTAACTTCGAGCATGAACAAATTGATGATCTTGGGTTCACTCTCAAACAAATCAATTACGCTTTGGGAAATCCTGGTGATAAATGTCCGCGGATCCTGCTCCTCTATTAAATTCATCGCGGGCAGCAAGATTACAAAAGGGTGGCGAGAATAGATGATCGCCAAAAATATATCTTCCTTGGAACTGAAATGGTTATAAATGCTGCCCAGTGAGACCCGCGCGAGAGAGGCAATCTGCCTCATCGAAGTCGCGGCATAACCTTGGGAAGTGAAGAGATCGAAAGCGCTATTGAGGATCGATTGAACTGTGTTTTGAGATTTGGAAGGAGACATGTTTGACTCATTATGAACGGACGTTCGTTTTAATTCTATTCCACGCCAAGGCATTGTCAACTCCCAATTTTCGTAAAAACATCATTGTTCATGTTGAATTTTTATTAAAGTGATCTATAATGTTTAAAAGTTGTCTTACAATTTGAGAAAATATGCTAAATATCACTAATATTCAAAATGCTTATGTGCTATGATATTTTTGATTTGGGCATGTTATAATCATGAAGTTGTTCAGACAACTTCATGATCGCCAGCAATGGCAAAAAAACTCATTCACGAGGAGAAAGATATGCGTACGTCAAAAGTTTTGGTTTTTCTCGTAGTAGTGCTTTCCTTGGTGCTTTCAGCTTGCAGCACACCTGCGGTCGAAGCACCTGCTGCCGAAGCGCCAGCCGCTGAAGCTCCAGCAGCCGAAGCACCTGCCGCAGAGGCTCCTGTCGCTGAAGCTCCAGCCGCCGAAGCTCCTGCTACTGAAGGTTTCCAGATTCCAGATGTAGTGGATGGAAAATTCAATGTCGGTATGGTTCTCATTGGACCCCATAATGATGGTGGTTGGTCACAAGCCCACTTCGAAGGTCTCGAATATATCGCTGCGAACGTTCCCAATGTTCACATCGCATACATCGAGAATGTCCCTGAAGGTGCTGACAGTGAACAGGTTTTCAGAAGCCTTTCCAGAAAGGGTTTTAATCTGATCTTCGGAACCTCCTTCGGCTTTGGCGACGCGATGGAAGTTGTTGCTGAGGAATTCCCGGATGTAATGTATATCCACCTCACCGGCATCAAATCCAATCAAAAGAACTTTGGTAACCTGATGGGCGCCATGGAAGACATGAAGTACCTTGCCGGTATGCTGGCTGGTGCTCGCGCCAAACAAGATGGCGTTTACAAACTCGGTTACATGGCTACTTTCCCGATTCCAGAGGAAATTCGCCTGGGTAACGCAATCGCCCTTGGCATGAAGAAAACTTGTCCCGAATGTACCATGGATGTTCGCTGGATCAATACCTGGCATGATCCTGTCATCGAAAAGGAAGCTGCCGCTTCACTCTTCGATGCCGGCGCTCAGGTTGTATTCACCGGTGCTGATACCCCCGCCGTTGCTGACGTTGCTCAGGAAAAAGGCAAGTGGGGCGTAACCTATGACTGGTACGGTTCCTGCAAAGTTGACGCCTGCCTCACCGCACCCTACTGGGTTTGGGGTCCTGTTTATGCTGACATTACCGAGAAAGTAATCGCCGGCACTTATACCCCAGGTTGGGATTACTTTGACGCTGAAACCGGCGCTCTCGGCCTTTACGGCTTCATGGAAGGTCAGGAATTGACCTCCGGCGTAGCGGATCTCGATCCCGCCGTTGTCGAAGAAGTACGCGCAATTCTTGCTCAAATGTTAGCTGGTGAGTTTACCCGCTTCGATGTATTTAGTGGACCGATCAACGATAACCAAGGCAATGTCGTCGTTCCCGCTGGCGAAAAATTGGAACAGGTTGACCTCGACGCTTTCCCAGAATACGGTTTGGGCTGCAAATATTGTATGAAGTGGTGGGCTGAAGGTATTACCGCTGAGCTTCCACAATAAGCAAACTTGAAATGAATAGAGCCAGATCTACCGATCTGGCTCTATTTTAATAATGTTACCCAGAGTAACAAATCTCGCACGATGGACTTGACCATGAATTTACCCGCAAAAAACAAGGAATCTTCACCGAACGTCGTTGAAATGAAAGGCATCACCAAGGAGTTCCCAGGTGTTTTGGCAGCGGATCATGTTGACTTCTCTCTCCGGAAGGGAGAGATCCATGCCTTGCTCGGTGAAAATGGTGCTGGTAAAAGCACCCTCATGAACATCCTCACCGGTTTATACAAACAAGACTATGGCGATATCTTTGTAAATGGGATTCGAAGAGTCTTTTCATCGCCAAACCAGGCAATTGCCGCCGGAATTGGCATGGTTCACCAGCATTTCATGCTGGTACCAACCCAGACTGTTACAGAAAATGTGCTCCTTGGACTGGATGAACCAAAATTTCATCTCAACCTGAAAAAATACGATCTCAGAATCAAACAATTAGGTGAGCAGATGGGTTTGCCCATTGAGCCGACCACAAAAATTTGGCAGCTATCGGTTGGAGAACAACAAAGGGTCGAATTGATCAAGATGCTCTATCGCGGAGCTGAGATCCTGATCCTGGATGAACCAACCGCTGTTTTAGCACCTTCGGAAATCGAGGCGTTTTTCCAAACCTTGCGCAAAATGACTGAGCAGGGGAAATCGATCATCTTTATTACCCATAAATTACATGAGGTATTACAGATCGCGGATCGTTTAACCATCATGCGCCGCGGAAAAGTTACCGCTTCCGGGGTTGACCCGACCGGGATGGCCATCAATGATCTGGCAAAACTGATGGTTGGTCGCGAAATAGCTTTTGAGATTCATAAAAAAGAAGTAAAGCCGGGTCAGGTTGTACTAACCACGACCGATCTCGAATGTTTGAATGATAAAGGACTTCCGGCATTGCGCGGCATTAATCTGCATATTTGTGCTGGAGAGATCGTTGGCCTCGCTGGCGTCGCTGGCAATGGTCAAAGAGAATTAGCGGATGTGCTAACTGGATTAAGAAAGGTAACCCGAGGACAAATCAAGGTCAACGGCAACGATATTACCAATAGAGATCCCAAAAATATCATCGAAAATGGTGTCTCTCACATTCCCGAAGATCGACATCACGTCGGTTCCTCCCCGAACCTGAGTATCACCGATAACGTAATCATGAAGAACTATGTGAAGAAACCGATCGCTCAGGGTTTGACCGTCAATCAGAAAGCGTCGGAAAAATACGCCGCAAACTTACGAAATACTTACGAAATTCTCTCACCTTCGATTCATACACCTGTTCGGTTATTATCCGGGGGAAACCTGCAAAAAGTGATTCTCGCCAGAGAAATTTCCGGACAGCCGGGGATCATGATCGCCATGCAGCCAACCCGCGGACTCGATGTCGGCGCGATCGAAGGTGTGCAAAAGCTGATCTTGAAACAACAGGAGGAAGGGGCGGGAATTCTGCTCGTTTCGGAAGAGTTGGAAGAACTTTTATCCCTCAGTGATCGAATTTATGTGATTTTTGAAGGCAAGATCATGGGTGAAGTAACCGATCGGGATGTGGATAAGATTGGAATGATGATGACTGGTACACCATTGGATCAGATCAATTTCACGGCGGGAGGAAACCATGTCTAAATCAAACTCAAACATCTTTACAAGATACAGGATTACCTTTGAACCCCGCTTGACAGAGATCAAATGGTGGCAATCCTTGTTCATTTCAGTCTCCGCCTTAGTCTTTGCCTTGATCATCGGCGCTATCATTTTGAAAGTGGTCGGTGGAGACCCATGGAGAGCATACACCCACATCGCGAAAGCTTCTTTTGGGGATATCGGCGTATTTTCCGATACCATGGTGAAAGCCATCCCACTGATGTTGGTGGGCTTGGCGAGCGTTGTGGCTTTTAAAATGAAATTATGGAACATCGGTACGGAAGGCCAATTTTACCTTGGAGCGTTTGGGGCAAGTATGGTGGTTTTATTGCCCATTCTCCCCGAGGATTCTCCCCAATGGCTTTTCATCATGGTGATGGTGATTTTCGGAATCACCTTTGGCGCGATGTGGGGATTTATTCCCGGTTATCTTAAAGTCAAATACAACGTTAACGAGATCATTTCTACCCTGATGATGAACTACATCGCGGTTAAATGGAACGATTTTTTCATCTACGCGGTCTGGTCCGAAGGTGGTTTTCAATACTCAAAAGTTTTTCCGAAGAACGCCTGGCTTCCCCGATTGACCGATTATAGTCAATACATTCCCGAGCTCCGAGGTCTCACCACCCACATGGGGCTAATCTTCGCGCTTGTCGCCGTGGTTATCGTCTGGTTCATTCTATATCGAAGCCGCTGGGGTTATGAGATCCGTCTGATTGGAGACAACCCAAAAGCCGCCAACTACGCTGGAATCAAGATCAAGAAGAACATCATTTATGTAATGATGCTTTCAGGTGGTTTGGCTGGGTTGGCGGGCATGTCCGAGATTACTGGTGTGGTCCATCGGTTACAAGGCGCAATCTCTCCGGGTTATGGTTACACAGGCATCATCGTGGCTTGGCTCGCTAAATTGAATCCGTTTCTTGTGGTCATAGTTTCAATACTCTTCGGCGCGCTCATATTAGCGGGGCGGGAAATTCAACCTTCCGGCGTACCCAAGCTGATTCAGGGAATTATTCTCGTATCCCTGATCGCAAGCGATTACCTGGTCCGCAACCGGATTCGCGTCATCCGAAAGATCGAGGGATAAACATGGATCCAATCATCATCTTAAACGCTGGGGTGGCAACCGGAACGGTTCTCCTCTTCGCCACCCTGGGCGGAATTTTCTCAGAACGCTCCGGAGTAATGCAATTAGGGTTGGAAGGTATGATGTTACTCGGTGCGATGACCGCCTTCAGCGTTACTGTAAATACAGGCAGCCCCTGGTTAGGTTTATTGGCTGGTATGATCGTCGGTGGTTTACTCAGCCTGGTGCATGGTTTTATCACAATTACCTTACATGCCGATCAGGTTGTCAGCGGGCTATCGCTGACCTTCGTTGGTACCGGAATTGCCCTGGTATTCGGTGAACAACTCAGTAAAGCTGGAGCGATCACCCTCATTCCAAAAATTTCAATTCCGCTTCTTTCCCAGATCCCTTTTCTGGGACCAGTCTTCTTCATCGATCAAAGCATCATGGTCTACATTGGGTATCTCATTGTTCCAATTTCCTGGTACTTTATTTACAAAACTCGTCCGGGCATGCATCTGCGCGCGGTGGGTGAACAACCTTCCGCTGCGGATTCACTTGGAATTAACGTTTATCTCACCCGTTACGCGTATGTCTTTGTCTGTGGTATGTTTGCTGGCCTCGCCGGCGCTACAATTAGTCTGGCGATCTCGCCAGGCTGGTTCAGCGAGCTCACAACTGCCGGTCAGGGATGGATCGCGATTGGTTTGGTTATCTTTTCCCAATGGGACCCCGTACGTGCCTTGGTTGGTTCTTACGCCTTTGGAGCTTTACGCCGTTTGACTCTCGATATTCAGGGACCCATGCTTTTGTTAGGTTTTCGAAATCCGTTTTATTACAACCCATATCTTGGCATGTTCCTGGCCATGGTTCCTTACGCTTTTACCATCATCGCCCTCATCTTCGGATCAGTTTCCGCGAACAAAAAGCGGATTGGCGCTCCTGCCGCTCTTGGAATCCCCTACATCCGGGGCGAACGAGGTTTGTAGAAAAATATTCCGCTCAACCCAAAATCCCCTGCTTCAGCAGGGGATTTTTAAATTTAACCTGATTTTTCTCACTTCCCAAGAATGATTAAGTTGTCGTACAATTAATAGAATCTTAGCCTGTCAGAAAAGACGGTTCAACGGTCGTTCACGAATGAACGGCGTGGGGTATGCTCTCGAAAAGTGCCGTAGACCAATAATATCTATTGTTATTGAAAAGGAGCACATTTATGAGTCTCTGGCAACAGTATTACCTGCCCCGAACAATCTCCGAAGCCATCATTTTGTTGAAAACAAGTCCTCAACCGAGCAGCATTATCGCGGGCGGCACCGATCTCATGTTGGATCTCAATCAGGGAAACCATGAGCCAGTTTTCGCATTGATTGATATCACCGAGATTGACGAATTGAAAAAAATCGAACAGATCGGTAACGAAATCGTGATCGGGGCTTGTGTAACCCACAACCAAATCGTCAAGAACCAACTCATCCAGAAAAACGCGGATGGAGTGATTGAGGCGTGTGGTTTGATCGGCGGACCGCAAGTTCGAAATTCAGCTACGATCGGTGGAAATATCGCGCATGCCTTACCTGCCGCGGATGGCACGATCGGCATACTTTCTCTGGATGCGAGATTGGAAATTGCCTCAGAAGAAGGAACCCGTACCGTTCCGATGACCGAATTCTTTACCGGTCCGGGGAAATCCATCCTTGCCGACAAGCCAGAATTTCTTACTAAAATTTTTATTCCCATGAAAAAATCCTTTCAGGGTTCCGCATTCAAACGGGTGATGCGCGCTCAGGGAATCGCGCTTCCAATTCTCAATAATTCAGTCTGGATTGAACGCGAGGGCGAAAAGATATCCGAGATCCATATTGCCATTGGCCCAGCGGGACCAGTACCATTCCGCGCCCACCATACTGAAGGATTATTGAAAGGTCAGGTTTATTCCGAGGATTTGATCGCCAAAGCTCAGAGTTCGATCCTGCAGGAAGCGAAATTCAGAACCAGCCCCCGTAGAGCGACCGCGGAATATCGCCAACAATTGATTACCAGCTTGTTTAAAGCTACCGTGATCGAAGCTTGGAACAGAACCTTTTAGAAAGAGTAAAACGATGAGCGAAAATTTTATTAACCTTACCGTTAATGGGAAAAATTATGAATTGGAGCAAAAGCCGGGCGAAACCCTGGCTGAATTGCTCAGAGAACGATTGCGCCTTACCGGTACCAAGATCGCCTGCGAGGAAGCGGAATGCGGGGCTTGTACTGTGATCATGAACGGAGAGCCTGTACTCTCCTGCTCCACTCCGGCGGTCAAAGCGCACGGAAAAAACATTACCACTATCGAGGGTTTGGCAAAGGAAAATGAATCCGGAGTTGAACTCCACCCCTTACAGGAGACATTTATCAACAATGGGGCAGTACAATGCGGCTTCTGCATTCCTGGCCAAATCATGACAGCTTATGGGCTATTGGAACGCGAACCAAATCCGACCTCGGAAGATATTCACCACGCGCTCAAGGATACCCTCTGCCGATGCGCGGGTTATCCAACCATCGAACGCTCGATACTCGAAGCTGCCGAATCGATCCGCAATCATACCCCTGTAAAAAGCCTATCCCCAGAATCAAAAGACGACTTGGAATATGTCGGCTCAAATCGGGTAAGGCCAGACTCTGTCGCCAAAGTAACCGGTAAAGCCATTTATTCCGATGACCTTGTTTTTCCTGGAATGGTTCATGGAGCTGTACGCCGGGCAATGGTTCCACATGCCATCGTGCAATCCATCGACACTTCAAAAGCCGAAAACCTTCCCGGTGTATTGGCAGTCATGACTGCCAAGGATCTTCCCGGTGAGAAGAATCACGGCTTGGTCATCTACGACTGGCCAATTCTGGTTGGTGTAGGCGAGCGGGTTCGTTATGTTGGTGACGCGATCGCCATCGTAGCAGCGGAGACAAAGGAAATCGCTGAACAAGCGGTTAGGATGATCGAAATTCAATTTGAAAAAAAGCCGGTTGTTTCCAACGCGGTTCAATCCCGCCAACCCGAAGCTCCCAAACTTCACGATAATGGCAATCTACTCAAACACATCAAAGTTCGTAAAGGCAACGTCGAAGCCGGTTTTGAAGAGGCGGACATTATTCTTGAAGAGACTTTCCATACTCCAAGCACCGATCACCTGTTCATGGAGCCTGAATGCAGTGTTGCCGTTCCAAATGCGGACCGTTTCGAGATTTATGTCGGTTCACAGATCCCTTACCAGGACCGCTTACAGGTCGCTCGCGCTTTGGGAATTTCAGAAGACCGGGTTCGAATCGTAGGCCAATTGATGGGTGGTGGATTCGGCGGGAAGGAAGACATCGCCGGCCAGATCCATGCCGCCCTGCTTGCCCAAAAACTCAATTTACCAGTCAAGATTCTCTTTGATCGTCAGGAAAGCCTTATTGTTCACCCTAAACGGCACGCCACCCAGATCAAGGTTAAATTAGGCGCCAAAAAGGATGGTACCCTCGTTTCTGCCAAAACTGAATTGTATGGGGATACCGGCGCATACGCGTCGCTTGGAGAAAAAGTTCTCACCCGCGCCACAACCCATTCAGCCGGACCATATATCATCCCCAATGTTCACGCTGATTGTTACGCGATGTACACCAACAATCCACCTGCCGGAGCCTTCCGGGGTTTTGGTGTTATGCAATCCGCCTTCGCTTTTGAATCAGTATTGGATATGCTCGCTGAAAAATTAGATCTTGACCGGGTCGATCTTCGCCGAAAAAATGCGCTCCGAGTGGGTTCTGAAACCAGTACCGGTCAAATTCTCCGTGACAGCGCTGGATTGGTAGATTGCATTGATAAGGTTGAAGCTGAAATGAAGCGGGTTTCCGGTTTATCGGGAAAAGAGTTATTTAAACCACGCCGAATAAAAGGCGCTGAACACCTCATTCGAGCCTGGGGTTTTGCCTCAGCTTTCAAAAACACCGGCTTGGGCGGCGGCGCGGATGACACCTCTGGAGCGCACGTAGAACTTTACCCGGACGGCCACTTTCAGGTCCGCTCTGCCGCCGCCGAGTTAGGTCAAGGGTTGGTTACTGTGATGCAACTCATTACCTGTGAAATTCTCAATCAGGATCCTTCCAATGTAAGCGTCTTGGTGATGGATACCGATCTCACCCCGAACGGCGGACCGACAACCGCCTCACGCCAAACGTACGTTACAGGTAACGCCTCCAAGTTCGCCGCCCTGGAATTGAAACACATGATTCTAACCGCTCTCTCTGAAAGGTATGATGTTTCGCCGGAATCGATGGTTTTCACCCCCGAAGGTTTAAGCTTCTCCGAAAAAACCTATCCATGGAACGAGGTTTACAATGTCATGTTGGCAAGCGGAGTCAAACCGTTAACCAAATACGATTACCATGCGCCTGAAACAAAGCCTCTGGGTGTCCCAGGCGATATGCACTTCGCCTTTTCGTTTGCCTCACAAGCCGCAGAGATTGAACTGAACACCCATACCGGAGAAGTAAAAGTGATTCAGGTAATCGCCGCCAATGACGTTGGCAAAGCGATCAACCCAGTCGGTTTACAGGGACAGGTTGAGGGTGGGGTCGTTATGGGAATTGGGCACGCCTTGTTGGAAAACTTCATTGTCCAGGAAGGTGAAGTGATTACCGACCACATGTCACGCTACCGAATCCCTTCCATCACGCACACTCCAAAAATTACCTCGATCATTGTTGAGGATCCGGTCGCGTCCGGGCCCTTTGGCGCCAAGGGTGTTGGCGAGATTGTACTCATTCCAACCTCACCCGCCATAACAAACGCCATTTACAACATTACTGGCTTGCGTTTACACCAATTGCCGGTTGATCAGGAGATGATCATGAAACATCTTGTGGAAAATCCGCTCCATTACTAAAAAGGGACCACATGGAAAAATTTACAGGTTATCAATGTACTTTATGTGGGGAGACTTACAACCCCGATTTTGAGGGGTATATTTGTCCCAAGGATGGCGGCAACTTGGATGTGATCCTGGATTTTGACGCGATCAAGCGTCAAAATCCGATTGAAAATATTCTGAATTCAAACGACCATTCCATCTGGCGCTACCTGCCTTGGATTCCAATCAAAAACCCGGTTGGGGTTCAAACCCCAATGCAGTTTGTGGGTGGGACGCCCATGTTCCTTCACCCGCGAGGACGTTCTTTCGGGATTAATCAGTTACTCATTAAGGATGAAAGCCGCAATCCGACTGCTTCCTTCAAGGACCGGGCATCCGCGGTCGTTGTTCAGCGTGCCAGGGAACTAAATGCCGAAGTGGTTGTCACTGCCTCAACCGGCAACGCCGGCGCTGCCCTCGCGGGAATTTCCGCCGCTATTGGACAGCGCTCTGTCATCTTTGCGCCGCGTACAGCGCCGCCCGCAAAAATCGCCCAATTGCTTGTTTTTGGTTCTCGAGTGATTTTAGTGGACGGTACTTATGATGATGCCTTTGACCTTTCCATCCAAGCCACCCATGAATTTGGCTGGTACTGTCGCAATACCGGATACAACGCTTTTACAATCGAAGGGAAAAAAACCGCCTCATTTGAGATCTGGGAAAGTCTTTACCGTGTTCAGGGCAGTCTGCCAGTCGAAGTTTCGAATTTGATCGTCATGGTTTCGGTAGGCGATGGAAATATCATCTCCGGTATTCACAAAGGATTCAAGGATCTTTTCGCCATGGCGTTGATCGATATGGTTCCCAGGATCATTGGCGTGCAAAGTGAAAATTCCGCCGCGGTGAGTAACGCTTTCCACGCGAATACTGAGACGATTACTCCTGTTCGAGCCACAACGATTGCCGACAGTATTTCCGTTGACCTGCCGAGGGATGGCGTCCGCGCGGTAAGGGCAGCCTCACAAACAGGCGGGACCTATATTCTGGTCAAGGATGAAGAGATCATCCAGGCGATTCCGCAATTGGGAAAATTCGGAATTTTCGCGGAACCTGCCGGCGCGACCGCCTTCGCTGGTTTTTCAAAAGCGCTTGAGATGGGCTTGTTCAAACCAGAAGATAAGGTAGTGGTTATAAACACAGGAAGCGGACTGAAAGATATCAACACCGCCATGAAATCCGTCCAACCAGCCCCAATCATCCAGCCCACTTTATCGGAATTGAAAAAGCTCCTCTAAATTAACAAAATTACTTGAACAGGCGTCATGAATCAACAGGACGCCTGTTTTTTTGTAATAACAACCCAAAGCATGAGTATAATAACTTTGGCTCCAAATTAATTGGCACAAGGTGGAACATGGATAAGATTAAATACTCTGTCATTGCCCCAATCTTTAACGAGATCGAAAATCTGGGGTTACTTTTCGCTCGAATTTCGGAGGTAATGAATACAACAGGGGAAAAATGGGAGTTGATCCTCGTTGACGATGGATCGGTTGATGGTTCGACCGAAATGATCCTTGAGCTTTATCATCAACATTCTGAAGTGGAACCCGTAATCCTCGCCCGTAATTTTGGACATCAGATCGCAGTTACCGCCGGCATGGACCATGCCCGGGGTGAGGCGGTTATCATCATTGATGCCGACCTGCAAGACCCGCCCGAAGTAATTTTGGATTTGATCGCCAAGTGGAAGGAAGGTTATGAGGTCATTTATGCGGTCCGCAAAGAGCGCAAGGGTGAATCCTGGTTCAAGCTCATAACCGCCTCCCTGTTTTACAAATTAATCCATCGAATCACCAATGTTAAAATTCCCATGAACACTGGTGATTTTCGCCTGCTCGACCGCAAAGTTGCCGACGTTATGAACAAGATGCGTGAAAAACACCGTTATTTGCGCGGTTTAGGCGCCTGGGTAGGTTTCCGGCAGATCGGAGTGGAGTATGTGCGTGAAGCACGACACGCCGGCGTGACCAAATATCCATTTAAAAAGATGCTGACTTTTGCGCTCACCGCGATTACTGGCTTTTCGTACATTCCCCTTCAGATCGCGACAATCATTGGTTTTTTTTCAACTGGTCTGGCGATCATCGCCATCCCAGTAGTAATCATTTCCCGCTTAACTGGTTCGCAAGCCTTCTTTGGTCAAGCCAGCACCTTGATCGCGGTACTCTTTTTTGGCGGTGTTCAGCTCATCTCACTCGGAATCATCGGGGAGTATATTGGCAGGATCTATGATGAGGTTAAAAATCGTCCTCTCTACATTTCCCGTGAAAATCCAAAGAGGTAAAACATAATGACCAACTTCGATGAAAACATCGAACGCCGAGGCACAGATTCAGTCAAATGGGATGTATTCCCTCCAGAGATTCAACCGATGTGGGTTGCCGATATGGATTTCCGCGCCCCAGATCCAATTATCCGAGCCCTTCACAAAGCGGTAGATCATGGAGTTCTGGGCTATCCACTTCCAGGAAAAGAGCTCAAGAGATCGGTCGTTGATCGAATGAAAAATCTTTACCAATGGGAAATTGATCTCGACTCGATCGTGGTTGTTACCGGTTTGGTAAGTGGTTTTGTCGCCGCGGCAAATGCTCTCTGCGGCCCAAACGATGGCTATATCATCCAACCACCAGTTTACATGCCTTTCAACAGTGTTGCGGAAATGTCCCATACCAACAAGCAGGAGAACCCGCTGATGCCTCGCTTCAATGGCAACCAGTTGGAGTATGCAATTGATTGGGACAATTTTGATAAAACTTTTCATTCAAGTGGACATCGCTCAAAAATGCTCTTGCTTTGTTCACCCCACAATCCTGTAGGTAAGATGTTTGACAAGCTGGAATTAACTCGAATGGTGGAAAAGTGCCTTGAAGAGGATACAGTGATCGTTTCAGATGAGATCCACAGCGAATTAATTCTGGAAGATACCCCGCATATCCCGATTGCGAGCCTTTCAAAGGAAATTGAGCAAAAAAGCATCACTTTGATCTCCCCCTCTAAAACATTCAATATTGCGGGGCTCTTTTGCGGCTTCGCGATCATTCCAAATTCAGAGCTGAGAGAAAAATATGTCAAGGAAACCGAACGAATGACCCTCCATGTTTCCGGGTTGGGTTATCATGCCGCTCAGGCGGCATTTTCCGGCGACTGCGATGATTGGTTAAAAGAACTCAGACTTTACCTGCGAGCTAATCGGGATATGATGTTGGATTTCATCACCCAGGAATTGCCCGAAGCGAGTTTTACGATCCCGCAAGCTACTTATCTGGAATGGATCGGTTTTGAGAAATATATTACCTCAGGGCGAATCAAAGGCGATCCATATCGCTGGTTAATGGAAAATGCCAGGGTCGCGCTTAATGGCGGCGGTGGTTTTGGAACCGGAGGATCAGGTTTTGCCCGGTTAAATTTTGGCACCCAACGAGCCAGCCTGATGGAAGGGTTGGAGAAAATAGCCAAGGCGCTGCGATAACCAATGATTCTTCAAGATATCATCAATCGAAATCAAGATCTTCAACCTTGGAGAGAAGGAGAACGTATTCCCTGGGATGATCCGATCATTAGCGTCCAGGTTCTCAAAGAACATCTCTCCCAGGATAGCTCTGCCGCCAGTCGGCGGAAATCAGAGATTCACAAACATTGTGTCTGGATCGATCAGGAAGTTCTTCAGGGTAAGCAAGCCGATATCCTCGATCTCGGATGTGGCCCAGGCCTTTACGCTCAAGAACTGCACAAAACTGGACATTCTTATACCGGGATTGACATCGCGCCCGCCGCGATCGAGTTTGCCAAAAACCTTTCAATCCCGGGCTGTGAATTTTCCCTCGGCGATTTCCGCGATACGTCTTTTGGGAAGGATCGGGATTTGATCTTGTTCCTCTTTGGCGCCATTAATCTCATCCCAAAAAGTGATGCTCAGAGTGTGCTCGAAAAAATTTTTAAAGCGCTAAAACCCGGCGGAAAAGTTCTTATCGAAGCGACATCTGTTGAAGCCGCGGATCAGATTGGAAATCAACCAGCGATGTGGTACTCGGCGGAGGAAGGAATTTTTTCTCCTCACCCTCACCTCTGCCTGATGGAATCGTTTTGGGAGGAGAACTCAAATACCGCCACTGAGCGTTATTACATCCTCGATCCGCAAACCAACCTAGTTCAAAGATTTTGTGCCAGTACAGTAGGATATGATATCGAAGACCTTGAGGGAATGCTGGAAAAGGCTGGCTTTTCAAATTTGCGAAACCATGCCACATTAAGTGGGGAAGAAGAGGATTTCGCGATGGAGTTTTCGATCGTTTCCTGCGCCAAACCATTTTGATGTTGTAGAATAGTTTATGACGATTGTTAGGAGGCAGCCGTGATCAAAAAAATTCTCATCCTTGTATTTGTTTTAACAACCATTAGCGCGTGTACCCGCTCGACAAAAGTCTATGAACCTACCCTTTTGCCTACCCTTGAGCCCTTAGCCCAATCGACGGCGCAGGCGGCGGCTGAATTTCCCACGCCTACAACCATCGCCATGGAATCGACCCTTGCCCCAACATCAGCCCCAACCCAAAAACCCACCCTTAAACCATACGAACCATTTTCTGTTTATTCCGCGGTTGATGGCCTCTACCTGCGGAGTGGCCCGGGAACCTTTTTTATGGCGACCACAATGGTTTTCCCTTCTGATCCGTTGACAACAAATTTTGTTACCATGGGTGGAGAATGGTTGAATGTCACTACTCTTGGTGGTGAGACTGGTTTCGTCTTTATTCAATTATTAGCTGAGGATGACAATATCGACAGTGTGCCTCGCAAAATGCCGGATTATGTCGGCGTTGTCAAAGGTCTGGTAACCGATTCTCAGGGCACACCCATTCAGGGTGTTGGAATTGGTTTTTCACAGGAAGGTACAAACCTCGTTATTAATACAGATGAAAACGGAGAATTCTATTTTTATCACAATCCGGATGATGTTGGTCAGTGGACATTAACCTATGCGGCGATCGCATGTGATAGCAATGTATGGGTTGGTACAGATTGCGCTCAGATGAAACCGGAATACACCGGTCAAATCGAACCCGCTTCTTTGATCATTTCATTGCCTTACACCGGCGAACCGATAAAATTTACCTGGAAATAGATGAATACTCTGAATATTGTTTAAAAAAGGATGGCAATTCAATTGCCATCCTTTTTATTACCTATTCAATTGTAAGGTGGTAGGACGGAGAAGGGTTACGCTGGCGACACACTAAGTCGTGTAAAACTTAAGGCAAACTTCAACCCTTACGAACTAAATCCAGCACCTTCTCCTAAAAAATTTGGTTCCAATGGTATCCTGAACCTCCTTTCGTGGCTGTCAGCCACATTTATACAATACATGATTTTATAAAATTTTGCAACACCTTCCCAAATTGACAAAAGTTGTTATAATATAATTTGTCTGACAACTTTCAAGAAAAGGATATCGTATGGCACAAATTGACTTAACCGTTTACCCAGACCGCCGCAAGAGGGCTGTCCAGCGCGCGCGTGAAAGAAACATCATCATTCCCACCTTCGCTGAAATGAAAGATCCTTCCCTCGTCCCAACCAGGATCAAGGAAGAACTAAAGGGTATCGGTTTATGGGATATCCATCCCAGGAATCTCTACCGCATTACCTGGAAAAACCAACCAGTCGCAAGCGGTGGGACTTTTGGAAAAGTAAATTATATTGAACTCCCACCTTCCTTGACTGGTGTCCCCGCCAGAATCATCGCCCTCGTTGGAAAATGGTTTCCCACCGGCGCCCACAAAGTCGGCGCGGCGTTTTCGTGCCTGGTGCCGAGATTAATCACCGGTCAATTTGACCCAACCACCCAGAAAGCTGTCTGGCCGTCTACTGGTAATTATTGCCGTGGTGGCGCCTACGATTCCGCGTTGTTAGCCTGCGAGTCCGTTGCCATCCTCCCGGAGGGTATGAGTCAGGAACGTTTTAATTGGCTCGCCAACGTAGCCGGAGAAGTAATCAAAACACCCGGTTCAGAATCCAATGTAAAAGAGATTTTCGATAAATGCAAAGAGTTGCGTTCCTCCGGAGAAGATCTGATGATCTTCGATCAATTCCAGGAATTCCCCAACTACTTATGGCATTACGAAGTAACCGGTCATGCTTTGGAAGAAGTTTTCCAGGAAATCGCCCGCCCCGGCGACCGTTTCCGGGGTATCGCTTCAGCCACTGGTTCAGCAGGCACCATCGCCAGCGGTGACTACATCAAAAAACTTCATCCAGAATGTAAACTTGGCGCCAGCGAAGCGCTTCAATGCCCAACCCTGCTCGAAAATGGTTTTGGCGCTCATCGAATTGAGGGAATCGGCGATAAGCACGTCCCTTGGATTCACAATGTGAAAAATACCGACCTGGTTATCGCGATCGATGATAACGCTGTCGTAAATCTCGCTCGCTTGTTTAACGAGGAAGCTGGTCACGATTATCTCTCCAAAAAGGGTGTTGATGAAGCGGTTATCAACCAGCTCGACCTGCTCGGTTTCTCCAGCATCAGCAACGTCCTCACTGCCATCAAGATGGCAAAATACTATGAATTAGGTCCAAAGGATGTTGTCTTTACCATCGCCACAGATTCCATGGAACTTTATCAAAGCCGCCTGGTTGAAATGCACGAAGAAGTTGGCCATTACACCGATAGCGACGCCGCCTCCGACTTCTCACGCTGGTTACACGGGCAAACCACCGACAACATGCTTGAGTTGTCCTACGTAGACCGCCGTCGAGTACACAATCTCAAATATTACACCTGGGTTGAACAACAAGGAAAAACCTACGAAGAAATTCAGGATATGTGGTACAACGACCAATACTTCAATGGATTCCAGGAACAGGTTGGTCAGATTGATGAATTGATCAACGACTTCAACGAAGACGTCGGGCTGCTCTAAGAACTATCAAGTTTATAATAAGGTCAGGTTTTCAACCTGACCTTATTTTTTATGGAAAATTACCTTCAAATTCTCATTTTCGGGTTGGTTGGTTATCTTTTTGGGTCTTTAACCCCTTCAATTTGGATTGTTAAAGCCTTGAAAGATAAAGATTTACGCGACCACGGTTCAGGTCATGCCGGTACAACCAATACGATCAGGCAGGTTGGCTGGTTCGCGGGACTGGCAGTTCTGGCAGTCGATATCGCCAAGGGGTTTATTCCGGTTTGGCTGGCGATAACTTTCAGCTCTTCCGACTTTTCCCCAATTATGGCGGGTGTAAACGCGGTTATTGGGCACTGCTGGCCAATTTTTGCCCGGTTTCACGGTGGGATGGGCTTGGCAACTGCCGGTGGAGCGATTCTCGCCTACGATCCGCTTGGCTTTCCTGTCGCGGTTGCCATCCTCCTCATGTTCATCCTGATCAGCAAACACCGTGCCCGGGCGACACTGATCACAGTTCTCCTATTACCTCCGATCTTCTTTGCTCTTGGTTTTAAGCATCTTACTGTGTGGATGATTACTGGAATCGCTGTGATTATTTTTTTCCGGTTTATTAAAGACTGGAACCGAATTTATAATGGAATTTAGAGATTATACGAAAGCTGAGCGGTCACCATGCGGATTGAACCAAGTTCTTTGATCATGGTTTGCGTTCTACCCAAACCGAAGGACCTCGAAATAGCCCGCCTTTTTGGTTGGTACAGAATTCCGCTGCGCTCCGCCCCAAAAGTGATCAGCGTTGATTATCTGGCATTTTATCAACCCGCATCCTTTGCTCAAGCCAAAAATCGAATTGATTACCTCGCCAAGGTCCGCGGGCATGAACTCACTACCCGTAAGGAGTTGATCAGGGAAGAATCCAACCACCCTCACGCAAATGAGGAATATTTCAAAATCCAGCTTGGTCAGCTCGAGAAATTGAATGAGCCCATAAAGGCAGGTAATTGGAAACGTTTTTCTTTTTTTTATACCACTGGAGAATATTTCTTGGAAGCGGAAGAGTTGAAGGATTTGGTCGTAAAAACAAACGATCGTCTCACCCTCTGGAAAGCCCTGAATGAAAGAGCCAAGGCAAGCCAGGAGTACACAACTGAGATTCAGGACAGTGAACTTTCTCCAGAAATCTTACTAACCCTATTAGGCATAGACGGGTTTTCAAACCTTACATCCGGAAAGTGATTTAAATATGAAAACAATCCTAAAAAACGGCACCCTCATTACAGCATCCGAAACTTTTGTGGCGGACATCCTCATCGAAGACGAAAAGATCGCCTCGATCGGAAAGGATCTTTCCGACCCATCCGCGCTTGTGGTGGAGGTTAAAGGAAAATATGTCATGCCGGGCGGTATCGATCCTCACACTCATCTGGACTTGCCCATGTTTGGTACGGTCTCCTCAGATGACCATTACACCGGTGGAAAGGCTGCCGCCTTCGGCGGCACAACAACCATTATGGATTTTGTGGTTCACAAACCCGAAGGCTTCGATCATTCATTGGATGCCTGGTTCAAAATGGCGGAAAAATCATCCATCGACCATTCATTTCACATGAACCTGACTCATTTCAATGATCAAGTGGCGAGAGAAATACCCAGACTGGTTGATTACGGGATTACCACCTTGAAAGTTTTTACAGCCTACAACGGCAGGCTGCGTTTGGATGATACCTCCATTTTTAGAGCCCTTAATATCGCCAAGGATAATGGCATGCTGGTTATGGCGCATTGTGAAAATGGGGATGTGATTGAAGAGCTGGTTTCCAAAGCTTTGGCATCCGGTAATACCAAACCAATTTGGCACGCCAATACCCGCCCCAAATGGGGCGCGATTGACGCGACTATGCGCATGAGTTCGATGGCCGCTCAGGCGGATTCGCCGGTGTACATTGTTCACATGAATACCGGAGGGGAAGTGGATATGCTCAGTTACGCGCGTGAACGAGGGGTTAAGGTGATGGGCGAGACTTGCCCGCCTTACCTTTTCTTCACCAAAAAGGATCTGGAACGTCCTGACGGAGCAAAATGGATCTGTTCCCCTCCCATGCGTGACCCTGAGGATAATGACCGATTATGGCACGGTTTGACGAATAACGAATTGCAAACGATCGGAACCGACCATTGTCCATTCTTTTATGACGGGAGTAAGCCAATCATTTACGAAGGTGAGCAAATCAGAATCAGCGGAAAGGAATTAGGCGCCGGGGATTTCACCAAGATTCCAAACGGACTTCCTGGCGTTCAGGATCGCTTACCGATCCTTTGGAGCTATGGGGTTAACACAGGTAAAATCACCCCGAATCAATTTGTTGCGCTCAACAGTACCAATGTCGCCAAGATTTTTGGTCTTTATCCGCAAAAAGGCGCCTTAATCCCTGGATCAGACGCGGACATTGTTGTCTGGGATCCGAACAAGGAAATAACTCACGGGGTTGCCAATTCTCATCAGCGCACCGATTACAACCTTTATGAAGGTTGGAAGCTCAAAGGATATCCAATCAAGGTATTTTTACGCGGGAAATTAATCGTAGATGGACAAGATTGGTTAGGCAAGGCAGGAGACGGAAAATTTCTTAAAAGGCATCAAGGAATGGTTATTTAAGATATTCCAGTGTCTTTGGATGTTCTGCATAAATGCCGCGATACTTTTCAGGGAGAATCGCCGCAATATGACACATGATCTCATCTGTCCGTTCCTGAAGCGCCGCGTCCTTATCACCATGCGGCAGGGGTTCCACAAGAAAAGGTTTGCCGATCTTCAGAGCGATTTTCGACCGTTTAAACCGGCGCAAATTAGCCAGAATTTCCTTGTCTTCCGTACCCGTGATCCCAACCGGGATGACCGGAAAACCGGAACGCGCGGCGAGATAAGCGACGCCTTGTTTTCCCTGGGCTAACGATCCTGACCGTGATCGGGTGCCTTCAGGGGCGATGACTAATGAATTTCCGGCTTCCATCAAATTCATCATCTTCCTCAGAGCTTTAAGATCCGGGTTAAAGCGATCGATAAAAACAAAATTCAAATTTCTGGCAATCATTCTGATCAATCTGGATTTTTCCCATTTCTCAGCTACTGGGATGAACATATCGTAGCGATTGAAATGATAGTGAAAAAGGGTGATGTCCAAAAAGCCAATATGATTTGTGGCGGCAATGTAAGCGCCTTGACATGGAAATTTATCCAGCCCTTCGGCAGATACATCCGCGATCAGATCAAGAACATGAATGATCAACCATCTGAGAAAATTACGCATTCTTCACCAATTCGGTTACCCTTGGGTGATCTTCATAATATCCACGGTACCGTACCGGCAGCATGGCCGCGATCTGGCACATTACCTCTTCGGTTGCTTTTTCCAAAGCTTCGGTATCGGTAGCCTTAAAGTCCACCAGCAGGAGCGGTTTCCCCGCTCTCACCGTAATCTTGGAGCGTTTAAATTTCTTGATGTTTGCAACCATCAACCTGTCTTCGGTCCCAGTAATCGCTACAGGCAGCACCGGTAGTTTACTTTTGTTCGCGAAATAGGCGATTCCGCTATGCCCTTGCTGCAGCTTTTCAGTTTTCGATCGGGTACCCTCCGGGGCGATCACGAACACGCCTCCAGAAGAAAGTCGTTTTAATACCTCCCGAATCGCTTGTAAATCGGCATCATAGCGGTTGATAAAAAAACCACCCAGGGATTTGACCAACGGGCTAAAAAGCCAATGATCTTTATATTTCTCCGCCACAGGCATGATCAGATCATCGCGATCGATGAAATAATAAAGTAAAGCGGAATCCGACCTGCCAAGGTGATTCGCGGCGATAATAAACCCACCAGTAAGCGGGACATTCTCAATCCCCTCCACCTCCACATCGGCAACCAAACCGAGTCCGAATTTGATGATTTTCCTTAAAAACCGTTGCGCCATTAATTTTGCCCTGCAGCTTTGGAATATTGTGCCATCATTTTTGTAAAAATCTCCTCATCAGCCGGCGCGATCTTTGTCACCTTATATCCCTCATGAAACGCGAAAGAATCAATCGGATCAGCTCTGACCCACATCACCCTGGCAACAAATGAAATGTAAGGCTTTGGTGAGATCTCAGCCGGCAAGTCGATCCTAAGTGTGTAGTCCCGGGTAACCCCATGCGGTTTACTCACTTCAAGCCTGAATCCTGTTGGGCTAATATCCACGAGATAACCAAAAACCTCGAGGGTATTGAACTCAACCACTGGTAAATAATACTTGAATTTTCGTCTTGAGTTCGAGCGTTGATTCGTTTCCATTTTGACACACCTCTTTCTCGATTTACATGAAGACAATCAAACAGTCCGGAAGTTGGGAATATCCATTGATTATCAAAACAGGGTTGAAAGAATTGGCAATTTTATACTATTATTTTAACCGAACGATTCGGTAATCTATTGGCTAATTATATAGAAAGAGTGCATAATGACGCAAACGTTTCTTCGATGGGGTATGCTCTCCACAGCCCGGATTAATCGGGTAATCAACAAAGCTCTTAAAGCCTCACCTTCCAATCAACTGATGGCGGTCGCGAGCCGGTCTTCTGAAAAAGCCAGCGCCTATGCCCATGAGTGGAAAATTCCAAAAGCATACGGTTCGTACGATGAGTTGTTGCGGGACCCTGAAATTGATGTGATCTACAACTCCTTACCCAATCATTTACACGCTGAGTGGTCGATCAAATGTCTTGAAGCGGGCAAACATGTGCTCTGTGAAAAACCATTAGCGTTGGTCCCTGAAGACGTAGATCGAATCCAAGAAACAAGTTTAAGGACCGGCAAACTGGTTATGGAAGGGTTTATGTATCGGCACCATCCACAAACAGCCAGAGTTTTGGAATTGATTGATCAAGGTGCTATCGGCAAACTCCAATTTATCCGCGGTACATTTACATTTCAAATTAAAAACGAAAATGATATCCGCCTGATAAAAGAATTTGGAGGCGGATCTATTTGGGATGTGGGTTGTTACCCACTGAGTTTCAGCAGGCTGATCGTCGGGCAGGAACCGGAGAAGGTGATCGGCTCTGCTGTGATGAATCAGGCTGGCGTGGATGAGTCCTTTTTTGGTCAATTGGTCTTTCCCGACGGGGTGGTTACCCAATTCAACTCCGGCTTTCGCTCTCCGGCTCGAACGAACATGGAAGTGGTTGGTTCGGATGGTTTTCTATTTATTCCAGAGCCGTTTAAACCCGGGGAAAAATATTCCTTTATACTCCAAAGGAAAAAGGATGTCGAGAAAATCAAAGGTAAGGGCACTGAGTTATACAGTGGTGAAATCGAAAATCTATCCAAAAGTATAATCAACCAAACAGCGCCGCTTATCAGCCTGGACGATTCGAAAGCAAACATCCGAACGATCAGCGCTCTGCTTAACTCAGCAGACTCAGGTAATTGGGTAAAATTGGACTGATAAACGTGAAGATTTTCTATCTTTACCCTCAGAATTTATTGTTCTTCCTTACAGGCTCGGTCAATCTCCTGGTGGGTGTCTACCTTTACGCTCGCAATCGGTTTAACCACAATCCATTTTTTCTGCCGTTTTTCCTCTTTGTTTTCCTCTGGAGTTTCGGTATTGGAATCCGTTCATCCATTATTGGGGTAGAAGCCAAAACATTTTGGACAAATCTCGCTTATATTGGCATTGTCATGGCTCCTGTCTGCTTACTGCTCGCGGTTCGGGATTTGATGGGAAATCCGCGTCTGAGGCACAGCCAGCTCTTCCTCTTCTTGATGACTCCCTCGGCGATCATCATCCTGATTTTTACAGATCCATACCACCATCTCTTCTGGAGTTATGTTTCTGAGCAGCCAAATAATTTTAATTATCTTCTGCGCAGAGGAGGATTGGTTTATTGGTTCAATGCCGTTTATCAGTTTAGCCTGGTAGCCTACATGATTTACTTGCTTCTCAAACCAAAATTTACCAAATTTCACCAACTCAGCGCCCGATACATCCTTCTCAGTATCATTCCACCTACCCTAACAAACCTCCTTTTCATCTTCAATGTGACTTATATTCCAAACTTCAACTTATCACCCTTGGGGTTCCTGTTTACGGCCATCATCCTCCTCATCGGCTTTCTCAGGCTTGAATTATTCAATCTCCCTCAGATTGGCTTGAATCGATATCTGGACTTGGTCCAACACGGCTTGGTGATTGCTGACGTATATGGAACGGTTGGGCTGATCAATCCCTTTGCCCGAAAAATCCTTGATCTGAAACCCGGACAAAAGTTAACTGAATCGGTTGTAATTCAGGAAGCGCTTGACAGGGTGGATTCCGGGAATATCGACTCTCATCAATTTGAGACATTTTTCAAAGACGAGCTTTATTACATCGATTTGACCTTAACCCCTCTAAAAAACACACGGGATGTGATCATCGGGCAACAGGTTTTACTCAACAACATTACCGAAGTCAAAAAAATAAGCAATTTTGCCAGGGTATCTCAGATTTCAAAGATCAAAGCAGAGGAGCGGGAGAGGATCGCGAAAGAACTTCAAGACCGCATTGCCCAGGGCTTGTATACCTTAACTCTTTTTATCAAAAGCGCGCAAAAGAACATCCTGGACGGGATCATCCAACGAACCTATCAAGACCTCGAAGAGCTCGATGGGATGACCAACCAATTGGTCAAAAAAGTCGGCTTGCTTTATTATGAATTAGACGACAACGCATTTGGAAAAATTGGCTTGATCCAGGCCCTTAGTGATCAGATCGAGATCCAGAAATATCAAAGTAACATATCCATCGACGTGGTAAATTTTGATAAGGTTTCTCTCGACCTGAATGCCCAAAGAACTACTTACGGAATTATCGTCAGCGTTCTGAATGAGATTTTAAAGTTGTCCAAGCCTAAATCAATTGTCATAAATATTAATGAAACATCTAAGAATTTTATGATAAAATTCATGATATACGAAAGGGAACTTCAAGCGGGTTTGTTAACCCAAGAAATGATAGAGCTGAAATTCCTTGACGTGATAGAGTCTATCGAGAATATTAATGGTGTTTTTGAATTCGAGGTCATCACGACTGAGCAAAAATTAATTAATATTCAAATACCGAGAAAGTAAGTAAAGGAGAATAAAAAATGACAATAAAAGTATTTATTTGTGATGACCACGACATTCTTCGAAAAGGTTTACGATCTTTGCTTGAAACCGCGACCGATATCGAAGTGATCGGAGAAGCCGCCGACGGTGAAACCGCCATCCAAATGGTGAGTGAACTTAAACCAGATGTCGTGATCATGGACCTTCTCATGCCTGGCATGGGCGGAGTTGAAGCTATTCGTCAGATCCGGGTTTTATCCCCATCTTCCAGAATTTTCGTGCTTTCCAGCTCTCATGAGGACGAATTAGTGGTTTCCTCAATCCGCGCCGGAGCGACTGGATACCTTGTAAAGACTTCATCACCTGATGTTTTGACTCAGGGCATCCGTGATCTCGCCGCCGGAAACTCGGTCCTTCCACCTGATATTTCCAGCAAGCTGATCTCAGCCATGCAGGATCCAAAAGTGCCGAACGCGACCCTTACCCACCGGGAAGTTGATGTACTTAAACTGATCAGTGAAGGATTATCTAATAAGGATATCTCTGAAGTGCTCGAAATTTCAGAGAATACGGTTATCAGCCATGTTGGTCGCATCCTCAATAAGCTTGAATTGGAGAATCGCACTCAGGCCGCCTTATACGCCAGAAAACAAGGCCTCGTCCGCTAAACTTCGAATGAGCAAAAACGAACATCCTGGGTTATCATAAACTCAGGATGTTTTTTATTCAATTTTCAGGAGATAGACCCAATGAAAGATGTTGTAATTGTTGACGCCATCCGAACTCCGATCGGTGCCTTAGGAGGCAGCTTATCCTTAGTCCGCCCAGATGATATGGCGGCGGATCTCTTGAAAGCGGTGATCGAAAGAAATCAAATTGATTCCGGAAGCGTTGAGGAAGTTTACCTTGGTTGTGCCAATCAAGCCGGAGAGGATAATCGGAACGTCGCCCGAATGGCAATCCTATTGGCGGGTTTCCCTTCCAGTGTGCCTGGAATTACGATCAACCGATTGTGCGCCTCGAGCCTGGCCGCGGTTAATCTGGCGGCTCGTTCCATTCAGGTTGGGGATGGAGACCTTTTTATTGCCGGCGGCGTTGAATCGATGTCGCGGGCTCCTTATGCCCTCGCCAAGGCAGAGAAGGGATTTGGATTTGGCAACCTGACAGCTTTTGATACCAGTCTTGGTTGGCGGTTCTCCAATCCAAAGATGGAAGAATTGTACAAAACTGAGAGTATGGGTGAAACCGCTGAAAATATCGCCGATCTTAAGCCTCACCTCACTCGCGAAATTCAAGATCAATTCGCGTTAAGATCTCATCAAAGAGCAATCGCTGCAATGGATGAAGGAAGATTTGACGCCGAAATTTTCCCGGTAACCATTCCGCGCAAAAAAGGTGATCCACTGGTGGTCAGCAAAGATGAGCGTCCCCGGCGCGATACAACTCTTGAGCAATTAGCCTCACTCCGACCCGCCTTCCGGAAAAACGGAACGGTTACCGCTGGCAATTCTTCCGGATTGAATGATGGCGCATCGGCGGTGCTTTTAATGTCAGCTCAAAAAGCAAAAGAATTAGGTTTAAAGCCTCTCGCCAGAATCGTTTCCAACGCCGCGGCCGGTGTGTTACCCGGCACAATGGGGCTCGGACCAATCCCAGCTACCAAAAAAGCGCTGGCAAGGGCAGGTTTGACGATCAACGATATGGACTTGATCGAATTAAATGAAGCCTTCGCGGTTCAGTCGTTGGCTGTTATGGAAGAGCTCGATATGACCCCGGAGATCGTAAATGTCAACGGTGGCGCGATCGCGCTCGGTCATCCTCTTGGCTGCTCCGGAGCCAGAATTCTTACTACACTTCTGCATGAGATGCTCAAACGCTCCTCCACCCGTTTTGGACTTGCCACCTTGTGCGTGGGGGTTGGACAAGGTGAGGCACTGATCATCGAAAAATTGACTTAATCCATCAGAACACCCGTCGCGCCGCGTTGAAGTTACCCAACGCGGCGTTTTGTATTATGATTAATTTATGATCCGAAAACTTTTTTTCCTTCTGATAACAACCTTCATTGTCGCTTCCTGCGCCGTACCTATGTCTCCAGCCCCTCCGGCTGTTATCCCAAAGCCCATTGAAACCCAGACCCAGGCAGCACAAAACCCTACCAAAACCGCGCCGCCAATAGAAACCATTAAGTCCCCCGCTCCTCTAACTTTTTTCGATCGGTTTTTCCAACTCGATATGCTGGATGAACTTTTTGGAACCGCGCTCTTGATGAGCAACGATGGGGCGCAAACTCTCGTAGCCACCCATGATGGCGGCAAAACCTGGACTTCAATCATGCCGCCCATGGAAGGATACATTCTTTCAACCTACTTCTCATCCCCTGAGATCGGCTTTCTCACCACCCAGAGTCTGGAAGGAAAAACCTTTCTCTGGTCCTCCCCAGATGGAGGAGTTACCTGGCGGAATTCAGAATTGTTTGAGAATATGATTGGCGCAAGGCTGGTTCTCGCGCAAGAAGAATATTTGCTTGCCCGGGTTGAGGATGTCGGCGCGGGCAGCGCCTATGTTCATTATTATGAATCAACCGACCAGGGAACGACATGGTCCCTCCTCCCGCTCCTCCCGCCCGAACCCGAAGAAGGATTGCCCGAAGGTGTTGTGCGAATCTGTAATATCTGCGGAGATCTGACCGCTCAGTCAGAATTAGATAGCCTGATTGTGTACGGTGAAATGGCAAACGACGCAAAAAGTACAATCACTCTGGATGTCAGCAATAATCGGGGATTGCATTGGCGGCGGGTTGGGATATCCAAACCGAATGGATTCGAAACTTCTCTGATCCAGCCAATTCATCTCAACCTCGGTGATTCTCGCTGGACGGTTCTGATTTCTCTTATTCAATTTGAGCCGACCGTTTCCAGCCAAATTCTCGTGCTCGAAAGCCTCGATCAAGGTGTCACCTGGGAGATTTATGATCCTGACTTGGAAATTCACTCCGTATTCACAGCCAGTGGAATCCAAGTCGACGAGGAAATGTTGGCCCTGATTTGTGAAGATGAAGTTTGTCTGCTCGATTTATCAATTCCAATCCTTACCAAAATTCCGCTTGACAAAATCTGGGAGAACGCGAACAGCGCCAGCGATTTGGTATTGGAGTTTAGCGATCGCCAACATGCCTGGTTGGTCATCAACAAACCGGAAAGTGCCAATATTTATCAAACCTCAGATGGGGGCGAAAATTGGGAGCTCATCATCCCCGCCCTGCTTTCAGCCAGCCCCTGAAATGACAGAAAAACAAAAATGGTACGTCGTCTGGGTTGGCAGAAACCCGGGAATTTATTCGACCTGGGCAGAATGTGAAAAACAAGTTAAAGGTTTTTTTGGCGCCAAGTTCAAAAGCTACCCTTCCCGGAAAATCGCGGCTCTTGCCTTGAATAAACCACCGCTTTGGGAGCCCGATCCTGATTCTGTGAAGAAAACCAATCGTTTCGTCCCTCAGGGGGCATATCTTTGCGTAGACGCGGCTTGTTCAGGCTCACCAGGTCCTGTTGAATGGCGGGTCGTTATCCTCCCCGAGAATGAGACCGTGCTCAGAAAAGGACCTTTTTTAAACGGTTCCAACAACATCGGCGAATTTTTAGCCCTTGTCGACGCGATCCGCTATCGGGCTGAAAAACATCTTCAAATGCCCATCTATACTGACTCGGTTACCGCCCTGGCTTGGCTGCGAGCTAAAAAATGTAAAACCACCCTCCCCATAAGGGAAACGAATATTAAGTTATTTGAGCTCATCCAACAAGCCGAATCAATGCTTCGAACCCTTGAGTCGCCTCACGAGGTTCTTAAATGGGATACTGAACAATGGGGCGAAATCCCCGCTGATTACGGCAGAAAATGAATAACCCTGGCTTATTGCTCATCAATTTTCAGAATGATTACCTGCCCGGCGGTATCGAACCGGTTGTTGGCGCTGAAGAAGCCTGCCGGATGGCAGGAGCAATTTTACAATGCTTCAGGGATCATTACCGCCCCTTTATGCACATTCAAAGAGTGAATCGATACCAGCAGAATTTTCCTTTTCAGACAGGTACTCCGGGAATCCGAATTCATGATCGGGTTCCCCATTTCGAAAATGAACCCATAGGATTTGATTTTACCGACCTGAAAAAGGACTCGCTCCTTGATAAGCTAAGCTCTTTTCAAAGTCGATATGATCTGCAAACAGGCTTGATCTGTTTTTTAGGGCAAGGGTCAGATTTATTTGAGATTGTCCAAATCCTTAGCAAAGTAAAATTGCAGCCAATTCTCATCAAAGACGCGAGCGCTTTTCGTTTTGATCAAAACACATCCCAATGGCTGGCTAATTTGCCTTCATTAAGCGTTGAAGAGATTTTTCAATTACTGATACGTTCCAAAGATTAATCAAACCGCTGAAATTTTGGTTGCTTGTTGTATAATCAGAACTATAAAGTTCAACCCAAAGACAAGTAATCTAACCTGAGTCCACAGAGAAGTATCGATTCGCTGCGAGATACTGGCCAGGCGGGTGAAATCCACTTTGGAGGCGAAAGCCGAACGCTCTCGCAGAGATCCACCGATCATAAGAGAGCCGGGGAAAGCCCGTTAAAGCGAAAGAGAGCCCCAGGCTGAATGTGCAGGTGGTACCACGAGTCGCCCCTCGTCCTGCGTTGAGGGGCGATCATTATTTAAAACGAGGTGCAAAAATGTTAGATATCAACTTAATTCGCGAAAATCCGGAGATCGTTCGTAAATCTCTTGCCGATCGCCAGTCTGATCCTTCACCTGTTGATGAGGTTATTACACTCGATCTAAAGCGCAGGGAGCTTCTGGTCAAGGTGGAATCTCTCAAGGCGGAACGCAACCTGGTCTCCAAGGAGATCAGCAAGTTAAAAGATCCCGCTGCCAGAAAGGAAAAAATCGACGCGATGAAGATGGTCGGCGATCAGATCGCCGAAGGTGACCGCCAAGTATCCGAAATCGAACAAGCCCTTAACCAGATCACCTCGACGCTTCCCAATATTCCTGACCCAAGAACACCTTACGGCGTGGATGAAACCGAAAACCTGGTCATCAAAACGGTTGGAGAGCCTCGAAAATTTGACTTTCAGCCACAACCGCATTGGGACCTGGGACCCGCCCTCGGGATTATCGATTTTGAGCGGGGCACCAAGCTTACTGGTTCCAGATTTTATGTCCTCAGCGGAGCTGGCGCCCGCTTACAGCGAGCTTTAATTGCCTGGATGTTAGATTTACATACCAATAAGCAGGGCTATACTGAACAATATCTTCCTTTCATGGTCAAGACTTCAACAGTTTTTGGTGCTGGTCAATTGCCTAAATTTGCTGACAACTTGTACAAAGACCATGAGGAAGACCTTTACTTTGTGCCAACCGCCGAAGTCCCGCTCACTGGATACCACATGGATGAGATAATGGACGAAATTTCTTTGCCGCGCTTTTATACCGCCTATACCCCTTGTTTTCGTAGGGAGAAAATGAGCGCGGGAAGAGATGTGCGCGGGATCAAACGCGGACATCAATTCGATAAGGTAGAAATGTATATCTACTCCAAGCCGGAAGAATCAGATATTCTGCTCGATAAAATGCTCGCGGACGCGGAGGCGACTTGCGCAGGCTTAGGGTTAACCTATAGGGTGAAACGGCTTTGTACCGGGGATTTGGGCTTTGGGGCTACGATGACCTACGATTTGGAAGTCTGGGCTCCCGGATGTGATGAATGGTTGGAAGTATCTTCTGTTTCCAATGATACCGATTTCCAGTCTCGGCGCGCGAACATCAAATATCGCCCCGCCGATGGAGGCAAACCGCGGTTCTTGCACACGCTTAACGGCTCAGGCTTGGGCTTACCACGGACAATGATCGCGGTGATGGAAAATTATCAACAGAAAGACGGCAGCATTCTCGTTCCGGAAGTTTTACGCCCATGGATGGGTGGGATAGAAACAATCAAATAGCCGAACAAGCTCAAAGTCAGGGTATTTGACAGATTAAGATTCTCCCGTCATTGGTCATCGGGAGAATCTTTTTTAAAAACATTATTCTGAATTTGTTGAGTTCACCCGTTCAAATTCCTTCAAGAACAGCTCCGCCAATTGAGGACTGTGAATAACAAGAATGTTTTCATCATTTTTCTTCTCGGCTGAGGCTGTAAAATTGTATGATCCAAATATTACTATTTTGGAATCTAAAATCATTGTTTTATGGTGCATCACCCCTTCGTCATTCAAGGCAATCAAATCAATCCCATTGATTTGCATCGTCTTAAAATCCGATCCCGCGACCTCAATTGTGGTTGATTCCATGACACCTTTAATTTCCAATCCTTCGGACGCTTTTTCGATCAATACCTCGCTGTAATCATCGGCCGTGAATGTGTACATCATGAATCTCGCCGAGTTATCGATCGAATTCAGTAACTCGACCATTCTGTAAGCAAAGTGGTCATCTGGGGAAAAATAGTTCTCGACCGTGAATCCGCCAACTTCAATTTTTGGAAATGGCGTTTTGGCAAATTGTTTGCCCTCGAATAATTCCAGAAATTCGACCTGGTAATTTTCCACAATTTCCGCGGAGCGAATCCTGACCAGGGAATTATGATCATCATAGATCGAAGAGTAGGTGTAATTCATCGATCCGGTCCAAACCTCCATGCCATCAATAATCATAAACTTGTTGTGCATCAGCCCAGAGCGGACATCCGCCTTGACTTCGATCCCATTGGTGATCAGGTTTTGAATCGCGGCAGAATCCATATTGTCGCCTTCTACCGCCACCCTGACCGAGACTCCCTTCTCCTTGGCTCTGATAATTGCGTATGAAATGACGTGATCATCCAAGCTATAAATCGCTACATCCAGCGATACCTTTGCCTCGTCGATCGCTGTTGCCAGCAGTCGGTCGAGACCATCCTCTCTCATTCCACGTTGAGGGTCATGAGGATCAGTAAAAAAAACGTCAATATGGCGCGAAACATATCCAAAACCGATTGGAAGGTCAAGCTCAATAAATTCATTTTCGGGTAAGGGAGTGGGTTGGAGTGGCGGAGTGGAAACTGATTGATTCCGCGAGCAACCAAAACTCATGGTCGGGATGAATCCGATCACCATTAACATAACCACCTGAAGGGTCACGCGCATGAGACAATTCTACCAAAATCAGCTCAATAACCTTTAGTACTCAAAAGGTATAATTCAGACCATGACAACCGCCAATCGCCAGATAGCGAAAGCAGCAAGTACTGTTATGTTCGCGTTTGTTCTAAGCAACTTGGTCGGTTTATTTCGTCAGGTTCTGGTTTCTAATACTTTTGGTACATCTTCTGAATTGGACGCTTTCTATGCCGCCGTCACAATTCCGGATCTTTTATTCAACCTCATGGCCGGTGGGGCATTGGCGTCCGCTTTCATCCCGATCTTCACCGATGAATACGAAAAAAAATCTTCAGGTTCTGCTTTCTACCTTTCCTCTGCGATCATCAATCTCATCCTCGTCTTTCTTGGTGGGGCAAGTCTGCTCGCTTTCTTTTTCGCGCCGAATATCGTTAAAGATCTGATCTTCCTATTCAAACCAAATCTCGATCCCGCGACCGCGGAGCTTACAAGCGAGTTATTGAAGATCATCATGATTGCACCAACCATCTTTGGGGTGAGTGGAATTGTGATGGGTATTTTAAATACCCGCTCACGATTTCTAATGCCTGCGCTTGCGCCGGTCTTTAATTGGATCGGATGGATCATTGGTTTGATTTTTTTTGTTCCAAGTATGGGTATCCATGGATTAGCCTGGGGCTATGTTCTTGGCGCTGTTTTACACCTTGGTGTCCAAATCCCTCAATTAATGCGTCTGCCTGGTTATAAATTTGTTCCTACCCTTGGGTTGAGCCAGGAAAGCGTCCATCAAGTTCTCTCGCTCATGGCTCCGCGTTTACTGGGCGTAAGCGCGGTTCAAATCAATTTTCTGATCAATACCATGATCGCAACCAGCCTTGGCGAAGGCAGCTTAACCGCCATTAACATCGGGCGCATGATCATGACCATGCCGCTTTTTGTAATAGCCCAAGCCATCGCTACCGCCGCGTTACCAACCTTTGCCGCCCAAATTGCCAATGGGCAGCAGGCAGATATGCGCGACTCGCTCACCTCCACTTTGAGGGGAGTGCTCTTTTTATCTGTGCCATCCACATTTGGGTTGATCGTTCTGCGCGAACCCTTCACCGTGCTTTTGTTTGAACGCGGTGAATTTACAGCTCAATCCACTCAACTGGTTGCCTGGGCGATCCTCTGGTATACGGTAGGTCTGCTCGGCCATTCGATCGTTGAAATTTTATCGCGGGCTTTTTATGCTCTGCATGACACAAAAACACCAGTAAAAATCGGCGTTTTTGCCATGGGCTTGAACGTCGCTTTCAGTTTTTTGTTTGTGTGGTTCTTTGATAAGTTAGGATGGATGCCCCATGGGGGTTTGGCGCTTGCGAATTCGCTGGCGACAGGAATTGAAGCATTGCTCCTTCTCTTTCTGATAAGTAAATCTCTCGCGGGTCTGCACACTCAATCAGTTATTTCGGGTGGTTGGCAATATATGCTCGCCAGCTTATTAATGAGCCTCGCGATCATCGCAAGTTTGAAGCTGTTAAATTCAAATTCGGCTCTGGTCGAATCGAGCCTGGGAATCCTGATCGGTCTGGTGGTTTACCCACTGGTGCTTTTGGGAATTGGCAATGAGGAAATTAAAAAAATAATCGGGTTTGTAAAAACCAAACTACAAACCCGATCCTGAGCGTGACCAGGATCAATTACTTCTTACCAAAAAAGCCGCCCAACAAACCCATCGCTGAACCGAGGTCGTTCCGGTCCAATTTTCCATCCACCAACCCGTCGATCATGCCGGCGTAAGGTTCAGGTACGCGTTCTTTTACAAACTCGATCATTATCTTTACTGCCTGAGTGGCTTGTTCTTCGCTTAATCCTACTTTTATTTGCAGATTTTTTACTAATTCGTCCATATTGCCCTTTTCTGGTTGAGTTTTTTTAACCAATCCAATACCAATACGAAATACTGACAATCACGCCTAAGATGATACCACCCAAAACTTCCAGGGGCGTATGCCCAATCACTTCCTTCAATTCCTTATCTGAAATTGGATGTCCTGACAATAATTCCTCAATCAAGATATTAATTTTTTCCGCGTGTTTTCCGGCTTCGCGCCGCACACCTGCCGCGTCGTAAAGAACGATCATGGTCATCGCCAACGCTACCGTAAATACCGGCGAAGAAACCCCTTCGTGGAGGGCAACGCCCACCGTTGCCCCAACCATCAGGGCGGAATGAGAACTCGGCATGCCTCCGGGACTGAAGATGATGTATAAATTCCAACTTCCTGTTCTTAGATATTCCAGGAAAGGCTTTAATGTCTGCGCAATTAACCAGGCTGTGAGAGCAGTGACCAATGAAGGGTTATGGAGCATCGAATCGATCATGTGTTTTAGCGGTCTATTCCTCTTCAGGTAATTGGTTAACTTGCAATTGAGCTTTATTCAAAATATCAGAACAGTGCGCCAATAAACCCTGGCCCCTTTTGTATAATTCCAATGATTTATCAATCGAAAGGTCGTCTTCTTCAAGCATCGCCACGATCTGTTCCAATTCCTTTACAGCTTCCTCATAGGTTAATTGTGTTATTTCCTTATCTGACATTTTATCATCGCTCCTGTGATTCTACCTGTACTTTTAACTTTCCCTTCCTCAAACGCACTCTCAAACGCTCACCATTCATCACTTGACTCGCGTCAACAATAACCTCATCATTTGATTCGCGTTGAACGATGGCATATCCTCGAGCGAGAACAGCGTTTGGATTTAATGCTGAAAGCTGACGAGAAAGGCCTGCCAATCCGCTCTGTCTTTGACTGAGATTGGTTTTAATGTTTTTCTCAAAGGCATTTGAGATCAAATCGAGCCTTTGAATCTCTGTAATCAATTTTCTGGAAGGACTGAGTAATCTTAACCTTTGCGCCAGACTTTGGTTGGTTCGGATCATTTCGTTAAGGTCGGATTCGATCAAATTCCTGATCACCTCATCAAGGTATGCCAATCTTGCCCTCAAGTCATCCAGGGTGAGCAAACTGGCCCGTTCCGCAGCCGCGGTTGGGGTAGGAGCTCTCAGATCAGCCACAAAATCAACGATCGTAGTATCTGTTTCATGCCCAACCCCAGAGATGATGGGAATGGGAGAACCCGCAACTGCTCTCGCTACATTTTCGTGGTTAAAAGCCCAAAGGTCTTCTAACGAACCACCTCCACGAGCAATAATAATCACATCCGGTTTACCTGATGAAATAAGCCTTTCGAGGGCTCTTACAATTCCTTGCGGCGCATCCGAGCCCTGTACTGGCGTTGGGGAGACCCACAATTTCGCGAGCGGCATCCTGCGGCTGAGGGTGTTGATGATGTCCTGCAAAGCCGCGCCGCTAGTTGATGTTACCACTCCAATATTTCCAGGCATCGCAGGAATCGCCTTTTTTCTTTCTGGATCAAACAAGCCCTCAGCTTCCAACAAATCCTTAACTCGCAGGAATTCAGCAAAATAAGCCCCCTCCCCAGCCGGTAGGATCGCGTCTACGATCAGCTGCAACCTGCCCTGCGGTTCATAGATTGAGATACTACCGTGACACTTTATTTGGGTTCCGGTTTGCAAACCAATATTCCTGGTTCTGGCGAGGTTTCCCCTCCACATCGCGCAGTTGATTGTGGATTTTTCATCCTTGATACTGAAGTAAGCGTGTCCGGAGGTTGAGTTAACCGTCCAATTTGAGATTTCTCCAGTTACCCAGATATTGGATAGGAGCGGCTCACTTTGAAACAAAGTATTGATCGTGCGGTTTAGTTCAGTCACGCCGATCGGATTGCTTATGTCGCTCCCAGGATTGATATTCATTATTATTTTGTTATTTTTCTATGGGTAAGTTTGGGTTACAATAATGATTATATAAATAAAACCGTAACAATTATAATGGAAATCTGTATGCACCGACTATTTGCCTCATGGCGGATGAAATATGTAAGCAGTAATCACAAAGAACCGGGTTGCATTTTTTGCGACGCCGCGACTCAACCAACCAACGATGAGCGCTTGGTTGTTTTCGTTGGGAATAATGCCGTTGTCATGCTCAACAAATATCCATACACATCAGGTCATTTGATGGTTGCGCCAAAACTCCACACAAATAAACTCAGCGCTTTACCTCAGAAAACCAGAACGGAAATCATCGATCTGATTTCTGAAAGTATATCTGTTTTAACTTCCATCTATAAACCCGATGGGTTCAACGTTGGCGCGAATTTGGGCGAGGCGGCTGGAGCCGGGATTCCAGAGCATCTTCATTTCCACATCGTTCCCCGGTGGAATGGTGACACAAACTTCATGACCTCGATCGGGGATACCAGGGTTTTGCCTGAGGATCTCTCCCAAACATACCAAAAAGTCAAACACGCTTTTCAAGTAATAAGAGGTTAGGATTATGAAAACTCAAAGGAACTTTTTGTTCGCGCTAATACTACTCATCCCGCTGGTTTTATCAAGTTGTAAATTGCCCTTGGTGCCCGAGGTAAACGCGGCTTCGGATGAGGTCTCTAATATACAGGCTCAGGTTTCCCAAATCACGGCCGCTACCAGCACTTCCGTTCCCGAATCCGTGGAAACCGAATTGCCGACCGAAGTACCTACTTCGACCCCGACCCTCACCCAAACCCCAGTTCCCGCTGTTTACGGACCAGCTCTTGAAGATTTTCCCGCTGGAATTAATCCTCTGACGGGTTTAGTTGTACCAGATCCATCCCTTCTGGATTTACCAGCGGTCTTGATTTCAATTACCAATTTTCCTCCCTCGGCAAGACCGCAATCAGGCTTATCTTTTGCCTCGTGGGTATATGAACTTTATATTTCTGAGGGTATGACTCGGTTTCTGACCGTTTTTTACGGTAATTATCCTCACTTGAGTCTCCCCGGATCTGACTCTTCTACTAATAATCAAGCCAATCCTTCCGCGACCCCGGATGCGAATAACACTGGGGCTGGAACTGCTCAATTTACAGATCCTTCCACTGCCTCTCCATTAAACATCGGACCGATCAGAAGTGGAAGACTTCCCTGGGCTTACATTCGTGATTTTTACCAGAATGGCTGCCTCGTATATGCTGGTGCTACGGTTCAGATCCGCGAAAGACTTAAGGGCTGTGGTCAGGTTTACGGTAGTGATCCGTCTGATATAAACAGTGCGATGCTTACCATTGAAGATCTAAAAATACTTGCCGAACAGAATGCCGATCCAAACAACAACTTCAATTATTCTGGCAACTATTTCTCCGAGATTGTTCCAGGCGGCGGTCAACCTGCCACCCAGATGGATGTTTATTACAGTTTCCTTAATCAAGGGAAATGGGAATTAGATCCCGCGAGTGGAAGATATCTCAAATTTGAGGACTTTGCCGATGGCTCTGGTCAATTCCGACCGATGACCGACCGAGTCAACGGCGATCAATTAGCCTTCTCCAATGTGATCGTTCTCTTCGCCGATCATGAAGTTCTTGACCCATTCATCATTGACGTAAATCTTCAATCCGGTGAAAAAGGTAAAGCGCTCATCTTCCGCGATGGTCAGAGATATGAGGCAGTTTGGACCACAATGAATGAAGAGTACGAAAAAACCACTGGTTTACGCCGCCCGCTTCGTTTTGAAAACCCGGATGGCACTCCATTCCCACTTAAACCCGGCCAGAGTTGGGTACATATCTTCACCCATTATTCCACTGTAGAAGACAAAGGTGAAGGGAACTGGCTCTTCCGTTTCATTGCCCCAGCCGGCACCTATTAATTCCCTGATTTCCAATTTACTTATAATAAAGGGTATGAAAATCTTCATACCCTTTATTTTATTCAGCCTCATGATGAGCGCTTGTACTCCTCTGGCAAACGATCCTCAGCCAATCCCAACCGGCACGAGCATTTCCAAACCTCCGACCGCCGTTCCGACTTTACTTCCAGCGACCCAAACACCTACTGAAATTCCAACTCCCCTCCAACAGCCTTTTTCCAATTTGGAACCTCTCGGCCCGGAATTCGCTCAGTTTCCCGAAGGAACCGACCCATTGACAGGTTTAGCCGCCTCTCACCCGGAGGATCTGAAAACCCCAGCGGTTTTAGTATCCATCTCCAACTCGCCAGTTACCGCGAAGCCCCAGGCAGGACTTTCCTTTGCCAGCCAGGTGAATGAGTTTTTTATTGGGTATGGAACAACTCGATTCCTGGCCGTATTCTATGGTGAAAGAGCAAGACGGATAAGTGATCAAGGTGGTGATTGCATTACCCAGCCCGTAACGGCTTTACCAGCAAATTGGGTAGGGAACAACGTTTGGCTGGATGAGAATGATAACGGACAGCAGGATGATTGGGAAGTAGGCGTGCCGGGTGTATGTCTTGATCTCATCGACCATCAGACCGGGGATGTGATCTCCTCCACTGGGACTACCTCTAATGGTTATTATTTTTTTGATCTCAAGGATCTTGATCAAGCAAGACAATTCGCGGTAAGGATTGTCCTGCCGAAGAATTTAGCTCCATCCAAGCCGAACCTTGGTTTCGAGGATCTGGATAGTGATCTGAACCCCGACAATCTTTCAGCGCCTTTTACACCTTCCTCAGGCGGGTTGGATTATCTCGACTTTGGCTTGGTTGCCAGTGAAGAGCTCAAATTTTCTTTTCTGCAAAATGATATCGCTCCAGAGAGAACCTACGTTGGTCCAATTCGTTCTGGAAGGTTGTCTTACAATGACTTTGGGCAATTATTTCCAACCGGCTGCCTTGTTTTTGCCAGCGCCGGCGCTGATATTTTGCCACAGCTTGATCCGTGTGAGTTAATTTTTGGGCAACCCGGCTCTAATTCCCCCAATACCGCCTTGCTGGATATTGATTACCTTCGAGAAATTTCGGAGCGAAACCATGATCCTTTTGTACCTGTAAATTATTCCGGCAACCTCTTCAGCGCTGAAATCCCTCAGGGCGGAACACCCGCTCTCGCGATTCAGCAATATTTTCATCAATATTCCCAGGCGCGTTGGGAATATCAACCGGTAAGCGGGACATATCTTCGATTTACAGATGAACTGGATGGGAGCGGGGTACTTCATCCGGATGTCGATCGTCTCAGCAATCGTCAGCTTGAATTTGAAAATGTGATTTACCTGCTGGCCGATTATTCAATCTATCGCAAAAATCAGTACGACATCGAACTCTGCTGCGGATTGGAGGGTTGGGCTTTCCTCTTTAGAGATGGAAATCTGTACAAGATTCGCTGGTCCACCAATAATCGACAATGGGAAGCTGAAAACGGATTTCGGAGACCGATCAAGTTTATTGGAGCAGATAAAGAACCTTTCCCCCTGAAACCTGGTAATACTTGGATTAGTTTGTTCACAACCAATTCCTCAGTAACAGAGCAGATCCCAGGCGAATGGTTGGCGCTTTTTGCTCTGCCTGATGATTCAGGCTATGAATGATCTGGATGGACCATTATGACGGAAATCATCGATCAACTGCGTGAGAAACTTGAGAGCCGGGCGAACCCAAAAGCCGCTCGAGAAATGTCCAAATACATGAAGGACCAGTTTCCATTTTTTGGCATCAAATCACCTGAATTGGCAGAAATCATCCGCGCTTCCCTGAGAGGTCATGGTTTACTCCAACCAGACGTTCTTCAAGAGACAGTGATCGACTGCTGGGCACAACCCGAACGGGAATTTCAATACTGCGGGGCAGGCTTGCTTCGGCGAGGGATTCGGGTATCTGAAGCAGGGTTAATCCAAACCATCGAAGAGCTTATCACCCGCAAAAGTTGGTGGGATACGGTCGATAACATCGCAACCAACACAGTTGGTCCTTTTTTTCAGAAATTTCCAACTGTGCAAGACGAATATTTACCAATCTGGAGATTTTCATCAAATCTCTGGCTTCGCCGGACAGCCATTCTTTTTCAACTCAATTACAAACAGGCAACCGATTTTGAATTGTTAATCTCGATCATCAGAGAAAATTCAGGATCCAAAGAGTTTTTCATCAATAAAGCTATTGGTTGGTCACTTAGGGAGTATTCCAAAACCAACCGGCTTGCCGTGTTAGAATTTTGCAATAAAACTCCGCTTCATAACCTTAGCCGGCGCGAAGCATTAAAATGGATAAACACTCATCCAGCCTAACCAAAAGGAGATTCCCATGGAAGAAATTGAAAAAGATGAACTGATCAAAAAATACCGCAAATCAGTTAAAGCGCTTAAAAAAGTGCTCGCGAAAATTCCACGCAAAGCCTGGGATTTTCAACCAGCGCCCGCGGAATGGTCGATTAATCAAATCATCCTTCATCTTCTGGATACCGAGTTGGTATCCTTTACCAGAGCAAGAAAGATAATTTCTCATCCAGGTTGTTTGGTCATGCCAATGGATGCGGACGAATACGCAAATAACCTTAATTACCCGGAATCTGATGTGAAAGCCGGATTAAATTTATTGGAGGTTTTGGTCGATTTTATGACCAGGTGGCTGGAAACACTACCTCTCGAGAAATTTCAGGAAACGGCAAAACATCCAGACCATGAAGAACCGTACACTCTGGAACAATGGTTGCGTCATTTTTCTGAACATACTTATATCCATATTGACCAGATTAACAACAATTACCTTACCTGGAAAGCCGCCAGGTGAATCACTCAGCTCGAAACGGGAACATCCGCTATGACTTTCTAATCATCGGTTCTGGATTTGGCGGCAGTGTCTCAGCCTTACGCCTGGCTCAGAAAGGCTATTCAGTCCTGATTCTGGAAAAAGGCAAACGTTGGTCAGATCATGAACATCCCACTTCGAATTTACAGTTCTGGAAGTATATCTGGGCGCCATTTCTGCGTTCTTTTGGAATTTTACAAATCAGCTTTCTTAAGGATCTGATGGTTTTGCATGGGGTTGGTGTCGGCGGAGGAAGCCTTGGATATGCCAATGTACTGGAGATTCCATCCGAAGATACCTTCGCCTCAAATGCCTGGAATCAACCCATTCAATGGGGGAAGGCGCTTTCCCCTTTTTATCCCATCGCTCAACAAATGCTCGGCGCGGCGATTACCCCGCGCTTGTGGACAGCCGACCAGATTCTCAAGGAAATTGCTCAATCCCTCGGTACCGAAAATACTTTCAGACCTGCCGTAACCGGTATCTACTTTGGAGAACCGGGACAAACATCAACCGATCCTTATTTTTCCGGAGATGGACCAAATCGAACTGGTTGCACCTTCTGTGGGGCTTGCATGATCGGTTGCCGCCAGGGCGCGAAAAATACCCTCAACAAGAATTACCTCTATTTTGCTGAAAAATCTGGCACGGTAATTGAGCCAGAAATGCGGGTCATGAAAGTTCGGCCTTATTTCGAAGGTGGTTATGAAATTACAGCCCGCTCCTCAACCTTACCATTCAACCCGCCCCAAAAATACTATGCCGAAAATGTAATTTTCGCGGGTGGAGTCATGGGAACAGTACCCTTGCTCTTGAAGATGCGTGAAGATCCGACCGGGTTGCCAAAACTCTCAACCCGACTTGGCGAAGGTGTTCGAACAAACAGTGAGGCGCTCCTTGGTTCGTTAGCCCGGACGACTGAAATCGATTATTCCGAAGGGGTCGCGATCTCATCGATCATGAACATCAATCCAGAAACAAGAGTCGAACCAGTCAGGTACCCAAAAGGCTCTGGTCTGATGCGCATGATAAGCGCCCCGCTGATCAGTCTTGATTCCGGGATCTGGATGAGATTACTCAGATCAATTTGGTGGATCCTCCTCCATCCATTAGACGCAATTCGAGCCTTTCTTCTGCCGCGATGGGCTCAAAAAGTAACAATTTTATTGGTAATGCAGAATGTTGACAATCGCATGAAGATCACCCTCGCCAAACAATTCCCCTTTTTCTGGGAAAAAAGCCTGGTAACAGAAAATGATTCATCACATCGAATCAATCCCCAGGTTCCAGGATCGCATACCTTGACCCGCTCTTTCTCGGATAAAACCAATGGTATCCCACTCGGCTCGTTAGGGGAAAACCTGCTGAATCTGCCCACAACCGCTCATATTCTGGGTGGAGTACCGATTGGAAATCCAGATGAAGCTGGTGTGGTTGATCATCAGTTGCGAGTTCACCATTACCCAGGTCTTTACATCATTGATGGTTCAGTAATGCCCGGAAACCCTGGTGTAAACCCCAGCCTTACAATTACCGCCATCGCCGAATACGCGATGAGCTTTATTCCCGTCAAAGGAAATAATTAACGACCCCATGCCAAAGAAATACGATCTGCTTTTATTCGACCTCGATGAAACTCTGCTTGATTTTGGCGCGGCAGAAAGTTACGCTTTTGCCGCATTGTTGAAGAAATTTGACATTATAGATGATGGAACCTTTTTCACCACCTTCTCCTTAATCAACCATCAAACCTGGGCTGAAATGGAGCAAAAACTGATTACCCTTGATCAAGTCAAGGTTTTACGATTTCAACGATTTATTGAGCATTTTTCCCTGCCATTTGAACCACGGGTGATGGCTTTCGAATACCTGCGAAAATTATCAGAAAACCATACCGAAATTCCCGGAGCGATGAATCTCATCCTGAGTCTTTCAGGCAATTATCGTTTGGGGTTGGTGACCAACGGGTTATCTCAAGTGCAAAAGCCTCGCCTTCGAAACTCTGGTCTGGAGCTTTACTTTGAGCACATTTTTATTTCCGAAGAGATTAAACACGCCAAACCTTCCTATGAATTTTTCAAGCTTGTCTTCGAAAAATTCCAAAATCCAGACAAGCGCCGTACCTTGATTGTGGGTGACAGCATGTCCTCCGATATTAAAGGTGGGATCGATTATGGGATCGATACCTGTTGGTTCAATCCTTACCACGTCCCGCCGAAGTTTCAACCGACTTATACCATCACCGATTTAAGCCAATTGGCAGATTTATTGTTAGAGGAGGATTAACTACCATCTAATCTTTTTTGATCTACATACTCCCGGATAGCCCGTCTATAGAAATCCGTCAAACCAGGTTTGATCGTTGTTAGGTAAAAAGCCAATTCTAAAAAAATAATATTTATTGCAAAACCAAATGCTGATCTGGTCCTTAATAACGATGACCAATGGGTTTTAATTCGGCTGGTTTAAATAAATTGATTTGGTCGGAGTAATGAATTGCGCGGATCGATAATCCAGAGAGAATTGAAAGGTCTTTGACTGTAAACATGGTTCAACGATCAACCATGACGTTACGTTAATGTCAAGCGGATTCTGGAGGATTTTTTGGAATGGTAACCCTGAAAGTGCTGCCTGAATTAATTTGACTTTCAACTTTGATCATACCCCCGAGTTTATCAACCAGAGACTTGACGATAAAGAGGCCAATTCCAGTACCCTGAATCTCTTGGTTGACAGCATTCCTGCCTCGATAGAAACGGGTAAACAAATTGGGAATATCCTCAGCGGGAATGCCAATTCCATTGTCCTTGACCTTGACGGTCACAATAGAATCATCCATCGATAGATCGATATTCACCTTGCCATGTTCGCCGGTATATTTAATCGCGTTATTAACCAAGTTGACAAAAATCTGTTTAAGAACATTCTCATCTGATGTGATTAACCAGTGAGCATTCTTATCCGAGGAATGAAAAGTCAAGCGAAGCGCGATTTGTTTATCATTGGCTTGAATTTGGGCGGAAGAAGTAATTTCCTGGATCAATTCACTCAAATCCACCAGTTTGTAATTTAATTTTTGCTGCTGATTCTCAAGTTTTCCCACCGCTAACAGGTCATCAATCAATAATTTCTCGCGATTCAATTCGCCTTTTAAGACCTCCCAATACTCCGCTTTCTTTTCTGGTGATTCAGCTTCCTCCAGTAAATTTGTCATTAAAAGCATTGTGGCAATTGGATTGCGCAATTCATGGGTGGCTTTGTTGATGTAGTCTGAGCGAATTTGATCCTGATTAACCTGCGCGGTGATATCCCTGATCAAAGCCAGAGCTTCCATATCGCCTGATTTGATAATTCGGGCTTCCAATACTTTGGACCACTCATCATAATCAAAATTAAAAATTACACAGTTAACCGAGCCGTCCCGGATCGTTTTTCGGACCGCGGTAAGGAAATTTTCATAATCTGCCTGGGTTGTAAACATCTGAAGCGGATCTTTCGAAAACGATTCAAATGGTTTGTTTAATTCCGCGTTCAAACTGGGCTGGAAATTCAGGATTTTTCCCTCACGATCAAGGCTAATCAAGACATCAGGAAAATTCTGTACCTGAGTTTGGTTTTGGCTTCTGGATTCTCTCGCTAATTTTTCAAATTCCACCCTGGTTAACGCGTTGGAGATTGTATCACCTACTATGCGCATTAATATCCCGGTTTCTCGTGACCATTCCCGGTGTTCGCGAACCGCGTCAAAACCCACAAAACCAATCAACTGAGTATGCCTCTCGAGGGGAACTACAAAAACGGATTTGATTTCTTGCATTTCCAGAATCAGTTTTTCGGACGCCGCCTGGCTTGGTAACTTGGATACGAATGGAATATCAATTAATTCAAAGTTGCGAAGTTTTTCCATCCACCATGGAAAATTACTAAGGGGGATGTTTTGAAGAACCTTGATTTCAGGAGTGATACCAACATTGCACCATTCATGGGTGTTAGACATGGTTTCATGGTCCTTATCAAAAAGGAATACATAACTTCTGTCCACTTTCATTAACCCGCCAATTTTCGCCAGAATTTCATTAATCGCGTCATCAATCTCATCTGTACCGAGGGTGATCATCCGTCCCGAGATATTTGAAAGCGTATCTTCAACGACCTGGCGAAAGTCAAGCGATTTTCTCTGTTCTTCCCGAATCTTGTCTCCCGCGACTCTTTTCGTGATATCAATCCCGGATAAAAACACATCATTATTTTTCTTAAGACAGAGAAGTTCGATGATCCGGGTATCATTTCTTCCCGCCATCTCAATCTCAATGGTGATTGGAACATTCTCCAATAAATGTTCGGTAAATTTTTTTCGGAATAAATCTTTTTTTGGGTCACAGATCAGATCAAACAAATGGTAATTACTGATGTTTTCGGCTTTGAGTTTAAAGAGCTTAAGCCAGGCAGGATTCGCCCATTTAAATAGCCCAACCTTATCCGTTTTGGCCACCAGCCAGGGAACGGCATCATAAAGAATCTCAAGGTCGGATGAATCAGGTAATTTATTCATCAATAAAAATTATTTCAAAGGCTCAGGTTTTTGATCAAAAACTTCCTGAACCCTATTGTTTTTTGATAGATTAATTGTATGCAAAGTCTCCGATGTTTTGGCTTTAAATGTATCTCTCGTGAAGAAACCAGGAGAACAATTTAGTTAATCGCTCTCAAGGTTTGACAGTTACTATAATAATTTTCTCTACCTCGCGCCATTCTGTCTACAAACCTGTCCATGTCCACTGATACCACACAATTCGTTAGAAAGCGGATAATCTTCAAATTTACAAAATTATCATTAAATTATACCATTTTTTATAACTAACAAAACATCAAAAAAGTTGGAACATTGTCCTGGTTTTCAACTTTAACTTACAATCTTTCGGCTCTCAAGATAGAATCTTTTCTCGTGGGCTTCACCCATTGAAAAGGTTTTTCTGGGTAATGCGCCATCCAAAATTACCGTTTTAAACAAATCCGATTTATCCATACCCGGCAGATAAAAACCGATATTTCCGGGTTGACTTCCGAGTTTGACAGTTACTTCTTCGCCATGAACATAATCGATCTTCTCCGCGGCTCCGGAACGCATGACGGAATCTAGAAAAGTTTGTAACGTGCCAACCGGCAGATTAGAAGTGGGGTCGGTAAATGTCAGCACAATAAATTCTCCGGGAAGGATCACGCCAACTTTTTGCCCAATTCCGGTGTGAGCATTCACCATGGCTACCATCTGCTTGGCGGTTTCGACATTTTCAAAAGAGACGTTTCCACTAAAAAATGTGGCCAGCTCATCCAGAAAATCTTCCTTAACCCCGAAGAGAACTCGATGGATGGGTTCAAATTCCAGTGCGCCATCGTGTACGTTTTCAACTTCAACCAACGCGTAGCGGGCAGGATGACCCATGCCAACTTCCGCTTTCATCTTTTCCCAAATGGCTTTGGCAGTCGCGAGTGAATGGTTTCCGTCTCCCATGGCGAAGAGGAGCACCGGTTTATCATGTACATCGTATTTGGTTTCGAAAATTGCCGGATCTGCCAAATTTCTTAATGCCGCGACGATTCTCTCCGATTCGTTCTCGGACACTTTGTAACCAGTCAAATGTCCGCTATTAAATACCAGATCGAAATCATAAATTTTTAGACGTTGGTTTAAATCGGTCAACAATGGTTCGATCACGGATTTTGCCGGATCATCAATCAAGACCATAATATGCGGAAATTCCAATTCCGCGCCTTCCCTGATTTTCATTCGAGGTGGCAATCGATCGACGATCGTACCCTCGGTCGCTCTTATCAAGCTGGAAGATCCCTTGTTATAGTCATATTTCTCCAGATCGAGCGCCATCATTAATCCGGTTCGGGTTTTACCCTCAACGGTTCGACGGACAAGAATAAATCCTTCTCGTGCTTGGATTAATTTTTTATTGAGGATGTCGCGCATCTCAGTTTGAATCTGCTTAATTCGATCAGACTCGTCGGCGTCACCCAAATAAATTTCCGGCAACGTCAGCCTCAAAGTAGATGGCGCCTCTCCAATGATCCGATCCAACTGTTCCCAATATTCCGGTTCTGAAGTGTACTGGTCACAGGCGATTACCGCCCATTTCCGCAGGTCGATCGCAGGATCTGGAAGGTAGATATCCGGTATCTGTACCCCAATGTCCTCAAAATTTTTCATCATACCTCCAAGTAGAGAGCCAGGCTGCCTCGATTCAGGAAGCCTGGTTTTCGTTTAGTTTGATTTGGCGAATTCAATCAGAATATCAGCGACTTCAGCGCCAACCCTGCCTTGACCTTCTTTAGTGGAAGCGCCAATATGCGGGGAGCAGATCACGTTCGGCAATTTAACCAAAGCAAGGTCGGTGAGCGGCTCATTCTCAAATACATCAAATGCGGCTGAAGCAACCTTGCCGGAAACAAGCGCGTCGTAAAGCGCCTGCTCATCCACAATGCCGCCGCGTCCACAGTTGACGATCCTTACTCCGTTTTTCATAATTTCGAATTCATCCTTGCCGATCATTTTTGTGGTCTCGGCTGTGCGAGGCATGTGCAAACTAAGGAAATCAGCTCGGCTGAGTAACTCTTTAAGATCTTGGATGACTTGATAACCCATAGTCTCTTTGATATAAGGGTCATAGGCAATCACCTTCATTCCCAAGGCAGTGGCGCGGGTGGCAACAGCTTTGCCGATATTACCAAAACCGATCAAAGCAAGGGTTTTACCACTTAACTCAATCCCATCAAATGCTTTTTTCTCCCACTTACCACTCTTCACAGAATTGGTCGCCTGAACGATGTGACGAGCCAGCGCAAACATCAGTCCAATCGTTAACTCGGCAACTGAATTTGTGCTTGCCAGAGGAGTATTTTTCACCCGGATGCCCAACTTTTTGGCAGCTTCTACGTCTATCGTATCCAGGCCCACGCCGCCCCGTACAATTAATTTCAAGTTCGGACTTTTCTCCAATAACTCTTTTGGCACTTTTGTGCGGCTGCGTACCACCATCGCGTCATAGGATGGTAAAACTTCCATTAGTTCATCCAGGGTGATAGTATCTTTTACATCTACATCCAGACCGCCATTCCGCATTTTAGTGATCGCGGATTCTTCGGTTTTATCGCACACGATTACTTTCATTGTAGTCTCCTGTTTAAAAACAATTGGTAGTTTATCGATCTCCGAATGTGCCCAACGGTACGGGTTCATCCGTTTGACCGGTTGAATTTTTTTGTTCCAACGATTAATTATAGTGCATCTTTAAAAGTTGTATGACAACTTTTTATAAACAAAAGGTATAATACAAACACTTTGGTAATCACAAAAAGGAGTGTATTCAAATGAATCGCGCGCATAATTTTAATGCTGGACCTTCAATTTTACCCTTATCGGTTTTAGAGCAAGCCCAACAAGAGCTATTAGATTTCAAAGGCACAGGTATGTCTGTAATGGAAATGAGTCATCGCTCAAAAGAGTTCGACGCGGTGATCCAGGGAGCCGAAGCAGATTTACGGACGCTGATGGGTATCCCATCCAATTATAAAGTTCTCTTCTTGCAAGGCGGAGCCACCCTCCAATTCGCGATGATACCCATGAACCTTCGACCGGCAGGTACCTCCGCTGATTACATCGTTACGGGTTCGTGGAGCAAAAAGGCTTACAAGGAGGCCCAGAATTTAGGCGAGACAAGTTTAGCTTTTAGCGGAGACTCAACGAATTTCAATCGGGTTCCGAATCAGTCGGAATTAAAACTTGATGACAAGTCAGCTTACCTTTACTTCTGCTCCAATGAAACCATTCATGGAGTTGAGTTCGGTCCAGAACCGGTTCCGCCGGCGGGTGTCCCGCTCATCTGCGACAACTCGTCCGATTTTATCAGCCGGCCGATAGATGTTTCCAAATATGGATTGCTTTACGCTGGCGCGCAAAAAAATGCGGGACCTGCCGGTGTGGTTATGACAATCATTCGAGAAGATCTCCTCGAACGTGTTCCCGCCAAACTTCCTGCCATGCTTGACTACAAGGTTCAGGTTGAAGGCACTTCCATGCACAATACACCACCCACCTTCCCAATTTACATCGTTGGCCTCGTCTTCAAATGGGCACTTTCTCTGGGCGGTCTTGGCGTAGTCGAGCAGAAGAACATTGAAAAAGCCAATCTGATTTACAACGTTATCGACGCCAGCGGGGGATTTTATAAAGGACATGCCAGCCCTGAGAGCCGCTCCAAGATGAATATCACCTTCCGGTTACCAACCGAAGAGTTGGAAGCTCAATTCGTCACAGAGTCGAAGAAAGAAGGCTTCATTGGACTCAAAGGCCATCGTTCCGTGGGCGGTCTGCGTGCCTCAACCTACAATGCCCTGCTTTTGGAATCCGCCAAAGCGCTCTCCGAATTCATGGTGGAATTCCAACGTAAAAACGGCTAATACTTTCAATTTCAGGTAAAATCAGAGAGGAGATTTGAACTGTCTCCTCTCATTTTTCTTATGGACACTAACGATTTAGAATTTTTCTTTAATGAAATGCAGCCTGAGGAGCAAAGTCCAGATTTGCTTCCTCCAGAAGAGGTTCGATTCATCAGTATCAAAGCCGAACAAGTCATGGATGACGGGTTCAAACGCTTTCGACTGTATCTGGAAACAACCTCATTCCTGGAAAAGCCACACATCGAGTTGGTCTTGATTGACGAAAACGGTAAGGAGCTCGCCACAGCCAGTATCATCGAGCCCATCCAACGTAAGAATGTCATTACAATGCACCTCAAAAATGGCCAGACTGGATCCTTCACCCTCAACGCCAGGATTTTTTATCCAGAAGTTTGCGAATCCGATCGAAAAAACATCGAATTTACTATCGTCTGACCTTTTTAATCCTCGGGAGGTCAACTTCCCTTATTGAGCCGAGATATGATCACGATAGACACCCCCATAAAACAGTTCACCAAAGGCATACTCGATGAACTTCCCTTGTGCATGGGGGTTGCTCCATTCGGCATTATCGTCGGAGTAATGGCCTTGCATGCGGGTCTCAATCCGCTTGAAGGTCAAATGATGTCTTCGATCGTTTTTGCGGGTTCTGCGCAATTCATGGTCATTCGCCTCATCCAGGACAATACTCCCGCGTTAGTCATTATCGTAAGCACATTTATTATCAATCTGCGCCATGCTCTGTATAGCGCTTCTATCTCACAATATCTTAAAGGTTTGAGTACAAGTTGGAAATTATTACTTTCCTATCTCCTCACCGATGAGGCTTACGCCGTAAGCATTCTACATTTCAATAAAAACGCCGGCTCTTCAAACCTTCATTGGCATCTTTTGGGATCCGGACTTACCTTATGGCTCTCATGGCAGATCAGTACCGCGGTCGGGATCTTCCTCGGAACCCAAATTCCTGCCGAATGGGGATTGGATTTTACCCTTCCCCTGGTCTTCATCGCGATCGTCATACCGAGTCTTAAGGATCGTCCAAGTACGCTTACCGCCATTGCGGCGCTTATTTTATCCTTGGTCTTCTTTCAACTACCGTTTAAACTTGGACTCATTCTTGCTTCATTTATCGCGATTGCGTTTGGATTGTGGTTGGAGCGGAAATGAATATCTGGCTGCTTTGGGTCATTCTTGGGTTGCTTACATTTCTAACCCGTTTAAGTTTTATCGCCATTTTTGACAAAGTGGAACCGCCGCGCACCTTGCGCAGGGCATTACATTTTGTTCCAATCGCGGTTTTAACCGCGATCATTGGACCTGAGATTTTTTACAGGGGCGATACCTTGATCACAGATCCACTTGACCCAAAACTAATCGCTGGATTAGCGGCTGCCCTCGTGGCTTACAAAACTAAAAATACGCTCTTCACCATTCTTATCGGAATGACCGTTTTACTCGGACTTCCTTACTTACTGATTGTTTTTGGGAAATAGATGGCGATGATAGGCAAGAAAGGACTAGATTTTGGCTAAATCGATCACTCAATATGTATGCCAGCAATGCGGCAGAGTCTCAGCCAGTTATATGGGTAAATGTCCGCAGTGTTCCGCCTTCAATAGTATGGTAGAGGAAGTTATTCAACTCGAAACTAATTCAGAGGCACGTAAATCGCGCGGCGGGCGAATTCACAAGAGTGTACCAAGCCGAATTGATCAGGTATCGATCAAAGATGAAACTCGGTACGATGTCAGTATGGAAGAATTTTCCCGCGTCCTCGGCGGGGGAATTGTCCCCGGTTCGGTAGTCCTGATCAGCGGAGACCCGGGCATTGGCAAATCCACCTTGCTTTTGCAATTAACCCTCGATATTTCTACCAGACAACGTACCCTTTATATCACGGGTGAAGAATCAGAAAAACAGATCAAACTCAGAGCAGATCGATTGTTGGGGGAAAATCACAAGTCCGATCACGACCTGTACATCATGAACGAAACCTCACTCTCCAGAGTCATCCAATCAGTAAACGACCTGCGACCCGCAATTTTGATCATCGATTCAATCCAGACGATTTCTGACGATGAGATCGAATCTCCCGCAGGCTCAATCTCTCAGGTAAGAGAATCTTCTTCCAAACTCCGTGAGTTCGCGAAAAGTGAAAATATCGCCATCTTTTTAATCGGTCATGTAACCAAGGAGGGCATGATTGCTGGTCCAAAGGTGTTAGAGCACATTGTGGATACCGTTCTGTATTTGGAGGGGGATCGATATCAATCCTACCGCATCCTGCGATCGGTAAAAAACCGATATGGTGCGACCTCTGAAGTAGGCGTGTTCGAGATGCGTGGAAACGGCTTGATCGAGGTAAGAAATCCCTCTGAAGCGTTTTTATCCGAACGAATGCTCAATGCGCCTGGTTCCGCGATCACAGTGACCCTGGAAGGTACCCGACCGCTGCTGGTCGAGATTCAAGGATTAACTTCACCAGCCCAATTCGGCAATGCCCGCCGTACTACGAATGGGGCGGAATACAACCGGGTTTTAATGCTTGCCGCCGTTATTACGCGCCGACTTGGTTTGAAATTGGCCGAGCAGGACATCTTTATCAATATCGTTGGAGGTTTAAGAATCAGCGAGCCGGCTATCGATCTCGCCATCGCGATGGCAGTGGTGTCCACATATAGAGACATTCCATTAGATCCAACCACCGTTTTTATCGGGGAGATCGGCCTCGCGGGGGAACTTCGTTTACCATCCCAATTACCGACCAGAGTAAAGGAAGCCCAAAAATTGGGATTTAAAAGAGCTGTGATTCCATTCAGACGCAACAAGGGCGAACCCTTACCGGATAAAATCGAAATCCTCGAAGCTCGCTCACTTTACGAGGCGGTACAGTTGGCTTTACCGAAAAAAGAGAAAAGTTAAACACAAAAGGCGCGGAATCCGCGCCTTTTTCTTGTTTTTTTAAAGATTTTTATTTGCTGGCTTGTGATACCACAGCGGCAAACGCTTGCGGATCTCTCACAGCCAGGTCTGCCAGCATTTTCCGGTTGAGCGAGATATTGGCTTTTTTCATGGCTGAAATCAACCGGCTATAGCTCATCCCATTCAAACGGGCGGCGGCATTGATACGCGCGATCCACAATTTTCGCAAATCACGTTTGCGAACTCGGCGGTCTCGAGTAGCGTACCACATACTCTTGAGCATCGCCTCATTGGCACGTCTGAATAACAAATGGCGGGAACCGTACTGCCCCTTGGTGAATTTCAGTACTTTCTTATGTCGAAGATGTCCTTGAGGACCACCTTTTACACGCATTTTACTTTACCTCCTGCCTCCCTCGGACGTCGGGCTGGAACATTCGTCGAAAATGAACCAGGATCCTGTTGCTCACATCCGATAGACGCGACTAAAAATTTGGATACAAACGCCTACTTTAAATTCGGCACTAATCTACGAATTCTCTTAATGATCCCTCGTCCATTGACAGGAACCATTTCAAGGAATTGCGCTTTGGTCCGCTTGGGGGTGTTGCGTCGAAGGTGGCTTTTACCGCCTTTGGTGCGAACCAATAACCCAGTCCCAGTCAAGCGAAAACGTTTCGACGTCGCCTTGTGGGTCTTGAGCTTGAATTTTCCAACTCTTGCTTTTTTAGGCACAGCATGTACTCCTTTCAAAAATTTAACATTGCAGCGGTTATGAAGTTCAATTATTTCTTCTTTTGACCAAGAACAACTAACATTGTTCTGCCTTCCATCATGGGAGGCTGTTCAATTGAGCTTACATCCGAAAGAGCCTGGGCAATTTCTTTGAGATCTTCCAAAGCGATTTCAGGGTAGTCCATTTCGCGGCCCTTGAATCGAATGGTAACCCGAACCTTGTGACCTTGAAGCAGCCATCTCCGCGCGTCATCCACCTTAAAACCTCGGTGGGCAACGTTTGTTTTTGGTCTCAGGCGAATCTCTTTTACTTCGATCTTTGCCTGGGTTTTTTTCGCTTCTCGATCTTTTTTCTCACGTTCGTATAGAAATTTACCAAAATTCAAAACCTTACAAACGGGAGGATCTGCGTTTGGCGAAATTTCAACCAGTTCCAGTTCCGCTTCTTGGGCAATCCGTAAGGCTTCCCTGGTTTTCACGACGCCAAAATTCTCGCCTTTTGGCCCGATCAAACGGACTTCATTCGCCTGGATCTCTTCATTGACTTTAAATTCTTGTTCGGCTATGGCTCTCTCCTCTTCTTAAAACCAAAACGCCAATCGATGGCTTTTTAGCCTATGGATAATACCATAACAATCCAAACCCGTCAAACCTGAGGCTGGAGGGTGTCGAAAAACGAGAGGGGGTCAGCACATGGTATACATAAGATGAAATCCACCCTTCAAAGTCACTGATGGGTGATATGTTCAAAGCACCAAAAAGGATTTACGAATAAATCAGTTATTTAACTTATAATTCATCCTCGAAGTTAAATTTGGAGAACACCATGCAGCTTGATAAAAAAATCAAAAAAATCGCGATCAGCACCGGTGGTGGTGACGCGCCGGGTTTGAACGCGGTAATCAAGGCAGCCACTTTGGCAGCCCTTAAATTAGGATGGGAAGTTTACGGTGTGAGAGATGGATTTCACGGACTCCTTCTACCGGAAGAGTATCCCAACGGAGGTTTGGTTCGGTTAACCCGTGAGGTCGTTAGTGATATTGCCCACCTTGGTGGCACCATTCTCGGAACGAGCAATAGGAATAACCCCTTGCATTATCCAATCACCAACCCGGACGGCAGCATTGAAGAAGTTGATCGCTCGGATGAAATTGTCCGGGGGTTTAAATTACACAATATCGACGCCCTTATTTCCGTTGGGGGAGACGGTTCCCTTAAAATTGCCAGCGTTTTAGCCCAAAAAGGGATGCGCGTTATTTCGGTACCCAAGACGATTGATAACGATTTGGACAAGACAGCGCAAACATTTGGATTTGATACCGCGGTTGGTTTTGCCACCGAATCTTTGGATCGCTTACACTCAACCGCCGCCAGTCATGGGCGGGTAATGGTCGTTGAAGTGATGGGACGTTATGCCGGTTGGATCGCCCTGCACGCTGGCGTGAGCGGCGCGGCTCACGCGATTTTAATTCCAGAGCATCCTTATGACATCAACAAGGTAGTCGACAAAATCCACCAGCGTGAAGAGCAAGGTAGAAACTTTACCATCGTAGTCGTGGCAGAAGGCGCAATTCCCAAGGGCGGTGAGGAATCTGTGATCTCCTGGGAGGCAGGCCGCGAAAAAAGGCTGGGCGGGATCGGCGAAAAGGTCGCCCATGATATTCATGAGCTTTCCGATAAGGAGACCCGGGTTGTAGTTTTGGGTCATTTATTAAGAGGCGGTTCTCCAACATCCTTTGATCGTCTCACGGCCTTGCGCTTTGGTGCGGCTGCGGTAAGAGGACTTGCCTCAGGTCAGGAAAATGTGATGGTTGCGCTTGACCCACCTCATATGCGCTATGTTCCAATCTCAGAGGCGATTGGTAAGATGAAAAAAGTACCCATGCATTCCGATCTCGTTCTCACCGCCATGGATTTGGGAATTACCTTCGGATAAAAAAATCAGCCCTCCTTTTTCCGGAGGGCTGATCATTTAGAGCTGACTGGATCGAGTCTTAATTTTTTCCAGGATGTCTTCGCTGAACTCGGTCAGGCTGATGTTATTCCTCTGACTGCCATCCCGTACCCGAATTGAAATCTGCTGATTGATCTTCTCATTTTCTCCGACCACGATCATGTAGGGTACCTTCATTAATTGTGCCGAGCGAATCTTGGCGTTCATCCGCTCCGAGCCCAGATCAGCTGATACCCGCACGCCTTGTTTTTTCAAAGCTCTTTCGATTTCAATCGCGTAATCGAACTGCGCATCGGTAATCGGAATTACCCTGACTTGCTCAGGCGCCAGCCAAACAGGGAAATTACCGGCATAATGCTCAATTAAAAAGCCGATCATTCTCTCGTGGGTGCTCAATGGCGCCCGATGGATGCACAACGGGATTTCCTCAACCCCATCTCGATTGACGAATTTGAGATCAAACCGCTCTGGCACAGCAAAATCGACCTGGTTGGTTGCCAAAGTAAACTCACGACCGATGGCGCTCCAGATTTGTACGTCGATTTTTGGGCCATAGAAAGCGGCTTCGTTTTCCACCTCAACAAACGGAACGTTACCGTTAATCATAGCCCGGCGGACCATATCTTCTGTCTTGATCCACAACTCGGGTTTGCCAACATATTTCTTTCCCAAACCTTCCTTGGCATGCAGGGAAAGGCGCATGATATAACGATCGATGCCAAAAAGCTCAAAATACTTTTTGTATAAATCAATCACGCCCATGAATTCAGACTCAAATTGTTCCTCAGAACAATAAATGTGAGCGTCATTCATCTGCATGGAACGAACCCGCATCAAACCAAAAAGTTCGCCGGACTTCTCGTATCGATAACAGGTGCCATACTCCGCCAGGCGAATAGGCAGCTCTCGATACGATCTCGGACGGGCGGCAAAGATCTTATGATGCATAGGGCAGTTCATCGGTTTGACGTAATACTTTTGTCCCTCCAATTCCATTGGCGGAAACATACTTTCAGCATAATAGGGCAGATGACCAGAGCGGATGAACAGGTCTTCCTTGGTGACATGAGGAGTACGAACCTGATCGTAACCCGCTTCCGCCTCAACGTCCTTGGCAAGGCGTTCAAGTTGTTCGATCATTACCCCGCCATTTGGCATCCAGAGCGGCAAACCTGGACCAACCTCATCATCAAACAAGTAGATGTCCAAATCTTTACCTAATTTACGGTGGTCGCGCTTCTTGGCTTCCTCTAACATTTGAAGATAGGCTTTTAATTCATCCGGTTTTTCCCAGGCTGTGCCGTAAATCCGGGTAAGCATTTTATTCTTTTCGTCTCCCCGCCAATACGCTCCGGCGATTGACATCAATTTAATCGCCGATGGGTTGATTTGTCTGGTGTTTTCAACATGAGGTCCGCGGCACAGATCTACAAATGTGTCACTTTTATACAAAGAGATTTCCGGTTTGATGTCCAGAGGATTGCCATATTCGTCATAACCACCTTTTTCCAAACCCCCGATCAACTCAAGCTTATAGGGTTGATCCTTGAATACCTTCCTTGCCTCATCCGCCGAGACGACTTCTTTGATGAACGGATGATTGCCAGCGATGATCTGACGCATTCTTTTTTCAATCTTTTGCAAATCTTCAAGAGTAATTGGTTGAGAGAACTCGAAATCATAATAAAAGCCATTTTCAACAGGCGGGCCGATCGTAAATTTCGCCTCCGGGTAGAACTCAAGTACCGCCTGCGCCATGATATGGGCAGCGGAGTGTCTAATTCGATAAAGTTGCGTTTCCTGATATTTTTCCTGTGTCATTTCTACTCCTTCCGAAATTTCGGATAAAAAAAGCTCTCACCCATTCTGGGGTGAGAGCTTGGCTTCACGGTTCCACCCAGATCACCAACCGAGGTTGGTATCTCTGTCGGTCGATAACGGGACCAGACGGCCTTCTTACTCTAAGTTCAGAGAGGCACTCACGGGTGGTTTTCAGGTCTTTTGTTTAGCGGCTTTCAGTCAAAGGCAGCTATCCCTGTATTTTTTTGACCTTAATCGTCCCGATCAACGTTATTGTGACAGTGGGCGGAATAGGACTCGAACCTACGACCTTTGCGATGTCAACGCAATGCTCTAACCAACTGAGCTACCCGCCCAAACAGAGTTACATTATACTCCAAACAAGCTTGGAATCCAAGATTTTCAGGATGAGTAAGGAAGATATCGCTGCCCGGTACCCGATCTTTCAGAGTAATCATCACCTGGCGAAAAAGCGTAAAATGATCTTGAGTCTATTTGTGTAATTCCCAAAGAGGGTAGCGAATGAGAAATCTTTTCTCCTCCCCGTCATTTCGAAGAAGCGAGGCCACTGAGAAATCTTTTCTCCTCCCCGTCATTTCGAAGAAGCGAAGCGACTGAGAAATCTTTTCTCCTCCCCGTCATTTCGAAGAAGCGAGGCGACTGAGAAATCTTTTCTCCTCCCCGTTATTTCGAAGAAGCGAGGCCACTGAGAAATCTTTTCTCCTCCCCGTCATTTCGAAGAAGCGAAGCGACTGAGAAATCTTTTTATTCGGAGTAAAGATAACTCATTGTATTCGAAATGGAAGTGTTGAAAAAAGTTTTTCACGAATCCTTCATTGACCCCTCAGAAAAATCACCTTTTGACTTGATCAGCGCTTTCGTTTTGTTTGGGTTATGATTAACCAAAAAATAATTTCCCGGAGGTTTGCATGGCAGACGTAGTTTATATTAATGGGCTTAAAGAGTTTGAAGAGAAAGTTCTCAAATCCTCCTTGCCAACCATTGTGGATTTTACCGCTGTATGGTGTGGTCCTTGTAAAATGGTGGATCCGATTATCAAGGAACTCGCTGGTGAGTGGCAAGGTAAGGCAAATGTGTATAAATGTGACGCGGACAAAAATCCAGATTTAATCACCAAGTTTGGGATCATGGGCATTCCAACCGTCATGCTCTTTAAAAACGGTTCTCTGGCGGAACGCGTTATTGGTTATAAACCAAAAAATCAATTAGTGGATAAATTTCTTCCACATTTTTAAGCCATGACCACCTCAAACACCACACCATGCGGTCTTTGGAAATCCCCAATTGACCCAAAACTACTTTCACAAATCGGATCGATTAAAGACGCTCAATTGATGGCAGACGGAACTGTTGTCTGGTTGGAATCAATCGATGGAAATACCGATCTAATGGTTCAACGCCCATCAGATTCCCAACATAAATTGGTTACTGGAAAGAAGGTTTCTGGTAGCTTGGGTTATGGCGGCGGCTCATTTACCTGCCATTTGGATAGTATCTTTTTTATTTCTGATAACGCCCTCTTTCAGGTAAATAAAATGGGAGGTTTACCTACCAGGGTAACCCGGGTACTCGGCGACATTTCCTCTCCGTCCATTTCACCTGATGGCAATCAAGTCCTTCTCACCTTTTCTTCTGAGCGGAGGGATTCGATCATCCTCAGCCCACTCGATTCACAAGCCTGGCCATCAGAAATCGCCAGCGGAGCAGATTTTTACATGCAGCCAAACTGGCACCCATCCGGAAAATCGATCGCCTGGATCGAATGGGATCATCCTCAAATGCCCTGGGATGGCACTTGCTTAATGATGGCGGACCTGAATGAGTCCGGGGTAGCCAATATTCGCAAAATCGCCGGAGATCAGAACACCCCCGTTTTCCAACCAGAATTTTCACCAGACGGAAGGTATCTTTCCTACATCTGCTCAACCGGCGAATTTGAATCCCTTTTCCTGCTCGATCTCAACACGAACAAAACTCAAACTCTGGTTGAGGAAAAAATTCTCGCTGAACCTGCCTGGTTCCAAGGGATGCGGGTATATGGTTGGGGAAGCGGTGGAATTTATTATTTGGAAACCAAGTCCGCCAAGAGGCGCCTTTACCATGTTTCCCTGGGCGGGGGCGAAAAACAAATTCCCATTGAACCCTATCAGTGGTTTGAGCAAATCTCAGTCTCCTCCAGATATGACCAGGTTTGCCTGATCGCGTTTTCCTCACAAATTCCAGCTCGGGTGATCACAATCTCTGGCAAGGGTTCCCGGATTATCGCCCGTTCAGCTCCGGAAAATATCGCGCCAGGATTTATCAGTGATCCGGAACATATCAGTTGGCCAGCTCCCGATGGTACCGTGACGTATGCTCTTTTCTATCCACCAGCCAACCCTGATTATTCAAGCACAGAATTGCCGCCTTTGATCATTAATGTCCATGGTGGTCCAACTTCCGCCCGTAATTACACCTTCAATGATAAGGCTGTGTTTTTCAACGCCCGAGGGTATGCTTACGCGGAATTAAATTATCGCGGGTCAACCGGATATGGCCGCAGCTACATGCTTAAACTGCGGCAGCACTGGGGTAAAACCGATGTAGAAGACGCGATCGCCTGTGCTAACGCCATCGCGGAACTTGGATTGGCTGACCGCGCCCGGATGGTGATCATGGGTGGATCAGCGGGCGGATATACTACTTTGAACGCCCTCATCAAACACCCCGGTGTTTTCAGTCTTGGCATCAACCTCTTCGGTGTCTCCAACCTTTTTGATTTCTTAATTGAAACTCATAAATTTGAGGAAAGATACAACGATTCATTGGTGGGAGTCTTTCCTAAAGACGCGGCTCTGATCAAGGAATTTTCCCCCAGTGAACATTTGGATAAAATCCAAGATCCAATGCTCATTTTTCAGGGAGACAAAGATGTGGTAGTCCCTAAGCCACATTCTGACCTGGTAGTGGATGCCTTGAATAGAAATGGCGTTCCGTATATTTACCGGATTTACCCTGGCGAAGGACATGGTTTCAAAAAAATCGCGAATATTGTGGATATGTACGAAACAATTGACAACGCTCTGAAAACTTGGGTATTGACCAAATAAGGAATTTGAAAAAGGTTATGCACGATCTTATCATCATCGGCGCCGGACCAGCCGGTCTATCGGCGGCGATCGCCTTAATTCGGCTGCGTCCTGAGCTCAAAAATCGAGTTCTTGTTTTGGAAAAAGAACTCTTCCCCCGCCCGAAATTGTGTGGAGGAGGATTAACCCACGATGCCGAGGTGATTCTTAAAAAGTTAGGCTTGGATGTCAACGAAATTCCAAATGTGACCAGCGACGCCATCCGGTTGCAATTTAAATCCACAACCTTCGAATACAAGACTCCCGGTCATGCCCTTCGCCTTGTGGATCGCCAGGAGTTTGATCATTGGTTGTATCAAAACGCGATCCGTTCCGGCGTAATGATAAAGACTGGTACCCAAGTTCAATCCATCAATAAAGATGGAAATGAGGTTGTCCTCGGTACCAGCCAGGGAGAGTACAGGGTAAAATTCGTCCTGATCGCCAATGGGTCAAAATCTACTTTTTTGCCATCCAATCCTGAAAGGATCAAAGCCAAGGTGATCGAGCTGATCATTCCCCGCCCGAACGAGGTCTTTGAAAAACCGCTCTTTGATCTCACCGGTAAATCATACGGATTTAACGGTTACTTCTGGGCTTTTCCTTCTTGTGACTCATCGGGTCCGACCCTTAATCTGGGGGTTTACGACGCGAATATCAAGCCCCGACCGAAAAGGCTTGGATCGATCGAAGCGCTAAGCGAATGGGCAGGCAAGCGTGGAATTTCGATCGATGTTTCCTTGATCAAGGGGGCTCCAATTAACCTCATGGCGGGCAAACCGATTGTTCAATCGGGGCGTAAATATTTTATTGGAGATGCGGTAGGGGTAGACCCCTTGATGGGAGAAGGAATAAGTTTTTCCTTGGGATACGGTGTAGTCGCGGCCCAATTCTTTTCCAATCAGATCGATCATCCAGACATACCTGACTTTCAAACCTTTTTTCAAAAATCCTGCCTTTACAAGGCATTAAAACAGCGAAATTCCTTTGCTCAGCTCTTTTATTTCTTCTATCAGGATTGGACAACCGCTACTTTATGGCAATTTTTTTACAAAGCCATCAACTATTTGATGCGTAATGTTCACTCTGGTTGGGGAGAGGAGCTCGACTTGGAAATAAAAGCTTGAATTAACAACCACTGTCAATTGCCCGCATGAAATTGGGCGTATTAAGATTTTTCTCCAAGAGGTATTTGATGTAATTCTGGTAAAAATTTTCGACCGAACTGCGCTCCTCATCCGATAAACGAGTGCGGGCATAATCATTGAATGAATTTTTTTGAAAAAAACGCAAATATTTCAGTGTCTTCGCCGGCATTTTCCACATTCCGGGCTTTGATATCCCGCAGGTGGCGCATACAACTCCACCCGAAGCTGGTGCGAAAAACTGATCTTCCTGAACAATCTCCTTGTGACACTCAACACAGTTAAAAAACTCCGGGCGATATCCTGAAATATCCAAAAGACGGTTCTCAAAGAAGCGAAGCGCAAACCAGGATCGCCGAGAATCCATCAGACGCTCCAACGTATCCGAGATTAATCGGAACAACGGCGCCTCTCCTTCTTGATCCTCCTGAGTAAACTTTTCAACCAGTTCCGCCAGGTAGGAAGCCTTACCGATCATCTCCAAATTTTCTTTCAAGGGCTGAAAGGATGTAACGGTTTCCACCTGGGTTACGATTGGAAGATCGTTCGTTCTAGATAGTTGCATCCTGACCCGGGAAAATGGTTCCAAATGACCAGCTTTTCTGGATTGGATTTTCCTCGCGCCCTTGACAACGAGGCGGGCTTTTCCGAGTTCCTTGGAATAAGTCGTGATGATTCGATCAGATTCTCCCCAATCGCGATGCCGAAGAACGATTGCCTCAATCGTAAGAGTTCTCATTCTATCTGCGGTCATAGTTTGATTATACTTAATCAAACATGAAGCAGAAACTACAAATTCCAAAAGTACCTACAAGGATTGATCATGATTACACCCGACCTCGCCAAAGAATGGTATGCCTCCGCCGATCCCGTCCATGATTTTAACCACATCATGCGAGTTTACCGGATGGCACACCATTTGAGCATTTTGGAAGGTGCGGAATTGGCCATCGTTTTACCCGCAGTATTGTTGCATGATGCCGGCGGCAATGGACCAGACCTGGCTGTTGCCCGCAAAGAACACCACATTCGATCCGCGGAATTCGCCGCGGAGGTATTAAAAACACACCATTATTCCAATGACCAAATTGAGAAAATACAGCATTGTATCCGCGCTCATCGATTCCGCTCAGGTGAAGAAAAACCAGCCACAATTGAAGCCATGGTTGTTTTTGATGCTGATAAATTAGATTCGATTGGAGCGGTTGGGGTCGCCCGAGCGATCGCTTTTTCCGCGATCTCTGGTAAACCATTTTATTTCTCCCCTTCTGCCCAGTTCATCACAACCGGAGAATTGTTACCCGGAGAACCGCACAGCGCGTATCATGAATACCTCTTTAAATTGAGTAAAATAAAGCATAGGATGTTTACTAATACTGGTAAAAAAATCGCGGAGGAACGCCACCAGTACATGGCCGCGTTTTTTGAAAAACTGAAATTAGAGTGGGATTTCGCGGAATCAACCGCCAACGGAGAATGAGATGATCGAGATCATCGGAATACCTTTAGACCTGGGGGCGGATCGGCATGGGGTGGATATGGGACCGAGCGCGATTCGCTATGCCGGATTGCATCGGGAATTGACCGCAAATGGATTTGAATTTGAGGATAGCGGCAATATTCAAGTACCCATCGCCGAAACTTGCAAGATTAGTGAACCGAAACTTAAGTATATCGATTGTATCGTCCCCATGGCGCGCCGCGCCTCTGGGGCGATTTCTAACGTGCTTGCGCAGGGAAAAATTCCGCTCGTCCTTGGCGGAGATCACAGTATCGCCCTCGGTACGATCCATGGGGCAGCAAGAAACAGAAATATTGGTGTGATCTGGATTGACGCCCACGCGGATTTTAACACCCCGGAAACCTCTCCAAGTGGAAATATTCATGGGATGCCCCTGGCAGCCCTTTGCGGATTGGGCGACCCTCGCCTTACCCACCTTTGGGAAGGTGATCGAATTTCACTAAATCCAAAGAATGTCGCGATCATCGGGGCTCGCAGTATCGACCCGGGTGAACGAGACAATCTGCTCGCCACGGGCGCTCATGTTTTTGGTATGGACGCGATCGATCGAAAAGGTATCTTTTCGGTGATGAGTGAAGCTCTCGATTTGGTTACGAAAAATTCAGACGGACTTTACCTGTCATTTGACGCCGATTCTCTTGACCCTCGTCATACCCCCGGGGTTGGCACCGCGGTCCCGGGCGGACTTACCTACCGGGAAGCACACTTGGCTTGTGAGATGATTGCTGAAACAGGTAAATTGCTCGGAATGGATATGGTCGAAGTGAATCCAATCTTGGATGACATGAATCGAACCGCTTCACTCGCGGTAGGGTTGATCCTTTCAGCCTTTGGAAAAAAGATCTGGTAATGAAAAATCCTGAATTTCCGATTCTGGTCATCGAAGACGAACCCAATCTCCTGGAATTGATTCGTTTAACCCTGGATTACAAAGGCTATCAGGTCGTCACCGCCCAGGACGGGGAGGAAGGGTTGGACAAGGTATTTGATTTCAATCCAGCCTTGGTGATCACCGATATCATGATGCCAAGAATGGATGGATTCACTTTTTTACACAAACTTCGCACCTCCGCGCCAAATTTTGCCAATATTCCGGTTATCTTACTTACCGCTACCTACGTCAGCTCAGATGACAAGGATTTTGCCATGAATTTGGGGGCGACCCGATTCATTACCAAGCCAGTTGACCTGAGTGAATTTTTACTTAACATTGAGGACATCCTTTCCAGGATCAATGACCTACCCAATTCCCCGCTCGAACCATTGGACTTCTACAAACGATATCAGGATAGGCTGGAAGCAAAACTTTCTGAAAAGAACGCTCAGATCGCCCGTTTTCAATTACTTACCAACCGCAATGGAGAACCACAGAACATCTCATATCAGAATTTACTGAATAGCGCCTTAACCGAAAAGGCTAATATCGTAAATGAACTCGCTGATGTAAAAACCATCCTAAAAAATTTAAGCAAACAGGAATAATCAATGAACTCACCAACATTAAAATTCGTCCAGGATCTTGCGCTCCAGGCTGGGAAGATTTTATCCGCCAATTACGAGAAAGAGCTCGATATCAAATTCAAAAGTGATATCGATCTGGTAACCCAGATAGATCATGAATCCGAGCGATTCATAATCTCCAAAATCAAACGGTCATTCTCAAATCATAAATTTCTTGCCGAAGAATCCGGGGAAAGCCAAAACCACTCTGAACATTTATGGATCATCGACCCTCTCGATGGGACAGTTAACTATGCGCATGGCGTCCCATTTTTCTGTGTATCAATCGCTTACGCTTTCCAAGGTCAGGTCAGGCTGGGAGCGGTTTACGACCCCATGCGCGGGGAATTGTTCAGCGCTGAAAGAGACCAAGGCGCGACATTAAACGGAAATCAATTACAGGTAAAAAATCAGGACTCGTTGAAAAAAAGCCTTCTTGTAACCGGTTTCCCATATGATGCCTGGTACACAGAAACAAACAATTTTGAAAACTACGAAAAATTCGGCAAAATGTCACAGGGTGTCCGCAGGCTCGGTTCTGCCGCCTTGGACTTGAGCTATGTAGGCGCTGGACGATTGGATGGATATTGGGAATTATCCATCAAAGCTTGGGATATTGCCGCGGCTGGATTGATCGCTGAGGAGGCGGGAGCAAAGGTAACCAATATTCAGGGAGATTCAAATTATCTTAATGAACCGTTGTCCGTGGTTGCCGCCAATCCAATATTACATAAGTTGATAATTGAAAATTTAAGCCGAAAAAAATCCTGATTTTCCACGCATTTGGATTATCATTACAACACAAATGAAAACAATTAACCGCCTGATTACTGTGATCATCCAGGAACGAGATTTGGAAAAAAGCCTCAACGCCTTGGACAACCTGCGGCTTAAAGTTACCCGGTTATCCAGCTTTGGTGGGTTTTTGGGCAGACAGAATTTCACACTCCTCATCGGTTTGGAGGATTCCCAGATCGACCAGGTGTTTAAAGTGTTAGCCCATACTTGTGAAAAACGGATCGAGTATATTACCATGCCGATGGAAGGAACAACCATTCCCATGCCGCCTCCTATTCCTGTAACCATCGGCGGCGCTACCATCTTTTCCTACCCGATCGAGCGTCACGAGGAGTTTTGAAATGAAAATGATCATCACCATCGTCAAGGATGATGAAGCGGAAAAAATCATCCAATCCCTGACCTCAAACAAGTATCGAATGACCAGAATTGCCTCTACCGGGGGGCTATTTCGAAGAGGAAATACCACATTACTGAGTGGGGTTGAGGATGAGCAGGTTGAAGCTTTCATTCAAACTGTAAGAAATTGCGTATCATCCCCCGCCCCTAAGGATAAAAGCATTACCCTGTTTGTAATACCAGTAGATCGTTACGAACGGATTTAAACACCTGACACAAACAAAAAGGCTGGCAAAAAATTGCCAGCCTTTTTGTTTTCAAATTCTTTAAGCTTCCAGTTTATTCTTCAGAACTGGTATAGTTCATAGCCGCCATTTGCGAATAGAATTGCCACTTCTTATCAACGTCGCTTTGGGCTAGTTTCAACAATTCCTCCGCGCGAGATTCATCGCTCTGTACCAGCATCCTGTAACGAGTCTCGTTGTAAACAAACTGTTCCAACGGTATGGATGGACTCTTGGAATCAATCGCCAGCGGATTTTTACCATCCTCAGCCAGAGCAGGGTTATAGCGGTAAAGAGGCCAGTAACCGGATTGAACCGCCAGTTTCTGCTGTTCAAGACCCTTGGACATATCAATGCCGTGAGCGATACAGTGAGAATAGGCGATGATCAAGGATGGTCCATCATAAGCCTCAGCCTCAATAAAAGCTTTCAACGTTTGAACGTCGGATGAGCCCATCGCCACTCGGGCAACGTAGACCGACCCGTAAGACATGGCGATCAAACCGAGATCTTTCTTGCCAATTCCCTTGCCGCCAGTCGCGAATTTCGCGACAGCCGCGCGAGGAGTAGCCTTTGAGGCTTGTCCGCCTGTGTTGGAGTACACTTCGGTATCCAGAACCAGGATATTGACATTTTTCCCGGATGCGAGAACATGGTCCAATCCGCCGAATCCAATATCATACGCCCAGCCATCTCCGCCAATGATCCAGATGGATTTTTTAACCAGCATATCAGCCAAGCTATAAAGATCCTTGGATCGCGGATCGGCTTTCCCGGCCAATTTTTCCTTCAGGAGTTCTACTCGTTTTCGTTGCCCACTGATCGCCATCTCTGTGGATTGGTCCGCAGTTAGAATTTCATCTGCCAGGTCGCCGAGATTTGGTTTCAGTTCGGCAACAAGTTCTCGCGCATAACCAGTTTGTTTATCAATGGTAAGACGCATCCCCATACCAAACTCGGCATTGTCTTCGAAGAGCGAGTTAGACCAGGCTGGTCCTCTGCCCTCTTTGTTCACCGTCCATGGAGTTGTGGGCAAATTCCCTCCATAAATGGATGAACAACCAGTAGCGTTGGCAATGATCGCCCGGTCACCGAATAACTGGGATACGAGCTTGATATAGGGGGTTTCACCACAGCCAGCGCATGCCCCTGAAAATTCAAAGAGCGGTTGGAGCAATTGTGAGTTTTTAATGGTTGAGGGATTAAAAGCGGTTCGGTCAACCTCAGGTAATTTGAAGAAAAAGTCCCAATTCTTGGCTTCTTCTTCGCGCAGAGGAGCTTGGGGCGCCATATTGATCGCTCTTCGGGTCGGGTCTTCCTTGTCTTTGACCGGACAAGCCTCGACACACAGAGTACAACCGGTGCAATCCTCTGGAGCTACCTGAATGGTGTACGCCATGCCAGGAAATTCCTTGAATTTGGAATCCATGGATTTAAAGGTCCCGGGGGCATTTTCAAGTGCGGGTTTTTCATAAACTTTATGGCGAATTACCGCGTGAGGACAGACAAAGACACATTTACCGCATTGAATACAAAGGTCTGGTTCCCAGACAGGGATTTCCAGGGCAAGGTTTCGTTTTTCCCACTGGGTAGTTCCACTCGGGAAGGTGCCATCCGCTGGCATCATGGAAACCGAAATTTCTTCGCCTTCCAGAGCGATGATCGGTCCAAGGGTTTTCTGAACAAAGTCAGGCGCTTCTTGAGGTACTCGTGGACGCATGGAGAATTTACTGGTAGCCTTATCAGGATACTTGATCTCTTTCAAATGGGCGACGGATTGATCAACCGCTTCGAAGTTTTTACGAACAACTCCTTCGCCGCGCTTGCCATAAGTTTTCTGGATCGCTTTCTTGATTTCGTCAATTGCCTGCTCGCGAGGTAATACACCAGAAATCGCGAAGAAACAAGTCTGCATAATCGTATTGACCCGCGAACCCATTCCAGTCAGCTCAGCTACTTCATAAGCGTTAATATTGTAAAACTTGAGTTTCTTGTCGATGATCGCTTGTTGAACTTCAATAGGAAGGTTGTCCCAAACTTCCTCCTCAGAATAGATGCTGTTCAGCAAGAAAGTACCGCCGGGTTGGGCATACTTTACCATGTCAAACCGCTCGAGGAAGCTGAATTGATGACAAGCTACAAAGTTCGCGGTATTGGGAGCAATCAAGTAAGGCGCGGTCAGCTTTTTTGGACCGAATCGTAAATGTGATTGGGTGAGGGTGCCAGCCTTTTTAGAGTCATAATAGAAAAATCCCTGGGCGTAGTTATTGGTCTCTTCACCGATGATCTTGATTGAGTTCTTGTTGGCACCAACGGTACCGTCTGAACCTAAGCCAATGAACACGCAGCGTACAGTGTCTGGGTCTTCAACCGAATAGTTGTTGTCCACCTCGAGGCTTGTAAAGGAGACATCATCTTTGATGCCGACGGTGAAGTGATTTTTAGGTTGATCCTTCTTGAGTTCATCCAAAACGGCTTTGGCCATTGCGGGCGTAAACTCTTTCGAGGATAGGCCATAACGTCCTCCAATTACCTGGATATGAGTTTTTTGGGACTCAAAGAGTGCGTTGACAATATCCAGATAGAGTGGTTCCCCAGCCGAACCGGGTTCCTTGGTGCGGTCCAATACCGCGATCTTCTTGACCGTGGCGGGAAGGGCTTCCATAAAATGGAAGATACTGAAAGGGCGGAAGAGTCGGATTTTTATTAATCCAACTTTTTCTCCTTTGGCGATCAGATCGGTGACCGTCGCTTCCACTGACTCGCCTCCCGATCCGAGAATCACAACCACCCGTTCCGCCTCAGGATGACCAACATAATCAAACAACCGATATTTTCTGCCGGTAAGTTTGCCAAATTTATCCATGGCTTTTTGGACAATCTCAGGAATCGCTTGATAATATGGATTCACGGTTTCACGTGCCTGGAAATAAACATCAGGGTTCTGAGAAGTACCGCGAATGAAAGGACGATCTGGAGATAAACCTCGTTTTCGGTGTTCCCGAACCAGGTCGAGGTCGATCATTTCCCTCAAGTCTTCGTCGGTCAATTGTTCAATTTTGGCGACCTCATGGGAAGTTCTAAATCCGTCAAAAAAGTGAATGAAAGGTATGCGCGAACTCAAGGTGGAACTATGAGCGATCGCGGCAATGTCCATTGCCTCTTGTACAGAGGCGGAAGACAACATCGCCCAACCGGTTTGGCGGGCAGCCATCACATCCTGATGATCACCGTAAATCGATAGACCCTGGGCGGCGATGGAACGAGCCGCGATGTGGAAAACTGTACTGGTCAGCTCGCCGGCGATCTTGTACATATTCGGGATCATCAACAGCAAACCTTGGCTGGCTGTAAAAGTTGTAGAAAGCGCTCCGGTTTGAAGCGCGCCATGCACGGCGCCAGCCGCGCCGCCTTCAGATTCCATTTCGATGACGTGCGGAATAGTACCCCAAATATTTGGTTTGGATTTTGAAGCCCATTCATCGGATAATTCACCCATCGTAGAAGATGGGGTAATAGGGTAGATCGCAATAACTTCACTTACACGGTAAGCTACAGACGCTGCTGCTTCGTTACCATCGATTGTGATAACAGGACGCTTGTTCATTAGTTCTCCTTAAATCAAAATTGTACACAGGTAAACTGTGGAAATAAACAGAAAATTCTTACGCCAATTATGCCATAAAACAGCAATCTTCACCTAAGTGTCCGAGGGCAGGCACTCTTAAATGAGAATCATTTCAAATTAACAAAACCAAAATCTTTGTTGATTTGAAATCAATCAGCAAGTTGCTTCTCTAAATGGACTTTTGCGAGCAGTAACGCGGCGAGGGATTTCGAATCTGTAATTTTTCCTTCCGCTGCGATCTGATATACCGTTTTGACCGGTATCTTGATCACTTCCAGATACTCATCATCATCAGGTGGAAGAGGATTTGCTACCAGGTTGCTCACCAGATAAGCTTCCATTAATTCAGTGCAATATCCCGGCGCCAGATAAAATGCGCCTAATCGGAGGATGCTTTTCGCCTCCATGCCGATTTCCTCACGCAGCTCACGGATGCAGCCTTGTTCGAAAGGTTCTTCCTCATCAAGCGTACCAGCCGGTAATTCCAATACGCTCTCCCCAATCGCGGGCCTGAATTGGCGGACAAAATGAATATTTCCCTGTGAGTCAATCGGTACCATACACACGGAATTAACATGGTCAATTACATCGTACGCTTTGGTTTTGTTGCTGGGCGTTCTAAAATGGTCTTTTCTTACATTAAATGCCCTTCCATAATATTCAATGGAAGAACTGATTTTCTCAAAGTTCATGCTCGCCTTTTCAATTTCGTTGAATTCGTTCAACCTGCTTGATTTTACAAATTCGGCTTATGGAATTTGTAAAATTGTTCCAGCCTCCAACTCACTGTCAACAGCTATTCCATTTGCGGCAGCAATAGCGTTGGGGTCGACGTCGCCAAATTTACAAGCGATTGAGTATAACGTCTCGCCATACCCAACTGTATAAGAGGTTGGATGAACCTCCAGGGATCGCTGAGAGGGAAAAGTATTACCGCTAGTTGGTATTATGATCTCAGTTCCGGGCGGGAAATAAGTTTGGTTCGGAGAAATGCCATTCAAAGTCATCAGTTCCCCAGGATCAACATCGAACCGGCGGGCGAGACAGTAGGGGAATTCGCCTTCGTGCATTACATAAGTCCCCGGATTGGCAGGTGGAACGCTGGTCGCCGGCGGCGCCAGGGTGGAGGCACCCTCGGTAGCGGCGCCTTGTACTTTTTGAGTAGCCGTCGCGGCTGGCTGAGTTAGTCCAGTATCAGAAAGGCCACCCAATGGGGTCGGAGTTGGAAAATTAACTTCAACAACAGAGGCAGGCGCGGTGGATGTACCGACAACAGAACTTGTTTGGGTTGGTTGTCCACTACCAGCCTGGGCGGTCTTGGTGCCGGCGATTTCAATCACATTTAAACCCTTTACTTCGGCGGTTGGTTCAGCCGTCTGTTTAGCAGGGCTGCTGATCGAATTTTCAATTACTGACCGCTCGCAAGCATTAAGAAGCAATGGGATAAACACTAACAAGAAAACCAATTTTTTTCGAGTCATCGAATAATTACTCCTGTATCCTGAACACCTAAATTGATATTAACATAATGAAAGTGGAGGGTCAAGATTAGTAAATTTACGGTTTCAATGCCCTGGTTGCCACATAAGACGCGATATGTCGGCTCAGAGCGTTATCGGATTGGTAATCTTCATAAAAACCGATAATATGAAAGCCCGCGTCAATTTGACCGCCTATCAAATCTGATAGAGAATGGCCATATTCCAACGGGCGGTTTATTTTTATTAATTTTTCAACAGTCTCCGGGTGGTCAGTATCAGCGTAAGGAATTTTCTGCGTGACAATCAAATTTCCTGCATCGAGATCTTCTTCCTTGAACAAATAGAGGACTGGGCTCATTGACCCGCTTAACAGAGTCCCGCCTCTTTTCAGTACCCGATAGGCTTCCTTCCAGACTGGACGAACATCAGGCATGAATACATTGGAGGCTGGATTAAACACCAGATCGAAAGTCTCATCCGGAAACATCGACAGATCCTTGGCATCCCCCAGAATCGTATTCAAGTTCGTTAATCCCTCCCGCGCCGCTACCTGGCTATCCCGATCCAATTGCTTTGGTGAATTATCAAGAATGGTCACTTCTGCTCCCGCCGCGGCGAAGAGAGGTCCTTGTTGACCACCACCAGAGGCAAGTCCAAGGATTCGTAAACCCTTCATCGGCGGAAGCCAGTCCGCCGGCGTTGGGATATATTCGGTCAATAAAACAGAAAATTGTCCTGCACGCGCCTTCGCTATAAGAGTACTGTCCACAGGTTTAGTCCATGGGTTCTCGCCAGATTCAACTTGTCGGTCCCAGGCTTGCCGGTTATAAAGAATCGGATCCATCATTTCTCCAATTTCGAATATTTTAATGATTGTACCTAATCCTCATGGATTGTAAACTTTTTGAAGCGATGGAAGATCATCAGGGTATACTTTACTTAATTTACAAATTGGAGCAATCATTATGAAACGTGCTGTAAGCATCAGTATTGGCTCATCCAAGCGAAACAAATCCGTGGAAGTTGAACTTTTAGGGGAAAAGGTCATTATCGAGCGGATCGGTACCGACGGAGACATGGAAAAAGCCGCCTTACTCTATAAGGAATTGGATGGAAAAGTGGACGCGTTTGGCGTAGGCGGAGCTGATTTGGGCTTGATGGTTGATGATAAATGGTATCCGCTTTACTCCGTCAATTCGATGGTTCGCTTTATCAAACACACTCCTGTCGTGGATGGCACAGGTGTAAAGAATACTCTCGAAAATATGGCCGCCCCTATGATCGATGAAAAATTAGGCGGGTACATTACCGAGAAAGGGCGAAAAGTGCTGATCATGACCGGTTCTGATCGATGGGGCTTAACCAAATCCTTTACAGAATTAGGTTACGAAACGGTTTTTGGCGACTTGATGTTCTCTCTCGATATTCCCATCCCGCTCCACACTACAAATCAAATCAAGACGCTTGTCGGCATCCTCATGCCGGTTATTTCACGGGTTCCATTTAAATGGGTATACCCAACAGGCGCAAAACAGGAAACCCGAACGCCTAAGTTTGAAAAGTATTTTCAGTGGGCAACGGTCATCGCGGGCGATTGCCATTACATTAAAAAATATATGCCCAATGACCTCAATGGGAAGATCATCGTGACCAATACCACAACCCCGGAGGATGTCGACTTGTTCAAGCAATGTGGCGTAAAATATCTCATCACTACCACGCCGGTATTGGATGGGCGTTCCTTTGGTACCAATATGATCGAATCAGCCTTGATCGCTATTTCTGGAAAAAACAGGAAGCTGACCTATGATGAATATACAGAACTACTTAACCGATTGGACTTTAAACCACAGCTTCAGGAATTGAATTAATCCATCTTTTTAGGAGGTTATTATGAACGCGATCATCACCGCGGGAGGCATCCCAAAACCTGAAGATCCTTTATTCGCTTATACCCAGGGAACCGCCAAGGCTTTATTGGATATCGCCGGCAAACCAATGGCTCAATGGGTCTTGGATGCCTTGCAAAAGAGCCCAAAGATCCATAATATCGTCGTTATCGGCCTTACCGAGAAGGATGGCCTTAGCGCGGACGAAAAAGTGGTTTTTTTACCCAATCAAGGGAAGATGCTTGCCAATATCGTCGCGGGGTTCAAAAAAATCAAAGAGATGGATCCCAATTCCGAGCGAATTATCATCGCGTCATCAGATATTCCAGGAATAACTACTGAAATGGTCGAATGGTTGATCAATGAGGTTGAAAAGGATCCCTCCGATATTCATTATGGGATCGTAAAAAAAGAGGTCATGGAAAAAAGGTTTCCCGACTCCCGCCGAACATGGTCAGCGCTTAAAGACATGGAAGTATGCGGCGCGGATATTAGTGTTGCTCATTACCGGATGGCGACTGAACATTTAAATACCTGGGAAGAATTGATCGGCAGCCGAAAATCTCCGTTTCGCCAAGCGGCGACTATTGGTTTCATGACCCTGATTCTTTTCGTTATGAAAAAACTGACTCTCGAAGACGCTGTTCGCAGGGTATCCGAAGCTTTGAAGATCAAAGGCAAAGCTGTTGTTTGGCCATGGGCTGAAGCAGGCATGGATGTTGACAAACCGCACCAATTGGAGATTTTGCGCCGGGATTTTGCTGCGAAGGCGCCGGGCCATAAGTAAAAATGGGGAATTTATTCACTAAAATTTTGGCGGTCGATGAATCGATTTCCCGCAAAATGAGGGTTGCCGAAAAACCTGGACTTCTTCGATCCGCGGCTACTTTCTTCGCCCATTCCGGTGACTCCTGGTTTTGGGGTATCGGCCTCGTTATTATTTGGATTTTTGGCGACCTTTTTTGGCAGAAATGGGCGCTTACCCAATTACTCCTCATAATCGTCTTGGCTGTAATCGTCCTCTTATTTAAATTTTCTATCCGCAGAAAAAGACCAGAAGGCGAATGGGGCGCCATTTACCGCAATACTGATCCCCATTCTTTTCCATCCGGACATGCTGCCCGGGCGTTTTTGATCGCCATAGTAGCCATTGCTCTGGGACCAACCTGGTTGGCCATTTTCTTATCAAATTGGGCGCCGATTGTCACATTGTCCAGGGTCATGATGGGCGTTCATTATCTTTCGGATGTGATCGCCGGGGCAGTTTTAGGTATCGTTGTCGCCTTAATTGGTCTGCAAATTCTGCCGTTGCTGGGGATTGGCTGAATTTCTGAGGTAATCATGAATTTATTCGAGGTCAACTTCGAATCCACTGAACTTGGTCACCGAACAAGCCTGAATGTTCTGATGCCTACTTTGGATGATACCCATGAGACAACTCGAAACACAAAAACACTCTACTTGCTTCACGGTTTTTCGGATGACCATACCGGCTGGTTGAGAAGGACGAAAATCGAATACTACGCCAGAGAATTTAATCTGGCTGTGGTGATGCCCAATGCCCACAATAGCTTTTATGCCAATATGCGCCATGGACACAACTATCTCGATCACATCGCGCTTGAAGTTCCAAAATTTATTCAAAAAACCTTCCACTTATCCGCCAGAAGGGAAAATAACTTTGTCGCCGGACTTTCCATGGGAGGATACGGCGCCTTCAAGATCGCTCTTAATTATCCGGAAAGATTTTCCGCCGCGGCATCCCTGTCAGGTGTGTTGGATATCCAACTCGCGGTAGAGGAGAATCAAGAAGAACCTGAAACAAGATTTGTTTTACCAATGCAGCTTGCTCTTGGAGATCCGATCAATGTGACAGGTACACAAGATGATATTCCCTGGTTATTAAAAAAAGTTAATCCTCAAAAAACCAAACCACGTTTGTATCAATGTTGTGGTACTGAGGATGACCTTTACCAAAATAATTTGAGTATCCATGAATTAATCCAGACTCTCGATTTCGAATACTTCTATGAAGAATCCCCTGGCGATCATAATTGGGCGTTCTGGGACACCAATATCAAGAAGGTCCTCGATTGGCTTCCTTTGGAAAAATTCGATTCAGTCTGAAAGAAAAGAGCTGCCATGAAAATTTTCATGGCAGCTCTTTTTTGATCGTTTGAATTAAAACCCAGCCGCCTTGCGGAGAGCTTCTGCCTTGTCGGTAGCTTCCCAGGGTAAGCTGATATCATCGCGGCCAAAATGCCCATATACGGCAGTTTGACGATAAATTGGTCGTCGGAGGTCAAGTTGGTGGATGATCGCGCCGGGTCGAAGATCGAATTGCTTTTCAACCAGGCTGGTAATGGCATCATCGGAAATCTTTCCAGTACCGAAAGTTTCAACGTTGATCGAAAGCGGGTGGGCGACACCAATCGCGTAGGCGACTTGAATTTCACAGCGCTCGGCAAGCCCGGCTGCTACAATGTTCTTGGCTACCCAGCGAGCCGCGTAAGCGGCAGAGCGGTCTACCTTTGTCGGATCTTTCCCCGAAAAAGCTCCTCCACCATGTCTTCCCATGCCCCCATAAGTATCTACGATGATCTTCCGACCGGTTAAACCCGCGTCTCCCATTGGACCACCGATAACGAAACGTCCGGTCGGATTGATATAAATCTTGAGGTCTTTATCAACCAACTCAGCCGGCAACACTGGGGTGATGACCTCCTTTACGATAGCCTTGTAAAGTTCATCGTAGGAAACACTTTCAGCATGTTGGGTAGAAATCAGAACTGTGTCAATTCGCTTTGGTTTTCCAAAAGAATATTCAACAGTCACTTGACTTTTACCATCTGGGCGCAGCCAGGACAATGTGCCATTTTTTCGAACTTCGCTCAATCGGCGGGTGAGTTTGTGAGCCAAATAAATCGGCATGGGCATAAGAGTCTCAGTTTCGTTGCAGGCAAACCCGAACATCATACCTTGATCACCAGCCCCAACCTTATCCTCAACATTCTCGGTAACGTCTTTGGATCGTTCCTCCAACGCCAGATCAACGCCCTGGGCAATATCGGGGCTTTGACTGGCGACTACTGAAAGCACTGAACAAGTATTTCCATCGAATCCCTTGGAACTGTCGTCATAACCAATTTGCTTGACCACAGAACGAACCAATTCATCAAAATTGACAAAAGCGTTGGTCGTGATCTCGCCAAGAACCATGACCATTCCAGTCTTGGTGGCGGTTTCGCAAGCCACTCTGGAATTAGGGTCCTGTTCGAGACACGCGTCCAAAACCGCGTCTGAAACCTGGTCACAGAGTTTATCGGGGTGCCCTTCGGTTACCGACTCAGAGGTAAACAATAATTTTTTAGAATTCATGAAAGTGTTAGACATATCTACTCCTTTTAAAAGTTTTCGCCCTTTCTGCAAATTGAAAGGGCGAAATGTAGACATTTCATTACCCTCTCATCTCCCAGTGTAAATCTGACGGATTTGGCACCGTGTCGCATTAATTGCGTTCGGTTGTCGAGGTTTCATAGGGCCGTTCCCTCCACCTCTCTGGATAAGAGCGCTTATAGGGCATTTAATTTTTAAGCAATTTTGATTATAGTACCCAACTTGAATATGTCAAGTTTAAGTTTGCGAGGTTGTTATTCACAAATGAAAATGTCATAGTAGATTCACAAATTAAAATGTCAGGGTTGTTAAGTTTGCGACGGTTCATTTTTTTTCGTGCTGGCCAAATTTGATCACAGGCAGGTTTAATATTGAATGCTTGACCTTATAATTTAATCTTGAGGAGCGATCGATCAAAATGGAAAATCGTGAACCTGAGTTTAATTACCGAATCAGTGACATGCCCAGAGATGACAAACCGAGAGAAAGGTTGGCCAAACAGGGATCGGAAGCCTTGACCAATGGCGACCTGATCGCCATCCTCATCCGAACAGGCGTAAAAGGCAAGAACGCGATCCAGATCGCCAACAATTTGCTGTTCAAATACAAGGGACTGCGCGGAATCTATCGGGCGCCATTTTCTGAACTGAGCAGCGAGTTTGGCCTTGGACTTGCCAAAGCCGCGACGATCAAGGCAGCAATTGAACTCGGACATCGCCTATCGCTGGAGAGTCCGGATGAAAAACGTTCGATCAGTTCACCCAAGGACGCGGCAGATTTGCTGCTTCATTCCATGGGCGGTTTGGAGCAAGAGGAATTTCGCATCATGCTTCTTGATCGGCGGAACAAGGTGATAACTACCGAAACCTTGTACCGCGGATCGGTGAGCTCCTCTCAAATTAGGATCGCAGAAGTTTTCAAAGAGGCAGTCCGAAAAAATTGTTCCGCCATCATTCTTTTTCACAACCACCCAAGTGGCGATCCAGACCCAAGCAACGATGACATTTCCGTCACCCGCGGAATCATTCAAGCAGGAAAGATTCTCGAGATTGAAGTACTCGATCACATCATCATTGGTAACAATCGATGGTACTCAATGAAGGAACATGGGGTTGTTTTTTCTGGCTGATTGAAGCTTAAATATCGAGCACACGATAAGGATAGACATTAACAATCCTGGTTGAAACTTTAAGAGTTATAAAGTTATTGATATTCTGGTTATAAAAGATCGTATGACCGTGCAGCATATAACGCGGTTTCATTAACTTGATAAATTCATTAAAAGCCTCAAATCCGGTATGGGCAGGGTCATCCGGGTCATCATGAGTTCCGAAAGGTGGTGAATGGGTCACAAAAATATCGAGCTGTTTACCTGTTTTAAGTCTGTGGAGCAGGACCTTGAGGATCAATTTCCTGGTTTTAAAATTCATCTCTCTCGGGGTGTATTGATTTGCTGAGCTTCGGTTGTAGAGAATCGAACCTCCCATTCCAGCTATGGTAATTCCTTTGTATTCGATAACCTGACCATCGATGTTATCCCCGCCCTGCTCAAACTTGCCCTCATCACCTACCGTGTAGTCGTCATGATTTCCAGGCACGAAAAGAATTGGAAGATTGAAAACAGAACCTAAAAAATCAAGGTAGTATTTCGGCAGATCTCCGCACCCAATGATTGCTTCGATGCCTGGAAAATTTGCTTTTACCCTTGGTGAATACAACCGGTCTACCGCTTCATCGCTAACCGCGAGAATTCTCATCATTCCCTTTTCACTTAGGTTTTTAAATTTTTTAGAGACTCTGTCCAAAATTATTTTAGACTATAATTCGTAATTAAAGAATCCAACCATTGTGAAAGCGGGCTATTTGGACACATTATCGACAAAAATGCTTGATAAGGAATTCCAACTTAAGAGCGGGGATATTGTCGCGGATCGCTATCTTGTCCAAAAAGTGATTGGGTCAGGCGGAATGGGCTCAGTTTATCTCGCCAAAGATCTCCACTTTACAAAAGCAGAGAAACTGGTAGCTCTTAAAGAATTATTCATTCGGACAAACGATTCTGAAATCCGAAAGACGATCATTCAAAACTTTGAGCGGGAAGCGAACATTCTCGCCATGCTTGACCACCCCGCAATACCAAAGATCTTTGATACATTTACCATCGATACCCGTTCCTATCTCATTCTGGAATTAGTTCGTGGAGAAAACCTCGAGTCAATTCTTCGCTCCAGCCCAACTTTTTTACCTCTTGATACAGTCATCCTTTGGGCGATTGAATTGTGCGAAGTGTTAAGTTATCTGCACCACCACAAACCTCTTCCAATCATCTTTCGCGATCTCAAGCCTTCCAATATCCTCATCAATGAAAACGGCCGCATCACTTTGGTCGATTTTGGTATCGCCCGCCCCTTCCAAATTGGAAGCAAAGGAACAATGATCGGTACGGAAGGATATTCCTCTCCGGAACAATATCGGGGTGATGCCTCGGTAAAGACTGACATCTACTCCCTCGGCGCGACTTTGCACCATCTTCTCAGCCGGATCGACCCCCGAAATGAAGCGCCGTTTTCCTTCGCGGATAGACCCATCAGCACATTTAACCCGGAAATTACTTCTGAAATTGAAGAGGTGATTACCCGTTCCTTGCAATATGATCCCGAGGATCGATTCGCGACCATCGAGGATTTTAAAAAAGCGCTGATCAACGCCGCGGAGCGTTCGGGGATTTATTTGAATCTTGAAGATCAAAACGCCCCAAAGCAAGATCAATCTCGTCCCGATCCAAATAAGGTCTGGACCTTTACCGCTAAGGACGAGATCCGCGGTTCAGCCGTATTAGACGAAGGAAATGTTATTTTTGGATCCTATGATGGGTCGGTTTACTGCCTGGACGCGAGTACTGGGGATTTTTTATGGGAATACAAATCCGGCGCCAGTATCAGCGTTACTCCATTCATTCACAAGAATCTTGTATTGGTGGGCTCGCAAAATAACACACTTATCGCGATCGACCGCCAGAGTGGTCACAAGATCTGGACCCATCAAACCGGCGGGGCAATAAATTCTTCCGCCAATGGAAATGACAAGTTTTTGGTTTTTGGTTGTGATGACGGTTTCCTGCGTAATCTCAACCCCGTCAGCGGTGAGTTGATTTGGAAATATGACGCGGTTAATCCGATCCGTTCCAATCCGGCTATTTATGATAATTTTATTTTCTTTGGTACAGAAAGCGGCGAACTCATCTGCCTTAATTACAAAGGACAGTCAGTTTGGAAAGCAAAAGTAAAACGAGGGATCAGTTCTGAACCGTTGATCGATAGCGGATTCGTTTATATCTCATCCAAAGATTCATTTCTTTATTGCTTTGATGCCAACTCTGGTTGGCTAAATTGGCGGGTTTTGATCGATAAGGCCTCGATCAGCTCCCCGATAAGTGATCAATCCAGAGTGTATGTTGGCTCAACCAGCGGGGCTGTGTTTGCCATCAATAAACACAATAGCAAGGAACAATGGCGCTTTAACGCGAAGGGACAGGTTAACTCTAAACCCCTCCTGGTGAGAAATGATCTTTTTTTTACTTCGATCGATGGCAGGGTTTATTGTTTGGACGTGAAATCAGGTAAATTATCCTGGGAATTTAATGCCGGCTCGCCATTGGTTTCCAATCCTGTTCAGTACGGTGGATTAATTTTCTTCGGTTCTACCGATCATTCGTTCAACGCGATCAAGGCGAACGGAAAATTAGAATGAAAAAAACTTTTAGTGACTTGATTAAGAAGCTTTCTTTTACCAAAACCCGCGAGGAAGAACCAGAGACTACCCGCGAACCTGAGGTTGTTTTATCCACGCTTTGTTCAAGTTCAGGACGATCGATCGGTAAGATTAGAAAATCAAATCAAGATTCGCTCTTCTCCAGTATTTTCCGGATCAGTGACCACGATCATGATCATGAATTAGGAATATTTATCGTAGCGGATGGGATGGGTGGACACAGCAACGGAGAACTCGCCAGTGAACTCGCGATAAAAGTAGCATCCTCAGTTCTCCTGGATCTTATCAAGAATGCGGAAATTGACCTGGGCGATGATAACGTAGTTTTTGCCGCCATTAAACAAGCCGTAACCCAAAGCCAGGATACGATCATGTCTTATGGGAAGGATATGGGTACCACGATCACGCTTGCCGTTGTGATCGACCGAAGAGCGTATATCGCCAATCTTGGGGATAGTCGTTGTTATCTAACCAACGGAGATGCTCTCGAACAAGTTACCAATGATCATTCTCTGGTAAACCGCCTGGTAGAAATAGGCCAATTAACACCTGAAGAGGCCAAAGATTATCCGCAAAAGAATGTTTTATACAAAGCTCTTGGGGTTACCGGTAACATCAGTCCGGACTTGTTTTCCCGGGAGCTTAAACCTGGGGATAGATTGCTGCTTTGCAGCGATGGTTTGTGGGGCTGTGTCAATGATGCCATTATCGCAAGCGTGATCACAAGTAACGAGAGCCTCCAAAATAGAGTGAACGAATTGATCGGCCTCGCCTTGAAGGCAGGCGGTCCGGATAATATCTCCTGCATCCTTTCTGAGTTGCAAACCTGTTAAGATTTTTTTTACGTTTACTGGATACAATTGTTAAAACTGGATCCCATCAAAGAAAGCGCGCATGATAACTGTCTTGATTCACATTAGCAACGAAGAGCCGATTCTGGGTGAGGTGGAAACGCTTCCCGAACCCTCCGACCTTTTATTGAGGGTTATTCACCCGAGAAAAAAAGACGGAAAAGATCTTCCCTTTCTGCAACCCAATGTTATGGAAGTGATCTGGCCTGTACAGCGAATCACCTTTATTGAGGTCATGCCGAGTGAAGATGAGGATCAGATTTTTGGAACCGTGAGGGAATGAAATGACAGAATTTAACGATCGCAGGCGTATTCTTGTTGTGGATGACGAAGAACGCATGGTAAGGTTTATCCGTTTAAACCTTGAGCATGATGGATTTCAGGTAAGCGAGGCGTTTAACGGTAAGCAGGCAATTCAAAAACTGAGAGACGTACTCCCGGACTTGATCCTGCTTGATATCATGATGCCTGACCTGGACGGATTCGAGGTTCTCGAAATGATCCGCGAGATTAGCAACGTTCCTATCATCATGCTCACCGCGAAAGGTGAAGAAGATGACCGGATAAAAGGGCTTGAAAAAGGGGCCGATGATTACGTAACCAAACCTTTCAGTCCGCGGGAACTTGTCAGTCGAGTTAAAGCGGTCTTACGCAGAACCGAAGGGGCGACTGGTTCAATGCATGGATTGATCGCCATCGATGAACGCTTAAAGATCGATTTTGATCGTAGGGAAGTATGGCTGGAAGGCAAAGTCGTTAAATTACGCCCAACTGAATATCGGCTTCTCTTTCATTTGGTTCAAAACGCTGGCTGGGTCGTATCCCACGATCAATTACTGACCAATGTCTGGGGATACGAATACAGGGATGAACCTCATTATGTTCGCTTATATATCAATTATCTGCGCCAAAAACTGGAAAAAGACCCAGCCAATCCAAAATACATCCTCACTGAACGTGGCGTTGGTTATCGCTTTCTGGATTTCCGGCGAAAAGAGGAAGAATAGGCGTCACTTGAATTTCACTTTCAAGTAGTTTATACTTCCAATTCACGGAGGATGCCTTGACAATCAAGCAAAAAATTCTATTGGTCGATGACCATGAGGTCGTTCGATTGGGATTAAAATCCCTGTTGGAACGCCAACCTCATTTTGAGGTGGTAGGTGAAGCGAGTAACGCCCGCGAAGCCATCGAACAGACCGGGCTTACCCAGCCGGATGTGATCGTGATGGATATTCGCCTGGCGGGTATGTCGGGGATCGAAGCTTGTGAAGAGATCATGAAACTTTACCCTGACAAGAAAGTGATCATGCTTACCTCATACGCCGAAGATGAGATGCTATTTTCTGCCATTCGCGCAGGTGCTTCCGGTTATGTATTAAAACAAATTGGCGGTGAGGATCTCCTGCGGGCACTCGAATCGGTCAGCAAAGGAGAAGCTCTTCTTGATCCAGCGGTAACCCAGAGGGTTTTTCAGGAAGTTCGCAAGGCGGTGAAGGAAGAAGAAGCCTCCGCGTTCGCGAATCTGAGTCATCAAGAAAAGCATGTTCTTTTGTTGGTATCAGAAGGGAAAACCAACCGAGATATCGCTCGTTCTCTCTATCTGGGTGAAGGGACTGTCAGAAATTATGTGAGCAGCATTCTCTCAAAACTTGGGGTTAACAACCGCGCGGAAGCGGCGGCGTATGCTGTTGAGCATAACCTGAAAGCATATATCCAGAATTAATCGGTTGTATTTTACTTTGTTGTTCTAAGAAAATTCGCCTGAGATCTGGATCCAGGCGTTTTTCATTCGAAGAGCATCCTCTTCCATGATCGGGCTTTCACACAGAATGCGACCCTTCGCACCCATCTTCATCAGCGCATTAAAAAGACCTGTCAGATTGAAATCCGATTCCATCAGGGGAAGATGGTTTTTTTCACCCTTTGCCCCATACTCAATTCCAGAGAGATGTACATGCAGAGACTCCAAATAGGGTTGTCCCAAACGATCCCTGATCGTGCTTAAGCGCTCCAACCACTCTTCCTCGGAATTAACGCTTCCATCACCCGGGCGGGCATGCAGGTGGGCAAAATCAAGGCACGGATTGACACCTTCTACCGCGGCCGCCATCTCAATGGTATCTTCAAGCGAGCCGAGCATCGCGCTCTTCCCCATTGTCTCCGGTCTCAGAGTACAGCCTACTCCCTCACTTCTTAAATCATTCATACATCCCTGCAGGCGGGGAATGGCGATTTTAAGAACCTCACCTGGATGATTACCAAAGTACGATCCGGGATGAAAAATAATATCCGTAGCCCCCGCTAACCACCCATACCAGGAGGCATCCATCAATCTCTGGCGAGATTTTGGCCATTCTTCCTCAGTCGCGTTGAGATTAATATAATAAGGGGCATGAACACTCACCGCGACACCTTCCGCCAGGGAAGTCGCTTTGATCTCGGCACAGGTGGACTCGGATACCCGGACGGATTGAACCCAGCCAAGTTCCAGCGCATCAAGTTCAATGGTGCGTAAATATTTAATCGCGTTCACCGAACCCCCAGGTTTTGGAGTACCTAAAGGGGAACCAACTGTTCCAAACCGGAATGACAATGCCATTTCAATCTTTCCTATTGAATTAAATCTGTGAATTTTTGTAAGAGGGGCGGCAAGAACATAATCAAGCCGATCACTACTGACGCGGCGGCGGCGATCAAAACCGCGGCTGCTCCAATATCCTTGCTTTTTTTGGCCATCGGATGAATTTCTGGGCTTATGAGATCAATCATCATTTCGATCGCTGAATTAAAAAATTCCGCGATCCAGACCATGCCAATTGTTAAGATGAGTAAAATCCACTGGTCATTGGTTATTTTTAACCAAATACCAAGTGCAACCGCAACCAAGCTTAAGAAAGCATGAACCCAGGTGTTTTTTTCATGGTAAAGAACTGTAACCCAACCTTCAAAGGCGAATTGAATGGAACGAATTCTTCCGATGATGAATTTCCTTAAGGGCATATTATTCTGATATCTTTATATGGTCTATTTGAAGTTTTGTTAAGATTTGCTTCTGGATTTTCCACATCTCCGCTTTTTCATCATCGGTTGAATGATCAAAGCCAAATAGATGAAGCATCCCATGTACCACCAACAACTTGCATTCATCTTCCAACGAATGCCCATTGGCTTCGGCTTGTTCTAACGCTTTCTGGGTCGAGATGACGATATCGCCGAGATATTGGTTTCCAGTGTCCACATCCATTTCTTCTGATGGGAAGGAGAGAACATCGGTCGGCGCTCCGGTCCCCATCCATTCGGCATTCAGCGCCGTGATTTCTTCATTGTCTGTGAGATAGACCGTCACATCCAACGCATCAACAACCGCCAAGTGTTCGAAAACCGTGTTAACTACCTGAATAAGCAGATTTTGATGAATTTGAGGTTGAAGTCCTTCTTTTTTATCAATCGTTATCATTCAGACTCCGTTGTTTGTGGACTTGTCGGATAGGCGATTCGAGGATGATATAAACCAGTCAAGGTTGTGACAAAAGATTCCTTGATCAAGGCAAGATCCCGAAACGTGAAGTTGGTACTATTTAATTGACCCTCGTGTTGGCAAAAGTCGATGGCGCTTTGGACTATCGACTCAATCTCCGACTCTGATTTTGGTCTTTCTGATCGCGTACGCGCTTCAACATTATCCGCCAGCATCAATAAGCCGGTTTCCTTGGATCTGGGAGTAGGACCTGGATATTTAAACTTCTCAACATCTACCTTGCCGCCGTTTACTTTCGCTTCGTTCATAGCCCGATTGTACAAGTAACGAGCGGTAAGAGTGCCGTGATGCTCAAGCATGAAGTCAATAATTCGGCCGGGAAGGCGGTACTTTTTTGCCAGTTCAACTCCATGAGCAACATGGAGGATAACAGTTTGGGCTACCGCGGCTGGATCCATATCATCGTGTGGGTCAAGGTTGGTGGGGAGTTGATTTTCAATAAAGAAAGCCGGATTAACGGTTTTTCCGACATCATGGTACAAAGCCCCAACTCTTAAGAGGAGCGTATCAAGATCCAATTTTTCGCCAGCTTGTTCCACCATATTTGCCACCATCAAACTATGTTGATAGGAGCCCGGGGCAGTTCTTAGAAAATGCTTAAGCAACGGCGCATCAGATCGTGAAATTTCCAGCAGTCGTAAGCCGGTAGTAAGCCCCAACATCTCCGAAAATGAATACTGTAACAACAATGCCAGACTCGCCGACGCGATGCCATTGATGACGATCGCTCCCACCAAAGTAAGGTAGCCTATCAGATCAAGGTCACCCGCGGGCATCCGCATACCGATCAATACCCCGACACCAAACAAACTTTGCACAAATGCAGCCCAGGCAAAAAAGCTGATTCGCTGTGCCTTTCCAATGGTTAGTACCGCGCTCAGAGAGGTAATCAGATAAAAAATCGCGAGATTCGTTCCATTTGCCAGGTTGTAAGGAGTCAAGATAGAGATGAGGATGGAAAACATAATCCCTGATCCTGTACCGAAGAGGGTTGTTATCAGCATACCAAAAGCTGGTATAGGAAAAACATACGGGAGAACCGTACGGTTGGGGATAACAAACCTGCCTGTAATGATGAACAATATCAGCAGGATGAGAAGGATCAGGAGATTGCGTTTATCCCTGAGGTATGATGGCTTTTCCCGATACAGATAGATCACAATCAACAAAAACAGTACACTCACGATCGAGGCAGTACCAACATATTCATTGATGGGATCCTGCGGCGAAATCACGCCACTCATCTCGAGCGCTTCAATATTTACTGCGGTCAGAATGCGGCCACGTTGAACCACCGATTCCCCCGCCAGATATACCTGGGTTACTGGCGCTACTGATTGTCTTGCCTGTTGAATCGCCGCGTCGGTAAGCTCCTGACTAAAAAAACTGTTGGTGACGATCAGTGGAGTCACCAGATTTACGACAATCCCGACCTCATTTTCATCAAGCAGATAACTGACACTGTTATGAAGATTCATTTTGGTTTGTTCGATATTGTCTTCTCTGATCGGTGAACGCATCGTGTATTCGAGCAAACGCAAACTTTCAGAACTTACCAGATTCCAACGCGAGTCGGACAAACTTACAATTTGGCTGAAGATCTGAGTTTCAACGACCAAATCAGCCACATTTTGCAATTCCTTGATTTTATTGGAATCAGAGGTCGTCTCATCATCCCGAATGTCGCTGATGTCATCCAGCGCGGCGTTTAATTTGTCGATCTGACGTCTGGCGATTCCCGAATCCGGTGGGGTGTAGACAGAGGAAATCGTCCGCTCCGCGGCATCACGAGCCTGATTTGTGCGGACGGTGCTGATGTACTCAATATCGGTTGGAGCAATAATATCTCTGGGTGCAACTTGTCCCTCGGTAAGTGAAGCGAGGTCGCTTTCAATTGTGGTTGGAAATACCAGAATAAAAAAAACCGCTACTCCGGTAAGGATTAGCAAGATGATTGCCGGGATTAATGCCTTCTGAGTATAAGAGCTCTGATTATTTTGTTCGGTCACGATGATTCTTCTATTGCAGTAACGAGCGAACCATTGCACTCACATCAGCTCCGCTTGCTCTACCTGCCACCTTAGGCATTAATTCCTTGATTACCTTACCCATATCCGCCATCGAGTTTGCTTTAAGCTCCGTAATAACCAAACCGGCAAGCTCGCGTAAAGCGTCAGGGGAAAGCTCTTCTGGTAAAAATGCCTTGAGTACATTAATTTCAGCCTCAGCCGCCGTGGCAAGATCTTCTCTTCCCGCGCTTCTGGATTCTTCTACAGCTTCTTTCCGAATTTTAATTTCCTTCTGTAATACCACCATGACACCTTCGTCATCCAGTTCAATCCTTTTATCCACCTCAATTTGTTTGATGGCCGCCTGAGTCATTCGCAAGGTTCTTTTTTTGGTTTCATTGCCTGATCGCATCGCATCTTTTACTTCTTCGGTAATTTTTTCTTTCAGGTTCATATCTTGGTGCCTTTCAGTCTTTGTACCATTATTGCTTATGATGATCAGCCTTGTCAAAGAAGGCTAATTTATCGTAATCCGATAGTTGCATTGTAATTTTACCAAGCTCCTGAAGGGTTGCGCTAACAGCAAGTTTAAACGCTTCCTTAAAGTATTTTCTCTCAGGAGCATCCTTGTTCATCCTGGCATGAGAATCTGGCGGGAAAAATTCTTTGATTTTCTCGGGAAAACCAGGAATAAAAGTAATCACCTCCCATGGGTAATACAGTTTTCCAGATCTTATTCCATCGGGCAGTTTACTACCGGGTTCTCTGATGGGTAAATCTTCAGCGCCCGGCGACTCTTTCAGCATGATCTCGATGTAATTACTATGCGCGTAAAAATCCTGGATGGTATGGGTTAACCTTCCATAGGAACGCCAGGCATCAATCAACTTAGCTTGTCTGATTTGTTCAAGACAATCGTTACGTAGTTTTTCAACATAGGCATCGGCTTGTTGAAAGGAATCATTATCGTAATGGAAATGATCGTGCCCGACCTGGAAGACCAAACTATCCTGACCGATGTTTGCCTCTAATATCAAGTTCAAAGCTTTTGAAGAAAACTGACCATTAAGGGCAGCCTCAGTTATTTGGATATGGTATTTGGTTTTCACTCCGCCTGCATCTTTCCCATAAAGTATAATTTTCTACATGACACCAATATACACTAAAAAAGGGGACGAAGGTTATACCGGAATCCTTGGAGAAGGTAGACATCTCAAAAATCATCAACGTTTTGAAGCGCTTGGCGCGCTTGATGAGGCTACCGCCGCCCTGGGAATTGCCCGGGCGCATGCCGTCGATTCTCGCACAAAGGACTGGATTCTGCTTGTTCAAAAAGACCTTTATCACCTCATGACCGAAATCAGCTGCGAAGAGGAAACCGCGGACAAATTCAGGGTGATTGATGATAGTAAAATCATGTGGCTTGAAGAACGAATTGAGGAAATTACAGCCATTGCGGGGACACCCAGGGATTTTATTGTGCCTGGGGAAATTCTCTCCAGCGCTTACCTTTCACTCGCGCGGGCTATCATTCGCAGAGCTGAAAGAGCCGTTGTTGGATTAAACATTCAAGGAAAAGTTTTTAATCCTTCCCTGATCCGGTATCTCAACCGATTATCCACTTTTTGTTTTTCAATGGAATTATTTGAAAATTACCATCATGGCGTAATTACCAGGAAGATCAAGGATTTATGACTGGTACGATCATCAATTTTACTCTCATCATCCTTGGCAGTTTGATTGGGTTGTTCTTCGGTAAAAAGCTTTCGGACGATCTGAAAGACACCCTCGTTTCAACTTTAGGCTTGTTTACTGCCGGGGTCGGACTTTCGATGTTTCTTGAAAACGAGAATCCTCTCTTCACATTGGTCGCGCTGGTGATTGGGGGTATTCTCGGTGAGTGGTGGAACATTGAAGGCAAAATTGCCAGCATGGGTGTATGGTTAGAAAAAAGATTTACTGGCGGTTCGGCTGGAAGTTCAAGCAACTTTGTGCGCGGGTTTCTGGTTTCCTCGGTATTGTTCTGTACCGGACCAATGGCCATTTTAGGCGCAATCAGCGATGGTTTACATGGTGATTATCTTACGCTCGCCATCAAATCGATTATGGACGGAATTATTTCGATTGCCTTTACTTCGACTCTTGGGATTGGGGTGTTGTTTTCAGCGATTCCGGTAACCATTTATCAAGGCAGTATCGCGCTCCTCTCCAACCAACTCCAGGGGTTCATTACCGAATCAATGATGATTGAAATGACCGCTACGGGTGGAGTACTTCTTATGGGCATCGGAGTGAGCAGTCTTATGGAACTCAGAAAAATAAGAGTCGGAAATTTATTACCAGCACTGTTTTTATCCCCGTTATTTGTTTATCTTTTGTCCCTCTTTAAATAAAAAAAGGCGGTGATTTCTTACCGCCTTTGCTAATTGCATATTTATTCAGCGGCTTTCAACATTCCATCCAACAAGATCTGCAGGTTTTCCCAATCGTTCGGGCTTACCTCTGAAAGGGTTCCATTGATCGTGATCGATGGAGTTCCTTGAACACCAGCCGCGTTTCCAGCGACCTGATCCTCCTGGGAAAGTTTTTCGTACTTATTCGAATCAAAGCACTCGTTAAAAGCGGCAGTATCCAATTCGATTTTCTCAGCAAAAGCTTTAAGTCGTTGGTCGGTGTAATCGCCGATATTTTCCCCGTTATGGTTTGAGAAAATGATATCGTGCATATCCCAGAACTTACCCTGGTCGCCCGCACAATAAGCGGCTTCCATGGCTTGAATCGATTCCGGTCCGATGAATAAACCCATGGATCGGTACTCAAAAAACACCTTGCCCGTTTTTACATACTTATCGATCAGCAGTTGCTCAACATTCTCAGTGAAATACGCGCACCAGGGGCATTGAAAATCAGAATACTCCACAATCTTGATTGGAGCATTTGGATCACCAACTTTGTTAAAGTCAATCTGGTCTGGTCGAGAAATCACCTTTGAATCACGGATCTCACCGATTGGTTTTATATTTGGCCAAATAAAGGCAAACGCAACCGCAGCCACCATTAGGGTAATTCCGACGATCAAGCCAATCTTACTTAGTTTTTGGCGTTTGGCTCGTAATGCCTTTAATTCTTGTCTTTTGCTCATTTCTATTCCTCTCTATATGAATATATGTAATTTTATCAAATTTTTGATAAAAACCAATCTACTAAAGTCTTAATCACAATCACTCCTTCAGGTTCGTTGTGGGTTTCATGAAACAACCCATCCCATGAACGAAAGACAATTTTTCCGTTTCCGCGCTGAGCAAATTCCTTGGAAGCATCATGAGACGTGAGCCTGTCCGCGGTGCCGTGATAAACATAAATTGGAATTTGAAAATCTGAAGCCTTGTTCAATAAATCCAAACCAGCTCGGTAAAGGTCATTATACATTCGAGCTGAGATACGATCATGATTTAGAGGGTCATTCTGATATTTCTCACACACTTCCGGGTTCCGCGAAAGAGCTTTGATTTCCAAACCACTTTTCATGGATAACGCCGGCGCGATCCGATCGATGGCGCGCGCGAGTACCACCTTAATTGGAGAAGGTTCAAATGCCAATTTAATCCACGGGCTGGAAGCCGCGACCGCGGAGATCTTTTTGGGGTACCTTAATGCGTAATTTAAAACAACATTTCCACCCATCGATTGCCCATACAAAAAGAGCGGTTTCTCCTGGATCCGATGATGTGCTTGATTAATAAATTGATCGAGGTCGGTGATCAACTGGTCATAATGGAGTATATGACCTCGCTGGTAACCAGATCTGCCATGACCACGTTGATCGTACCCGAATACTGATATGCCAGCCTGATTCATAGCCTTGGTTATATGCTCATATCGCCCGCTGTGGTCTCCCTGTCCATGGACGAGTACCAGACCCGCAATCTCTGGTTCGGCGGATGAAAACCACCCAAACATTGGGATACCATCACTTGCATTCCATTGCCATTCTTCGCGCATTTTCGTTCTCCCTTATTGATAACAATATATGGCGATCTTTTGATTACCCATTTCAAAACCCAAATCCCGATACAACTCAAGGCTGGCATGGTTATCTGTTTGGGTATTGACTGAAATGTCAGATATATAGTGTTCGATTGCTCTCATGAAAAGATCTATTACCAACTGACGGGCATAGCCTTTCCGTCTGAATTCAGGGATAACCGCCAACCGGGCCAGGTGTAAATGGTCATAATTGTAATTACTGATTTGATAACCAACCATTTCGCCGGATTTGATAATTTTCGTGGAGATACCTGAAACTCTTAACCCCTTTTCAATCGATTCATGAGGAAATCTCCAAATCGGATCAAAACATTGCTGATCGATCTGCCAAACCTGATCAACTTCATCCGAAGTGAGCGGAAAAATTTGCGGGTCAGGCTGATGCCCAAAATTCAAGGTTGAAATTTTTCGACGCAGGTAAACAACCTCTGAAGTTTTCATAAAACCCAACTCAAGCAATCTTCCGGCAAACTCAAAATTGGGATCCATAACACACGTAGGAATTGATGGAATGGAATATTGATTCAAAAAAAATTTCCAAAATACCATCCACAGATCACTACCTTCTGAATTTGGATTGAAGTAGAACGCGCGGCACCAGCGAACGCCAACTGGATCCTCAGGGATGATACCTACCGCTTGGAGATTCTCATCTTCAAATAGGAGGAACGCCTCGCCTCGCTCAAGGTAACTAAGTGGATCTATCCAATCAATATGGAGGTGGCCCCGGTTTGCTGTAAATAAAAACGCGCGAACCATCCGCAGATCATCCGCGCGTAATTGCCTTAATTTCACTTTCCCTAATCCAGGTTTATCTTCGTCGGAGGACGTCAGAAATAGAAGCACCAAATACCTCGGGAGGGAGCTTGAAACCAGAGGCTTCCAGGCGGGGTGTGAATAGCGGACGAATACCGGTAGGTTTCAATTCACCCAAAACCCGGCCATCTTCTGAGAAGCCGACCTGCGCAAACTTGAAAATATCGGTTAGGACGATGGTATCACCTTCCATGCCCGCTACTTCCGTAATCGAGGTAATTTTTCGGGATCCATCCTTCAAACGAGTTTGTTGTACGATCAAATCCACCGCTGAGGCGACCTGTTGTCGGATGACTTTTACTGGTAACTCCATGCCCGCCATTAAAACCATCGTTTCCAGACGCGAAAGCGCGTCTCTTGGTGAGTTGGCATGCAATGTGGTTAATGATCCATCATGGCCTGTATTCATTGCCTGGAGCATGTCCAATGTTTCACCTCCCCGGCATTCACCGATGATGATTCGATCTGGCCGCATGCGCAGAGAATTACGGACCAGGTCACGGGTGCTTACATAACCTTTTCCATCCACGTTGGGGGTTTTTGTCTCGAGACGAACGGTGTGGTCTTGTTGTAATTGGAGTTCAGCCGCGTCCTCGATCGTGACGATTCGCTCCCGATCGGGAATAAAACCGGAAAGAACATTCAATAAGGTAGTCTTTCCAGAACCGGTTCCGCCAGAAACCACTATATTCAAGCGGCTTACAACGCAAGCCCGCAGAAATTCGCCCATAATCTTGGTCATTGAGCCAAAGGCGATTAATTGATCTACCGACAACTTGTCCTTGATAAATTTACGGATTGTAATGGAAGGTCCGTCAAGAGCCACGGGAGGGATTACACCATTAACCCGGGAGCCGTCGGGAAGGCGAGCATCAACGGTTGGGGAATCCTCATTGACGTAACGTCCCATAGGATGGATGATCTTTTCAAGCACAAAGACGATCGTTCGGTCAGAGATAAAATTAATCGTTGTTCGTTCGAGCATCCCTCTTCGCTCAATATAAACATTATCCCGGCCATTGACCATAATTTCGCTGATATCGTCATCTTCAATCAAAGCCTGGATTTTCCCAAACTTTAACAGTTCGCTTTTCAGTAGATTTTCAAGTTCTTTCTTGTCATCCGGCTGCAAGCGATCAGCTATTTTCTTGACCGCGTCATTAATTTTGGTTTTGATAACCTCATCATTAACCCGTTCCAATGGAGGTATTTGTTCCAAAGAAAGCAAGATAGCGTCAATGACCGATCGGCCGAGTTTTTGAAATTCGCCGTGCGATAATCGTGGAGCGAGCATTAGTTTATTCCTCTTCCGGCATCACCCAAATGATTTGTGAGCGGTTGACAGTAAGAAAGGGCACCTTAAAAAGGGCCTTTCCATCCGCGCCAATAACAGTCGCTTCAGTAACTGCGATGAAGTCGTCATTTTGGACTAATTCGTCAATCACCCTGTTATCGAGTTGAATGTGGATATTTCCCTCGATCAGATGGTTGGTTGTTTGAATTTTTGATTTAACCGAGTTTTTTCGGATCACTTGTGAAAAAATCTTAGATCTGCTACCGTACTCATCATCCATAAGATTATCCTTCTTTTACCGTTCCAATTTTATACAATTATAGGCATTTAACATCATGGAATCAAATGATTGTGATAAAAACCTTAAATCACCCACTCCCCGCCAAACATGACCCTCTGAGGTAGGGTATCCCTTATATCCTCCGGATCAAGCTTAAATGGATCTTTTTCAAGAACGATCAGATCAGCCAGAAATTCTGGTTCGAGTTTTCCCAAATTTTTCTCGTTATATCCGGCAAAAGAGGCAGTTTCAGTATACGCCAAGATACCCTCCCGAAGATTTAAGGTCTCCTCAGCATACCAGCTTGTCGAACCAGGTTGATTCAGTTTTTTCCGGGTAAGTGAAGCGTAAAGACCCCAAAAAGGATTTGGGGATTCAACCGGAGCATCTGATCCGAAAACAAGTAACGTTCCCGCATTGAGTTGGGTTCGCCAGGCGTATGAATAACGAGCCCGCTCAGCCCAGAATTTGTCGGCAAAATCCATATCTGAAATGGCGTGGATCGGCTGCATTGAAGCGATGATTCCAAGCTCCGCCAAGCGAGTGAGATCGCTTGGATGTAACAACTGAACGTGTTCGATTCTATGCCTGAACATTCCCAACTCTTCTTCAAGGGCGGTTTCATTCAAAGCCTTAAACCCATCGAGGAGTACATGGTTTGCCATATCGCCGATTGCGTGAGCTGTTATTGCCAATCCGGAGCGGATCGCTTTTTTACCGGTTTCGATCAATGTTTCCACGTCCATATTTAAAAATCCGAGATTGTCAGGCTCACCCTCATAAGGTTGGATCATAGCCGCGGTTCTTGGTCCTAACGCTCCGTCCATGAATAGTTTTACCGCGCCGATTTTAAGGTTTTTAGAGCCGAATCCGGATCGTAAACCAAGCCCAGCCGCGTAGTCCAACATTTCAACCGGTATACTCTTGACAATTCGCAACGCCAATTCGTTATCAAAATCCATGAATTGGTAGGCTTGAAACGCGGATCGATAATCAAAATCATGAACACTGGTTATGCCAAATTTGTGCAGCTCAGTGAAGGCTCGCTTCAAAGCTTTCCGAGCTTGATCGGGAGTTTTTTCCGGGATGACATTTTGGATGACCTGCATCGCGTTTTCCAAAAGAATGCCTGTTGCCGAACCATGTTCGTCCCTGACGATCCTGCCATTAACCGGGTCGGGCGTCCCGCCATTTATCCCCGCCGTTTTCAGTGCCAGACTGTTAACCCACCCGACATGCAAGGATTTTCCCATCAGATAGACTGGGTTCTTCGGGCTTACCAAATCCAGGTCATTCCGGGAGGGTAATTTTCCTCCCCACTCATTGTGCTGCCAACCGATCCCAATCAACCACTGGCCTTCTTTTAATTTCTCGCAAGCTTTTTTTACAAGGTCAATAGCCTCTTCTTTCGTTTTGGTTTCCACGTTGATCATCTCAAGACCGAAGGCATAGTTGTAGAGGTGGATATGGGCGTCTGTAAAACCAGGCAATATGGAAGCGCCTTGCATATCTTGTTTTATTACATCCCTGCCAAATTGATCGAGTAAAGTAAAGTCCCCGCGAGCTACAATTCTGTCCTCAGTCAAAACAAGAACCGAATCTTTCCGGTTCTTGTCACTTAAATCGATGATATTCGCGTTGTAAAGTATTTGGGTTTTCACGGATGGTATTCCTTGCCAGTCAGTTTTGTGACCAGGTCTTGAAATTCCTCTTCAGATCCGAAGTAGATCGTCATCGAACCCGCCGAACTATTTGGCGAAATTTTCACATTTACTTTTTGGTTTATTGAATCTCTTAGAAAAGCGAGCAAGGCTTTCTCCTCTGGCGAGCTGGTTGGAGCAAGTTTTTTCTCTTTTTGAATTCCTTTTAATAAACCTACCAATTCTTCTGTCTGCCGAACCGTAAACCGCTTCGCGAGGACTGTTCTCAGCGCGGATTCGATCGCCTTTGGATTGACCAACCCCAACAAAGCTCGGGCATGGCCTTCTGAGATTTCACCCATGGTTAACGAATTCTGCACAGTAATTGGAAGGTTCAATAACCGCATGGTGTTGGTGACCGCCACTCTGCTTTTTCCCACGCGTGAAGCGATCTCCTCGTGTGACAGACTGAAATCATCAGATAAATGACGGTAAGCGTTTGCTTCCTCAAGCGGGTTCAGATCTGCCCTTTGAATGTTTTCGATCAGGGAGAGCTCGAGCATCTGCTGCTCGGTTGATTGGCGAACAACCACAGGAACAGTATTTATGCCGGCCAGCTGGCTGGCTTGCCAGCGCCTTTCACCGGCGATGAGGGTGTATTTACCATTATTGGCGGAATTTACCAAGAGGGGTTGAATTACGCCATGTTCTTTAATCGAGGCGGCTAATTCAAACAACTGATCCTTATCAAATACGGATCGGGGCTGGAGGGGGTTGGGTACGATTCGATTAACTTCTACATACAGCAAACCATCTTCAGAACGCGATTCAGGCGATTGATTTATTGGTTGAAAACCCTGAGGTATCAGGGCATCTAATCCTTTTCCAAGACCTTTGCGTTTTACCATAATGTTTTCCTGTATTAATGATTATAAATCACAACCTTTAAATGTCTTTATTCGCCATCTCCACTTAACAATTCCTGAGCGAGTTCCTGGTAAGCCCTTGCCCCGCTCGAAGAAGGAGCATAAACATTAATCGGCAAGCCAAACGAAGGCGCTTCCGCCAGTCGAACACTCCGCGGAATGACTGTGTTGAAGATCTGATCGGGGAAATGTTTTTTTACTTCATTTACCACCAGGGTAGATAAATTTGTGCGGTTATCAAACATCGTCATTACCACACCCCGTACACGCAAATTTAGATTGGCTCCCCTGATTTTATTCAAGGTATAAGCAAGTTGGCCAACACCTTCAAGCGCCAGGTATTCACATTGAACAGGTATGATCACGCCATTGCGGGCAGCCATGAGGCCATTTACAGTAAGAACACTCAAAGAGGGTGGACAGTCGATCAGTATATAATCGAACTTATCCACCTGTGGAAGGATCGCCTCTCTCAACATTAACCCGCGACCTTCACCATTCGCGAGTTCAACCTCCGCGCCAGCCAAAGAAGGCGAAGAAGGTAAAATCGTGAGCCCGAATGCGCTATTTTCCAGCAATGCGCTCGTAGACGGGATTAATCCGAGGATCACCTCGTATGTTCCCTTGGTGACTTTCTGTTTATCTACTCCCAGGCTTGAAGTCGCGTTTGCTTGCGGGTCAAGGTCAACCAACAATACCTTTTTTCCGGCAGCCGCTAAATATGCTCCGAGGTTAATTACGGTCGTGGTTTTTCCCACACCGCCTTTTTGGTTAACGATCGCGTAAACTTTGGCTTTCACTCTTCACCTTATTAATGTAAGATCTCAACTTCACTTAACCTGATCTCCTCAGTAGTTGGAATCGCCGCCAAACCGGCTCGGGTTACTGAATAAGCTGCCACTTCATTCGCGTATCGAGTGGCTTCCCAAGGATCACGAGTAACCAATAAACGGCAAAAGAAAGAAGTCGCGAAAATATCTCCAGCACCTGTAGGATCTATTTCCTCAACTCTCCTGGCAGGAAATCTGCGGACGTCTCCATTCCAATATACCCTCGATCCGTGTTTTCCTTCCGTGATTACAAGCATTCGACTCTGGTGACTGAACCGTTCGACAGTTTCCTCGTCATAAGCCAGGTCTTCGTCGCTAAAAACACAAATCGCTCTTTCAAATACAGGTTGGTAATCCAAGGAGCGATCCAAGAATCGAACAGTACCCTCTTCATCCCATTCCCGAAACCAACCCTGAGGAGTAGCGGTTAGAAGTTCAGGCTTGCAATCGTTAAGTCCATCGATATTAATCTCATTCGCGATCGGCGCGAGATGTAAAATGGGCGCTCTTCGCCATGAGTTTGGTAGATCTTTGAGTGATAAAGGGGCAGCAATACTAAGCAAACGTTGAGTTCGGAAACCTGAATGATAATTGTTTTCAAAAACGGTATTTATGCTTGTAGGAATGTTAATCACATGAAATCCATCCCTAAATTCACGGGGTAATTCCCCCGCGAATGAGGTAAGGATTCCTACCCGCATCCCATGGGCTCTTGCTGAAAGGGCGGAATATAGCGCGGTACCGCCAAATCGTGGTCCGTCGGGTGTAATATCCAAAGAAACATGCCCCACAATTACGTAATCAACCGCGGGGATGGAATTCAGGGAAAAACTGCTCATCGCGCTTTCCGATTAAATGAGATCACTTTTTTCTTAAAGCGATGCTGATCTTACGAGCCGAGCCTTCTCCAACACTTTCGGTATAAACTTGATCATCGTCCTTTAATTCAATATGGATAATTCGCCGCTCGGAAGAACTCATCGGTTCCAGCAATTGGCGTCTGCCAGTTTTAAGCGCCTGTTCTGCCATCCTGTGCGCTAATTGCTTAAGCTGTTTGGTCCGGCGTTCGCGATAACCGTCCACATCGACAATAACCTGAACCCAGCGTTGTAATTTTTTATTGACGAGCAGCGTTAATATGTATTGAAGGGCATTCAAGGTTTCAGCCTTCTTGCCTACCAAAGCGTTTAATCCCGCTCCCTGAATATCAACATACACAGATTGTTCGCCATTCTCATCAAGCGGACCTACATGAGCGCTTACTTTGGCTTTGTACCCCATCCGGGTAAGGATATCCTCGGTGTATTGCATTGCGTGAAAGACAATGTCTTCACCTTCCTTAGCTTCCTCAGGTGTCGCCGGGACAGCAATAGGGTGCGATGGTTTTGGGTAGGCTTTTTGCTCAGACATCTCCTTGACAAAGAAACGAACGCGCATTTGACGTCCGCCAATTCCAAGGAATCCACGTGAACCCTCGTCCAGAATTTCATATTCCAGCTGGTCTTCGGTTACGCTTAATTGTTTAATCGCCTGGTCAAAAGCACTTTCAAATGAATCAGCGATCACATCGATCGTTGCTTGCTCCATTCCTCTCCCTAACCTTTCCGAGATGTTTTGCTTTGAACAACCTCAGTGGATTTTTTAAACGGAATTAAATTTTTCCAGTTCACTTTTCCCATCGCGGCATACTGACCAATACCCACCAGGTTGGAGGTAATAAAATAAACGGCCAAACCAGACGCGAAAGTCAGAGAGAAGTAAAAAAGGAGAACGGGCATATATAAGCCCATCATTTTATTCATCTGAGCGCTTTGGTCATTTGAATTGGGCGTAGAAGGCATGGTAAGTTTTGTTTGCAGGTAGGTTGTAATACCCACAATGATAGCTAAAACTGGAATACCAAAAGGTAAGAAATCGAGATGTACGTATTCAGGTTGGCCAAGGTTCATCCAAAGAAAATCGCTTCGGATCGGGATAAGCGCCGAAAGGCTGGCATTAGGGGTGATATTTTCAAGACCTGGGTAAATGCCTCGAACAAGTGAAAGCATTTGCAAGGGGGTAACCCCGATAGCCCTTACGATACTCTGATAAAACCCAATCAAGATCGGAAATTGGATAAGTGTCGGTAAACAAGAGCTGAAAGGGCTCACACCTTTTTCCTTGTAAATCCGCATCTGTTCCTGAGCGAGCTTTTCCTTGTCATTCTTGTATTTTTCCTGAATTTTTTTCCACTCATCCGATGCCATCAATTCCTGCATGGCGGCGCCGGATTTAATTTGCTTTGCCATGATTGGATAGGTGATCAACCTCACGATAATTGTGAAGATGATGATCGCGACGCCAAAGTTGCCAATATACGAATATAGCAACAGCAGAGCGTTGATAAACGGATTAACGATCAATAGATCAAACATGCATCCCTCCTATTTTCCTGTAAAGGTCCATTTTTGGGCGCCTTGCAGATCATACGCCACTAAAAGATAATCCGAATTCATTGGCGCTAAAATCACCAATCCGTCCATAACCAACGGAGCAGTATAATACTTCGCGTTTTCAATGATTGCCTGCCATTTTGGCGCGCCGGCATTGGTAACCACCTGCAATTTTCCCGCCTCAGTTACATAATAAATATCGCCTTGTTCAACAGCAGGGGCGCCGATGATCGAACCTGGCTCATCCTTTTGCCAGTTGATCGTGCCAGTTTCCATATCAATGGAATAGAACTTGCCGGTATTTCCGATTACTGTTCCTATATAAATCGAGGTTCCATCCGTGGCGGGAGTACTCCAAATATTCCCTTCCAGATCCACACTCCATTTTTGAGTTCCGCTTGCGGCGTCTAACGAATATAAATTGCCCGTCAGGGTTCCAACAAACAAAGATTCCCCTTCAACCAATGGGGCGCCGAGGATGCTGCTATCCAACTCAGTCTTCCAAGTCAGATTTCCTTCGGCGTCAAAGGCAAAAATTTCGTGATCCATGTTTTCGATGAAAACATTTTTTCCATCGCTTACAGGCTTAGTCCACAAGCTATGTTCCGAAAGCTTTATTGGTTCGCCAATTTGAGCACCGGTTTCAACGTCGATCAAATATAAATTACCATCACCTGAAGGAGCAAATATAGTGTTTTCGTGGACCTTTACGCCGGCAATCCAGGGGACGGTTGCTTTGTCAAAAACCCATTTGACCAATCCACTTTTTGAGTCAATGGCGTAAAGTTGAAAACCTTTGGTTGCCGCGTTTCCAAGGATTAATAAGTCACCCTTGGTCTCAACAGGGGCATAAAAAGAGACCGCGCCATCGGCATTGAATGGCAGACGGGCAGGTTGATTTCCTTCAGCGGTCGGCAGTGTGGCTTCTACGCCAGTTTGCGCGTCAACAACATACAAATTTCTCCCATTCGAGAGATAAACCGTTCCCTCGTTGCCTACAGTAGCCGGCCAGCTAGATGCCGCCGCGCCTCCGCAAGCCGACAATAAGAGCGCTACGCTCATTATTGCCAAAATTTTTCCTAAATTTCGATTCATCAATACTCCTTCGGTCCTGCGAGAATTAATCCACTGGATCATAACCGCCGGGGTTGAACGGGTTACATCTCAATACCCGCCAAATTCCCATAATTCCGCCTTTTAACGCGCCATATTTATAAATTGCCTGATAGGAGTAATGCGAACAGGAAGGGTAGAAGCGGCAGGTATTTGGGGGAAGTCCTTTTGAGATCGTCATCTGATAAAACCGAAGAAATGCCAAGAGAACCAATCTCGGAAGATTCCAAATTGTTTTTGGAAGATCCTTCAGCTTGGGCTCATGGTTATAGTCGGTTGGCAGATAATGTTCTGAACACATGGCGATCAGTGGATGAGCAGTTTTCCTTTTGTAAACAATCCGAGAACGGCTGTTTCAATCTCTTGATAATTGGCTTGGGCAATTGGCGCCCTTGCTATCAACAGGATGATATGGTTTGGACATATCTCAGGGAGCATTGGGCGGACGATCTCGCGTAATTGACGTTTTATTTTATTTCTAATAACCGCGTTGCCCACGTATTTAGAAACGCTGAGACCAATTTGAGATTGAGATCGTGGTTCTTCTAACTTTACTAACACGACAAGCGGATGAGCGAATGATGTCCCTTGGCTCCGCACCCGCTTGAAATCGATCGAACTTGCCAAGCGAAATTTCTTATTCAACTTAATTACCCGTTATCGGGAATTGAATACAGCGCTTGTCTACCAGCGAACTCGTTTTACGTGGTTGTTGATTTTTACCGAAAGTTTTGTTCGGCCGCGCCCGCGCCGACGCTTTAATACCTCGCGTCCATCTGAGGTTGACATGCGTTCGCGAAAACCATGAACGCGCATTCTTCTTCTAATCTTTGGTTGGTAAGTTCTTTTAGTAGCCATTTTTCCTCTTCACAATGGTAATTAACAAAAAAAAGACCGCCGTTCTAAAATTGAGCGGCTTTGCATTATAACCCATTAATTCGCTTTTCGCCATGTTAACTGTTTATTCGTGGCGCAGTGGTATATTGATCGTAAAAACGGTGCCTTTGCCATGTCCGCTTTCCAATATGATCTGCCCGCCATGTTTGTCGACAATCGATTTTACAATGGACAATCCCAAGCCGGTGCCTTTTCTCCTCCGGGCAATTTCATTCTTTCCACGATAGAACCGCTCAAACACATGTTTTTGATCTTCGAGACTGATCCCAATTCCATTATCGATAACCTTGATTTCCAATTCTCCCTCAATCTCATTGACCGAGAGAATAACTTCGCCACCCGGATTTGAATACTTGATCGCGTTCTCAATTACATTTCGCAAAGCCTGTTCCATTAAAGACCAATCCGCGCGAACCATGATATCAGCAGCCTCGAAAATTACCCTAAAGGTGATCTGCTTTTGAGCCGCCAAATAATAATACTCGCGGTTAATTTTCTCAACCAAATCATGCATCGAAAAGATCTCGATTTGAAGTTCAATTCCGGATTCAACCCTCCCAAGCGCTAGTAGGGATTCAATCATCTGGTTCATCGAATCCACTCCTCCGGAGATCTTGCTTAAATAATCCAACTGGTTTGAGTTAAGCCCGCCTAAGGCTCCCATAAAGGACACATAGCCACTAATTAATGTCAAAGGTTGGCGCAAATCATGGCTGACCGTATTCACAAAATCGGATTGCTGCTTCTCCAATTTACGAATTTCGGTGATGTTCTGAAAGCTGAAAACTCTTCCACTTGGTTTTCCATCCACAACCAGGTTACTGATGGCACATTGGAAAATCTGATCGTCCTGAAGCTGGAGCTCCGCGGACATTTCCACCCGTTCAGGGTTGGAGATCAACTGCCTTAATATCGTATTCCCGGCGATCAAAGGAACCTGCTTGACTTCTGATGGTAATGCCTCAATGGCAAATAAGAAAATCGCGGCTTGATTGGCGAAATCAATCCTGCCTGCTCGTTCAACTGTAAAAATTGGAATTGGCGTCCAATTCATGATCGCCCGGTATCTTTCCGCGTTTTTACTTTCCTGTTCAGCCTGCTTATTCACGTCGAGGACTGCCATCAAATTCTGGCAACTAATATCGAGGAGTTCGAGCTCTTCAGGGTCAAATTCATGCGCGTCGGCATAACCACCCCACAAAATACCAAATTTCTTACCCTCGGCAATCAGGTTGAGAACAAAGATCGATTTTGGAAGGGTAGTTTTGGTTTTCGTGCCATTTTTGAGCAATTGGCTCGTATCCTGCAAGATCAGGCGATCGGTGCGTTGCGAGATCGAGAGAATCAGTGGATCAAATTCTTCATAGGAGTCATCGGTTCCAACGGAGGAAATCGCCTCATGTTGTTTCTGAGTATTTCCGCCCGCTGGGGGAAAGATAAAACGCATGCTGGTCGGATTAAGTGGTTGGAGTGGTGAAAACAACCACTTTCCCGCGATTTGCTTTGAAATCGCGGTAACCTGCGATTTTTCCAAACCAAGCAAGGCGCGATAACTCGCCAGATAAGCATCCGATCGCTTTCTGGATGCCAATAATTGTTCAACAGCGGGTTGGGTAATTGCGCTTGAATGGAGTTGTTTTTCCTGAGTGGGATTTAATTCCACACTCAGGCTGACAGCTTCAGTCAGGGCGCTCAATGATCCTGCCACGCAAGTCATCTTGCGGGTATACACCCAGCCAAAGCCCGTCAAAAGTAAGGTTACCAATCCGCCGACAGGTATAAATGAGTGAAACACGTCGGCAAAGAATTGGCTGAGAGGATAATAAATGAACAGTTGGCGACCGGAATCAAGTGAAGTTTGATGGAAGAGTCCAGCTTCTCTCCAATCCATCATCAAAACTGTGTTGAACAGTATGGTTCTCAATTCAAGATTGTACACTTCTGAAGGCGCTAACCAGGAATTGTTGATAAAGTTTGCTTCAGTACTGGTAAGTACCGCAACATCAAGATCCGTTTCAAGGCTTACTAGGGTCTTTAATGTGCCGGAATTTACTTCCCGCTCGATCCGAAAAAACTCCTGTTTGAGATCAGAATATTCTGACCATCCAGTAATCACATAAATTACCAGAATAGCCGTGAACCACAAATGACCAATCAACCCCCAAGTAGAAAGAGGATTATAAAGCCTATTTTTTTGTCTTCGTTTCACCAACCAGAAAATTAAATGGAGGATCAAGATCCCGAGGATGACCGCGATTATCACGTACAGATCGATGTTTGGGTTCGTCTGATCCAATTCTTTATCCATTCATTGGGAGCAATGCAGTCCCATCGGTTCTTTTACAGTTAATTATACAAAAGAACCAATAAAAACTTGTGTTAGCAAATTTTCAATCAGGGTTTTTTTGAATGAGGAAAAAAATTTTTTCAACAACCTCATTGATGGACATCTGACTGGAATTGATGATCACCGCGTCCGCTGCAGGTTTTAATGGGGCAACCGCGCGGTTGGAATCGAGTTGGTCGCGTTCGTACACTTTTTCAAGGATTTGAGTGTAATCTGCTTTTTCCCCCCGGGCAACCAATTCCTGATACCGCCGGCGCGCTCGTTCTTCCGGGCTTGCGTCAAGGTAGATCTTAAATTCCGCCTCTGGAAGGACCACTGTCCCAATATCACGCCCAACCATGATCACCTGACCTTTAAGACCAATTCTGCGTTGTTGGGCAGTCAGTGCCTTGCGCACCCCGGGATAAGAAGCCACAGTTGAGACCTCCGCCTCAACTTCCTTGGTTCGGATCTTCCAGGTGATATCCTTTTCCTCCACGATCACATCATACTGACGGCCATCGTCAATACTGGCTGGTTGCACATCGATCGTAACTGTTTCCGCCAATTGGGTGGCGGCATCTTCATCTGAAGGTGAAAATCCCCGGTCAAGAACCAACCATGTGACAGCACGATACATGAGGCCAGTATCAAAATAAAGGTAGTTAAGTTTCTTGGCTAACAAATATGCGAGGGTTGATTTGCCCGATGCGGCAGGTCCATCGATGGCAATCATGGAATAGGTCATTTGATCTCCTGTTATTGGTTTTGTTGATCAACAAATTGGTTTGAATTTGTCCACAGGATGATCGACTCCCTGGACGATACAGGTTCTCGATAGACGAGCCAGCGCGCCCAATCGATCAATTCGAAGGTTGAAAAATCAGTTCCATAAGACCAAAGTATGTCTTGTCCGCGAAAATCGCCCAGTAATAGATCCTGATCCACATCAACCTCTGTAATCACGAATGGTGTTTGCAAATCAGAAAGTCGCATATCCTCAATGTGTCTAACCTTCGTCGAACGCAACGACCAATCTAAAGCCGCGGAACGAATTCCGACAATTTCCACGTGGGTATCCGCGGCAGACCTGTGGTTGAATGCGTTGATCTCATTGATCTGGTTGATCAGCACATGGTCAATAATTTCCTGGTCATACTTTTCCCAAAACTCAAAGGTGGGTTGGGCATAAAAACCGGCGGCTTTCCACATGAGCGATGTGTTAAACGTGATGATCAGAAGAAGAATCCCCGCTGAGGCACCAATGAACGCAATTTGTTCCGTCCAACCGGAACTGATCAGGAAAATACTGATGATTAAAATCAGAATTGTTACAGCCACAACTACCAAGCGAAGAATTAATTGGGCGCCCTCCAATCCGGGAGTTAATGCAGATAAAGTTGTAAGCCCCACGAAAATCAACACCACCACTACAAACAGGCTCATCACCCCTGTTTCGTGGGGATTTTCGAGATCATACTCCATCCACTCCGCCAGGGGTTTGGACACCCAGAACGCCGCAAGGATGACAAAGATCACCAAATCAAGAATAGAACTTTGGCGGAAAAGTAGAAGAATAAAGACGATCAATCCAAACCAGAAGGTTATTATCGGCTTTTTGGATTCACCTCGAAATTTGGAAATCAGGAATAATAAACTAAGGCAGAAAAGAAGAGGTTCATACAACGGGAAGGCGACCAGCTTCATCAAGAAGACATCCAAAGTTTGGACGGGATAGAATATTACCAGTTCCTCCAGAGACTTAATCACAGACGCGAGCCAGTTTGGGTTAAAACCGAATCCAAAACCAAATAGAATTACCCCGGAAATCAAACCCGTCATTCCAGTAGTGAAAAATGTCCGCCAATTACTTAGCTCAACCAGGTTCTTTCTCACATACTCTTGATTTCTAAACAAATACAAACCCAAACCAAGAAGAAGAACAAACAACCAAAATTCAGGTCCGCTAAAAATACCAAACCCAAGGATAAAACCTATCCAAAAAACCTTTCGATTGACGAACGCCCAGACAAGCAGAATAATGACCCCAATTGAGATGGTGTCCGAGTCAGCCCGGCGTGAAAGCGCCAATAAGAGCGGCGATGAGGCTAAAAGGAATGAAAAAACCAATGCCCTCATATTTCCAATTTGTTTGCGGAATAAAAATGGGGTGATCAGGATGAAAGCCCCCGCAAAAGCGGAAGTGGCGCGCGCCAGAAAATTGGTTGCCCCAAATAGAAAAAACCAAAAAGCGCTGATATTTTGAAGGACCACGCTTGATGCCGCTTCTGGAGTATCTCCGTTTAAAAGCTGCCAGGCGGGCAATATCAGTTTTGCTTCACCTTCTGTCAAGGCCGCGGATCCAAGCCCCACAAATCGGGAAACAATGCTGACCAGTATGATGATCCAGAAAACAATGGTTAAATACTTACCAAGGCGCATTTCAAAATTCCTTTACCTGGTAAATTCTAACCGAACCGCTTTCCCAAACCAGAGGTAGAAACCGGTCAAATTTATCCATTTGAACATGGTAGGCTGAACGTTCCAAATCGCTGATCAGTACGAAGGTGATATCATACTTTTCAAGAATCATCCTTGCCTGCTCCCACTGATCAGTCTCATACAACAATTGGATATCGGTTTGACGGCCAGGGATCAAATCGTAACTTCCTCTCCATTGACTTTCGTGACCTGGCCACCCAAGCACCGCGCTTTGACCCGAAAAGGTGGACATTCGAGCGTATTCAGTATATGAACCGCCAACCGCCTCCGCGATAATCACCGGTTCCTGATCAGCAAGCCAACGCGTTGCCGCGTAAACCTCCGGTTGATAACGCTGAAGATACGCCGCGCCATCCAGAGAAACTTCCTTGAATTTGTTCTCTTTGGATAACTCCAATTTTTGAGGTAATGCTAAAAGTGGGTACGCAAGCCCAATTATTGTAGAGAGTAAAATCAAACTCAGCATGCCAATTCTAGCGAAATGATTTTTAATAAAACCAATCCTGGCAATTGAATACGCCGCGACCAGGCTGAGAAGGATCCAGGCTTGATAATAAAATTTAAAGACTGTATTCATGCGAGAGCCGAACTGATCGCGCAAGTAGACAAATTCGGGAACAATGATCAGCAAGCCGGCTAAAAAACTCAACATCACCGCGAAATCATCCATATCTACCCGATTTACATTCTTTCTCAATAACACCCCCAGGGATAAACCAAGCAACGCGATAAGAGTGAGAAGCCCGCCAATCTCTCGAAATCGCCTGACTGCGGAATCGCCTACCAACGAGCCAAAATCAGCCGCGCCATAGAGATTAAGCCCACTCGCAGGTTGAATAGAATTTAAAACCACACCCAGCAGAAGAGAAAAGAGGTACAAACCCAACCCGAGCCCAGTTCCCGCCAACAAACCATTCATCCATGGAGTTTTTTTCTGTGCATTAAGCGTGATCAGGAATAACAAAACTGGAACGAACAAGGGCAGAAACATTGCCCACAATTGTAGAGTGCTGGTCGGAAACGCGATATTCGGTAGAATTCCACCCGCCTGTGATGAAAATGTGACATAGAATGGGAGGAATGGAATGAATGCCATCATTAACATCCCGATCAGGGGCAGCACAGAATTAAAAAGAATCCCGGACTCCCAACTTGAGCTCCTGAAATGGAAGAATATGATCAAAATGAAAATCAAACCGAAATAGATCGGAAAATCCCAGGTGTTAGTGAAACCAAGCACCCCAAGCAAAAAACCATAAAACAACAGAAATCCGCGTTGATTTGAGATAAACCCAGTCTGCCCTTCTACAAGTGCATTCTTACCACGCCCAAAAAACTCTGCCGCCATGCCGATTAACAACAAAACGATCGGGATAGCGAGAACATGCGGGTGAAGATCTCCCAGGAGGAAAGAAAAAAAAGGAAATTCGTCAATCACCTCAATATGATTCCCGTTCAGGTCATAATCTGAGATTACCCTGGATGCCCTCCACCAGAACCAGAATCGTGGATTCCAACCGGCCTGACCAGCCGGCGTCTCAATTAATTCCTTGATATTAAGCCAACCCCAAAAAACGCCGCCATTCTTCCACCCAACGCCCAAACTATGCAGAAGTTCCAAAAAGCCTTCCGCATTGCTGACAACCAATACGAATAACGGAGCCAGCAAGGCAGAGATACGCCTTTTATGCTCATTTACCTTGCCCATTTGGAAAAAATCAGCCGCCAACATTCGTGCCATGATTGAGTAAGCGCTTAATGCCGCCATCCCAAACACGCTCGCGATCATCAGATTAAATCCAACGCTACCCTCCACTCCGCTGAGTATCGATAGTATGGCAGTGATAAGGTAACCAAAATAATAATAAGAGATTGCATAACCGCTCATCCATGGATCTGCAGGCGGAAAACTTGTGCTTTTAATTATCGCGTTTACAAAGGCAAGCTCCATTGGCTTTTCGGTCCCGCTGATTTCGGGATTCAATGAGCGGATCAAAATCATGATCCCAAAAGAAACGAGAAATATCAATTCTGGCAGTATCCAGGTTTTCCAATTTTTGACCGGATTTAACCAATTCCAATTTCGGATCCAACCCACCAACCCGACGACAATCAACAAGCCAAGCGAAGCGTAAGCGCCAAGCCGGTTGTTCACATTCAACCCAAATGAAACCAGGTACCAATGGCCCATTCCGAGGATAACCAGCCCAAGGATTCTGGAGAACGTGTAACCTTTGTCTTCATAACCGCGCATAAGCCAACCAGCCAAAGGAAGGCAAGCCAAGCCAATCATAAACAACAAGAGGTACCACGCTATGATTGTCATAATTACCAGATTTTAATGAAGTTACCGTTTTCATCCCGACGCATTGGCAGGATATCCACTATGGAAGTTTTGTTCAACTTTCCATAGAGGTGAGGAAAGAGGTCCCCATCATATTCGGTTGCCTTTTCAGAAGGCGGACGACCAGGATTGATCGGCGGCTCATACTTCAATGGCGAGGTTAAAAAACTCGTTTCCACAACCAGAAGCAGCAAACCTTGCTCATCTTTGTAATATTTTTCAACCACGTCGCTTACCTGATGCGCCTGAGAAAAATGGATGAATCCTTCAACTTCAAAATTTGGCGGAGTATACTCCTCCGATGCAATTTGGCTTAAGAAATTTTTTTCAGTGGTTAAATGATAAATTAGGCTCATGGTATGACCTCATAAATTATGCTATCGCCTTCTTGAAATACTTTTTTCCAATATACACCATCAAATTTCTCGAACTTTGCAAGACCATTTGGTTGATAATAGATTCTTTCCAAGTCGCCCACAATGATATAACGAATATCATACTTGCGGATCATTGCCAAAGCTCCATCTACATTTTCAGTTTGGTAAAAATCCGCGACCTGATCAACCCGTTCCGTAACCCACGTACTGGGTGTAATCGCCCGTTGCTGGCGCATGTGCCAATTCCAACCAACCACACCTGGCAAGCCTGTGTAAATTGAATAGCGCGATCCCCAGCGATATTCAGGCGTGTTCGCCTCAATGATCACCGGTGAACCAGAAACGTTTTCCTGCATCCATCGAATCCCAGCATAATCCTCAGCCAGTTTGAACTCCTGTTTATCCCAGTAAGTAGCGGTTTTCATAAAAGTCATACTATCGAAGGTGAACTCTGTGTCCTCTGACATCCGGTCCCGAGCCTTGTCAAAAGTCGCGGTCATTGTAAAGAGCAGCGCTCCGCCCAAAAGAATGAGGAAACCCAATTCAAATACCATTTTCCAAGCCTGACTCAACTTCGCGTAATCTCTGAAGATCCAGACCAAAATAGCGCCGGAAGAGATCGCAAAAAGCGTCCAGGCCTGGTAATAAAATTTGAAAACGGTGTTCATCCGCCCGATATCACCTGATAGGACAATCAACTCAACCATCAAGTTCAACATCAGCGCTGTACCGATCAGAAACAAAACGAGCCTTTCTTCATCCGCTATGCCTGGTCGGAGCAACAAAATCAGCACCCATGCCGCCAGGAGCAAAAGAAACCAGGCGATCGATATCTGCATCGCGATCTGCGCCGCAAGAATCACCATCACGAAAAGACCCAAAACGGTGCCGATCAATCGTCGATATGGACGCAGTTTATTGAGAGCTGAGACCGGTGTCGCTGCCATCCAATCCACTGTGATCTTTCCCATCCAGAAGATGATTACAAACAGAAAGAGCCCCCAATGGGTAAGCGTTGACCAGATCGGCGTTTTTTCATTTTTCCAAATTTCAATTTCGCTGTAACCAAGCCCGTACCAACGCTCAAAAGGCGCGTAGAAAACGCTTCCGATAAGGAAAAGGAGGAGCAAGTTTAATCCTAAAAAGACCCATTTCCTCCAGCCCTTCAACCACGATTGTCCTTTATCCAAACTAAGTCTTGCGCCAAGAATAACGTATGCAACGGCCACAAGAGAAAGTATGAGGTAGGTTGGATAATCCCAGGTATTGGTTGGCTTTAGCGTCCCTACCAAAAAACCACCCAGCGTAAGCATACCCAACCACCAGATCAGCGTCGTTTTGCCAGAGCGGAGTAAAAGTACGACCCAAAGGATTACAAACAGGGTGATTGGTAAGGAAATCATGTGGGCATGCAAATCACTATACAGGAAGGTGAACAAAGGAAATTCGGTAATCGCCAAGTCACCGATCGGCATTACTCGGGAAGGCGCCCAATAGTAATCGCCGATCCCGATCGGCAGTTTCTGCCCTTGAAATAGTTTCGCCAATCCTTGGATTGCCCAACCCCAGCGGGTGAAAATCAGCACATTGGCGGCGTCAACCATTTCATTCGACACCGCTAATTTTTGCAAAGACCGAAAGATCAGCTGTATTGTTCCAAGATTCCCTATCAATACCATTCCGGCGGCGCCAGACACCCCAGCCAGTAACATGCTGCCAACGGTTCGAGCTCTTTTCCACAAGGCAATGTTCCAGACGAGCGACGCACTCATAACCCCAACCGTAGCGAATAAGGTCGGAAGAACAAAGTTATAAGCAATGGAAGGCACAATTCCAAGCGCCTTGATCGGGACACTGACGATAACAAAACCGTAGTAATAATAGTTGATATAGCCGCCCGCCATCCATGGATCATAAGGTGGAAATACGGTACTTTTGATCACGGCATTTAGAAAACTAAAATCCATTGGCCGTTCACCGCCCCTGTACGGATGCCAAAGATCGGGGTTTGACAGGCGAATCGCCAAATCAAACGCGAATAAGATCAGGAAAATTCCCTCGATGAGCAGCAAGGTAAAACGATTTTCTTTAATGTAAAGAAGCATCTCCTCTCTTCGCCTGAGGAAAATTACGATTCCCGTCAGCGCCAAGACTGCGTATACTCCCCAGAGAAGACCGCGGTCATGTGAGATGCCGAGCGAGGAAAGCAGCCAGCCAATGTATGCGCTGAAGAGCAATCCCGTCAATCGGGCCGCCGCATATCCTCGATCCAAAGACCCCCTAAAAAGGCCAAATAAGATCGGCCAGGTAAACACTCCCAATAAGGTGATGAATCCGTACCAAGCGATTAATCCAAGCACCGGATTCGCGTTCAATAACGCTTGGTAAGAGAATAACGAACTCCATGTTCCGCCTTCCGTATTTCGTGTCTGAGAAGATTCGTTCATCATGAGATCACCGGGAACTTCAGCCGCCTTGCGGGGAGTTACATGGATCACCTTTGAGAGATCAACACTTGATAAAATCTCCTCAACTTTTTCAGCGCTGTAATCAGGGCTTTTCTCAAAGATCAACACTTTCGGCGCGTCATAAACCGTAAATGCCTCATCCGCGAATTGAGTATTGAACTCAATGTTAAAAATGTTCGGGTAAGAAGTGAAGGTTTTTACAAGTTCATAGCCAAGATTTCCTGAGAACATCCCGGGCTCGACGATGTTGTAACATTCGAGAATTTCCATCTCGGCCGGGCAGCCTGCCAGTTCCCGATAATAATGGCTGGTTAATGGGTATCGTTCAGGTAATCGAGTTGTTGTAGCCCATTGTCTATTTGATGAGATGAAGATGTAATCACCCGCGTTGAGGTTATTGACGAAGCGCTCTAATTTTGCCTGATCATCCTGCCAATACATTTCAAAATTTAGATCACCAAGGTAAATTCCCGCGTACGGATCATAACCATCCATCCTTAATGGAAGTCCGTCATCCCAGGAGGACTCATGGACTGGGGCTGAACCAATGATCGCCAACGCGCTGGTGGAGGAAAGACGCAAAAAATAAATCTCATCCGTTTTAACTTCCAAGGCTGGCTCTAAAACCAGGGACGTAAATTCACCTTTTTGATCTTCGTCTTGAGTAGGTTTGATTAAGGCGGTACCTCGTGACAATGATTCGGTGAAATTCCCATCCCGAAAAACTTCCGCCCGCAGTTCAATATCCTGCCCGCCGGAAAGGTCAGCGACATGCGCAAAACTGATTCGGCTAAGCTGTCCATCGGCACGAATCCGGAAGGATGAATCATAAGTCAACCCATCATTGATCACAAATCCCGGAGGAATCGAATGAGGAGAGTTAAATACCTGGTCATCCGTGGTTTTGATCTCGAAATTAATGGCTCCAGGAACATTCTGGAAGATCCAACGGGTTGCCTGAACTCGGGTATGTTCAACCGTATAAATTCGGGTGAAGGCGTATGCCCACATCAGGCTAAGAATGAGGACAATCGCCCCAAATCCCCTGAAAACAAGCTTTAATTTCACCCGACCAAAAATCTGCTCGCCTTGCAATATGAACCAGGCCGCGAAAATTGCGATCAGAGGATAGATCGGGAGTTGATAGCGCATGGTCGGATTCCATTGGGTTGATTGCCAAAGAAAATAAAACCCTACCCAACCCCAAAGTAAAAGTGCCGTTCGATGAGTGTGTTTGACAAAAATTTGCCAACCCAAACCAAGAAAACCGAACAGAGCCGCCAAACCAAGCGGGATTCCTGTACCCCAGAGTAGAAGATTCTTTCCGGAATAAAAAAAGGAACGTCTTGCCCACTGCAAAGCCGGGGGAAAGTCTACATCCCCGCCTGCTTGTAGACGTTGTTCCTGAATCGTTTGGATCCAATGCTCGTTTAATGAAAAACTGAAAAAGTTTGGTCCCGCAAAAGCGTATGGCATCGTGATCCGAAAGATCAGGATCGAGACAACCCCTCCGATAAGGGTTAGTAATGAGGCAACCAGGAAAGATTTCTCAGCATTGGTTTCCTCGCCCAAGGTGCCGTTCAGATAACGGAATAAGAAGACAGCAGGTAAAAGGAAAGCAAGCGGCGCGGCGTTGATCTTACAAGCCATGGCTAACCCGAAAGCAAAGCCAAAACCTACGACCAACCAAAATATTCTGGATTTTATGATGACGCCGGCAGCCTGTTTTGCACCGGCATTAAGCCCGTTTACGATCTGCCCAAGATCGGCATAGATCAATTCCACCGTGAAAAACACAGTTAAGGTCATGAAGAAGTTAGCGGTTGAATCGACGGTAAAAAAGTGAGCCTGCTGAATCAGCATGACTGTACTGCCAGCCAGGAGAGCCGCTAATAAGCCCAGCTTAGGATTAAATAAACGTTTGCCGATCAGGTAAACAAAAATCAACGATGCGAGATCAAATAGCGCCGAGAAAACTCTTCCAATCAAGGCGACCTCGTCGTATCCAGCCCAATTTGCTCGTCCAAGAATCCAAAGCAGATCCGGAGAACTCAGTTTTCCCGCCAATCCCCATTCATTCAGCGATTTAACCAGCTGATCCATCCAATCAGCGGCGTATCTCACCAAGGTTATCGGCAAGTCGCCGTATACATAAAAGCCATATCCTCTGTTGTTTGGGTTAAGCGTGGAAGTTGCGGTGTTAAAATAATCCGCCAGTGAATCGGTAGGATCCAAAGCTGAAACAACCATGGTCATGAATCGTTCGTCTGGATTCAGGTGTTGGCTTTGATCCCAATCAAGCCCAATAAAACGGAAATACCCAGAGAGGATCAGGATCACGATCAATAACAAAATTCTGAGCAATTTGTTTTGGTTTACGTTCATTAACGTTTCCTATTTTTTCCCGATTAATGGACGCGCGCGATCCAATAATTTTTATTCGGTATCGTGCTCTGGCGTAATTCCAGGTAGGCATCCGGGAACAGGTTTTTAATCTTTTCCAGGGTTGCCTGATCATCCTCCTTGAAAATAAACAACTTGTCCCCTTCCCCTGCCAAATCTCCATCGATCAGTTCGAATACCAGGGCAAAATCCCTTTCCGGATATCCAGCCTGAATACCTACCAGGCGGGTATCTACCCAATAAGGATAAGGAATGACATGGGCATTGGAGGCTTGATTACCGAGTTCGGTAAAATAACGCACATCCGCCCCAATTTCAGAAGTATTCCACGCGTTTGCATAAAACTGCACTTTGAATTGATTAAAAACCAGATCGTAGTTCAACCACCCACTCACAGCCAAGATCAAACTGACAAAGAGAATCGCGAGCACCCGTGACCAGCGGGTAAGTGCCGAGACCATCTGATCCAACGCCATGGCGGCGATGATAAAAACACTAATCGCGGCGGCGCCTGTTCGATTTAGAGATGGATTTTCTGAAGGGAAGGCGATTGAAAGGGTGGATGGAAGCAGAAGAATCGGAATGAGGAATAACAAATAAAGGTCAACCCAATTGCGCTGTTTGAATATTCTGAATCCAAGAACGATCAAACCATACAAGAAGAGTGCCCCCGAAATCATATCCAGGGCAGGTCTTCCCGGAATACTGTGCACCCAAATTCCACCATTATCCACATTGAACATCATCAAGGCAGCCAGGTTATTCTTCAAAAAAATCCAGGCCGCCGGTTCAGAAATCGCGGTCTCAAGCCCAGTCATTCGGGTAAGTGCCCGATAAGAAAACATCATTGGCTCAGAAACAAGGTAACGGGCGAGGGGTAGAAAAACAAGAAAGGAAGTAAACCCAATCAGGAAGAGCGCTTCAAGGCTGCTCATCAATCTTTGTTTGTCTGGTTTCTTCAGAAAAAACAACAGACACCCCAAAATGATGGCGAGTGGAACGATCCGCGAGGGACTGTAACCATGGAAACCCAAGCCAAGGAATACACCACTTAACAAGAGCGAATTACGCTCGCCGCGCCGCAATCCACGAATAAAAAAATAGAGAGTTGGTGCGGCCAGGGAAGGATAAAGTGGGAATCGTAATCCGATTCTGCTGGTCACATTAAGCCAATAAGAGATGCCGGCCAAAAAAAAGGTAAAAAACGCCAGGCGCTTTCCGCCAATTTCCAGAGCGAGGAGATAAAAAAATGGCAGCCCGAAAAGACCGATTAATACCGTACCCACCTTGAGGCTCATGAAACTCAAACCCAGATTAGTCCAGGCGGCAATTGCGCCAGTAAGGAAGATTTGCAGAAATTCCCGACCGGTATTGCGTGGAAAAAATACTTTCATTTCACCATCAAGGACATCTTTTACATCTAACAATTTTTCCGCGTGATCACTAAAAGGCTCACCTGGAATGCCGCTCAAATCCGCCACCCGAAAAATGAGAATGACCAAGATTACCAGGATCGCGAGGAGAATTTCAGCCGAGATCTTAAGGTTCCAAGGCAGTCGAAGCGAACTTTGAATTCTGGCCCGGGTTTTGGCTGGTCCTTCCACCGGACAGACAACCAAACCCCGAAAAAAGAAAAAAATACTGCCGAGCCAAAGCAGAGTGTTTAAAAAGTTGAATTCGAGAGTACCAAACGCCAGGAAAGCCAGCAATCCCAAAACTAAACTGGTAATGAAATTCGCGTCCAACCGTAATCTTCCAATAGACTCAATCTCTGGCGGTTTTTGTTCAATTTCCCAATCCCATTCCCGTTGTTTCCAGGCCAGGCCAAGACTGATAGTTGCCAGGATAAAGAAAGCGACCGCCATTCCGGTATTCTTGCCAATCAATTCAATGCTCGCCTGACCTGTTAAAAATAGTAGAAACGCGCCAAGGCTAAAAATCGGAAAAACCTTTTTTTGAATATCGGGGACCATCTGAAGAATAGGGGCGACTTCGAGATCTTGGACCATCTCGTTTGTAATTTCCTCACCAGGCTCTGGTATCCGAATTTTATCTTTTATTCTCGGGTCCAACCATGACCGAACCAGATCGAGGACGCTCGGTTCAGTCATTTTGCCTCATTTTTCGGGTTACATAGAAGGTATAAACTCCTTCAGGTTGGGGAATGGATTCATCAAACGCGTCGCTGAGGTAATTGATCAGAAAAGCAAAGTTCCAGCGCGCGTCAACCAGATTCCATCTTCTGGTAAGCCAATGGATCATGAGCGAAGGTAAGCCAAAATAATGACCCCATTCCAACTTGTGGAAGGAGCGAGGTGAAAAATAATCCCAAGCATTTTCGATCTCAAATCCCGCCTTACCCAACCGAATTGCCCAGTCAGCCTGACTCTCGCAGGTATGATGGCGGGATATTTTATTGAAAAAATTCCTATAAACATTCCCGAGCGCTTTCATGCCAATTCGATCAAAAAAATTGGAAACACTCAGGCTGGTAAGAAAGCGCTGATTGGGAACACAAAAGACAAAATAGGCTCCTGTACGCAATACCCGGTTTGCCTCATATAATACCGGATCCAAGTTTTCGATATGCTCCAAAACCGAGTTACTGATACAACTTCCAAAATACTGATCAGCAAAAGGCATGGCAGACCCTTGAGCCTCAGCTAAATGGAGATACATTTTTCTCTTTCCCGCCTCATGGATCGGGCCATGCCAAGGATCCAAACCAACATCTATACCATCGGAAAACGTAACTTCGGCGAAATGCCCATCTCCGCACCCCAAATCCAAAATTGGTTCTTCAAGTTTTAATCCGGCATAGAATCGCGATTCTATCGCTCTAAGAAAACCGCGAAAGTATGGGAGATCTTTGATATGGCGATAGAGTAAATCTTCAGAATTTACTTTCATGGCGGATTACAAACTTTCCAATAATTTCTCAAATCGCTCCGCGATATGATCGGGCTCGTAGGTTGAAACAATCAAATCGCAATCACCTTGATACTCGGTTGGTTTTTCCAGAATTTTAATGATCGCCTCAGCCAGGGCAGCCGAATCACCAATTGGGGTGACCAAGCCCATGTTATGCATTAAAACTGGTTGCCGTACTCCCGGTAAAGCCGAAGCGATGCAAGGAACGTGATTCATCATCGCCTCAATTTGGACTAAACCGAATGCCTCGGTGGAATTAAGGCTCGGCACAACCAAAACATCCAAGATCTGATAGAAGGCGTTCATTTGAGCCGGATTTAAAGTGCCAAGGAATTCCCATCTTCCTTCTCTTTTATATCGTTCGATCTCAAGAGCCAATCGCTCGTAATAAGCCTCTTCACCCATCACATTCTGGTACTGACCCGCAAAGACAACTTTGACATTTGGGAATCGTTCAATTACCGCCGGCAAGGCCTCCAAAAGAATTTCCACTCCTTTTTCGCTGGCGAAACGGGTCGCCATTCCAATCGTTTTCCCGCTTTTTATTTGGGAAAACTTGATCAGAGCTTCGCGATCGACTTCCGGCAGGACGACCGGTGGCAGGATGGGCATTAATTTACTTTTAAACTTGGATAAAAACTGGGAATGGTCGGCGTAATCCTGGGTATATGTTACGATCTGATCCACCAAGGTAGCGGCAGACCAATTCTGAAAATCCACCACCTTATTAACCAGCCAGTTGAACATCCCAGTAGGTAATTTCAGGTCGCAGTGATAGGTGATGATCGATTTTTTGCCGAGGATTTTCGCTCTGAAAGCAAACCCTGGCGCGTCAAATTGAGGTAAGTGGAGGTGAAGAACATCGCATTCGTTAACGTATTTCCATGCCAGCTGTCCGAGGGTAGGCATGATCACGCCCTTACTGATTCGAAATAAAACCGGAGCACGCACAATCCGAACACCGTTCACAATTTCTTCACCTGGAGAATTTTTGTCAAAATGCGAGGTCAGTACGGTTACCTCATGGCCGCGTTTAACAAAAGCTTCTGCGAGCCTCTCCGCGTATATGGTTAACCCGGATGTATGCGGGCGATAATAGGTGAGTACAGTGAGAATTTTCATGCTTCGATTTTACTCTTGGAACTCAATTTTATTTTCCTGAACCCATTTGATGAGCGACTCCACCCCATCGGAAACCTCGATCAACGGTTCCCAACCTAATACCTGTCCAGCCTTGCGGATGTCGGCGACAAAAACTCGCTGATCTCCTGGCCGCCAGTCAGAATAGGCTACATTGATCGATTTGCCTAACATACTCGATAGCAACGGTCCCAATTCCGACCAAACGGATAGGATCTTGGTCGGTCCACCACCGATATTGAAAACCTGTCCCTGGGCGAAGTCAATTTTTGAAATAGCCAACTCATACCCTCGAATGAGGTCATCAACATGCAGCAAGTCCCTGATTTGCTTACCGTCCCCAAAAATGGTGATTGGTCTGCCTGTAATGGCTGCTATCACCATCCAGGCAACCCAACCCTGATCCTCAACCCCAAATTGGCGCGGTCCATAGATACAGCTTTGCCGAAAAACCACCGTTCGTAAACCATAAATTCGAAAGTAATCCCGGGCGTATTGATCCCCGGTTCCTTTGGAACACCCGTACGGGGAGTGAAAATCAAGCGGTTGGTGTTCAGACGCACCAAAAGGCAGGTTTTCATATTCCCAGCGATTGTTTCGCAATACAACGGGAACATCATCCATGCCCCCGTAAACCTTATTTGTGGAGGCGTACAAAACGATCGGATCTTTGCCAAATTTTCGAGCTGCCTCGAGCACATTAAAAGTGCCAACCGCGTTAATCTCCATATCCTCGCGAGGATTAACCACGGAAGTGGTTACCGCCACCTGCCCAGCCAAATGGACGATCACGTCTTTACCAATCACCGCCTGATTGACTGCTTTCTGGTCTCTTACATCCGCTTCCAAGAGGTGGAAGGATTTTTCGCCAAATTCCGAGCGCAGCCAGGCAAGATTACGTTGTGCGCCGGAACGGCTCAGGTTGTCGAAAATCGTAATTTCCTTACCTTGGCTGAGGTATTTTCGGGCGAGGTTTGATCCGATGAAGCCTGCCCCGCCAGTAATTAAAAAAGAATTTTCCAATTTCGCCTCTGCTTTCAGTTACGTAAACTCGCGATTTTACTCTTGAGTTGTTGATATACCCCGGTCAGGGATGTGTTTTCCTTGGATAAGGCGTAAAAACCAAAAACACCACTGTAAAAATAGTTAATTAACCTCAACGTGAGAGGCACCGCCAAAGCGCCTGAAAAATCATTTGTAAAAAAGGCGATCGCTCCGGTCATGGCTCCCTCGAGAGTACCCACTCCACCCGGCAAGGACGGAATTGCCCCGCCAAATGCTGCCACTCCCAGCGTAAACATCCCCCAAATGAGTTTAGCATCGGGAAAATAAGCCTTGACCAACAACCAATATTGAACAATGGCAATTCCCCAGTTAATGGTCATCCAGAGGATGAAACGCAGGAACGCGCTTGGGTCCTTGAGTACCGAGAGGCCAGGCAATATCTTCCCGGCAGCCTTTTCGATCAAAATCTCAACTTTTGGAATTGGCGAAAATATCTTCTTGACGATCCTTAACATCTTATCTGGGTTCAACGCGATCCAATATAGAAACCAGAAGAAAATGATGATACCGATCAGAGCCAGCATGCCCACCTGGTAGCCGATATTCAACCCTTCGAGAAAAGGCAACGAAAGGATCAGAATTAAAGCGCTAAAGCCCAAATCTCCCGCCCTCTCGATGATGATCGTGGAGAGCACCTGTAGAAAACCAAGGCTGGTTTTTTGACTGAGGAAAAAAGCCCGCCCAAACTCTCCCATCCGAAAAGGAAGAGTGTTGTTGAGCAAGTATCCTTCCATCATCGTAAAAAAAGTATCCCGCTTGGAAACATTTCCGCCTAACAAAGTATTCCAAACCATCATCCTTACCAGCAACCACAAAAAGCCTAAAATCGCGGCAAGAATTAAAGCAGTTCGGTTGGCATGTCTGATTGCATCCATAGTCTGACGCGGGTCGATGACCGCCAACAACAAGCCAATCAGCCCAAGACTGATAATAATGTTTGGGATGTACTTTTTTAGATCATTCATTATCTAACCCGGAATGTTCGTTACTCCGCTTCCAATTTCAGGACTGCCATAAAAGCATCCTGGGGGATTTCAACGTTGCCAACCATTTTCAGCCGGCGTTTACCGCGTTTCTGCTTTTCGAGTAACTTTTTCTTACGGGTAATGTCGCCGCCATAGCATTTTGCCAACACATCTTTTCGTAAGGCTTTAACATTCGCGCGGCTAATAATTCGCCCTCCTGATGAAGCCTGAATGGCAACGTCGAATAACTGGCGAGGGATGATCTCTTTCAGCTTGGTTATCAGAGCCTGACCTTTATGATAGGCGTCTTTCTCGTGTACGATCGCCGCCAATGCGTCTACAGGCTCACCATTCACCAGAATTTCAAGTTTTTGGAGCTTATCCGCTCTGTACTCAAGGAATTGGTAATCGAGGGACGCGTAACCCTTGGATCGGGATTTTAAAGTGTCGAAAAAGTCAACGATCAGCTCTGAGAGAGGAATTTCAAAGTTTAGTTGCACCCTGTGAGGAGAAGGATATTCCTGTCCACTATAAATACCACGCCGGTTGATTACCAGTTCCATGACTGTGCCATAATATTCGGTAGGAGTGATGATCTCGATCCGCATCCAGGGTTCACGGATTTCAAGAACCGTTCCATCTGGAAGCATGGCGGGAGAATCAATCAAGATCGTTTCATTGTTCGGCAATAGAACTTCGTATTCTACGGATGGCGCGGTAAACAAGACATCCAGATCATATTCACGTTCAATCCGTTCCTGGATGATCTCCATGTGGAACAACCCCAGAAAACCTGCCCTGAAACCGAAACCGATTGCCTGGGATGTCTCAGGCGCATAGGTCAAGGAAGCGTCGTTCAATTGTAATTTTTCAAGAGCCTCGCGTAAATCAGAATAATTATCCGCGTCTACTGGATAAATTCCCGCAAAGACCATTGGCTTGGGATGAAGATAACCCGGTAAAGGCTCAACCGCCGGATTGGAGACCAGGGTTACTGTGTCACCCACTCTGGCATCGTGGACGGTTTTCAATCCAGTCGCGATATAACCGACCTCGCCGGAAACAATTTTGGCAACAGGTTTCATGATCGGCGCAAATATGCCAACCTCAATTGGCTTCACATTTACCTTGGTTGCCATGAATCGAACTGTATCCGTGGCGGAAAATTCACCCTCAACCACCCGAACATAACAGATGACACCCTTGAATGGATCGTAATGTGAATCGAATACCAATGCGCGAGGGACACTGTGCAAGTCTCCCTTTGGAGGCGGGACTTTCTCAACAATGGCTTCCAAAACCCTTTCGACATTCAAGCCCGTTTTAGCGGAAATCCTGATTACGTCTTGAGGATTCCCTCCTATCAGCGCGGCAATATCCTCCGCGACTTCATCGGCATGGGCAGCCGGCAGGTCAATTTTATTGATAACCGGGATGATTTCCAAATTCGCGTTGATGGCAGAGTAAAGGTTCGCCAGGGTTTGAGCTTCAATGCCCTGAGTCGAATCTACAACCAGCAGCGCTCCCTCACAGGCATTCAGCGCTCTGCTTACTTCATAGCTAAAATCCACATGACCCGGGGTATCAATCAGGTTCAACTCATATTCATTGCCGTCCTTTGCTTTATAGTTCATGCGAACAGCGGAGGCTTTGATCGTTACACCTTTTTCACGCTCCAAATCCATACTATCAAGCAATTGATCTTGCATATCTCGATCAGATACCGTGCCAGTAGCTTGTAAAAGCCTGTCAGCAAGGGTAGATTTTCCATGATCTACATGGGCTATGATGCAAAAATTACGTATTTTGTCTGCCATTTATCACCAATGTTTAATTAAGCGGATAAAGTATAACCGATTCTAATCCGCGAGGCGCGCCACTGGCAGCGGTCTGCCATCGAGTACTACAGATCGGAAAGGTATTTTTTCTTCTTCTCCGCGAACTCTTCCTCTGTAATAACACCCTGATCTCTCAGTTCTCCAAGCTCCTTGATCAATCTGGGAACATCCATTTTCGGGGAAGGTACTTCGACCCCGATCTCAGTTTTTGATTTCAATAAAGCGCTTTTAAATCGAATAGGATGATTGATCATCTTGAATTTGTTATCACCGACTTCATTAGCAGTTAATATCTCTATATCACCAAAATCAAAGATCCTGCCCCACACACTTTGGTTTAAATGAATGTCATTCACTTTTTCGATGGAGGAATCGGTTACGTGCTTATTGATCACCCCGGAAATCTGAAGTACCCGGCGATTGGTGATCACGTATTGATGGTTGTAGAACACCAGAATGTCGTGAATCATGCTGACCGCTGGAATTACAAAGAGAACCCAAAGCCATTCGTTTTTGATTTGTTGTATCGCGACCAGTACAATCCCGGTGGTGATAAATATGATCACGGTAATTTCGAAAAAAATCATCTTGAAGAGAGAAAGCCAATGGCGATGTGTAAATAATAAAATATCTTCTTGTTCGCCCAACATGTGTTCAACAAATCTGGACATTTACTTTTCCTCTTTCTGGTCATTACCCACAAATAATCGTTGGATCAGTAACGCGTGATCCATTCGCGATTGAATATCCCGATTGGTTGCCCAAAGTAGGAACTCAACATTTCCTTTGGGGCCTACCAATGATGATCGTGCCAAGCCCATGATTTTGAGATCTTGCGCAATAATGAATTCCAACAATTCAGTAAGGACGCGCTGATGAACTTTGGGATCTCGGACTACTCCTTTACCGCGCGCGACTTCAGTTCTTCCGGCTTCAAACTGGGGTTTGATGAGCGTGATGATATCGGCATTGGGTTTTAACCAACCCTTGAAAACCGGTAAGAGGATTTTTAATGATATGAAAGACGCATCACATACTACCAGATCCACCTGCTCGGGAAGCTCCTTAATGTTTCGGGCATTGGATTCTTCCAATACTACCACTCTGGGATCATTGCGCAATTTCCAATGTAAAATACCCTTGCCAACATCAATACAATATACTTTAATTGCCCCTGCTTGCAGCAGACAATCCGTAAATCCACCCGTTGATGAGCCCACATCCGCGCAAACCAACCCGGATGGAGAGAATTTAAATTCCTCCAATCCTCCTGCCAGTTTTTCTCCGCCGCGTGATACAAATTTGTCTTTTTGAATAACTTCAATTGCCGACTCCAAACCAACCATGGCACCAGCCTTATCGACGACCTTGCCGTTTACCAAAACCTTTCCAGCCATGATCAAGCCTTGCGCTTGGGCACGCGAAGGTACGAGGCTCTGGTTGATCATCATTAAATCCAAACGTTCTTTCTTCATCACATCCATTATATTATGTTGGTTGAAATTGATTGAAGTAAAATCTAATTATGTTCAAAACTTTTTTACAAACCATGCGGGTAAAGCAATGGACGAAAAATGCCTTCGTCTTCTTCGCATTGGTTTTTGATAAACAATTTTTTTTCGTTGAGCCTTTTTTACGAACCCTTACGGGTTTCCTACTCTTCTGTTTTATCTCCAGCAGCGTTTATGTGTTCAACGATCTTGTTGATATTGAATCTGACCGGCAACATCCCACTAAAAGAAACCGCCCTCTACCTTCTGGAAGATTGAATAAAAAATTCGCTCTAACGGGTGGAATATTATTAGCGATCGTTTCTCTAGTTGGAGCCTATCTCCTTTCCCCCGCTTTTTTCTTAATCCTTTCCATCTACCTGATCTTGAATTTAGCGTATTCCAAGTGGTTGAAGCACGTCCCAATTTTGGATGTAATGATTCTGGCGGCGGGATTTTTACTGCGCGTTGAAGGCGGCGTTTCACTCATCATGGTCGAACGCTTTTCACCCTGGCTTTATGTCGTCACAACGCTCGGCGCTTTATATCTCGGCTTTGGCAAACGTCGATCAGAGTTAAATTTATTCAACAGAGATGCCGGCACGTATCGTAAGGTATTGGATGGTTATACAATTCCTCTCTTGGATCAATACATAACCATCGTATCGTCAGCTACAATCCTCTCTTATTCTCTCTATACTTTTTCCGCCCCCAACCTGCCAGAGAATCATGCGATGATGTTAACCATTCCCGTAATGGCTTACATCATCTTTCGATACTTGTATCTAATCCAGATGACGAACGAAGCCGGCGCCCCGGATGAAGTTTTACTCATCGATCGCCCAATTCAAATCGCCATTCTTCTACTCGCGGTGCTTGTATTCGCAATCTTTTATCTATCATGACCGGCAGCGCGCCTGGAAAAATCATTTTGCTGGGTGAACACGCGGTTGTTTATGGCGAACCGGCGATCGCGATTCCGATCCATTCTATCCAAACCATCGTAAGTATCCAAGCTCAGGATTCCGGCATCTCCATTGCCTCGCCCCAACTCCAACTGGATTGCGATTTGAATGATCTGCCCAGGGAACATCCCGTAAGGCTAATGTATGAAGAGATCTTCGCCAGAATGAATATCTTGCCATCCGGTTTTAAAATTGATATCCGCTCAACCATTCCAGCCGCTTCCGGACTTGGCTCAGGAGCTGCCCTCAGCACAGCCAGTATCCGAGCTTTGGGGGAATTTTTCAATAAAAATCTTTCACGCGCTGAAATCAACGGGATTTGTTTCGCTACTGAGAAAATCTTCCACGGCAATCCTTCCGGGGTGGATAATACCGTGATCACCTTTGGGAAACCGGTATTTTATCAACCAGGGAAAAAAGTTGAGCTGCTTGAGGTTCGCGGGGTTTTCCATCTTTTGATTGCGAATACCGGGATTAAATCCTCAACCCGGGAGGTAGTTTCCGCTGTCCGCCAATTGGTCGATCACGATCCACTCATAAAAACCGACCTGCGAAAACTCGGGGAATTGTCCCGGTTTGGACGAAGCGCGATTGCCCATGGAGATCGAAACCTGCTTGGTAAACTGATGAATGACGCGCATCGAACCCTGAAGCACATGACCGTATCATGCGTTGAGCTTGACAGGTTGGTAGCCGCGGCCAGAGAAAATGGCGCATTAGGCGCCAAACTTTCCGGAGGAGGCAGGGGCGGTAATATGATCGCTTTGGCGGAAGAAACGGAAATTGAAAAGATCAGAGGCGCATTACTTACCGCCGGAGCCAGTCAAGTAATTTCGACCGTACTAACCGATTCGAACGACCGGGTTGGTTAAAGTACAAAGTCCCTCAACCTCTACGCTCACAACATCGCCATCTTCTAAAATTCCCACACCGGAGGGAGTACCGGTAAAGATCAAGTCACCTGGTTCAAGAGTCATTACCGAGCTTATATAGGCAATAATCATTCTTACATCAAATACCATATCACGGGTCGAACCCATTTGGCGAGGTTGCCCGGAAACTTTACAACGGATCAACGCGTCTGATATGTCAAAATCTGTATCGATCAGTGGTCCAAAAGAACAGAAGGTATCAAATCCTTTAGCTCGCGTCCATTGCCCATCCAATTTTTGCAGATCCCGAGCGGTGACGTCGTTTCCAACGGTGTAACCGTAAATCGCATCTTTCGCCTGGTCCATGGTTAAATTTCTGGACTTACTCCCAATAACAATTACCAATTCGGCTTCATGTTCAACCTGTTTGGATTGTGGGGGCAAGATGATCGCATCCCCATCACCAATGATCGAGGACGGCGGTTTAAGAAAGATCAATGGGTATTTTGGCACCTCATTATCCAATTCTTTGGCGTGTTCAACATAATTTCTTCCCACACAAACAATCTTGCTTGGCTTGCAGGGAGTCAGAATCTTAACCGAGTTTAAGGAAATGTCTGCCTCCAAGCGGTGGTGTTCCCCAAAAATATCACCCTCAATTTCGCCGATCATGTCATTGAAGACCCAACCCCAATGTTCTTTTTTATCCTTGGTTTGGTAACGTACTACTCTCATCCCGCCCCCAATTAATCGTTATATCCATGAGGATGGTTTGAATGCCATTCCCAAGCTGAGCTTATAATGTCACGCAAACTTCCTTTAACTGGTATCCAGCCAAGTTCTCGTTGGATCTTTTCTGAGGATGCAATCAGGCGCGCGGCATCCCCTGCTCTGCGGGGAAACTCAACAACCTTGAAATCAACCCCTGATACTTCCTTGATCATGGAAATTACTTCCCGTACGGAATAACCAGTACCAGATCCAAGACAATAGGTAAAGTGATCTCGATCTGCCAAGGCACTTAAACCTAATAGCTTCGCGGATACAAGGTCTTCAATGTGAATATAATCGCGAATGCATGTGCCATCGGGAGTATCGTAATCAGTGCCATAGATTTGTGCCTCATCAGCTTGCCCCAACGCGACTTGAATGACGCGGGGAATAAGGTGAGATTCCGGTTGATGCGCCTCTCCGCGTCCCGGAAGCGCGCCGCTCGCGTTAAAATACCTGAAAACACCGTATCTCAATCCGAAAATTCGCCGGTACCATTCCAGCGTCTGTTCAATCGCCAACTTCGTAAAACCATACGTGTTGGCTGGCTCAATGGTCGACTCCTCTGTCAGAGGCGCGTCGCTGGATTTGTAGACCGCGGCGGTCGAAGAAAAAATGAATTTTCCGACCCCATGTTTTACAGCCTGCTCGATCAGTTCTGATGTTCGAACATAATTATTCTGGATATACTTTCCCGGATCCTTCATGCTTTCGCCCGCTTCGATAAAGGCGGCGAAATGATAAATCGCGTCAAATTTTCCCTTTCTTAAAACACTGGAAAGGGTTTCATGATTTGCGAGGTCCGCCTGGATAAATTCGCAACCAACTGGGACTGCTTTGCGATGTCCAGTAATCAGGGAATCATAAACCGTTACCTGATGTCCGGCGTGTTGTAACGCTTCCGCAGTAGCGCTTCCAATATATCCAGCGCCGCCTGTTATTAATAACTTCATTTTTGTGCCTTTCCTTTAAAATCACTTGAAATCAATGGAGGAACCATTTTATGAAACGTTGTAACCGATTGAATCACTTTGGCAATTTGATACAAGCGATCCTCCTGGAAAACATTTCCAATCAATTGTGCTCCGATCGGTAAGCCTTGCCCATCCAATCCGGCAGGTATGGACAGTGCCGGCAAACCCGCCAGGCTGGGAGGTAAAGTCATGATGTCTTCCAGATACATGGCAAGCGGATCATCATGATGGGCGCCAATCTTGAGAGCCGTGGTTGGGGCAACCGGGGTAAAAATGATATCCACATTCTCAAAGGCTTGTTGAAAATCTTGTTTGATTAGATTTCTGGCTTTATTTGCCTGCCCATAATACGCGTCGTAATAACCGGAGGAGAGCGCGTAGGTTCCAATCATGATCCGGCGCTTGACCTCATCCCCAAATTTTTGCGAACGGGTATTGAAAAAGACATCCCACATCTTCTCGTTCTCCGCGCGTGGACCAAAGCGAATGCCATCAAACCGGGCGAGGTTTGCGGATGCCTCCGCTGGCGCGAGAATGTAATAAACCGGCACAGAAAGATGAATATGCGCTAACCCGACTTCCACAATTCGCGCCCCAAGTGATTTCAATTGGCGAATTAGTTCGTCAAGCGCGAGTTTAATTTCCGGTTGAAGGTTTTCCGGGAAGAATTCTGAGGAGATACCGATTCGCAAACCGGTTAGATCAAGGTTCACCTGGTCAATACTTGGAACGCCCAATTTTGAAGTGGTCATATCCAATTGGTCGTATCCGGCGATGGTTGAAAAAATAGGCCAAATATCATCAATATCCCGCCCGAAGATGCCGCAAACATCCAGAGATGAACCAAAGGCGATTAAACCGTAACGTGATACCCTGCCGTAACTTGGCTTTAATCCGCTAACCCCACAATTGGATGCCGGTTGTCGAACACTGCCTCCGGTATCAGTTCCAAGCGCTATTGGCGCCAACCTCGCTGCTACCGCCGCGGCGCTTCCCCCGGAAGAACCACCGGGAACATGCTCAAGGTTCCAGGGGTTTTTGGTCATACCATAATCAGAAAACTCAGTGGAGGATCCCATTCCGAACGCGTCTGTATTGGTTTTTCCAATCACAATCATCCCCGCCTCTTCCAACCTGCGCACAACCGTGGCGGAATACGGAGGGATGTAACCTTCCAAGATTTTTGAACCCGCTGTGCATGGCATGTCTTTAACAGTAATCAGATCCTTAACCGCAATCGGAATTCCGCGCAGTGGTTTTGTATTGTTTTCCCTGGCGCGCTCCTGATCAGCTCGCCTGGCTTTGGAAATGACCATTTTCGGATCGATATGGATGAAGGTGTTTAATTCAGATTCAAACCTATCAATTTGCTCCAGGTAGGCTTCCGCTAACTCAACAGACGAAAGTTTCCCTTCTGCCAAAAGCGGAATGAGAGAGTGAATGGATTGTTGGATGAATGGATTCATGGTTGATTAAAAAACGGGCGGAATTCTGAATTGGTTTTTATCAACATCCGCGGAATTTTGCAGAATTTCCTGAGCGGTATCGCTTTCCACGGGCTCATCCTGTCTTAGGAGAGTATGGTCTATTGTGCCGCTCGAGCTGGCCATAGTATTCAAATCTTTAACCGATCTTAACTGGCCAAAAAAATCGAGAATATTGGTTAATTGTGTTTCATATTTAACAATTTCCTCGTCGGTAAGTTGTAAGCGGGCGAGGTTGGCGATGTGCTTTATTTCTTCTCGGGAGATTGGCATGCCGAAATTATATACCAATTAGGCTTACCAGCCTTGGTTATACCAAAGCAGATATTCGCGCAGGTGGGTTGCCCAATACTTTCCTTCATGATAGCCTTTGTTCAGATAAAATTCGTGTTTTACACCCTGTTCTTCCAGATTCTGGTGAAACTGGCTGATCAATTTTATTCCAGGATCTGAGTCTCCAATATCGATCCAAATTCTTGGAAGAGTTGAACGTGGAATGGAAACATAGAGTTCGGGTAACTCATTTCCATCCGCAAAAAAAATGGAGGGCGAATGTCCGCCGACCGAACCAAACATTTGGGGGAAATTTGCCCCGAGATGCAGCGCCCAAGCTCCTCCCCGAGACATGCCGCCAATTGCCCGGTGCTCTCGATCATCAAAGGTTCGGAAAAGCCTGTCAATCTCCGGAATCAGGCTGCCGAGGAACACTTCCCGAAATCCGTACTGATCTGGTTGTTTATAAGAAGGGTCATACGGAAAAACCATGATGAATGGCTTTGTCATACCCGTCGCGATCAATTCATCCGCGGCGGTGGCTGCTCCAAGCTGCAACCACTCCACTTCTGAATCATTTTGACCATGGAGCAGATAAATGACCGGATACCTGAGGGAGGTGTCGTGTTCATAACAGGCGGGTAAATAAACCAGATAGCTCATTGGTTTATCAAGTTTTTTCGAAAGAACCTGGCCTTCCCTGACTGAGCCGCTGATATCGGTGCAGATCGGCGTAGCGGTTGGGCTGGGATAAGGTGTAATTTCAGGCAGGATAGAGAAGGGCGTGCTCGTGGGATTCAGTGCGGAATGATACTGATCTACTTCGCTGGAACCGCTTTGGATCGCCTGGCAAGCGCCAAGCAGGGCGGTAATAAGAATAAAGAAAGTCGATTTTAGGATTTTATAATGCATCTATTGTTTTATTCCAGTTCTAATTGACGTCATTCAGACTTGGCATTATACTCATAGCCTACTGATTCGGGGTGTAGCGCAGTTGGCAGCGCACCGCGTTTGGGACGCGGGGGTCGGCGGTTCAAGTCCGCCCACCCCGACAAAAATCAGCTTGATCTGGCGAACTCATTTTAATCCGCTTCTTTAAATAATACCATCCATTTACTAAAATACATTATCTTTATATACTGAAATTCGTGCAGGCTTTAGAAAAAACCTTTTTCTGGTTTACAGTCAGCCTCTTTTGTTTGTGTTTTTACCTGTTCAAGATTAAAATCGTACCCATGGCAGAAACCTTCTTAAGTGTCATCATTCCCGCTCATAACGAAGCTACCCGATTGCCCGGCAACCTCGACGCGTTGATTCCGATTCTTGCTGATCAATCCTTTACCTCAGAGATTATTTTGGTTGAGAACGCCAGTTCCGATGGAACCTGGCAGGTTTGTGAAAATTATGCCAATAAGTTTCCCAGCCTCGTAACCCCGATCAAACGGGCAGAGGTGGGAAAAGGCGGCGCTGTTAAAGTCGGAATGCTCGCCGCCAAGGGAAGATACCGCCTTTTCGCGGACGCCGATTTTTCGATGCCCCCGGTTGAGATTTTTAAATTTATTCCACCGCGAATTGATGTTCCGATCGCGATCGCTTCCCGCGAAGCTCCTGGTTCGGTACGATATAACGAACCGTTTTACCGCCACATCACAGGTAGAGTTTTCAACTCCCTCATTCGTCTGATGGTTTTACCATCTCTTCAAGATACCCAATGCGGTTTTAAGATGTTTCGAGAAGATGTAGTTAAACTCATCTTCCCCAAACAAACCATGTCAGGTTGGTCATTTGATGTCGAAATTTTGTATATTGCAAGCCGAATGGGAATTCCGATCCTTGAAATTCCAATCCCCTGGTACTTCAACAACGATAGTAAAGTAAAAGTGTTTCGAGATTCTTATCGGATGTTCACCGATCTCTTGCGAATTCGTAAAAATGGCAAGGCCGGGACCTATGACGACCCACCTGCCGCCTCTTGAACTCGAAAAAAAATTGTGGGCTGCCAACAAGCTGATCGTTGCCGGGATTGACGAAGCCGGTCGAGGAGCCTTAGCCGGACCTATCGTCGCGGCAATGGTTATCTTGCCTGCCTTCAAGGCATCAGATCAAATTCTCCATGCGGTAAAAGATTCAAAACTGATGTCCGCTCGCCAACGCGCGGAATGGGCGGAAAAAATCAAAGATAATGCTTTATTTTGGTCAATTGGGATTCTTGAACCAAATGAGATCGATGAAATGGGAATTCAATCTGCCAACCAGATGGCGATGAGCAAGGCAATCCAGCAATACCCGGGCGCCATCGATCATCATCTATTTGATTTTATTTTTTGGAAGCAATGCCCGTTTGAAGGGCAGAGGATTAAACACGGTGAAGCCGCCTCGCTCAGTATCGCGGCGGCTTCGGTGATCGCCAAAACAACCCGAGACGAGATGATGATCTCGCTCTCATCAGAATTCCCGATTTACGATTGGAATAAAAACAAAGGTTATGGAACCAAAAGTCACATAGCCGCGATCAACAAATTTGGTTTTTGCCCTCACCACCGAAAATCATTCAATCTAAAAGAACATTGTCAATAAGTCTGGTCTTCCCAAAGTAAACCGCCAGTGAGATCGCCGCTGGTTGGATAATCGATGAAATTTCCTGAAGAGTTTTCAGGTCAGTGCAAGTTACATATTGAATCCGCGCCAACGGTTCACTCTCGATCATCCCGATCACTTTTGCGACCAGAATGGAAGCATCCCGTTCTCCCTGCCGATAATCTTCTTCCGCCGCGCTCAATGCTCTGAAGAGAACCGGCGCCGCCATTCTTTCATCCTGATTGAGGTAAGAATTTCGGCTGGACATTGCCAACCCATCGTTTTCCCTGATTGTCTTTCCAACAACGATCTCGATCGGATAATTAAGGTCTTGCACCATGCGCTTGATCACACTAACCTGTTGCAGATCTTTTTGACCAAAGTAAGCTCTGTCCGGTTGTACCGCGTTGAATAACTTACTCACAATGGTAGTAACACCCCTAAAATGTCCCGGGCGTTGAGCACCTTCCAGGGTTTTGGTCAGCTCGGTAACATCCACCCAGGTCTGATGGTCTTCGGTATACATGGTTCCAGGGTCTGGGATCCAAACGAGACATTCTCCCGCGTCTTTAATTTTCGCCAGGTCCCCGTCAATATCACGCGGATATTTATTCAAATCCTCAGTTGGACCAAACTGGGTCGGGTTTACAAAGATTGATACTACCGTACTGGCATTTTGGGAAATCGATAAACGAATGAGCGATAGGTGGCCTTCATGTAAAAATCCCATTGTTGGCACAAGGCCTATGCTACCGGTCATCTCTCTTAAAGCCGCGCGCAAATCCCCTAAACTATGTACAATTTTGGTCACTATTTATTCAGCCAATTTATCGAAGCGATTCTTCAATGTATAAGTAATGTAGTTCTGCCAAAGTGCCACGATCTCATCTTTATGATAATCATGGTTGCTGAAGGTCTGCAGGATCACTCTTCCATCCATACAACTGGTGATCAGACCATAATCAGATTTGTTTTTTTGATATGCGCCAGCTACCAGATCAGCCTCACTGCCAGGAGCCACACGTACATAATCACCAGCCTGAGACCCCCAATAACGAGAGTAGTGGATCAACGGCATCGCGGTGTTAGGATCTGTGAAGAGTGGGTGCTCCGGCTGTAACCAATAGATAGATTCCGCTAATTCATAATCTTTTTGGAATTGCACACCGCAATTACTGAGGAAATTTGAGATTCGCCCGCCGCCGAGAAAATCGAGATACCAAACCTCGGCAATGACGGCGGTATCTTGCTTAACCATCCGTTCAACGATCACATCCCAGAATTCACCTTGAACTCTACTCCGGTTTTCCGCGGCAATGATGATCAGGTCCCACTCAATGGGAGAGTTTAAATTCGTCATTAGATGACCAACCGCGTCGCCAACGTGGGTATACTCAACATCCATGCCATTAAGCGCGTCGGTTACCCACATTCCAATTTCCTGGGTATCTTCGTACACCAGAATTTTGGCGTTCTTGATCTTTTCATCATAGTCGATCACTTCAACTACTCCAGACGGAGTTTCCGTTTCAAAATAAATTGGCAAGGGAATCGGTTGTGGGTGGCTCAAAGCCTGCTGGGTAGCGTCTAAGGCTTGTTGGGTAGCCTGCAGTGATTCCTGGGTATCTTTCATCGCGTCTTCCGTGCTTTGAACTGCCATATTGGTAGCCATGATCTCCAGGGCGATCTTGGTTGTATCCACCTGAGGTTCGGGTTGATTTTGTTCTGCCTGCTGGGTCGCGGCGATCGCCAAAGCCACCAAGTTTGGGTCAGGTTGTTGAGAATTGCCGCTTGTACAACCCGCCATCAAAAAAGTGATTAGCGGTAATGCTAATCCCAAAAATAAAATCCTTGGTTTCATTAACAGCCTTCTTTCCAGGAATAAAAACAGATTTTATAAAATCAATTAAATTTTATAAAATCTGGTATCTATTTACAAGCTTTTCCCCAAATCATGGTCAAATCGCTGAACGAATATGAACAATATCTCCATCCTGAACGATGTATTCCTTACCCTCCAGCCGAAATTTCCCTTTTGACTTACATTCCGCCATGGAGCCTAACTCGATCAAATCCTTGTACGCCACGACTTCCGCGCGGATAAATCCCCTTGCGATATCACTGTGAATTTCTCCCGCCGCTTCCAAAGCGGTAGCCCTCTTTCGAGTAGTCCAGGCGCGGACCTCATCTTCTCCAACGGTGAAGAAGGACTGCTGGTCGAGCAAATCATAAGAAATCGCGATCATTCTGTTCAGGGCGGGCTCAGTAATGCCGTATTCCTGCATGAACATCTCGGCATCCTCACCATTTAATTGGGCGATCTCCATTTCCAATTTTCCGGGAATGGCAACAACAGCGTGATCCGTCTCGATTTTGATCGGTTTCTGATCATCCCCAAGATTGAGTACGGTGAGGATCGGCTTACGGGTTAACAATCCAAAGCTTGAAAGTTCTTTTTCCTCCTCCTGACTGAAATCCAATTCCCGAAGAGGGACACCATCAGACAATCCTGAAAGGAGCTTTTCGAACAAAATCGTTTGGCGTTCATTCAAGCCTTTGTCCGTACCGCCCTTCTTTTTTTCGTCTTTTAATCTTTCCAGTTTTCGTTCAACGGCGATCTGATCATTTAACAATAATTCCAGCAACATCGATTCAAGATCTGCCACAGGATCGACTTTTCCAGTTGGATGCGGCACATTGTCATTCTCAAAACAGCGCACAACATGAACAAAACCATCCATTTGGGAAAGGGTATTCAATAATGTCCCCGAAATCCCTTTCGAACTGCCATCCAGCCCCGCAATATCCGCGTAACTGATTTTGGCATAGATCGTTTTGCGTGGATTGAACATCCTGCTTAGTTTGTCGATTCGCTCATCCGGCACATCAACCACACCTTGATGAACTTCGATCCTTCCCGCCGAAGCCGTGGTGGGGGTATCACTTTTGGTTAATGCATTAAATATCGTGGTTTTTCCAGATTGGGGTAATCCTATGATTCCGAGTTTCATCTTGACCTTATGCTTGAGAGTGGTATACTTTTCTAACTCGATGCCGAAGTGGCGGAACAGGCAGACGCGCACGACTCAAAATCGTGTTCCTTTGGAGTGTGGGTTCGATTCCCACCTTCGGCACTGACAAAAAACATTCTAACACACCCACGAACAAGATAATCCAAACAATAAACAAAATGAGACGAATAATCGTCTCATTTTTTATTTTCTCAGATCGCGGCGTATGCCTGTGGGTTGTAAAGCTTCTGCTTAATGCTCGAAATGCGCCTTTCGATGTCCTTTTTCCCGATCAGTTCGTTGGTGACTTTTTCGATGCCATACATGATGGTTGTATGGTCCCTTCCACCTAAAACCTCACCAATTTGAGGCAGAGAGGCGTTGGTTTCATTGCGTAACAAATACATGGCTACCTGACGCGGTTCAGCCACCTGGCGAGCGCGACTCTTTCCTGTCAACTGATCGACTGTGGTATGCCATTCAGCCGCCACCAGGGAGAGTAATTGCCCAGTCGAAATATCCCGTTTTTGAGGTAAAAGGTCAATCAAAGCGACTTCCGCCAGCTTCATGTTCATCGGCACGCCTGAAAGCTCAGAAAAAGCTACGATTCGATTCAGGGCTCCTTCAAGTTCGCGGATATTGGAATGAACACGCTTGGCGATCATATCCAAAATTTCCCCTGGAATGGCCTTGCCGAGCCTTTCGGCTTTATAAGTAAGGATGGCCAACCTGGTTTCAAGGTCTGGGGGTTGGATATCAGCCAATAAGCCCCACTCAAACCGAGACCTTAAGCGCTCTTCAAGAGTGGCCATTGCCTTTGGACAGCGATCGGAAGAAATCACAATTTGTTTTCCCTGGCTATGCAAGGTGTTAAAGGTATGAAAAAATTCTTCCTGGGTGCCTTCCTTGCCAGCGATGAACTGGATATCATCCAGGAGGAGCACATCCACCGACCGATATTTGTCCCTGAATGCCTGAGTTGTATGAGTTCTGATTGATTGAATCAAGTCATTCATGAATTCTTCAGAGGACACATACAGGACTTCTTTTCCCTTTGCTATACAACTATTGCCGATGGCATGCAGCAAGTGGGTTTTTCCCAAGCCAACTCCGCCATAAATAAAAAGCGGATTGTAGGCGGTCGCGGGATTGTCCGCTACGGCCATGGAAGCCGCATGAGCAAGTCGGTTATTCGAACCGATCACATAATTATCAAATGTGTAACGTGGATTGATCGATCGCTGTTGGGGTGAGGCGGATTTTCGGACTGGTTCATGGAATGATTCTTCAGCTGGCTGTTCAAAGCTCAGCTCATCACGCTCCGTGACCCCGGAAACCACAAATTCGAGATTCACATCCTGATCCAAAATGCCGGAAAGCAATCGTACTATGGTGCTGGATAGTCGATTTTCCAGCCAATCACGGGCATAAGCGTTCTTGGCGCCTACGGTAAAAATTCCCTCCTGAAATTGGATCGCGTTTGTATCCTTAACCCAGGTGTTAAAAGAAGCGCGTGGCATTTCCATCTGAAGCTGCCCTAAAACCGATTGCCAGGCATTCACAACGTTCATCTACACCTCCGAAAAATTAAGTTAAAGATACATCATCCCCGGAAGATTTTTGTCCGGGTTGGGCGCAAATATTCATTACTGTTCTGGTTCGTGGGTCTCACAAACGGGGACTATGTGATTATTTTAGCAAATGAACGCAGAAGTTTCCACAAAAAAGGCGCTTTAACCTTTAAAAAATTGTAAATTTTAATGTTCCATGACTTTATATCCATCACTGAATGTTAACGATGGATTAACGCAATTCTAGAACATTTGTCAGCCGAAGATAAGATCGAACTCACCAACATACCCCCATATATGGGTAGAATGGGGCATTCTTTGTGGATATTCCTGTATTTACTTTAAAAAATAATAACATTAAAAAAATTTTAAAGTCATCCGTGAAACATCTTTTTTGACGAACTGTTCAAGCAAGGATTCTGATCACCAAAATCCCGGCAAAAACCGTCAACGCACCCACCAATCGTTGCCATGCGAGCCGTTCTTTAAAGATCAACCAGCCCCCAATTGCCACAAAAACGATACCCACTTCCCTGATTGAACCGGCGTAGCTGATATACGAAAAGCTGTAAGCCACCAAGGCCACCGAGTAAGCCAGAAAAGTTAACACCCCAATCAGGATTATCCTCCAGGGATGTTGGCGAATCGAATCGGTTATGGATTTGAGCGGGTAGCGGGTTAAAAGCAGAGGAGTTGAGACGATCGGCATCAAGGTAAGGACAAGCCAACTATACATTATTGGATCTGTCCGTTTTGCCTGAGCGCCATCGATCATGGTGTAACAGGAGATTGTCCATCCGATCATCAAGCCGAATAACAATCCATGTTTCAGAACCGAACGATTCACTTTAACGGAAGTTTGATAAGAAACCAGACCAACCCCAATGATGATCAGAAAGATCCCAAAAAGTCCCGCGTACCCGGGTTTTTCACCCAGCAACAGAACTGACCAAAGCGTAATAAAAACTGGGGCAGAACCTCTTCCGATGGGATAGATCAAAGACAGATCTGTTTTTTGATAAGAAATGCTGAGCAATACCAGGTAGATGATCTCAACCAATACGCTGATGAGCAACCAAAACCAAACTTCGGAGGATGGAAAAGATCGACCGATCATCCAAGGAGCAAACGCCAATCCCCCCAAGAGATAACCCCACCAAAGGGTGGTGAATTTATCTTCAGATGCCTTTAATAAAAAATTCCAGCTTGCGTGCAGCAAGCCAGAAGTCATCAACAACACAATTGAGAGGGCTGACATATTACTGCTTTGGCACCCATACCTTGATCGTAGTTCCCTCGCCCGCGTTTGATTGAATTTCAATTCCACCGCCGACATTTCTCGCCCGGGTGTGCATGTTAGACAGACCATGCCCGATGGTCACATTCATTTTATCCACATCGAAGCCTGTGCCATTGTCACGAATCTGCATGAAAAAAAATCCACCGCTCTCCCAAACTCTGATTTCCACCTTTTTGGCTTTGGCGTGTTTGGCGATGTTCGCCAACGCTTCCTGGCAGATGAGAAAGAGAACCGTTCGATTCTTTTCATTGCTGAAATTGTTCGAATCAGTTTCAATCTTCAGAACTGCCTCGCGTAAGGTATTGGCTCTGTACTCAGAGACCAATCTTTTCAAACCGTCCTTCAGGTTCTCCTTTCCAAGCTCCCTTGGTTTGAGATCAAGAATGTAGGAACGTAAATCTCGGATGGTTTGATTTAACCCGGCAATCGCTTTTTGGATATTCTCCACTGTTTTGGTTGGATCGATAAACGCGTCTAATCGGGCATGTTCCAACATCAAGCCTACCCCGTAGATCTCTTGGATAATACCGTCATGCAGGTCCATTCCAATTCGATCCCGTTCTTCCAATATGGCAAGCTTTTTTACATTCTGATGAAGTTTCGCGTTCTCGATCGCGGTTCCAGCCCAGTTACAGATGGCTATGATCACGTCGAAATCACGGTCACTGATCTTGCTTGAACTCCGGGTAAACGCGCTTAACACTCCGATTACCCGCGCGTTTGCGGTTAATGGGAAGCAAACCATTTGTTTGAATCCCGCCTGTACAATGCGGCTTCGAACCAGGCGTTTATCCGCCGTCAGGTCATCGCTCAAGAAAGGTTTTCCTGAACGGGCTACCAAGCCGATGATCCCTTCACCAAAATTAAAATTACTGCCACGCCAAAACACTTCGGCTGCCTCTCCCCGGTGTAAGACCATTTCCAATGTGTCCGATTCGTCGTTGACCAAAAAGAGCTCTCCAGATTCAAAGCTGAGGTGGCTCATCACCAAGGACAGGGTTCGATTGAGAATCTCGTCTGACTCAAGGGTGGTCGTAAGTGATTCTCCAATTTTGTTGAGCAGATCCAGATCCTGATTCTGGCGGCGAAGCACCAGATCCCGATTTTGTAATTCGGTATATTGATTGGCGTTGTTAATCGCGACCGCGGCATACGAAGCCAAAAGCCCGATCAGCAACTCATCCTCTTCTGTAAAACCACCGTCATCTTTTTTATCTGTCAGGTATATCTGGCCTACCGTCTTTTCCTTCAAAATAATGGGAACCCCCAGAAAAGAACGCATCTTGGGGTGGGAGGCCGGGAAACCTTTAAAACGCTGGTCGTTATTCAAGTCATCAATTCTGATCGGTTGATCGGAATGATTGAGATCGCCCAATAACCCAAAGCCCATGGGGGTTTCACCGATCCTTTTTTTCTGCTCATCGGTCATTCCAACCGTGATGAAATTGGTTAATTCACCATTTTCCCCGAACACGCCAAAAGCGGCATAAGTGGCATTTACTTGTTCGCAAGCCAATTGGGTAATTTTTTCAAACAAGGAATCGATCGAGACGTCCTCAATAAGGTTGATGCTGGCGCTAAAGAGGGCGATCAATTTTTGGTTCAGGGAATTGGTGGAAGGATTCATGTCAGTTCAATAAAATTATTCTACCGTACAGAGTTCGGATGTCAAGTTGATAGCTTATGACAGCGTCAGATCATACAATTAACCATCATGAAGAAAACTTCTCAAATTTCCGGTTTTTACAAATTACCTGAGCCTGAAAGACTAAAATTGCTTGCCCAAACATCAGGGCTCGATGAAACTGAGCTCTCCGCCTGGTTGGACGGCGGATTAAATCACGAGCGCGCGGATCAGATGATCGAGAATGTGGTTGGTTTGCATAGTCTGCCGGTGGGCATTGGTTTGAATTTCCTGATCAACGGGAAGGACATTCTCATTCCCATGGTTGTGGAAGAACCAAGCATTGTCGCCGGCGCGTCTTTTATGGCAAAACTCATCCGCCAAGGCGGCGGGTTTTCATCCGAAAGCACCCCGCCTGAAATGATTGGGCAGATTCAAGTTTCCGGACTAAAGGATTTGGAAACCGCCAAAAAGGCAATCCTGGAAAAACAGAATTACCTCCTCGAAATCGCTGACCAGGCAGACCCGGTTTTGAAAAAGTTCGGTGGCGGCGCCCGAGGATTGGAAGTACGTTTCTTTAGCGATTCACCGATCGGTGATTTTCTGGTGGTTCATCTGATCTATGACGTTCGTGACGCGATGGGCGCCAATGCCATCAATACCGCTTGCGAAAAACTCGCCCCTCACATTGAGCAAATTACTGGCGGCATAGTCCGGCTTAAGATTCTTACCAATTTAGCCGATCGGAGAATTACCAAAGCCAATTGTCGAATTCGGCTTGATGACCTTGCCTTTGATGAATTCAGCGGGACTCAGGTGAGGGATGGCATTATCGCCGCCTACACTTTTGCCGCGGTAGATCCATATCGGGCCTCGACTCACAATAAAGGCATCATGAATGGAATTGATGCTGTCGTTTTAGCCACAGGAAATGATTGGCGCGCGATTGAAGCGGGAGCCCATGCTTACGCCGTTAAAGATGGCAGATATACCAGCTTGTCGCGCTGGTCGGTAGCCGAAAATGGGGATCTGCTCGGTGAACTTGAAATGCCCATGGCTGTCGGCATCGTTGGGGGAGCAACCAAGGTTCATCCTTCCGCCAGAGCGGCTTTAAAACTGATGGGGGTTGGTACCGCCCAGGAACTTGCCCAGGCGATCGTTTGTGTTGGTTTAGCCCAGAATCTGGCAGCCATCCGCGCCCTGGCTACGGAAGGAATTCAAAAAGGCCACATGGGCTTGCATGCCCGCCAGGTGGCTATCGCGGCTGGCGCGTCCGGCGAATTAGTGGAGCTTGTAGCCGCCAGAATGGTAGCGGACAAAGTCATACGCATCGACCGCGCCGAGGAAATTCTGCGCTCACTTGAGTAAAACAAAGGAAAGATCCATGGATAGACCAAAATCAAATTTATTGCTCATCCCCGAACGTCCGGTAGGTATTATCGGTTATGGGGCTTATGTTCCGCGCTACCGCCTGCCCGCCAAAGAAGTTGCCCGGGTATGGACCGGTAAGGATAGCGGTTTCCCGATCAAGGAAAAAGCTGTCGCCGGTTTGGATGAAGACACCGCCACGATGTCCATCGAAGCCGCCCGCAACGCGTTAGCCAGAGCGCAGATCAGCCCTGAACAATTGCGCGCGATTTGGGTTGGTTCAGAAAGTCACCCTTACGCCGTCAAACCAACCTCAACCATTGTGGCAGAGACTCTGGGCGCGGTACCACATACCCAGGCCGCCGATTGGGAATTTGCCTGCAAAGCCGGAACTGAGGCGTTTGTCGCAGCTACCGGAATGGTTGGTTCCCGAATGATGGACTACGCCATGGCGATTGGCATGGATACTGCCCAGGGAAAACCCGGAGACGCGTTGGAATACACCGCCGGAGCGGGTGGAGCGGCATTCATTCTCGGTCCAGCCGAGGAAAGTCTCGCTCTCATCAACGCCAGCTACTCCTATGTAACCGATACGCCTGATTTCTGGCGGCGCGAATACCAGAAATATCCGGAACATGGAATGCGGTTTACTGGAGAACCGGCATATTTTAAACACATTTTCGAGGCTGGCTCCACCCTCATGCGCGAAATTGGCTCCACCGCCGCGGATTACCAATACGCGGTCTTCCACCAACCCAATACCAAATTCCCTCAACGGGTCGCCGGCATGCTCGGATTTAACAAAGAACAGATCGCCGCGGGACTTTTGGTTCCGACCATTGGTAACACTTATTCTGGCGCGGCGATGATCGGTCTTACCGCTGTTCTCGACATTGCCAAGCCTGGCGATCGCGTTCTGGTTGTTTCCTTTGGCTCTGGCGCCGGTTCGGATGCTTTCGATTTCAGCCTTACTGACAAACTATTGGAGCGGCGTAAATTCGCCCTTTCAACCCAGGATTACATCAACCGCCGCACCGAGATCGATTACGCGACCTATGTACGTTACCGCGGAAAACTGGCGATGAAATGATGAAGGATGAAATTTATATCGCCGCTGTCGGGCAGATCCCGGTTCAGGAGCATTGGAATACTTCCCTGCGAGAATTGGCGGCTCTCGCCATAAGGGCATTAAAACAGGAGTGCCAACTTGGCCACCCTGACAGTCTGTTTTTAGCCAACATGTTTGCCCCAAACCTTTCCAATCAGGCTCATTTGGCCGCGCTGATTGCCGAGTATTTGGGATGGAGTGGCATTGAGGCGGTTACGGTTGAGGCTGGCGGCGCCTCTGGTGGCGCGGCTCTCCGCCAGGCAGTTTTGGCTTTGCGCAGCGGGATGGTCGATTCAGCCGTGGTGCTCGGCGTGGAAAAATTTTCGGATAAGATCGGCGCGGATATCGACGTCGCCTTGGCTACCACCCTGGACGCCGATTTTGAAAGTATGCACGGGCTCACCCCCTCCGCTCAGGCAGCCCTCATCGCCAGGTTGTATTTTCATAAATATAGCATCCCGTCCAATGCCTTGGCCGGGTTCGCGATCAACGCCCACAAAAATGGGGCTGGCAATCCGTTTGCCATGTATCAAAAAGCCATCTCCGAAGATACCTACCTTAAAGCGGAGATGATCAATCCCCCGCTTAACCTCTTTGATATCGCCCCCAATGCCGATGGAGCCGCCGCTTTGTTCCTCGTTCGCGGTGATCATCCCGCCATGCGTCAAATTGATCAAAAAATCAAGGTCAGCGCCAGTACGCTCTCAACGGATACACTTGCCCTGCATGACCGGCGTGACCCGTTGGATTGGCGTACGGTCCGATGGTCAATTCAAAAAGCGCTCGAACAGGCGAATCTTTCCCTGGCAGAAATTGACCTTTTCGAATTGCATGACCAGTTCAGCATTTACCTGCCAATCATTTTGGAGAGCGCGGGAATTGTTACCCCGGGGGAAGGATGGAAACTCGGAGCGGATCAATGGACCGGTTTGTCCGGCAGAATTCCGTTAAACAGCATGGGCGGGTTAAAAGCCCGCGGTTTTCCCGGGGGAGCGAGCGGGGTTTATCAGGCAGTTGAGGCTGTCAACCAACTTTTGGGAAGAGCTGGCAAAAACCAGCTCGCTCATCCTCACCACACCCTCATCCAGTCCCTTGGCGGGCCTGGGGCTACCGCCGCTACCCACATTCTCAGTTGTGAATAATAAAACCTGATAGTTCCTGATAGGGTCAGTCTGTACAATTAGGTTATTGCACCACAAGAGGAGTAAAAAAAATGGAAATCGCGCGACATTGGCGTTTGAAGAAACAACGATACGGTCTGGTTGGAGAAGTTTGCCCGCATTGTAATTTCAAGATTTTCCCACCCCGCGACGTCTGCCCGAATTGTGATGGCGAAGCCAAAGAGCCTTACACCTTCAGCGGCAAGGGAGAGGTTTTTTCCTATACCACCGTTTACGAAGCCCCAACCGGGTTCGAGGCAATGGCGCCCTATACCGTGGCGCTGATCAAACTGGATGAAGGACCGACCATTACCGCTCAACTGACTGACTTCGGCGAAACACCGGTGAGCATTGGCATGCCCGTGGAAATGGTCACCCGCAAGATGAAAGACGACGGCGACGAGCGCGGCGTAATTCTGTACGGGTACAAGTTCCGACCGGTGATGAGAGCAGCGTAGTTAACAACAACCCTCGCAAGAATAGCGCCCTGCCAAAAGGTAGGGCGTTTTACTTTTCAACCGCCTGCCAGTTTGATGTAAGGTTCACGAAATAGAAAGAGTACGGTCAAATCTCGCTGCCGTTCCCTCAATAGATCGGCTGGGCTCTGTTGAGCGGTTCCCGTTGCGCACTTCACTTTGGGAAGGTGATGGGTGCAAGGTCAATTATTGGGGATTCACACTCGAACAGCAACATATGCCGGCGATCCATTCCCCCTGGTTGTGCCGGTTCGGTTCTTGCGTATTAAAACAAAAATACCGAACATTGCACCCGGGCGGAAATAAACAGGCCAACGTTCAGTATCACGGTGTAAAAAACAAGCTATCGTTAACTTTTTTGGACGCCTTTGTGTCTCATTCAATTGTAAATTGATTATAGCACGCGTTTTCTGTCTTGCCAAATCGCGACAATGACAATTTTAAATTTTTCAAGGTTGAAAAGTGTTTGTAAGGTGGATCGAGATCGATATTAAAGCCCACAAATTTGTTTACGGTTAATTCGTATTTTGAGTTCCTTCTAATAAATCTCACAGTGCGTTAATATGATACTTACATGTCAAATGAGTCATCTCTTAAATTTAAATTTGGACGCCGATTAAGATCATATCGCAGATTGCGAGATTTAACTCAAGATCAATTCGCAGAAAAAATTGGCTGTTCTACTGAATATATTAGCCGTATCGAGCGTGGACTTGTATCTCCTTCATTTGACCTAATTGAAAAGATGTGTTGTGCTTTGAATATTGAGCCTAAAGCACTGTTTGATTTCAATGAGGGTCAACTTAAGGAGTGATTTTGAATTTCCTCGTCCTTTCCCATATAAATTATTTGGTCCGAATATCAAAAGGGGGTTCCAAAGGCGTTTTTCGCCAAAAAAACTTTTTCTGCGAACAATTACTATCTTCAAACAATACAAATTTAGGTTATTTAAATATCACAGGAGCGAACAATGGCATATGTGACTAGAAAACCATTAAGCCTACGAATTTATGGCGACAATATAATTGAGTGCGAACGGGCTGTTCGCTTGATTAGCGAAGCCTTCAATGGGACATATAGTTATGTGGATAGCCCATTATTCGTGCCCATTTTCAGAATTAGTAACGATGACATTTGCATTGATGTAGAGCTTTTCCCGGGGTACGGGCGGTGGAGCGTTAATATTCAAGAACTCCTTATTAAAAATGGAAGCCCATTACGTGAGGCAACCGATGTTCTGGTTACTCGTATTGAAAATCAGACTGAAGAGCTACTTTTTGCTGTAGAGTACTGTAGTGCACTCCCAGCAGGAAACCAGGCTTGGCAACGTAGTGGGCGTGCTTTAGCTTGTGTTACTGCCGGGGTACCTTACTTATATATTACTGAAATTGGTGGGGTTGAATTAGATAAGAGCAGAGAGGTTAAAGCATCGCGGTTTCCTAATCCAATCGTACCGTTTTCTTATCTAACTGCAACAAAACTTTATTCGGTATTGTGTCTTCCAGTTTTTCTTTCTAGCCCTTCATGTTCACAGCAAATGAAAGCGGATTTTTCCGAGGTCTTTGGCGAAAAGGAGGGTCATAACTTAATCAGAGCACTTATTGAAAAAATTCCTACTGATACTTTTGTTGAGATACTTGTCAAGAAAGTATTACGAATGACTGAGCTTCTAGCTAATAATCGTAAACGCAATGATACATTAAAAGCCCAGGAATGGGCTACAGTTTTATCACTAAATAATTCCGCGAGAATTAACTGGTTGATAAAAAAAAGTGCCAAATGGGGAAAGAAAAGATCAGCAAAAGTACAAAGTACGGCAACTTTTTTGAAATTCACCTCGTTGTTTTCAGAATCCAATCGCGGCAATTTTCTTTCACCGGTTTCTATTGGCGCTGATGACATACCGATTTGTTTATTAGCGCCTGACTCAAAAGTTCAATTATCATCCATGCTAAATAATCTTTACGGAGATTTACTACCAGATGATTTCTATCAATGGGTGAATAAAAAACAGCCATTAATAATTGTGTGGGTTACTGGATTTAAACCTGAAGGAGATGATTCGCGTCCCGATCGTGGGCTTGCTCCATTAACAAGGATGTTGTTTGGCGAAGAAGTAGATGTCTTAACCATTATCAATGGTCCTGCAAAACCATCAACTTGGAGCGTCGTGAAGAATTCGCTAGATTTAGCGATAAAGCAAAATGGCCTACTCGAATCAGTAATTAATTTAAGTGATGGAATTCTAGTAGATAGTACGACCACGGAGTCACCATTTGGTTTTCTGACGAATCGCCCACATCGTCACCCAACAAACCCAATAACTTTTACAGCAACAAAACCAGTCCCTCTTACATTCACCGAACAAGATGTGGATTGTATTACCCATATGTTGTTCAACCAAAATGACGGTGAATCTTTTTTTGAGGCATTGTGTAATCCACCTGGAGGTGATTGGAGTGGAATTTCAATTTATGACTTTGAAAATAAACTTGAGAATAGGTGGACATCTCTACCTAGAGTTTCAGAAGAAGGTGGAAAACGTCCTGATCACGTTATTCAATTAAACGAAACCCCGATGATTCTATTTTCAATCGAATCAAAAGATCGAGGACAAAAGCTAAGTCATAATATTGGCGAAAGATTGATCTACTATGTTGAACAACTAACTACCACTCCTCCCAATACCATCAGAGAAAAAGGTGGTGAATGGATCGCATCTACTGGTGAAAACAGAGTAACCCTTGGAAATCACAAGGTGTTGTCAGGAGGAGCATTTTGTTGGATAAACAGCAAAGACTTGATTAGAGCTATGGATGAGAGCGATCTGGATTTTGTGTTTGGTTTTGAATTCAATCCAGATACAGGAACTACAACATTACATGCGAAGATTGGTGAAAATGCTGCTGTCTTGCCGGGTATTCTCCGCAAATTTTCGGATAGATTCAGGTACAGGTTGGAAATTCAAATACACTGATTCAACCACGGCATCTATACCTGCGTTCATTAGTTTCGTAAATGGCGAATTTCCAGTCGGAAGAGGTAAAAATGTTTGATATAGATCCCTTGGGACTTGAGTGTTATATTCTCTAGATCCTGCTATTCCATCAAAAGTTAATATCCATTTTGCGCCTATGGAATTCAAACGATCCAACTCATTAAAGAATGCTGATAAGTCAAAGTTTGTGGGTTGATAACGTCCTTTAGTGCCTCCATAAGGAGGATCAAGAAAAACTACATCTCCATTCATAGTTGAATGAAGAGTATTTCTATAGTCGTCAACAACAAATTCAACTTTCTGGATGTATGTACTCCATTGGTAACAAATCTTACGAAATTCACTTGGATTAATTCCAGGTCTTGTATGGTGTAGTGAGTTATTAAAATCCCCCTTTTTATTAAATCTTACTAGGCCATTAACACATGTACGTGTTAAAAACAATAGATCTAGGGGATCTCGGTTATTGTTAAAAGAATCGCGTATCTTGTAATACTCTAGATAACCATTTTCCTGAAGCGAACTCCAACGAACCTCATATTCTGAAGCTACGACACCCGGAGATGATTTAATATAATTCCAAATTCCAATCAATTCAGGGATAATATCTCCAGCGAGACCTATTGTTGCAAGTCCTTTATATGGCAACAGAGCACCACCTCCAACAAAAGGTTCGAAATATCTTCCGGAAATTTTTTGGGGGAAAAGCGTCGCAATAGAACTAGCAACTTTTCCTTTGCTTCCAGACCATTTTATTACGGGTTCTATCTTTGTCGACATTATCGCGCCTTCAAAATAATGATGATTCTTTCTTCAAGATTTCTTCTTTTATTCGCATGAGTGATAGATCAAAATACTCTTTCTCAATTTCGAATCCAACGCAATTCATGCCATATCTAAAACCTGCAACTATATCGGTCCCTGACCCCATAAATGGTGACAGTAATCTTCCACCCGGTTTTGCTGAAATCATTAACATCCTATCTATTAATCTGACTGGTTTTTGTGTTGGATGGGTGCCAAATTGTATTTCATCCTTCTTCTTATTATTCGGAATATCCCACACAGTACGAAGTTGCTTGCCTGCTTCCTTAAGCTGATCCTCAGAGAAAGAAGCTGCCTTTACTTCATTATAGTTAAACAAATATTCCCGTTTCGTCCCAGTATGAACCCATAAAATGGTTTCATGGCTCGCTGTAAGCCTACGGCCTGATAGATTGGGAAATGAATTTCTTTTATACCAAACCACCTCGTTTATTATTTCTATTCCAAGAGCCTGACAAGCAACATTTACATATCCCGAATTATGGTATGTGGAATGAATCCAAATTGACCCTGATGGTTTTACTATACGCTTCAATTCATTCAACCAAGCAAATGTAAATTTAAAACCTTCGACACCACATAACATATCCCAGTCATGGGAAGCTAGTTTCCATGCACCACCCATCCCAGGTAAATCATGATTGCCTTGTAAATTCCAATTTGCTTTTGTTGATGCCCCGTATGGTGGATCTGCGATAGCTAAATCAATAGAATTGTCTTGTAAAGATTTCATCCCTTCAAGAGTATCTTGGCAACTTATAAAAATCCTTTCTTTGTATTCAAATGAATTTGTCATCATTCTCACTTTAAGTCAAATTTATCATGATTTATAATTCCGAACTTTCTACTTACCCATTATGATAATAATAGGACGTTTTCTTTTTAGCAACAGGTGATCTGGGTTGTGAAAAACAAAATCTAATTCTATCATAGGCAACCTCACTTCCCCTAAAAATGAAATCCAAGAGATATGTAGTATCGAAAAAACTGTGTGATCATGCCAACGGTCAATTATTAATCACCATGGATCGTAACTGGCACCCATATGGATGAGGCTTTCCCAACATTGTCCACGATAGCCGCACTACCACATCCCACCAGATACCAGGGACTTCATACCACTTTGCTTCAGCTACCCCAGAGGGAATATCGGGGTCAGGTGCAGTTACTTTATCAAGGAATCCTCTCGGATGAATTGCTACATCGGTATACAACACACAATAAATCGGTCCAAGTGCAGCACGAGAAAGCATCATTCCCCAACCACATCGTGAAGGTTTCACCGTTTGTGCCGCATAAAACCGGTACTGGATGAACTCAACATAATTCATACCTGTCGGTGAACCGGCTACCCTCATACGTTGATTGGCTTTGTAACCAATAAAAATTAAACCGGAACATACCAGAACCACAACCACATTCCAAATGACCTTCCAAACCAGGTGAATAAACCCTGTAATCAGGTCTATTCCTCCGCCTTTCCTACCTTATAGTTATCTTCAGGCTTTTGACCTTCACCGATCATCAAATTTCCAAATCTAAGCTCTTCCCGATACATCCAATCAATAGAAACCTCTACGACATCAACTTCACTGCGCCATATTGCCGGCTAAATCTTTCAATTGGCGAACACACTCATAACTTAGTCGAAAAGAACGTACTGGTTTGGTGGGTGAGTTTTTTCTGGGCATTTTGTCTCCTTAATGAAGTTTGAATATAAGGATAACCCGGTTGATATCCATCTCGGAGCGGCGGATTTGTTATTTGTAGAATTGAGAATATTTGATTAATATTCCCCAATTGGACAAGGATAATGTGACTATGGACACAAAATCATACAATCGGCTGTTTGGAATGACGTTCGCGAGCATTTATCATCTCTATATTCAAAAAGCGGAACGAAAAAATCGAACAAAGGGTGAAGTTGATCAAATTATTCTCTGGTTTAGCGGATACAGCCAGGTGGAGTTGCAAACCCGGATCGATGAAGCGATTACCGTAAAGGATTTCTTTGAGCAAATGCCGGCAATCAATCCAAACGCCTCCTTGATTACCGGCCTGGTTTGCGGCATCCGGGTCGAGGAAATAGAAGATCCACTGATTCAGAAAATTCGTTACCTCGACAAATTGATTGACGAGCTCGCCAAGGGCAAGGCTATGGCGAAGATCCTAAGACAATAACATCAAAATCCGTTCTTTATAACGCTAATCCGCGCCTGAGGTCTATCCCGGTTTCCAGCATTTTAAATTTTGAGATTGGTTCCCTCCGCATGGATTAATGCTATTATATTGAAAATTGAATTACACGCGTGCCTCAATGTTCTCTGCGTGTAATCCAAGATCGATATTAAGCAGATATTAGCTTCAAGTTTTCGCAGCAACAACCCAGTTTAATTACCCCCCTCACTGACCTCAAACCAAGCTTACGGCTGCTTTTCACTTACCTGGATGAATGGAGCCAAAATGAGCGGATTAATTTCTAAGCGCTGCTTGCCCAAATTGTTGGTATTTTTCATTATTTTCTTAAGTGCGTGTTCCAGTAACATTCAAAAGTCTCCGGCATTAATACCTGCCCCCGAGGCGGCAATACCAACACTTGCTGACTTGACACTCACCCTTGAAAACACGACTTCACCTGCCCCTGCCGAACCCGTTAAATCTCAATTAGGGCCATGTGAAGGTAATGGGGAGGATAAACAGCCTGATTTTGTGATTGTTGAAGCGGGCACAAAGGCTGAGCTCGTTTGGAAATCTCAATTTGTACCCTGGTGGGTTCGGTCATCTATCGATGGCAGGGTTTTAGCTGTTACCAATGGCGGCGATTCCATTTATGAATTAAAACCGGATGGAACCCTGGATATTGCCTTTCGATGTCCTGGGGTGGTGATCGAAACTTTTGCGGCAGCGAGTGATGGAGCTTTATGGTTTGCCACCCGGGATGGCGGGCGGCTTTACAGGGTGGATAAGGAAGGAAATGTAAAAATCCTTGCTCAGCATGGAAACCGAAATCTCGAAGCCGGTCAGGATGGATCAGTGTTTGCCATGGAAAATGGTTTAGTGCAGATTTTTCCAGATGGTACAACCAGGTTAATCTCTGAAGAATTTGGAGGTAGGAAGTTTGCTATTGGTCCGCTGGGGGAGATAGTCGCGCTTGCAGACGGAAAAATTGTGCAAGTTATGCAAGACGGCATTATTTAAACCATTGCTTCAGGGTACGGGCCTGAACCATGGCTAACCTTTGACCGAGATGGTTTTTTATATGTCACTCATTGGACCGGGGTGGATAAGATAGATTTAACGAGTGGGGCAATCAGCACAATACCCTGGTTACAGGGAAGCAACATTGCTGAATCTGGCACTTTTGCGCCAGATGGCCGTCTGTTAATGTATCACCCAAATACCAATGTTTACGCCATCGATTTTGAATTGCAAACTTGGAATACGTATTACCAGGTCACCAGTAACAGTTGGGCGATGGCGTCAAACTCGGGGGATGGTGTTTACATCGCCTTTGGTAACAATGTATCTGAAGGTGAAACAACTATTTTCAAGATTATTGATCAGAACACATTGGAGATGGTCACCAAAGTTTCCTATGGGATCGAAAGATCCATGGCTTTTGATTCTCATGGAATAGGTTATCTCGCGGTGGGGGACAAATCCAGAGGAGGGGCTATTTACCAATTCAATCCGTCCAGCGGTGAGATTGAGCTTTACCACCAACCAAAATGCTTCCCAAGTTCTCTCATCGTTCACCCGCAAACTGACCGATTATGGTGGAGCGATTGTAATAGCACGTTTGAATCGCTGGATGAAAATGGGATTCTTCAAGGTATCAATGGTATCCCTGAAGGTGAAGGTTATTCCCTCGCAATCACACCTGAGGGCGAGTTTTATAGCATAACATTTTTTCACCGGGATGATCCGAATACACCCTCCAAACATGGTCTCTATCACTTTGATCCGAATGCCTCTACATGGGAGGAGGTTGCAGATTTAACTCAGATGGATAGTGGGATCACACTTTCAACCCTTGTAGCCTGTCCGGATGGATTTATCTACACGATTGAAAGTCTGGATTCGACCAACTTGCCTGTGAATCGTTCCAGCTACAACGCGGTTCGACGACTCGAATCGGATGGTTCTTTAACCCTGCTCGGATTTGACTTTGGTTTTGATGGTTTAGCGGCAGGTTGTGATAGAACGACCGGACAAATCCTGTTTACCAGCGGCGAAGGTATTTTTGCCGTAACACCACCATAAACAAACCCTTCTCGGTTGAATTATTTGATTAAAATTTTCCAATTGAACAGAACCAATTGACAGGATAATTTCAAGTTGTTATTCCGTTCACATTCTTAAAATTGTCGGTTATTTAAACTCAGTGGGCTTATCGGCGATTATAGAATACAATCTTGTTAAAGACTGTAATTTAGGTCGTTGTTTGATTGGCATTAACCATTAATTAACCAGTCACCTAAGTTTGCATCTCATTTTCGGCTTAATTTTTTCATTCATCCAGGAAAACATCAATTAAACAACCTCATTTTTCCGAATGACTTCCGCATACCACTCCCCTGAATCTTTGATAACCCTTCTTTGAGTGGCATAGTCGGTATAGATCAATCCAAAGCGTTTGGAAAAACCGTGCCCCCACTCAAAGTTGTCCACCAATGACCAGACCATGTAGCCGCGCACATCCACGCCGTCGAGCATGGCAAGGCGGGTTTGGATGAAGTGGTTTTTGAGATATTCAATACGGCGCGGGTCGTGAACCTTGCCGTCGGCGCTGATTTCATCTTTGAATGCCACGCCGTTCTCGGTGATGAAGATGGGCGGCAAGTCGTACTCGCGGTTGATCTTGACCAACATGCGCCTCATTGCCGGGGCGCAGACTTCCCAGCCCATTTCGGTATATTCCGAACCTGCGATCTCTTTCAATTCCCCTTTTGCACTTACTACATGGCGTGAGTAGAAGTTGATACCGACGTAATCCAGTTTTTGGGCGATCACTGCCATATCGCCGTCATGGATTTTAGGCATGTTCTTACCGACCATATCGTACACGGCGGGAGGATAGTGCCCCTTGAAGAGCGGATCGATGAACAAGGTTTCCCGTTCATTCCAAGATTTATTAGCGGCAGCCTCATCTTCAATGGAGTCAGAGGCGGGCTCGGCGGGCCATAGGTTGAGAACGATGCCCGCATTCACATCCGGTTTGGCAGCCCGGATGGTTCGAACACCCAAACCATGCGCCAGCAGGAGATGATGTGCCACTTGATATGCCATACGCTGATCCTTTACACCGGGCGCATGTTCACCAGTGAGAAAGCCAATGTAGGTGATAACACTCGGCTCGTTGAAGGTCGTCCAATATTTGACCCGGTCGCCAAGGTGCTTGACCATCAGCGTAGCATAATCCGCGAAGGCATGGGCGGTATTTCGATTGTCCCAGCCGCCTTCATCCTGCAAAGCTTGCGGCAAGTCCCAGTGATAGAGCGTAAGCAACGGCTCAATATTCGCGGCACATAGACGATCCACGAGGCGGTCGTAGAAATCCAATCCTTTGGGGTTAATGCGTCCACGCCCATTCGGGAGAACACGCGACCATGCAGTGGAGAAGCGATAGGCTTTGAGTCCCAGCCTGCGCATGAGAGAAATATCTTCCTCCCAGCGGTGATAGTGATCACAGGCAATGTCGCCTGTATCGCCATTGGAAACATTGCCAGGTGTGTGACTAAAACGATCCCAGATCGATTCGCCCCTGCCGTCTTCGTTCCATGCGCCTTCCACTTGATAGGCAGCGCTCGCCGCTCCCCAAATAAAGTTGTGTGGAAATTTATAGGTTTTCATGTTGTTTCTCCTTTATTTGATTCGTTTGAAGATCGGAAGGGTATCGAGCGGGGTTGGAAAATTTTCGATCAAGGCATTTCCCAAGATGATCTCGCCTGTCCGTTGATTTTGCCACTTCCCTTTTGGAAGGTAAATATCGCGCATCGTTGTTCGCGGTGTAACCACAGGCGCGACGAGAAATTCATCTCCCAATAAAAATTCATCGTCGCATTGCTGCGCACTTTCATCAGATGGATCAAGCCAGAAGATGGGACGAATGATGGGCAGACCTTTCGTGATCGAATCTCGTGCGATCTCCAATATTTTTGGCGCAAAATCCACGTGCAGGTTCGCAAAGCGGCGGCAAAGCTCCGTCGAGTCCACGCCGTAATCCCATGGCGCCAGACTGAATTGCATTGAAGGCAGCAGGGCGTTCAACTGCGTCCAGCGGATCATTATATCCGCGTTCGCTTTTTCGTCATACTCATTGCCGCCCACCATATCGGGCAAAATGAACGGATAGCCTGCCAAACTCATTGCAAGCGCACCCGTCAACACAGAATGTAAGCCGTTATCCAAACCCCACGAGGTGGACTTATCCCATTGGCGGAAAAAGATCGGCGCGGCTTGATTTCGCCAACCTGAGCGGACCTCGGTTAAACGATGATGTTTTGCGACCGCATCCACATAAATTTTGGTGTATTCATTTGGATGAATTTTTTGATATGTGACCGCATCATCGGGGAGGAAGCAAGCCTCACCCGCATCGAACTTGAATCCATCGACTCCGGTCTGAGCCTGTAACTGATTCAGCCGCCCGAAGAACCATTCCAACGCAGATGGGTGAGTGATGTCGAGCAAGCCGCCGCGTCCTTGCCACCAAGGCACAAAATAGGGAGAACTATCCAAGCGGCGGACGAGCCAACCATTCTTCGCTCCATCGCTGAAGGCTTTCGAGCGTTCATCCAAAAATGGGATGACCCAAGTGGTGACTTTAAAACCTTTGGCGTGCAGTTCATCAATCATCGCTTTTGGGCTGGGAAATCTGTGCGGGTCAAATTCCAAGTCGCCGTAATAGACTTGCCAGCGGTCATCGATCTCCATTACGTGATAAGGGTAATCATTGGCAATGATCTCATCCGCGAACTTCAGCACGACCTCCTGATTGATGGTGGTTTTATAGCGTGCCCAAGTTGTCCATTTGGGCTTGGTGAACAAGCCTTCGGGCGGCAATTCAGTTGGAAACCCAAAATGTTTGACTTGGTTTACATAAGCAGTAATGGCATTCTCTGAGAAATAGAACTTGAGGTCGAGCGTATTCCCTCTGAATGTAAAGACTCCGTCTCCCATCCCACCTTTATCAAGGAAGGGACGGTCGAAGAATGCGCCGCGCTCATCTGTGCCAAAGCTCCACTTGAAGCGTGGATAGTCCGCGGGCGGTTGGTTCATGCCAAGTTCAAAGGGCGAGTCCGCGATGAAGAGCGTGCCATTGGAAGAGAACCAAGCGGGGTTCATCACACCACTTAAGCCGGTGGGACCGTTATCGAAGGTGTAGAAGGGTGTACTGTGCAGCATCAACTTGTTAAGTGGATGATGTTGGTTGATGAGTTCGCCGCCTCCGTACCAATAGCCGGGGAGTTGGACTTTGATCTCGACAGGGAAATCGGTTTGGGATGTAGATAAATGCCAATGCTCAGCGACCAATTTCAAGTCAAGGGTGAAGCGTGAGAATTTTGCGGTGACGGATAAACCGTCAACGCGAAGATTCGGTTGGGAATCAGAATTCAGCCGGATGGTCACCATCACCTGGTTATTTTTTTTGAAGGAGATGGAGAAAGGGAATGGGGTGGTTTCAAGTTGAATCATTTGACGATGGACGATAAACGATAGATGATAGCCGATGGACGAAGGACGACATGGCCTATCGTCCATCGTCTGGGGTCTGATTTACCGCTTGAATTTCTTGCCGGTGGCAAGTTCGACGCTCTTGTACGCGCCATCGTAGATGCCAATACTTTTGTTCTTGACGATGCAATCGCAGAACATGGTAAGCAGGTCGTTGTAATTGGTGAGCATGTCGATGGCTTGCAGGGTCTGCGGAATGGTACGGACTTCGACCGTGCTGTCACCGATCTCTGCACCGCGGATGGCAGCCCACATTTCATGCCCGCCGACACGGGCGTTGAAAATTTTGGGAACCGGATAGAAGGCAAGTTCGCTGGGCTTGGTGATCATCACGTCCACAACGCGCATGAGGTAGTTGGTGGCGTAGACGGCGTGGAAGGTATTATCGTGCAGGAAGACGTGCAAGCCATGCGCGGGTTTCTTGCGGATGCTGTCGGTGAATTCTCGGGTATCTTCCCAGGTGAAGTGGGTTTGAATGAGGTCTTTGTAATCGGTGAGTTCGCCTTGCAGCCATTCCCAATTATTCTTGTGGTCGCCAAGGTTGACGAAGAGGGCGATCTTGTCTTGCTTGACAAGCGGGATGACATGCTCGATGATGGCTTTGAAAAGTTCGCGCTGCGCGCCTGCGCCGCCCATGGTGAGCAGGAAACGGCGGGCTTCTTTGGCTTTCATGCGGCGCATACGATCGTCACAATCGGCTTCGATATTTTCGACTAGTTCATGGTCCACGTGGTGACCGGTGAAGAAAAGCGCATCAGCTGGAGTGGGCTTTAGCACCTTGCCCTTGTCGTCGAAGCCGCGCATGACGCGGAAGCCGTAATATGCCGACGGAGATTGAACCGCGTGTTTCGCGCCCTCGGTGAGTTGAAAAGCCATGGGCCAGTTATCGAACACCATATCCACAACGTTGGTCATGCCGCCTGCAACCGCGCCCATGCAGTTCCACATGTGCGAGGTGAGGATGGGCATATCGGAAGGCAGCGCGCCATAGAGATTGTTGAAGAGTTCGCTCATCTTGAAGTCTTTGACTTCGGTTTTGAGAAAACGCCAGGGCCAGGTGCTGGTCATGTAATTTAAGAGGGAATCCAGCCCAGGGAGGTTTGGTTCTCCCGTAGTGAGCGATTCCCAGATGTATTTGTCGAACCACGGATAACGCTGCGAGACGCGCGAGTATTTGCTGTAGTTGGTGTTGCACCAGTTGATCACGTCCGTGCTGATGCCGGGGATGCCGAGCAGGTCAAGCCAATACGGAGTAAGTCCCATCGCTTTCGCAGCAGAGACACCCGCCATCGCGATGCGGTAGTGACCGAATCCCATGCGGATGGTGCTGACGATCACACCATTCTTTTTGTCCACAGGCTGTCCGCTTCCATCACGGACAATGTTCTTAAGCCCGAAAATTTTCGAGCCGTAAGGGTGGTCTTCAACGGTGAGATTATATTTTTCGTTCGGGTCATACTTGAATTTCTTTGCCAGCATATCCTTCCATGCATCGGCAGCGTGTGTCTGTCTTTCTGTGATGGGGTTACCGTATACTTCGTAGCGGCCATTCTTCTTTTGCAGCATGACGCCTTCTCCTAAATTAGGTTTATTTACAGGTATTTTTTGAAACCATCAGCCGATTAGGCTGGCGGTCCTATTTTTTGAATTAGCCTTTGACCCCGCTGCCTGTCACACTCTCCACAAAGAAACGCTGACCCAGAATGAAAACGATCAATGGTGGGACGATGGCGATCGCTGCACCCGCGAGGATGAGATTGGGCGTATCGGAGGCACGTCCGCGCAGCACGTTCAGGGCAAGGGTGAGGACGTGGTTCTTCTCATTACCAACATTGATGATGACCAGCGGCCAGATGAACGAGTTCCAGGCGTAGAGAAAGGTAAAGGTCGCTTGAGTGGCAAGAGCTGGGACAGAAGCGGGAATGATGATGTCTTTGAGAATGGCAAAGCGTGAAGCGCCATCCAATAGCGCAGCTTCCTCAATTTCTTTGGGGAAGGTGATGAAGTGCTGGCGCATGAGGAAGGTTCCGTAGGCGGTAAAGATCCACGGGATGATGAGCGAGGCAAGGCGATCCGTCCAGCCAATGAGCACCATGAGTTGATAAAGCGGCACGATCAACATCACAAAGGGAATCATGATAGTGCCGAGATATAAGACAAAAACCGTATCGCGCCCGGGAAATTTGAGACGGGCAAAAGCATAACCGCCAAAAACTGAGGTGACCAATTGACCAAGCACTACCAAAATTGTGACGAGTGCGGTGTTGGTAAGAGCACGCCCAAGATTGTTCAACTCGATGACTTCCTTGTAGTTTTCAGGATGCCAACTGACATTTTCCACGGGTTCGCTTAAGCGCACGTTTTGAAAGACCGGTTCAGACTCAGGATTTTGCGGATCGATGAACTCACCTACTGTGGTCTGCTTGACAAGGATCATCGGGATGACTTGTCCATCCACTTCCACATCAAAGAGCTTGAATTCCTCTCCATTGACTATGATTTTCTGCTGATTCATCACGCCGCCAGTCGGTTTGACTTCGCTCAGGAACCTTTCAACGGTATTGGTCTGGTCATTGGCGGGAGCATAGATTCCGACTTTGATATTGCTTTTGGTAAGAACATATTCTTTGCGCACACCATTCACTTCCACAATATAAAGCGGAAGAGGCTCTTCGTAACCATCTACTTGAATCGTGACCGGGTCACGTGGCAGCATGCGTGGCGGGTAGCGGAAAGTGTCCGCCGGGATTTTAAAGGAGGTCGAAAGCATATATAAGAACGGGAACAACATGATGAGCGCGAAGAACGTCAGCACGAAGTACACGCCGAAATTGCTTAGGAAACGAATGAAGCGATACGATTTCATGTTCAAATTGGTCTCCTCTTAGCTTTCGTAAATGCTGGAGCGGCGCTGGTGCTGGAATTGGATAAGCGTTAGACCAAAGATGACAATAAAAAGCACCCACGCAATGGCAGAGGCATATCCCTGTTGGAAGTTTTGAAAGCCAGAGCGATACAAATATAAAACCAGGGTGATGGTCGAGTTGTTTGGTCCCTCTGGCGGGTTCATTAGGATGAAGACTTGTTCAAAGACCTGCATGGCTTGAATGGTGGTAGTCGACACAACATAGAAGGTTGTTGGAGCAAGCATGGGCAGGGTGATGCCCCAAAACTTATCCCAGGCTCCAGCGCCATCTACAGTAGCGGCTTCGTATAACTCGCCGGGGATGTTCTGCAAGCCAGCGAGGAAGAGGACAGTGTTGAAGCCCATCGTCTGCCAGGCAGCGATAATAATAATGGAGAAGAGGGCTGTTTTTTCATCAGACACCCATTGGATCTTCGGATCTATAACGGCGACATTGAACAGGTTATTCCAAAACTCGATTCCGAGCGTGATGAAATAGTTGATATACCCAATGGTCGCGTTGTATAACCATTGCCAAACGAGAGAGATACCAACGACTGCCGCGATGCTGGGCACAAAGTACACGGCGCGGAAGAACTTCATGCCAGGCAGTTTACTATTGAGGATGTTCGATAAGATCAAAGCGGGAATCACGCTCAGGGGAACTGCGAACAGCACAAAGGTCAGGGTATTCTGAAGCGCGAGCCAGAAGAATTTATCTTCAGCGGCAAACAAGATTCCCGTATTCCCAAAGGTGAAGCGCCCCACTTCGTCATAGATTTTGATATCAACAACATCGCGGGCGAGCTGATCGGGTGGATCAAGTTTAACAAATTTGATATTGAGAATCTTGGCGTAATTTTCAAAACCAACCAAATTGGGCGGGCGGATGGCGTCCGAATCGGTGAAGGAGAAATAGAATGAGAGTAGCAGCGGACCTGCAAAGAAGATGAGAAAGCCGATCAGGTTGGGCGAAAGAAACATCCAGCCGCTGATAATCTGCTCATGTCCGGTCTTGGTGTTCAAGGCGAGGGATATATTCGTTCTGTTCAACGACCAAAGCGATAGACCGAAGATGAGCACTCCCAGTATAGCGATAAGTCCGGATGGCTGGGCAAGTTTGCCGAGGAAATAAATGAAACCATTGATTGCATCCACCTGCCAGAGAAAGAGGATAAAGCCACCGATCATCACCCAGCGGCTGACAACTTTAAGGCTGCTTTCCGATGAATTCTTCTTACCGGGGAAATATTCCTCAAGCGCGCCGAGGAAATAGCCAAGGATGGTGATGCCCAGGTATGGGAGTCCTTTTCCAAAGGTCTGCCCCAATGCGTCGATACCGATGAAGAACTCACCCACATTCAAGGCAAAAATGAAACAGGCAACAAAGCCAAGATAGTCGAGCACAAGCGATGTCATTCGTCCGACGTGATTACGCTTCGATATTTGTACCGCGCCATATACGCTGAAGCCTGCGGCAGCAACCGCTGTGAATGACAGTACTATCTTCTGCCAGAGCGATGTTTCAGCGGTATTTTTCCACAGCATATACACAGTGCCTGCCGCCAAAAGGGCAAACAGGATGCGCCATATCATGTGGACACGTAATATAAGGTTTGTCTGAGCGTCTACCCGTGATTGAGCCGTCATATTCTCATCTCCGTAAACCCGGACTTCAGAACATCGTACAAAAAATTTCGAAACCGCAAAACCATTTTGAAGCTTGGAGATTCCTTGTGCGGCGAAAAGTGGGGCAGGCAGTGTACTGCCTGCCCCACAAATCATACAGAGGTGACTTACTGATTGAAGGCTTTGTTGGCTTCGTCACAGATCGTGGCGCCGAAATCTTCCACGGTAGTGGAACCGGTCAACACGCCCTGAATAGCCGGTCCAACAACCTTATCAAACTCAGGCCAGGAGCCAGCCCACAACGGACCTTCAGCGGTCGGAGCAGCTTCAGGAGCGATACCGTTCAAGAAAGCCTGATTGTTGGCAGGCGGGGTGAAGGTGAGGAAGGCGTCGAGCGCTTCGGGGCTCACCCGGCTGGGGATGTTGGCACCAAGGGCAGAGATCTTCCCCTGAGTTTCAGCAGTAGTGAGAGCCTGAACGAGAGCCCAAGCTTCTTCAGGATGTTCGGTGTTGGCGTTGATCACATAGGCACCCCAGAACAGCCAGTTACCGGGGGTTCCTTTAGGACCAACAGGCAATTCAACAACGTCCCAGTTAAAGTCCACGGTGCGGATACCTGGAGTAGCCCAGCGACCATTCTGGAACATGGCAATCTTACCAGCCCGGAAACCGGGTTCAGGGTCTTCACCGTAAGGCACGGCAACATCGTAAACTTGATAGAGGGAGCGCTGGAAATCGAGACCAGCGAGGGATTCGGGAGTGTTAAGAGCGCAAGCAGTGCGGTCTTCGTTGAAGAAACCACCGCCAGAAGCATTCAACCAAACACCATAAGGGCCCCACCAAGCAGAAGCGCCATAACCGTAAATATCAGAGCCAAGGGCGCGGGTAGCTTGAGAAACTTCGAGGAAGGATTCCCAATTCCATTCGCCTTTGGCAGCCAATTCGCGAGGATCGGGAGCGCCAGCTTCATTGATCAAATCCATATTCAGGTAAAGCGCAAAGGTGGAAACATCACGAGGAAGTCCCCAGAGAGCGCCAGAGTCAGCACCAGTGGTGCTGGTCTCTGGGTTGAAGGTCAGGTGGTACATTGGACCTGCGTAGAAATCAGTCACAGCGAAACCGCCAGTGTTGGCGGCGAGGTCGGCAGCGTTAAGGATCAAGCCACGAGTAGCAAAGTCCGCCACATCGGTTCCGGGAATCCAGAAGACATCAGGAGCGGTGCCGGCTGCAACTTCAGCGCGGAGTTGATCTTGATAATTCGTACCTTCAGAACCTCCGGGTTCATAGGTTAATGTGATACCATCAAGTTGAGCATCAAGTTCTATACTGATTTTGCTGTAAACGTCAATCTCTTCCTGATTGTCTGGGCGTGTGCGCCAGCGCAAAACAACATCAGCGCTCGATGCTTCGGTGGCGGGAGCTTCAGGTGCTGCTGGGGCTTCCGTCATCGCTGGTACTTTAGTAGCAGGGGCTTCGGTTGCAGCGGGGGTACCACAAGCAGCCAAAACAAAAGAGGCTATTACGATCAACCCCGTAAACTTCACGAGCAAATTCTTTTTCATTTCTTCTTCTCCTTGGAATTAGACGAACAAAGCATCATACGATCAAGTAGGTTTACACTAAAACTATTACAAGGTGGAATCACCTCCTTTAACGGTGGATTGACGTACAACCAAGTGAGCGGGTAATTTAAGGACAGTTTGCTCAATGGTCTTATTTTGAATAATATCGATCAACTTACGGATGGCTTCCTGTCCAATGAGAGGCATATCCTGCCGCATGGTTGTAAGAGGTGGGTCAAAATAAGAAGATAAAGGCATATCGTCCACACCAATGACAGAGAGTTGATCAGGCACTTTCAGGTTCGCATCCCGCGCAGCACGCATCACACCAATTGCCATGCGGTCATTCTGGGCAAAAACCGCCGTCGGCAAATTGCCTTTCTTGACAAAATCTGCCAACGCTTCACTGCCAGAAGTCGCCGACCAATCCCCTTCAAACACCAACGATTGCTCGAACGAAATTCCAGCTTCTTTTAACGCGCGTTGAAAACCTCCCAAACGGTCTTGTGAACAATCTTCTTCCATTGGTCCAGTGACCAGAGCAATGCGCTTGTGACCAAGCGAGATCAAATGCTGAGTGGCTTCGAATGCCACCTTTTCATCATCTAATGAAATTGAACATACATTCTCATCATGCGAACGCGCGCCCACAAAGACAACCGGGAAGTCTTTCGGTATAAACTCATAACGCTCATCCGCATACGGGTTGATCACGATCAAACCATCCACCCGGCGGTGCCCTACCAACTCAACCACCAAGCCCTGAAACGCCTGCGGGTCCGAAGCCGACGACGACAACACAAAATAATTGTTCTTTCGGGCTTCCGCCTCGGAGCCATCCACGATGCTGGCGAAGGTATAGTCTGTAAGGTTGGGGGAAATAATGGCAAGGGTATGAGTCGAACCGCGAGCCATCGAACGCGCAATCGCACTGGGGCGATAACCTAACTTCTCAATAGCAACCTCCACCAGCGCGCGGGTTTCGGGCAAAACACCTTCACTGCCATTTATGACGCGTGAAACGGTCTGGTGAGAAACGCCAGCCTGGCGGGCAACATCACGAATGGTAGGGCGATTAGGGGTCATTTGATATAATGTTACCGGTCATGTGAACGGTAACATTAGTCTACAAAGAAATAATCCATATGTCAAGTAGACAAGCCAAATTGAGGTGTTTTTTGGACAAAATATAGCCTATTCACCCAAAATCGAGGCAATTTCCCCCGCCCCCCAACTGGATTAAGCTCGCCAATCGGTTTTCCTCTGGTTTTTCAAAATCTGATCGCTCTTTTTGCTATTGTTGATCTCGACCAAGGTTGCAGATTTAACTCAGATGGATTTCGGAATTACGCTTTCAACGCTTGTTGCCTGTCCGGATGGATTTATCTACACGATTGAAAGTCTGGATTCGACCAACTTGCCTGTGAATCGTTCCAGCTACAACGCGGTTCGACGACTCGAATCGGATGGTTCTTTAACCCTGCTCGGATTTGACTTTGGTTTTGATGGTTTAGCGGCAGGTTGTGATAGAACGACCGGACAAATCCTGTTTACCAGCGGCGAAGGTATTTTTGCCGTAACACCACCATAAACAAACCCATCCCGGTTGAATTATTTGATTAAAATTTTCCAATTGAACAGAACCAATTGACAGGATAATTTCAAGTCGTTAATCCGTTCACATTCTTAAAATTGTCGGTTTTTTAAACTCAGTGGGCTTATCGGCGATTATAGAATACAATCTTGTTAAAGGCTGTAATTTAGGTCGTTGTTTGATTGGCATTAACCATTAATTAACCAGTCACCTAAGTTTGCATCTCATTTTCGGCTTAATTTTTTCATTCATCCAGGAAAACATGAACATCTCAAACCCATCATCCACCCGAGAGCTTATTCTCACCCGCCTGGCGGAAATTGAATCAGAGAATCAGATTAAAATCGCCTTCGCCTGCGAATCTGGCAGTCGAGCATGGGGATTTCCCTCCGAGAATAGCGACTACGATGTCCGATTTATTTATATCCGCCCTCTGGAATGGTATCTTTCGGTTGATGTGGGAAGGGATGTGATTGAGATTCCCCTCGCCGGAGATTTGGATATCAACGGATGGGATTTGAAAAAAGCTTTGCAGTTGTTACGTCAAACCAACCCTCCCCTGCTGGAGTGGCTTGGTTCACCCATCATTTACCTTGACCGGTATGCTATCGCGGATACGATGCGCGGTCTGGCGGAAAGCTATTTTTCTTCTTCTGTATACTTGCATCACTACCTGCACATGGCGCGTGGAAATTATCGTGATTATCTCCAAGGTACCACCGTCTGGGTTAAAAAATATTTCTATGTTTTGCGACCAATATTGGCAATGAGGTGGGTAGATTCTGGCCTCGGTTTGGTGCCAACGGACTTTAACATCATGGTTGATGGTTTAAATCTGCCCGGTGGGGTAAAGGAAGCCATCCATAGACTTTTGGAACGTAAAAAAGCCGGAAATGAATTATCAATGGGTGACCGAATTCCGGTTCTGAGCGATTTTATTCGGGAAGAACTTTCCCATTGGGATAATTTTGAGATTGCGAACACCTCGCCCACATTATCCAGCGCTGATTTGGATGCCTTTTTCAGGGAAAGCATTACCAAGGCCTGGGGTAACGAATCTACTGGATAGATCGCCAAACATTCAAAACCCGGCGTCAGAATGAGAACCTTATTTTCCCCACCCGGAATCATAAAAATACGGATAAGATGGTCATCGAGTGCAACATCCAAATCGAAAAGTCTGCGGAAATTTTGCCAATTCTGAATAAATTTTTATCAATCCTGCCAAGTTATCAGTGAGCCAAATATCCAGATGAGGCTTTTAGCTGAAATTTTTCATAACAAACCGCTTAACATCCGAGGGAGGGCGGTTGTTCGAGAGGCAGTCCGAGGCATTTTTCTCGACAGCAACAAGGTGTTCATGCTCTACTCAGGCAAGTTTGACGGCTTTACCTTCCCTGGCGGTGGAATTGAACCAAGCGAAGAACATGCCAACACACTCATCAGGGAAATTAGTGAAGAAACAGGCGGAAGAGTGGAGGGAGAATTTTCCCCATTTGGGAAAGTGATCGAATATGACTTCCCCATTGAAGATACCTTTGACGTGTTCAAGGCTACTTCGTATTATTACTGGTGTAAAATCAGTTTCGACGGTGGAACGCCAAAGATGGAGGATTACGAACAAGCTTGGGAATTAACCCCAACCTGGGTGGATATTAAACAGGCGATTGAAACAAACCGAATAGCGATTAACTCGCCAAACAAATTCGTTCCCCGCTGGGTAAAACGCGATTTGACCGTTTTGGAGCTTATTCAAATTACTTTTGAGGAATGATTCAGACTGGATATTACGCCCCCGAAACAGAGATCAACCATTGATCATCTTTGTTTTTCAATGCAAATTAGGATAAGAAAGTCCAAGAATTTAATGTTGACAAGTCGGATAGTATTTATGTTATAAAGTTATTACATCCGCCAGTATTTTTTTATGGTCAAAGGAGAATGATATGGAACTTACACCCCCTAAAGGTATTTCATTTTGGATTTCTGTAGTTCTTGGACTGGCAGGCTTGCTCGGCGAGCTTGGCCTCGTTGCACTTCTTGCCCCCTATGGTTTTTGGCTTGTGTTCGTAGGCTTTGTTCTTCTGGTTCTTAGCGTTTCAGTCAAAGGTCTTTAAGATTCACCCATTGGCGGATGTAATTTAAGCGCCTTTGCTTTTTGGCGAGGGCGCTTTTATTTATGATTTTTATCCCAATTAAAAGGCGATTTGGGATAAACCGTAAATGAATACTTTTAATTCATTGGCTTTCATTTTCTTTGGTTGGGTAATTGAGTATGGGTGGTTTTCCATCACCGGTCCAACTTTAATTTCAGTTGGCGGGTCAGGTGGTTTCGCCACTTTAGGGGAGGTCACCCGCCAAGAACCAGCTTTGCATACTTTTACGAAATTACCTGGCATGCTTGCCTTATTCGCCGGCAACCTGCTCGGGTTGTTCGGCAAGCCGTTTTTCAAATTGTTATTATCTGTCATGCCTTCTTAATCCATGCCCTTAATAGTGAAAGATTGGAACCAATCGAGTCTTTCGTGCTTCGCGAACTCAACGAGTCTTGTTCATCACCATCCTCACCATTCTGGTTACTGGAACGATTTATTCATTTATTAACCATTAAATCGGCTTCGGGTTGATTGGGGTCTCCCTGATCCGCGTAGCCATGTGGTCGGTTAGATATGACATCACCTGGAGAAATCTTAGATATAAAATTCCACTTACGCGGCACATCGCCAGGCGTTTGGCACTCGGACATATCTGACTCGGAATTAGATGAAAAAGTCAGCCCTTCGGTTTGAGACCGAAGGACTGATTGATTAAGAAATTGTGGGTTTTGTGCCACTGGTTACTTTTTCGCGTGAAACGTTTAGCAACAGCCTCCGCAGCAACCGCCACCGCAACCGCCGCCTCCACAACAACCGCCACCACAACAAATGGTTTCCCCTTCACTTAACTGATTCTGGTTTCGGTTTTCCTGAGCCACCGGCAGCATTTGTGAAAATTTTACAGCTCTCGCCTTATCTTGATCAAACATTTTTGATTCTCCTTTTTGATTTGCGAATTTTCTGGACACCAGATTTACATATATTGACGAAAGATTTTTAGAAAGGACGCATTACTTGGGAATGGCAGACCAGCTAATGATGAGAGATGGACGGTAATCTTCGTCGGAACAAACATCGTTCGTTCCCTGTTCCGCACACGGGAACTCAACAACAATTTGGATGGGTGGAATCCTCTAAACTATTAATGGGCGTCGTTCCACAACGAGCACATTTTGGATCATAATCAACAACCCCACCCCGCCGGTCAAATTCCAAGTGACAACAGTCTAAGAAGGCATCCTTAAGTTTTTCACGGGCGCGCTGCACTCTCGATTTCGCCCCCGAAACTGAGATCTGTAATTTCTCCGCGAGGGCCGCCTGACTGTTTCCCTGAAATTCAGTAAACTCAAGCGCTTCTCGGTCTTTGTCATCCAAGCAGGCAAGCATTCCACTAATCGAACCCGCCAATTCCGATCCTGGATCAGCCTCCTCGATATCATGAATGGAATACTGTTCCGAAAGTTCGGTCTGCGGCCGAGATCGGCGATAATAATCGATGATCGTGTTTCGGGTAACTTGGTAGATCCAACTTTCCAATCTTTCTGAATCCTTTACATCCCCAATCTTTGAATGGATTTTTAGATACACATCCTGCAAAAGATCTTCTGCCACGTTTGGGTCGGATACTCGAGATCGGATAAATCCAAGTAATTTTGAGTGAAACTCAAGATAGATTTGTTCAACGGATAAATTCATTTTTGAAAAACCTCAGCGCTGTCTGAATCGATTAAATTCCCTTAGACATTATAGACGAACGAAAGCACGCAAAGACGCACCAGCCACTCAAGCCTTAATACAACCACGGTGGCATTTCTCCAAAAAATAGGCAATACTACCTAGGCGGAAGTGGGTAATTAAACGCTGCCCAATTAAATCAGCTTTCAATAAAATAAGGTGGAAATTATAAACTGATAGAAGGAGTCAATGAATGACATCAAAGAATTTTTCAAATTTCGTCCCAGCGGATCCCCCATATTTGGGAAAACTTTTTACAATGCCCGCCTTTGCTTGGTTTTGGCTGGTAGTTCGATTGTATCTTGGGGTTAAGTGGATCGAATCTGGATGGGGAAAACTCAATGATCCGGCCTGGATGGAGACTGGTGAAGCATTGAAGGGTTTTTGGACCCGAGCGGTCGCTATTCCAGACGCGCCAGCCAGACCACTGATCGCCTTTGATTGGTATCGAGCTTTTCTCGAGACCGCTCTCGAAAGCGGCGCTTATAGCTGGTTTGCCAAACTGATTGCCTCAGGAGAAGTAATTATTGGGGTTGCCCTGGTCCTTGGCATTTATACCGGATTGTTCGCGTTGCTCGGCGGATTCATGAATTGGAATTTTATTATGGCCGGTTCGGCCAGTGTTAATGGCGTTTTCCTTGTGCTCTCCATCCTGCTTGTATTGGCTTGGAAGATCGCCGGTTTGATTGGGTTGGACCGTTGGATTCTCCCACTCATTGGAACACCCTGGCAAAAGGGAAGGCTTTTCCAAAGATAATTGGGCATTAACTTCTCTTTCTTATACCCGGACAAATTGTCCGGGTATTTTAATCCCTCTCTGGAAAATGATTTTCAGTTTGATTATCCAGTAAGCGGCCAGAATTTAGGTAACAAGAGAATGATCACAATAATACAGAGGATGGTCAACAGCAGTCCAACCTTGAAGAAATCCTTGAATCGATAGCCGGCCGGACCCATCATCATGATATTCACAGGATGCCCAAGCGGAGTAATAAAAGCCAACGAGGTAGCCAAAGCGACCCCCATCGCCATCGCCCGTGGATCCGCGCCAGCGAGATTGGCAGCCTCAATGGATATTGGAACTAAAATCGCGGAAACAGCGGCTCCCTTCATCGCCTGCGCTAAAAGCACCGCCAGCAATAACAACCCGAATAACAAGCCCATTGGTCCATAAGGGGTGGTAATAGTATTAAGGGTATTGGCGATGAGGCTGGTCAAACCGGTTTTCGTCATCGCCTGGCCTAACGGCAACATCCCGGCAACCAGAAAAACAATCCGCCAATCAATTGCCCGGTAGGCTTGTTCCATGGTCACGATCCCCAATAGAACCATCAAAACTGCACCGGTAAGCATGGATACACTAACGGGGAAATAACCAAGTGTGGAGATGGCAATGGTTAGAAGAAAAATCGCGATTGTCAACCAGTCTTTTCGGCTGAGCACAAGTTTAGGAGGTTCCTCTTCTTTGCTCAACACAATTAATTCTTTATCCGCGCGAAGCAGAGGAAGTTTTTCCCGTGGACCCTGCAGAAGGAGGGAATCACCGAATTCAAGAGGTATCTCTCCGAGTCCAGTTCGAATAATCCTTTTACCATTCCAGATGGATAGGACCGTCATGCCATATTTCTCATGAAATTGGGATTCTATGAGGGTCTGACCAATTAACTGCGAGCGCGGCGAAAGAACAACTTCAAGAATTACGATGGAGGCAGATTCCAATTCCTGCTCCTTGTACTCCCTCATGGGAAGGATTTCAAGGTAGGGTTCAACATCCCGTTGTTTAAATTCTTCAAGTCGGCCTTGCAGTAACATGATATCGCCAGTCTGAAAGACGAAGTCAGGACCGGGTGATAAAAAGACTCTATTACCCCGCTCAACCGCTATCACGTTTAATCCATAATGGTCTCGCAAGAAACTTTCAGAAAGTTTTTTATTATTAAGGGTTGAGGCAGGTGGAATTTTCGCCCGGAAAAGCCGTTCATTCAGTTGGTACATATTCAACAGATCGGTTTCTGCCTGTCGAATCATTTCCTGTCGTTCTTGCGATGTGTCAGTCGGTAACATTCGCCTACCCCACAAAGCCATGTATAGAATCCCAACCACCACCAGCGGAATACCGACCAGCCCAAAATCAAAAAAACCAAAATCCCGGTAACCACTTTCTCTCAAAATACTATTCATTACGATATTGGTGGTAGTAAACAAAGTAGCTGTACCACCCAATAAAGTTCCAAAAGCAAGCGGCATTAAAAGGTGGGAAAGTTGAATTTTGGATTTTTTTGAAATTGCTGAAGTCGCGGGAAGCAGAATTGAAACTACCGCGATATTATTCATTATTAGTGACATTCCCGCGGACATTCCCATCAAGGCCATGATCAGTAAAGTTTCACTTTTATTGGCAATACCTGAAATCGATTCTCCCATTCTTTGAGCAAGCCCTGTTTTTTCGATGGACAGAGCAAGAATAAAGATGGCGATAATCGTCATCACCGAAGGATCACTAAATCCGGAAAAAACTTCCCCCAAAGTCAATACACCGCTCAAGCCAAGTGCGATTAATACTATTAACGCCACGAGGTCAACCGTGAATCGTTCGCTAAGGAATAAAACGATCGAGAGTGTAAGAATAAGGAGGGTGATGATCAAATCGTTGGTCATGATCTTGTTGTTGTTAATTCTAAACCATACCCTTAAAGATTTGGGTAATGAGCCACCCAGAATGGAGTTTTCGAGTGATAGAAACCTGAAAACTACTCCTTAGTGGCAAGGAGCGGGAAATTCCACAGACATTTCAATATCCAGGTAGTTTTTTGGGGAAATGCAATTACGCCGTGATGTTATCCCGCTTTAACCTTCGAACCCGAAGTCCAATTCCGCCCAATCTACCCGCCATCATACCGATAATGATACACATAATCACATCAGAAAAGGCAACCCCTTTGCCGATAATTCCAATGGACACCCGGATAATGACTAGGACCCAGATGATCACCAGGTAAATTATATCGATTGTTAGAGTTACTTTCTGGATCTGTTCATCATAACGCATGGGGACCCAGCGGCTCATCCAAAAGCCAAATGGAATACTAAGCGCAACAACGAACAAGCTCCAGCCCCAGGTAAAAAACCCTTCCATAATATCAAGGCTAAGTAGATAAGAAAACATCAAGGTAAATTGGATAAGTAAGCCCGCCCGAAGCCAAATTTTAAAGCGGCTTTGTTTCATCAAGCCGCGGAATTTGTAGAACAGGGCAATCAAATTATCCATAGGTTTATTGGTAGGCGTAGCGCAACCCCAGGCTGAAGAAGAACATCATTAAGGTTAAGATCCAGGGTAACGCCTTCATTACGATTTCTACAGAGAGGATCGGCTTTTTCAGTTTGATGAACATCAAAAGCAAGCCGCCGAGTCCGATCAAAGATCCTCCCACAGCGACATATACAAAGCCAAAACGAGATTGACCAATTGCGACAGAATAGATTGGAAGCGCGACAATAGTAAGCCCGGAAATGGCGTGAGTTAAAGCCAGAGTGATGACACCTGCCTTGCCTGTATTATTTTTAAAGTGGGTGAAAACTACGCCGAAAAATCCAACGAGGGCAAAGATCAGATATGGGATAAACCATTGTGGAAATTTCAGGATCACCAGCCCAAGCGCCAAACCAAGAGGAACGAGGGTCGCGGCAATTACTACACTGCTGTTTTCAAGAATTTCATAACCGATGATGATGATCATTAAACTGGCTAATAACATCACCCCGAACGAAATGGTGAAGGCTGTCATCACTGGCAATTCAAAATCTTCAATACCAAAAGCAATGATATAGCCACTAAGCAAACCCGCGGCTAAGAAGAGAAGTCTATCAAGAATAGATAATTTCATTTGCTAAATCATCATCAAAAGCATGGATCCCAACATATATAACGAAGCGTATTTGAAAAGTCCAAAATTGACTTTTTCAGTTGGATTAAAAACGCTCATCAAAGCGAGAGTCAATAATCCAATGGATAATACAATCAATATTCGCATATATCCAACTATAACACCAATCCCCATCGCCGATGCGCCGATAGCGATGGCGGCAAGCACACTTGAGACCGCTATGGCGATCCGGGTTACCTTAAACCCATAGGTTGAAGGGAATGTCGGTACGCCAGCCTTTTTGTAATCCTCAAAAAATTTCATGCTGAAAGTCAAGGTGTGGGTGGGAATCCAGAACAAAATACTTAATGCCAGGGTGATTCCGATCCAATCGATGGAGCCAAAACCTAACGCCCGACCTGCCAAAATTGGCATTCCACCGGAAACACCGCCCCAAACAATACCCCAGGCAGTTTTTCGCTTTAACCACATGCTGTAAATAACCACATCCACGAAGATGCCGCCAAAGATGATCAAACCGTATAAGGCATCCATCCAAACCGCCAAACCAACCCCCATGAGGGAAAGAATTAAGCCAAGTCGCAAAGCCTCATTTTCGGTCATGGCTCCGGTCACCAGCGGGCGTTTACTTGTTCGACCCATCTTCGCGTCAATGTCGCGGTCCCACCACATGTTTAATACCGTTGACCCGCTAATGGAAAGGAAGAGGCTAAGGATAAGCCCCACCATTGTCCAGGGGGAGGAGATCGGACAGCGGGCGCTCATATAACCAGCGACCCCAGTCGTCATCAACAAACCTGTCTGCATACTCTTTATAAGAGGCATGTAAAGTTTGATCTTCGTTTTGACGATATTCAACATTTTCATTTCCTTTCAGTGGTTCTCCGGGCAGGCAAATCTGCCTGCCCGGAACTGTTTAATTCATTTATCGAGCACAGCGGAAGCCAATTTCAGGGCTGAAGTGCTGCGGACCGGCGCTATTGTTCTTCCAAACGCGCAGGTCAACTTCATAAGTGTAGAAACTTCCACCACGCATCATGCGGTAGTGTTGATCCGGGTAATCATCCCCGGTCCATTGCCATACATTACCACCCATATCATATAAACCATAGGGGCTGGTGGAATCAAGAGTTTCATAACCATCGTAGGTTTTGCCGTTATACATGCCTACCGGGGTGGTGTTACCGAGTTTTCCAAAAGTTTTCTCAAAAAGATCAAATGATGAGTAGTAATTGGCGTTATTCCGTTCAATGTGCTCACCCCATGGATAAGGCAAGCCGTAGCCATCCACGATCTCAGTTCCTCTGGCAGCCTTTTCCCATTCAACTTCCAAGGGCAGGCGATAGCCATAATATTGGCAATAAGCATTCGCGCCGAACCAAGTTACCATTGTTACCGGATGATTCGAATATTCGTGAATAGCGGTAAATACACCATCTTTTTCCTCAATCCGGACGCCTTCAGCGGGGAAAGGCATGACCAATTTCTGGCCGGCCTTGATTTCTTCCTCATGCTCATAGGCGTCAAAGGGCTCGCCAGGGTAATCAATATAAAAACCATGTTCTTCCCAGACCAATTGACCGGCTTCGACTTCGCCATCACCAAGAACCAAAGTACCATCAGCAACAGCCGCGTTCAGAAATTCAGCAAATTGTTCATTGGTTACGTCAGTTACCATAATTTCATAATCGTAGTCGATCATGGTCATATGGTCGTGCTGCCCATAAGGGAACTCTCCCGCGGGTACGCTAGCCCAGGATTCAGGGTCAACACCGGTATCAATAAATGGCGGCGTGATCGCGCCGATACTTGGCGCAGGCGCACAACCCATAGCGAAGATCGCCAGGAGGGATAAGGCAACGATCAGTTTTTTCATTCTGATTCCTCCTTGATAATCTTGTTCAATTCTTCCAATTTTTTCTTCTGTTCTTCCAATTCAGCCTGGGCTGAAAGTTTACGTTCATGCGAGTATTCGCTTGTCCAGTGTCCTTTTTCTTGAACCAGGTCATACAGGCGCCAGAGCATGAATAAAGCAAGCATGATGAGCACGATGCCTAAACCCAGATCTATGAGTAACATGGTGGTGTTTACCAAGCCCTGCTGATTTAATTCATCTACGAACAATCGTTTCATCGAGAACACTGTCGCGGAACCAAAAGCGATATCCGAAAGAATAATCAATAACCAGCCAAACCATTGGCGAACCTTGCCTTTCAATCCAGAAAGGTCGGCAAAGTACATCAAAATGATGGTCGCGATCAGGGCGGCGAGGATGTGCCAGTGGCCAGTGAGGGTGATCCTTTCTTCTCTATGCGGCCATACCCGGAAGATCTCTTCCAATTTGACAGCCAGGAAGATTCCAACACCACTGACGGTGAAGTTCATGAAGACCATTTGCCAGCCTGGACCAAATTTCAAGGGATCTTGGAAAAGAGCACCCAATTTCTGGAAGAAGTTTGGTTTCTTAAGGTGAGCGGTACCATCTTTGATCTGTTTATCCCAGGCGTAAATGACGTACAATAGCGCTGAGAACATGACCATCGTGGAACCAACGTAAATCGTATTATGCGCCCACTCCAACCAAACTACCGATAACGCGCCGAAGGTAATGGTGATAGTACCGGCGATCATGATGGGCATAGCCCAGCGATGCAAAATCCCCTGGAATTTGATCCACCGGCCAACAATCAGGGTGATTCCCACCGCGATGAGAGTCAGCATGATGTGCAGGTGACCGATGATCGCTTTTTGAAGGTAGGTTTTATGCGGGTTACGGATCAAGTCCTCGCCCAGGAAGGTTTCGTGACCGTTGCCCCAGTAAGAGCCAGTTACAGCGCCCCAAGTTGCTGAGATGAGCGTACTAACTGCCATAATAAAGAAGGCAGCTCTTTCAAGATCAACACCGCCCTTGGTATGGGCAAAGGGTGAATCCGCCGGAACCAGATACTCTTTTTTCCATGGCCACAAGGCTACGCAGAGTAAAATTCCCGCAAAGAAGACCAGGCTTTGGCCAAGCAGGAACAAGCCATGAAAAGTGAAGTTGTGTCCCCAGTAAGCGAACAGTAAACCGAAGATGTCCGCAGTGAGGTAACCTACCGTGATTGTGCCATTGATGATCGATTGCTCATACTTGCGCATGGGCAGCATCTCGGTCATGAAATAGACTTCGATCGCGATGATCGTCATCGCTATGGTGTGGTAGAGAAGGATGATCCGACCTTCACGTTCAGCCTCTACCAAATCCATATTTAATGTATTTACAGTGATGTCCCTAATGCCCCATTCGATCATTGGACCGGAAAGCGTACCCCAGATCGCTGTGATAATGGATACCACCGCGATAGCTGTAAGTGTCAATCCGCGCGTCGAACGGAAAAGGAAATCAAGTCGTTTTCCGATATACTGCATGTGGAATAACCTCCAAATTAATATTTTTTTAAATGCGGACGTGTCATTGGTATCATCCTAACACGTCCGCATTCATTGGTCTTTGATTAAAGTTAATTTACAACAACTTCATTTCTGAGCCAAATCCTTCTGAAAGCCATATAGGAATGAGAAAGCCATCAAAACAAGGATCAAGGACAAAATATTGAAGACGAGGGCGGCGGTAAAAATCCCAAGTAGTGGTTGACCAATCGTCAAGAATGCCAAAGCGATACCGCCGATACCGATCAACAAACCGCCAATGCCAACCCAGAAAAATCCTTTGGGAGCACCCTTAGCCATGATCGGTCCTAAGAAGATCATCAACCCAGCTACGCTATGGAAGAGTGGTACTGAAATTTTTCTGACCAGCGTCCACTCAAAGTAACTGGAAAGCGCGATCAATACAAAACCGATGCCAAGAAACCATTTAAATGGTTTCTTGATACCAGGAAAGTACTCTTCAGCAATTCCCATCGAAATTCCGAGTGGAATCAAGCTGGATACGGTCAAGACAAACGGAGTGCCAAGGATTTCATAGCCCTGGAGGATCAATAAAACACCGGCAACCAGCAATACTACAAATCCTAAAATGTAATACCAGTCATACAATTTCTTTCGTTTGAAGAACTGCACACTCAGGTACAACGCCACCAAGCCGGTCAGCAACAACAAAATTATATCGATCGTATTTGGGTGATTCATTTTAGACTCCTATATATAATGAAATTTATTTGGGCAAATATCACCTTATTAAAAACATTATATATATTTTTGGTCCGAATATCTTAACTTTAAAAAAACCCGTTTATTTTTCCAGTTTGAGCATTTTTGGGGTTCCAGGCAATAATAAAGCTACCAAGAGAATCGTGCTCATGATCGGCGCGACCAGAAACATGGAGGCTCTTCCCTGAATGATCACATCGGTAAGCCCTACTGGATAACCGCCAAACATGGACATCGAGGCCGCGAATACACCAACCGGCATACTCCATTGCTTTCCACGAACCAAACCAAAAATAAACATCGCCCAAACCGCGGCTCCCAACCAGTTGATGGATTGAGACATCATATACATGGAAGAAATAAAGCCCTTCTCTTCTGTTTGGTATCGGGAGATAGCGCCGACGCCATCAATAAAGGTAAGCACAAACGCCAAACCACTTATAAAAGCGAAGACGATCACTTTTTTATCGACGCCGCCAATCAGCAGCATACCGAACCATAATACTGCGGCAAGCAGGAATACCCACATGGTTGGGGCGGGCAAACCAATACTGGAGGGTGGAATAATTGGGAAAAAACCAGCTAATAGTTGGATTGAAGAAGCAACTACCCCGTAAAACCAAGCCCAGGACTGGTTTTTCTGAAAACCATACAGTACCATCACCCAGAGGGCACCGGCTGAAACACCGAGCCAACTCAGCAATGCGAAAACGATTTGCACCGTGATCGCCTCATCCGGGCGTTCCCCCATGATTTTTCCATCAATGTTCACTTGGTAAATATCAGCCAGCAGGAACAAAAGTAGCAAACCGGTAAATATGCCCACGATGGATAATACAATCCCAAGGGTCTTATTGTTTTTCATTTCGAACTCCTTTTCAATAATTTCTAATTGGTTTGATCGGTCACTTCCTTCGAACACGTCCTAAATGTAGAGATAAAGCGGCGATCATCCTTGATTGTAAATAAACATTGCCGGCATAGTACGACTTTTGTCTTATTATTATGACAAACCTCCAATTTCCAAAAACCGGTTTGTATCAAGAATAATGATCTTCTGCTTTTCGACTCTGATCACTTCTTCCTTTTCCAATGTCCTCAAGGAACGTCCCAAAACATCTCGGACAGTTCCCAATCTCGCTGCCATCTCGTCGAAAGTCGTCCATTCTCTTCTCGGCACCTGCCAAGCCCCGTTCTGATATTCAGCATATTGAATCAAGGTTGTAACCAGCCGTTGTTCAATGTTTTTTAAAGATAAATCTTCCGCCAGGCGGGCAAATTGCAATACCTGACGGCTTGCCCTGCGCGCCATTCCGGAGGCGAAGGTAGGATCAGATATCAATGATTTGATCACATCTCCTCGAATTATCCAGGTAGTAAGATCTTCCAATGCCATTACACTGGCGGGGTAATTGGTGCCGGCGACTACGGCTACCTCACCAAACAAATCCCTTTTTCCAATGACACGCATCCATTGTTCACGCCCATCTCTTCTCAATCTGGTCGCCTTGACCCAACCTTCCTCAATCAAGTATACGTAATCAGGTGGATCATCCTCCAGGTAAATCAACTTACCTTTTGGGTAATTGGTTTTCCAAGCCTTGTTTTTTAACTCCTGGACAGCGCACGGTCCGATCTCCTCCCAGCCCATAACTGACCTGATCAGGGCCTCATTCAATAACGCTGTCGTCTCTTTCATGATGAAAGTTTCCTGTTCTCTGATTTTAAAACGACCAAATTCAAACTATCCTCCCTGGAGCATGTGTTGAGACACTCCAGACAACGAATACACTCCAGATCTGAAAGGTTCTCGGGAACATTTTCAATTCCCATGGAACATTCGATATCGCATCGACCGCAACTATTGCAGCGCGTTGTATCAACTTGCAACCTCAAGGGAGCGATTTTATTAAAGATCGCTAAAAGCGCTCCAAATGGGCATAGATATTTGCACCACACCCTTTCGATCGCCATGGAAGTAAGGATAAAGACAATCAGTACGCTTACCAGCAACCCTTCATTAATCTTCAGACTAAAGAGGGCTCGGGCAGGACAGAAATCATGTAAGGGTGGAATTAACGAAAAGGTACTGACCCAGAGAATGATGGCCAGAATAAAATATTTCACGTAGCGTAAATATTTATCCGCGGTGGGGTTTAACTTCCGTGGAAATGCGAAATATCCCTTCTTCCCCCGGATATGCTTCTTTTCCCCGGAGAGTTTTCGGCTTAACATTGCCAGCCACTCTTGAACAGAACCAACCGGACACATCCACCCACAAAAAGCCCTTCCGGCAATCAGCGAGACGCTCAGTACACCGGCAAAGATGGCGAAATTCATCAGATTTGTTGTTTGAAGAGTGGTGCCAGTTGTCACATATCGGTAAAAAGTTTCAACCGCCCCAAAAGGGCAAAAAGCGTCAAAAGAACCACCGGTACTCTCTTCACCGGGTATGATGTGCCGTAATCCAATCAGAGCGGTACCAAAAACAGAGGAGATCATCATCCAGGTTCTGGTTTGAGATAATTTATTCCCAGACTTCATAGGACTTGATCCTCCAGTGGCGATAAAATAAAAATCGAGGATGTTCTCATAAAGCCTACCCCGGTGAGAGGTACAACTAAGGCTTCCCCACCCTCATGTTTGGGAATGAAACCGAGCAAAATGGCGATAATGACACCAACAATGTATGCAATCAAAATGATATGCGGAAATTTTTTGGGGTTAACTTTCATAATTTTTTTTGGAAAATCGGGCGGTATGGCGCGCCGGGAGAATATCGGCGCGCCATATGGTGAAGGAGAATGCACCCGATATAAGTTAAACTGTTTCTGTTTCCTCAACAATCAAGTTTTTCTTGAAGAAAGGAACCAATAAGAAGATCAGGGTACCGATAGCTAATAGAGAGCCATACAGGTAATCCAGAGTTTTCGTGCGAATGAATTGGGTAGGGGCATCAATAACCAAGATCGAGATGGTGCCTATGAGAGCGAGCCACCAGCCCTTCTTCTGACCAACCGCCAGGAAGGGAATGGACATATAGAGCAAGATTACGGCAACCCAGTTAACTTCACCAACCCACCTGAATAACCACCATGTGAAATCCGGGTAAAACGGGTAGCCAGGGCGGGTCGCCATGGTGCGCTGGGCGCCAATGCCGATGGTAAAGGCGTGGGTCGCGAGCATTCCGACAAAAAACAGAGCGCCAAAACGAGCACGTTTCTGCCAGACTTCGGCCTTGTGAAGGAAAATATAGCTTACATAGCCTATCAAACCAATGACCGAGATCAGCATCGGAAGCGGAAAACCAGGCACCCAGCTGACGTAGGGCAAAAACATGAACATTCCACCAATCGAGGGCAAGGCGAACATCGATATTCCCAATTGGTAGCTCCATTCCAACTCAGCCTTGACTTGCTGGGAGGTGACAATCAAAGCGATTCCCGCCACAAAGATTAAAGCCCTCCAGGCAGAATAAAACAGATCAAACATCCCAACACCACTGGCGAATGAAGTGTTTCCAGCACTTACATGTTCAGTCAATCCTTTCAACACCCGCGCGAGCGAGGTCTGTACCCAGAACGGAATGATTGTAAGCATTAACACTCCTATAACAATCGCGATCCAGGACATGATGGTACGGTTCTTTTGCGAAGTCTCTTTCATAATAACCTCCGAATAATTTGGTTATGTGAAGAATATCACAAGCAATTCCTTTTATCTTTGCCTAAAGGCAAACCTCAATCTAATAAATTCAAAAAATAATGGGTGAGTATGTAAAATACCCACCCATATTCCCAACTTAGTTGTATTTATTCTTCAATGAGGTGTTTTTTGAACATGGGGATCAAGAGAATGATCAACAACACCAGGGACAGAGCGCCGCCCTGTAACCACTCGGTGGAGCTGCGAACTACAAAGCCCTGGAAGCTGACAACAGCGGTTGCCAAGGCGGTGCTGGTGGCAAGATACCAACCAAATTTATTTTTCATCGCCATGAAGGGGATTGAAAGAACCAACAGAGCAGAGGAAACATATAGCAGGTAACCACCGAGTAATAACGCCAGAGTCTGTGGACTGTAAACAGCCTCATCGGTCAGATACTCGAAAGTTCGCCAATCCAAATGATCGAGATTGGTAATGGCATGCGCCAACGGGGAAAGAATTGTTGGGGCATCGGGGTTCATATGGATCAAGCCATCGGCGCCGCGAATGAAGTTGCCGGGGATATGGATAAAGTAACGCGCACCGTGTTGACCATTCATAAAAACCATACCGGCAACGATACCGATGAATACATAAGGTACCAATTTCTGGAGTTTGGCGACCATGCTATCCTGGTCTGCAAGTAAAACAATAAGATAGGCGATCAAACCCACAAACAGAACCGGAGCAACCGTTGGCATTCCCGAAAGCGTCGCCGGGGGTACACCTTTCTGAGGATATTCCGCCAAGACGAGTACGAACCATGGAATGATCATCGCCATTCCGCCAACAGAAGGCAGGGCCAACAAACCAAGCGCAGTCGCGCGAGCCCATTTCTCGCCATCGTACAACTTCTTGGTAAACATTACCAGGGTGGCGCCAGCCAGAACGAACAAGACAATCCAAACCGAATAAGTGGCGGTCAAAATCGGTATCGCCGGGAAGAAATCGTCATCGAAGGGAACCAAGCGAACCAATGCCTGGTCGAGGGAGGTTTTTAATGTCTGCATGGATTGGGTCGGGGCAAGTAACATCAGATACAAGCCCACTACTACAGCCAGAACCGCAAGAACGGTTCTTTGGGTCTTACTAGTTTCATTATGCATAGAGTGCTCTCCTAAAGGTATAATGGTTTATAAATTACGACAGTCCGTAATCAATTTACTCTCTTTAGAAGTACTTGTCTTTATAAAAGTGCAAATTGTCACAAAGGAATAATTATGCCTATCGACCCGAAATGCTTCGAAAATGCCCCAATATTAGGACATTTGCTTCCGGCCGAGAAGGAGGTTTTAATAAAAGCCGCCAAAGTAAAAAGTTACCTGAAAGGCGAGGTGATCATCTGGCAGGATGAGGTTTTTACCCAGGTAGCTTACATCCATTCCGGCAAGGTGGAATGGACCATGCTTTCCGTCGACGGTAAAAGACAGGTGGTTTTTAAATTGGAAGAATGCGACATTGTTTGGCCGCACTCGATATTGGATGGAAAACCAATGCCCGCCTCATTGGAGGTGATCGAGGATTGTGTCCTTTATTTTTGGGATCAGAAAATACTGTTGCCGATGATCACTGCCAATCCAGCCGCTCTCCTTGATGTAAGCTTGATCCTGCTAAGGTACATGCGCCAGGTTCGCGAAGTTGTTTATGGGTTTGCTTTTCATCCAGTGGCAAGCCGGCTTGCCCGCCTCCTTCTGGACCATTATCAACCCCAGAAAGGTCAGCCTGCCGCCAGAAATTTAACCTTGGACGAAATGGCGGACACCGTAGGCACAACCCGGGAGTTGATCAGCAGGACTTTGCACAGGTTCGCCAGCAACGACATGATTCAAATCAATCGGGTGGAATTTATATTCAAAGATCCGGAACGGTTGCGTGAAATCGCGAATCAATAAATTAAAAAAAAATGCGGGAGGGTTAACCCTCCCGCTTGATCGTTTACTCCTTAACTAATCTCTTCTTGAAGAGCGGGATGGCGAGCATGACTACGATGCTCAAGCCCATTAGCGCGCCATACAAGTAATCGTTCGTCGCGTGACGAACATAGTGAGTGGCACCGCTGGCGATAAGACCAACCAAGCCACCGATCATTCCACAATACCAACCGGACATTTTCTTCTGTCCAAGCAGGTAGATGGCGGCGATACAGAAAGCCATGCTGACCCACAAACCAAGCCAGCTGAAGTAGGTGATCGCGATGCCTTCAGCAAAAATCGGGCGGGCAGGATGTCCGAACAAAATTCTATAGGACGCATGTCCATTAGCGAAGTGTTCAGCAGCCGCAACGCCAAGCATGAGGAAGACTAAGAAGTCAACAAGTTTTTGGGTATTGTCTACATTCTCAGCTAACAACAAGGCGAAATAAGGGATTAAACCTACGGCCGCAATCAAAACCGCGGGAGGAAATCCACCTTCAACTGATCCGACGAAGTTCATCCAAGGAACCACCATATAGGCGCCACCGATGGAGGGAACCGCGAGACATAACAAAGCCAGTCCGCGGGTCCATGGTTCACCATTATAGAGGGCCTTCGCGATGACCAGTAAGACGATACCAGCGACAAAGGACATTGTGCCCCAGAATGGATAGAAGAAACTTACCAGCCAGACTGTTAACGTGAGCAAGGGGGCCTGCGGGTTGCCTTCCGCCTCGAATTTGACGATGCGCTGCTGCTGGTACTTCACGATCGGGTTGGACATATCAAAGCTTAAAAATGGTACCCAAACAATCATCAGTATCGCCGCAATGATAACCAGCGCGAGAACGATCATTCGGGTTTGTCGGGGGGTTTCTTGTAACATAAGACATCTCCTTATAAAAAAAAATAAATAAACAAACCTATCTCTTATGTTGTATATATTTTCACAATTACATACCTTGACATAAGTTAAGATTTCGGTGTTTAATGGAGACATGAATCTAGACGATGCCCTGTTCCAACGGATCGCTAATTCGGAAGTCTTCGGAAAGCTCGATTTGGTTGTTCGGGAGCAATTGGTGGTAAACGCCAGAAAACGATTGTTGAAAAAAAATGAGATCATCTGTTTTCAAGGGGATTTTTGTAAATTTGTGCTCCTCATCCATTCTGGTGGAATTAAATCCTTCGTTTCGGCAACAAACGGTCGAGAGCATGTCATTTCCACCTGGGATGCCGGTGAGGAATTTTGGGCGCACACAATTTTTGATGAAGACCCCATGCCCTCCACGCTTCAGGCGCTCGAAAACAAAACCATTGTTTACCAATGGTGCGGAGTTTACCTCTACGATATTATTCTAAAAAATAAAGAAGCGACCAAAGCTCTCCTTCGCAGACAAACCCAATTAATCCGAAAACGGCGGGAGAAAATTTATAACCTCGCTTTCAATCCTGTCGCCAGCCGGTTGGCGAAACTGATTTTAGAAAAATATTCCGAAGCAAATAACGTAACCGTTCAACGGGATTTGACCCTCGAGGAGATGGCTTCCATGGTCGCCACCTCTCCAGAAGTAGTCTGCCGAACGCTATACCAATTTCAAAGCGAGGGATTGTTGACCATTAATCGGGCATCCATCGTATTGAATAACCGGGAAACAATGGAAAACATGATTTTGAAAGACTGAAATGAACAAGACCGAACTTCATGAATTTATCGCTGTCCAACCCTTATTTCAAACCCTCACCCAAACTGAGATCGATTACCTGATCACAAACGGGGTGATTCGAGCCTTCCTCGCCGATGCGGTAGTTACCCATGCCGGGGATCCCTGGGACAGATTCATCCTGGTTCTTTCTGGCACAATTAATGCTGAAAAGACTTCCAGTGAAGGCCGAAACCTTTGGATCACCGAACTGAATATGGGAGATGTTTTTTGGGGTTTCGCGTTTTTTGAACAAGGCCAGCCGATGCCGGTCACTTTATTCGCCGGTTCGGACGCCCGGCTTTTGATTTTGGGAAATGAGACTATTCGGACACTGTTTGAAAAAAACGGGAAATTTGCCTGGGATATGCTCCGTCAGATGGCAAAATCAATGGTTCGAGCCAGCGCGATCGTAGAGGGCTTGGCTTTTCAACCTGTTGCCGGTCGGGTAGCCAATTTTCTACTCGATAAATATCCGCCAGAACAGGTGAATTTTCCTCGTGATTTAACTCTGGATGAGATCGCCGCTCGCGCGGGTACCACTCGCGAGATGGTCTGCCGGAGTTTGCAGCGCTTTGCCAGCGACGGCACAATCGACATCACTCGCACCGAATTACGGATTCGCGACCGCACAAAATTGGAAAACTACATTCAATTGAATGAAACTGGAAAGTAGTATTTTAAACGCCCTCCTCCAAAGCATACTAAAGTTTTTCGATACATCCATTTTCGTTTGATGGTTTGGTAAGTTATACTTCCTTATTATTAAATTAATTATTAAATTACACATCAGCGTGTAAGTGATGAGGTGCAATGCATATCTCTGAAATCCTTTCAGCAAACAAGGTGCATTTCAGTTTTGAGTTTTTTCCTCCAAAAACAACTGAAGCATCCAACGCTCTCTTTGAAACGATCAAGGAGCTCTCGCCCATTCAACCATCCTTTGTCAGCGTCACTTACGGCGCGGGTGGTTCTAATCGGCATTTTACCGAGGATCTGGTTGTAAGACTAACCCGCGAAACAAGCCTCAATGTAGTCGCTCACCTGACAGCGATCAATGCCGGTAGAGAAGAAATTCGACATCAGATGGACCGGTATGTAAACGCGGGTATTCAAAATGTACTGGCTTTGCGCGGCGACCCGCCCAAGAATGGCGTTTCGGGGATTAAAGCTTCCCCGGATGGATTTTCCCACGCCAGCGACTTGGTTGCCTTCATCAAAAAAAACTATCCGGGAATTGGAGTTGGGGTGGCGGGATTTCCAGAAGGACATCCTGAAACGCCCAACCGATTAAAAGAAATGGCCTATCTAAAAGCCAAAGTTGATGAAGGCGCGGATTATATTTGCACTCAACTCTTCTTTGACAACCATGATTTTTATGACTTTCGGGAAAGATGCCAGATCGCGGGAATCAAGATCCCAATTCTGGCTGGTATCATGCCGATCCAAACTACTCAATCCTTAAATCGAATCGCGGAATTGGCGCTTGGCTCACATATCCCCGCCAAGCTGCTCCGCGCAATTCAACGGGCTGAAAATGATGAGGCGATCGAAAAGGTTGGTACCCACTGGGCGACTGAGCAAGTTTTCGACCTCTACGACCATGAGGTTTCGGGAATCCATTTCTATACTTTAAACCACTCCAAAGCGACTCTCAAAATCCACAAGACAATTGGAATGAGCTGGGGATAGATGCAGACTAATACCTTTCCAATCATCGAGTTTGACCCAACCCGGGAAGCGATCATAGAGCCGTCCCGAAATATTGATCCTATCGACGCGCCTGAGTGTTGTGTGATTTGTTTTTTTCAAGATGTGCTTGAACAGGTGATCAGCGAAAATAACGCCAAGGTGATTGTTGATATAAATTGGGAAGATGGACCTCATCGCCTTTACGAAATTGAACACGCCGGTAATCGTTTGGCTTTTTTTCACCCCGGGGTAGGCTCGCCAATCGCTGCCGGAATGTTGGAAGAAATGATCGCGTATGGTTGTAAAAAATTCATCGCCTGTGGCGGCGCCGGGGTGTTGGATAAGGAACTCACCGTAGGACATCTTATGGTGGTTAAGAGCGCGTTGAGAGACGAAGGTACATCCTATCATTACCTCCCACCTTCCCGGGAAATCAATGCAGATCCACTGGTTGTATCGCTGATCAGTTCCGTATTGGCGGAACGCGGGTTACCGTTTATAACAGGTAAAACCTGGACCACTGACGCTCCGTATCGGGAAACCCGTGCCAGGATGTTAAAGCGCAGAGAGGAAGGCTGCTTGATGGTCGAGATGGAGAGCTCCGCATTGATCGCGGTCAGTAAATTCCGGGGCGCGCCATTTGGACAAATTTTATACGGTGGAGATGATCTTTCAGGAGATGAGTGGGATCATCGCGGTTGGACAAGTCGGAAGGATGTTCGCCGTCAACTGTTCTGGCTGTGTGCGGATATTGCTCAGCAATTATGATCTCTTTTAATCTTATGCCAAAGGAATGTGGATGAAAAATCTTAAGACTTCTTCCATTGACGAATATATCGCCGGATTTCACGCTGATTTGCGGGTGATCTTGCAAAAGGTTCGCCAAACCATTCACGAGGCGGCGCCGGATGCCAAGGAAAAGATCGCCTATGGTATTCCCACCTTTGCATTAGAAGGAAATCTGGTCCATTTTGCCGCTTTCAAAGAGCATATCGGTTTTTACCCTGACCCGCGTGGGATCGAAGAATTTATGGACAAACTTGCCAAATACCGTTCCGGCAAGGGTACGATCCAGTTCCCATTGAATGAACCGATCCCTTATGAACTGATCAAGGAAGTGACCTTATGGCGAGTATCAGATAATTTACAGCGGGCAGAAGAAAAAAAGAAAAGATAAGTTCACCCGATTTACCTTGAAGATAAATTTCTTGGCTCATCATCAGTTTGTATCTTAAATGATCGGCAACCCACGTTTTAAACAAGCCAAATAAGCAACCTGAATATTTTTTCGCGATAAATTGTTATATACTCCCAACCAGAACTTTTTCACAAATGGAATATTTTTATCCTCGCTGGAACTATCGGCGCAGGTCTGTGTTCATCCACACAGTACAACTCAACCCCCAACTAAGAATTGGAGTTCACATGAAAACAATCGATCTGATCCTGGTTGGTCTCGGAAACGTTGGAAAGGGATTTCTCACTCTCCTCGCCAATGAGGCGGACAGAATTCTCGCGGATTTTGAGCTTAAGTTTCGAGTCGTTGGGCTGGCTGACCTGCAAACTGGGAATTTTATCAACCCTGACGGTTTTGACCCAGCGGGGCTGCTCGAAATGCTCGACCAGGGTGACCTGCGGGCAATTGAGCCGCTGAGGTCGAACTTGCCAACCGATCAACTGATCTCCAGCTTGCCTGCTCATTTTTTGGTTGAGGCAAGTTATACCAATTTTGAAACTGCCGAGCCCGCCTTCAGTTACATGAAAGCCGCCTTAACCACCGGCAAACACGTGGTAACCTCCAATAAAGGGCCAATCGCTTTGTACTACCAGGAATTAGCCGGGCTGGCAAAAGTTAACAAGGTCAGGCTGGGTGTCGAAGGTACCGTAATGAGCGGAACTCCAACCATGCGCATGGGAACAGAAATTCTGAGAGGCGCGAAAATTGAGAAGATTCAGGGAATCCTTAACGGGACGACTAACTATATCCTCAGCAAAATGGCGGAAGGTCAGGATTATCAATCCGCGTTACGCGACGCTCAGAACCTCGGATACGCCGAAGCTGACCCGACCGGGGATGTTGAAGGATTTGACGCCGCGGGCAAGGTGGTAATTCTCGCCAATTTAGTCATGGGCACACCCATCAAACTTGAACAGGTTGAGCGAACCGGGATCACCGGACTGAAAATTTCTGATATTCAAGCAGCCAAACAAAATCATTCCACCTGGAAGCTTTTGGGAACCATAGAAAAAACCACTCTGGGATCCAAAGCGACGGTCACACCGGTCATGCTCCCAAATAGTCATCCTCTTGCCGGCGTCAATGGCGCGACAAACGCGGTGACCTTCAGCACCAAATTAATGGGGGAGATCACCCTGATCGGAGCCGGGGCTGGAAGAATCGAAACGGGTTTTGCCTTGCTGAACGATATTTTAACGATTGAAAGTAGTACCCCTTAAATGGAGATAAAGATGGCCGAACGGAAAAAAATCACCTTACCTTATTTGTTTCAAAAAACTGTTGAAAACGAGCCAATCTCCTGGTTGACTTGCTATGACTATCCGACCGCTTATCTCCAGGAGCAAGCCGGAGTCGAGATGATCCTGGTTGGCGACAGCCTTGGAATGACCATGCTGGGATATGATTCTACTCTGCCAGTAACCATGAGCGATATGATCCGACACGCCTCCGCGGTCCGCAGGGGCGCCCCAACCGCCTTTGTGGTCGGTGATATGCCTTACATGTCCTATCAGCCAAGCAACGAGTTAGCGGTTCTCAACGCGGGTAGATTTATGGCAGAGGCGGGTTGTGACGCCATCAAATTGGAAGGCGGAGCCTCGATGGCTCCCCGGATTAAAGCCATTGTGGATGCCGGGATACCCGCGATCGGTCACCTAGGACTTACCCCGCAATCCGTAGCGGCATTGGGCGGATTCAAACTGCAGGGGAAGAGTGCCACACTCGCTCAGAAGATCGCTGAAGACGCCAAGGCGCTTGAAATGGCTGGCGCGTTTGCGATCCTTTTGGAATTGGTACCTGATCGTTTATGCAAACTGATTACCGAACGAGCCGAAACCTGCATCATCATGTCGCTTGGTTCCGGCCCAAATGCCCACGGCCAATTACTCATCTATCATGATATGTTCGGCTTGTATCCAAAATTCAAACCCAGGATGGCGAAGGTATTTGGCAACGCCGGCGAAGTGATCCTGAATGGGTTGACCCAATATATTCGTGAGGTTAAAGATCAAACATTTCCCGCCCCGGAGAATTATTTCGGGATGGCGGATGACGAATTTGAAGAATTGAGCAAACATTTAGGATGAGAGGCAAACATGGAATTCGCTGAACGGATTTCACACCTTCGACCGGAAGGGGCATATCAAGTATTGGCGAAAGCCAACGAACTGGAACGTTCGGGCAGGGAGATCATTCACCTGGAAATCGGACAACCGGATTATCCGACCTTTGATAATGTCGCCGAGGCCGGAATTCAAGCCATTAAAAGTGGAAAAACCCGCTATACACCTCCCGCTGGTGTGCCAACCTTACGGGAAGTCCTCGCCGAGGACGCGGGAAACCGGCGCGGAATTAAACTGACCCCCGATGAAATTGTGGTTGGCCCGGGAGGAAAACCAATTTTGTATTTTCCAACCATGGCGCTCATTGAACCCGGGGACGAAGTGATCTATCCTGATCCGGGATTTCCTACCTATGAGGCGATGATTCGAGTCGCGGGTGGAATACCCGTTCCAGTTCCTCTTTTGGAAGAAAACCAATTCTCTTTTGATATTCAGGTATTTGACAGCTTAATCAACTCAAAAACCCGCCTTATAATTCTTAACTCACCCAGCAACCCCACTGGCGGGGTAATTCCGCTGGAAGATCTTGAACACATCGCCCACAAGGCGATTGAATTTGATTGTTGGGTAATGTCGGATGAGCTTTATACCCGGATTGTCTACGATGACTTGAACGCGCCATCGATCGCCAGCCTGCCGGAGATGCGCGATCGGACAATCATCGTGGATGGATTTTCAAAGACATACTCGATGACCGGTTGGCGGTTGGGTTTTGGAGTCATGCCTGCCAGGCTCGCCGCCAAGGTTGATCTGCTCCTCACCCACGCGGTTGGGTCTACCGCCCACTTCACCCAGTTCGCCGGCATTGAGGCGGTTACCGGACCGCAACATAAGGTGGATGAAATGGTTGAAGAATACCAGCGCCGACGGGACGTGATCGTGAAAGGTTTGAATCAAATTCCGGGGTTCCGTTGCCAAAAGCCGCGGGGCGCTTTTTATGTTTTTCCAAACATTAACGGGACAGGCATGACTTCCTCAGAAGCCGCCAACCTGATTCTGGAAAAAGCCGGCGTCGCCTTGCTGCCCGGCAACGCGTTTGGTGATCATGGGGAAGGTTATTTACGGCTTTCGTACGTCAATTCTCTGGAAAATATCCAAAAAGCGGTGGAAAAAATCCGGACCTTGTTTTAACCCTCCGTGAGACTCGAAAAACCGCGCTCGTTGCTCAGGTTTTCGATAAAAATATAATTTACGGGTCACACGGAATCTTTCCAGTTATGGCAGCCCGGTAATTGACAAGGTTTAAGGGTTCAGATAGAATATACATCCGGTAAAAACGTGGGCCTGTAGCGCAGTTGGGAGCGCGCCTCAATCGCACTGAGGAGGTCAGGGGTTCGAATCCCCTCAGGTCCACCTCTCTATAGACATTTTTACCGATCAATTTTAACTTAGCATTTAGTTCGTGAAGATTAATAAAAGATCATTTTCCCAGATATTCATCAAAAAGCTGAATAAAAAACAATATCCTGAATCAATTTCTCTTTCTTTTGCCTTCAAAGTTGCACTTCTGACTTGAATTCAGGCATCGTTTACTTTCCATGGTTATGCTTATAATTAACACATGTTATTGTTTGATACATTCATTTATGATTTAATCGTATTTGGGTATTTAACTTTTTTTCAATTTTTCTAAACGACGCGACTACTTTCAGCCAAAAAGAAAGGTCATTCGAAGGCAAAGAGGTGAAAAAGATAGTGGCACCTATTGGTACTTTCCAAAAAGTTAATTTTATATTGACAAAATAATATTATGGTGAAGTAATGGATCACTTCCTTTTGCACAACTACTTGCAATTTTGCCGAGAAAGCTTTCCACAAAGCGCCTATTCTCTCTCGACGAGTGGATGCAAGTCTTCACAACCGCCAACCCCGCCACCCAGCAACAACTTCCCGAACTCGCCCGTGCCCTCTCCCAATTCAAAGACAAATAGAAATAAAAAATGAGCGAACCAAAATTAGTTCGCTTTCATTGATAGCTTCTGATCAATTATTTACGATAGTTTGATCTTTAACTCTCGTACCATATCAAACGTGTTCCCACATTCAACCTTGAACTCTTTACAGACATTAGGTATTTTTATTTTCTGTTGAAACAGACCATTCTTTTTTGATTTCTGTAATACTTCAAATTTTTCCTCAGCAATAACCTTCGCCATCAATGCTTTGCCATGCGCGATCACCTAGGGGTCAGCGACTTCTAGAAATTTCTCAACATGGTGAGGTTCATAGGCTCTGCTAACATAATCAGCAATACCTGAGTAAGCTACAAAAACTTCTGGGGTTGGATTATCAAGACAAATATCAGAATATTCTTTCAACCAGGAGGATAACTCATCCTCACCATTGAGTATCTCATTTTTAACCATTTTTGGGATCAGGATCGAACCATCCTTCGCCAGATCTACGATCGCCCTCCAAAAGCCAGGGGCGATATCAAACGCGTAATAACTATTTTTTGCCGCGATAAAGATACTTGCGTCCAAAATATATTGCATCAAACACCCTCAAGCATTTTATTGAAGATCGTGTTAAATGTTTTCGCTTTCGTGTTCAATAATTGCGCCCCATCGTGATAAGAAACCCTTCCGTTCATAACCGCGATCGTAATATCCTTTGTTAGGGTTTTACTATTCCGGGCAAAAAACGAACGATAATAATTGCCTTTGCTACCTTTTATTGGTTTTTCTTGTTTTTTTACTTCCTGTAACAAAAAGAAGAAGTATTGTTTTTCTACTAACCCAAGATCTAAAGCCTTCCGCAAAATTACCTGAGCGCCAATTTTATATTTACTGGCTAGAGCTTCAATCAGATCAACTGTGACAAAATCAGGGTTCCAATCTTTCACGAAATCATCACTTGGTACCAAAACTTCAGCCGCTACCTTATTGCAAAACAGCTCCATTTGCATCGGAGATAGATCGTCAGATTCATAATTCGCGTCAATAATCCCACTTTCTCCTAAAAGTATATGGGCGATCTCATGGATCAAAGTAAAGATCCTTGCAGCGTTCGAATCCGCGGAATTAACAAAAATGATTGGAGCGTACTCATCCACGAGGGCGAACCCTCGAAACTCAGAAACTTTTAATTTTCTGGACGTATTATTTTCAACTACTCCAGACTGTAAAACGATAATTCCAGCGTTTTCAGCTTTTTCCGCTAACCGGCTAAGACTTTCCTGCCAGTTTCTATGTTTTTTATAAAATTCTGGCTCAAGCTCTAATATCTGTTCGATGGCGTCAGCGACAAAATCGACCCCATTTTCAACCTTGTACTGACCAACAAACTCTAATTTATTAAAGCCTTCGGTCTTGCGCCAGTCAGAATACCAATCTCTCTTCCTCATCGCGTCATAAAGAACACTTTTAAGGTCAGGACTCATTTCTCCAACAGATTTATTGTTTATAGATCGAAAATCATTAATAGGTAACTTTTCTTCTGGAGGTTCAGATAGATAAAAATAACCTAAAGGAATATATAAAGCTTTCGCTAACCTACAAATCTGAGAGAAGGTAGGTGTGGCTTCCTCATTGATCCATTTTCCAATGAGATTTTCCTTCACATGCATTTTTTTAGCCAATTGAGGAGCCTTTACATCTGCTCTATCCATTGCCCAAATTAGAATATTTTTGAAATTTTTAGACATATTTACCTGCTCAATTAAATTCTAACGTTCCAAAACGATATGTCAATCTATTTCGGGGTGAAATATCTATAATCGCCAATAATTACTGTTCTTTTGGTAAGCAATATATAATTAACTCTTGGTGGACCTATGTGCTAATATCATAACGCAATTTTAGATTGTTTTAATCGGAGAGATCATTAATATAACGAAAAAACCGTGAATTCTGCGGCGCCGACTACCAACTCTCCAGCCCCGAGTGCCCCTTCTGCGGCGTGGTAAACGTGGACTATCAAACCCACATAATCGAATTCTTCGACGCACAACGCAACCCGCGCGACTTCCGTTGCCCATACTGCAACCAGCTCGACCGCGTTCACAAATTCGCCGCCTTCGATCAGATCCAGATAAACTCTATCAACCCACCCGTCCGAAAGTCCCACCCGTCCTTTGGGGTTACTACGCCGCCTTCGCCTTCGCCCTCCTCGCCTAGGCCATTTACAACATCAAAAAAGTCAATCATTACGACCCAAAAAAGCCGAACAGGAATACAAAAAACTACAAAACCTCCATCACCAACTGATCGTCATGTACGAGCACACTATAGAAAAAATGCGATGCCTCTACATCTGCGGCCGCGACGAACCCATCTTCTTCCCCGGCGCTCCTGAGCGAGCCAACCTGCCATTTATAAAGGAATATATCTCCAGATATATCGACCAAGTCTTCGCCTGATCTTTTCTTCGTAACCAAAGGTCATTTTTCATTTCTCCAAATTATCTTGTGGTACCAGGAAATTGCTTCAAAAACAGTATTGTTTATCTCCTTGCCAAATCTGTTCAAACAAGAAGAACACCCAAAATAACCTTTTTGGCTTTTTTTTATTGCGAGATTCTAAACATGGGATTATAGTTCTGTTATCCTAAAAATTGGTATTTCCATGAACACTATCACCTTTAAACAGATCGGTATTATCCATTCTCCCTACCACCTCCCCAAAGAGACGCCCATTCAGGCGATCCGCTCAACAGCCTTTGGGAGCGTTGAGGTCTTTCCGGAATATTTGGAAGGTTTGCTCGGCATTGATGAGTTTTCCCACCTCTACCTGTTTTATTCCTGGCATAAAGCTGGCCCGGTTACGAACTACCGAGTGACTCCTTTTCTTGATAACCAGCAGCACGGTATCTTCGCGACCCGTTATCCGAGCCGTCCAAACCCATTAGGATTCTCTGTGGTCAGTCTCATCAAGGTCGAAGGAAATATTTTGCAGGTTGGGGGTTTGGATGTTTTAGATAAAACCCCGCTCTTGGATATCAAACCGTATGTACCTGATTTTGATCACTTTGAACCAACGCAGGTCGGCTGGTATGGCAAAAGAGCCTACAAATGAACCTTAAAATCCCTTCTCGACCCCAGCCTTTCTTTCGATTGACGGATTATCAACCTTGATGTAAAATATTCATCCGCAAGGGCCCATAGCGCAGTTGGGAGCGCGTCTCAATGGCATTGAGAAGGTCGAGGGTTCGAATCCCTCTGGGTCCACTTGAAGCAGGCGATCGCCTGCTTTTTTTTATCAGTGAAGTGTTATAATCAAGAAAATTTTTCAGGAGTAGTAGGTCAACCCCGCAGAGAACGGAACGAAGGCTGAAAGTTCCGCAGGCGTTTTGGGGTACGCCAGAGACCAAACTCGCCTGATCTCCTTCGGGAAAATGCTCTGGCGAACTAAAGTAACCAGCGCCGGCAACGTCCGTTAGCGCGTTTTGAGTGGCTTTTTTAAAGCAAATCGGGTGGTACCGCGGAGATTCACCTTCGTCCCAGATTCTGGGTGAAGGTGTTTTTATTTTTTTGGATTGAGGTACGAATGACAGCAGCATACAATTTCAAGACGATCGAGGAAAAATGGCAAGCCAGATGGGATGCTGATGGTCTCTACAATGCCGATATCGATCCCACAAAGTCCAAACATTACGCGCTGACCATGCTTCCCTATCCCAGCGGTGATCTTCACATTGGGCACTGGTACGCGATGACACCCTCGGACGCGCGCGCCAGGTATATGCGCATGAAAGGCTACAACGTCCTTTTCCCAATGGGCTTTGATGCCTTTGGTTTGCCCGCCGAAAACGCGGCTATAAAATCCGGTATTCACCCCAAAGTCCGCACCATGGATAACATCGTCAAGATGCGCAAGCAGCTACGCTCGATGGGCGCCATGTTTGATTGGCGCAGAGAAATTGTTAGTTGCGAACCGGAGTATTACCGGTGGACCGAATGGTTCTTTATTCAGCTTTACAATAATGGCTTGGCATATCGCAAACTAGCCCCGGTGGATTTTTGCCCCAATTGCAACACCACCCTCGCCCGGGAGCAGGTTTGGGGCGATGATCGTCATTGCGAGCGCTGCGGTACGCCAGTGATCAAGAAGAATTTATCCCAGTGGTTTTTCAAATCCACTGATTACGCTGATGAGCTGTTAAATTTTGAAGGTACAGATTGGCCTGAAAGATTAAAAACCTTGCAAACCAATTGGATCGACAGATCAGAAGGGGCGAGTGTTACCTTCCACACGGAGCAGGGTGATCCGATCGAAATTTTTACCACCCGCCCTGATACCCTCTGGGGGGCCACCTTCATGGTCATTTCCCCAGAACATCCGCTGGTGGATAAATTAATATTGCCGGAGGTTGCCGCTCAGGTAAAAGAATATCAGCTCATGGCTTCCCGCGAGACCGAAATTCAACGGGGGGCGGCGGATAAAGAGAAAACCGGGATCTTTACCGGATCCTACGCCCTTAATCCGGTCAATCAGGCTCGCATACCGATCTGGATTTCCGATTACGTCCTCATGACTTATGGCACCGGCGCGATTATGGCGGTGCCTGCCCACGATGAGCGCGACTTCGCCTTTGCCCGAAAATTTGGGATTGCGATCATCCCAACCATCGGGCAGGATGATCCATCCAATAACAACCCTGAGGATTGGACAGACGCGTTTATTGGCGAAGGAAAAATGATAAACTCCGGGCAATTTGACGGTACGCCGGTGAACAAGGAAAAAGGTCGAAAAAACCCCGCCATCGCGGCAGTCATCGATTACCTCGAAGAATCTGGTATAGGTAAGGAAACCGTCAATTACCGCTACCGGGATTGGTTGATCAGCCGCCAACGCTATTGGGGTTCCCCCATTCCGATGATTGAATGCGAAAAATGCGGCTGGAACCCTGTACCGGAAGATCAACTTCCTGTGATCCTGCCTGATGATGTGGAATGGAAGCCAACCGGGGAAAGTCCGCTCAAGTTACACCCCACCTGGTCAAAAACAACTTGTCCAGTCTGCGGCGGACCCGCAATTCGAGAGACGGACACGATGGATACCTTTATGTGTTCAAGCTGGTACCAATACCGCTATCTCAGTCCGCATTGTGATAGTGGCCCCTTCGACCAAGAGCAATACGATTATTGGATGCCGGTGGATACTTATACTGGCGGCATCGAACACGCTACGATGCACCTTCTTTACACCCGCTTCTTCCATAAGGCTTTCCGGGATATTGGCGTAACCAAAGGCAAAGAACCTTGGTTCCAGATTCGGAATCAGGGGATGGTTCTGGGGGAAGACAATGAAAAAATGTCAAAAAGCCGCGGGAACGTGATCGCGCCTGATTTACTGGTCCAAAAATATGGCGCTGATACCGTAAGAGCTTATCTGATGTTTTTTGCGCGCTGGGAACTCGGCGCTCCGTGGGACAGCCATGGCATTGAGGGATCCGCGCGGTGGATTCGGAGAACCTGGTTGCTCTTTACTGAACCTGATGGTAAAAACAGTGCCGATAAACAAACTTTGAGACAACTCAAACGGAAGACCCACCAAACTTTGGCACGGGTAACCCGGAATTTCGAGAATTTTGAATTCAACACCATTATTTCAACCTTGATGGAGATGTTGAATGAGATGTACAAAGCCAGGGAAGCCGGCGCGTCTGGCTCCGCGGAATGGCTGGAAGCCAAAGATTACTATCTCAAGATGTTGGCCCCCATCGCGCCGCACATGGCCGAAGAATTGTGGGCATTGCGAGGCGGCAAATACAGCATCCACCAACAAACCTGGCCTCAATTGGATGAAGAAGCTGCCAAGGAAGACGAGATCACTTTGCCGATTCAGGTAAATGGCAAAATCAAAGATCGGTTAGTGGTGCCGGCAGGCACGAGCGACGAGGAAATTCGGGCAAAAGCATTGGAATTGCCGGGAATTGTGGCGATTTTGAAGGGAACCTCTCCCAAAAAATTGATCATTGTGCCTGGCAAATTGATCAGTATCGTAATTTAATAAAATCGATTAAAGAGAAAAGCTGCCAAAGGCAGCTTTTCTCTTTAATCACCTATTCTGGAGTTGGCGACACTGTAGCGGTCTCGGTCGGGTCATCATCCGGATTGTCCGGATCAGGAGTTACTGGAGTTGGCGTTGTGGTTGGTTTGGGTACTACGATCCGAACCTGAAAGGTCGGTCCAAAAAAGAAACCGTTTGGATTTACAAACATGTAATTTGCGGAGTACGTGCCGGGTTTTTGTGGAGCGGTCATCGCGATGGAAACCTGCCCTATTTCGCCCGGGCGGGTGACTGTTTTAAGTTTACCTTTGTGTTCCCCAAAATCATCCCCGCCATAATAAGTAAGCACGTAACCGGGACCGATTTCGCAGGTACCGATATTTTTAAATGCCCAGGTTTTAGTAAATTTGGTGTCGTAGGCAATCACTTCACCAGGATCAACCAGAATATGCCTCCAGAACTGAATATTTTCACAATACTGGGCGGGGGATAACGTACTCGTTCTTAACGCGGTAGGAACCATTGTAATCAAGCTTTCCGCGGTCTGAGTAGCGAACGGAGTACCGGTCGGGAAATCGGTAAATGTTGGCCGCGGGGTGAGGGTTTGGGTTGGCATGGAAGCAATGACGGTTTGGGCAGCAAGAGTATGGATCGCCTTTACCATGGCCTCATCAGTCTCAACCGGTACGTTAGGCAATGGCAAGTTCGCGCATGAGGATATCAGCAAAGCGGCGATCAGGTTAATGATGATAATTTTAGTTTTCATGTTCATTCCTTAACTTCTTGGCTATGATAACATGAACAAAGTCTTAATCCGGATTCAGCACTTGATAACCAGCGAATCCAACCTGTAATCATAAATAACTCGGGAATTTAGTAGCTGGTAATATATTCGTCAACAAGGGCGGGATCATATTCCCCACAATAGGCGGCACCATAATCCCCATTGTTGATCGGGTTGATTCCCCAATAAAGAACCAACCAATAGTAGATTTCAGGCCAGGTATAAGTACCCGTCTCTTGCCAATATTTCTCAGACCAGAATTGGTAATAATCCGATCCGGCGACGCTATATTTCACATATAATCCATAATCGGATGCGGCGGTTTGCCCGGGACCACAGCTCGTCCCTGGAACTATGAAAAGCACATCAAAAGTTGGGCCAAAGAATTTGCCTTCCGGATTTTTGAACATGTAACGAGCGCTATACTGACCGGGATCATCGGGCGCTTCAAGATCTACGGAGACTTTACCATTTTCCATGTAACGTACAATGGTTTTTAGCTTTCCCTTGTCATCACCCAATTCATTGCCGCTAATAAAGGTCAAAACATAACCTGGACCGATGTCACAGCTTCCCAGATTTTTAAACCCCCAGGTCATTTTAAATTTGGTGTCAGCCAGAATATATTCACCCGCATCCATGTTAATTGCACCCAGGTTACGGATGAGAAGACAGGGCACAGTAGTGGGAATAAAAATGTCCGAGACAGGTGTTAGATAACTTTGCGGAATCGGCGTAAAAGTTGGAAAGGCGGTCGCGGTAGGAATGGATGTGAAAGTGGGGCGTGGGGTAAGCGTCGTTGTTGGTGTACTGGCGACATTTGTGGCGGCGACAGAGGTGAGCAAACCGCTCGCATCCACTTCAGCGACTTCGGGCGTTAAAACTTCAGGCACCGGCGCCTTCGCACATGAGGTCAGCGCCACCACAAACACCATCACTAAGAGCAATAATTTTTTCTTAATTAGCATGCGCTTCATCATTCACTTATTTAAATCATACCACGAAGATTAATCATCAAATATTTATTGCGAACGATCTTCAAGCATCAATTTGGCAGTATTCCTTCCCAATTCAACCGCGAAATTGGTTCCTCTATCCCAGGGATAAACATGGCTCATTGACGCGAAAAACAGGTTTTTAATCGGTGTACGAATGCTTGGAATGTTCTTTGAGTGGTTCAATAGCGGGACAGGCTGAGCGTATTCCGCCTTGTGCAACCACGCTTTCTTGACCCAGCTTTCATCAAAATTGGGATTGATTTTCTTGAGGTGGGGTAAGTAGAGTTTTTTGATCTCTTCCAGTTCCATTCGAAAATGGGGGTGGCTAAGCTCGAGATAATCACCAATATAGACGATATGGTCACCACCAAAAAAGTCAGGGGAGACATAATTTGTATGCTCAACAATCGCGAGAAATGGAAAGCCCGCGTTTTTGGGAATGTTATACCAGTAATAGCCATCTTTCGATAGTTGTTTATCCAGAGAAATGGTCATTACAAGGGCGCCCAAAGATTTGAGTTGAAGCAGGTCGTTAAGGTAGTCATCAGGGAGTGTAGGAGCCAGGCGGGCGGCGGCTCCCGGAGAGCAGGTAAGGAGTACTTGATCAAAAGCCAATCTCTGCCCGCCAGCGGTCAATGAAATTCCGCCCCCCTCGTTCGGTTGGATTTCCGCGACAGAGGTATTGAATTGAACCTTTACCCCCATCGTCTCCAACTGACGAACCAATTCGTCACAAAATGCCTGAAAACCTCCCTTATAGGTGCCAAGGCGGGTTGTGCGTGCGTGCAGCCTTGCCCACATCCATGCCATGTTAACCTGATCAGCATACTTCTCACCAAACTTGCCAATCATCAGGGGTTCCCACATCAGGCGATAGGTTCTCTCGCCAGCCCATTTTTTCATCCATTCAGCCACGGTTACTTTTTCCAAAGATTTCCAATTGGTGGCAAGCCGTAAATAAAGACCGGTGAGTCCAAAGCGCAATTTATCGAGACCCCATCCAAGCCCGGGAAATTTTATGGCGTTGATAATCGAGTCCATTGGATAGAATTGACCGTTATGGTACATTACTGTGTACGGGCGAGGAAAAATCACCCTGTCCCGAACACCCATTTCATCAATCAAACCCAGCATCGCCTGATCGGATTCAAACCAATGGTGATAAAATTTTTCGGCTGACCATTCCCAATGGTCTTCCTTGAAGCCGCTTGCCAATCCTCCAGCAAAAGGCTGACCCTCAAAAATAGTAACTTGATCTCCGGCTTTCGCCAGATCAAATGCTGCTGAGAGTCCGGTAAACCCTGCCCCAATGATCGCGATTTTCATGAAGACCCGTCTTTTTGTTTGCTCTCTGCCCGCAGACTCTCATTCCATTTCAACCCCTCCAGTGAGAAATAATAAAGTCCCACCAGGGTAATTGGAATCCATAACGCCGCATGAAGGGTAAGCGTATAACCAGCCGCCATTGCCTGATCCACTCCGTAAGCGGTTAGAACCGCGATCCCGGGCGCGTCAAAAGTACCGATGTAGCCAGGCGCGGATGGGATCGTGGTGGCAAGATTAACAATTCCATTCATCAGCATCAGGGCGAAGAAAGAAACACTGAAATCAAAGGCATGCATCACAAACCAATACTTAAGCGTCTCAAGCAGCCAGATCAGGATTGTAGTAGCCAGAACCATGACCGCGCTGAAAGGAGAACGTAAGGAGGAGAGTCCCTCAAGGAAGCGATCCGCGATCCCAAGTATCCTGTCTCTGAATCGGGACGGAATGAGAAGTTTGACGATCCATTCGATCCACTTTTGGGAATTTTTAGGGAACATCGCCGCGACAAGAAAAATGACCAACGCCAGAATAAAGATCACAGAGCCAATTAATGCTACTTGTTGGATGTTTCCAATAAAGCCCGAAGATGATTGGAGTTTGGACAATTCACCCAGGTTGAGAAAAACAAACCCAAGCATAACCACTCCATCAAAAATTCTTTCCACGATGATGGTCGCAAAGGAAGCCGAGAATGCTACTCCTTCCTTCCTTTTTAAAATTACCGCGCGCAAAACTTCTCCAGCCCTGGCTGGGTAGATATTGTTTCCCATATAGCCGATGGTTGTTATCGGAAACATCACAGAGGTTTTAATCGGTTTTAGCGGCAGTAAAAGATAATGCCATCGCCATGCCCGAACCCAGACCGCGACGAAATATACGGCCACTCCCGGCACCAGCCACCAATAATTAGCCTTGCTGATCTCCTCCCAAAAGTCGCCCAGTTTAAGCCCGTTGAGGGCTAACCAAAGGAAGAAGGCGCTGATTCCTACACCCAACCAGAATTGCCATTTTTTCATCCGCAGACCGATCCGCTTACCTCAAATTGATAAAGTTATTCATATACTATAATTCGGTTATGCCAGCTCTTACGGATATTCCATTTACAAGTTTAATGGATCAATCAGATACCCCGGTTCAAATAGAAGGCTTAACCGGCTCCATTATACTTCTCAACTTCTGGTCTATTGAATGCCCGTCGTGTGAACAAACAGATCGCGAACTGGTGGAAATCAAGCAATCGTTTCCGAACCTGTGTCTGATCGCCATTTTATCCAACCAACACGAAGATACCTCCCGAGCCAGAGAGCTATTTCGGCAACGGGGATATGATCATTTGTGGATTGACCGGGACGCACAATACGCTCGTCATTGGGGAGCCGTGATTACACCCACCGCGATGATTTTTAATGAAAACGGTCAATTACGATACTGGGGCGCCATCAACGATCAAACCTTTCGAAAGAAAAAGAGCGAAGTTAATTACGTATCCTCGGCGCTGGTTAATATGCAAAATGGATTGAAGGTCAATCCGAGCCGTACCCATCCTTATGGATGCGTCATTGTGGATACCCAACCTGCGTAGATGGTAAGTATAATAAAAGCGCATGATTGATCATTCCAAAGTTCACGAGTTTTTAGGCAAAAATCACCTGTTCTTCGGATTGTCCCAAGCCGGAATGGACGATCTTCTCAGGTCGGTTGAGGTATTCGAATTACAGGCGGATGAATTGCTTTTTCGGGAGGGCGACCCAAACCATTCGATGTTCTTCATCTTATCCGGGTCGATCCACCTCTTTTCTACAATTAAAGGGGTTAAGAAACAAAACAACAATCTTAACGAAGGGAACTTCTTCGCTGAAGAGGGTTTTTTCGCCAAAAGAGCCCACTCTTATTCCGCGGTCACCAACGAACCTTCTGCCTTGATCAGCTTTGACAGAAAAGCCTTTTTCCGGCTGGCACACCATTATCCTGTCCTCAGGGAAAATTTTATCCGCCTGCGCTCATCGGATCGCTTGGCCGGCGATCTGGACACTCGCTGGTTATTAGAGAACGAACGCGTTTACGGCTGCGAACGAAAGGCTGTCGCTTTACTCATCCTAAAAAGCATTATTCCCACCCTTCTTCTGATCGCTTCCCTCATCCTCATCACGGCTTACTTCGTGGTGCCTTCCACATGGTTTATTCCGGCAGGAGTTACCGCCGGCCTGATAGCCCTCCTCTGGATGCTTTGGAATCTGGTCGATTGGAATAACGATCAATACATAGTTACAAATACCAGGGTAATTTGGATCGAAAAGATTTTTCTACTTTACGATAGCCGGATTGAAGCCAATATGGAGAATATCCTGGCGGTCAGCACCGAAACCAGCCTCATCGATCGGATCTTCGGACTGGGTACCATCCTGATCAAAACCTATACCGGCGAAATTAAATTACGGTTTGTCGATTCCCCTAAACAATTCACCGCCATCATCGAAGACCATTTATCCAACACAAAGGTTATTAAGAATAAATCCAACAAGACCCAGATGCGTAAAGCCCTTAATCGTAAACTCGGTTACGAAAAAGAACCGCCCAGAGTTGAAAAAACTTTGGAAAATTGGAATATTGCCAGCTCAAACGATTGGTTTAATGACTTCTTCAAAACCCGGACCGAGAATGGCAATACAATCACCTATCACAAACACCTCTTTGGTTTGTTTCGTAATTCCTTCAGGTATCTGCTTGGGGTGTTCACGATTATCGGTTTTCTACTCTATTGGGAATTGGGGTCAGGTCAAATGATGCCGTTTTTCGGTTTCATCAGCCTGCTTATTCTTTTGTTATTTTTATTTCTTGTTCTTGTTTATCAATACTTGGATTGGCAGAATGACATCTATCAAATTACCGCGGATCAGATCCTGGATATCGACCGAAAACCTCTCGGAGATGACGATCGCAAAGCTGCCTCAATCGAAAATATCCTGAGCACAGAGTATAAAAGGAATGGATTGCTCGGTTTGTTATTCAATTTTGGAACAGTTTATATTATGATTGGTAACAATGAATTTAACTTCGAGGACGTCGCCGACCCGGCTACTGTCCAGCAGGATATCATCCAGCGCCAGATTGGCTTGCGCCGTAGAAAAGAAGAACAAAAAACAGAAATGGACAATGAGCGAATGGCAGAGTGGATCAGTTTCTATCACCAATCCTCAAAATCCAGAACGGAACCAATAGACTAAGGAAAGAAGAATGGCACTTCGAAAAATTTTTACAGTACCGGATCCGGTATTGAAAAAGAAAGCAAAAAACGTTACAAAGTTCGATGATGAACTCCAAACTCTGATCGACGACATGGTTGATACTATGCGCGAAGCTCCCGGGGTTGGCTTGGCCGCCCCGCAAATTGGCGTCCTGGAGCGCGTGATAGTGGTTGAATATTATGAGAATGAGGAAGCCGCCGAAATTAGCGAGAATGAGCAAGTACTCAAAAAGCGATTGTACACGGTCGTTAACCCTGAAATTACCCGTTCTTCCCAAGAAACCGAACCGGGTATCGAGGGATGCCTTTCCATCCCCGGATTGGTTGGAGAAGTAGACAGAAACCTTCAAATAACCGTCAAAGCCCAAAACCGGCACGGCCAACCAATCACGCTTAAATTAAAGGATTGGACCGCCCGGATCTTCCAACACGAAATTGACCATCTGAATGGAGTTCTCTTTACAGATCGAACCGATAATGTATGGGAGCCCGAAGAGGAGTTCCAGGATAATGTTTAAGCCGGGGAAATAAATTTGGGCTTACCACAATGCGGTTGACCAGATTATCTGTAACTGGGTTCAGGAACCTGAATGTCGCATTGCGGGACATTCCTGAGACGACCTTGTTATTGGTGGGAAGTAATGCCCAGGGTAAAACCAGCGTTTTAGAGGCGATTTATTTTCTATCCACATTGTCATCCTTTCAAACCAGTGCCGATCGAGAGCTGATTGATTTCAACACGATCAGTACCCTGCCGGCTGTCGCCAGAGTGAGCGCTGAATTTGAAAAGAAAAACACCAAACACTCGATCGAAGCCCGGGTAATTGCCGAGCAAACAAACACGGGAACTCGCGCCAGAAAAGAGATCATCATTGACGGGGTAAAGAAGGCGTCCTCTGGTTCAATTGGATTCTTCTCCTCGATTCTATTTACCCCCAAGATGTTTTCAATCCTTGAAACAAACCCTGATACCCGGCGAAGATATTTAAACCTGACTCTTGCTCAGGGGATTCCCCATTACACCAAAACCCTTTCTCAATACAACAAGGCGTTAAATCAACGCAACGCGCTCTTGAAAAGATTTCATGAGCAGGCAGGAGATCTCTCTGAGCTTGGGTACTGGAACGAGCTGTTTTGTGAAAGCGCCTCCAAAATTATCGCGTGGAGAAGCGATTCACTTAATTCACTTGATAAATTGGCAAAAACAGTGCATGCCGGCTTGAGTGATAACGCCGAAGAGCTTTCCATCGAATATCTGCCGACTCTGGAACCGAAAATGAATCGTGAAATCAGGCTTACCTCAGACGAATTGAACGATCCGGCAGTGATCAAAGGGCGCATGTTGCATACCTTAAAACACATCCAGCGTAATGAGATTCAAAGAGGTATCACCTTGATCGGCCCCCATAGGGACGAATTCAGAATGCGCGCGAATGGGGTGGATTTAGGAAACTTTGGATCACGCGGACAGGTAAAAACAGCTCTGTTATCTCTAAAGCTGGCTGAATATCATTGGCTGCAAGCAATCTTTGGCGAAAATCCGGTCATCCTTCTGGATGAGATCATGTCCGAAATTGACGCTAAACGCAGAATTGCCTTAATGAAAACCCTCAGTGATCACCAACAGGCCTTTTTGACGACCACTGACGCGGACATCTATTCAAAAGAGTTTGTCGCTCATTCCACCGTTTGGCGGATTGTACGCGGAGAATTAACCCACTAAGCTCAGGAGGATCGCATGAAAGTAACCCACGAAAACCAGATTCCAAAAGAAGAAATAAAAGTCGGAACTAAAACAACCAAGCAGGTGCTCATATCAGATACCGAAGGACCTCACTTCGCGATGAGAAAATTTACGATTGGTCCAAACGGATTCATGCCGAACCATACCAATACCGTGGAACATGAACAGTTCGTCATCAATGGAACCGCCCGGATAAGCATTGACGGCAAAGAATTTGATGTTGAGCAGGGTAGCGTTGTATTTATCCCCGCCAATGTACCGCATTGGTATAAAAACACTGGTTCTGATAATTTCGAATTTTTATGCGTCATCCCAAATCAACCGGATATTATCGAACTGTTAGATTAGGACTTCTTAAGGCACCAAGATTTGTGCCAAATATCACTTGACCAAGTGTTAAAAAATACTACAATAAATTTGTCAGACAAATCTATTCACACAGGAGTGCCTCATGTCGGATTTAATTTTTCGAGGATCGTTGAAAGATCTCGATCCCGAGGTTTATGCCTTAACCCAGCTTGAAGAAGAACGCCAATCCAGAAAATTGATCCTGATCGCGTCCGAAAGTCAGGCGCCCATCGCGGTAAGGGAAGCCATGGGCTCAGCTTTCCAGAATATCTACGCGGAAGGTTATCCGAGCGACGAAGACCGACTCATGCTTGAAAAGGATATTCTTGACTATCCTGCCAGGCTTGGAGAATATCGCCGAAATTCTGACCCGCGCTACTACAAGGGTGTGGAATACGCGGACGTAATCGAATCATTGGCTGGTCGTAGATGCGCGGAAGCTTTCGCCGCCAATGGCATTGCCCCGGAACAGATTTTTGTTAATATTCAGTCCTTATCCGGCGCTCCCGCCAACAACGCCGTATATCAGGCTCTTATGAATCTTGGCGACACCGTGCTCGGCATGAATCTGCTGCATGGTGGACATTTAAGCCATGGTTCTTCTGTTAACCGCTCCGGAAAGTGGTTCAATGCTGTTCATTACAATGTTGATGAAATTGAACGGATTGACTATGACAAGGTTTTAGCGTTAGCCCTGGAGCATAAACCAAAGATGATCATCGCCGGATACTCATCCTATAGTTGGGTGCCGGATTGGAAAAAATTTAGAGAAATAGCTGATCTCGTTGGCGCCTATCTTTTAGCGGATATTTCTCACATTGGCGGTTTGATCGCCGGCGGCGCGGCACCTTCCCCTATTGGCTACGCCCATGTAATTATGTCGACCACCCACAAGAGCCTTGACGGTCCACGCGGCGCCATCCTGATGACAACCGATAAAACCATCGCCAAAAAATTGGACAAGGCTGTCTTCCCCGGAGAGCAAGGTGGACCGCATGTTCATATCTTTGCCGCCCTGGCTCTCACCTTCAAACTTGCCCAGACCAAGCAATTCAAAGATCTACAACTTCAAACGGTAAAAAATGCAGCCGCAATGGTAGATCAATTCAAAAAACGCGGCTTAAGAATTCCATTTGGCGGCACCGATACCCACCTGATTAATATCGATACCTCCATTATCAAAGGCTCTGACGGAACCACACTCAGCGGCGATCAGGCAGCCCGCATCCTGGATTTGGCCGGGATTGTTGTTAACCGAAATACCATTCCGGGAGATAAAAACTCTCTCGATCCCAATGGGATCCGATTGGGTACACCCTGGATTTCACAACGAGGATTTGATGAAAATCGCACGCGTGAGCTTGCCAACCTGATCGCGGATTTGTTGTTATCCTGTGAACCTCACAGTGTTGATACTGTCCGTAAGGGAAAGGCTCGCCGCGCCAAGATTGACTTCAAGGTTTTCAACGAGGTGAAGGGAAAAGTAGCCAAACTGGTTGCCATCTCTGGCACCGATTATGAGGGGCAGCGTTCAGGGTATCCTCATTTTTATTCGATTGATGACCAGCCGACATCCGGCATTTATCAACTAACCGGAAAGCGGGTTCGCCAATTTCTGGATTACGTCGCTCATTGTGATCTGGCTCAGGTTAAACCCGGCACTTCGTTCAAAACCACTTTGGCAACTCCATTCGGAGTTATCCCGTTTGAACTGATCAATCTGGATGGCGAGACTTTCCAGACAGTTCCGGCCGAAAAGGCAGCTTTATTCGCCACCTGGCTCAGAGACTTGTCAGATGGGTATATGTCACTTCGCCTGGATGGCGCAAAAGACAGTGATCCTTGCAGGTTACCCGGTCCAATCAGTGTGGTTGAAGTTTCGCAAGCTTCTCCGGCGAAACCAGCGGTCATTGACTCTGCCATTGAAAAACCATGGGCCATCGGTTTTAAATCAGGAAACGGCAAGGAATTGCCGTCCTTCAACTGGGAAGAGAAAGAACAACCACTTAAGCGAACCAGTTTGTACCAAACCCACAAGGATCTGGGTGGACGGATTGTACCCTTCGCCGGTTGGGAAATGCCAGTTCAATATTCCGGCGTCAAAGAAGAACATCTTGCCACCCGACAGGCGGCCGGTTTGTTTGATGTAAGCCACATGGGTGTTTATGAGGTTTCCGGTATTGATGCCGCTTCCTTCCTTGACACAGTCTGCGGAAACGATTGCGGAGGCTTGTTCTCTGGAGAAAGCCTTTATACCCAATTTCTAACCCCGGATGGTGATGTAATCGACGATACCTTGGTTTATCGTCGCGGCCCACAGAATTACCTGGTTGTTGTAAACGCCTCCAATGATGACAAAGACCGAACCTGGCTTGAAAGTGTTCGGGACGGTAAAGTAAAGATCGATAACAACAAACCATGGGCTCGAACCTACGGTTATGAAACCAACATCATAAACCTGCGTGATCCCTCGGCGGGTGATAAGATGCGCGTGGATATTGCCTTACAAGGACCAAAAAGCCGTGATATCTTGTTTGCCATGGGTGTAGACAAGAAAACTCGTGCTCAGGTATCCGCTCTGAAAAGGACAGAATTATGCGATGCGACGATCGGCGGGTTTGACCTCATCGTCTCAAGAACAGGTTACACCGGCGAGAAAATGGCGTTTGAATTATTCGTTCATCCAGAGAAAGCCCCCGCTTTTTGGAACGCGATCTTAGCGGCTGGTGAATCATTTGGTGTGAAACCCATCGGCTTGGGGGCGAGAGACTCCTTGAGAACCGAAGCTGGTTTGCCTCTTTATGGACACGAAATGGGACTTGGCTCAGGTAAAGGCACTCGAGACCTGGGTGTCGCTGAAGCTGGTTTTGGTTCCTATGTTAAAACCTACAAACCCTGGTTTATCGGCCGGGAAGCTTTCATGGCTCGTGAGAAATCCCGAGATGGGGTTGTTGTGCGTTTTACCTTCACCGAGATGGGCCAGCGGATGGCGCACAACGGCGACCCGGTACTCGATAAAAAGGGTAAGGTAATCGGTTGGGTTACTTCCTGTTCACTCGATAGCACTGGATTCCTCACCGGTCAAGCCTATGTAAACCTCTCTTCGGCTGAAATTGGCACCCCGATTTTCATCTACCAGGGAGCGCCAAAAGCAGCTTCCGCTGCCCCGGCTGACCTGTCCGCGGGTGACAAAGTCACCCTTCCGGGAACAGCGGTTGTGGTAAGCAGATTTGCCAAACTCTAAAAAATTCGATTGATTTCAAACAAATAGCGGCTTATTCGCCGCTATTTTGTTTTTCTCAATTAATAGGTTCTTATCCACGAAGTTTGGCGCCTAATTCATACTCCAAACGCTTAATGATCTTATTCCTTAGCTTGGTCGTTTCAACATCCGATAAAGTACCATCATAGGATTGGTATTTGAGCGAGTAGGCAAGCGATTTTTTCCCGATACCAATACTTTCTGATCGGAAAATATCAAACAATTGAACTGAGGCCAACACCTTACCTCCGGTCTGGCGGATGATCGTTTCTACCTGACCGGCCGGAATATTCTCATCAACAGTTACAGCGATATCCTCAAATACAGGCGGAAAATCGCTCACCGGGATCAAATCAAATGATTCTGACATTTGTTCAATGACGGTTTCCAAATCCAGCTCGACCGCGATAATCGCCTGTGTACAATCGAAGCGTTCCGCGATCAATGGGTGTAACTCGCCCATGGTTCCCAAAACTGTTTCACCGAGCTTAATAGCCGCGCATTTTCCGGGATGGTAAGGATTGGAATTTGCCGGCACAAACGCTATAGTCAAATGCACCTTGGCAAATAGCGCCTCAAGGATACCTTTCAGGTCATAAAAATCAAAAGTACCGGGCTCTTTAAGCAACCAACTTGAATCAAGTCGGCTGCCATTCAAAACGATCGCTAACCGGCGAGGTTCATTGGGTAAGTTGTTTCCATTTGGCAAAAATACGGGTCCCACTTCAAAAATCGCGATCGTGTCCGCGTTTTTTTGATTTCTTTCCACCACACCCATCACAGATGAGAGCAATGAACGGCGCATGACCCGCTTTTCTGGTGTGATTGGATTGGAAAGCCGCAGGTAATCTGAATCAGTTGTGCCGCCCTCCAGAAAAAGTTTGCTTTCAATTTCGGGCGAGCTCATACGGTGAGTAATCACTTCCTGCAAGCCAAGTTCTACCAGGAGGTCCTTAATCAGATCCTCCTTCAAGATTCCGCTATCTGTCCGATTGGTCGGTAATGGGTCAGCCATTCGGGTCTCAGGAATATTGTCCAGCCCATAGAGGCGGGAAATCTCTTCCATCAGGTCGGCTTTACCGATGATTCCTTCGCCAATATCCAATCGATATGGCGGGGTTTTTGCCAGAAGACGGTCATTTTTAATTTCACACTGAAATTCCAAACGGGCAAGCAAGGCCGCGATCTGAGGCAAGCTCAGCTCGATTCCCAAAGTGCGGCGAACATCATTGGCGGAAATGGAAACCACCGGATCATTGACCGGTGCTGGATAGACATCCAAAAGATCCGCCGCGACCGTACCACCGCTCCACTCCTGCATCCAATACAAACAGCGCTGCAAGCCTTGCAAGGTTACTTCTGGGTGTACGCCTCGTGAAAATCGGAAAGCGGCTTCAGAGTGCAGGTTATGCTGATTAGCTGTCTTGCGAATATTGATGAAATTCCAGGACGCGCCTTCAAGCATAATGTTTTGAGTGGTTTTTCTGCTTTCAGCATGTTCTCCAATGGTCTCAAAGTAAATTTCACTCTCAAGCCCACCCATCACGCCGGCGATGGATAAGGCACCAGCCTCATCACAAACCAGGACGTTGTCCGCAGTTAAGGTCCGCTCAACATTATCCAAAGTAATCAATTTCTCACCGGCTTTAGCGGCGCGAGTAATGATCGTGACTGGTTTTGTTCCGGCTCGCTTTTTGAGGATGTCATAGTCAAAAGCATGCAAAGGCGCTCCTACTTCCAGCATGGCGTAGTTGGTCGCGTCCACAATATTATTGATCGGACGCATACCAGCCAGGCGCAAACGGCGTTCCACCCAGTAAGGGCTCTTTTTAATGGTGACGTTTTCGATCAAGCCGAGGATAAAGCGCGGATTAAGATTTGAATCAGTAATCTCAAGGCGAGTGTTCTCTCTGACTTTTGCCGGTCCATAATGAATGTGATTCACAATCTTTTTAAGCGGCAGATCAAATAAGGCGGCAACCTCGCGAGCCACACCATAAATATTCACATTTCGGGCGTTATTTGGCAGAATACTGATATCCAACACCGCGTCGCCCAGATAACTCTCGAGGGATGCGCCAACGGGAGCATCCTGATCGAGAAAAATTACACCTTCATGCTCAGCTGAGATTCCAAGTTCTTTCTCTGAACAGACCATGGAATACGATTCAACACCGCGGATCTTGGCGCGCTTGAGCTTGGTCAATACCAATTCATCCGAGTGTCCATCATAGATCACTGCGCCTTCCTTGGCGTAAGCCACCTTTATCGAGGGTTGTAATTTGCCTTTTCCAACGAAGGGGTGCAGATTGGGAGCGCCGGTAAGTACTGTGTGATGGTCAATCCCGTCAAATAATTCACAAAGGGTTAATCGATCAGCGTTGGGATGCTGATTCACTTGGGTAATTTCCGCGACGACGATTTTTTCGGGATCCCAATCGATGCCGCTCATCTTGAAGCCGTATCGATTTTCTTCTGGAATTTTCCAACCTACATACCGAATTTCATCTACTTCAAGCCCTGACATGGTTAATGCCCGGGCAATCTCCTCGATTGGTTCGTTAATATCAACAAAATCTTTTAACCAGGAAACGGGTACTTTCATGGCAAGCTCCTAAAATTGTTCCAGGAAACGGATATCGTTTCCCCAGAAATATCGAATGTCATTCATTTTATGCAAAAGCATGGTCTGGCGCTGGGGACCCATTCCAAAGGCGAATCCGGAATAAACCTCGGGGTCATAACCGCCGTTTTGCATAACAACGGGATGAACCATGCCTGAGCCAAGGATTTCCAGCCATCCGCTATTTTTACAGACCGGACAACCCTTGCCGCCGCAGACAAAACATTCCACATCCATTTCAGCGGAAGGCTCAGTAAATGGAAAATACGCGGCTCGGAAACGAACCCGGGCTGATTCACCAAACATCCTGCGGGCAAAATCCGCCAAGGTGCCTTTAAGGTCGCCATAGGTGATATTCTTACCCACCGCTATTCCTTCGACTTGATAAAACTGAACCTCCGATCGGGCGGTGATCTGCTCATAGCGATAGCACATGCCCGGCAAGGCGATTCTCAACGACGGCGGATTAAGCGGATCTTTGGAGGAAAATTTCCTCATTGCGTGAATCTGCCCGGGTGAAGTGTGGGTGCGAAGCAGCAAAGGGTTCTCCTCCCTTCCTTCCGCTTCGATATAGATCGAATCCTGCATCTCACGAGCGGGATGATGAGGTGGAAAGTTGAGAGCCTGGAAGTTAATCTCATCAGTTTCGACATCTGGAGAAGTGTAGGTCTGAAATCCCATATCCGCCAGAATACGCAGAATTTTCCGCAACGAGATGGTAGCGGGGTGATAACTGCCCTTGCGAACCGGTCGTCCCGGCAAGGTTACATCCAACACCTCAGAAGCCAGAGACCGCTCAAGCTCTTCATTCTTGATCTTTTCTCTCTTTTCGGCAAATGCCTGCTCAAGGGTTTGTTTGACAATATTCGCCTGCTGCCCAAAAAGCGGACGATCTTCCTTGCTCAATGAGCCCATTTGACTGAAAATAGTCATGATGGCTGAGTTGCGGCTGAGGTTCCCAATTCGCCATTTTTCGAGATCTTCGTTCGAGACTACCTGACCCAGGGACGTCAGGGCTTCCATCTCGATCTGTTTTAGTTTTTCAAACATACTTACCTCCAATTGATCGTAATCAATGAATACTTAATAAAAAACTCTCGTCCACTTCAGGGACGAGAGAAATTTCCCGCGGTACCACCCGGATTGATCCGTAGATCCACTTAGGTCAAAGACCTTGCTGGTAACGTCAGCGAACGGTCAGGGCTACTATTGGTTCACCATGACACTCAGGAGGGAACTTTCACCCGCTTCTCGTGGAAAGGCTCACAGCGAACGCCTTTCCTCTCTGTAGGAGGCCGGCGGGTTACTTTACTCCGTCATCGTTTTAGAATTACTATTTTACTGCAAAAACCCAATAAATTGTTCAAGGGTTGTCCCATTATTTATCGGTCTGCGCCAAAGATAATACAAATTTGATTCTCTCTGAGTGGTGCTGGCGCCCAAACCTACCGCATTGGAATACCAGTCGGAGACTTTCTCCATCGCGCTCTGGTTATATTTTCCAAATGGATAAGCAAATGAATTGATCTTGGTATCAAGAAATTTTTCCAAATCAGCTTTTGAACCGATGATTTCAGTATCCAGAAATACTGATTCACTTAAGTCCTGATGGCGGGCGGAATGGCTTCCCATTTCCCAACCACCCTTGATTAGTTCTTTTACTTGCCGGTATTTCATATAACCCGGTGTTTCCAGGTATGTTGAAACCAGATATGCTACGCCTACAAAATTGTATTTCTCGAGGATTGGGAAGGCATTTTTATAAACAGAGATATCACCGTCGTCGAAACTGATAACAATCGGTTTTTCTGGTAATTCTGCCCCAAAGATGATGGCTTGCCGTAATTGATCAATGGTGATCGTGTTATAGCCATTTTCGCTCAGGTACGCCATTTGTTCCTCAAATTCTTGCGGCGAGAGGTTGTAAGGATTGCTTGCTTGACCTGGAACAATTCGATGATATAGCAAGATCGGGCATTTAATTGGTCCGGGGCCAAGTTTAATCAATACTGGCGTTGGGCTTGGTTCAATTGTGTTGGTGACCGTCGGGAGAGGTAATTCTGTTCTGGTTGGGGTTAATGTGCTCGTTGGCTGCGGGATAATGGTTTGGGTTGGCTTTACGGTCACCCGGGTAGCGGGGACAGTTGGAACGACATCCAAGCCGCCCAGGTTTGAGCAACCAACCTCAATGGAAGCAAGGATTACTAAAATGACACTCAGGATCAATAATCGGAAATGGTTCATGCCAGTTATTATAAAAAAAAGAACTGGGTATTTCTACCCAGTTCTCCGCGGATCTTAGTAATCCATTCCTCCGCCGGGCGGCATCATGGGAGCCTTATTTTCTTCCGGGACATCAGTGATCAAGACATCAGTCGTGAGGATCATCGCGGCAATTGAGGCGGCATTTTCGAGCGCGCCGCGCACAACTTTGACCGGATCAATGACACCTTCTTTGATCATATCAGCATACTTGCCAGTAAGAACGTTGTAACCGATGTTCTTGTTATTCTTGGCGATGGCTTCGCGGCGGACACCGTCGATGATCACAGAACCATCTTGCCCGGCATTGGCTGCCAATTTACGAATTGGGGCTTCAAGCGCGCGACGAACAATGTTGACACCCATTTGAGCGTCGTCTGAGTCCATCTGAAGATTTTCAAGTACTGAGGCGGCATTAATCAGTGAAATTTCACCACCGGCTACGATACCTTCTTCAACAGCCGCGCGGGCGGCGGAGAGCGCATCTTCAACCCGGTGTTTCTTCTCTTTCAATTCGGTCTCAGTGGCGGCACCAACCCGAATGATCGCCACACCTCCGGAAAGTTTGGCAAGGCGTTCCTGTAATTTTTCTCGGTCGTAATCGCTGGTGCTTTTGTCGATTTCGGCGCGGATCTGGTCAACTCGACCTTTAATCGCGGAGGGATCACCCTTGCCATTAATGATGGTTGTATTGTCTTTGTCAGCGGAGACTTTCTCAGCGTGACCAAGATCCTCAAGGGTGACAGATTCAAGCTTGCGGCCGGTTTCTTCTGAAATTACGGTTCCGCCAGTCAAAGTGGCGATATCCTGCAACATGGCTTTGCGGCGATCGCCGAATCCGGGAGCTTTTACAGCGAGTACATTCAACATACCGCGAAGTTTGTTCAACACCAGGGTCGCCAGAGCTTCGCCATCGATATCTTCGGCGATGATAACCAATTCGCGCTTGCCGATCTGAACCAGTTTCTCGAGGATCGGAACAATATCCTGAGCGGCGGAGATCTTCTTCTCGTTGATCAGGATGTAAGCGTCATTGATTACGGCTTCCATGTGCTCGGTATCCGTTACAAAGTAAGCGGAAAGGTAACCACGATCAAACTGCATACCTTCGACGTACTCGGTTTCGAAGAGCATCGATTTGGACTCTTCAACCGTGATTACGCCGTCTTTACCGACCTTATCCATAACATCAGCGATCAATTTACCAATTTCAGGATCAGCGGCGGAGTTAGTGGCAACAGAGGCAATTTCCTCGGCGGTATCAATGCTTACCGCGCCCTTGCGCAATTCCCCAACGATCTCATCCGCGGCTTTTTCAATCCCGCGTTTAAGAAGCATGGCGTTGTAGCCGGCAGCCAGAGCTTTTAAACCTTCAGAAACGATGGCGTGTGCCAGCACAGTGCTGGTGGTAGTACCATCGCCGGCGATGTCGTTGGTTTTTTGAGCGGCTTCCTTGAGTAACTGGGCGCCCATGTTCTCAAATGGATCTTTTAATTCAATTTCCTTGGCAACAGATACACCGTCATGAGTAATGGTGGGGGAACCGAATTTACGGTCGATAGCTACGTTACGACCTTTCGGTCCCAGTGTAGTGGCAACAGCATTAGCGACTACATCCATGCCATCCTTCAATTTTTTACGAGCTTCTTCGGTAAAAACTAATTGTTTTGCGGCCATTCCTTTATCTCCAGTAAATAATTATTTTTTCTATTCAATGATCCCGAGCAAATCAGTTTCTTGAAGGATCAGGATCTTTTTACCTTCAAACTTCATTTCTGTTCCGGCGTATTTAGTAAATAACACTTTTTCACCGACTTTAACTTCCATAGGGACTCGTTTTCCATTCTCATCCCATAAGCCTTGCCCAACCGCTAATACTACGCCTTGTTGTGGCTTCTCTTTAGCGCTATCCGGTAAAACAAAACCACCAGCCAAGGTCTCATCCGGTTCTATCGGCTCAATCACAACTCGATTACCCAATGGTTTGATCTTAACAGCCATGTTTCCTCCGTTTGAGAAAATTAGCACTCTATTCACGTGAGTGCTAATCTATATTACCTTTCGATATAAAAAGCGTCAAGCAGCCCGCTTAATTTCTAATAATTCTCTGATATTCAACGGCTTTAAGGAATCGGAGTCTGATCAATCAGAAGGGTTGGAGTTGGCGTAGCTGGAATTTGGGTCAGGAGTATACCGCCATCGACAAGACGGCAGATGTTTTCATTTTCGATCAAAATTTGGTTGACAATCGGATCTTCCGCGTAACCCGCTTCCCGAATTTCCTGAATCACTTCCCGGGCTTCTGGACAGTAGTTATTTTGAGGAATGCTCAAAGCCGCCAAATTGGATACATAAGAGTAGTAATATACAATGCTTCCGGGAGACAGCTCAAGTTTCATAATTGAGGTACCAGGATCACCTTCCGGACAGCCCCCGCGCGCCTCGCAACTCTCCTCAGCGGTACAACCTTTGACCGCACATTTTAAAGCCGGGATGGCACCCTCATAGTTTCGGGATCGCATAAACACGATTCCGAGTTGCCCATAAATATCAGGATTAGCAGGGTCATACTCCAATGCTTTTTGAACATTCCGAGCGGCACCAAAAAACTCACCGAGTTGTGAATAGGTCTTCGCAATTGAAAGATATGGTAATGGATCTTGAATTCCAAGTTGTTCATTGATCGTAGCCGCCATATCAAAATAATCCAGGGACTTGTAATAAAATTCCTTACTCTGAGTCTCATTTGGGCTGTTGAAGGCTAGAGCGCGATAGTTGGCGCCGGCACGAACGTAAAGAAAGGTCAAATTTGGATTGATGGCGATCGCTTTTTCATATTCAGCAATCGCTTCGGTATATCTCTGTTGACTTTCCAACAAGTAAGCGTTAATCCGATGGACGTCCATCAAGTCAGCATTGGCTTGAAGAGCAAGTCCAATATTCTGTTCAGCCTGATCCAAACGCTGCTGGTCAATCAAAATTTCAGCGTAATAGGCTAAAGCGAGAACATTATTTGGGTCAATCGTCAGAGCTTTGATCGCCTCTTGTTCTGCTTCCACCAGATATGTGTCTGATTCCTGGTCATTGATCGTGGATGACGAAAGCCAATCCAAAACGAAGGCGCGAATGGCACTGACTTCGCTGCTGGAAAGGTCGATCGCTTTAGCCTGATCGATTGAATAAAGCGCGTTTTGAAGTGCGGCCAAACGATCTGCGTCAGTAGTTTTAAGCGCCGAATCGTAAGTTTGAACCCGGGCGAGGGTTGCCCACACATGCGAGTTTTGAGGATCAATTTCCAAGGCTTTTTGGTAGGAGGTAATCGCCGCGTTTAGATCACCAGAGATAAAGCGGGCATTCCCCTCTTCAATATGTGAATTTGATGTTCGCGTAGGAGTAGGAGTCTGATGTCCGACCGCCTCTATGGAACCTCGATTAACGCCGACATAGATCGCCAAGGCAGCTGTCATCGCGAAAAGATAGAGGAAAATTCGATAGAAATTATTTTCCGACTTCTTTCTAAAAAGTCGGCCAGGTTCTTTAACTTTCATCGTTTATGGGGTTGGAGTGATCTCCTCCGTAGGTGCAGAACCCACTGTAGGAGTAATACTTAATTGTTCGGCGCACATCTCGATGCCCACATTCGCGTTGTAAATGGAAATCTCGTCTGCCGCGGAAACCGTATCAATGATTCGTGAGAAGATCGGTAAAGCCTCCCCGCAATTTCCAGTACGGACAAGCGCCAAACCATACGTGTAATAGTATTCCGGTATGCGTATCGAATCCCCGGTAAGCGCCAATGGCTCTACAAGGTTTCCTGAATCATCCTGTCCCCCATTGACCACCAGCCCCAATTCCTCGATCGCGTTTTCATATTTCTGATTTTTATAATAGGTAACTCCCAGATTCCCACGCAAGTTGGGGTCTGTGGGTGAAATTGTCACCGCTTGGCGGGCGTATTGTTCTGCCTTACCAAACTCCCCGATTGTGTAATAAATCCTTGAGATCAAGAGGAGGGGTGTTGGATCGTTTGGATTAAGCTGGCTGGCTACCGTAAAGGAATTGACCGCTTTGTCATACACTTCCATAATCCGGTAGATCCGTCCAAGCGAGATGTGGATATCGGGAATCTTGTTGTTGATCGCCGTCGCGGATTCATACTCTGAGAGAGCCTCCTTATAGTTCGCTGTCGCTTCTAAAACATATCCTCTGGCGCGGTGAGTTTCAAACATTCCCGGCCCAAGCGAGAGGGCAACCCGGGATTCTTCGCGCATCAAGTCAATCGTATCCAAGGCGCCCTTTCCGGATAAATAGATATCGGTCAACATTTCAGCATAATAGGAATGCGCCAAAGCATTATTCGGATCGATTTCCAAGGCGCGCTTTAAAGAAATTTCCGCATCGAGATAGTTGCCCTGGGCAGATAAAGCCCATCCTCGAACCGCGTGCGCGGTGGAATTGTTTGGGTTGAGCAGCAGGGCATTTTCGGCTTCAGTCTGTGCCTTTGCCGGATCTCCCAGCCACATGCTGCCCTTCGCCATTTCAATATACAACTTTGGTTCGTTGGGGATCAAGACTACCGCCTGTTGGTAGAGTTCAATACCCCTGGTTAATTTACCATCCGCCAGAGCCTGTTCTGCCTCAGCGATGATTGAATCGGGCGAGCGGGTCGGCGTAGGGGTCGGCAGCATAGCCTGTTGAATGGTCGGGCTGATATATAAACTGAAATATACCATGGCGGCGATGGCGGCAATTAACCCGAAAATTTTAAAATAGTTGAATGGGCGTCTCCGCCGATTCATACTCCATTTGCTTCCTTTGAGATACATAATGTTTCATGTTACCACTTTTCAGAGCGGTTCCTTTAAAATGACTGTTTTTAAAATTATAATTACTTCCAACCATGCGATTTGATATCTTCACAATTTTTCCGGAAATCTTTGATCCTTACTTATCTGCCAGTATTTTAAATAAAGCAGAAGTAAAAGGCTTGGTCGAATTTCACGCCCATAATTTGCGTGATTACACCCATGATAACCATCACACTACCGATGACCTGCCCTATGGCGGCGGAGGCGGAATGGTGATGAAACCTGAACCGGTGTTCGAAGCGGTAGAAACGATCTGCGGTTATGAGAGAGATTTTCCGATCCTTTTAATGACTCCCCAAGGGAACCCTTTTACCCAGGCATTGGCGGCGGATTTGGCATCTCAATCGCGGATCGGTATCATTTGCGGTAGATATGAGGGATACGACGAACGTATTCGGGAGAAGTTGGTAACTCATGAGGTTTCCATTGGTGATTTTGTGCTGACAGGCGGGGAACTGCCAGCCTTGATGATCATCGACGCCGTTACCCGCCTATTGCCTGGCGTACTTGGTGATCCGACCGGCGCGTTGGATGACTCCCATGCGTCGGGATTGTTGGAATATCCGCATTACACCAGACCCCCACTTTTTAGAGATCTTTCGGTTCCGGAAATTTTACTTTCAGGCGATCATCAGAAAATCGCTGATTGGCGAATTGAGCAAGCCATGCTGCGCACAGCCAAACGGAGACCGGATATCTTTGAGAAATTCGACCCCGCAAGCCTGAATAAAAAAACTCGGAAAAAATATGATCAAATTCTGGCAGACCTGAACAAGGATCGAGGTTCGAAGGATAAACCAATATAATTTGATAAGTCTGAACTTGTACAGTTTTTCAACAGAGTGTATACTTTAAGGAGTAAACCCGCTTATGACGGCGGTAGATTTTCTATTCTTTAAGAGGAGAAGTGAATGAAAAAGCAATATACTGTTTTCGCAATTTTGTTGATCGCTTCCATGTTGCTCACTGCTTGTGGAGCCCCCGCTGCTGCTGATTGTAAATCAGAAGAGTTATTCTGCGTTGGTATGGTTACCGATGTTGGAAAGATCGACGATAAGTCCTTCAACCAATCTGCCTGGGAAGGCGTAAAGAAGGCTGAAGCTGAGCTCGGCGCGAAGGTTCAGTACATCGAAACCACTGACGCCAAAGATTATGACAAGAATATCGCCACCTTCGCTGATGAAGGCTACGATGTTATCGTAACCGTTGGTTTCGCTCTCGGCGAAGCGACCACCAAAGCCGCTGGTTTGTATCCTGATGTTGACTTCATTGGTGTCGATCAGTTCCTCCAAACCACCCTTGTCAACCAAACTGGTTTGAACTTCCCTGAGGATATCGCGGGCTTCCTGGCTGGCGCTTTGGCTGCCCAGATGACCAAGACTGGCAACATTGGCGCCGTGTTGGCGACCGATGCTGTTCCCCCAGTTTGGAGATTTGGTGAAGGCTACCGCGCTGGTGCCTTGTATGTGAACCCGGATATTGAAATTAACATCGTCTATCACAACGATGTTGGCTTCGATAAAACCTTCGTTGATCCTGAGTGGGGCGCTACCACCACCAATTCCATGGCTGACAAAGGCGTGGATGTGATCTTCGGTGCCGGTGGTAAAACCGGTAACGGCGCGCTCATTGCCGCCGCCCAAAAAGGTGTTTACGCGATTGGTGTTGACACTGACCAGTACAACACTGTCCCCGAAGCTCAGAGCAAGTTGCTCACCAGTGCCATGAAGAATATCACCGTCGGCGTTTTTGATTTGATCAAACTCTCCAAGGAAGGCAAGCTCCCGGCTGGTAACTTCTTTGGTACCGCTAGTTTGGCTCCTTACCACGATGTTGACGCTGATGTCTCCGCCGAAGTACGCGCCAAGATGGCTGAGATCGAAGCTGGTTTACTCGACGGCTCCATCAAAACCAACGTACCTCCGGTAAAACCGTAACAAAAAGCTGCAAATAAGCAATAAAGGGAAGGATTTTATCCTTCCCTTTTTGTTTTATAATCAGACAATCACATGATAATTGAAAGGGAGAGACCCAATAATGTCCCAATCACAGAGCAAAAAATCTGAATTGGTTTCCAAATTAACCGACACTTTGCTGGTGCCAACCCTGGCGATCGTGACTGCGATCGTTTTGGGCGGGATCATCATCGCGTTTGTGGGAGGAAACCCATTCGCGGCTTATGCCGGTCTTCTCGAGGGTGCCTTCGGGTCTTTAAAAGGGATCAGCGAGACGGCGGTCTGGTCAACGCCATACATCTTTGCTGGATTGGCAGTCGCTTTGGCATTTAAAGGCGGCTTATTCAATATCGGCGGTGAAGGACAGCTCGCCCTTGGCGCGACAACCTCCGCCTGGGTCGGTTACGCGCTCCCTGACCTTTTAGGGGTCGAACTGCCAATGGTCATACATTTACCTTTGGCAATCCTGACCGGCATGGCTGTCGGTTTTCTCTGGGGAGCCATTCCAGGGGCATTAAAGGCTTACACAGGCGCGCATGAGGTTATCAATACCATCATGATGAACTACATCGCCCTCAATATCGTCAGTTACCTGATGAATGGTCCGTTTAAAGATAAAAATCCGTTGAACGTGATCGCCCGCACGCCTCTCATCGCGGAAAGCGCCCGGATTCCACCTCTCTTCGATGGTTTGCGGGTTCATTGGGGCTTTATCCTGGCACTGGCAATGGCTTATGGTGTCTGGTGGCTGCTCTGGAAAACGAACCTGGGGTTTGAGATCCGAACTGTTGGGGCAAATCCGGAAGCCGCCAAATATGCCGGCATCAATGTAAAGAAGATCATGACCCTCAGCCTTGGATTGAGCGGCATGCTGGCAGGCCTGGCTGGCACGGTTGAAGTAACCGCGCTCAATTATCGGCATGAGTTGGGTTTTTCCCAAGGGTACGGCTTTGACGCCATAGCGATTGCCCTCCTTGGTAAAAACCATCCTCTGGGGGTAGTTTTAGCAGCCATCCTTTTCGCCGCCATGCGGAATGGCGCCACCCGTATGCAATTCCTAACCCAGATTCCGGTTGATATCATCTCTGTGGTACAGGCATTAATCCTCCTGTTCGTGGCCGCTGACGCGATCGTTCGATACCTCTACAGAATCAAACAGTCGGATGAAAAAGTTGTACTTACCCGCGGTTGGGGAGGCTAAACATGGATTGGAAAAGATATAGTTTTATCGCGCTTGTTATCATTGTCCTCTTCGGCACAGTTGTATTGGTTGGCATGGAGGCTGAACCTCCGATTCTGATCATCAGTAGTATGATCGCCACCACCATTGCCGTCGCGACCCCGTTAACCCTCGGTGCGTTATCAGGTGTATTTTGTGAGCGGGCGGGTGTGGTTAATATCGGTATTGAAGGTATGTTGCTCGCCTCCGCTTTCTTTGGCTGGCTCGCGTCAATTTATATGAATACAATTTTTGGATTTGGCGCCACTCCAAGCCTGATAGTTGGGGTGCTCGCGGCGATCCTTTCCGGAGGACTGTTTGCCCTCCTCCATGCCGTCCTTTCCATAACCTTTAAAGTCGACCAGATTATTGGCGGAACGGTGATCAACATCCTCGCGATTGGTATGACCGGCTTTCTCAACCGGCAACTTTTCTTCAGCAAAACAAGCATCTTCGGCGGCAATGTCCCTCACGCTCCAGGCGTACTACCCTTGCTGGATTTGCCTGTGGAGAACTGGGCAAACTCATTATGCAACACCATTAACGCCTCAGAAGCTTGTACAATGAACGCCACTGCTTTTGGAAATATATTTGAACAAAAACCAATCGCCATCTCGGCTATTCTGCTTGTTTTTATCAGCAATTATGTACTCTTCAACACCCGTTGGGGATTACGCATGCGGGCAGTTGGTGAACATCCAAAAGCCGCGGATACGGTCGGTATTAATGTGGTTCGGACAAGATATTTGAACGTCGTCATCGGCGGTTTAATCGCGGGATTGGGCGGCGCCTATTTTACGCTGGAATCTGTTCCCTCTTTTGAACCACTCATGACCAATGGGCGAGGTTTTATCTCCCTTGCCGCCATGATCTTTGGAAATTGGACCCCGGTCGGTGCCTGGGCGGCTTCCCTGGTATTTGGAGCGTCCCAAGCCTTGCAGATCAACCTTCAATTTTTCCGCGACCTCATTCCTCCGCAATGGGCTTTCTTCCAGAATTCTTATTCGGTGGGTCAAATCCCTTACCTCCTGACCATGATCATCATGACCGGTATCATCGGCAAAACCACACCGCCTGCCGCGGATGGTCAACCATACGAGAAATAGGAGAACGAATTATGGAAAACCAAACAAATTTTGTTCTCGAAGCTCGCGGTATTACCAAGCAATTTCCTGGTGTATTAGCCAACGACCATGTTGATTTTGACCTCAAACCCGGTGAAGTACACGCCCTGTTGGGCGAAAATGGGGCTGGAAAATCCACCTTGATGAACGTTCTTTATGGCTTGTATCAGCCAAATGAAGGTCAGATTAGCGTTAATGGCGCTCCAATCAACTTTACATCGCCAAAAGAAGCCATCGAAAGCGGGATCGGTATGGTACATCAGCATTTCATGCTCATTCCGGTATTTTCTGTGACCGAGAATATCATGCTTGGTTCAGAAACTGACCATCAGAAAAAACCAAACCCATCACCTCTTGCCAAACTGGAACGGCAAATCGTCGCCAATCTGGTCAGAGATCTTTCAAAGAAATACAACCTTTCCATAGACCCAAACGCCATTGTTGGCGAACTACCGGTAGGGGTTCAACAAAGAGTTGAGATCGTTAAAGCACTCTACCGAAAGGCTTCGATCCTCATCCTGGATGAGCCAACCGCGGTTCTTACGCCCCAGGAAGCTGATGATCTGTTTGTCATCATCAACGAATTAAAGAAGCAAGGTGTTTCAATTATCTTTATCACCCACAAGTTAAAAGAAGTCCTTGCCATAGCCGATCGAATAACGGTTATGCGGGGCGGGAAAGTGGTTGGACACACTACTCCCGCAAAATCCAATGAACAGCAACTCGCCGAAATGATGGTTGGACGGGAAGTAATTCTGACCGTTGACAAGGAACCAGCCCAGCCTAAAGAGGATATTCTGGTTGTGCAGGGTTTATATGTCAGCGATCAGCGGGAATTAGAATCGGTTAAAAATATATCCTTCAGCGTTCGTTCCGGCGAAATTCTTGGGATTGCCGGAGTGCAAGGCAATGGACAGACTGAATTGGCGGAAGCGCTTACCGGACTGCGTAAACCGGATAAAGGCAAAGCCACCTTGGCGGGATTTGAGATTTCAAACGCCGTGCCACGAAACATTACTGACAAAGGCTTGGCTCATATTCCTGAAGATCGCCAGAAACATGGACTTGTTCTCAGCTATACCGTTGCCGATAATTTGGTCCTTTGTGATTATTACAAAATGCCCTATAGCAAAAAGGGCATCCTCCAACAGCAGGCAATTGATAATAACGCTCGCAAATTGATCGATGATTTTGATATCCGCACGCCTTCTCCCTACGTTGCCGCCAGTAAACTCTCAGGCGGAAATCAACAAAAGGTGATTGTAGCGCGCGAACTCAGCCGCGAGGTTAAGTTGGTTATCGCCAACCAACCCACTCGCGGGCTGGATGTCGGATCAATCGAATACATCCACAAACAGATTGTCAGCATGCGGGATTCTGGCACGGCGGTTTTATTGATTTCTGCTGAATTGGATGAGATCATGGCGCTTTCCGATCGGATAGCAGTGATGTATCATGGGCATATTGTTACCATCGTGAACCGGGAGGGTGTTAGCAAAGAACAGCTCGGTTTATGGATGGCAGGAGTCAAACCTGAATAAAAACCTCCAAAAATCAAGTAAAAGCGGCCAAAAACGGCCGCTTTTTTTCTCCCTGGGGTTGGAATTGAGCAAATTTTGTTATAATGCTAATCGTTCGAAAGGATTTTAATGAAAAAACTTAACAAAATAATGATCGCGCTGGTCATTTCTATCTTTCTCATCAGCGCCTGTTCTCCTCAGGAAACAGTTGACCCGGCCGCAATTGCCACCTCCGCGGTTCAGACAGTTGAGGCCGAATATACCAAAACCGCGCTCAGTTTTACGGCCACCCCGCTGCCTCCCACAAAGACGCCCGCTCCAACAGCCACATCTGAGCCAAAACCATCTCCTACCTTGGATAATCCAATAGAGAATGGTAAACCATGTTATGCCATGACACTGGTGAGTGAAACGATTAACGACGGTACGATCCTTGTTGGTGGTTCAGAATTTACAAAAACTTGGAGATTCCGCAATGACGGGAACTGTGTCTGGGATCCTTCATATAGTTTTGAATTCAGCGATGGTGAAGCGATGACCGATATCACATCCTACCCATTAACTTCGACCGTTTATCCGGGCGATACTTTTGAAATTTCAGTCAATATGGTTGCCCCTGCCGAAGATGGTGTTTATAAAGGTTATTGGCATGTAAAAACCCCCTATGGTGGTTTCATGGGAGTTGGGCAGTACAACCAGAAACCTTACGTCCACATTGAGGTGGCGGATGATATCCAATCTACACCTGGTATTTATCAGGTGCAATACGAAGTTCGCCGTACGCCCCGATTTGGCTGCGGGCCGAATGGAATTTGGTACGACTTTACCGCTCAGGTCTTCAGCAATGGAGCAGGAAATTATTCTTACCGCTGGGATCGGAGTCCGATCGATGGAGACACTCCGTATGGAACGACTGGTGAAATCAGTTTCTCCCAGGCCGGGAAAAATCCGCTTCATATGTCCTGGTTCTTTACGATGGAGAATACTCAGGGTTTAACCCGCTATGTACAACTGGTAATTACCGACGAGGCGGGAAATGAACGTTATTTCAATCGCTTCTATATTGAGTTTACCTGCGACGAATAACAGGAAAAACGCAACCTGCCAAAACAACCGCGAGAAACTCGCGGTTGTTTTAATCATGTTCATTCGTTTTATCGTTGAAAATTCTCAACCAATCCTCCACTTCCTTCCGGGTTAAGCCTTCTTCCCTGAAGGGGTTCTCCGATCTCTGATTGCTCAAGGTTTGATTTACCAAGGCGGCAAATTCATCGGAGGAAAGCGCCATCGCACCCCGATTTTTTGCCTCTCTCTGAACATAATTATCAGATGATACAACTGTCCAGTTTTTTGCCCCGTTTCCCAGCGTTTTCAACCGTTCCGCCAGGGCCTGGTCAGCCGATTTGGGTGCTTTTACAAAAGTAACCTTTAAAGAGGTCGGCAGCTTTCCCGCGTTTTCGTGATTTGCCCGGCGGTCAAAATAAATTTCAATTTGGGTCTTGCGGGTAACCCGGGCAAAGTTCTGCAATATTTGCACCAACTGGCGTTCATCATCCTCAGATGACAGGTCAATACCAAATTTGGGAATTAAATTATGGCCATCGATCAGGTAAGGCATGCTTTAATTATAAATTGGAACTACGCTTTCGCTATCTGGCTAATTATGACAATAATTATCACCTTTAACCTTGACACAGGAGAATTGTGATGATATAAACGGGAAAATTAAATAACGCTCTTATCCAGAGAGGTGGAGGGACCGGCCCTTTGAAACCTCGGCAACCAGACTACGGTCATGGTGCCAATTCCGGCAGAAAGATCTGGAAGATGAGAGGATGGACTCGCGAGACTTCTTCTTAATCTTTTCAGGAGAAGTTTTTTTTCTTCTGAAACAGGGCGGCAAACTATAAATTTTCGGAGGCTCAAATGTCCAAACAAGTTCATCAATTCGGCTTTTCTACCCGCCAATTACATTCTGGCTATTCTCCAGACCCCACCACCGGTAGCCGCGCTGTACCAATTTACCAAACCACGAGTTACCAATTCAAAAGCACAGAACATGCCGCCAACCTTTTTGCCTTGAAAGAATTGGGCAATATTTACACAAGAATCATGAATCCAACGACCGGCGTTCTTGAAGAGCGAATTTCGGATTTGGAAGGAGGGGTTGGCGCCCTTGCCACCGCCTCGGGACACGCCGCCCAATTCCAGACAATCTTCACCCTTTGTGAAGCCGGGGATCACATCGTTACCAGTTCCAAATTATATGGTGGTACCTTTAACCAATTTAATTATTCCTTCAAGAGACTTGGCATCGAAGTTACCTTCGTGGATCCATCCGATCCGGAAAATTTTCGCGAGGCAATTAAATCAAACACCAAGGTTTTTTATGGCGAATCGCTGGGAAATCCCGATATTTCGGTCTTTCCAATTGAAGAAGTCGCCGCCATTGCCCGCGAGAATAACATCGTATTGGTGATTGACAACACCGTCCCAACCCCTTACCTGATTCGCCCAATTGAATGGGGAGCAAACATCGTAACACACAGTACCACAAAATTTATTCAGGGACATGGAACCTCCATCGGTGGAACAATCGTGGATGGTGGAAATTACAATTGGGCTTGCGGAAAATTCCTAAACTTTACCGAGCCCGATCCTTCATATCATGGCTTGGTATATGCAAGTTTGTCAGAAGCAGGTTTGCCGCCTTTTATCACCAAAGCTCGAGTTCAGGTTCTTCGCGATTATGGAGCAAGTCAATCTCCGTTCAATAGCTGGCAAACAATTCAAGGAATCGAAACGCTCAGTCTCAGATTGGATCGCCATGTTCAGAATGCCCAGGTTGTAGCTGAGTTTCTTGAATCCCATTCCCAAGTTAGCTGGGTAAAATATCCCGGCTTAAAAAGTCATCCAGATTATTCCTTAGCCAAAAAGTATTATCCAAAAGGACCCGGAGCCTTGCTTGGATTTGGTATCAAGGGCGGCGCGGAAGCTGGAAAAAAGTTCATCGAGTCTCTCCAGCTTTTCAGCCATCTGGCAAATATTGGCGACGTTCGATCATTGGCCATTCATCCCGCCTCCACCACCCACAGCCAATTAAACGCCGATGAATTAGCCGCTTCCGGGGTTACCGAAGACTTTATCCGTTTATCGATCGGAATTGAAGACGTGGACGATATTCTCTGGGATCTTAAACAAGCTCTCGATTAATCAAAGAAAAGATTAAAAAGTAGGTGAAAAATGCCCGTAAATATCCCCAAAACCTTACCCGCCCGAAAGATACTTGAAGCTGAAAACGTTTTTGTGATGAGTACAGATCGTGCTTCAAGACAGGATATTCGTCCCTTAAAAGTAGCCATCCTCAACCTCATGCCAACCAAGATTGCCACCGAAACGCAATTGTTAAGGCTGTTGGGAAATTCCCCGTTACAGGTTGACATTACATTGTTTCACATGTCGTCGCATACCTCAAAAAATACATCTGCTGAACACCTGCTCAATCATTATGTAACCTTCAAAGAGATCATTAACGAAAAATACGACGGGCTCATTATCACCGGCGCGCCGATTGAACAACTCCCTTTTGAGCAGGTGGATTATTGGCACGAATTGACCCAGGTAATAAACTGGGCTGAGACGAATGTTGAATCCGCCTTCTACATATGCTGGGGGGCTCAGGCTGCTCTTTATCACTTGTTTGGGATTCCAAAATATGACGTGGATCATAAGATTTTTGGTGTTTTCGAGCATAAGGTACTCGTCCATGCCGAAAAGTTGTTGCGAGGATTTGACGATGTTTTCTATGCGCCCCATTCCCGCCATACTGAGGTCCGCAGAGAAGACATTGAAAAGGAACCAAATCTGCGCATACTGGCGGAGTCGGATCAGGCAGGGGTGTATATCGTCCGCTCGATCGATGGCAGACACTTTTTTATTACCGGTCACAGCGAATATGATCCCTTGACCTTGAAAGGAGAATACGATCGAGACCAAGGGAAGGGTTTGCCGATCAACATCCCGCTGAATTACTATCCTGATAACGATACCCTGGCCGAACCCATAGTAAAATGGAGGGGACACGCGAATTTACTTTTCTCAAATTGGCTCAATTATTATGTTTATCAGATAACACCATTTGAGCTTGAACGGATACCTCAGCCATTTGAGGACAATAACATCTAAATTGCGTTGCAGGAAACAATGACCGATTCTAACAAAAAGAGTAATGCCTTAATTGAAGTTGTCGACCACGCGAGAACGGTGTTGGAGTTGATTAAACATCCAAGGGTTAATATCCTCATCAAACTGATCCCGATTCTCGCAGTGGGTTATGTAATCTTCCCTTTTGACTTCATTTCGTTTATCCCCGTACTCAGCGCGACAGATGACCTGGCGATTTTAGGTGTGGCGCTCTCACTATTTTACGTTCTCGTTCCTCAGGATGTTATGGATGAGATCAGCCAAAAATTACAGCGATCAAAACCACCAGTTGAACCAGCCAAACTTGATGACCAGATCATCGATGGCGAGTTTGTGGATGTTGAGGAAAAAAAGTAATTACTGGTCCTGACCAAAATAGTGTCTGGCAGCTTCGTTAATCGGGTTGTTGAATACATCCTGAACATTGCCATATTGCAAAATCAAGCCATCCCAAATCAAGGCCACATTATCTGAAAGCGTTAAAACATCATTCAGGTCGTGGGTCACAAAGATCGTGGTCGTATGGGTCTGATTGAGTACAATCCGCAAATCTTTTACTAATTCTTTTCTTGTTTGAGGGTCCAAAGCGCTGAAGGGTTCGTCGAGGAGGAGTAACTCAGGTTCCAAGGCGAACGCTCGCGCAAGACTGACCCGCTGTGCCTCGCCGCCAGAAATTTGTTTGGAAGAGCGATCAAGGAGGTGGGAAATGTGGAATCGTTCTGTCCATTGGGAAACTTTCTTTTCAATTTTGTTATTATCCACACCTCGGAATTTTAAACCTAACGCGATGTTTTCCTTCACCGAGCGATCCAGTAAGAGCGGTTCTTGCAATACCAACGCTAAATTCCGGCGATATTCCAAACCTGGGATGGTGAAGATTGACCGGTCATTCCAAAGAATCTGACCTTTTTCGATTTTTAATAACCGCGTGAGGATGTGAAGAAAACTGCTTTTGCCAGCGCCATTAGGTCCAATCACAGCCAAAACACGATCCTTCTCAATCTCAAATTGATCAATCTTTAACACCAGGCGTTTTTTCCGGTAAAACTCCAACTCATTAATGGTAATAAGCGCGGTCATCGTTTATTCATCCCATTTTGCTGAACCAGGGTAAGCCCATAATTGATCAACATGGTAATGATCAATAAAAATATTCCAAGGATAATTGCCCTTTCGAAATAACCTTTATTGGTCTCCAAAACGATCGCAGTTGTTAACACTCTCGTCTGACCTTTGATATTCCCGCCGACCATCATCGAAGCGCCAACTTCTGAAATTACCGACCCGAATCCAGCCATCAAGGCAGCCAGGAGCGCCAGGCGAGCTTCCCACCACAGCGCTGAAACCACCTGAAAGGTGGAAGCGCCTAACCCCATTAATTGCAGACGAAGTTTGGGATCAAGCTGTTGCAAACCCGCAACTGTAAGCCCTGTAACCACAGGCGTTGAAATCACGGTTTGGGCGATGATGATCGCGCTCGGGGTATAAATAAGCTGCAAATCTCCCAAGGGACCATTGCGCCATAGAACCATGGCTACTGCCAACCCAACCACAACCGGCGGTAAGCCCATTCCGGTATTGATGATCGCGAGCAGCACCGAGCGGCCGGGAAATTTGACCAACGCCAACAAGGTACCAAGGGGGAGGCCGATCAGTACGCTTAAAATGGTCGCGAAACCGGAAACAGACAAGGATAATTTGGTAATCTCCCATATTTCCGGATCTGCGAAAAGGGTGTAGAGGTAATCAAACATTGATAATTTTTATAATCGCAATAAAAAACTTTTGGACGGATCCCAAGAGTTTAAAAACCCTTAGAATCTGTTTTTTTACCTTATCAAGAATCGCCAACCATGGCTTACCTTGAAAATTGCTATAAACCAAAATCAGAATCCTTCTTGTTAGCATCTGGGAAGAAAAGTGGAGCGCCATACTGGTCTACCCCAAATTCGCCAATTGCTGTTTGCGCTTCATCAGAGATGAGGAAATTCATGAAATCCACAGCGCCTTGATAATTAATTTTTGGCCACTTTTCCGGATTCACAGTCATCACATGGTAAACATTCAAAAGGCTATTATCGCCTTCGATCAGGATTTCCAATTCCAAATTTTGCTTGTTCGCTAAATAAGTGGCGCGGTCAGTAAGTGTGTAGCCCGCTTTTTCAGAAGCGATGATCAATGAAGCGCCCATACCCTGTCCGGTTTCAACGTACCAGGCGGGTTTTTCGCCAGCCGGGTCAATTTCAGCTTTTTTCCATAACCCCAATTCTTTAACACTCGTACCAGATTCATCACCACGGGCAATAAAGGCCACCGTGGCTGGGTCCATACTGCCTGCCGCATAAATCGCTTTCAAGGCATCCGGAATCGCCATGCCCTTTATTCCAACCGGATCGGCGGCTGGGCCAACGATAATGAAATCGTTGTGCATAATCAAGGCGCGTTCTTTGCCTGAGCTTTCATCCATAAATCCTACCTCGGCAGCTGAAGAATGAACCAGGAGGATATCGGCGTTACCCTCAACGCCCATCTGAATGGCAGCACCGGAACCTACCGCAACTGTTTGCACCGTGTAACCATATTTTTCCTGAAACATTGGAACCAAAACATCCAACAAACCAGAATCCTGAGTGGAGGTAGTAGTAGCCAGAATAAGGTTTTTATATCCCGGCTCGGCTTTTACTTTCTCGGCTGGCGCAGCAGGCACTTCTTCAGCCGGGGCGGCTGAAGCTTCAACCACCAGTTCCTGGGAAGCGGGAACTTCGGCTGCCGGGGCGCAACCCGTAAATGCAATAGCCGCAATCAATATCAAACCCACCTTTATAAAAAAATGCCTTTTCATTCAATCCTCCTTCTTGAAATATTAATAGTGAACGAGTTCACCACTATGTCGGGAGTTGTACCCACTTAAACGGGTGATCGCAGAACGGAACCCCGCCGAATTGATGTGCTCAAAAACAGGATCGATCGAAATGGGGGTTTCCGGGTAAGCCGCAAAATCGAAGCGCTCTTCAAACAGCGGAATAAAATCCAGCCCTTCATTTACAGCCACACATTGAATGCCTAACGCGACGTCGGCCTTCCCACTTTTAATTGCCAGGGCAACTTCATCATGAGTCTTTACAGTTTGCCCATAGCCTTTAATCTGCTCGGGTAGGATTTCCAACTTTTTTATCTCATTTTCAAGCCAAATTCGAGTGCCAGAACCAGGATTTCGGTTCAGGAATCGAACATCTTCCCTGGACAAATCCCCAACTGAACGGATTCCCTTTGGGTTCCCCTTTTTTACGATCAACCCCTGGGTCCGGCTGACTAACGTAATCAATCGCACCGGCTTATCAGCGAAAATATGTTTGATGTAACCGACATTAAATTCGCCGTTTTCGTCCATCAGGTGGGATCCGGAGATCTGGCAAATTCCCTGACGCAAATTGATCAACCCGTTTAAAGATCCAACCGTATCAATAATGATGTGAAAATAATCAGAAAGCTGATCTTTCAAGAGTTCAAGCGCTTTATCATGGCTGCCGGAGATAAGGATCAGGGGATGGGTGGATTCGGGTAAAAGCATTGTTTGGAGTTGGATCACCGGCGAGGATGCTTTATAAAATTTTTCTAATACATTATTCGTCAATTCGGTATGGCATAACTCAACCAACCCCGCCTCTTCAAGTCGTTTGATATGATGGCGAATCCAAGCTGGGGATTGACCCATCTTTGTTCCCAGCATCGTCAAAGTAGAAGGTTCCTTCATCAGAAGCTGAACAATCTTCTTCCGATTTTTATCCGCCAGTAATTTAATTTTTTCGTCGTCGTGGATGATGTCGATCAGTTTCATATTAAGTTTTTCCTTAAATATAAGACCCGATTATTGTAACATTTTTAGTCAGTTGTAATCAACTATTTTTTTTGTCTCGCGAGCACAGCGATGTATTCCATGACGATCTTAAGCCCGGCAAATACGGTCGAGTCCGTTGGATCGAGGGGTGGAGCTACCTCGACCAGATCCATTCCAACCAAGCGATAGGCTTGGAGCATTTTTATTAAGGTTAATGAGTCTCTCGAAGTAATTCCGCCGAATTCAGGAATACCCGTGCCGGGCGCGGCAGAAGGATCGAGCGCGTCAATATCAAACGATAGATAGACGCCGTCGCACCGGTCAAAAACCTTTTGAATTTCAGAAATAACTGTTTTCATTCCAATTTCGGCGATTTTACTCGCGGTGAAGACGTTTAAGCCGGCGTTCTCAATCAGATCCAGTTCCTGTTCTTCCCAGGATCGCAGTCCCACCATGCACACATTTTCAGGTTTCTGTCCCGCTTCCAATATTCTGCGTAAAACTGACGCATGGGAAAGGCTTGATCCATCAAAAACATCGCAAAGGTCAGGATGCGCGTCAACCCATAACAAACCCATGTTCGGATTATCCTTTAAAGCAGCCGAGATCATTGGGATTGCCACAGAATGGTCGCCCCCCAGACCGATTCGATTACCCTTCCACGTTGATAGTTGTTTTTGAATTCGTGGATAATCCTTGGCTGGATGGCTGATCACAAAATCTCCCATATCAACCAACCTGACGCTTGAGAGTGGGGTGCGGTCTTCACTGAAGGGTGTGATATGTTTTGACCATTGTCTCATTTTTTGAGGCGCGTCCTTAGCGCCAAGCCGGGCGCTCGCCATTCCATCATAAGGAATCCCAAAGATATAAGCATCAAACTCCGCGTTCTCTTCGAATTCAAGCGCCAAATCTGCCCATAAGCCATGTGTACCTTCAATGGTCATCGTTGCACTCCTCTTTGCATTTATCATATAATCATATAGCATGGAACAGGCAGGTACAACCCACCTGAAAGATTAATATTAAAACGAGATTGGAGATTTTATGGTCGCACCTTTCGTATCCAAAAGAGCTAAGGTCTTTGAAGATATTCCCGACGAAAAATGGAATGATTGGAGATGGCAGCTTAGTCACCGTTTGAATAACGCTGAGGAGATCGGCCAGATCATTGAGCTGACTGAAAGCGAACGCAAAGCATTAAACAGCAGTGGCCTTTTTCGGGTCGATGTTACCCCGTATTTCATATCTCTGATCAATCCTGATGATCCGAATGACCCTATCCGCAAACAGATCATTCCCCGAGCTGAGGAAATGTTGGCTTTTACCGCCATGATGGAAGACTCTCTGGCTGAAGATCGCCACTCACCCGTCCCCGGATTGGTTCATCGATATCCGGACCGGGTATTGATGTTGGTTACTACTCAGTGCGCTTCTTACTGTCGGTATTGCACTCGCTCCAGAATTGTTGGTGATCCTGGTCAAACCTTCAAACGCGAAGAATTTGAAATGCAAATTGAGTACATCAAAAACACTCCTCAAATCCGGGATGTGCTCCTCTCCGGCGGCGATCCGCTGGTCCTCGCTCCGAAGATCCTCGAAGAACTTCTCACCCGGTTGCGGGAAATACCTCACGTTGAGATCATCCGAATCGGCTCCAGAGTACCCGTCTTCATGCCCCAAAGGATTACCCAGGAATTGTGTGACATGCTCAGTCAATTCCATCCGCTCTGGTTGAATATTCACGTCAACCATCCAAATGAGATCTCAAAGGAATTGACAGAAGCGACCGATCGTCTCACCCGGGCTGGCATACCACTTGGAAATCAATCAGTCCTTCTGGCTGGGGTTAACGATTGTGTTCACATCCAACGGGAACTTGTTCACAAGTTGGTTCGCATTCGAGTTCGCCCGTACTACCTCTATCAGTGTGACCTGGTCGAGGGTGCCGGACATTTCCGCACTCCAGTCGCTAAAGGCATTGAGATTATTGAAGGTTTACGCGGGCACACCTCCGGTTATGCGGTTCCTCAATTTATCGTAGATGCTCCCGGCGGGGGGGGAAAAATTCCCTTGCAACCCAATTATCAGATCAGTATGTCGGATCACAAAATCATTTTACGTAACTACGAAGGTTACATCACAACCTACGAAGAGCCGACTGAATACAAACCGCATGACCCGAGCACTTGCCCGTTCTGCCAAAACAAAAGACCCGAGGTCGGTCAAACTGGAATTACCGGCATGCTTGATGGCGAAAAGATGTTTATTAAACCCGGTGGATTTGATCAAATTCACGATCGCAATGGCATCCAACACCGATTAAAGGATGAGAGCAAATGGAAACCTCTGGGTATCGGGCAAAGCGAAAGCGAGGGCGAATAATTACCCCCTATTCACGAAAACCGGTTTTCAGTTTATGATTAGCGCGTTAGGAGATAAAAAGAACATGAAAAAATTGACCTATCTATTTTTGCTGATTTTTCTGCTCGTACCGGGCAGCAGCGTTTTCGCCGCCAACGCGCAGCCAAAAATCTGGGGAGAGCCCGAATTCTTCTCTTACCGGGATGAGATTTACCTGAGCGAAGTTGAAGAAGAATTGGATGTGGATGTTTACCTGTATGACGCTGTAGATTCTTATGCCTGTGAATTGGTAAACCAACAACCCCCGGATTATGTTGTGGTTAAACCTCGCCAAGCTTTTGATATGAACTGGACTGTGGTAAATTCCGGATCCGCGGTTTGGCATGCCGGATCAACTTTCGCATCTTATTATGGCGGCTTCCCAATGCATACTCATACCGATTCATACACATTAACCGAAACAGTCGGTTTGGGTGAAAAGCTTCATGTCCGAGTTGATATGGAGGCCCCCAAAGAACCAGGTACCTACACAACCACCTGGGCATTACTGACTGGTAATACCAGAATTTGTAGAATGTTCCTGATCATTACGGTTAAGTAAGCTCCAAAATCCGCGAATTGTTGTAAATCCAGCGACTTATGGATTAAGATATACCTACTTCGCTGGATTTCATTTTAAATCTTTGAAAACAATATCATCATGAGCAAAAAAACCATCGGTCACGTTGAATTGATTTGGGTCTGTCCAAACTGCGGTACTCGCAACGGAGGTTTGTTAAAATCCTGCACAAATTGTGGCTCTCCCCAACCCGTCAATGTTAAATTTGTTTTAGATGATCAAGCCAGAAAAATTGAGAATCACGATCTATCTGCCGGACCAGATATCCACTGCCCATACTGCCAGACAAGAAATCCGGCTGGCGCAAAAACCTGTATAAGATGCGGTGGAGATTTAACTGAAGGGGTTCAACGATCCGTCGGACATTCGTTATCGGAAACGAAAATCTTAACTTGTCCGGAATGTGGTTTTCATAATCCCGTGGGGACGGCGGTCTGCCAAAAATGTGGAATTCCACTCGGAGAACCAGAACAACCCAAGGTTGTGCATTCATCAACACCCTCAACCTCGAGTGTTCGTCCATGGATGCTTCTTCCGGTTATCGCGATCATCCTGATCGCGTGTTCCCTCATTTGGCTGCTTTTCTTTAAAACATCCATAGTTTACGGCGTTGTTTCTGACTTGAATTGGCAAGTAACCACACCAGTTGAGGAATATGGAATAGTAACAGTGGAAAACTGGCGTGACCAGATTCCAGCGGCAGGGATCATCATTTCTTGTTTGGAAAAGGTTCGCGGAATTCAAGACATGCCGGCGCCAAACTCGAAGGAAATCTGCACAACCGAAATAGTGGATAGCGGGGATGGAACCGGAGCGATCGTAGAATCCTGCGTTTACGAAGTTTATGATGATTACTGCGCCTATAATATAGATGCTTGGCATTCCGCCAATCCGGTCATTGTCGAAGGAAATGAGGCGGTAATATTTGATTTACCGGCTATTTCAAGTCATCAACGATACGGTACGAGCAGCGGCGTTTTTAATGTTGTTTTTGAGACCGAGCAAGGCTACCTGACTTATACAACCAGTAGCCAGAATGAATATCAATCATTCAGTCACGGATCTGAATGGATATTATCCGTAAACAATGTCGGTGAAATCCTTGAGATTTCCCAGTAGGCAGGTGAAAAATGCATTACCGTCGATTAGGTAAAACAGGGCTAAAGATCAGCGAAATTTCTCTCGGAACCTGGGTAACCATGGGCAATCAGATCGAGGATGATCGTTCCCTTGAGATTATGCGAAGCGCCTATGAACTTGGTATCAACTTTTTTGACAACGCGGACATCATCGCGAACGGAAAAGCCGAAGAAATATTAAACCAGTTAATTAAGGGGGTTGGTCGCGAGGGTTTGATCATTTCCTCAAAAGTATTCTGGCCTACCTTTCCGGGACCAAACGGGCGCGGCTTATCCAGAAAACACATCACCGAATCGATCAATGCCAGCTTAAAGCGGCTTGGGACAGATTATGTTGACCTGTATTATTGCCATCGATACGATCAAGACACTCCGATCGAAGAGGTGGTTTACAGTATGGATAACTTGATTCGCCAGGGCAAGATCCTTTATTGGGGAACCTCAGAATGGAGACCCTGGCAAATTACCTCCGCGATCATGACCGCTCGCCAACACAACCTCATTCCCCCTGCGATGGAACAACCACAATATAACATGTTCCATCGCCGCCGGCTTGAAACTGAACTTTACCCTCTTCATAAGGAATTTGGGATTGGGTTAACCACCTGGAGTCCTCTTTACTATGGCGTACTAACCGGTAAATATGCCAAAGGTATTCCTGAAGGAAGTCGCGCAGCCATGGAAAGCATGGCTTGGATTTTAGACCGAATTACTCCTCAACGAGTTATGATCATCGAACAATTAATCAAACTCTCCGAAGAGCTCGGAATTACCACCGCGCAATTAGCCATCGCCTGGCTTTTACGCCGAAAAGAGCTCAGCTGTGTGATTACGGGTGCCAGCTCGGTTGATCAACTGAAGGAAAATATCGGCGCGGCGGAGATTATGGATAAATTAACTGAAAACGTCCTGGATCAGATCGACAAAATTCTTAACAACACACCCGACGAAGCCTGATTTCCACCTAAAAATAGTAATATTTCCTAATATAGTATTAAGAAATTAATACAAATGTCACATTATTCTTGAATTTGTGATTCAAGTGTGCTATTTATTAGGCTAACTTTTGCCTAAGGTATTGTATGCATCGAGAAAAAGTATCAGAAAACGTTTATTGGTTCCAAAGCGAGGTTTACGCCCAAGTTACTGCCGGACTGGTGACCGGTCCTCAATGGGCGGTATTAATCGATACCTTGGCTACCACCGAAGAAACCCTGCAAATCAGGGATTTTATTGAACATGAATTAAACCTCAGAGTTCGATACATCATTAACACCCATTATCATGCCGACCATACCTGGGGAAATTGTTTTTTCCCAGACGCGACAGTCATCTCGCATAGTCTCTGCAGGGTTCTGCTGGAAAAGAAGGGTATTCCTTCCCTGGCAAAAGCAAAAGTTCAGAATAATAACTTTAACCAGGTTAAGATCGTTTTACCCCATATCACTTTTGAATATGAAGAGTTGATTCTTCGAGTTGGAAAGAAAAATCTGATTTTATTCCCTTCATCCGGGCATAGCCCGGATGGTATTTCTGTATTGGTTGAGGAGGATCGGATCCTGTTTGCTGGGGATGTCTTCATGCCACTACCCTTCGTGGCGGATGGAAATATCGACGAATTAGCCGCCTCAATCAAGAAGATCGGTAAAATGGGTCTGGAAAATATTATCCAGGGACATGGCGAAATCGTTCTGCGTGGAGAGATTGACGGCGCCGTCAAAGAGAATCTGGCATATCTCTCAGCTTTGCGAAAACATGTTCGAGCCGCGTTAAAAAGAAAATCTCCAATGGAGTATCTTGAAGAAATTACCATTGAAGATTGTGGGAAGAGCCGGGTTTATCTGGGTGGTCTGGCTGAACAACTGCACCAGGTTAATTTGAAAGCCCTTTATAAATATTATTTAGAGAGCAAAGAGCCAGGGCATATATTGGAAGAAGCTGATCAATTGGTTTGATCTGTCTCCTTCTTTTTTTTCAGATAGTGGTGTAAGCTGATCGGAATTACCCTCTCTGTTCCATTTTTGAGTTTAACAAAATTTGGCCGTAACGCCAGACCGAGTAGTAAAAGCGCGATCAACCCAAAAGCGGCATATTCAAACGGATTGTTGAAAGGATCGACCATATATTTAATCCCAAAGATGATCATCGCGGCGGTAGGAACGCTAAGGGTGGCTATTGAGGCGTAACCGAGTGTAAAGAAGAAAATCACACCCACCAGCAAAATAATTAAAGAGGATAATCCCCACAAACCGATCGCGGCGCCGAGCGCCGGTGTGCCGCCCGCGCCTCCACTCAACCGTTTAAATTTTCTGTTCTCATCATATTCTGGCAAAAAAATCGAATAGTTGTGGCCAAGGATGACAGAGGTCGCGCTCAGAACATGTACCCAATAAAAATCAGGCAGGATGTATTTGGCAAGCCATACCGCGAGAATCCCTTTGCTTACATCGAGAACAACTGTAAACAGCCCTGCCCAGAATCCAGCGGCACGTAATACGTTTGTTCCACCAGTCCTCCCGCTTTCTATTTTACGAACGTCCTTACCCGTTCTTAAACAAACGATCAACAAGCCAAACGGTATTGAACCAAGAATGTAAGCGACAGCCACGGCCAATAGACTTAACAAGATCTGCATGAAATTTAGCCTCCGATATTAATATTTAACCCCTTTTTAAGGGTAAAGATGTGAATTGGGCACTGTTCTCAAACCTGAATATTTTACCTAAGGAAGGAGCAGACCTATAAAGATGAAAAATAATAAAATTAATCCCGGTACCAGGAGGCTTTTTTGGTCAAATTCACCTTCCATCGATTGGGTCAATTCAATCAGGGAGAATAAAATGCCGACACTGAATACCCCAAATTGATACGGTCGGAGTGGAAGGTAATGAAAACCGACAGTAAGTTGAGCTACGATGAAGGCTATGATCAAAGACCAAACATTTTTCCAGCTTCCAGTGCGCAAATGAAAATTGCGTTCAGCAATCGCGAACGAAGCAATAAAAACAAATAAGAATTGGAAAATCAACCTCTGGTTTCCGTAAGATAAAGTTGAAACAAAAATAAAAAAGATTACATAAGCCAACGTTTGTAAACTTGCAGAGGCAAGCGGAAAACGCATATCCACCGTATCCACAGAAATAAATTCAGAAACGAGGGTTAAATACAACAAACCTGCTCCAACCGCCAGAATTACCCAAAAAGTTCCGCTGACCGGTAGTTGCTTTAGGGCAACACTGAGGATGAAAACAAACAGGGCGGGTAAAAAAACATGCTGGGTTTTCTTGATTGTAGGAGAAGGATGGTCAGAAAGAATCCAAAGCATTCCAACAACCACCAAACCACTGATCATTGCGCTGTAAAGAAATCCAAGATCCAGCGGAATTAATAACCCAAACAATGACAAATCCGCGCCGGAATCAAAGTATCCGGTAGGGATTAAATTATCGCTGACCAAAAAAATTAATGCCGATGCTAATACAACGCTAATTTTATTTGTATCGAGTTGTAGAGTTTGATCTTTCATTAATTTGGATTTTCCTAATGGTAAATCGTGCTCCCTTCATTATAATGCGATTAATCGACCCTATATGGTATAATTTACAGGTTATGAATGATAGAATAAACATCAATATCGGTTTACCCACTCCTCCCTCTGTGATCAAAACACTGGTTGCCGGTTTTAATGTGGTCGCGAATCACATTTATTTAATTTTATTACCGGTAGCCCTGGATCTGTTTATCTGGCTTTTCCCAAGTATAAACGTAACCGCTTTATTTTCTCCCGTTGTGGAATCCTTGGCGGTGTATACTGCCGAGCTGCCGGCAGAGGCATCTCAGATGCTGAATGAGATTGTAGCGAATTTTAACCTCACCACTTTGTTACGCACCTTACCAATTGGTGTAGCCAGTTTGTTCAGCGCCACGGTAACTCATCAAAATCCGCTTAATTTCACAAACCCCATAGAAGTTCAGAGCATAAGTCAATTCTTACTCGGTTTCAGTTTATTCAATATCATCGGCCTGGTCCTTGGCGGAATGTACTACCGATTGATCTCTGATGTTTCGGTCAAACCTATCAGACCGACTCTTCTCCGCCAAATCTGGCGAGTATTGCTTTTATCTGCCGGATGGCTGGCATTCTTTCTGGCATTATACATACCCATCTCCCTTTTATTGTTACTTTTAGGATTACTTGAAGGGTTTCTCCAAACTATCATCATTGTTGTATTTTTGATCCCAATGAGTTGGTTGTTATTGTTCGTTTATTACTCCTATTATCCGATTTTCTTGAATGATAATGGCGTAATTGCGACCTTGAAGAAAACCTTTCACATTTTAAGGTATTCCGCTCCGACCCTTGGCTGGTTTTCGATCCTTGCCTTGTTCCTGAGCCAGGGATTAAATAATTTATGGACATCCGCGCCGGCAACCTCCTGGATATCACTTATCGGTATTTTTGGGCATGGCTTTATATCAGCCGGATTGTTAGCTTCGAGCTTTATCTATTTCAATAAATTGTCCATTTGGGTGGATGAAACCATGCTTTGGTTTGGCAAGAATCGGCAACCTGACCGGGACCACATCGAATAATTTGGAGGATCTACTTGGCAACCCCGAATAACTACAACGCATCAAGTATTCAAGTTCTTGAAGGTCTTGAGGCTGTTCGCAAGCGCCCCGGTATGTATATCGGCGGAACAGACCAGAAAGCTCTCCATCATTTAATTTACGAAGTTGTTGACAATTCGATCGATGAGGCCTTGGCGAATGTTTGCGACCGAATCGAGATCACAATCAACCCAGACAGTTCGGTGACCGTGCAAGATAATGGGCGCGGGATTCCAGTTGAAATTCACGCCGAGAAAAAGATCAGCGCCTTGCAAGTCGTTATGACTGTTCTGCACGCTGGCGGCAAATTCGGTGGCGGCGGATACAAAGTGTCGGGCGGGTTGCACGGTGTAGGTGTTTCGGCGGTTAATGCCGTATCAGAATGGTGCGAAGTTGAAGTAACGCGGGATGGGCATGTTCACTTCCAAAGATATGAACGCGGTATCCCACAAGAGCCAGTTAAAGTCATTGGAAAGGCTAAGGCTGACGCTCATGGCACCAAGACAACTTTCAAGTACGATCCTGAAATTTTCCGCGAGGATCCGGAATACCGGTTTGAAACATTGACGCAGCGCTTCAAGGAAATGGCATTTGTCACTCGCGGTGTAACCATCCACCTGGTGGACAAACGCTCGGATCGAGAAACCACCTTTTATTTTGAAGGCGGGATCGCCTCGTTTGTAAAACACCTTAATAAAACCCGCGAGCCGCTTCACCCGGTAATGTTTGTTGAAAAACAAATCGATTCGATTGGGATCGAAGCGTCAATTCAATACACCAACGCCTACTCGGAATTGGTTTATTCTTTCGCGAACACAATCAACACTGTGGATGGTGGAACTCACCTGACCGGCCTTCGCTCCGCGGTTACCCGGGTTATTAATGACTATGCCCGAAAAAATAACCTCATCAAGGAAGCAGACGCAAACTTTACTGGCGAGGATACCCGCGAAGGCTTAACCGCGATCGTTTCAATTAAACATCCAGATCCGCAGTTTGAGTCTCAAACCAAAGTGAAATTAATGAACCCCGAAGTATTGACCCATGTTACCCAGGTCGTTTCGGAGGCATTTACTAATTTTCTGGAAGAGAACCCGCAAACCGCAAAAGCCATCATCTCGAAATGCTTAACCTCCTCCCGCGCAAGAGACGCCGCTCGAAAAGCTCGTGATCTGGTGATCCGCAAATCGGCGCTTGAGTCTCTCACCCTGCCCGGAAAATTGGCGGATTGCTCTGAACGTGACCCAAATAAAACCGAGCTTTATATCGTTGAGGGAGATTCCGCCGGCGGCTCCGCCAAACAAGGCCGCGATAGACATTTCCAAGCCATCCTGCCGCTCAGGGGAAAAATTTTGAATACCGAACGCGCCAGACTGGATAAAATTCTGGGCAATAACGAAGTCAAATCACTCATCTCAGCCTTGGGTATGGGAATTGGTAACAATCTTGATGTTAAATCGCTGCGATATTCGCGAGTGATCATCATGACTGATGCTGACGTTGATGGGAGTCATATCCGCACCCTGCTGCTTACTTTTTTCTTTCGGCATATGCCGCAGCTAATTATGGAGGGACATTTGTACATTGCCCAACCTCCATTGTATCGGATTGAATACAAGAAAAATCATCGTTATCTTTACTCTGAAGCAGAAAAAGATCAGACACTCGCAGAATTTGGAAAAGATGCCGAAAAAGCAAATCTTCAGCGCTATAAGGGCCTTGGTGAAATGAATCCTGAGCAGCTCTGGGAAACTACCATGAACCCCGAAAACCGAACCCTGCTTCTGGTTATGGTGGAAGACGCGGCTGAGGCGGAAAAGACATTTGATGTTTTGATGGGTGACGAAGTAGCCCCAAGAAAGAAATTCATTACCACCCACGCAAAACTGGTTCGCAACCTGGATATTTAATTATTGATTTATTAGGATTACGCCTGTAAGCTGGGATTTGAAAGGACCTATGGAAACTTTTTTTCCGGTTGACCTTGATCGGCTCCAGCAATTACTGGATCAAGAAAATTTTTCCAAGAACTCCGATGGGCAACTTTCCTTGCTCGATCCGATTACGGGTGTTTTCTATCAAGTATTTCCTGCTCCGCAGCCAGGATTGGATCAGCCCAACCTCTACCCACCTGCTGAACCTCCTAAAAACGGTATATTTTTTTACTACGATGGAATTCTGGTCGGCTGGCTGCGTTCCGAAGGTGCCTTTTCCCTTTTAACTCTTTCAACTCTTCGGCGTGAGATTGAAGATCGATACAAGATTTTCCATCTTGAACAGAAAATTCAGGACGCGAATATCCTTGCCCGGATTGCTCAGGGTATCAATATCACGGTCCATTTTGATGACACGCTTGAATTGATCTATACCCAAACCTCCCACCTCATTCCGAATAGCGAGTTCCGGATTTTATCCATCGACGAGCTTACTGGCCAGATGTACTATATTTTTTATGTCTCAGAAGATGAGCGTTACGAAGACAGAGAAAAAGTTTATCTCATGGATACTCCAAACCAGGAGATTGAGGTCATTAAAAGCAGGAGAAGCCTGATTCTGGATCAGCAAATGACATCGGGAAGGTTAAATTTTATCGGCGCTCCTTTGAATGCCGGGTCAAAAACCATCGGCTCTCTCTGTCTCTACCATAATGACAAAAACATGCGCTATACCGAGCGTCAAAAAGAACTTCTCCAAACCATCGCGGATCATACCGCTGGCGCCATCATCAAGGAAAAACTGATCAACGACTCCATTCGCCGGGCTCAACAATTCGCGAAGCTGAATGAGGTGGGCAGCGTGCTCACTTCAACTCTGGAGATTGACAAACTACTCACCAAGGTTCTGGAAAATGTAGTCAGTTACATGGAAGCGTCTGATGGCAATATTTCCTTGATCGATGATAAAACCGGCGAATTGGTGGTTAAGGCCTCAACCTCTCCAAACCTCAGCGTCGATCCTTCGCGTGATTCGGAATATGGCAAATATAATCTGACTGTTCCTTTGGTTGTGAAAAATGAGGTCATCGGCGCCTTGGAGCTCTTTGGGCGTAAAAATGGAAAACTCTTCAGTGCGGATGATCAAAATCTGCTTTCCGCTTTTGCCAGCCACGCGGCAATCGCCCTGGAAAACGCCCGTTTGTATACCCTTACAGATCAGAGCCTCGCTCAACGCGTTGAAGAGCTTTCGATCATGCAAAGGATCGATCAGGAACTCAACGCCCAGCTCGACCTGCTCTCCGCAGAACAGATCACTCTACGCTGGGCTTTAAGTTACTCAGAGTTGGAATACGGTTTCATTGGCTTGTGGGAGAATTCCGAGCTTTTGATTGGCCACAATATTACACAAAATTATGAATCCTCACAGTTGAACACTTTCATCAAAGATCATCCATCCTTATTCTCCGGAACCAGCATCCAAATCAACCACAGAGTAAAACAGCAACCAGATTCGGGGTTTTTGTTTCCCACTTCTGAAATCAACTACACCGTGCCAATTCTCAGGAAATCAGCCCAAATTGGCGTCCTTTATCTCGAAGGGCGAACCCCCACTTTCAAAAAAACAGACGAGGTTAGCGGATTTTTGAAAAGATTGTCGGACCATGCCACCACGTCCATCACTAATGGGCAATTACACAAACAGCTCTCGGATACAAATAACGCCAAGAGCGAATTTGTTTCTTTCGTAGCGCATGAGTTAAAAAATCCAATGACTTCAATCAAGGGATATTCTGAACTCATGGCGGCCGGGGCGGCTGGTCCATTAACCGAAACCCAGGTAAATTTTCTGGAAGTGATCCGCAACAATGTTAACCGCATGAAAACCATCGTGAATGACCTGAATGATATGACAAAAATCGAGGTTGGAAAAATGCGCCTTGATTTCAGCCAGGTTCAAGTTAAGGAACTGATTGAGAATGCTCTTCATTCCACTAACAAGCAATTTAGTGAAAAAAATCAAAGTATTACATTCAGCGTCCCTTCCGGGTTGCCCCTTCTGCAAATCGACAAAGCCAGATCGGAACAAATTTTAGTTAACCTGCTTATTAACGCCAACAAATATACCGAAGAGGGTGGTCAAATTGAAATAAATGTCGATCTCCCTGATCATTCAGACGAAACAATGGTTGAGTTCTGTGTCCGTGACAGTGGAATCGGTATTTCAGAGGAAGATCGCGGAAAAATTTTTACCAAATTTTTCCGTTCGGAAGATGACCGGGCGAGAAAATCTCCGGGAACTGGTTTGGGGTTGATTATCACAAAGAATCTGGTTGAATTGCAGGGAGGAAAAATATGGTTCGAAAGTGAGCAGGGAAAAGGCTCCGTTTTTTATTTCACCTTACCAACAGTAAAATCGTGAACTGCTTTTCTTGTATAATGAATTAAGTATTTAATAAAAAACTATCAAACCGGATATGAGCGAATTCCAAGACCAACCCGACAACCAGGAAGTTCCAGATTCCAGCACGGATCAGAACAAACCTGATACCAAATCCTTTGATTTTGATCGTATGGACAAGGACGTGGAGGAATTTCGTCGGGAAATTCGATCTCGCGAAAAACCACCTGAATTGTTTGGGGAAGAACCTGATGAATACACCGATCAGGTGCCCGCGTATTTTACTCCCATTCGTAGACGAAGGAAACAAACCAACCACCAAGCCGAACCCAATCTCAGCTTTGTGGAGAAAGTAGCCGCCCTGTTGGATAAGGCTACTCCCAACCTGGATTGGTTTGTCCTGTCCGTGATGAGCGGCTTGATCCTGGGTATGGGGTATATTCTGGATTCAAACGCGCTTTTGATGCTTGGAATCTTCATGACCCCCTTCCTCGGGCCCTGGATAGGGATCTTGATCTCAAGCATGATTAATGAAATCAAATTGCTTAAGTTAACCTCGGGTGGGTTTTCTGTCGGACTTTTCCTCACATTTACCATGGCCGCCATCGTCGGAGTGGTCGCCCGTTTCGTTACTCCCGTTGGCACCAACCAGGTGTATTATCATTCCCATCTCTGGTGGCCAGATCTCTTTATGGTTGTGATCGGAACAATCCTCTTAACTTTACGTTTTGTTCAAGGTGAAAACCAACCAATCATCCCCAGCCTGATGCTCGCTTACGGCTTTTACCTTCCCCTCAGTGTTTCGGGTTATGGTTTGGGTTTTGGCGCGCAGGACCTTTTTGTAGATGGGCTACTGGTCTTTGTTGCCCACCTTTCGATTTCGCTTATTATTACCCTCGGTCTATTGATTTACCTCGGATTTAAACCGCGCATCCTGAATGAGGGATTTTTACCCGCCAGCCTGTTTCTGGTAAGCCTTGTTCTCCTATTCATGATTAACGGATTTAATCAGGGGGCTTCTCCTCAAAGTCTGCCGCCCACTCCGCCAGCGATGACTTCATCCACCCCAGCTCCAGTAATTGTTAAAGAACCGGCGACCCAAACACCGCTTCCGCTTCCGTCACCAACCAGCATCGCCACCGTTACCAAAACCGTCCCGCCCGCGCCAACTCTTCCCACCGATTTGATCCTACCCGAAAATTCAGGTGTTTTTGGGAAGATCTTAGCCTTCGGAAGCACCGGGGTTGTAATCCGAAAATCACCCGATGGGCCTGGGATCACAACCATCGAAAATGATCATGTAGTTGAACTCCTCCCGGATGATCCAGTCATCATTGATGGTCAGGAATGGGTTCATGTTTTGGTGATTGGGCAGACCCAAACGATTGATGGATGGGTTGTTAAAGCCTATATCATATTTGGAACCCCAACATTCACTCCATAAAAAAACAGGAGAATTATTAATCCATGTCGATTCATTTTGGTACCGACGGCTGGAGAGCCGTCATTTCTGACTCGTTCACATTCAGTAATCTTCGCATGGTTGCCCAGGCGATCGCCGATGCCGCCGCGTCCAGCCATTGGAGCTCTGGATTTTCAGAAGAGATTGATCCTAAGAAATTTGTGGTTGGTTTTGATACTCGATTCCTTTCAGACCGCTACGCCTCAGAGGTATCAAGAGTGCTCGCGGCGAATGGTTACAAGGTGCTTCTTGCCCAATCTGATTCTCCAACGCCGGCAATTTCCTTCGCGGTAAAGAACAATCATGCCGCTGGAGGTGTAATGATCACCGCCTCGCACAATGCTCCCCGCTACAACGGGGTCAAACTCAAAGCTGCGTATGGCGGCTCAGCTCTGCCTGAACAGTGCCGCAATGTTGAAGTGTACATCAATGACAATGAAGAATTAGCCCGCGGACCAAATCTGATGGATTATCAATTAGCCAAAGATAGCGGTTTGATTGTTAAATTCAATCCGTTGCCCACCTACTTTGAGCACTTGCGAACTTTGATTAACACGGACATTATCGCCGAAAACCCCCAGCGTTTCGTCATCGATTCCATGTACGGGTCAGGTCGAGGCGTCATCCGCTCCTTCCTGCAAGGATCAGGTTGTGAAATCACGGAAGTAAGGGGAGAAATGAACCCGGGTTTCGGCGGAACTCATCCAGAGCCGATCGAGAAAAACCTTGGCGCGTTAATGGGAGCGATTGGGACCGGCTTGGGATCATTTGGGCTTGCTACCGATGGTGATGCCGATCGAATCGGCGCGATGGATGAAAAAGGTACCTTTGTCGATCCTCACAAAATCATGGCGCTTTCATTGAAATATTTATATGAGGTTCGCGGCTTGCGCGGCGCCGCTGTCAGAACAGTATCCACCACGCGCATGATAGACCGTCTTGCCAAAAAATACGGCATCCCAGTTTACGAGACACCTGTCGGATTTAACCACATTGCTGATTACATGCTTGCCCAGGACATTTTGATTGGGGGTGAAGAGTCTGGCGGTATTTCTTTCAAGGGGCATTTACCAGAAGGGGATGGACCGATCATGGGGTTATTGATCGTGGAGATGATCGCACATTACAACAAATCGCTTGGTACTTTGGTCAATGAACTCCTCAAAGAGGTTGGTCCAGCGCACTATCAACGAATTGATCTGCGGCTCGCCAGACCAGTAGCAAAAAAGGAAATGGTCGACATGATCAGCCAGAACGCCCCCGCAAAGATCGGAAACTCCAAAGTGAATGAAATCTCTAATTTGGACGGCGTCAAATTCATTATGGAAGATGACTCATGGCTTTTGATCAGACCCTCAGGAACGGAACCTGTCCTTCGGGTATACGCGGAAGCCAGAAATGAAGAGCTTCTCAACGATTTGATGGAATATGGTCATAAGGTCGCGAATTCGATCGTATAAACATCGAATGCGTGGCTTTTTTATTTAAGCCTAATTACATGGGATCGCGGCACAATTTCCTGTTCGCCGTTATCATACAAAACTTCAATCGCGTGGTCCGTAATTCCCGATGCCAGTTTTATCCTATCCCTGGATCGTTTGAACATAATCCCATAGCGATCTTTGCTTGTGATCGCGCAAACCTGAACAGCGTTTTTATGGACAGCTCTATCTTGTGTATTTGTCAGCGTACCCGCTACTTTTGGGAAAATTATCTCGGGGAACAACCCACGCTGCGGGTCGAGTAGACAAGCGTTAACGATCGCCATCTGATTCTCGTTCTTCTTAAGAATTGAACGGATTGGGGCAAGGAATTCGGATTTTCCAAACCCGCTAACAAGGATCACCGCCTTACTTGAGCGGACGATCCTGGACGCTAACGCCGCGTTAATTCCAGCCAGGATAATACCCGCTCTATCATCATTCAATAGATCTGACAGCTTCTCCTTCGTGATTGTATCCTCGATGGCAAAAATTGTATTTTCCCCGGCTAAAAAAGTCTGATCCTCAAGCTTAAGCAAGCCTATAGAACTTTGATTGTTTCCCCAAAACCCTTGAATTGAATCGCCAAAAATCTCGATTTCGATGCTATCGGCTCTGATTGATGAAACTCTGCCTGTAAAACCCGATCGTATTTCAGTGTATTTTTGGGCACTCTCAAGGTAAATTTTATTGTGGGTGATCGCGATTACTCTTCCAGCTTCCGGGACACGAATCCTACGCGAGAATAAACCAAAGCCATTTGTCAGAAACTCGTCCTTATTAAGGACATCACCTTGTTTCACTTTCAGTTTTTCAATGGCTCCGCGGTTAAGCTTGATGGCATGAATTCGATCAAAATTAATAGATCGAGCGACGGAATCGCCAAAATGAATTTGATCACCTTCCTTCACCTGCTTTTCCGCATAAAACGGGAGGAAGATTCTCCGATAGAAAAGGTCGTTTTCATGAATCTCTATGGTCCGCATCACTCATCTCCCAAAGTAACTTGCCATCGCAGGACTAAATTCTTTCTCTCATCGGGATTCGCGGGCAAATTAAGCGGCTGGTCACGGGCATCTATGATCAAAGTAGTAAAACCCTCGGGTAATGTTCCTTCATACGGGGATCTTTTCCCCCAGCCCGCGTCAGTGTGCCCAACCGGAAAGATGGTGACTTTGTTTGATTTTCCTGGTTGGTGATTGATCCGGGTAAGATCCCCTTTATAGACATTAACAATTTTTTCTTCTTTGCCTGGCTGCCCCAAACGAATTTTCAGGACGAGTTCGCCGAGGTGCTCAGAAGATCGAACAGGAATCGCCCAAAAGGATGGAAGGAGTGAACCACGCAAGTCAAGTTTTTCTGAGGTATCAGAAAATCCAGCGTCCAAACAGCCAATCATGGAGGCAAGATTGTATCGATCAAGAAAAATTTCCGCCGGGGATGATAAATTCAATCCCTCCAATAAAAGGCGCGCCATGTAATGAAAACGGGGCGGGTTGGTAAAAACCTCCCCGGAAAGGTAAACCTTTTCGATCCAGAGTTCTCGTTTGTCTCTTGTGCGCCGAGGAAAATGATTGGAGTAGAAATCCAAAAAGGCGGCTCTCAAGTTCCCCGCCATTAAATCGTAATGGATCAGGGCTTCATCATCGCGAAAGGGGATATATTCTGGTATGAGTGAGCGTTGAAAAGCATAATTTTGAATTTTGTCCGCGCTATACGCATCTCTTTTCGCCAGGGTCTTAAACGCCGGGTAAGAATCAAGCGAATTTACAAATTGTGAGCCGATCCCAAAATTTTCAAACTTTTGTTGAACAATTTTGCCGTTTACCCGAGCGGTGAGCAGGATCGAAGAAGCGCCGAAATCCACATGAAGCAGGTTTTCGGGAGGAGCAATTTTATTGGAAATCAGCTCAATAAAACTTTTCGTAAATTGATCGGCATAGCCAATTTCCCCCTTACACCAGATTGACACGTCCTTAAGCGAACTGACCGCCTGTTTCCGGTGGTTCTCAATCAGCTTGAGAACTGCCTGATCAATTTTTCGATCCAATACCATCCGGTCTTTTTGTTTCACTTCCACAATCTGAACACCAGCTAAATTTTTAATTTCAATTTGTAGTATGGTCCGGGTTAATTTACGTTCATCCCCTATCAACAACAAGGATGGTGAGTTTTGAATCCCGAAAATCGTCTGAGCGACCAAAAAGACTTCCAATACCGCTTCGAGTTTTTTCGAATCTACGCTTCCCTCAGCCCAGATGAGAAGTAATCCGATAGCGGATTCTTCGATAATCCTCAACATCATGGCAAGTTCCAACATATCATTACCATGAACACTATCGGCAATCTTTAAATTGTTCCTGGCAACAACTTCACGAATAGCGTCTCCCATATCCTTTTTTGACAGGTCAACCACAAGGGTAGAAACAGGGGTCCCAAAAGAGAAATTTACCCGGCACACATCAACCCCTGAACTGTCCTCCAATTCGGGCGTGATCAACTCATCCCCCGTCATTAGTTTTTTGTTGAGTTTGATTTCAAGTGACTTTACAGATTCAAGGACTCCTGCCATTGCATTACCTGGCAGCGGAAAATAGGTGGATTCGCCTGACGCGGCATCGATGAATCGCAATCGGGAGCCAACTTCTTCGAAGTAACCAGCTCGGGTATTGAGTGTTCCTATTTCAAGAACCAAAAATGACCTTGATTTCATTAGGTAGTCTTTCCGACGTACAAATTCCTATCTATAATGATTCTAACATGTTGATTCGAAATATTGCCTGCCAGGCGAGCATCAATTGGAGTATGGATGAATAAAAAAATCAGAGTTCTAATTGCCAAACCCGGCCTTGATGGTCACGATCGCGGGGCGAAAGTGGTCGCCTGGGCATTAAGAGATGCCGGCATGGAGGTCATCTATACCGGGCTCAGACAAACACCTACCATGATCGCCGAAGCGGCCTTACAAGAAAATGTAGATGTTGTTGGTATCTCCATCCTATCTGGAGCTCACCTTACCCTTGTCCCAAAAATCTTGGAGTTGCTTAAACAAAACGGTCAAGATCAGGTTAAAGTTTTTGTTGGCGGAATAATCCCGGATGAGGACATTCAAACTTTATTCGGGCTTGGGGTGGCAAATGTTTACGGTCCTGGCGCCTCCACCCAAACCATCATTGAGGATATCCGAAAAAGCTTTCAAGATGAATAAATCACTTTCCGAGCGTTTGCTGGCCGGCGATCGTTATGCTCTTACAAAAATACTGAGTGAAGTAGACAATGCCACCCAAATTGGCTATCAAACCTCTGATGAACTGTATTCCTTTGGTGGAAAAGCGTGGATCGTCGGCATTACAGGTTCACCGGGCTCGGGTAAATCAACGCTCGTTAACTCTTTAGCCCTCCGATTATCAGAACAAGGAAAAAAAATCGCCATTCTGGCAGTTGATCCTTCCAGTCCATTTTCTGGAGGCGCAATCCTTGGCGACCGGGTAAGAATGAAAGATTTATATGGAAAACCTGACATCTTTATCCGATCCGTTTCCTCACGCGGTCATTTGGGAGGAGTTTCCAGTTCAACCTTACGCATGGCAAGAATTTTTGATGCCGCCGGTTTTGATACCATCCTAATTGAAACGGTTGGTATAGGGCAAAACGAGATTGAAGTTTCAAAACTCGCCCATACAACCATCGTTGTTGAAGCTCCTGGATTTGGAGATGAGATTCAAGCTATCAAAGCTGGCATTTTAGAGATCGCGGATATTCTGGTGGTAAATAAATCAGATCTTCCCGGGGTGGACGCGACGGTTTCCGCTCTGGTTGGAATGATCGACCTGGGATATTCAGCGAAAGAGGAGGGGAAAATTACACCCTGGGTTCCTCCAGTCGTTAAAGTCTCCAGCCCTAAAGGGGAGGGAATTTCAGAGTTGATCACCTTTATGGATGCTCACCGGGGTTATATGCGCCAACACGGATTGGACAGCGAAATTGAAAAACGAGCGGCGATCGAGGAGATCGGCGATGAAGTGGAACAATGGGTGCGGGAAAAGTATCTCAATCCGAAAACAAACCCAGAGCTGACAGCATTGATCACCCAGATTAGCAAACGGGAACTTTCCCCCCGGGTAGCCGCCCATCGTTTGATCAGAAATATTAAGCTGCATTGACAAGACATCAATGGCGAATCTGCCACTAATCTCGTTTTTTTCATGTCAAAGTGCTTATACTTGATATATAATTTGAGCGAACATTTTCCAAAACAAGGATTTTCATGAATCGAACAAGCCACCACGATGTTGCCATGTACAAAGGAATCAAATTATTCGCGGGCACCGGATCTCCAAATCTTGCCCAGTTAGTGTCTGATTACATCAATGTTCCGTTAAGCGGACGTGAAATCATTGAATTTCCTAACGAAAATTTGTTTGTTAAATTATCATCCAGCGTCCGCGGACAAGATGTGTATTTGATCCAAACCACCACATCTCCTGTTCACCGGAATTTGATGGAACTCCTGATCCTGATTCAAACCTTAAAACTCGATTCAGCCGCCAGAATTACAGCCATCATGCCGTATCTGGCATATTGCCGATCTGATAAAAAAGATCAACCCCGCGTTCCAATTACCGCCCGGCTGGTAGCCGATATGATTGGAGTAGCTGGGGCGGATCGTTATATGATCTTAGATCCACATGCCGGACAAGTTCAAGGCTTTTTCTCCGTTCCGGGCGACGTGCTGACCGGATTTCACCTCATTTCAGACCATTTGCAAATGTTAACGCCAAAAATGATCGATCCGGTTGTTGTCACTGTAGATCTCGGTTTCGCGAAGAAAGGCCGCAACATAGCCGCCGATTTGAACGCTCCAATCGCTTTTATCGAAAAACGTCGTTCCGCAAATGATGCTAACGCCCAGGCGCTCTCCATCATCGGTAACGTAGCAAACCGCGACGTAATCCTGGTTGACGATGAAATCGACACAGGTGGATCCATTATCCAAGCGGTTAACTTGTTAAAATCCAACGGTGCGCTTAATGTTTATATGGTTTGTATCCATGCGGTACTTTCCTTAAATGCCGCTGAAAAAATTTCAAAATTACCTTTTACTCAATTCATCACCACTGATACAGTTCCCATCCCTGAAAGCAAAGCTAAATTTCTTCAGGACCGGCTCACGATCTTATCTGTCGCGCCTCTTATTGGCGAAGTGATCCTGCGGGCTCATGAGGGCCGCAGTGTTGGCGAAATGTTCAATGAATAATGCCAGAATTACCCGAAGTCGAAACGATCACCAATAATCTTCGACCCCAAATTACAAACAAGCAAATTACCGCTTGCGTAGTTAATTGGGATCGCTCCATCGCGTTTCCGCTTGCGCAGCAATTCCAGAGTCAAATCGTCAATCAGAAGATCGTGGCACTTTCACGGCGCGGGAAATTTATCCAAATCCAACTCACTCAGGATTTTTTACTCATTCATCTGCGCATGAGCGGAGATCTTTTGGTTTACCCTGCTTCGTATCATGTCACAAAACATGACCAGGTTTTGTTTTACCTGGATAATGATTCGATCCTGGTTTTTCACGACACTCGCAAATTTGGCAAGATGTGGCTGATCGATAATCCGGGCGAGCTTTTTGCAAAACTCGGCCCAGAACCATTCTCAGACCAGCTCACACCTCAGGCATTCCATGCTCTTTTGCAGAGTAAAAAAAGGCAACTTAAGCCGCTTCTGCTCGATCAAACTTTTTTGGCGGGCTTGGGGAATATTTATACGGACGAAGCCCTGTTTGGCGCGTGCCTTTCCCCATTAACCAATTCAGCAGAAGTTTCTCTTATCCAGGCTGAGATACTACTCGCTTCCATTCGCGATGTTTTATCAGCGGGAATAAAAAATAACGGAGCTACAATTGACTGGGTCTATCGGGGCGGGAAATTTCAAAATCATTTCAGGGTATATCAGAGAACAGGGTTACCATGCTTTATGTGTGGGACACCCATTAAGAAGATCTCGTTAGGTCAGCGCAGTACTCATTTTTGTCCATCTTGTCAGGCGTTATCCGGAGCGTGATATGTCTTACCCGATTGTAATTGTCATTATCATCATAACCGCGGTAGTAAGTTATTTGATCGGGTTATTTGACGCCAAAACAACCAATAAATGGTTTGGGGCGGAAAGTAAAAGAAATGAGTCCGCAAAAGCTGAAACGGAGATTAAACTTGATATCCGCAGGTTGGCGGATATTCAAATCAACGACCAAAATGAGCTCTTAGTTTCCTATGAAAAGGAACTGGGGTCTTCGAAGTACACGATCAGCTCGTTAAATAAAACCAAATTAACCGAGTTGATAAAAATCCTGGTAACACTATCTACAAACCTGGTAAATAAGCCAATTACTGCTCCTCATAAAGAAGCGGAGAAAAAGGAAAAGCTGGCAATCGAGCAGCCTATTTTTCAATCCGCTTTAAAAAAACAGGCTGTCAAGAAGCCGGCGGTTCTTGATTTAGTGTCTCTTCTCAATAAACAACTTGATCAGTTGAAGGATCAAATTCCATTTCATTTGGAAATCAAAGAAAATCCAGATCATTCACTGATCTTTTTAGTAAATGACAAGGCTTTTAGCACACTCGATGAAATCGAGCCAGGCGAAGCGCGGAGTCAATTTCAAAGGGCAATTGAAGCGGTCAGCGGAGATTCTTAACTGGTAATGATCTTACGGATCGTAAGGATTGGGACATTAAAGGTTTCAGCAATATCCGCGGTAAAATTTGGCGAATACATCTGCCTCAGGCTCGTCGATGAGTAGGTTGATCCCATGACGACGAGATCGTAACTTCCGTCCGCAATCTCCGCCTTGATTTCCTCCATGATATTACCATGGCGTACTTTGCAGACCGCTTTGATCCCAGCTTTCGCCGCAGCCTCAAGACCACGCTTCAAGGTTCTACCTACGATCGTATCGGTTTCGGGAAGGCGCTCCCAATTTTCTCTGATTACTCTCGCTTCCGGATAATCGAAATCTACGGGCGGCACCACGGTGAGCAAAGTAACTTCTGTTTCTCCAGGTTGTGACATGGTTAGGACAATGTCTTCTGAAATTACAGATATACCCAGTCCACCTACACACACCAGAATTTTTGTGACCGGAATTCGATTCTCTTGAACATAAAAAATTGGTCTGGCGATCATGCTCATCAGGTTGCGGAAAGATTTTCCAACAAAAAGTTTCTTCAGCGGTGAGCGTCCAAAAGGTCCAATCACTACAATATTCTGCTTGTCGTCATCCACCAGATTGGTTGAGAGAAGCTCTTTTCGCGTTTTTACGATCTTTTCAACATAACCATTTTCGAGCTCCAGATCAAAATCGATATCGTTCTCTTGAAAAAGGTTGATAGCCTGGCTGAACATATTTTCCACTGGATGATTAAAATCGTCCGGCTCAATGACACCGATAAGGCGAATATGAGCCTTAAGTCTTTTAGCCAGATACGCGCTAAATTCAACACTATTCCAAGTACCCGGATGCCCATTTGTAAAGAGATTAAGGATGGTTTTCATCGCAACAATAAGACTCCTATCATTCCCGCCCCTATCAGAACCAACGAAGAAGGCGTATTTAAAAGCAGAGCTATGGCAGTGAGCACTCCAATCAGAATACCTTTTTTACCGATAGCTTTACTCGTATCAGAACGTACCATATCATAGGCAACCATGGCAATAAGCACTCCAACACTGGGAGACAGCCCCTGGATAAATTTCGTCATCCAAACTTCTCCTCGGAACTGCCCTAAAGCGCTTACAATCGTCAACATGATTACTAAAGGAGGAAGAATTGCCCCAATGAGCGAGATGATAACTCCGGGAAATCCATCCGCCGCGTAACCGACAAACATGGCTAACTTTAAAGCCTCGCTGCCGGGGATCACATTGGATAAGCCTACAGCCTCAATAAATTGAGCCTCAGTCATGATTGTGCCGACTGATTCCTTATACAATAAGCCAACCGAGGACGGGCCTGATGTCGTTAAAAGGTTTACTTTTAAAAACATCCAGAACAAACGATTCCAAATTTTGAATTTCTCGCGAATTGTTTTCAATAGAGGAAAACCCCCGCGATACCAGCCGCCAATAATACGATCGGTGCCGGCGCTTTGAAATATAATGCCGCAAAACTTGCCAAGCCGATGATGACAGTCTGCCAATTAAACCCATCTGAACCTAAAAAAATCTTCCAGGCTACAAAAAACATTAATACCGAAACCGCTGGAGTAAGCCCCTCAACAAAACTTGCCATCCAGGATTCCTTGCGAATTCGATGTAAGAGCATCACAACAATGGACATGAGAAGCGTGGGAGGAAGTAAGGCGCCAACAATCGAAACCACCCCACCGGCGATGCCGGCTTTCATGTTTCCGATATACATCGCCAGTTGCAAAGCATCGGAGCCTGGCAGCAGGGTAGAAAAGCCAACCGCCTCAACAAATTCACCTTCAGTCAGAAATGTACCGACCGCCAATTCATGCAAGATTCCGAGTGAGGCTGGTCCGGAGGTACTGAGTAAATTAATTTTAATGAAAGTCCAAAAGAGAGTGAGAAGAATTTCAGCATCTCCGGTATAGATATTCATAAGGAAATTATATATTCTTAATCAGGTAAAACTCCCCGCGTTCAAAGCCCCGATCCAGGTAATATTGACGAGTTCCAATGGCTGAAATAACCGCGACTTTGCCAAACCCATTTTCCGCGGCGATCTTTTCGCAATGGCTCAGCAGTTGGGTTCCCAAACCAATGTGCTGTGCAAGCCCGCTCTTTTCTGCCCCAACTTGTAAAGATTGCCCATAAACATGAATCTCGCGGATCAGAGCGCAACCATTGAGTTCATCCATTCCGCTTTGGGCTGAATTCTCTCCTGGCAGGCTAAGCCGTAAAAAGCCGGCGACCTTATCATCTTGGGTGACAAATGAGATGAACTTCTCTTGAGTGCCTTCAATCTGGTAATCCAATATGCTCAAAGCCAACTTGTCTGGTTCCACGGATGAGGATCGTACTTCACGGCAGCGGATACATTGGCAGGCTTTGCCCCTCTTCGCTAATTCCAATTGAGCATCCTGACGCAAGCTGGTGCGTTTGTTTCCTTCCACAACATTGGTGGAAGGAATATCCCGAATCACTCGATTGATACGGCAATATCGCGGGACGGTTAGTTTGATATCCGCTATTAAATGTACCAGCTCCTCGGTAGTATACGGAGTAAAGCCGCCATTTTCCCAAATTGAAAACAATTCTGTACCGGCAAGCAGTTGGTTGGGGTAAATCTTTAATTCATCAGGGCAGATCCATTTCCACAATCTGGAAAAATCCTTCCGATCGGAATCGGGCGTAGCACCAAGCAAATTTGGCATCCAATGGGCCACGACCTTAAAACCTGCTGCCCGCAAATAGGCTACCGCTCGGCGGGTGGTTTGAACGTCATGTCCGCGTTTGTTTAAATCCAGAATTCGATCATCCAGGCTTTGAACACCCACCTGGACCTTGGTAACCCCAAGCATCCGTAGACGCTTAAGTTCTTTGGGATCGATCTCATCCGGGCGGGTTTCAATTACCAGACCTACATTTCGATGTTTGGCGTTTTCATTAATGGTTTGAGCAGTAACCAGATCTGGCGCACCGTCATCCTCGTCGTCAATATTATGATTCATGCCATCAAAACAACGTTTGATGAACCATTCCTGATAATCCTTCTTGTAAGCGCTCCATGTTCCCCCAAGGATGAGAAGTTCAATTTTATCGGTTGGATGTCCCAAAGCGTGCAGGGCATTGATTCTTGATCGAACCTGAGTGTATGGATCAAAGTGGTGATCCAAAGCACGCATGGCACCTGGCTCATCGGGAAGATAAGATTTTGGCATGCGCACATCATCCGGACAGAAAATACACTTTCCGGGACAAGGATAAGGTTTGGTAAGAACAGTGACAGTTGTGACTCCAGATAAAGTCCGAACAGGTTTCATCCGGATTCTGGCGAGAAGATCGCGATCTTCGATTATTGAACCCTCCGCGACCATCTCTTGATAGGCAGCCACTAAAACCGCCTTGCTGATCATGCTCCCATCAGGCATTGGGCGCTGCTTCAAGGCGTTATAAACTGGTTGGCCTGCTCTGATATCATTAATCAGCTCTCGGGCCAAAGTTAGCTTTTCTGATGTAAGCAGATTGTTTTGCCGCCAGATTCTTACCTTTTCAGCGCGATCCATCACTTAACCTATAACTATGCCTAACTTCTTGCCGCCAATTAAATGAAGGTGTAAATGAAAAACTCTTTGGCCACCTTCATAGCCGGTATTGGCCACCAAACGATATCCGCTTTCGTTGATTCCCTCACTTTTCGCGAGTTTTTTTGATACCAAAACCATTTTTCCTATCAGGGATTCATCCTCAACCGTCAGATTTTCCAGCGAAACGATATGCTTGTTGGGCACGATCAAAATATGAACTGGAGCTACCGGGTATTTATCGCGAAAGGCGGTAATTTGTTCATCCTGGTAGAGAATCTCACCTTGTGCCTTGCCTGAGATAATCGCGCAGAATATACAATTATCAGAATCGATTGGGTTCATATCATTCACCTATGGGGCCGTATTCGGGTTCGCAAACGATGCGATAGTATTCAAGTTCGGTCGCTCGATTGGCTTTTTGAAATTCCGCCGCGGAAGAACTGATCTGACGGATTTCATCCAAATGGGCGCGGAGATCAGTATCCCAATAACGCGGTAATGTCAACAGTGGTAATCCGATCTGACCTTCTGGCAGATATGACGGCCGCATCGGATCGCTTTCATCCGCCAAGGGAACCCAGTTAAACATGACCGGTCCTCGCGGGTTGATCGTAAACCCAACTCTGTAGCCGATTTCTGCCGCGGTTTGAGCGGGTCGAACACCAAAACCGCCGCCTGGCCAGATAATGGCAATTGGTGATTTTCCAAAATCGCGGGTCATTTTGTCCATTGATCCTTGAAGTTCTCCCAGCAGATATTCATCGCTGGAATTGTCGCTCATGGGAATGTTATGCACATAGCCGTGGGATTGATAATCCACCCAGCCTTCATTAGAGAGATCAACATTCTGTTGAATGACCAGGGTATAGATCGCGTCATCCTGATTGATCCATGAATTGACAACCGGCCAGCCCCAATCCTCGTAATATTTACGGAAAGTAGTATCAAAATACTCCCGATAATGGCGGTCATCTACGATCAAGAGTACCGATAATCGAGGGATATTCTCGTTTTCATACAGAAAATCGACCGCCTGTTGCATGTTCACCGCCTCAAAACCCAGCTCGTAAAGGTCATCCATCAGGCGTTTGTAATCCTGTTTCGAAATCGCGTTGTCCTTGGTCGTTTCTCCCTGGGTAATCGAATGGAACATGATCGGGATCAAAACGGTTCCGGGTTCCGCCTTGCCTTTATTCCATTTTTTATTTAAATACTCACACTGATTTTCAATGTACGCATGGGGTGTATCCATTGGATTGAGTAAATCGGATACGAATACTTCCGGAAGCGCTGGGGGTGTAAGCGAAAGCAGCTGGGTAGCGGTTGGTTCTGGGGTCGCGGATGCCGCATTTGGGGTCGGCGGTTCAGGAGTAGGGGTTAATTCAGCCAGCATCGTTGCCACAGCATTCGTAACGGCGATCTCCATGTCAAGCGCCGCCTGATCCGATGCAGGAGAAGAACAACCAGCAAGAATGAACACTGGTAAGATAATTTGCCAAATTTTGAATTTTGGATTCATGGGGTTGATTTTAACCTAACTCCTCGGATAAAAAAACAGACCGCCTCAGCGGTCTGTGATCATGATCTCGGTTTACTCACCTTTGATAAACTGTTCAGTGAGGTCCTTGCAGACGCTGTCTTTGAATTGTTTCGGGGGCGTTTTGAAGAAATAGGAGGAAGGTTCAATGATTGGACCGCTCATCCCCCGATCGAGGGCAATTTTTGCGCACCTTACCGCGTCAATGATGACACCAGCGGAGTTGGGGCTGTCCCAGACTTCAAGTTTTGCCTCAAGATTCAAAGGAACATCCCCAAAGGTTGTTCCTTCCATACGGATATAACACCATTTTCGATCGGTCAGCCACGGAACATGGTCTGATGGCCCAACATGCACATTTCCGGCGGGCAACTCGTAGGGCAGCATGGATGTAACCGCGCCGGTTTTGGAGATTTTTTTGCTTTCAAGTCGATCTCGTTCAAGCATATTAAGAAAATCGGTATTTCCACCAAAATTAAGTTGATAGGTTCGATCTACACGCACGCCCCGATCAACAAACAGGCTGGTAATTACCCGGTGGAGAATTGTCGCGCCAACTTGACTCTTGATGTCATCGCCCAGGACGGGTAAACCAGCATCCCGGAATCGTTGGCCCCAATATTCTGAGGAAGCGATGAAAACCGGGATGGCGTTGACGAAGGCACAGCCAGCCTCAATGATTTGTTCGACATACCACTTGGTAGCCATTTCGGAGCCGACCGGCAGGTAACTAACGACAACATCAGTTTTAGTTTCTTTTAAAAGCGTTACTATGTCAGCGGTTTTTCCTGGGGCTTTAACAATCACCTCTTTTAAATATTTTCCGAGCCCGTCATGGGTCATACCTCTTACCACAGGCGCGTTCAGGTTGGGTACATCCGTAAATTTATAAGTGTTGTTAGGATCCGCGAAAATTGCCTCGGAAATATCTTTACCTACCTTGGTAATATTGATATCAATCCCCATTGTAATTTCGATATCCCGGATATGATACCCGCCTAAATTTACATGCATCAACCCCGGTACAGTAGCGTCGTCAGCGGCGTCTTTGTAATATTCCAAGCCTTGAACAAGAGATGAGGCACAGTTGCCAACACCAATGATCGCCACTCTTACTTTTTTGTCACTCATCTATTACTCCTTAAATCTTTTTTGGGGGTCTTATTTGATCTTAGTCGATATTATAGTTTATTATAATTCGTTTATGCTCTATCACGGGAGCGCTCTAACATAATCTACATGGAACAAGAAATCGCCGTAATTGGCGCCCTTAACAAACACACAATCCTTCTACCCGGTCCGAAAGTTTTTATTGGCCTTTCGGGTGGGTATGCCCTTTATGCCGCGGCAGGAGCGCGGCTTTGGGGAGGTCGGGTAAAGCTGGTCTCCCGGGTGGGTGAAAACTACTCTCGCGAATGGTTGGATCGATTTAAGGCAAATGGGATCGACCCCTCAGGAGTTCAGATCCACTCCGGATTCATTGATCACCGTTTTTTTGAATCGTACTCAGACAAATTTGAAATATTTACTGACAAGCCAATATCTCGATTTTTAGAAAAGGGCCTGCTTTTTCCAAGAGAACTCTTCAATTATGAACCGCCAAATGAAGCTGAGCCGCCGGCGATCCTCTCTCCAAAGGTAGGCGAGATTCCCTTCTCTTGTAAATATCCTGACGCGGTTCTGATCGGTCCAATGGATTACAAAACCCAATACCAATTGGTGAATCTTTATCAGAGCCAGGGAATCACAAATATCGGACTTGAACTCGACTCAAGTTACATTAATCCAAATTTACTCAAAGAAATTTACGAATTGATCGATGGGCTAGAAGTGGTCTTTATTCAGGAAGAACATTTGATAAGTTTATTCAAGGGTGAGCGAATCACTCGATGGTCCATGTTAAAAAGGATCGCCGAAGGCAAGGTAAGCCATGTTGTGGCGCTCAGGCCATTAAATCAGCAAATGCTCTATATTTCCGCGGCGGAAGAGAAATGGGTTATTCCTCCTTACGATTCTCCGATCGTTGATCCGAGCGGCCATAAAGCCTCATTCTGCGGCGCGTTCATGGGGAGTTATATGCAGGGTCAGAATCCTATCCAATCCGCCATCAACGGAAATGTTGCCGGTTCCATTTGTATGGAGACAACCGGACATGAACAGATTATTAAAACGTTACCTGGTTTGTGTAAGGCAAGAGCTATCGTACAGTCCGAAAGAATCTACAAAGCCTGATAAAACCACCCATCCCCTGAATTGGTTATTTTAAAATTTTGAGTTGGCTGGATGCCAAATGCTATAATGCATTTACAGGGAAAAATGACCGACGAATTTGTTCATCTTCACACACATACCGTATATTCGCTCTTGGATGGTTATTCCAACATTAAAAAATTGGTCAAAAAAGCCAAAGAATTTAACATGCCTGCCCTCGCGATTACTGATCACGGTACTATGTTTGGGGTGGTTGAGTTTTATAAGGCAGCCCAGGATGCTGGAGTAAAACCGATCATTGGGGTGGAAGCCTACATGGCTGCCCGAAGGATGGATGATCGTGACTCAAAGCTGGATAAACGCTCAACCCATCTGCTTCTCCTGGCAGAAAATGAAACTGGGTACAAAAACCTATTAAAGATTACATCCGCCGCTCAAATGGACGGGTTTTATTACTATCCGCGCATTGATCATGAGTTTTTAGCTGAACACTCCGAAGGGCTGATCGCCACCTCCGGCTGCATGAGCGCCGAAATTCCGCGGAGTTTGTTGAACGAAAATCCGGAAGAAGCAGTTCGACGAATGAACTGGTATTATGATGTTTTTGGTCCTGACCGCTTTTATGTCGAGCTGCAACAACACAATATCGCTGAAATTGTTGATCTTAACCGCCAACTGGTTGAATTAGGCGCCAAATATTCAGCAAAGTATATCGCCACCAATGATGTTCACTATATCGAACCGGGTGACGCCAAGTATCAAGATATTCTGCTTGCCATTCAAACCGGAAAACTTTTAGATGATCCAGACCGGATGCGATATGAATCTCAAACCTTTTACCTTCGATCACCGGAGGAGATGTCCCGCCTATTTAAAGAAATTCCCTCCGCTTTATCGAACACTCTTGAAATCGCCGAACGCTGCAATGTTGATCTCTCTAAAAAAGGTTACCACCTACCTGTTTTTCCCGTTCCAAATGGAATGAGCCCCGAACAATACCTGCGCACATTAGTTGACCAGGGTTTGGAAATTCGCTACACCAATCGCAAGAATGATCGGATCATTCAGGAACGCAAGGAATATGAACTTGGGGTTATTGAAAAAATGGGTTTCGCGGCATACTTCCTCATCGTTTGGGATCTTTGCCGGTTTGCCCGCGAGAACAGTATTTGGTACAACACCCGTGGTTCCGGCGCCGGCTCGCTGGTAGCCTATTCCTTATTCATCACTCTGGTCGACCCAATCAAGAATGACCTGCTTTTTGAACGTTTTCTCAACCCGGACCGGGCATCCATGCCAGACATCGATCTGGACTTCAGAGATGACCGGCGCTCTGAGATGTTTGAGTATGCCGCCAAGAAATACGGAGATGACAAAGTTGCCCAGATCATTACCTTCGGCACGATGGCTGCCAAAGGCGCCGTTCGGGATGTGGGACGCGTAATGGACATCCCCTTAAAAGAAGTCGACGCGATCGCGAAATTAATTCCAGATAAGGCAGAAAATCTTGAAAGTGTTCTGCGGGATTCGTCCGAGCTCAGAAGAGAATATGAATCCAATCCGAAGATTAAAACCCTGATCGATAACGCGATTCACATGGAAGGGGTTGTTCGAAACGCGGGCACACACGCCGCCGGTTTGGTGATTTCCGATCTTCCAATCACTGAATACGTTCCGATTCATCGCCCAACATCCCATAACGAGAACGTTCCAATCAAAACGGTAACCCAATTTGAGATGGGCATGTTGGAAGAGATGGGCATGCTCAAGGTAGATTTTCTGGGATTATCCACGATCACTGTCATGGCAAAGGCTTGCGACATGATCAAAGCTCGCCATGGAGTTGAATTAAATCTGGATAATATCCCCACAGATGATCCGGACTCTTTTCAGATCATTAGCCAGGGTCATACCGCGGGAATCTTCCAACTGGAAGGCGAAGGAATGACCAAGAGTGTTATTGAGATGCAGCCAACCACCTTGGATCACATCATTGCCATGGTCGCGCTCTATCGGCCGGGACCGATGGAATTCATCCCAAAATATATCCGCAGAATGCACGGACTGGAAGAAATTAAGTATCACCATCCGGCCATGGCCCCGATTTTCAACGATACCTATGGAATCGCGGTTTATCAGGAACAGATCATGCGCGCCGCCGTAGACCTGGCTGGGTATACCAAAGGAGAATCGGACGATCTGCGCAAGGCAATCTCCAAAAAAATGGCGGACAAGATCGCGATGCACAAGATCAAATTCATTGATGGCGCCAGCAAAAAAACCATGGATAGGGCAACCGCGACTCTCATTTTCGAGGATTGGGAACGATTTGCCAACTACGGCTTTAATAAAAGCCACGCGGCGGATTATGGGCTCATCTCCGTTCAAACTGCGTATCTTAAAGTTCATTACACACCTGAATACATGTCAGCTTTGATGTCGGTATTCAAAAACGACCAGGCGAAAATTACAGCCTATATTGCTGAAAGCAAAATACTCGGGATCAATGTTCTCCCTCCAGATGTGCGTTATTCAGATCACGATTTCACGATCGAAGATTCCACAACCCAAGATGGTAAAAAAATTTCATCCATCCGTTTCGGACTGGGCGCGATTAAGAATGTTGGCACCAACCCAACTGAGGAAATTGTCAAAGGTAGGGATGGAAAGCCATTTCGGGATATTAACGATTTTGCCATTCGAGTAGACCTTAAAAACGTTGGCAAACGAGCCCTTGAATCGCTGATCAAAGCCGGCGCTCTCGATGGATTTGGCGACCGCGCCGAGTTACTTTCAAACCTCGATCGAATCTTAAGCACCAGTACAAGCCACTTCAAAGCGGTGGAATGTGGGCAGATGTCTTTGTTCGGTGGAACAGTAAGCGCGGGAATTTCCGCAATCACCCTGAATGGCGATCTCAAGATTGATAAGAAAGAAGCGCTGGCTTGGGAGAAAGAATTAATTGGTTTTTACATCAGCGATCATCCGCTATCAGAATACACGGAAATCTTAACCCAAGTTGCGAGCCATAACGCCGCTACCCTGCAGTTGATACCCACGAATCAAAAGGTTCGCGTCGCTGGCATTATCTCCGACATCCGCTTAATCAGAACGAAAAAAAATCTGGAAATGGCTTTTGTAAACATCGAAGACCTTCAAGGAATTATTGAACTAGTGGTATTTCCCAAGGTTTGGGCTAAATCAAAACATTTGTGCCTGAGCGGAAAAGTGATCATCGTGGATGGGGACGCGGAAACCAAAGAAACAATTATCAAGGTTCTTGTTTCTCAAATTCGGACCGAAATCGATGTTGTTACGATGAGTGACAGGCAGGCTTTTACGAACTATGGCCTTGCGGATTCATTTCCTGAAGATGGGTTTGTAGAACAGGATCCGTTCGAACCAGGGGACTTTTCACCGGAGGGAAATTCTTCCATTTTGAATCAGGATTCTGATACCCAGTTTCTTGAGCCAATCGACCAAAATCGAACTGAAGTCAAGTATCAAGCATCTGACGGATCTTTACCGGCGGAAAATTCGATAAAAGACACTCCAAATGGAAAAATCGAACTCGCCTACGCTCCTTCAAATTGGAACGATCCAACCTCACCAAAACTGATCACTGTCCATTTCTCTTCCAGCGGAGACATCGAACGTGACCGGCGCAGAATCAGGAATGTATTTTCGATCTTCACTTCCCATCACGGAAGTGATCGTTTTCAGTTTAACATCCAGGAAAGAAGTGAATCTCATCGGATAGAATTTCCAAATGAAACCACTCAACTTTCGGTTGAGGTCATGGAAAAGGTCAGAAAATTACTGGGTGAAGAAAACTGGACAATCGAGGAACTTAAGGGATAAGAGGTTTATTTCCACCCTGGCAGACGTTTTTCGATAAATGCCGCGACCCCTTCCCTGCCATTTTCGGAATTAAGCAATCGCGCGAACAAGTTCTTTTCAAGCGTCAAACCTGTTTCAAGGTGATTATTCTCGCTGAAAAGGATTGCCTGTTTCGCTGAACGCACCACCTCGGGGGAAAACTGCGCAATTTGGCTGCCCAGCCGCAAACCCTCCTCGAGTAAATCATCAGGTGAGCAAACTTTGTTTACAAACCCAAACCCGAATGCCTCCACCGCGGAAATTCGCTTATTGGTTAAGATCATTTCCATGGCGTGTTGTTTTCCAACCAATCGAGTGATTCTCTGGGTTCCGCCTCCGCCAGGGAGGAATCCGAGCCCGATTTCCGGAAACGAAAAAAATGCCCTTTCAGATGCCAGAATGAGATCACAAGCCAAGGCTAATTCAAAACCACCGCCAAGCGCCGCGCCATTCACACAAGCAATCAAAGGTTTGGAAGTATAAGCGACCTGGTCAAACTTACCCAAAAACTGAACGATTTTCTCAGGTTCTGCCCGGGCGTCAGCCAAATACTTAATATCGGCCCCAACGCAAAATGCTTTCCCTTCACCGGTCAGGAGCAGGCAAGCTATCCGCGGATCTGCCTCCATTTTGGAAATTGCCGCAAGCAATTGGTTGAATAATTCCGAATCAAGAGCGTTGAGCGCGGCTGGGCGGTTTAATTTGAGAATACCGACACCATTAACGAAATCCCGGATCACGAGGTTATTCTGGTCATCCATCTGATTCATTTTCCCATTCAATTCTCTTTAATAAAACCCATGAACCTTTCGGTTCTTGCCTGGTAGGCGCCCGGTCGTAATAAATCACGAACCTTTCACCAGTTGAGGTGGCTACCTGAAAAAAGAATCTGCCGACTCCGAGGGAGCCTTTATTCGCGGCAGTCGCCAGGTGGGCATCGCTCATGTTGCGAACAAACCGCCCTTTTCTGTTAAAATCCACCCATTCCTGTTCCAATGAGGTGATTTGATAACGAACAGCGCCCCATTCAAAAGCCGCGGGGCATGGCGGCTTTTTTTCACGAAGGGGAGCCATTTCAAAAAAAACCACTATCGGTTCATCGATGAACATTTTCGAGCAACAACCTTTCAATCCTTCAAGTGTTCTTTAGAAAAACGCTTTTAGACCATGTCTTCAGAATATAATTACGAAGGTTCTGGTTTCATTATTTTATAAAGGAGTTCGAATGTCAACATTACCAACAAATTCCGGGGCTTTTTTTGAGGATTTCGAGCTCGGTCAAAAAGGTATAACCGCTGGAAGAACAATCACAGAATCGGACATTACAGCCTTCGCGGGGCTTTCCGGTGATTTCAACGCCATTCATACCGACGCGGAATTTGCCAAGAACACACCTTTTGGACAGCGAGTTGCCCACGGCTTGCTCAGTCTGTCAATCGCGTCCGGATTGGCTGTGCAAACCGGAGTTCTTGGAGCCAATGTGATCGCTTTCAGAGAGGTGAATGAATGGAAATTCATCAAGCCTGTCTTTATTGGGGATACAATTAAGGTTGAGTTGGAAGTAGTCGAATTAAAACATCTTCCTCGAATGCACGCGGGGTCGGTTGTTTTATCCGCGACGCTTCTCAATCAGGATAACGAAATCACAATGAAAGGCCGTTGGACGGTACTGGCTAAAACCAGAATATAATGCTCGACCCAGAAGAAGATCAACCCTTTAAACCATACGAAACCAGCGAGCAAAGGCCATCCTCCGAGAGTACCCGCTCTCATACCGTAACCCCAAAAAATAAACCGGGAGATGATCTTGAAAACTCCCAATTTGTTTCAGTTACCAAGCCGCGCCCGGCTTCAACTGGATCAGACCTTGCAGAAACAATTGAACAGACCAATCCATTACCTCGTGTTTCAAATAACACATATCGGGCAAGGAAAAAGCCTTCCAAACCCACTCCTAATTGGAGTGTAATCACCAATTGGGTTAAACGATTACGCTTACCGGGCGGCTGTCTTTCGAGCGGGTTGATCATTTTGTTGATTGGATTTGTGATCCTTGTTCTTGGCGCTGCAATTTTTTTAACGGTAGGATATTTCGCGATAGCCGGCACCCTGCCATCCATTGGAGACCTACGCGAACACTCTGCCCAATTTGAAACCACCCGCATTGTGGACCGCGAAGGGTACATACTATATGAATTGCTTGATCCAAACGCGGGACGCAGGACGTATGTGTCTCTCTCCCAAATTTCTCCTGCTTTGGTAGCCGCGACAATCGCGACAGAGGACAAGGAGTTTTACAGTCACCCCGGATTTGACCCGGTCGCCATCACCAAGGCGATCTGGTTAAATATTGTTTCAGACGGTAACGGCCCCGGCGCGTCGACCATTACCCAGCAATTAGCGCGTTCTCTTCTGCTCTCTCCGGAAGAACGCGTAGAACGCTCTTATACACGCAAAATTCGCGAGATTATCCTTGCCGCGGAAATCACAAGAAAATACAGTAAGGACGAGATTCTTGAGTTGTATCTCAATGAAATTTATTACGGCAATCTATCCTATGGTATCGAGGCAGCGGCGGCGACCTATTTCGGTGATAAGATCGATGGTCAGCCTAACGAAATTAACACCCAGGGTACTCTGCCGAATGGCAGACTGGCGGATGACCTTACTATTGCCCAGGCTTCTTTCCTGGCGGGTTTACCCCAATCTCCGGCAATTTATGACATCTATACCAATCGCGACGTGACCTTGCAAAGGAATCGTGACGTTCTGGCCTTAATGTACCAGTTAAGCGAAGAGCGTGATTGCATTACCGTCAGCAATTGGGATCAAAAGGTGTGTGTCAGTCTTGAAAGAGCGATCCAGGCGGTAAAGGATAATCAAGCCTTTGAGTTTCCGATCCCTGTATTCGCGATCAAACACCCCCATTGGGTAAATTATATTCGCGAGCAATTGGAGCAGGAGTTTGACGCTCAAACAATCTACCGCTCCGGCTTTACTGTAACCACAAGTATTGATCCGGCATTGCAGGCAATCGCTCAACAAGCCGTTCGCGACCAGGTTTCACAATTAGCGGAATCCAATGCCAATAACGGCGCTCTGGTTTCGATCAAACCATCCACCGGAGAAATTCTAGCGATGGTAGGTTCGGCTGATTTTTACAATGCCGATATTCAGGGACAGATCAACATGGCCATCACCCAGACCCGGCAACCGGGATCGTCCATTAAACCATTGGTTTATTTGGCCGCGTTTGAAAAGGGATGGTCTCCATCAACCTTAATTTGGGATATTCCTTCCAAATTTTCCCCATCCGGTATTCCAGATGACCCAAGCCCGGCTTACGAGCCTGTAAATTATGATGGTCAATTTCATGGGCCGGTTACTGTCCGTTCAGCATTGGCGAATAGTTACAATATTCCCGCCGTAAAAGCGCTTGAATATGTTGGTATCTATGATGATCCTGATACTGATCAAATGGAAGGTTTAATCGGAATGGCCAAAAAACTTGGTATTACCAGTCTTAACCGTGAAGATTATGGCCTGGCATTATCCCTGGGTGGTGGCGAGGTAAGTCTGCTGGAGTTGACAAACGCGTATTCTACCATAGCCGCGAATGGCTTAAGCAGACCTTTGGTATCCATCCTTAAGATTACCGATCATCAGGGCAATGTAGTTTACGAATTTGATCCCAAGGCGATCGAGGAAACCAGAGCGCTAAAAGCTGAGCATGCCTTCTTGATATCTTCGATCTTGTCAGACTACGGCGCTCGAAGACCAATGTTCGGAGACTACCCAATCATTAATCTGCCTTTTAACACCCGGGTGGCAGCAAAAACCGGAACAACCAATGATTTTCGCGATAATTGGACCATAGGTTATAGTCCGGATGTGGTTACGGGTGTCTGGGTTGGTAATGCTGACTATACCGCCATGTTTAACACCACCGGTTTAAGCGGCGCGGCGCCAATTTGGGCAACTTACATGACCCAGGCGATACCTTATCTCACCGGAGGCGAACCAACCGCGTTTGAACGCCCTTCAGGGATCGTGGAACGAATTATCTGCGCCATTTCGGGTACTGAACCCTCCGCGTGGTGTCCCGAGCAAGCCGTGGAATTATTCGATAGTGAAAATCTGCCTCTTACTAAAAAATACGATTTGTGGCAGGAAGTGCGTGTTGACACGTGGAGCGGGTTGGTCTCAAACCAATACTGCGATCAATACACTAAAGAAATCATGTCTATGAATGTTGAAGACACGGATGCCCGGAAATGGCTGAAAAAAGATGAAGAGGGAATCAGGTTAGCCAAAAAACTCGGTTTTGATGATCCCATTATTTTCACCCCCACCGAGGAATGTGATGCTCAAATTGACCAACCAAAGCTCGAGTTTACCAATATCAGGAATGGTCAGGAAGTTCATTCCGCGATATTGGAATTGGAAGTAATTGCCAGTGTGGAAGGAAGGTTCAGCGGTTGGGCAATTTATTTGGCTGAGGGGAAAAAACCAGATAAGGATTCCTGGCGTATTATTTATAGCTCTGAAAACCAGGTTTATTCTCCGACATTCGTCACTGATATCCAAACTGCTTCCTTGGCGAATGGACAGTATTCGCTTAAATTGCGCATGGAACATCCCGATGGCGGCTTTGCGGAAAAGATCATTCAATTCGTTTTAAACTACACACCCCCAACCTCCACTCCGGAACCAACCCCCACTATCACTCAGACCCCGGAGCCAACCGCGACCGAGGAAATCATTCCAACCGCTACGGAAGAAGAGTTGTTTCCTACTCCCACCTACCTGCCAAGCTTAGTACCTAATGATACCCCCGAACCGACAGCCACCCCTTAAAGGAGAGGCTGTTGGAATCCTTTTGCGCGTATTTTCCAGGTTCCAGTCTGAGGAGTATTCCTTCCTTCGATATCCTCATACTCACCTGAAGCCAAAAGCTCGTTCAGCCTTTTGAGAAATACCTTGTGTTTCTTGCGCTGAAAAATGTAATCTCTATCCAGACTGAGAAGACACAAGAGATCCATCAATAGTATTTCATAGGAGACAGGTGATCCCTTTGCCAGGAGATATTGGTCAACAACTTGTTTTAAGTGATCGGGTTTTGAGCGCCTGACCGTCTCATTGGTATAAACTGTGACGGGTTTACCAATCCGACAACGTAATACCAGGGAATTCGAAAGCGGTTGTATCGAATATTCCTCAAGCCAGAAATTTTCATTGTTCATTGCGAACATGAATGAGACAATGTAATCAGGTTCATTTTCAGTAAGGATGAAATTAAATGGCAGCTGGCTTTCGGCAATACTGGTCACTCTGCGCATCAAAGCAGTCGATGCCTCATAGAACCAATCCCAATCCAGCTTTTTTCTGGAAATCGAACGCAAAAAAGCCTCATCCCGAGGAAGATTCAACAACCATCGAGACCATAAGGCGCTCAAACTCCAATACGCCTGATTTGGCCGCGGAACAACGGCAATGATGGATGATGGCATGATCGGTTGTTTTGCCTTAAAACGAGACCATTTATCCACCGATATGCCTGAAGAAAACCCATCCACTGAAGTTGATTTTGAACTTTGTTGTTTGAAATTTGCCAATTCGCTTAGCAAACTCGCGGATTCCTGGATTGCCGTCCAGATATTGAATTCAATCATTCTTTTGGGACGGTAGATCAATTTGGGTAATTCAGCTTGATTTGTAATATTCCATAAACTGTTGATGCTATCGGCGACATAAACCAAACCAAGCAGATAGTATTTTTGTTGGTCCTTCTCGATGGTTGGGATGATTTTTTGAGAGATTAACTCAATTGCGTAGAGAGCCTTGGGAGAATAGATTGTAAGAACGTCTAAAATGTCCTGATCTGAAATTCCATTTATGCCCGCAAACAATCCTGTAACCCGTGAGCGGTAAAGACCATCTGATCTTTTCCAATTTTCATCCAGAGAACGGTCCTGATCGTTAACCGGTTGAGTACCGCTTGATCCACAAGCGCAATGGTAGGATTTTCCGATCAATTCGTTATTCGTTCCATCCCTTATGAAAAAATTTACCTCAATTGGATGCCCGCAAGAATGGCAGGTAGAACGAAAAAGCGAATGTAAATGTTGGTCAAGGCGTTGATCTTTCACCCGCAGATCAAAAAATTTACTCAACCAATTTTTACCCAAATCCTGCGGGGGAGGATCAAACAAACACGCGAGGATGAGTCTATCGAGTGGATTAACTGGAAGGCTGATGATTCTTGACCCCTCATCCGCCAAATCCGCCAGGAGAAAAGGTTGATTGCCGATTGGATCCAAAAGATCTGCTTTTTCCTGATCTTTCAACAATAGGTCAGGCAGAATGGAAAGCCGTGGAATAAAACGGAAGAGCGGCTTATTGGCGAAATTAATGCGGAAGTTGGAGTTTGGGTTCACTCTTACAACTTCATCTTCTGATCATTGATCGCCTGGAGATTGACCGGCGACCCGGAAGTCGGAGATTTCGCCCTGGTAATTTACAATCACCTTAAAACCAGTCATCCCCATATAGGCTCTTACGTCCTCGGGTATGCCTGTTTCAGCGAGTTGTGAAAATTGGCCTTCAAAGTTTTTAAGTTGGTTCTCAATGATCGCTTTACTGAAAACATCTTCGGTACCCATCATACTGGCAGCTTGATCCGTAAGAGTTTCTTCATGCCCTTTAATCATTCTGGCGATTTCAGCCAAGATGGCTCGATCGATCTTTTCGGCTTGGACATGTTTCTTAAAGCCGTCATCATCGAGGATATAAACAGCCTCCTCGCCAACATGGCCAGATTTTAACGGCTCATTTTTTTCATCGAAAACCAATCCCTCAAAAAGCGCGTTTCTCATCTTGTGATCCGATCAATAATGGACATTTACGGTAGTCCCGACCGAGGCAAACTGGTAAATCCATGCCGCGTCCGGAATGGTCATATTCACACATCCATGGCTCATTGGCACCCCAAAGTTATTATGCCAATAGGTGCCATGAATGGCGTACCCATCATAAAAGAACATTGTATAAGGCACATCGGGGAGGTAAAAATCCACCCCGGACATATCCTTGTAGAGGTACTTGACATAGACATTGTACGAGCCGGTTACCGTAGGATACTGCCAGGTTCCTGTTGAGACAACAAAGGCATTGAGCATTTGATCGCCTTCATAGGCATAAAGCATCTGATGAGTCAGATCAACGTCGATCCAACGGGCGTTTGAGCTTGGGTTGGTAATGGGAGCTACGACCGCAAAGGTGGGCAGCGGGTTTACAGTAAATTGTGGTTCTTCCGTATCGGTTGGTAATGGGGTCGGGGAAGGAACACCGATCCATGCCGGATTGGGCGTTACGGTCATTAATGCTTGAATTTGGGTTGTTGGGCTGGGCTGTATTTCGGTTTGAGTTGTTGGACTCGGAACAAAATCATTTTGGGTCGTAGGACTAAGGAAGATTACTTCCGTAGTGGTTGGCAATGGAGTTCGGGATGGCAAAACAGTATTTGTCGGTTGAGTGGTAGCCAGAATGGTTTGAGTTGGTGTTGGTGAGGGAATTTCAGGATTTGTTGGTTCCTCGACCTGATCGTGAACTTCGGTAATAGCAGTTGTAGGGGATAACGGCACATTCGTCTCAAGCGTGTTGGTCGGGAATATCACATCGATTGTCTCCCCAGATCCACCCATCACACCCTTACTAACCATTGGATCCAAGGCTTGGATCAGATTCGATTGGTAGAATGTCGCCAGAGCGAGTAAAACCAGGAGAATTACGATACTAAGTGGAGTCAACCACTTTCGGGTCCAGGGGATCGCGGTCTTCTCCAAAACCGATTTTTCTTCATTGGCCGCTACTGCTGCCATCTCCTGGGTTTGGGATGCGTTTTCGTCGGATACTTGTACATCTTCCGGTGTGCCGACTTTAAAAGGATTTTTATCGAGACTTTCTACGGTTTCCGTGACTTCGGGACTGATCTCTTGTACAGGCTCAACGGCAACCTGATCGTCAGATTCTGTCGTTATTCCTAAGGCGCTCATGCGCTCCTGTGCCCAAAGCATCCCTTTCCGGGCTCGTTCGCTGTTTGGGTTGATCTCCAACGCCTTTTGGAGACAGGTGACACTTTCAGCCGGTTCTGAAAGGGTTGCTTTTAATAACCAAACTTCTTCGAGGTCTGGCGCGGTGTTTTCGGCAAGATCACAATATTCTTTGGCAAGAATCTTATTCCCCGCCCGAAGCGCTTTTTGGGCATGATCGAGGTACTCGTAGGCAATTTTTATCTGTTCGTCCATGGTACTTTCTCTGTTTCTACTCGCTGGGCGGATTAAAACTCTCATTATTGATAAAACAAAGGATTCCGCTCGTTACTCCTTCGGCAACCAACTCAGTGTTGTTTACCAAAAGTTCATAGTCCAGGTTCAAAAATCCAGTTTCAATGATCACTGCCGGCGTACCTGGATCAATCTCATCAAATGCGTGATATTCTGTCATGTCAGGTGTTACACTGTCATGCCAAGGCAAGCCGGTCGCAGCCTGATATCGGGCACGCATACAACCTTCCAGACGGTTGGCTAAATTTTCATCCGTGGTAGCCAGCGACCGAGAAACCTTAAACCCGGTCGCCTGATCGTTTACATAGACACACGAGTCGTTGTGAATTGAGATCAAAAGGGCTGCTTTATAGTTGGTCAAGCGCGGGTCTTTTTCTTCAAATAAATCGGTTTGATAGTCCAGAGAATTCAATTTCTGTTGGACCAAGGTAGCGATTCGAAGATTTACATCTGCCTCTGTAGTCCCATTTTCGCAAACAGCTCCGGAATCATTTCCGAGGTGTCCGGAGACGATTCCGATTCTTATATCTGTTCCTTGCAAACCTTCCGTATTTTCCGAATCTGGTGCTCCGGATAGAAGACGCGAGAATGGCAAATTAAAATCCAGGGAAAAAATGTCCGGCGTAATGGTCACAAAAATAGTGGAAAAGATTGCGGCAGTAATGAGGGCATTTAAAAGGATTACAACGCCTTCGTTTCTCCTTCGGGTTCTTTTAGGCACTCTGTTCGTCCTGCCGGACCTTTCGCTGGTATTATTGTCTTGGTCAATATTCATAAATTTGATTATATACTAACACCCAAGACCGTTTTTCTCCGATTTGTAACGAAGTTATAATCAAAATCATTGATAACCTGGAGCAAACAAATAAGATGATCGCTATCGCAGAAGAATTACGCAATTCAATGCGCTACTGGCTTACTGGTGTAACTGTGGTAACCAGCACATTCAATCAATTCGAGCACGGTATGACCGTCAGTTCGTTTACCTCCCTTTCCCTTGAACCTCCTCAGATCCTGGTTTCTTTACAACGCAATTCCCGGACTCATGAACTAATCATGCACTCCTCGATTTTCGGCGTTACAATCCTCGCCTCCGACCAGAAGGAGATTTCAAATGTTTTCGCTGGACGAAAATCAGACGAAGAAGATCGCATGGAAGGGCTGGAAACGTTCAAAATTTCAACCGGAGCGCCATTTTTAAAAGGGGGGGTGGCTTTTTTCGATTGCAAGGTAATTACCACAATTGGTTCTGGCACACATACAATCTTCATTGCCGAGGTCGTGGAAACCCAGACCGGCAGGGTGGATATTGATCCGTTGATTTACTATAATAGAGAATATAAACGTTTACAAAATGGTTGAGCCCCCCTGAATGATATGTTGGAATTAACCGAAAACGAAAAAACCCTTCTTTTACAGATTGCTCGCGCCACTGTTCATGCTTACTTGAGCAATGGAACCAGATATGAAGTTAACCCATCAACCCTTACTGAAAATCTGAAACAAAACGGCGCTTGTTTTGTAACCCTTACCAAAAACGGTGCCCTGCGAGGTTGTATTGGCTCCTTGTTAGCCTATCAACCTCTTTACAAGGACGTTCAAAACCATGCTCTTGAAGCCGCCATCGAGGATTACCGTTTTAATCCGGTAAACATCCGCGAACTACCTGGGCTGGTGATTGAAATTTCAATCCTCACCCCACCCGCCAAAGTGGAATATACCAACCCGCAGGAACTGAAAAGCAAGTTGCGACCAGGTGTAGACGGGGTTACCATTTCTTTTGGGCATGACCGGGCTACTTTTCTCCCTCAGGTATGGGAAGAATTGCCAACCCATGAAGAATTTTTAGGGCATTTATGCCGCAAGATGGGTTATCCAATCACTTTTTGGAAAGACGAGCACCTTGAAGTGGAAATTTATCAGGTTATTCACTTTCAAGAACATTAATAATAATTCACACTACACAACACGGAGATTTGACATGAAGTATAGAAGGCTAGGAACGAGCGGTTTAAAAGTGAGCGAACTCTCATTAGGTTCATGGGTCACTTTTCACACCCAGGTCGGGATTAAAGACGCGGTGGAGGTGATGGCAGCCGCTTACGACGCTGGAGTAAATTTTTTTGATAACGCCGAAGTTTACGCTCAGGGAAAATCAGAAGAAGTGATGGGGCAGGCTTTGAAAAAATTAGGTTGGCGGCGCGGGAGTTATATTGTCTCAACCAAATTTTTCTGGGGATTAGAGGACGGGGTCAATGAAAAAAATACCCTGAATCGAAAGAGGCTTTTAGGAGCGATTGACGGATCGCTCCAACGCTTGGATTTGGAATATGTTGATCTGGTATTTTGTCATCGACCCGACCCCTTCACTCCCATTGAAGAAACCGTCTGGGCAATGCACGATATGATCGAACGCGGAAAAGCGCTCTATTGGGGCACATCCGAATGGCCAGCGGCCGATATCGTCGCCGCGATCGAGATCGCTGAAAAACATCACCTCCGCAAACCAGTTATGGAACAACCTGAATACAATATGCTGGTTCGGGATCGGTTTGAAAAAGAATACTTTCGCCTGTTTGCTGATTATGGCTATGGTTCAACAATCTGGTCCCCGCTTGCCACGGGTTTGTTAACTGGTAAATACAATGATGGCATACCCGCTGGCAGCCGATTGGCGCTTGAGGGATATGAATGGTTGCGTGACCGTGTTTCCAAAACAGACAAATTTGAGGTGATCAGAAAATTAGGTTCCCTGGCAAATGAGCTTGGGATCACCCAATCTCAACTGGCGATTGCCTGGACTTTAAAAAATCCAAACGTAAGTACATCCATTACCGGAGCAAGCAAGGTTTCTCAGGTTAATGAAAACATGAAAGCCTCTGAAGTGGCTGATTTGCTCACCGAAGAAGTGATGAAAAGGATTGAGGAAATTCTCGAAAACCGCCCCAAAACCTTTTACCCTGAAAGTATTTCTTAATAATTGAGAGGGAGGCTTACCGCCTCCCTTATCATTTGATTTGTTTCATCCACCGGTCTACTGCGGATTTATTTGGCCTATGGTTGGACAGACAAGCCAACAGGGGCTCAATTTCCTCAGCTACACACAACATTTCGATGTGTTCTTTAAAAATAAAGCCCTCTTCTCCCGCGTGCATGAACATTTTCAACATAGGGTCATAATAATTCTTTGTGTTCAAGATTCCGATCGGTTTTTCGTGCTCCCCAATTTGCGCCCAGGTTATCGTTTCGAACAGCTCATCAAAAGTACCAAAACCACCAGGAAGGGCAATAAAACCATCAGATAATGTAAACATCTTACTCTTGCGCTCCTGGATTGTGTCAGTGATGATCATTTCAGTAAGCCCATGATGAGTCAACTCGGAAGTATCCATCAATTTAACATTGACTCCAATTACTTTTCCCTTTTTCTCCAAAACCCCATCGGCAACGGCGCCCATGATTCCAGTCTTCGATCCACCATAAATAAGGATAATTCCTTTTTCCGCAAGCACATTACCCACATGCCTGCCGACGTCTAAATATGCCTTATCGACAAAATTTGAAGACCCACAATAAACACACAATGAGCGCATGAGTTTTTCCTTCCAATACATTTGAACGTGTTATTATTTTACTCATAACACTGAGAATAAATTAGAAATGTGTTAAATAAATATCCAAAAGCATTGACCCCTTATCGCGGGTTTCATTAGAATGGTTGAATATGGAATACAAGGATTATTATCAAATTTTAGGTGTAAATAAAAACTCCAACGCAAATGATATTCGTTCCGCTTTTAAAAAGCTGGCCATGAAATACCATCCAGATCGAAATCCGGATAACAAGGCGGCTGAAGAGAAATTCAAGGAGATCAATGAGGCTTATCAGGTCCTTTCGGACCCAGAGAAAAAAGCCCGCTATGACCAATTAGGCAGCGCGTATTTTGATTACCAGAGAGGCGGCGGACGTCCAGACGGTTTTGATTGGTCACAGTGGGCAAACTCAGGCGGACAAAATATCAATTTCGACGAGCTCTTTGGTGGCGGGGGATTTTCTGATTTCTTTTCTGCAATTTTTGGTGGTATGGGCGGCATGGGCGGTTCAGCGAGCGCGCGTCCATTTCAGAGACAACAGCCTCGCCGACAGAATTACGAACAAGAAGTCGTCATCTCGCTTACCGAAGCATTTACGGGCACTTCGAGAATTCTGGAGACCAATGGAAGAAGACTTGAGGTAAAAATTCCAGCCGGTTCCAAAACCGGCACAAAAGTGCGAATAGCTGCCGGCGCGCCGGAAGGTAGTGATTTGTATTTACGAGTAAAAGTCGCGGAAGACCCTCGATTTTACCGTGATGGAGACGATTTAAAGACCGAAATCCCCGTTGATATGTTTACCGCGGTCTTGGGTGGCGAGATTGAGGTCACCACGATGTCCGGCAAGGTCAAATTAACCATACCAGCAGGGACCCAACCGGATCAAAAAATCCGATTAGCTGGAAAGGGTATGCCAATTCTTAAAAATTCCGGTAAATTTGGCAACCTGATCGCGATCGTCAAGGTTATCATTCCAAAAAATATTTCAGAAGAACAACGAAATCTGTTACAAAAAGCCAAAGAGCACTAATTGTTCACAAGGAGGTACGATGAATAACAAACTCAAAATCACTTCACTCTTGTTGATTTTTACCTTATCCCTTTCCAGTTGTGGAGCTGGGATGGATGTGTTAAATGATCTTAAAAATCTCTTGCCCGAACCTACTCAGCAAGAAGTTCCGCCGCCTTCTCCCGCGCCCAACGCGGTTAACCAGCCCGCCATTGTAATGGATCACGATTCAGCCCAGAACGCTCTCACTGACCTGTATGAACGTTCCATCCCGGGAGTTGTCTCCATCAAAACCACCTCTGGCATGGAGGGCGGGCAGGGAACTGGTTTTGTTTACAGTCAAGATGGATATATCGTTACCAATGAGCACGTAGTTGACGGCGCTGAAACCATTCAAGTTGACTTCAACAGCGGATATAAAACCTATGGAACGCTTGTAGGAGTAGACAAGGATTCCGACCTTGCGGTCATTAAAGTCGATGCCCCAGCATCGGAGCTTCATCCATTGCCGCTGGGTGACTCAAGTCAGTTAAAAGTTGGGCAAAGCGTGGTCGCCATCGGCAATCCATTTGGTTTAAATGGAACAATGACCCTCGGTATCGTCTCCGCGCTTGGAAGAACGCAGGAAAGTAACCGGGAATTTACCTCTGGAGGAAATTTCAGCGTAGCAGATATGATCCAGACTGACGCCGCGATCAATCCCGGAAATTCAGGCGGTCCCCTTTTTGACCTTGGCGGAAATGTGATTGGGGTAAACCGTTCCATTACCACGAGTTCGCTCACCCTGGGTGAACCAAGCAATTCTGGGATCGGGTTTGCCTTACCAATCAATTTGCTAAAAAAGGTAATCCCTGCTCTGATTGAGGATGGAAAATTTGAATACTCTTACATGGGTATTTCCACGCTTAACAGCGAACTGATGACCCTTGATGTGATCAACGAACTTAAATTACCACAGATGACCGGTGTTTATGTGCTCTCTGTCTCCACTGGCAGCCCCGCCGAAAAAGCGGGTATCCGCGGAGCGAGTGTGAATACAAATATGCAGGGCTTACAAGCCGGCGGTGATTTGATTGTCGCGATCAACGATCACCCGGTTCGCATCTGGGATGATTTGATCGGTTATCTGGTTGAATTTACTTCTCCGGGAGACACAATCACCCTCACAGTCATGCGAGGGAATGAAGAACTCAAATTACCCCTGGTACTGGTTGAGCGCCCTGAATAACAATAAAGCCCGCGATTTTATCGCGGGCTTTTCATTGCTTTAGGCATATCTTTCTTCGAGCCAAACATCCGCGTTGTTATGATAACCCGCTTGCTCCCAAAACCCGGGTTTGTCTACACTGGAGAATTCAAGACCGCGCAGCCATTTTGCTCCTTTCCAGAAATACGGCGTTTCCAATTCCTCGCGCCCCGGAATAAATCCGATGACCGCCCTCAGCGGAAAGCCATGGTCTGGAGATAAAGGCTCACTATTAAAATGGGTGGCAAGCATGAAAGTTTCCTGCATGGCAACACTTAATGGAACATTGGTGGTAAATCCATACTCGGCATGTTCGATAAGAAAGTTGGCGTTTTCCTTGATCTTGATGATTTTTTCCTTCACCAAGTCCGCGATCAAGACCCCTTCCCATTCCGTATCCATCTTACTCCATCGCGTAACGCAGTGAATATCCATCACGATTTTTCTACGCGGCAGGTGATTGAATTCATCCCAACTGAATATTTTTGGTTCTTCCAATTCACCAAAAAATTGAATCGTCCAGGTTGTTGGATCGAATGGCGGCACAGGACCGTAATGCAAGACGGGAAATTTTGTTGTAAGCGATTGCCCTGGTGGCAGCCTGCCTTCTTTTCGAATTATATTTTCCAGAACTCTTCTGTCCGGATTCATTTCAAACATATTCAAAATCTCCAATCTGACTAACAGCGATTGACACAATCATAATGGAAAGTTGGCTATGATTCAAATCCGAATTCCTCATTAAATTTCTCGTTTGACTTTATACTTTCATCGCGATTGGAAAGCACCTCCTTCCAAAATTGTTGATCGTAGCGCCGGGAACGGATCGGCAATGGAATCGGAACCCCCCATCCGAGTAAAATCACTTCTTCCTTGGGCTGCAAGCGGGCAAGCATACCTTTGATTGCTTCCCTGTTCGCCAATCCCGCCAGAACCGCGTGAACATCATCGTCATCCCCAAGCCAGCCGCTGATCCGAGTACCAAGTTGTGAAAGAACTTCATCATAAATCTGAGAAGGTCTTTGATCAACGATCATTAAGGTTACATAATATTTTCTCAATTCACGGGCAATGGTAGCAAAGGCAGTTTGGTTTGCCATTTCGCGATTCAATAATTTATGAGCCTCTTCTACAACGATCACCAGCGGGCGAGGTTCTTCTTTTTTGTGAGCGCGATAATTATTGGTCTTCTCAACCCAAGCCTCCCGAATTTTTCGGGTAATGATGTTGCTTACCAGTAAATAATCCAAATCGGATTCAAATTTTCCAAAAGACAAGATGACATGCTTTCCGGACTGAAGTTGATCAATGATCAGATCAACCCCTTTCGAGGCTGATTTCTCGACGATGTAAGATTTTTTAAATAATGGATCCAGTTTTCGGCGCAGACCTTCAGCCGCCATTACATTAACCCCGGCGTCTTCCGCCCAGGCAGCCACACTCCCGGAAGCGGGAACCTTCCTGGATTTGCCTTTTACGTCTTCGATAACCTCTTCTTTAAAATCCATCTCATTAAATTTCATAAACCAATCATCCCCAAAATTGGCATTCAAGGAGTGTAAGGTGGTTGATGTGGTTTCCCGCAAATTCAGAATTCCGGTTAAAAGTTCGATATCCGTGGTTGAGATGTCTCTTCCTTCAATTTCCAGGTCATAATCTGGCGGGAGTTTATCCCGAATTTTGCTACCATTGCCCAGCCCTACAACCTGGACTTTGGAATTAAATTTTGTCTTTAATCCAGGCACCGACGTTTTGGTATCCGACGCCAAATCATCAAAACCATACTCATTATGCATATCCAAAACCAGAACAGACGCCTTGTCATATTGGATCAAGCCAGCCAGCATGATTCGGGTGAGGAATGACTTTCCGGTTCCAGTCGCGCCAAAAACACCCGCCGAACGTTGAACAAATTTCTCGAGGTTAATGCAAATCGGATGGCCCTGTTCGCGGGTAGTACCGATCACAAAATTCCCTTTCTTGTCCGGCATTCCAAAAATCGCGGCGATATCGGTCTGATCCGCCAAACTTACTGCCGCGTGATGAACTGGTACGGTTTTTACAGGCATGATCTGAGGTTCTGAATCCTGGTGGGCGGCGCTCCAATCCGCATACGCCGGGCTTAGGGGATCGGGTCCCCGATCAAGCATGAGCGAAGGTAGGATCTCGATGTTGGTAAACAAGGTTTGACCGTACAGCTCACGGGAAAGCGCCTCAGGAAGACGGTCATCAATCCGCTCATCAGCAAATCGTGGGTCAGTGGCTCCCAGTTGGAGATCGGTGATGAGACCATAAAAACGATATGAACCCGAATCGATCACTACAAAACTACCCTCCTGCACATCTGATGGTACTACACTAAGTCTGGCAAGAAAGGAATTTTTTAATCCACCGCCGACAATATACCCGATCTTTTGATTTGCCATGGTTACCTCAATTCCTTTCCATCAAAAATCTCGTAATTTTCCGCAACCGGTACTTTAACAAGTGCTCCAAATTTGGGCTGATCAAATTGAGCGACCGAACAGCCCACAACAAAGCCGGCCGTTCCCGCCCTTAATAATTTCCCAATTTCAATCGGATCTGTCATTTACCACCTCTTTGATTGCCCAACCTGGTTCTGCCTTTAAGATCCTTGGCAGCCTGTTTGTTACTTGAGACTCCCAATTTCAAGCCGTTCATACCAATGCCCTGTTGAATAAGGCTGGTTACCTGTGTTTTATCCTCGATGGTTACAACAGCGGCCTCATGCGCGCGATGAAGCAGATAAGGGTAAGGCTTAACTCCCATCACCTTGGATTGGTTAAGCAACTGACCATGCAAGATCTTTATATACTGCTCATTCGTGGCAACCCAAGCCGGAATCTCGACCCGCGCGATCTGCGGATGAGTTTCTTCCAGGCTAACATTCAGGTAAAAGAAATGTAATCCGAACTGCCCAGAATAATCTTCATCCGAGCGGGATCGGAGGCGGAAAATCGCCGATCTTGAACCTGGCGGCAGGCATAATTTTTCAAAAGCCGAAAAGAGCCATCCGTCAGTGATACCGGATAGCGGATGATGAGAATGGGGGTTTTGTAATTGATTCTCAGTCGCCATCGCGATCTCAATCATGCGGCTGATTGGGTTGGCAGTCGGTTTGTCCACATATCCCGCGAAGATTAACCCGTTCTCCGCCATTTGGGACAAAATCCCAAGGTATTTGGAGAGCGCGGATTGGAATTCCGCCCGCTCATTCCCATCGCTTCTGCCCCAAAGTTCGATCGGCCCATCTACCAAGGCCAGAGTTTGTCTTCCTGATTCAATTTCGACTCTTGACCACTCCAACAAAAGGGCTCGTTCACGCAGGTCACGAATTAACTCAATCGAAGACTCAGTGATCAAATATCCCTCTGGTTTTAATAGATCATCCCCAATCAGTAATTCGGTTTGGTATTTCAATTCTGGAGCCTTCCCAGAATCTTCGCGCAGAATGATCGCTCCGATATTAATTAGACCAAATAGTTCCGGTTGGTGTTTGTCCGGAACAATTTGTGACCCGTCTGCGGCAATGATCGATCCCTTCCAGGCAGAGTTTGGCGGCGAAACTTTTAAATCATAGGGCTCATCAGTTGGCTGAGCACAGCGCAAGTTCTTTTCATTTGATTTTGCCTCGTCAATCCTGGCAGCCATTTCCTGCGCTCCAAGAGACAGACTTTCCAAAGTACTGTTTACTTCTTCCCGGGTGAACCTTAATTCATTGTCGCGTTCTACCATCCGGGGCGCTTGTTGTTGGATTTTTTGGAAGACTGCTTGATAATCGATTCCCATACCTTGCCTTTATTAGAACATTTGTATTTGATTTTACGGGTTAATCAGCATTTTTACAAGTGGTTGGAACAATTAGTATAATTCTATCGTCTACAACGGTAGACATCTGTTCAAGGAGAAGAAAATGAGACAAGTTTTTAAAGTTATACCCTTATTCATCGTGGCAGCCATCGCGCTCACGGCTTGCGGCACCACTGTGCTGCCGGAACAAATGGCGATCGGAAATGTTCAGCCCTCACAAAGCACCCAGATAATCCGGGTTTCCGCCAGCGGTTCGGTCACTGCCGCTCCGGACGTCGCTTATATTTACATCGGCATCCATACCGAAAATGAGAATGCCGCGACCGCGGTATCAGAAAATAATACCAAAGTTCAAAAATTGATGGAGACTCTCAAGTCCACCGGTGTTGCTGAGGTGGATATGCAAACTTCCAACTTCAGCATTTGGCAGAACCAGCAATACAATTACGACGGTTCAAGCTCTGGTTCTGTTTACGTGGTCGATAACACTGTGTATGTAACCGTTCGTGATCTCGATTCATTAGGCGATACCCTCAATTCAGCGGTTCAGGCTGGCGCGAATAACATCAACAGCATCCAATTTGGTTTGGCGGATAATTCTTCCAAAACAAGTGAAGCCCGCGGCATTGCCGTCGAGAACGCGACCAAAATCGCCCAGGAATTAGCCACGGCAGCCGGGGTCGAGCTTGGTGAGATCGAAAGTATTTCATACTACTCCAACGATTATCCAATCACCTTCAATGGAGCTGGCGGCATGGGTGGCGGCGGCGCGGAATCAAGCGTTCCGATCACTACCGGTCAGATCTCCGTTCAAGCCACTGTAGAAATTACCTTCAGAATCAAATAGACAAAAATGAACCGCCCCGAAGGGCGGTTCTCATTTAATAGACCAGATTATAATCACAACATCTTATTCCTCGAGGTGTGAAATGCTAAAGATCGGATATATTGGTTTGGGGCTCATGGGGCGTTCGATGGCTGCCAATATTTTGCGTGCGGGTTTTCCATTGGTTGTCCATAACCGGAGCAGGGAGGCAGTAAACGAACTGATCCAGTTAGGCGCCAAAGGAGCAGCCAACCCAAAAGAGGTAGCCGAACAATGCGATATCATCTTCACAAATCTCCCCGATTCACCAGATGTTGAAAAGGTAGCGCTTGGCGTCGATGGGGTCATTCATGGAATCAAGGTTGGTTCGATCTTCATTGATAATTCAACAATCAAGCCAGCTACCGCGAGGAGTATCGCTGAGGCATTCGCTGCGGTGGGGGTTGACGCTCTGGATGCTCCCGTGAGCGGCGGCGATATCGGCGCTAAAAATGGAACCCTGACGATCATGGTTGGCGGTTCTCAAAAAGCCTTTGATACCGCTCTACCTGTTTTAAAGACGATCGGAAAATCATTTACCCTGGTAGGCGGACCCGGAGCAGGACAGGTGGCCAAAGCCGCGAATCAAATTATGGTTGCGGCTCAAATGGTTGCCATGGCTGAGCTGCTCATTCTATCAAAAAAATCTGGGGTCGATCCGGTAAAGGTTGTCGACGCGATCAAAGGCGGCGCGGCGCAATGTTGGACCTTGGACGTAAAACCACCACGCTTGTTTGAGGGCAACCGCCAACCTGGTTTTAAAGCTTACATGCAGGCAAAAGATCTTAACATCGTTCTGGATACCGCTCGAGAATACGGGGTACCGTTACCCATGACATCCGAAAACGCTCAATTGTACAATGCCATGCTGCAAATGGGGATGCGTGAATTGGATAATTCCGCGGTGATCGGCGTGTTGGAAGAACTTGCCAATGTAAATTTGATCGATAACGAAAATGTCAAAATTTAATTTTTCTACTTTTAAGGATTTCTTTTTTATCTTTCTGGGGTCAACTGCCCAGGCAATTGCCTTGCGCCTCTTCTTTATTCCCGCGGACCTGGCATCCGGCGGTGTTAGCGGCATTGCTCAGCTGATCAACCACTTTACCGATTGGCAAATCGGTTTGATGGTTTTTATCGGTAATCTACCTTTGTTCGTGTTAGGTTGGAAACATCTGGGTGGACGAAAATTCGCCAGCCGAACAATTTTCGCGATCGTAACTTTCTCACTTCTAACAGATCTCTTGCCATACATCCCTTACCTGCCGCAGGATGGTTTGACTCAAGATATGGTTCTCAATTCACTTTATGGGGCGGTAATTGCCGGATTTGGGTATGGTCTGGTCTACAAAGGACAAGGAACGAGCGGCGGAAGCGACATCCTCGCCCGAATCCTGAACCATCAGAAGGGAATTCCGGTCACTCAAAGTTATCTTATGACCGACGCGGTTGTAGTCCTTGGGGCGGGTTTTGTATTTGGATGGGATAAAGCCCTTTACGCCATCATCACTTTGTACGTAAGCGGTTTGGTCGTTGATACCACCATGGATGGGTCGGGTACTGTAAGAACCGCCATGATCATCACCAGCCAACCTAAAACTGTCGCCAACTCAATCATGGAACTTCTTGAACGCGGAGTGACTACATTGCAGGGAACTGGTGAATATACCGGTGAAAAACGGGAAGTGGTTTATGTCGTCGTCACGCGTTCGGAAGTTCAGATGTTAAAATCGATCGTTCATGAGACAGATCCGCGCGCTTTTATGGTCGTTGGCGCCGCCCATGAGGTTTTAGGGGAAGGATTCGCGACATTTACAAAATGACCCAAATGGTTTCCGCGTTAGAACGATATCAAGGTTGTCTGGGCGGGCTCGTGGTCGCTGGCGCTTACCATGGAATAAACAGCATCCCAACCTACTGGCTGGAAAAACTTACCCTGCGAGAATTTATTCTGGACCTGACGGAAAAAAATTATAACAAAGCCTGGAAACTTGAAAACTAAATCATGGAATTTATGGGTGACACTGCATTGGATGATGGCCATTATGGTAATCATCATGTTCCTCATTGGACAATTTCGGCTTACCCTATTGAACTCCTCCGAAAACAAGGTCCTTCCATTAACCATCCACGTTCTGCTTGGCGGTTCCTTGATGATTGTGGTGCTCTTACGGCTCGCTATCCGGCGGAGAGTGGCCAGTAAACCCTTATTCTCGCGGGATTTAAGTACCAATCGCAAGAACCCAATCGACCAGATCAACCGGATTACCCAACCTCTGCTTTATATCACCACTTTGCTGATGGGGTTTTCGGGGTTGGCCATGTCCATTCCCGCCGATTTATTCGGTAAACTAATCCTCGGAAATGGGCAACCACTCCCGGCTGACATGAGTATTTTCCCAGCCCGACAATTTCATGTGTTCATTTCCATCCTTCTACTTATCTTTGTCGTGGTCCATCTGCTTGTTTTCATCCAACATCAGTTTCTCTTCAAAGAAAAATATATCAGGAAGATGTGGTTTACAAAAAGGAAAGAAAAATGAGGATACTCTTCATCGCTGATGGCCGCTCACCAACCGCCATTAATTGGATCAGGCACTTTACGGAGCGTGGAGACGAAGTGACTTTGATCTCCTCCTCGTATGCCCAACCAGATTTAGCCCTTAAGGCTTTGCACATCGTACCGCTTGGATTATCCAACGCGGAACGGGCGACCTCATCCAACTCCGTCCTCCGAACGCCAGGGCTGGTTGATCTTCGGACAAAAGTGAAACAATGGTTGGGTCCATTGATGGTAAAAAGGAAGTCCGCTCAGGTTCGCCGGATCATTGAGGAAGTAAAACCAGAACTTGTGCACGCCATGCGGATTCCCTTCGAGGGAATGGTGGCGGCAGAAGGTTACAGCGGGATTCCGCTGGTAATTTCCGTCTGGGGAAACGATTTTACTTTGCACGCCGCTTCCAACCAATACATGCGCTATTACACCGAGTGGGCGCTTAGAGTTGCCCATGGTTTACACGCGGATTGCGAAAGGGATATCACTCTGGCGAAACAGCTTGGTTTCGACCCGCGTAAGCCAAGCCTGGTAATACCCGGCTCAGGCGGTATTCGTCCTGAAATTTTCTTTCCGGGCGAGAACACAGAAAAGAATCCGGTTGTGATCAACCCTCGCGGGTTTCGCGCCTATGTACAAAATGAAACTTTTTTTAAGGCGATTCCCTTGATTTTGCGCCAAATTCCGAGAGCAAAATTCATCTGTACCGGAATGATGGGTGTAAAACAAGTAGAAAGTTGGATCCGCTCCTTAGGCATTGGTGACTCGGTTACCTTGATGGAAAATCAATCCCAGAAGGATTTAGCGAATTTGTACCGAAGTTCGATGATCGTTGTTTCGCCAACCACCCATGATGGAACCCCCAATAGTCTGATTGAGGCGATGGCTTGTGGCTGTTATCCGGTTGCTGGTGATATCGAATCGATTCGAGAATGGATTAAGGACGGCCAAAACGGAACCTTGGTAAATCCGCTTGACCCACAGGCGATCGCGGACGGGATCATCCAAGCCATCCAAAACCGCGAAGGGAGACAAAAAGCTTTTGCTGTCAACCGTACCATTCTGGCTGAACGGGCTTACTACGAGAACGGAATGCGCAAAGTGGAGGCTTTTTACGCTGAAATCACGCGTAATACCACTTAAAGATCTGATCATAAATAAAGAGCAAAGTCTTTTTTATGAAAGGAGTTCTTAACAAGGGGTTCTTTTTGTTTTTTTGAGGGGGGGAAGATTTCTCCGCTTTCATGCCCTCCAAAGTGTTTGAAAGATTCATCGTTAATGGTTGTGCGGTCATCAAACGCAGATATCCCTGTTCATTCATGCGCAGATCAAGTTGTTTAACCTGCCCCATCGGGCGATCCATATCAAATGGTAGAAACTGGGCGAGAACTTGTTTATATGCGGTGAATTGCCAATGGGAAGCCCCAGCGAATGCCTTCAAGCCTTTGTAATCAATTCGCCAGTCGGTTGTTTGCGCGTATATGGTTCGATTTTCCTCTTCATCCTGGCCAAGAGAGCGATTAAATTCCCAGAAAGTCTCCCAGGGGATGAAACTTCCCTCTTCCAGAACGGCATTCTTGACTGCCCAATCCCGGGTCGCAGTGCAAAATTCCGGATTGGTACGAAAAGGTCTGGCGGTAACCATGCCAGTGTTGGGATAGCTTTCCAATAACTCAACTGAGGATTTTAACCAACCGGGTAAAAAGAGCACGTCGCTATCCGTGTATGAAATAATTTCGCCAGGCGCGCCAGCCAGCATGATATTCCAGGCTCCGCCTTTACCCAGGTTCTTTTCGGAGAGGATGAGGTATTGAATGTTTCCTTGCTCTTTCAGTTCAATTAAATAATCGCGAACTTCTTCACAAGAGCCATTATCAAAGACCATCAGGTCAAAGGGTAAACCGGCGTCCGCTCGCATTGAACTTAGACTGAGTTTGAGAACATCCAACCCTTCGGCGTAGAATCCGGATAGGAATGGAATATAGTTTAACAACGCGACCGTTATTCTCTCCGGCTTTGAGACCGTATTAACGAATTTCGCGGGATTCTGACCTTTTCTCATGGTTGCCTCTAATTATAAAAACCGAGAATTTTTCCCAATCGCCAAAGCCGATTGGAGAGTTTAATGTTATTCCAGCGCAAATAAGGATAAGACTCGAACCAACGCCAAAGAGTTTTCAACCTCCATTTGTTCCTCAGCAATTTGTTTCCTACCCAGCGCCAATCAGCATCCCAGATTGTAAACCGGGTAACAATCCGCCCGCCGGCTCTGTCAATATTAATATGGGTTTCGGGATGATCATAATGCGGGCGCTTGCCTGGAAGGTGAGCATAATCATGGTTTTGGTGCACAATCGTGATCTCGGCGCTAGCATCTATAGCCGGAAAGCCCTCTTTTCGGGCATGGTAAATCATCCAATTATCCCAGCCGGCTCTGCCGATCACAAAGGCTGGAATTTCCTGATAACAAGCGGCTGGAAAAAGGAAATAATCGGAACCGGCGGGACGGTGCAACCTAGCTCGCTGTTGCATTTCTCTTCTTAGGTCAGATTCCCAATCCGCGCTGAAATCCATCTCTTTTGTAAAGTCGAGATCGTACCTCTGACCAAAGATCACAAATCGCTCCGGCTTGTTTTCGAGATCGATCAGCCGGCGGGCAAAATCGGAAAAGAGGATGATATCAGCGTTGATTACACAATAAAAGGGAGTATCAGAGACTTCCCTTGCCTGCCTGAACATATCATCCAACAACGGCGCTCCACTCTCGCTGCGCGCGATTTGTTGGATATGTTGGAGGCCGTGTTTTGATGAAAATTCCTCGAGTCCGGGTTCATCTCCAAATAAAATGATTTTTACCTCCGGAATCTGGGTCCAGGAGAGGATCGCGTTTGTTTGAATAAGGCTGATATGCGGGTCGGTAAATGGTTTGGGAGACGTAAACAGAGTGACCATCGGTGTGATCGCGCGTTGATCAATCTCTTTTAAGGTTTTATGCCGCACAGAAAGGTTTATTTCCGAAATCTCGGGGTGATCTTCCAAGAATGCGTTCAATGCCTGCCAGTTCATTTGTTTCAAATCAAAGTTTTCGGCGACCGCGTTCGCGAATTTAAGATCTTCAGGGGTATCGACTGTCCAGCGTAAGCCGCCATAATTACCCGGATGATCAAGTATCGAGACCTTGAACCCGGTTTGAGAGACGCCTGTTCTTAGGTTCGATTTTTCCTGGTCCAGCGCCACCTTTTCGTATAAATAAGGCATTACATGCTCACGAAAATAAGTTTCCTGAGCATTCTGCCAAGCGTTTTGCAGCGCGCTGAATTTACAAACTTCAACATCCAAGCCGATTGGATAAGTCCGCTGATAGGGAGGCGGTAAACGGTTTGCCACAAAATCATAATCGCCCTCAATCGCCACTGTAATTGCCTGGTCGATAATCGCCGGGTCAATAAAAGGACAATCCGCCGTCACTCGGACCACGAGATCCGGGTTCCACGGCAGGCAAGCCTGATAAAACCGATCGAGAACGTCGTGGAGCGATCCGCGGAAATACTCAATCCCCGCGCCTATACAAAATTTCTCGATCGGATCATCTGCCGGGTCGGTACTCGTCGCGACGATTACCTTGGAAATTTGTTTAGCCGCGCCCACCCTGTGGATTACATGCTCCAGCATGGGTTTATCGCCGATTGGAAGCAATACCTTTCCGGGCAGGCGAGCTGAACCCATCCTGCCTTGAATGACCGCGACTACGGTTCTATCGGCCATCACGCTCTCTTTCCGCGATTGCCCTTTGATAGGTATCAAAGAGGACCTTTACGTTTACCTTCCAATCCGCCCTTCTTTCCGCGGCGGCGCGGGATTCTTTACCAAGCAAAGCCAGTTTTGATCTATTCTGAATGGCAAATTCGATCTTGTCTGCCAGTCCGGTATCATCACCATCCTTAAACAACCAGCCGTTTTTTTCTTCGACCACCCAATCAACATTTCCGGGAATATCAGAAGCGATTACTGGTAATCCGCACGCCATCGCTTCCATCAACGAGACCGATGTGCCATCCACATGGGAAGGCGTAATGTAAATATCAGCCAGGTGATAGTAATCCGGTAGTTGCGCCTGCGCGATTCGCCCAGGAAATTCGACTTTGGAGGAATCTCCTCCTTGTTCAAGGATGTTCTTGATCCGGGTTTCCATTGAGCCGCTGCCTAACAATAGAAGACGTACTTGATCATTTCTTTCAGCGACTCTAACAAAAGCCCTGGCGAGTACCTCAACTCCGTAATTTTCTTCCCAGGATCGATTGCAAAAGAGGGTGATTGTGGGATCTGTACCCGGCGTTCTTGTTCCGGGAGAAAAGTGGGTTAAATCCACACCCCAGGGGAAAGTCGTGCACTTGGCTTCATCCATTCCAAAGCGGATAGCCTGATCGCGGGTCACGATTGCGTCACTGGTAAACTGGTCGGCTGATCTTAAGGCATACTTTGCCAATAGGTTCCATATCCTGCTTTCCAGGGCTGTTTTCATCAAATCGTAACCCCAGGACATGACCACAAGCGGATGATATCCGGAAAAAGCCGCGATTGAGCCGCATTTATCTACCGGTCCAGCATGAATAACATCCGGAGACAACTTCCAGACAAGTTTCCTGAAATCGCGAACAAAGCGAAAATAACTGAAAGGGGTTATTCGCCTGTCAATCCCTTTTATCTTGACAAGGTGTACGCCCTCTACATTTTTGAGAGGGCTCAGGTCAACCGGTGTGTTGTACAAGCGTGCGTAATACACCTCATGCCCAGCCGAGGCGATACTGGACACAAAGCGGTGATCGTGCCCGCTGTAGGATTCTGAAAAATAGAGAACTCGCATGGCAGGATCAGTCAATAATCTCCGTCCAACGAAGCTCCTTGCCAAACAGCATATCCACCGCCGCCCGAGTTCCAATCACGTTCTGGATTTGATCAGGTTTGATTGCTCCAGGGGTAGCGGGGCGCAATACTTCAATCATGTCGCGGGTGAAAACCTCTCCGGCTTTGATGTTCCGCGCCGCTCTAAGGCAGCGCCGTTGGACTACTTGGGTATCCTGCTCATTCGCGGTGATAAATTTGTCACCAGAACCCAGAGCGCGTTCCATTAAACGAGTTTCAGCGACCATATTTGCCCAGGCGGCAGGGTTCATAGCGAATTTATGGTCTGGTCCTTCGCGATCATTGCTATCGGTAAAATGGCGCTCAATAACCCTTGCTCCGAGCGCTACCGCGCCTAATACGGTCGCGTTGCCGTGGGTATGGTCTGACAAGCCTAAGATTACATCAGGAAACATGGAAGCGTAGGTTTTGAGTACGTTCAGGTTGATGTAATCATAATTCTCTGGGTTGGCGGTGTAATTGGTATTGCACTGCATGAGGACAAGTTGTTGGTTGATACCCAAAATCGTGTGAACAGCTCTCTGCACCTCACCAATATTGGATGCCCCGGTCGCGATGATGACCGGTTTCCCTTTGGAAGCCATTAATTCAAGGCTTTCCAACCAATCGATCTCACCAGAGCCAATTTTATAGGCAGGAATAAAAGGATCAACTTCCTCTATGGATTCAAAATCATAGGGGGAGGTGAAATAATCAATTCCAACCTTGGCACACTCATCAGCGAGGATTTGAGTCCAGTTGGAGGGTACCGACGCCTCGGCATAAACCTGCACAACCGATTTTTTCCAGGCAGCCTGGTGCGATACCTGGCTATTCATGTGAGTAAATCCGTAATCTGAAACGATCTTGGGCGCCTTAAAATTCTGAAACTTGGCGGCGTCCGCTCCCACGTCTTTTGCCAGGTGAATGAGCATCTTTGCCCGCTCCAGATCACCATCATAATTGGCGCCAATTTCCGCGATGAAGTAAGTCGGGTGATTGTTCCCGATCCAATGCTTACCGATTTTAATTTCCATATCAACTCCTTTTCCAATTCTGTTGATAACTTTTTATTTTTTGTGGATAACTTTGTTGGTATTGCTTGTAAAACTCCATTATTCCGGTGGAAACGCCGGGGATTTGAACCCCAAGGGCTGTGGATAACCGGGCATTTGACAGCCGCAAATTGTGAGATCTTTTGACCTTTAATGTGGATAACTCAACGCTCGTTGGGGAAATCACCTCACTGTTGAATCCAAATACTTCCGCGATCCGAACACCAAAATCATACTTTGAGAGTGTTTCGCTGCCAGTAAAATGATACACCCCTGACAGATCCATCTCAAAAGCGTTTAATAGTAGAGATGACAGGTCATTTACAAATAATGGGCAAAAGTACACGTCGGTAAACCCAATACAAGGATTCTGCGCAGAAAGTTGGGTAAAAAAGAACTCGGCGAGTGATTTTTTCGCGGAAACAGACCAGCCAAAGAAATTTACTCTCGCTATCAACGCGGAAGGATTGAAGCGTGTTACCGCCAATTCACCTTTGTATTTTGTTCTCGCGTAAACTGAGCTTGGATTTGCGAGATCCTCTTCATGGAAGACTCTGTCCCCATCATCGCCAAATACAGCGTCTGTGGAAATGTGGATAAATTTAACCGCTTTCTTCCGGGCAATTTCCGCCAACATTCCCGGCAATTCTGAGTTGATGTTTTCAGCCTCAGACGGTTGCTTTTCACAGGCTTCCAAATTCGCCATCGCCGCGGTATGCAAAAGCGCGTCGGGTTGAAAGGTATCAATAATGGATTCAAGCGCCGCGGGATTGAAAATATCCACTTCAACGGTTGGAAAATTGGGGCGGAAATCTTTTCGGCGAATTAAACCCAACACCTCATGTTCCCGACTGGCAAATTCGCAAAAATTAACTCCGAGCAATCCATTCGCTCCTGTCACCAGGATTTTTGCCATCGTGTCGTTTACCCTTCCAATTTTCCTGACGCGAAATCATGCTCAAATGGAGCGATGTAGGCTTTTATGCCCTCAACATCCAACCACTCGGAATTTTTATCGCTGGTGTACGAAAAACCCTCGGCCACAGGTTTCCCTTTGTCTTTCCAGGAATACCCGAACCAGAACGCTTCCGCGGGTTGAACAACGTACATGTGCTCCAATTCAATCGTATTTCGTGCCTCATCGCTTGAAAGAAGATCTTCATGCAATTTTTCACCAGGTCGAATGCCAATAATCTCGATCTTGGCGTCCGGAGCAATGGCTTTCGCCAGATCGGTGACCTTGGTGGAAGGGATCTTGGGTACGAAAACCTCTCCTCCCTCCATCTGTTCGATACAGGTCATAACAAAGTGAACTCCTTGTTCAAGCGACAACCAAAATCGAGTCATCCGGTCATCGGTGATCGTGATCTTACCACTTGCCCTTTGTTTGATGAACAAGGGAACCACCGATCCACGCGAACCAACCACGTTGCCATAACGGACACAGGAGTAGCGGGTAGACGTACCTGCCGCGTAGGCGTTGGATTGGATGACCAATTTCTCAGCCACCAGCTTTGTACCGCCGTACAAATTTGCCGGACTGACGGCTTTATCGGTGCTGAGCGCCAAAACCTTGCCCACCCCAGCATCCAAAGCAGCCTCAAGGACATTACTGGTACCAATGATGTTGGTTTTAACAGCTTCCATTGGGTTATACTCACAAGCCGGTACCTGTTTGAGAGCTGCCGCGTGAACAACAATGTCTACACCGTGCAAGGCTCGGGTCAGTCGTTCTCGATCACGGACATCGCCGATAAAATATCGCAGACTCGGGTGATCATAACCAGCGACCCGCATTTCGTGTTGTTTAAGCTCGTCGCGGCTAAAGACGATTATCTTCTTGGGATTTTTTTCCGCCAAGAGTAGTTTGATAAATTTTTTTCCGAAGCTGCCCGTTCCGCCGGTTATCAGTACAACTTTTTCTTTCCAGTCCATTAGGCCTCCAAATTAGTAGATAATTTTAACAAAGTTAATAATTTTTTATGCTCATTTGCGCAGAATGATCATCGGATATTGACCATTTTTTCCAAAAAAATCAGGGAAACGATCCTCCAACCAAAATACGATTTTAAGGAACTGCTTGCCGCCCAGTTCTGGATAAATAAACCAACGAAGATAACGGGTCGACATGCTCCGCCAAGGTTTGATTGTAAGCGGAAGATGATCTGCAACATTGGCATTCAGCCAATTGGGCGTCATTTTGCGAACGAAGGTTCCTTCCGGGGCTTCCTCATTAACCCAGTCCTTCTTCCGCTTGGCTGATCTTCCGGATAACCGGCGCAATAAGCCAATCAAAGGCTCTCCAATCCGGCTGAGGAAGGGATCGCTCCAGCCATTTACAATCACCGCGGTACTTTCCCTGCCCAATACTCGATATAGCTCGTCATAAGCTTTCGGGTGCTCGTCCAATGGCAGGTGATGGATGGCGTGCATGGAAACAATCCCATCAAAAACCTCTGAGGCAAAGGGCAAATTCGCCAAATCGCCCACCACAAACAAGCCATGATCGCCCAATCGATTTCTGGCTTCTTTTAAAGCCAGAATGGAAATATCGAGACATACCCGTTTTTGATATGTGTTTGAGTAAGTAATGTAATCATCGTATTGAACTGGCCCTGAACCGGCATCCAGCAGGTATTTTCCATCCTGTTTCAAGTTTGAATTGATCCGCAAGCGGGTATTTTGAATATATTCCGCGGATACCGGTCGCAAATCTTCATAGCGGGCGTTTTGGAAATTTCCATCCTCTTCCTGTTTCCAGCCAATCGAATCGTAAAACTCCCGAACTTTCTGCTTGGTTTCACTCATAATTTTTTCCAGTCCAGAGGTTCCCCCGCAAGGTGATCAAAAATATTTCCAAAAGCTTTCTCGCCCTCAACTGAAAGAACCCTGGTAAGGTCCCATTCTTTTAAATCTTCCCAGAATTTCATCAATCGCCAGGGGAAAGGTCTTGGATAGGCAAAAAAGAACAAATAACTGTACCGCCAGGCGAGTTCAATTTGTTCATCGGTCAGCTTTTTCGGTTTCTCCAGTTGCCTGGTGTTCATCGCAAAAAATTCTTCGTAAGAGTCAGGGTCAAAGGTAAACCCCTTGCCTCGGTAATGTGTCTTTCCCGCTACAATTACTGGAACGCCGCGCATTGCCATCTCCAACCCTACCGTTGTGGTATACACCAACCCCAGATCAGCGGATTCCATCAGGTCGTAGGTATTCACCTTTTCGAGTGGACCAATAACCCGGATGTTCTCAGGCAGATCAGACAGCTCGCGGGAAATGACATCCATGGAAGAAGGACCTTTCATCAGCCTTTCACCGGGATGAATTCGTACAACCAATTGCGCTTCGGGGTGCCGGGCATAGAATTTTACGGTTTGAGCAATCCACTCCGCCATACTCTGGGTAAAAATATTACGTCCGAGAGTCAGGCTATCTCCCAATACATTGGTGGCTAATAGCACGAACGGGCGCTCGTCAAGACCCAATTCTTTTTTCTGCTTCTCAGCGCCAACCCTGCCAACATCCTGCCAATTACGGGTACCTTTTCCATATTTCTGAGCGCTTGAACGGGCGAATTCAAAAGCCTGGATTTCCTGCAAGGCTTCATTTGGCAAGGGTTGATCGCCTCGTGATTTCCATAATTCATCCGTATTCTGATTCATTACCACATCTGATTGAGAAATCCAGATCTGTTCCCGTTGATCATTAAACTCATAGGTAACCGGTTTGTAACCCGCTTTTTGGGCTACCTGAAAAGCGACAGCCAATTCGGTTACCAATCCGTTTGGGATCAAAACTGTATCGGGGTGGTTTTCTTTAAAATAAGCCCGGATTGCGCCGGCAGCTCGAGCGTTTCGTTCCAACCTTAATTGATAAAGCGCCAAAGAAGGGTCAAAATCCTCAACCTGTAAAGTGTACATAGTGTCATAACTGGCGGTAAGTTGAATGATCTCATCCTGTTTCAGCGGTTTGCTGTACGCGTCATTGAGGAGTGAAACCGATTTAATGTAAGGATCAAGTTTGGCAAGTACACGACCGGCATACAGATCCTGCCGGATTAAATCAAATTTGGAAATGGGCTTTTCCCAATTGCTGTAAGCAAGGTAAGCCAGGGTAACATCAAAGCCTTTTTTGTTTAATACCAGACCAATGATCGCCGCCTGCTCGATCCAATAATGAAGGGTGGCAAAAATCGTCACTCTCTTCCCTTTGGAAGGCTGAGTTGGAATGGAGGCAAGTTCAGCCTCATGTTGGTGGATGTACTCTTCCAACTGCTGAAGGTTGAAGCGCGTCCTGGGTGGTTTACCCTTGATTTGGTCGTAGAAACGCACAACTGAAGGAAATTGACCAATCAAATCTTTGAGCATATTATTCCCGTTCGATTGTCCATTTCAGACGGGGGCGCAAGGGTCCTTGACGCTGTTCAGCCCACTGCATACCCGGAGCGGCACTGGGATCCACTGAAAAGCTGAGGGCGTTCTCGTCCATAAAATAACGCTTTACCCCAAAGGAGCTGGCATTAACCCCGATCAAGTATCGCCCTTCGTTGAGGAGATCGCCAGGAATAACACATTTACTGACATAACTTCCCGCTTGACGGACGGAAAGTTTTTCAAATTCTTCCGGTTCGTCCACATCAAAGGAGGTAAATACATACTCTCCTCTGATCGTACTAAGATAGAAACCTACTCGTAAACCAGTAATTGGCGCGGACAATCGGTAACGCATTTCCAAGGTGAGAGGTTCAACCGATCTGACATTTTCAGCCACTGAGCCTTTCATGTCGGTCAACCGTAGAGAAAGAGGCGTAAATGGTTCGGCGTTGATGGGGATTTCCTGCGGGTCCCAAAACCGCTCGCCCGCCTGAGATTGACCGCTCGCCAGATAGTGATCGACTGCGTCCGTAGTTGATCCCCGCATTACCAGACGTCCCTTTTGCATCACGATCGCTTCCTGGGTTAAACGCAGGATAGCGCTCATATTGTGGCTGACAAATAACACCGTTCTCCCCTGAGCGGCAACGTCGTTCATCTTTCCCAGACACTTGCGCTGAAATTCCGCGTCTCCCACCGCCAAAACTTCATCTACCACAAGAATCTCTGGTTCAAGATGAGCGGCGACAGCAAAAGCCAACCGAAGGTACATTCCAGAGGAATATCTTTTTACTGGCGTGTCAATGAACTGCTCCACCTCGGAAAAATCCACGATTTCGTCAAATTTCTTTTCTATCTCACCCCGTTTCATTCCAAGGATGGCGCCGTTGAGATAAATATTCTCGCGCCCCGTCAGCTCCGGGTGAAAACCTGTTCCCACCTCCAGCAGGGAGCCAACCCGGCCCCGTACGGTTACGATTCCGGTAGTCGGTTCAGTAACCCTGGAAAGGACTTTCAAGAGGGTGGATTTACCGGCTCCATTTCTGCCAATGATCCCGAGTACCTGACCTTCCTCAAGATCAAAACTGACATCCTTCAGAGCCCAGATGTAATTTTCCTCGGCAGCTTTGTTTCGATTGAATAACGCGTCAGGGATCGCCATGATTTGATCGCGCAGCATCCCATATTTAAATTTTCCGGGCGCGGTGCCAATCTTATAGCGTTTACTTATGTTTTCTACTTTAATGGCAGTGGTCATATTAGATCGTGTCCGCGAAGGTTCTTTCCATATTACGGAAATATACCAGACCGCTTAGTAGGATAATGATTGCAATGCCCGCCGAAATCGCGACGTTTACATCAGGTGGATTACCCGCGCCGAGGAGCGCCCAGCGAAAACCATTTACAACCCCCGCCATGGGGTTGAGTGAGTAAACCAATTGCCATTCATCGCTGATCACACTGGATGAATACGCCACCGGGGTGATGAATAACCAGAATTGGGTCAGGAAGGGAAGGGCATAGCCAACATCACGATATTTTACATTAATAGCGGAGAGCCAAAGCGCTACACCAAGCGCTGTAACAATCGCCAAAAGCACAAATAAAGGGACAGCCCAAATCGCGGAAATGGTCGGGGTCATATCAAAGTAGAACATCATTCCAAAAAGAATCACCAGAGCAATCAAGAAATCCACCAGTCCGCCTAAGACAGACGCGATGGGAAGCACGAGACGTGGAAAGTATGTTTTGGTAATCATATTGCGATTAGAAGTAAGCGAGCGACTAGCCTGGTTCAAGGCGGTAGTAAACAAACCCCAGGGTAACAAAGCCGTAAAAGAAAATATGGGATAAGGGATGCCATCAGAGGACACCTTGGCCACATTATTGAACAAGAAGTTAAAAACCAACATGGTCATAACGGGTTGGATGACAGCCCAAAGAGCGCCAAGCAGGGTTTGTTTGTAGCGCACCTTGATATCCCGCCAGATCATGAAAAGGATCAACTCGCGGTAATTCCAAAAGTCTCGCAGATTCAGCGCGGCGAAACCAGTGGTCGGCTTGATGTAAACCATGGATGGCTCGTGCTTGGTCATCTCTGTCATCGTCAGGAAATATTCCTTCTGTTTTCAACAAACCAGTCGATTGTTTGGCGCAAACCTTTTTCAAAGCTGGTCTTGGCTTCCCAGCCGATCAGATCTCTTGCCCTGCTAACATCCAACCCGCGGCGCGGTTGACCATTGGGTTTGGAAGTGTCCCAGACCAATTTACCGTCGAATCCAATCTGTTTAATGATCATTTCGGTCAAGTCTTTGATTGAAATCTCATATCCGGAACCGAGGTTTACGGGCAAAGACTGGTTGTATTTTTCGGTAGCGGTAACAATGCCATCAGCGGCGTCTTCAACGTAAAGGAATTCACGAGTTGGAGAGCCATCTCCCCAGGCTACTATTTCTTTCGCGCCGCCTTCTTTTGCTTCGATTACTTTTCGAATCAACGCCGGAATTACGTGAGAGGTTCGCAAATTGAAATTATCCCGAGGACCGTAAAGGTTTACCGGTAGCAAAAAGATGGAGTTAAAACCATATTGGTCGCGATATGCCTGTGATTGAACCAACATCATTTTCTTGGCAAGTCCATAAGGGGCGTTGGTTTCTTCGGGGTAACCGATCCACAGATCATCTTCCCGGAATGGTACCGGAGTAAATTTGGGATATGCGCAAACAGTGCCGATCGCGGTGAATTTCCCAATCCCATTTTTATAGGCCTGGTGCATCAACTCTACGCCCATCATCAGGTTATCGTAGAAAAATTCCGCCGGGCGCTCCATGTTGGCGCCAATCCCGCCCACGTTCGCGGCGAGGTGGATCACAATCACGTTGGTAGGCTCGATGCCTTTGAGACAGGCGGTGTACATCCGCTCAATGTCATTGCGGTTGGTAAGGTTGTACTCTTCGATTCGCGGAATGAAAATATCATTAGCTCCACGGTTTTTAAGAGCGGCGGTTACAAATGAGCCTAAAAAACCAGCTCCGCCAGTAACGATCACCCGTTTTTCATTCCAAAAATTGTTTGTCATAGATGCTCCTCGGGAACTTGATTCGAAAATTTCTTAACTGATCATGAATTGGGCATTGCGATAGCGAATATGAGTTGGTTCGCGAATCAAACCCCACCGAAGCGCGTTAACCAGCTCTTTAATGCCCTCATCCACGGGTGTTTTTGCGCTGAAACCCAATCTTTTTTGGATTTTCTCAAATGATACAGAAATATCCCGCCGATCTCCACCAAACGTAAGGTCCTTGTATTCAATCAGGGTATCTGGCAGGCGTTTGATCACCATCTCAACAACCTTATCCTTGGTGTAATTTCCACTCGCGCTGCCAAGATTAAAGATTTCTCCCTCCAGTCCCTGAGCTTCCAGTACGAGGACCAATGCGTCAAGAACATCTTGAACATGGATGTAGGATCGGGTATACCCGCGCTGATAAATAAGCAGCTCCCGCTTTACAAACGCATCCAAAACAAATTGGTTGACAATCAGGTCAAAACGGGTTCGGGGTGAGAGGCCAAATACGGATGCCAATCGTAAAACGGTCCCGCCGGCTTCTCGGATGTGTTTTTCCGCCGCCAATTTCGTCTCAGCGTACAAAGATTCCGGCTGGGCGTTCGAAGATTCATCTTGCGGGGTCGGGTTGTCCTGTTTACCATAAACTGAATAGGTGGAAGCATAAACAAGCTTATCAATGTTTGCTTTTTTAGACTGAGCAAGAATGTTTGCTGTACCATCCAGATTGTAATAATAAGCGGCTTGCTTCCCAATCGCCTGGCAGGCAGGAAACCCGACAATTCCAGCCAGGTGAAAAATCGCCATGGGTGATTCCCAATCAGAAAGCAACGCATTCTTTAAACAAAGCGGATCGTTGATGTCCTGTCTCGAAAAATGGAAATTAGGATGTGGAAGAAAAGACATCAGAGCTTCTCCGCCATAAAGCAGATTATCCATAACTGTCACTCGATATCCCAAACGCAACAATCTTGCCGCCAGCGCGGAGCCGAGATAACCCGCTCCGCCAGTAATAACGATGTGACCTTTTTCGTTATCCATCTTCCTCTTCCATTTCCAAATGAACCTTAAAACCCTTGATCACAAATGCTGGCGCCGTTAATTCGCTTGTGATCTCAATGTGATATTCCAGACAGGTTAATTTGCAGATATCCGCTACATCGCCGTCTCCAACGATCCGCGCGTGTCGGTATCCCGCGGATTTAAGCCGCTCCGCTTGTTCCTTGACCCTCGCGCGAACCCGCCGGTACAAATTAAATTGCTGGTCCACATAATCCACTGTAAGCCGGGCTCGTTGAGCAAGACCTTCAGGGGTGATTATATAACGTAGTTTTTTGCGCTCGGCACGCGAAACTTTGACGTATCCTTTTGAGATAAGCCGCTTGATGTGCCAGTTGACTGTTCCAACCGCCACGCCTAATTGCGTGGCCAGGTCTGCCTGGGTTACATCTGGCTGGTGTTCGATTTGATCCAAAAGATTCAAATCACGGGTATCTTCGTAGATAGAGTTCATAGCTCAAAAATTATAACATCAAAATTCAACCGTTGAATTTTGAAGACATTTCTATTTAGCCTTGACATTTTGAAGAGTCAGTAATCATGATTTGGAGGAAGCCAGGGAAAATTTCTTGCTTCGAGGAAGTTTTTTTATAGCCCGTTCTCTCACCAGCGCTTCGGCTCGATTTCCAGCCGGTTCTGTGTAGATCAATTCCACAGGCAATCTCTGACTGGTATATTTAGCGCCTCGACCGGCGTTATGCTGTTTTACTCTGCGATCCACATCAGTTGAAATTCCAGTATAGAGAGAATCGTCGGCGCAGCGCACAATATAGCAGAAATATTGCTTATCCATTTCGCCTTTTTAAAACGCCCATGATTTTTTGGAGGAAAGACTCAGAAGATCTGCTCTGATCCAAAGACCGGATCCCGCCGGACTCATATCTCTTCAAAAACTCCGTCCGGGTTATCTCCAAAGAATTAAAAATAGCCAAAAGGTTTGATTTATCACCCGATCGAATGGATTTTTCCAGCTCATGCGCGCTCGCCCTGCTGGCGCCTAACCATCTCAGCGCGCCTTCCGGCTGATCCATCAAAATCTCCGCCAGATCATTGGCGGATTCCACTCCTGAGAGAGCGGCAAGTTGGGCAAAAGCGTACCCTGAGAATTGGCTCGCCTCCAACCATCCGGTCTCCGAGGCGGCGGATAAAGTCGCGGCTGCCTGCAAAAGTGGATTGATGTAAACCCTATCTTCAGTAAGATCAGCCTCGTGATGATCCATGAGGATACCTTTCGCGCCGAGTAAAGCTGCCAGATCGAAGGTTTTTCTCACGACAGTTTCATCCACGGTCTTCGAAAAAGAAATCCCGATAGACGCGTTTTCGAAGAGATCGTTATCGAAAAAAATCTGCTTGGGTAAGATCGATCGTTGTTTTTCAAGATTAAACGTCATTGCCAAGCCGACAAATGGAATTTTGCTGTTCGCCACACACTCAAATTCGGTTGAAAGTTTTTGTTTGTTTGGTGCACAACATAAGTAAATCGAATCCGCGGGCAAGTTCTTCGCGTAAAATGCCAAATTCTGCTTTACTACTGTATACGGGGAACAATCTACCAACAAAGTCGCGTTATTGACCACGGAAGGCAAATTCATCGGTGAGGTTTTAAGGATTCCCAATTTCGCAAGGCGGGCATATCTACTTACATCCGGGTCATACGCTTGGACCGTGATCCGGTCATTGAATTTTGAAAGAGCGGAGACAACAGCAGAGCCAAGTTGTCCTAATCCGATTACACTGATTGTCGCGGGCATGGGTACCTCCACATTCGTATGGTTTATATTTTACCTTTTTTGGATTAAATACAGAGAACCGGGGTAGCCAGCCCCGGTTCTCAATTTCAAAGGAGGAGAAGAGAAATCAAAAGTTAACAATAATATATCACCTCAATGGGCGGTCGGCTTGACGCTTACCCTACGATTGCCCTACGATCAACCAATATTCGGAAAAAATTTTTTTCTTCGAGTATGTTAAACTTGTTGGGTGATCAGAAAGAAGGAAAACATGGATCAGATTAATATTGGTAAGTTAAGTCATCCTGTAATGGGGGAAATCTGGTTTGCAGTAAACCCTCAAGGGTTATTTGCCCTGGATTTTCCAACAACCCGTGAACGCTTTTTATCCGAACATCGGATCACCGAAACTGATAGCCAACATAATGACCTGGTTCTTCTTGTTCAAAGGCAATTAAAAGAATACCTGGAGGGCGAGCGGCGTAGTTTTGACCTGCCCCTTGATTGGGAACAATTCCCGGAATTTCAGAAAAAAGCCTTGCGAGCGACCTTTGAAATTCCATACGGTCAGACAAAATCTTATAAACAGGTAGCCATTTTGGCGGGCAGTCCGAACGGCGCAAGAGCGGTTGGCAGAGCGGAAGCCGCCAACCCAATCCCGATAGTAATACCCTGCCACCGCGTGTTGGGCAGCGACCAAAATTTGCGCGGTTATGGCGCGGGAAATGGTTTAGCTACCAAACAATGGCTTTTGGACCTCGAAAGTAAAAGCTAACAATTCAGAAGGAATCTCATGAAGACAGGCATCATCGCCATCATCGGCAAGCCGAACGTTGGAAAATCGACTCTAATCAATGCCCTGGTTGGCCAAAAGATCGCTTCGGTTACCCATAAGGCTCAAACCACCCGCAAACGCCAGCTCGGAATTTTAACCACTGACGATTACCAGTTATTATTTTTTGATACTCCCGGTATCCACCTTCCTCACCATAAGCTGGGCGAGTTCTTGAATCAGGAGGCTGAAAAAGCCCTGGATGGGGTTGATCTGGCGCTATGGTTGGTGGATTCAACTTCGGCACCGGGTCCGGAAGATGCCGCCATCGCGTCCAAGCTTGGAATGATCAAGGACCGCCCAGAAATTTTTCTGGTACTCAATAAAATTGACCTCAACGATGATCAGTTGTTGGATTTTGATAACGATTATCAGGAACTTTTTGATTTCGGGGAAGTTCATCGGATTAGCGCCGCTCATGGCGCCGGTGTGAAAAATCTTCTTCAAGCCATTATTGATCGCATGCCCGAAGGAATTCCGGAATTTGATCCTGACATGGTAACTGACCTCTATGAAAGAGAGATCGCCGCGGAGTTGATTCGGGAAGCCTGTTTGCTGAATCTGCGCTCTGAAGTTCCGCATGGCATCAATATCCGGATTGATGAGTTTACGGAAAGAGGTGAATCAGGGGCGCGCATCCATGCCACGATATTTGTTGAGCGTGAATCACAAAAAGGGATCGTAATCGGACAGAACGGTTCCATGTTGAAACAAATCGGTATTGCCGCCCGCGAGCAGATCGAAGAAATGAGCGGACGAAAGATTTTTTTGGAATTGCGGGTAAAAGTGGAAAAAAATTGGCGGGATAATGAGGAAGTATTGTCCCGTTTTGGTTACAAGATTGAAAAACCCAAGAAACAGAAGAAATAAGAAAGGCGCGTTGGCGCCTTTTCAAGAGCGGGGAGGGCGGGATAGAACGCATGGTTGGGGAGACCCGTCCAGACGGGGACCAAGGCGAACTCCAACCCATTTCATCGCGCAAGCGGAGCTCACACAGCAAAATTGCACGCTACGATACTGAGAAAATTCGTATGCAGTTGAAACGTGTCAGTGGAGTGGATATCAGCCTGGTGGATGGCTTTGGCGTCTCACTGGCACAGACGGTAATCATGGAGTGTGGGACGGATATAACCAAGTTTCCAACCGAGAAGCATTTCCGCTCGTGGCTGAGCGTAGCACCCAACCCCGAGATTTCAGGGAATAAGGTCTTAAAGAAAACAGCGCTAAAAACAAAGAACCGGGCTGGGCAAACATTCCGCATGGCAGCCCAATCCGTGAAACTGGCAGAGTGCCCCTTTGGCGTTTTGTATCGGCGATTGCGCGCCAGGTCGGGGCCAGCGCAGGCAACAGTGGCGACTGCGCATGGGATCGCGTGAGTGGTTTATCGGATGTTGAAGTTCAAGGTTGAGTATGACCCGTTGAGCGTAAATGAGTACCAGAAGCAGTACGAAGAACGGCAGGCGTTACCTGCAAGGGCGGGAATTGGCGAGAAAAACCACCAAACGCCGAATCCGCCGTTGGGGCTGCTTCCCCGAAAGTGTGGGCGTTGCCCACACTTGTCCGGTGCACGCGGTGTTGGGTAGCTTTGCACCAGACTCGCTTGCTAAAAAAGACTCGATTGAGTACTTTCTGAAATCATTCTATGTCGATTTTTTCAGTCATAGGTTGCCAGTTATTTAAAAAGGAACTCAAATTTCTCACTGGGTCGTTGAATGTTTCAGCATCGATAGATTCTTGCTCTGACTTCCCTAAACCGCGTGTTTCCCAACATTTACCGCTTTCTGTTACCCAAACATAACTTTGGATTATGCCAGATGTGTGACCTAACTTTTTGTAGCGGTCAAGTAATTGACCTGGCTCAATTATCACAAAATCAAAATCTCGATGGCTAAAACGATATAAAACCAAAACCCATAAATTAGCGGGAGAATTTTGGATTTTGTCATATTTGAACGTCCACCATCCGCCCGCTTTAATATTTGTTTCGATTAAAGCGTTTTTACCGCCTTTGTTACCTAAAAAATCCTTTGAGAACTTAACCTGAAGAGATACGGCATGATTAAGTTGTTCGTTAGTAACGAGAAAATCAACGCCTGTATCACTTGAAGGTAGCCAAACTCGCGCTTTTTTGTAAGTTTTCTCGATGTGCGAGGCTACAAGATATTCGCCCGCATGTATTGTAAATATTGGCTTCACAAAAGATGCTCCTTTTGGCACTTACCTTAAGCCACCCAACGGCAGGCGTTACCGGCAAGGGCGGGCGTGAATTCTGCTTGGGAGCAGGAAAAACTCGAAGCCACGCTTCGCGAAATGCTCGAAAATGCCGCACGCACGAAGTGCTGTCCCCAGCGTCGGGTGCACGCTTTGTTAGGCGGGTTTTGATTGCAAAGGTACTATGTTTTCGAGAGAAACGTTTAGAGTCTTTGCTATGGCAGATAAAACCTCAACCGAGCCTGTACGCTTATTCGTTTCCAATTGTGACAAATACGGAATACTAATTCCTGCTTTTTCTGCTAACTCTTGTTGAGACATTTCACGAAATTCACGCCATATCTTAATAGCATTTTCTCCATCAAGAATAGCATAAACAATTTCGCTGGGGACTAATTCATCATCGCCGCGTTCTAAAGAAGCCTTTGCGCTGTCATAATCTTGAATATCAAGCAACATTTCTGCTTTTTCTACGAGTTCCAAATAAGTCTCATAGGGAACAACTGCCCATTCGGGCTTATCGTCTTGTTTAATTATTTGAACGCTCATCGGTACACCTCGCCTCTGGGGGCAACTTTCAAAACAATAATAACCACTTCTTTTTTCTTGACTTCATAAATTACTCGCCAATCTCCAACTCGCAACCGATAACCTTCTCTTCCTTGAAGTTTTTTTGCATTTGGGATAGACGCAAATGGGTCAACGGCAACTTGCTCTAATTTTTCCCGAATCAGACTTGCAGTGTTTCGAGGCATTTTTAGCAATGATTTGGCAGCCTGGGTAGTGTAGGTTATTTTATACACATTTCAATATTAGCACATTGCTAATAAATACGCAATAGTTTTTTTGCTTATTGCGCCAAGTGCAACCCAACGGCTTGCGTTACCTGCGTGTGGGCGGGCGGCGGGACCCTGTCCAACTGGAAAAATGGTAAAGCGTAGAAAACTGCCTGAGATTTTCGCCAGAATCCCCAGCGTCGGGTCCACGCTTTGTTGGCTGGCTTTGTGCAAGACGTACTGATTCATAACCAGAACCACCGCCATAAAACTGACAAGATTATTGTACGAACTTTACTCTTTAGCAAGAACCCAAAAAAACTGTGACTTGCCAAAACGCTGGTTGATAGGATGAGCAAAAGATTTTTTTAACAGACATAAATCAGATGCTTTCAACGCCGTTTATTTGAATTGTGGTATCAAACTTTTAGTGCAACAAGTTTATTAAAAACCTCGTTTGGTTTATAGAAGTTCAAAACCTTACGCGGTCGATCATTTAGTTTGTGCTCAACTCTCTTAATTTCTTCTACTGAT